>Ga0209185_1000005_pt1 | contig 650375 bp, 547 predicted proteins | sample SidtaG_2_FD_187425 | JGI IMG/M metagenome (GOLD analysis project Ga0209185, IMG submission 187425) | Marine algal microbial communities from Sidmouth, United Kingdom - Sidmouth_Asex2 metaG (SPAdes) (version 2) | ecosystem: Host-associated > Algae > Red algae > Unclassified | place: Sidmouth...
GGGGGGGGGGGGGGGGGGGGGGGGGGGGGACGGCCGCTCGCCGGGCCGTGCGCGGAGCGGTGGGGGGCAAACCGCGGTCAGACACGCGGCACGCTGACGGTTGTCCACCCCAAACGGCCGACCTACACTGCCCGTTCACAGGCGAGCAAGGCCGTTTCTGACTGGGTCAGTCGGGAGGATGCGTCCGACACGTTCGGGCGTCACGACCTGCGGGCGGTGGGTGTGCGGACGCCGCCGCGACCGCGACGCGAAACGCCCGCGCCGCCACCCGATACCGCGTTACACCGAGCCTCACGAGGGATTCCTGCTGATGACAGACGACCTGCGTATCTCGGTGATCGGACTGGGCAAGCTCGGGGCGCCGATGCTCGCGGTGCTGGCCGACAAGGGCTACGGGGTGGTCGGCGTCGATCTGGATCCTGCGGTGGTGGCGTCGGTCAACGCCGGGCGGGCCCCGGTGGCCGAGCCCGGGCTGCAGGAACGGATGGACGCGAACCGGTCCCGCATGCGGGCGACCACCGACGTGGCCGACGCGGTGCGCGACACCGATCTGACCTTCATGATCGTGCCGACGCCTTCGGCCCCGGACCACACGTTTTTGAACGACTGCGTGGTGGCCGCGTTGAAAGAGGTGGGCGCGGCCTTGCGGCACAAAGACGGGTACCACAACGTGGTGTGCACCTCGACGGTCATGCCCGGGGCGACCGGGGCGGTGCTGCGGCCGGTGCTGGAGGAGGCGTCGGGGCGGGTGGTCGGCGACACGCTGGGCCTGTGTTACAACCCCGAGTTCATCGCGCTGGGCACGGTGGTGCGCGACATGCTGCACCCCGACATGGTCCTGATCGGCGAGAGCGACGACCGGGCGGGGACGATGCTGGAAAGTGTCCACCGCAGCAGCGTGGAGAGCTCGCCGCAGTACCACCGCATGAACTGGGTCAACGCGGAGCTGTGCAAGATCGCGGTGAACACCTATGTGACCACCAAGATCAGCTACGCGAACATGATCGCGGACCTGTGCGACCACCTGCCCGGGGCCGATGCCAACGTGGTGACCCGGGCGCTGGGCGCCGACAGCCGGATCGGCCCCAAATACATCCGGGGGGCGGTGGCCTACGGCGGGCCGTGCTTCCCGCGGGACAACAAGGCGTTTGCGGCACTGGCCCGGGGTCTCGGGGCCCGGGCCGACCTGGCCGAGGCGACCGACCGGATCAACGATCACCAGACCACCCGTCTGCTCGACGCGGTGGCGTCGCTGGCGGATCCCGGCGCCGTCGTTGCGGTGCTGGGAATCGCGTACAAACCCGACACGCCGGTCCACGAAGCGAGCCAGGGGCTGACCTTGGCGACGGAGCTGGCCGCACGGGGCTACGCGGTGCGCCTGACCGATCCCGCGGCCGTGGCCGGCCCGCCCGGAACGCTGCCCGCGGGGGTGTCGTCGGCGGCCGCAAGAGACGACGCGCTGCGGGGCGCGGAGGTCTGCGTGATCATGACCCCGTGGGCCGAATACCGCGAGGGGCTCACCGCGGAGCTGTGCGGCGAAGGCATGCCCGCCGCGGTGGTCGATCCCTGGCGGGTGGTGGACGCCGACGCGTTGCCGGTGACGACCACCCTGGTGCGGCCGGGGATGGGGGGCTGGCGCCAGCGGGTGGCCGACGGGGTGGCGGTTTGAGGGTTTGTGTCACGGTCGGCGGCGGGTCGCGATTTCGCGGGACGCCGAACCGGCGGGTCGCTTTTTTCGTGTGGCTGGTCGGCGGGCTGCTGCTGGTGGCCGTGGGCGGAGCGCGGGCCGGGTTCAGCGCGCTAAGCGAGCAGGTGTATGCCGAGTACCCCCGCCTGGATCCACAGCACCCGCAGCACGCGGGGCTGAGCGACTGGGACGCGGTGTGCATGCTGCGCGAGTTCTCGTATCGGCACACGAACTGGGCAAGCCTCAAGGACAGCGAGGCCTACCGGCGTGGCGCCGCGGTGGTGGAGCGGCTGCGCAATGGGGAGAGTTCGCTGGCGGAGGTCTACGCCTTTTTTGACCGTGACGGCGGGGGGGTATTGTGCGGGCACACGGCCCTGTTGCTGGAGCGGCTGTACCGCGATTTCGGCTACGAGGCCTGGTGCGTCGGGACCGGTTTCAGCCCTCAGACAAAACTCGGCAGCCGGTTTACCCACGTGCAGACGCTGGTACGCATTGCGGAGGGCGACGGCGCGGAGTCAAGGATTATCCTCGCGCTGCAGGATCCCAGCACCAATGTCGGCTTCGTCGACACCGAATCGGGGCGGCCGCTGGATTACCTCGCGTTGTTGCGCCGCCTGGTCCGCCGCCAGGCCGACACCGTGGCCACGGTGGGAGCGATTACGGACGGGGTGACGCGGAGCTCCCCGGTGACAATCGTTTTTGCCGACCAGACCACGGGGCAGGAGCCGAGCGACTTCACCGACGATTGGCCCGTGGGGCGGGACTACGAGTGGGAGCCTCTGGGCGAGGGCAAGTGGAAGTTCACCGCGCCACGCACCCCGGAGATGCTGGAGCACCTGGGTGACAGGTGGTGGAAAGCGGAACTGATCGCCGAGGGCTTGCCCCCCGATCCGCTCTTCTTGCACCTCTTCTTCCGGTCGGTGACGTCGGGCTCGGAGGATCAGGTCATCGCCACGGCGGCGCGGGCGATTGTCCGCAACGATCCGGCGGCCGCGGAGTGGTACCGCAAGCAGGAAAATCCGGTGGAGGCGGAGGTGGCCGCGGCGGAGGCCGCGGCGGCGCTGCGCAGACGGGTGTTTGCCGAGTACCCCCGCCTGGATCCCCAACACCCTCAGCACGCGACGTTGAGCGAGTGGGACAGGGTCTGCATGCTGCGCGATTTCTCGTACCGGCATACGAACTACGCGAATCAGGTGAATGGCGAGTCTTACCGCCGGGGCAAAGAGGAAGTGGAGCGGTTGTACGGCCATGTGGGCACGCTGGAGGAGATCTACACGTTTTTTGAGCATGACGGCGGCGGCGTGGTGTGCGGGCACGCGGCCCTGGTGCTGGAGCGGCTCTACCGCGAGTTCGGCTACGAGGCCTGGCGGGTGGGCGTCGGCTTCAGCCCGCCGACAGAAAACGGTGGCAGCTTCACCCACATGCAGACGCTGGTGAGGATCGCGGACGGCGACGGCGGGGAGCGGCGGGACATCGTGGTGCTGCAAGACCCCAGCATCAACGTCGGTTACGTGGATGCGGAATCGCGGCGGCCGCTGGACTACTTCGAGTTGCTGCACCGTCTGGTCCGCCGTGAGGCCGACACCGTGGTCGAGGGCGGCGCGGTGGCAGACGCGGCGACGCGACGTGATCCGGTCACGATCGCGTTCGCCGACGAGACGTCGGTGCGAGAGATGGCCGAGTTCGCCAGCAGCTGGAACGTGGGGCCCGACTCCACCTGGGAAGATCTGGGGGGGGGCAAGTGGAAGTGGACCGGGCCCCGCAGCCCCGAGACCTTTGACCGCTCGGGTGATCGGTGGTGGAAGCTGCAGATCGCGGCCGAGGGTCTGCCCCCCGACCTGCTTTACCTCCACCTCTTCTTCCGATCGATCAATCACCAGACGGATGACCCGGCCCTCACGGCGGCGGCGCGGGCGATCGTCCGGGACGACCCGGCGAGCGCCGCGTGGTTTCTCGCGCAGGAATCGTCCGCGACGCCCAAGGGGGTCGCGGCGGCGGCGCCGGGGTCCGCCCCCCCGGGAGAAGCCGCCGCGGGGGTGGCGGCCACCGCGGCGATGGCGGAGCCGGCCCCGCCCGCGGAAACTTCGGTGCCGACCTTCATCGAATGGATCCGGGTTCGGTTGATCCTGTTCATCGCGATGGCGGCGGCGAGCGTGGCGCTGCTGGTATTCATGGGGCGTGGCGGTCGCTGGTCGGTGTGGGGCCTGGTGCCTCCCCTCGTGGCGACGGGTCTGGCGGGCGGATTCGCCGCGTTTACCCAGGCCCTGCCCCGACCCGAGGTGCTCGCGGTGCTGCTGGTGTTCGGTCCGGCGCTGGGGTGGGTGATGCACCGCCGGGCGGGCCGCGGCGTGTCGGCCTGACGCGGGGGCCGTGTGGGGACGCTGGCGGCGGACGTTTGCCGTCGGCCGCGGTCGGGCGCGGTCGGACGTGGTCGGACATAGGTTTGTGGGCTCCGGGGCGATGGGATAGCCTGCCCGTTGCCTTCTTTGCGTGCGTGCGCAACGCCACCGCCGACCGCGAGAGAACCCCATGGTGTCTGCAGCATTCAGTCCTGTTCTTTGGGGTCCCCAGGCGTCGGGTCACCGGCGGCCCGCGGTCGCGGTGACGCTTTGATCTCGCTCGTTCTGTACGGCCGCAACGACAGCTACGGCTACAACCTGCACAAGCGGGCGGCGTTGAGCCTGAACTGCATGGCCGAGGTGCTGACGGGCGAAGACGACGAGATCCTCTTCGTCGACTACAACACGCCCGACGACTACCCGACGTTTCCCGAGGCGATCGCCGACACCCTGACTGACCACGCCGCGCGGGTGCTGCGGGTGCTGCGGGTCCGGCCGGCGACGCACCGCCAACGCTTCGCGGACAAAACGCACCTGAAGGCTCTGGAGCCGGTGTCGCGGAACGTTGCAATTCGTCGGAGCAACCCGGCCAACCGCTGGGTGCTGTCGACCAACACCGACATGATTTTCGTGCCGCGTCGCGGAGACTCGTTGACCGACGCGGTGGCGGGCCTGGGCGACGGCTTCTACTGCACGCCGCGCTTCGAGATCCCCGAAACGCTTTGGGAGGCGTTTGACCGGCGGGCGGCCCGGGACACCATCGAAGCGACCCGGCGGCTGGGCGAGGCGTTGCACCTCAACGAGATCGTCCGCGGGTCGGAAAACATTCTGTACGACGCTCCCGGCGACTTTCAGCTGATGCTGCGGAGCGACCTCTTCGACATCCACGGGTTTCACGAGGGGATGCTGCGGGGCTGGCACCTGGACTCAAACATCTCGCGTCGCCTGCGGATGATTCACGGCGCGGTCGGTGACGCGGTGGACCACGTGTTTGGCTACCACTGTGACCACACGCGGCAGGTCACGCCGATGCACGCGCCCAACAGCGCGGAGAACAGCATCCGGGAGTTTGTCGACGACGTGACGGGAGCGGGGCTGCCCGCGCAGGCCGACACGTGGGGGCTGGCCGGGGAGACGGTCGAGGAGATCGACCTGGCCCGGCCGTCGGCGGCGGTTTATCAGCGGGCCCTGGAGGCGGCCGTCGGTGGGCCCGCCGGGGAACCGTTCGTGGCGTCGTACACCTCGGAGACCTACCGGCGGCACCGGGTGGAGCCCGAGCACGTGCTGCCGTTTCTGCTTGACCTGTTCGTGAACGCGCCCGCTGACCTGAGCGTGGGCTGGTGCGGGCCGCGCGATCGGATCTTCGATCTGTTCGTGCGGGCGTGGACGGAGCTGGGTCGTGCGGGCGAGGTGGTGCCTCTCGCCGACGAAGCGGACGTCCGCAACCGAGGGAACGAACTCGGGGCGTTTGTCGCGAACTTCGGCGTGCCCGAGGCGCGGCCGCTGGGCGAGCAGCTGCCGCTTTACCGGGTGATGGCGGAGGTGATCGCGATCGAGAAGCAGTCGCTGCGGGCCGGGGCCGAGCTGCGCAGGGTGGTCGGCATCAACGCGATCCACAACGACTACGAGCGTTTCATGAAGACCTGGTTCGGCTGTGCCCGCACGCCGTTTTCGGCGCGGCTGCGGCACGGTTTTCTGGTCTCGGACGCGGTGGACCGCACGCGGGACGCGATGCCCACGATGATGCGCGGGGCGGCCGCCGTGCGCGGGGGCGACGCGATCGTGTCGGACGGCACCGCGGGGCACGTGTTCTTCGGTCCCTATCTGGTGCTGCTCCCCGGCTCTTACGAGGCGGTGCTGGGCCTGACGCTGACCGATCCGATCGCGCGCGAGGCCGCGGAGCGTCAAGCCCCGCGGATCGTGGTGGACGTGGTGGCGGAGTGCGGCGAGCAGGAGGCGGAACTGGAAGCCGTGACGCTGCCGGTGAGCGCGGTGGCCGCCGGCGAGGTGCGGATCCCCTTCAGGGTCGCGGAAAACCTTGCGTTGCACGATATCCAGATCCGCCTGTACACCGACGGCCTCGCGGGCGTGCGGCTGGACCGGCTGGTCATCACCGACAGAGATTGACCATGGCGCTGGCGGACTTTGATCCCGAGAGTGATTTTGTGGCGTATGCCCGGTCGTGCGGCTGGCTGGGCGACGCCGACTTTGGGCTGTTGGACGTCGGGGCCAGCGGCGGGATCGACCGCTTCTGGCGGCAGTTCGAGCCGAACCTGCGCGCGGTGGGTTTTGATCCCCTGGCCAGCGAGGTGGAGCGGCTCAACGCCGCGGAAGCCGGGGATCGGGTGCGGTACGTGCCGGCCTGGATCACCAGCGGGTCCCAGGGGCTGGAGGCGTGGCGTCACCCCGAGGCCGAAGAGACGCCCAACGCGTTCACGATGACCAGCGCGCAAAGGGTCTACGAGCTGGCGGAGTACGACGTGCGGAAGGAAGTCTTCAACTCCGGCGACGAGCTGCGGTACACCGACACGCGGATGTCGCTGGACATGTGGTGCGCCGAGCATCCGGAGTGGACGACGGATTTCCTCAAGATCGACGTGGACGGCTACGACCTGCACGCGCTGCGCGGCGCCGATGCGCTCTTGAGCGGCGACCGGCGGCCGCTGGGCATCCTGACCGAGGCGCAGTTGCACGACCCGCACCACACGCCGGGCGTGGCGTTCGGCGAGATCGACGTCTACCTGAGGGCGCGGGGCTACCGCCTGTTTGATCTGGATCTGAAGCGGTACTCGCGGTATGGCCTGCCCCAGCCGTTCTGTAGCGACATGATCGCCGAGACCGTCGCGGGCGGCGTGCAGGCCTGCGACGCGCTCTACTTCCTGGATCCCTGCCTGGACGACGCGGCATTTGCACGGCTGCAGGCGCAGGCCGACCGGCGCGGGTTTCAGAAACTGGTCATGCTTTTCGCCGGGTACACGATGCCCGACTGCGCGGCGCAGGTGCTGATGACCTGTCGGGAACGCGGGGTGAGCCTCGGCGGCGTGGACCCGGACGCGGCCCTGGACCGGCTGGCCACGCCCAACGTGCTGGGCGCACGGTCGCACGCGGAGTACCTCGCCGCCTTCGAGTCGGATCCCGGCTGCCTGTTTCCCAGTCGGCTGCGGAAGTCGGACCTGGAGCACGAGAGCGTCGACGACTGGCTGCCGGAGCTGAAGGTGGCGGCGGCGGGCCGGCGCGACGGCGGGCTGATCGTGACCGACCGAGACGGGGGCCACGCGTGCTTCGGGCCCTACCGGCGGCTGGCGCCCGGGCGGTACCGCCTGCGGGGCGCGGTGGTGGTGACCGCGGGCCGGGCGGACGCCGAGATCGTGGCCGAACTGGTGGTGGACGAGGCATTGCAGCAATCGCAGACCCTGCCGGGCGACACCCCGGGGATCCGCCGGATCGAGATCGCGTTTGAGCTGACGGCGTCGGCCGAGGCGCCCGCGGTGCAGCTGCGGCTGTTCAACCCGCCGGGGGTGTCGCTGGTGCTCGCGGAGCTGGCGCTCTCCGGGCGCGCGGGGGGGGATGCGAACGGGGACGCAACCGGGGACGCGCACGGGGCCGCAAAGAAGTCCAGCCCCGTGGTGTCGGTGATGCCGCCCACCGGGATCGGCCGGCAGACGGTGCTGTACCGCGGCCGGCCCGTGCCCGAGGGCCTGCGCTACGCGACGCCGCGGACGCCACGGGGCGACGTGCGGTCGCTGATCCGCTCGCTGCACCCCCGGCGGTCGCCGCGCGAACTGATCCGCCTGGGCGCCCGCGACGACGGCGGCTACCTGGTGCCCGACGACCTGGCGGGGATCGGGGCGTGCTTCTCGCCGGGGGTCCACCACGTGTCGGCCTTCGAGACCGACTGCGCCAACCGCGGCATGCCGGTGTTCATGGCAGACCAATCCGTGGACGGCCCGGCGGTGGACCATCCCGGCTTCACCTTCACCAAAAAGTTTGTCGGGGCGTCGGCCTCGGACACGACCCTGACCATGGACGACTGGGTGCGGGCGTCGGTGCCCGACACGGAGGGCGACCTGCTGCTGCAGATGGACATCGAGGGGGCGGAGTTCGAAAGTCTGCTGTCGATGTCGACCGGCTTGATGAACCGCTTTCGGATCGCGGTCATCGAGTTTCACGACCTGCAGCTGCTGTGGGACCGGCCGTACTACGAGCGGACCTTGGAGCCGACGTTCCGCAAGCTGGCCGCGACGCACACCTGTGTGCACCTGCACCCGAACAACTACAGCCCGGTCATCGACGAGGGTGGTATCGCGATCCCGCCCTTGCTGGAGGCCACGTTTCTGCGCAACGACCGGCTGGACGCGGCGGCTGGAGAGCAGTTCGCGACGGCATTTCCGCATCCGCAGGACCGGGACAACACGCCGCCCCGGCCGACGGTGGTACTGCCCGAAAATTGGTACGGGGGCGGGTGAGCGTGGCGGGCGCGGGCGTCGCCTTCAACCCGCGACGCCGACCCGAATGAGGCCAGCGAGGTCCGCGACCGGAGCACCGCGTCCGCCCGTTCCTGCGGCACGGCGAGTACGTTGGCGGACAGATCCGGCGGCAGCGTTTCGACCGGTCGGACCGCCGCCCGCTCTTCGTCGAGGATGACGACGCCCGCGGGTCGATCGTGACGCGGGTCCCGTCGATCCAGGGGTCGGAGGTGCGGTAGGCTGCGGAGGATGCGTGAGGATCAGGATGCGGCTGTGGCGGGGTGTCGGGAAGCGTGGGGCGGGTTGCTGGCGTGGGTGTGGCGGCGGCGGGGCGTGTGCGTGGCGGGGCTTGTGCTGCTGTACGCGGCGGGCTTCAACGGGACGTGGCGGATCACGCACGACAGCGCGCTGTACGCGAACCTGGGGCGTTCGCTGGTGGCAGGGCACGGGATGGTGAACGGGCTGGGGGAGGCGAACCCGTCGCCGGCGGGGCTGCCTTGGGTTTTGGGGTGGCTGGGCGCTTCGACCCGCTACAGCGGGCCGCCCGGTGCCTTGGCCCAGGGCTTCATGCTGGCGTGCGCGGCGGCGGTGCTGGGGCTGACGTTTCTGGTGATGCGCCGCGTGGGCGGGTCGCCGTTCGCACTGGCGGTGACGGTGGGCGTGGCGGTCAGTCATCTGTTTTACGAGCAGACCCTGAACCTGCTGACCGAGTTGCCGTTTGCGGTGGGGCTGATGGGGGTGTTGCTGGGGCACGAGTGGAGGCGCGAAGGCGGTTGGCCCGCGGCGCTGCGGGCGTGGGGATTGATCGGTCTGGGCTTCGCGGTGATGGCGGCGTTCCGCAGCGTGGCGGCGGTGGTGGCGGCGGCCTACGTCGCCAGCGAGCTGTGGGACGTGGCCTGCGACCCGGGGCGGCGACGATGGGCGGTGGGGGTGTGTGCTGCGGGAGCCGGCGCCGTCGCGCTGGCGTGGTGGCTATCGCCCGCGATCCGCGACGACCTGCGGCTGTTCGTGTGGCACGTCCAGGCGATGGATGTCGGCCGCAGTGCGCACAACCTGTGGCTGCTGCTGACCGAGCACCTGGTCGAGGTCACGATCGGCCTGGACACCGACGCGGTGACGGGGTGCCTCATTAGCGCGGTGCTGATCGCCGGCGGGGTGATGCTGTGGCGGGTCCGGCGGTTCTGGGCGGTGCTGTGGGTCTTCAGCGTGTTGCAGTGGGTGGTGTTTCTGCCCGAGGGGCGCTACGCGCTGCCGCTGCTGCCGCTGCTGGTGGTGGGGCTGCTGCTGTTTTTTGCGTGGCTGACTCGGCGGCTGGCCGAGCCGCACCGCACACGGGTGCGGTGGGCGCTGGTGGGCATCGTGCTGACGGGGCACCTGATCGGCGTGGCGGACGAGGTGCGCACGCAGCGCGCTGGCGGGTGGGGCCCGGGCACGTCGGCGGATTTTTACGCCGTCTACCGCGACGGGAAGTACGCCGGGTGGGTGGAGGTGGCGCCGCACGCGATGATCCAGACCGCGCCGTCAGAGATCATCGCGGCGCCCGAGGCGATTCACGCGGAGATTTTTTCAACGCTGTCGGCGCGGCGGGTGGTGCGGGACGAAGACGTGGCGGCGCTGGGGGCGGGGGTGGGGCTGGTGCGGGACGGAGACGGGTGGCGGGTGGAACGGCGGTAGTGGTCCGGGACGCCAGGTCCGCGGCACGGTGGGTCCGGCGGCCCTTGACCCACCCTACGAAGAGGGACGTTTGCGGGGTAGAATCGGGGCATGGGTGCCGCTTTGCCTCTACCGAGTGCCGAGGCCTGTCTGGCCGAGGAGTCCGACGCGGAACTCTGCCGCGAGTATGTGGAGGGGCGCGTCTACGCGATGGCGGAGACGACCAACCGGCACAGCCGGGTGGCGACTTACTTTCTGGCGGCCGCGGGCGCCCGGCTGCGGGGCAAGCCGTGCGAAGCCTTCAACTCGGACACCAAAGCGCGGATCCAGCTGAGCAGCCACATGCGTTTTTACTACCCTAACGGCATGGTGGTCTGCGATCGCAACCCGGAAGACGACACGTTTCAAGACCGGCCGGTGGTGGTGGCGGAGGTGCTGTCGGATTCCACACGGCGGCTGGACGAAGGGGAGAAGCGAGATGCCTGTTTGTCGGTGCCCTCGCTGAAGGTCTACCTGTTGATCGATCCCGACCGACCGCGAGTGACGGTGTGGCGGCGCGGGGAGCAGGGGTTTGCGGCGGAGGTCTATGAAGATCTCCCGGCGGTGGTGCCCCTGGATGAGGTGGGGGTAGAGTTGCCGCTGGGGGAGTTGTACGAGCGGGTGGTGTTCGGTGACGCGTCGGAGTTGTAATCCGTGGTGCGTATTCCGAGATGCGATCCCGGCGGGTGGCGTGGCGGTTCTCGGTAGGGCGAGCCTCTGGCGAGCCGCGTGTCACCATGCGACACACGGCTCGCCGGAGGCTCGCCCTACCAAGGAAAACACGATCCGACGGATCACGGATCACGGATCACGGATCACGGATCACGGATCACGAATCACGCCCCACGCCCCACACCCCACACGCTCCCCCCCCCCGTAACCTGTCCGCCGTGAAGATCGCCCTTGTCCACGAATGCGTCGCCGGCTACCACGGCAGCGAGCGGGTGCTTGCCGAATTGGCGGGGGTGTACCCCGACGCGCCGATTTTTGTGACCGCCTGCGAGCGGGGGGTGCTGGACGGCACGCCGCTGGCGGGGCGCGACCTGCGGACGACGTGGCTGGACCGCCTGCTCCGCGTGCCGGGGCTGCGGGGCCGGCACCGGCTGATGCTGCCGCTGATGCCTCACGCGGTGGAGACGCACGACCTGCGGGGGTTCGACGTGGTGATCAGCTCGCACCACGCGGCGGCGCACGGGGTGCTGACGCGGGCGGACCAGGTGCACCTGAGCTACTGCCACTCGCCCGCGCGCTACGCGTGGGACCTGGTGCACGAGCACGTCGATCCCGCGCGGGCGGCGCCGTTGAAGCGGGCGGTGCTGCACCGGTTCCGCCAGTGGGACCAGCTGGCGGGGCGGCGGGTGGACGCCTTCGCAGCGAACTCGGCGGCGGTGGCCCGTCGCGTCCGCAAGACCTATGGCAAGGCGGCGACCGTGATCCACCCGCCGGTGGACACGGCCCGTTTCGACCCCACGCGGGAGCGGGAGGACTTCTACGTGGTGCTGGGGCGGCTGGTGCCGTACAAGCGGGCGGGGGTGGTGGTCGAGGCGTTCAACCGCATGAATGCGGGTGGGGTTCCGCGGCGGCGGCTGGTGGTCATCGGCGACGGACCACTGGAGAAGACTTTGCGGCGGGCCGCCGGGCCGGGCGTGGCGTTTGCCGGTGAGCTGGACGACGCGGCGGTGGCGGACCACCTGCAGCGCTGCCGGGCACTGGTGTTTGCCGCCGAAGAAGACTTCGGCATGGCCCCGGTGGAGGCGATGGCGGCAGGGGCGCCGGTGATCGCTCTGGACCGCGGCGGGGCCCGCGAGACGGTGATCGACGGCGAGACGGGGGTGTGGTTCGCTGCGGCGGGGACCGGGCCCACGGCCGACGAGGTGGCCGCGGCGGTGCACAGGTTTGAGGGGTCGGGCGTCAGACGGGCTGCGGCGGGGTTAAACTCGCATGCGGCGAGCTTCGGACGCGCGCCCTTTTGCCGAGCGGTGGGGGGGTGGGTCCAAGACGCCCTCCGGACGTTCGAACGCAACAGGCCGTCGGATTGAACCCGCCCCCCTGGACACTGAAACCGCACCGGGAAGCCGAGCAGGGATGAGGCCGACCGCCACCCGATCCAATCCAGCCCCCGCCGCGCAGGACGGCTCCGTCCGCCCCGCTCCGGCGGTCGTGCGGCCCGACGCCGTGCGCGACACTTTGTCCCGCGGTCCCGCCCGGCGTCGCCGGGGCGTGGCCGACGATGGCCTGCCGCGGGCCACACCGTGGAGCAAGCGGGTCACCGACGTCACGCTGGTGCTGGCGTCGGCGCCGCTCTGGCTGCCGATGATCGCGGTGCTCGCGGTCGCGGTGCGGCTGGATTCGCGCGGCCCGGCCTTCTTTGTGCAGCCTCGCTTCGGCCGCGACGGGCGCGTCTTTAAGCTGCTGAAGTTCCGCAGCATGCACCGGGACGCCGACGCCGCGCTGGCCGCCCACCTGGCGGCGTGCCCGGACCGGACAGCGGAGTGGGACCGCACCCACAAGCTGCGGGACGACCCACGCATCACGCGTGTCGGCCGGCTGCTGCGGCGGCTGAGCCTGGACGAGCTGCCGCAGGTGCTCAACGTGCTGATCGGCGACATGTCGCTGGTCGGCCCGCGGCCGGTGCCGGTGGTCGAACGCGAGCGCTACGGCGAGGCCTTCTCGCTGTACGTCCGCGTGCGTCCGGGTCTGACCGGGCCCTGGCAGATCAACGGGCGCAACGAGCTGCCCTACGAGCGGCGTAAGACGCTGGACAAGGCCTACGTGCGCGGGCGCACGTTCCGCGGCGACATGCGGATCATCTTCAGAACGTTCGGGGCGGTGTGGTCGCGACGCGGGGCGTATTGAGGCGAAGCGCCGCAAAGTGAAAAGTGCAAAGTGGAAATCGGACGCCCGCGACCCGCGGGGTCTGGACGAGGCCGTGCCCAGTCGGTCGGCTCACGCCGCGGCGTGGAGCGGGACGGCGGCGCCCAGGCCTTGAAGGCGGTCCAGCAGCTCGGCGTGGCTCGCTGGCCGGGCGGCGGGGTCGTGCGCGATCATGTCGTTCAGCAGCCCGGAAAAACCGGCGGGCACGTCGGGGCGGAACTTCGTGACCGGGGCGACCGACCCGCGGCGGCGGGGCACCATGGGGTAGCAGCCTGCGAGCACGGCGTAGGTCATGACGCCGACGCTGAAAACGTCGGCCCGCTCATCGGCGTCGGGAGAGAGCACCCGCACCTCGGGCGCCAGAAAGGCGGCCTCGACGCCACGCAGGCCGGGCATGAAGTCGGCCGGGCGCTGGTGGCCAAAGCCCATCAGCTTCGGCTCGTGCTGGTAGCTCAGCCCCACGCGGTCGGGCAGAAGGCGGTGGTGGCACTGACCGCTGTCGGCGGCAGCCCGCAGCGCCTCGGCCATGCGGTACAGCAGCCCCGCGGCGGCGGGCAGCTCCGCGGTGAGACCCGACGCGATCGGCCGGGCCAGGGTGCCCAGCAGCGACTCGACGACCAAGGCGGGGCGGCACTGTTCTTCCTCGATCAGGTGGATGCGGGCGACGCCGGGGTGCACGATCTTCGCCAGTGTGAGCGCTTCGTGCTTGGCCCGCAGGTCCGGCGGCACCGCCAGCTGGGGGGCTCCTTCCGCGGCGGGCTTGTAGTACAGCAGGCTGACGATCCGTTCCAGCCGCGGGTCGGTCGCCAGGAACAGCCGCGTGTCGGGGCCGTCGTCCAGCAGGCCCTCGCAGACGTAACGCCCGTCGCCCTGAATGTCCTGAAAGTCCCGCTCGCACCGCGGGCAGAAGCGGTATCGGAACAGCATCACGTGATCGAGGGTGGCCCGCCAGCCGCAGTCGGCGCAGTGGGGCGTGGCGTCGGGCCCGTCGGCACGCTCCGGCGGTGTAATGGGCACCGGCGCGGCGAGGCGGTTAGAGAAGGGGTTGGGCAGGGGCATCGTGGGCCGAGGTCGGTGGCGGGTCAGGGGCAGGCCCGGTCCGAGACCCCGAGGGCCGAGCGTTGTGTGTTCATCGGCGGTCCTCCGGGGGCAGTTGCCGACCACCCGGGCAGCCGACGGGCCCGTGCGTCGGCGACGCGCAGGGGCGGCGTTCTCGGACGCGGGGCGGTCGCCTCGGCGGGAGGTTAGCCGTAGAAGGGAAACGGCCAGTCGCGGCGGCGGGCGATGGCGGCGTTGGTGACGCCCCGTCGGGTGCGTTGGACCGAGGCCGCGGCGTCGCGGATGGCCGGGGCGTTCTGCGTGCAGAGCTCGGCGTTGATCGCCTTCAGTCGCTGGAAGGCGGCGCGGCGGCGGGGCTTGTCGCGGTCGTCGTGCATGCGAGCGAGCAGGCGGTGTTTCTCGTCGACCCGCGGTCCGGTGAGTCCGAGCACGCGGTCGGGGTTGTGGGGCAGGTGGTGGGCGTGCCAGACGGCGCGCTGGTGGTCGGCGGGGGTGTGGACGGGTGCGTCGAAGTGAAGCCGCCGGTCGGCGGTGGCGACGGCGAGCGGGGCGAGAGCCTCGTTTCGCCACGCCTGCCACCACCGCTCGGTGATCTGGTCGTAGCCGCCGCCTCCGGTGCCGTGGATGAAGAGGCCGCAGTCGTTTCTTCTTCGCAGCAGCGCGGTCATGAGCAGGGCGCGGGGGGCGAGGTCGGCGGCGGGGTCGAGCGGCGTGCCGTCTTCGACGGTGAGCAGGGGCTTCGTGTCGGCGAGATCGGCGTAGACCCGCTGGCGCGGGGCGTTGAGGGGGACGTGCCAGAGGGGGAGCTCGACGAGGTGCGGGTCGCGGTGCAGCGAGGCGATGCCGGCGCCGGGGTCGTGCGCCGCGGCGCGGTTGTAGTGGTGGATACTGCGCTGGGCGTCGTGGAGAAGGTTGTGGGTGGCCTGCTTGAAGTCGTTGCGCCATTGCAGGTCGGTGGCGAAGTGGTGACGCAGCGGGCGGGCGAGGTGGGGGGCCAGCAGGGTCTCGAGGGCGGCGGTGACCTGCCGCGCGAGGGTGGGGGCGTCTTCCGCTTCGCGAAGGGCGTGCACGATGCGCTGGACCCCGGCGGCGGCACGGGGGTCGGTGCCGTCGGGGAGTTGCGGGTCGCGGACTTCCACGGCGGGCTGACGGCCGGTCGGCACGTCGATGCGGATGGGGCCGAGCTTGAGCGTGACGGCGGTGAGCGCGTCGCCGCGGCGGACCGGCACGTTGAGGGCGAACGGGTCCTGCACGTCCTGATCGACGACGACGTGATTAAGCGGCGTGGTGGTGTCGCCTGCAGCGGTCATTGCCCGGTCGGCGGCGACGTACTTGGCGAGGATCCCGGGATGCCAGAAGCGGGGCTGGTGGCCGGTCCAGACGGGGAGGCCGCGGGCGAGGGCGGGCCAGTCGCTCGCGGGAGGTGAGGCGGTGATCGTTGAGTCTGACAACGGGATGGATCCGCCTCCGGCGGGGCGATTTTTTGGTGACGGGCGGGACGCCCGTCCCACGGGTCGCTGCGCTGGGGTGATTTTATGGGGGTTGATGAGGGTCGGGAGTGCCGAAAGGAGTCGTGCCGCTGCGGCACGGGTTGAAACCCGTGGCACCCGAAACGAAACGCGGGCCGAGTGGTGAGCCCGCCGTCGCCAGCGTCCCTCCCGGGGTTCGGGGGCGGAGCCCCCGACCGGCCTGGAGGTCCGGTTGACGGCCGGCTCGGCGGCCGGCGACCGGGGCGCTCAGGCCGGGGCGGCGAAGCCGTCGGGGTGCTTGGCCATCTCGGCGTCGAACACCTCTTGGTAGTGCTGCAGCCGCTCGGTCGCGTCGTCGAGCGGGCCGCCGAAGCTGCGGTTGGGGTCGTTGTAGATCAGCTTGATGGGGACCTCTTTCACGCGGTGGCCGTGGGCGGCGTGCTGCACCCAGGCCTGCAGCGGGATGGCGTAGCCGTCGACGCAGAGTTTCAGATCGTCGAGCTTGCTGACGCGGTAGGCCTTGAACCCGCAGAAGGCGTCGGTGATGTCCAGGCCCAGTTTCGCGTTGACCCATCCGGTGATGGTGTGGTTGATCTTGCGGCGGTCCGGCGGCGGGGCGGGCACGCCGGGGGTCGCGACGAGGTAGCGGCTGCCGCTGATGACGTCCGCGTCGTCGGCGTCGATGGCGGCGGCGAACTCGGGGAGCGCCTCGGGCTCGTGCTGCTCGTCGCAGTCCATGGTGATGAGCCACTCGTACCCGTACGTCTGAGCCCAGCGGAAGGCGTCGCGGATGCCGCGGCCGTAGCCCAGGTTGGCCTTGTGGCGGATCACGTCGACCGGCTGCATGGCCAGCAGCATGGGCGTGTAGTCCGTGGACCCGTCGTCGATCACCAGCACGTCGTTGGGTGCGTACTCGGCGATCTTGGCGATCACGTTCTGAATGTACTTCTGCTCGTTGTAGACGGGGACGGCGACGAGAATCTTCGACTGAGTGTCGGGCTGCGGCATGCGGGCACTTTAGGCGGCTCAGCGCCGGGGGGCGGCTCGGCGCCGAGGTCGCGTCCGCAGAGCCGGACGCAACCTCGCCTTCTCGACCGCCGCGGGCGTTGCCCGCCGAGTACGCTCCAACTCGAGCCCGTGCCGGAGTGCACGGCGCCGCATCAGTTTCTGAGTCGGCTCCAGGGTCCGACTCCCGCATCCGCGCGGAGCGGGGACTCAGAAAAGGTCGCTTTGGGAAAAGAGAGTTGGACCGGTCTGGCGCGTCCGGAAATCGTTTCGCCTTCCCTCGGGTGTGTATCACGCATCGCGGCCGTGGATCGCCGCCAGCTCAACCAACTGCTCCACGCTCAGCTGCTCGGGCCGCGCGCTGGCGTCGATGCCGTCGGGCAGTTTGGTGTCGCGTCCCAGGATCTTGCCCAGCTGCTTGCGGCGCTGCGTGAAGAGTTTCTGCAGCAGGGCGCTCAAGGCCTTGGGGTCGTCGGTCAGCGGGGTGGCGCGCCGCTTGAGGTGCACCACGGCGCTGGCGACTTTGGGGGCGGGCCAGAAGCAGCCGGGGGCCAGCACGCCCACACGCGTCACCTCGCACATCGCCTGCACCAGGATGCCCAGCGCGCCGTAGGCCTTGCTGCCCGGCGGCGACGCGAGGCGGTCGGCGACTTCCTTCTGGATCATCACCACCGCGTCGGTCATGTCGGGGTGGTCTTGCACCAGGTTGGCCAGCAGGGGCGAGGCGATCTGATAAGGCAGGTTGGCGATGAGCTTGAACGGCCCTGCGCCGACCGCGTCGATCGCGGCGGGGGCCAGGGCGTGTTTGCCCGCGAGGATGTCGGTGATAAGCAGCTCGAACCTCGCGTGCGGGCCGTGGGTCTGGCGGATGCGGTCGGTGAGGAGCTGCTCGAAGTCGGCGTCGATCTCGACGGCGATCACCGCCGCGCCGGTGTCGAGCAGACGCTCGGTGAGGGCGCCGGTGCCCGGCCCGACTTCGAGGACCGTGTCGCCCGGGCCGATGGCGGCGGCCTCCATCATGCGGGCCATGTGGTTGCCGTCGTGCAGGTAGTTCTGCCCGAACTTGTGCTTGGGGTGCAGGCCGGCGCTCGCCAGAAGCTGCTTGATGTCGGTGAGGGTCTGGGCCACGGGGGGGAGGTTAGTGCATCGCAGGGGCCTCCGCGAAAGCGCAAAGTGAAAAGTGAAAAGCGCAAATCAGAACTGGTGACTTACACGAAGGGAGGGGTTACGCTTGCGTCTGATTTGCGCTTTTCACTTTGCGCTCTGCGCTTTTGGCGCGCTCACTCAACCGTCCTCTATGCCTTAAACTGTACGTCTGTGACGACCGTACCCTCCATCCAGAAACTCGCCCCGCACCTCGTCAACCAGATCGCTGCGGGCGAGGTGATCGAGCGGCCGGCGTCGGTGGTGAAGGAGCTGATCGAGAACTGCGTCGACGCCGGCGCGACGCGGATCGAGGTCGCGGTGGAGGAGGGTGGCGCGACGCTGATCCGCATCTCGGACGACGGTTGCGGCATCCCCGAAGCGGAACTGGAGTTGGCCCTGACCGCCCACGCCACCAGCAAGCTGGCCACGGCCGACGACCTGGCGGCGATCGACACCCTGGGCTTCCGGGGCGAGGCGCTGGCGTCCATTGCGAGCGTGAGCCGGCTGCGGCTGAGCAGCCGCACGCACGCGGCCCAGGGCGGGGCGGTGATCGAGCAGAACGGCGACGAGCGGCAGGCCATCCGGCCCGCGGCGATGGCGCCCGGCACGGTGATCGAGGTGAAGGACCTGTTCTGGAATGTGCCGGCGCGGCGGCGGTTCCTGCGCTCCGACGGCGCGGAGTACGGGCAGATCGCCGACACCGTGCAGCGGGCGGCGATGGCGAACCCCGACGTGGGCTACACGCTGAGCCACAACGGCCGCAAGACGCTGAGCCTGCCGGCGGGGCAGTCGCGCCGAGAGCGCTGCGTGGCGGTGCTGGGCAAGGATCTGGACGCGGCGTTGCTGGAGTTTTCGTTCGAGGGGCGACCTGGCGGCGGCGACGACGAGCCCGCCGCGGAACCCCCTCGCGTGTGGGGCGTGGCGGGCGAGCCCAGTGTGGCGCGGGCGACGAGCAAGTTCCTGCACGTCTACATCAACGGCCGGCCGGTCAAGGACCGCAGCCTGAACCACGCGGTGAAAGAGGCGTACCGCGGGCTGATGGCGGGCGACCGGCACCCGGTGGCGGCGGTGTTCGTCCAGATGGATCCGCGCCTGGTGGACGTGAACGTGCACCCGACCAAGGCGGAGGTGCGCTTCCGCGATCCGCGGATGATGCACGGGCTGGTGCGGGTGCCGATCCGCGAGAGGCTGCTGGCGAGCGACCTGACGCCGTCGGTAGCGCCGTCGGGGGGCGCGGTTTCGGGCACGGGTGGTTGGCGCGGAGGTGGAGGGGGCCCCTCGCGCAAGGAGGCAACACCGGGCGAGTTCGTGACGGCGTTTGAGCGGATGCCGACCACGCAGAAAGGTTTCGTGTACGACGAGGTCAGGCGTCGCATGGCGGACGAAAACCTTTTCGTCGCCGAGTCCACCACGGTGCTGCAAGAACCGCCGGGGTCGCCGGCCGCCGGCGACGCGGCTCGCTCCCCGGAGGCTGGCGCGGCCCGCGCTCCGCGGGTCTCCGAGAGGCCGCGCGTGCTGCAGGTGCATGAGAGCTACTTGATCGCGGAAGATTCGGACGGCATCCTGATCGTCGACCAGCACGCCCTGCACGAGCGCGTGATGTTCGAGGCGATCTCCAAGCGCATCCTGGTGGACGGCGCCGACCTGGAAAGCCAGCGGATGCTGATGCCCGTGGTGATCGACGCCGACGCGTCCCGGGTGGCGCTGCTGGACGACGCGGCATCGCTGCTGGCGCGGCTGGGCATCGAGGCCGCGGCGATGGGGCCGGCGGCAATCGGGGTGCACGCCTTCCCGTCGTTGCTGCTCGGCCGCGGGGTGGAGCCGGCCGGTTTCGTCGACGGGCTGCTGGGCAAGATCGAGACCGGCGACCTGTCGGGCGACGCCGACGCGCTGGAGAGCGAGTCGGCGCTGCACCGGGTGCTGGACATGATGAGCTGCAAGGCCGCGGTCAAGGCGGGCGACCGGTTGACCGACGCGGAGCTGGCGGCGCTGCTGAAAACGCGCGACGAAGTCGAGCGGTCGGGCAGCTGCCCGCACGGGCGGCCGACGACGGTGCGGATCTCGCTGCGCGAACTGGAGAAGCTCTTTCACCGCTAGCGCGGGGCGGCTTCCGTGCGACGTTCGCCGAGCCTCACGTCACCCGTCGGCCGCGCGGGCGGACGCCCGCACGAGGCACCCCCTCCCAAACGCAGGCTTCAGGGGACTGCCGCTTTTTCTGCTTTGAGAAAAGGGGGCCGTCCCCGTCTGGCGCGTGCTCGCGAGCGCGGTCCCCATCTGGCGCATGCTCTTGAGCATGAGACGTCATCGGTTCTGACGACGCGTGCAGACGGGGCCAATTCCCTTTTCCCAAAGCGGAAAAGGGAGCCGGACCCTGGTGCCTTCTTCGCTTGGAACGCGCGGACCCCGCAGTCGGGGTCGCTGGACGGTTGCACGATCCCCACGACCTACGGCCCCGGACTAAACTGTCCGCCGTGCGCAAACTCCCGCTCATCCTCAGCCTGTTGCTTTTCGCCGCCGCCGCTCCGGCCCAGCCCTCGTACGAGCTGACCGACGCGGGCTTCGTCGCGACCGAGGTGCCCGAGCCGGGCACGCCGGCGGCGGAGCTGGCGGACGCCCGGCGGCTGATCGCCGAGGACGAGCCGAAGCGGGCGGAGAAGCAGCTGAAGAAGTGGCTGAAGACCCACAAAAGCCACCCGCTGCGGGTCGAGGCGCTGCTGCTGCGGGGCGACGCGCGGCTGATGGCGGGCGACTTCTACAAGTCGCTGTACGACTACGAGGCGATCGCGACGTACTACCCCGCGACCGAGCAGTTCAACGTGGCGCTGCGGCGCGAGTTTGAGATCGCGACGCGTTTTACCCAGGGGGTGAAACGCAAGCTGTGGGGGCGGCGCTGGCTGCCGGCGGGCGACGACGGGGCCGAACTTCTGATCCGCATTCAGGAGCGGACGCCGGGGTCGGACCTGGGCGAGCGGGCCAGCCTGGCGCTGTCGGACTACTACTACCGCGACGGGCAGATGGACCTGGCGGCCGAGGCCTACGACCTGTTCTTGGTGAACTACCCCCGCAGCGAGCAGCGGTCGCTGGCCATGCTGCGGGGGGTGCAGGCCAGCCTGGCGCGCTTCACGGGGCCGGAGTTCGACGCGACGGGGCTGATCGACGCTCAGGAGCGGCTGCGTCAGTTCGAGAGCGAGTTCCCGGCGGCGGCCGAGCGGATCGGCGCGGCGGGCCTGCGGGTGCGCATCCGCGAGTCGCTGGCCCGCCGCGACTTCACCAGCGCCGATTGGTACGACCGCACGGGCGAAGACGTCTCGGCGGCGGTGCTGTACCGCCGGCTGCTGGAGGAGTACCCCGACACCCGGGCCGGGGCCGAGGCGGCGCGGCGGCTGGGCGGTCTGGGCGAGGCCGACGCGGCGCGTCGGCCCGGGGCGGAGGTGCGGCCGTGAGAAGTGCGCCGTCGCCGGAAACGCGCTGGGCGGGGTGGTGGACGCGCGCGTGCGGGCCGACGCTCGCCGTGTGCATGCTCGCGGCCCTGACGTCGTGCGGCTACCGCTACGCCGACGTGTACCCCGCGGGCTACGCCACGGTGGCCGTGCCGATCTTCGAAAACCAGACCTTTGAGCGCGGGGTGGCCTACGACCTGACCGAGGCGGTGATCAAGGAGATCGAGCAGCGGACACCCTACAAGGTGGCCGATGCGGCCCGGGCGGACACGCTGCTGCGGGGTACCGTAACCGCCGTGAATCGACGGCCGCTGAGCCGCAACCCGATCGGCGGGCTGCCTCAGGAGGTCGAGGTGGAGATCGTGATCGACTTCGACTGGGACGACCAGCGGCGGGGCGGAACACTGGTCAGCCGGCGCGGCTTCACTTCGATCGGCCGGTACGTGCCCACGCAGCCGGCAGGCGAGGACTTCAGCCGTGGGCGGCAGGCGGCGGCCGACCGCGTGGCCCGCGACGTGGTGGCGGCATTGCGTTCGCCGTGGTGACGGCGCGGGCGCGGCGCCAGCCCGGAAGGGGGGGTGGGCGCTTCCCGCCGCGGCTACAATGGCTTCGCGGCCGCTGCCCTTCGGGGCACTCCTCATTCTGACGCGTCCCGCCTTCCCCTTGAACCCGGCGCGGGCCCCCCGAGGGGCCCGGCGCCCTCCCACCTTGCGGGCGATCCGTGCCCGGCCCAGACGATGCCCGACAAGAAAACGCCCGACAAGACCACCGAAACCGATCCCGACGGCGGCGAGAGCGGATCCCGCAAGCTTGACGGCGGCAAAAAAGCCGGCGGCCCGGGCGGCAAGGGCCCCGGCGGCAAGCCCCCGGCCATGTCGCGCGGCGCCTTCGCCTGGATCATGCTGGCGGTGCTGGCCGTCGCCATGCTGCTGATGGTCAACGCGGCGAGCACCGGGGCCAAAGAGGTCGCCTGGCAGGAGTTTTACAAGCGGGCCACCGACGGCGACTTCAAGGCCGACCTGCCGGTGATCATCAAGTCCGACCGCATGGTGGGCGAGATCAAGGAGGGCGTGGTGGGGCCCACCGAGGCCCAGCGGATCTACACCCCCGTCAGCCCGCAGAACCTGACCTACCGCACCTACCTGATGGACAAGGTCGGGCAGGACACCAAGGAGCAGCCGGGCAGCAGCGTGCTGCTGCAGATCCTGATCGCGTGGGGGCCGCTGATCCTGCTGGGCTTCCTGATCTACTTCTTCGTGTTCCGCAGCCTGCGCGGCGGTGGCGGCGGGCCCGGGGGCATGCTCGGCAGCTTCGGCCGCAGCAAGCACAAGGTGCTGAACAAGGAGCACAGCACGGTCAAGCTCGACGACGTGGCGGGCATCGCCGAGGCCAAGGAAGAGGTCGGCGAGATCATCGAGTTTCTGCAGGACCCCAAGAAGTTTCAGCGCCTGGGCGGCCGCGTGCCGCGCGGGGTGCTTTTGATCGGGCGCCCCGGCTGCGGCAAGACCCTGCTGGCCAAGGCGGTGGCCGGCGAAGCCGACGTGCCGTTCTTCTCGATCAGCGGCTCGGACTTCGTGGAGATGTTCGTGGGCGTGGGCGCCAGCCGGGTGCGCGACCTGTTTAAGCAGGCGAAAGAATCCTCACCCTGCATCATTTTTCTGGACGAGATCGACGCCGTCGGACGGCGCCGCGGCAACGGGATGTCCAGCGGCGGCAACGACGAGCGTGAGCAGACCCTCAACGCGATCCTGGTCGAGATGGACGGCTTCGACAGCAACGACCAGGTGATCGTGATCGCGAGCACCAACCGGGCCGACGTGCTGGATCCGGCGCTCACGCGGCCGGGCCGATTCGACCGCCAGGTGCACGTGAGCCTGCCCGACATCAAGGGCCGGCTGGAGATCCTGAAGGTGCACGCCCGCAAGATCAAGCTGAACCCTCAGGCCGATCTGGAGAAGATCGCCCGGGGCACGCCGATGTTCAGCGGCGCCGAGCTGGCGGCAATCATCAACGAGGCGGCCATCGCCGCGACGCTGCTGGGCAAGGACTTCGTCGAGACCGCCGACCTGGAAGAGGCCCGCGACAAGGTGCGCTACGGCCGCAGCCGAAAGAGCCACAAGATCGAGGAGGACGAGCGGAAGGTCATCGCGTACCACGAGAGCGGCCATGCGATCTTGATGTACTACGGCGAGCACAACGACCCGCTGCACAAGGTGACCATCATCCCGCGCGGCCAGGCGCTGGGCACGGCCTTCATGCTGCCCGAGCGCGACCGGCACCTGATGAGCCGCAACCAGATGCTGGACCAGCTGCGGGTGACCTACGGCGGCCGCATCGCCGAGGACATGTTCTGCGGCGACATCACCAGCGGCGCGGCGATGGATATCCGCCAGGCCACAGGGCTGGCCCGCGCGATGGTGACCGAGTACGGCATGAGCGAGGATCTGGGCTTCCAGATGTTCGGCCCCGACGACAGCAAGCAGGCCTGGGAGCAGCCCGACAAGATGTACAGCGAGGCCACCGCGAAGCTGATCGACGCCGAGGTGAAGGCGCTGATCGACCGCACCTACACCGACGCCCGGAACCTGCTGGAAGAGAAGCGCGACGAGCTGGACCGGCTGGCCCAGGCGCTGCTGAAATACGAGACGCTGACCCGCGACGAGGTGACCCGCGTGCTGGCCGGCGAGACGCTGGAGAAGGCGACCGTGGCCGACGTGCTGGAGGCCGAGAAGCAGAAGCGGCTGGCCGAGGCCGCGGCGGCGGAGGAAGCGAAGGCCGCCGAGGGCGGCGACGGCGACGCGGACCGGGCCGCCGACGGGGAAGACGCGCCGGCCGGCGGGGCGATGCCCGCGCCGGCGTGAAGGCTGCAGGCCCACTCCGTGTGCCGTCCGCCGGTTTGCGGTTCGGCGGAGACGTGCGGGATGCCGGAGCGGGCTCCGCCGAGCCTGCGCCCGCCCCGGCACCCCGCACGTCACGGCGGCGAATCACAACGTGGCCGAAGCGTTTCGGTTGGCACGGCCTTCAGGCCGTGTGGTTTTGCGTTGACGGCAAGGCGGGCACGGCCTGAAGGCCGTGGCACCCGACACGCCTCTTGCTCTTCGGTGGGGATTCGCCGCTGTGGCGACGGCCGGCTCGGGGCGGGCGCAGGCTCGGCGAAGCCCGCCCCGAGCCGGCCGTCGTTTCCGCCGAATCACCGCCCGCGGACGGCACACGGAGTGTGCCTGCTACCTTCAAGGCATGAAGATCTTCTGCCGCCTGTTCGTCTTGGTTCTGGGTGTCTCCGCCGCGGCCGAGCCGGCCGACGAGTGGTACGTGCTGCTCAACGGCGCAGACCGGCTGGGGTACCTGCACGCGTCCACCGAAGAAGCCGACGGCCGGATCACCTCGCACCAGACGATGAAGCTGGCCGTGGGGCGGGCCGGCGCGACGATCGAGATCTCGGTCGAAAGCAGTTTTGTCGAGACGGCCGACGGCGCGCCGGTCGAGGCGCGGTCGGTGCTGAACATGGGCGGCACGCCGCTGACCGGCCACGCGGTGTTCACCGACTCCGCCATCCAATACACGGTCCGCCAGGGCGGCGGCGCTCCGTCGACGGTGAACAAGCCGCTGCCCGAGCCCGGCTGGCTGCCGCCCGCGGCGCTGGAGCGCTACGTGGCCAAGCGGCTGGAGGCCGGCGACCAGGAGATCAGCGTGCGCACCATGGACATCGCCGGCGGGCCGCAGGTGGTCACGATGACCATGCGGGTGGCGGGCGAGGAAGACGTTGAGGTCTACGGCCGCACCGTGCCGGCGGTGGTGTGGGACGCCGAGGTGTCGATGATGCCCGGCGTCGCGATGCGTGAGTACGTGGGCCACGACGGGCGCCGTCTCAAGACCACGGTAGAACTTATGCCGGGCCTGAGCCTGACCGTGCTGCTGGCCGACCGAGACTTGGCGCTCTCGCCGCTGACGCCGACCGAGATGATCGCCAGCACGCTGGTCACGCCCGACCGGCCGATCGAGCGTCCGCGGGCGCTGCGGCGGGCGCGGTACGAGATGCGGAGCATCGACGGCCGGCCGGTGCGGCTGCCAGATCTTTCCTCGCAGCGGATCGTCGGGTGGGGCGAGGGGTCGGTGACGATCGAAGTCGATCTGGACCGCGACCCGCTCGTGGCGGCGCCCGTGCCGGGCGCGGCGTTGCGGGCGGCCTCGCCCATGCTCGACCACAGCGACCCGGACGTGGAACGGCTGGGGCAGCGGTGGGCCGCGGCGGCGATCGACACCGACGGCGACGGCGCGGTGGGTGACGCCGAAACGGCGGAAGCCCTGCGGGCGGGCGTGCACGCGTTTATCCGGAAGAAAGACCTGTCGGTCGGTTTCGCCAGCGCCGGCGACGTGGCCCGCACCGCGCAGGGCGACTGCACCGAGCACGCCGTGCTGCTGGCCGCGGTGCTGCGCGGCGCGGGCATGCCCGCCCGGTGCGTAAGCGGGCTGGTGTACGCCGACCAGTTTGCCGGCCACGCGGGCGTGTTTGGCTACCACATGTGGACCCAGGCCTTCCTGGATCCCGACGGTGCCGGTCCGCGTCCGGAGCAGTGGACCGATCTCGATGCGACGCTGCCGGGGGTGGCCTACGACGCGACGCACATCACCCTCGGTGTGACGGACCTGAATGAGGGGGTGATGGGCAACGACATGGCCGCGCTGCTGCCGGTGCTGGGGAACCTGCAGATCCAGGTGCTGGAGGCGGCGCACGGGGCGCCGCCGCCGCGTCCGGGCGGCGGGGATCCGGCTGCGCCGTGACCCCGCCGCCTGGACGCGGCGGCGCCTTCCGTGCTTTCGGGGGCTCCGCCCCCGAACCCCGGGAGGGTGTAAACGACGCGCCACGTGGGGAGCGACGACTTTTTGTTGCCGCCGCGTGAAGCCGCGGCCATCGCGGCCCGTCAGTTTCACTACCGCGTGCAGGGGGTGATTCCCTTTTTTCGCCTTGGGAAGAAGGGAGTCATCCTGCCTTGTAGAAAAGAGTTCGGTGGCTCAACGAGCCGCGATCGTGAGGGAGCGGACCCTTGGCGTAGGGTGCGTCGCTTGGTCGAAGGCACGAGAGGCGTGAGACGTGGGCGGTTCAGGGCTTTGGGCGTGGCGCCGTGTCTTGGGTCCGCTCCCTCACGGTCGCGGCTCGTTCAGAAAGAGAGCTTTTCTACAGGGCAGAGTCATCCCCGTTTGGCGCGTCACTCCGCCGCCCGGGTGAGGGTCTGCGGTCTATCCTTGAGGGATGGCCGACTCCTCTGCAAAAAACCTCGACTTCGCCACGCCCGATCACGACCGGGCCCGCCGCTGCGGGCACGGCGAGGTGATCTTCGGGGCGGGCAAGACGCCCGAGCAGACGGTGGCGATCACCCGCGCGCTGCGCGACGGGGGGCAGGGCTGCGTGCTGACCACGCGGGCCTCGCCCGACCAGGTGGCGGCGCTGCGGGACGCCTTCGGCGACGCGGACGTCGTGGCGGGGCACCTCAGCGGGACGGTGAGGGTGGGCAAGTCCGAACCGGCGTTCGACACGCCGATCCCGCTGGTGTGCGCGGGCACCAGCGATCTGCCGGTGGCGGAGGAAGCCGCGATGACCTGCGCGGCCTTGGGACACCGGACCCGCGCGATCAACGACGTGGGGGTGGCGGGGCTGCACCGGCTGATGGAGCGGGCCGGCGAGTTGAACGGCAACGCGATCGTGGTGATCGCGGGCATGGAGGGCGCCCTGCCCAGCGTGGTCGGCGGTCTGGTGGACGTGCCGGTGATTGCGGTGCCGACCAGCGTGGGCTACGGGGCGAGTTTCGGCGGCGTGTCGGCGATGCTGGGCATGCTGAACTCGTGTGCGTCGGGGGTCACGGTGGTGAACATCGACAACGGGTTCGGGGGGGCATACGCGGCGTGCCAGATCAACCGCCTCGCTTCGCGAGGGGGCGGCTCGGCGCCAGGTCAGCGTTCCGCAAAGCCGGAACGCTGACCTGCCTTCTTGCCCGCCGCGGGCTGCGCCCGCTGAGGGATACGAAGCGCCGCGGTTTGGGCTTCAGGGTCCGATTCCCTTTTTCAGCTTTGGGAAAAAGGGAGTTGGACGCGTCTGGCGGACTCGCCTGCGAGTACGATCACGATGGGGACGTTTCCCGGTGGGCCCCCGGACCCGGCCGCACGCGGCCATGGCACCCGGCAACAAGGACACCGGCAGGGTGATTCGAGGGATGGGTGACATGAAGCTTCCGCAACCGCCGACGCGCCCGACCGACGGCCACAAAGCAACGTTTGGCACCGTGGTGGTGCTGGCGGGGTCGGGCGCCATGCCCGGGGCGGCGGCGGATGCGTGGGCGGCCGAGCACGGGATCGCGGGCATGCTGGCGAGTGAGTTGGCGGATCGCGTGCCCGATGCGCTCAAAACTGTTCGGGCGCGGTGCGGTCCGGAAACCTGATCCGGTGGCGCCCGGTTCGCCGTGCGGTTCTCGGCAGTTCTCGGTGTCAGACCTCTGCCCACGGGTCCACGACTCGGATGCCCGTGTCCGTGAAGTGCTTGACGTTGCGGGTGGCGAGGGTGCCTCGGCGGGCTTGGACGATGCCGGCGATCCGGGTGGCCCAGCCGGCGTTGGGGTCACTGGCTGCGGGGCTGGTGTCGGGCGTCAGGATTGCTGCCCGCAGAATACGGCGGGCTTCTTCCTCCATGCTGACGCCGTGGTCCCTGGCTCGCTCGCGCAGGCGGTCACGCACGTCGAGTTCGAGCTTCCGGACCAGGATCTGGGTGGTGGGGGGATCGGCTGCGGGCATGCTATCTCGATAGCAGTGATCGGCCGGTGGGGAAGGGGCTTGACTTATCCAGCCTCGCCCGTGGCCCGCACCAGTACCCCCCGGCCGCGGTGGAGCCGCCAGCGTTCCTGGGGATCGGTGATTCAGGGGGTGCGGTCAGGCCCGCCGCCGCGGGTCGATGCTCGGGTCGACCGGATACCCCGAGCGTTCGAGCAGGTCCATGAAGTCGTCGGTGAACACGAAGTTGTGTTCCGGGAAGGCCAGGCCTTTGCGGTTCTGGTCGATGTGGCTGAACATCAGCTCGATCTCGGCGTAGGGCTGCACGTCGCCGGTGTGGGGGTCGATCAGCTCGACGGTGCCGACGGTGGCGGCGCCGCTGGCGTCGATGCGATCGAGCACGGCGGTGTGACGCAGCGTGGTGCCGGGGCCGGCGGACAGGCCGGTAAAAGTGGCCTTTCCGATCTTGGCCAGCAGGACCTTCTCGCGGAAGTCATGGGCGTGGCCGGTGAGGACGCCGGCGCACTGGGCGGCACCCTCAATCACCAGCGTGTTTGGCATGACCGGGATCGGACGGCGGCCGGCCGCGTCGTCGACGTCGAAGTGGTCGTGCAGGACCTCTTCGGCCCAACTGATGTTGCGGATGGCGACGCAGCGTTCGCCCTTGACCAGGTCGGTGATGAGGTCGAGGTAAGTCCAGCGCATGGCGTGAATGAGTCGCCGGGTGGGGCGTCCTGCGGTCCGCTGAGGGGCCCGGTGGCCGAGTGACGGCGACGCGGGGATTCAGGAGATTGAAACGAGAGGCCGGCAGGCCTCCCATCATTTTTGTGGATCACTTGGCCACGTGACCCCCCGATCGCTGGGCCGGGTCCTCCGTCAGATCCGCGCCTGCACAAACCTGGTGACGGCCTGGACGGTGAAGACGTTGGAGAACTCCTCGACGTCACGGCTTTTCTCGAAGCCGTCGAGGTTGGCGTGGGGCATACGCTCTCTGAGCAGGGCCACGCCGTCGTCGGTGACCTTGCCGTCTTGGACGTAAGCGGGGTCGTTGAGCACGTTGTCGGGAAACAACTCGGCCTGGTCGATCTTGATGTCGAACGACTTCTCGAGCCGGAAGACGATATCCAGAAAGTCGATGGACTCGGCCCCCAGATCGCCGACGAGCGTGGCGTCTTTGGTCACCTCGTCCTCATCAACGCCAAGGGCGTCTTCGAGCACGGTGCGGACTTTTTCGAATACTTCGTCATCGGTCATGGTCGGGGTCTCTCGCGGGCGGGGTGGAGGCCGACCCGTCGGCGGTGCCGCGGGCGGGATCGGGATTATAGGTCGCTTTGGGGGGGGGCGGTGGGCGGGGCGGTGGGCGAGGCGGTGGCACGGGCCGGGTCGGACTGCGTGACGGATCCGCCTTCGGCGTGGGTCTGGCTGACGGGTCGCACGCCCGCCCCGCGGTCGTGGCGAAGGGTGGGGTGCGCTGGCGCGCGTCGGTCAGGCGGGGGCGTGGGGGTTGCCGCGGCTGGGGGCCAGGGTGAAGCGGCCCTGCACGGCGACCTCGTCGTTCACGGTGCCGGTGCCCTGGAAGTCCAGCGTGCCGTCGTCGTGCCGCTTGCGGAGGGTGACCTCGACCCGCAGGGTCTGGCCCGGGCGGACCATGGCGGCGTAGCGGATGTTGCGTGCCAGGCTGACCACCAGCGGGCCGGGGGCGGTGGGGCCGTCGATCTCGCGCATCAGCCGGCGGGCGGCCTGGACCAGCGTTTCGAGCATCATGACACCGGGCATGACCGGGAAGCCGGGGAAGTGATCGTCGAGGTACTCCTCGGCACTGGTCAGGGCTTTGATCGCGACAATCCTGTCGTTGGTCTGCTCGATGACTCGGTCGATGAGAAAGAACTTCATGGTGTTTCCTTGGGCGTAGTCTAATGACGCGCCGCGGTGCTCGGGGGCGGCTGGGCGCCACCCGGACGCTTCGCAAAGCCGAAACGCACGGGTGCCTTCTCGTCCGCCCCGGCCCGGACGGGCCGTTCTTGTGCGGGCTGAAGGGGGCGTGATGGCGGGTTGGGGCGGCTTCGGTTGAGCGTTTCCGCCCGGGGGGCGGACCACGGACGGGACGTTTGTGCCACTGTGCCACCGGTTCACCGGGGAGTCGGGGGATCGGGCACGGGGGCCATGCATCGGGGCGGCTGACGGGTGGCACCCGGACGCGGTGGATCAGGCTCACGGGAGTCGTGCTGTGACGGGTCGCGGGGGCCGGGGGTGCGGACGGCGGCCGTCCGCACCCCCGGCCCCCGCGACCTGTTTCCGCCGAGTATCGTGCGTGGGTGGACGAACAGATTCAACGTGCTTGCGATGCCTTCCGATCCGCCTACGGCGCCGACCCGACCCACGCGGCGGTGGCTCCGGGCCGGGTGAACCTGATCGGGGAGCACATCGACTACTGCGACGGCTACGTGCTGCCGCTGGCCATCGAGCGCCAGGCGGTGGTGGTGGGGCGTCGGCGCGACGACAGCGTGGCGAAGCTGCGGTCGACGGTGATGGAGGGCGAGGCGGTGTTCGATATCGATGAGGCGCCGATCGCGCTGGGCGACCCGTCGTGGTCGCGCTACCTGCGGGGGGTGGCGGCGTTCTCGTACACGCCTGCGGGCTTCGAGCTGATGCTGGACAGCAACGTGCCGGCCGGCGGGGGCCTGAGCTCGTCGGCGGCAATCGAAGTGGCGACGGCGACGTTCCTGGAGGCAATCGGGGGGATGACCTTCGACCCGGTGAACAAAGCGCTGCTCTGCGTGATGGCCGAGCACCGCTACGGCGGTGCGCAGTGCGGGATCATGGACCAGTTCATCTCGGTGATGGGGCAGGCGGGCAACGCGCTGCTGATCGACTGCGTCGATTATTCGACCCGCGCGGTGCCGCTGGATCCGAAGAAGCTGGCGGTTCTTATTATCAACACCAACCGCCCGCACCAGTTGGGCGACGCGTACAACCGGCGGCGGGCAAGCACGGTGGCGGCGCTGAAGGCGGCGGGCCGGTCGGACTGGCGCGCGGTGACCCGCGCGGATCTGGAGGGGGTCCGCGGCGTGCTGGACGACGAGACCTATCGGCGCGCGCGACACGTGGTGGGGGAAATCGCCCGCACCACCGAGTGCGCCGACGCGATGGCGGCGGGCGACTGGCCGCAGGTGGGCGAGCTGATGTACTGCAGCCACGACAGCCTGCGTGACGACTACGAAGTGAGCACGCCGGAACTGGACAAACTGGTCGAGATGGCCGCGGCGATGGGGCCCGATGCGGGGGTGATCGGCTCGCGGATGACCGGCGGCGGGTTCGGCGGCTGCACGGTAACGCTGGTGCAGGCGGACGCGCTGGAGTCGGTGCAGCGGCAGCTGGTGGCGGGCTATGAGCGTGAGGTGGGGGTGGAACCCACGGCGTTCGCCACGCGGCCCGCGGCGGGGGCGCGGGTGCTGGAGCTGTGAGGGGCCCGCGGGCGGGCGGATCCGGTGACGGGGCGGCGTCAACGGCTGGACACGGCGACACGTCGCGCGACAACGCGTGGGTTTTTCACGGTGAGTACCGCGGTGAAGGGGGGCCACGCCGGTTCGTCCGCGCGCGCGATGCGGGCTTCGGCCTTCAAGACCGCGGGGTCACTTTCGGCGACGGCGTCTACGAGGTGGTCCGCTACGACGGCGGCCGGGCGTTTGCGGCGGACCGCCACGTCGCGCGGATGCGGCGCAGTCTGGCCGCGATCGAGCTGGACGGCGTGGACCCGCAGGGGTTGGAGGAGGTCAGCACGCGGCTGCTGGAGCTCAACGGGTGGTCGGACGCCCTGGCCTACTGGCAGGTGACACGGGGTTGTCAGCCCCGCGATTTCGTCATCGCGGGCGCGGGGCGGCCGACGGTGACGGTGTGGCTCAGCCCGTCCGCGGCGGTGACCTCGGACACGCCGCTGGCCTGGGGCGCGGCGGTGTTTGCCGAGGACCTGCGCTGGCTGCGCTGCGATATCAAGAGCCTGCTGCTGCTGCCCGCGAGCCTGGCGCGGACCCGGGCGGCGGCGGCCGGGGCGGTGGAGGCGATCCTGGTGCGGGAGAAGCCGGCCGGCGGGTCGGGCGGTGGATCGACGGACGGCGGCCCGATCCGGCACGTGACCGAAGGCACCTCGACCAATGTGATTGCGGTGGTGGGCGGGGCGTTGGTGACCCATCCGTCGGGCCGGTACATCCTGAGCGGGGTGACGCGGGAGGTGATTCTGGAACGGGCCCGGCGCAGCGGGCGGGAGGTCCGGGAGCAGCCGCTGACGCCCGACGCGCTGCGGGCGGCGGACGAGGTGCTGGTGTGCAGCACGACGCAGGTGACGGCGATCACGTCGATCGACGGCCAGCCGATCGGCGAGGGGGTCGCGGGGCCGGTGACGCGGGAGCTGCACGCGGCGTATCTGGGGATGGTGTTGGGGAAGCGGGAGTGATCCGTGGTCGGTGATCCGTGATCCGCGAGGCGGACCTGATGGGTGGCGCGATGTCTTTTGGCGGGCCGATGCATCCGGTGCACGGCCGACCTCGGGGACTGTGGGGTGTGGCCTGCGTCGCACCACTCGGTGGATCTGCCTCCGGCAGGACTTTGATCAGGGTCGGGCACGCCCGCTGCGCTTTCGCGCCTCGGGCCGGGCCCAAGGTGGATTGAATCGATCGGATCACGGATCACGGATCACGGATCACGGATCACGGATCACGGATCACGGTCTACGCGGCTACTGCAGCGCCGCATCGCAGGCGGGGTCGTCGCTCAGGCGGACCACCGGGTCGTCGCCGACGCGTTCGGGGTGCTCACGCAGGTGGGCGGCGAGCATGGCGACGTAGCTGGCACGGGTCAGCGGGCGATCGGCCAGGCCCAGGCGGCCCCGCACGCGCTCGACGTCGCCCGCGGTGGTGCCTTCGATCTCCACGAAGGTGCCCAGGAAGGGGACCTGATCGATCTCGACGCGGCAGCCGTCCAGCAGGTAGCGGGCCCGGCGTTTCTCGAACGTGAGGGTGGCGTGGTAGCCGAGCACGGCGAGCACCTCGGCGGTCGCGCGGGGGTCGTCGATGCCGGCTTCGGTTTCCAGACGGCTCTTCAGCGGGCCCTGCGCCTGCGGCCCCTTGTGGGTCAGCACGACGCGGCGGTCGCCGGTGCCTTCGTTGATTTCGACCCGGATGCGGAGGCCGCGGTCGGCGGTCTTGAGGCTGCCGTCGGGGGTGTCGTAATAGGTGTTGGCCTCGACCAGACGGCGGTCCAGCGTGGCCTTTTCGGCGGCGAGCCGCTCACGCAGCACGGCTGCGGCGACACCGGGGAGACGGATTTTGGCTTCAACTTCTATGCCCATGGCCGGCGACTATAGCCGGCGGAGGGGGCGTGCTGGGGGCGGTTCAGCCCGGGGCGGCGGGCGGCGGGGCGTCGCCGAAGAGGTGGCGGCGGATCGAGGCGGCCCGCGCGAGCCGAGCGGCACGCCGGCGGCGGGGGCCGGTCCGGGACCGTGCGTGATCGCGCGCCCAGGCGCCCAGAGTGCCGGGACACAGCAGCGGTGCGAGCGACGCGGCGCGGCCGTGCGGGCGGGCGATGCGGTAGAGCAGCCAGCGGTCGCCCGGCCCCAGCCCGGCTTCGCGGCCCAGGCGGTTGAACAAAAGCACCACCGGGACGGGGGGGCGGCGCCGGGCCAGCCACGCGGCCAGCGAGGCGCTGCTGATGAGCACCACCAGCCCGCCAAGGATCAGCAGGCCTTGCCTGGCGTCCAGGCGGCTGCCGTGCTCCGCGGCGTAGCGGCCGATTTCTGAGCGGTCGGCGGTGACCATGCGGGCGCCTGCGGACAGCCAGTCGGCGGGGCCCCCGGGGGCCGGCGTGTCGGGCAGGCCGCCTGCACCCGGCAGCAGCCGGCTGAACCACTGGATGAGGGGGGTGGTCACGACGCGGCTCCGTGCAGGGCGGGCGTGCCGTCGCGCTGGGGCTCGGCGGCGAGGGTGGTAAGGATCGCCCGGGCGTGGCCGCGCACGACGGCGTCATGGGCGGTGGCGGCGCACCGCAGCCTTTCGCGGGCCGTGGGGTCCAGGCGCAGCGCGGCTGCGGCCACCCGACTCCGCTGCGCAACAGGCAGGCGTACCCAGGCGTGCCAGAGCGGCTCGAAGGCGGTGGCGCTGATCCGCCGGGCCGCCGCACGGCGGCAGCGCGCCACCGAAGGGCGGGGGGGCTCGTCTTCCCCCGGCACGGCGTGCGGATCCGGCGGTCCCGGGGCCCGAAACCGCTGCCGCCGGGGCGTGCCGGGCCGCCGGGCGTCGGTCCGCTCCCGCTGCAGGCAGGCCGCGGCCGGGGCGGCGATCCGCGCGTCGGGGTCGGCGGTCAGCGGGGTCAAGGTGGTGTGCAGGGCGTCGCGGAACGCCGGCGTGGCGGTCCGCTGCGCGTCCCGCGGGTCCGCCGGACGGGCGCACTGCGCGGCCCGCCGCAGGGCATCCAGCCGCCGGGCGGCCGGCCCGTCGGCGGTCAGCGGCCCCAGCCGCGACAGCACCTCGCGCGGTGAGCCGGGCAGTGCGGCCGCCCAGGCGGGCAGGCCGTCGCACGCCAAACAGGAGCCGGCCCGGTCGAAGTCCGGGGGCCAGAGCGCCCCGGGCGGGCCGCCCCGCGCGATCCCCCGGCGCACGGCCGACAGATCAAGCAGATGGGACTGGCCGTGCAGGACCCCGGCCAGCGCGGCGGAGCCCTCTTCGGCCACGCGGCGAAGCCCGACCACCGCAGCCAGGGCCAGGGATGGCATGCCCAGCAGGCCGACCAGCCCGCGGCGTACGGCGGGCCCGTCGGCGTTTTTCAGCAGCTCGCGGAGGGCGGGCACTGCGGCGTGTTCCGGGTCGTTCAGGGCCGCCAACGCGGGGGCACCGGGAACGAACACAGCCGGGCCCTGGGCCACCCAGGCCCGCAGGGCATCCGGATTGAGGTGATTGCGGTACTGCACCACGGCCTGGTCGAGCGACTCAGCCACCGCCTCGGTGGCGCGGTGGTCGGTCGGTGCTCCATCGCCGTTTCCGGCCCCGGCGCGGTGCCGGCCGTCGGCCAGCCCCTGCAGACAAGCCGCGGCGGCGTCGCGAACCGCGGAGTCGGGGTCGCGGAGGCGGGGGAGGGCAAGGTAAGCCAGGACCCCGGCGTTGCCGTGTTCGATGAGCCAAAGGGCGTTGATGGCGGACTGGGCGTCGGTCACCCGGGCACGATCCGGGGTGTCAGCACCGGCGGCGGACCGGCCCAGCATGCGTCGCAGGGCCGGGTGCAGGTCTTTCATGCGTCCGAGCAGAATTGACCGAGACGGGCCATCGAGCCGGTGGAGCTGGGCCACCAGGCCCTCGGCGGCGGCCGGGGTGCCCCGTGAGAGCTGCAGATCGACGATCCGAGCCCGTCCGCGTGGACCCGCAGTCTCCCACGCGGCAGCCAGAGCGGCGTCGAGCGCGGGATGGCCGTGCAGGGTTGCCGCGGCGCTGCGGGGGCCGGGCAGGCCGCGGCGGGCCTCGGTCGCGATCGCCGTCAACAGGGGGTGGTTCCAGGCCATCGGGTTCGGCAGGGTGGGGGGCCCGGGGGGTTATCGGCCCGAAGCCCCGGGCTGCAGCAGCCCAAGGGGGTTCCAAGGCATTCGGCGTGGTGCGTCACGTCCCGGGATTGGAAAACCTGTTCAAAATCAGAACAACAGGGGTTCCCACTTCGTATTGTCGCGATATACTCGGTGCTCGGCCTGCGGATGCGGGTTCACAACGTGTGCAGGACGCACGCCTACGGGTACGCCTGCTTTATTACTTGTCCTGATGACCAATTGCCCTTACCGGCGATTCAACGCTGTTATACCCATGAGTGTTAGCCCTAAATCTCTGGAAACCCCCGCCTTCCGCATGATGCTGTATCGCCGGGCGTTGCACCCCGAGCTCTTCAGCCTCTCGCAGCGGCGCTGCGATCGCCACGGCGAGTACGAGGTCGAGTCGTGGATCAGCCCCGCGGGTCACCTCGTCCGCTTCTCGATCGACGGCCAGCAGCTGACCGAGTGCGTGGTCGATGCGGGCGATCACCTGCCCGAAACCGGGCTCGCTCACGCCTTGCCCTGCCTGGGCGAGAAGGAGTACGAGCTGGAGGCCGAAGGCCGTCTGGGGTACTGCGTGACCCTTCAGACCGAGTCGCTCACCGAAAACCTCTACCAGTCCACCCTGCGGGAGATGGACGAGTTTGCCCACGAGATCGGGGCCCTCAGCCACCGCTGGGACACCGCGGCGGGCACCAATTTGTCGCTGATCGACGCCCAGAAGTACAAGCGTGAGTACCACGTGCAGAGCTACCACCTGATTGCGGCCAACGGCACCGTGCTGCGGACCCAGTCGATCTTTGAGATCGACCCCGCCGCGAAGGCGTGAGCCCGCTCGCGACCCGGTCACGGCGGCCGGGGCCCTCGCCGGCTTGACGCGGCTTTGCCACGAGAACGTCGGGTGATTCAGAGCTGAATGACGGCCGGCGTCCTTTTCGGACGCCGGCTTTTTTACGCGCGCCCGCGGTGGGGGGCGGCATCCCGAGCCGCGGTCTTCGGGCAGAGATTTTTCGATCCACGCCCGTCCCAGCCGTTCCAGCCGCCCCAACCGTCTCGGTTCGACGGCGAACAGACCCTCGGGCGGCGCAGGGAATGGTCTGCCGCCCGAGTTTATCCGTTGATCTCTGAGTACCCGCCGGGACTGCCCGCGCGGGATTCCTGCGGCCCGTTCCGGCCGCGGCCGGATTTTTGACGGAACGGAGAAAGCCATGCTCACCGAGCAACAACGAGAAATGCTGGGCCTGGCGGACTGCCCGGGCTGCGGCTCGGAACTGGCCGCGCCGCTGGCCGCCGCCGGCAAGGTGGCCCGCTGCACCTCGTGCGCCGAAAAGTTTCGGCTGCCTTCAGCGCAGGTGCTTTTCGCCAACGCCGCCGTCTACCTCATGGCGAACGAGGTCGAGCAGAACGAAAACGACGAACAGCACATCCGCGACCTTCACTTCGAGTCGGTGGCCGAACACCTGACTGCACCAGCGGGCACCTAGCCCGTGACGCAGGCGGTCTTTCCGCGCACCGGGACGGTTGATCCGGGGCGCCGATCGATCCCCGCCTTTTCTTTGCGCAGCCCGCCCCCCCTGACCCGGCCACCCGAGCCCTCTGACTTCGTCGCAATCGTGCCGGGACGGCCCCCGCAGAGACGGGCCCGTCGACCGCTACCCCGGCAGGGCGAGGGTGAAATCCGTCCCCTGTCCGGGGGCGGTGTGCAGGGTCAGCGATCCGTCGTGCTCTTCGGCGATGCGTCGCGCCGTGGGGAGCCCCAGCCCGGTGCCGCCCCGTTTGTTCGAGACGTAGGGCCGGAAGATCGACGACGCGGTCGCCTCGTTCATGCCCGGACCGGTGTCGATGACATGGACGTCGATCCACCCTCCGCCGCGTTCGGTCCGGTTCACGGTGCGGAGGATCAGCTCGGAGCACCCGCCGTGCGGCACGTCTTCCTGTCGAGCGTCGTCCATCGCCTGACACGCGTTGATCATCAGGTTCAGCAGGGCCTGCTTGAGCAGCGGCCCGTCGACCGCCGCCGCCGCAGGGTCCGCACGCAGGTCCAGACGCAGGCTGACCTGGGCCTGGTCGGCCTGGGGCTGAAAGAAGTCGGACAGCTCGACGCACAGCGCGTTGAGGTCGGTCGGCCGCCGGTCAAGCTCAACCCGCCCGGCGTAACGCAGAAAGTCTTCGAGGATGTCACGCAGCCGGTGGCTCTCGCGCAGCAGTCCGTCGACCCGACGCCGGGTGCGGCCCAGGCGCTCGGCCGTGTCCTCGGCCCCGCGGGCAACGGCGCCGCGCTCCAGATCACCGAGGTCCTCCTGTACCAGCTGGACGTTGAGGCCCAGCGTGGAGAGGGGGTTCTTGATCTCGTGGGCCAGCCCGCCGGTGAGGGTGCCGAGCTCGGCCAGCCGCTCCGCGGCCCGGGCCCGTTCTTCGAGCCGGCGGACGCGACGCTCGGTCCGCCGCGACCACACCGCGGCGGCAGGCACTGCGGCCACGGCCCCCAGCGCAAACCCCAGAAAAAACAGCCCGGTCATGGCGGCAGGTTAGCAGGCCGTTGCGGTGCTCTGGGCCCGGGGGGAGCATCGCCGATCGCAGCCCGCCCCGCGTCTCGTGGCGTTGGACCGACGCAAAGTGCGACCGCCGGGGCCCGGGGACGGGGGAGCGGGGATGGGTGCACGCGGAAGGCAAGGCGCGGTCCCGCGCCGGCCCGCGCGGTCAAGCGTCGCCGTCGCCGTCGCCGTCGTCGTCGTCGGCCGCGGCCGACTGCGCGTGCTGACGCTGAGCCTCAGACTCGTCGTCCACCGGTCGCGATGCCGCGGCGGTGGCCGGCGGAGCATCGTCGTCCCGTGCGGCCGCCAGCACGTTTTGCGCCTGAAACCCCTTGTTGCCGTGAATCAGGTCGTAGTCGACGGACTCCCCATCCGCGAGCGTGCGAAAGCCCTCGCCAAGGATCTGCGAATAGTGCACGAAAACGTCCTGCCCGTCGGGACCGACCAGAAACCCGTATCCCTTTTTAGGGTCGAACCACTTCACCAGACCTTGAATCGGCATTATGAAACTCCTTCGCGGGACTCGCAGGACGCGCGGGGGCGTCGGCGGCGGGTGACCTGAAATACCCCGTTTGCTTCGCGGTGTGTCGAGTGGCCCCCGGTTCAGTGAAACGCTGCGAATCTGCGTGCGGGGACACGCGGACGCGTTAAGATACGTTGGAGGCGCGAAAACAGAAACCCGAAGGGCGCCTCCAGCAGGCACCCTCAAACCTCAGGCTAGGTGAAAAGCCTAAAAACGGCAACCCGTTTTCGCACGCTTCTCTCGCGCTTCACTTTGCGGACCGTCTGTTCCTCGGGGGCTGTGGGCGGATCCACGTCAATGGTCAAGGCCGGTGCTCACGACCTCGACTTTCAGCGGCCGGGCACCGAACGCGGACATGATCGGGTCGGGGCCCGCTGCGGTCAGACGCCGGGCGATCGTGTGGGCGGCGGCCGCGGATCCCACCCAGACCACGACCCGCCCGTGATGGTGAACTTGCCGGGCCAGCCCCCACGCAAGACCAGACGACGTTTCCAGCACGCTGGCCAGTGTGCGGGCGGCGTGGTCAATCGCATTGAACGCGTCGTCGTGCAGAACCACCGCGTACGCGTGCTCGGGCTCGCACAGCGCCTTCAACACCCGGCGCCGACCCGTCGCGACCGATTCCGCAGACGCCGTGGGCGTGCGGACGCAGGGCGGTCGGGGGCGAAGGGGAGCGGCGGTGGGCATGGGCGTCACATCGGGTTGCGCTTCAATGACGGGTTGCGATACCGAAAATCACTTGATGTCGGACGCGAACTTGCGCTGCGAAGGGACAGCCGTCATGGTTCGGTGCGGCGCGGCGAAGAAAGATCTCGAGCCGATACCCATCTTCACACGGAGCGGCGCACCGATCAAGGACTTTGCGGACGAAGGCGTGGTTTTCTTCCGATCGGTGCGTCGTCCCGACCCGCCGGATTCCCCGAAAAAACCCCGCCTTCGCCGCATGAGCGGTCGCCGGCGGGGTGGGCGCGTTCGTGGAATGGGGGGACGGGCGCGGCGCGTCCCTCGGTTCAGGCGTCGTCTTCGGTGACGCCTTCTTCACGCATCGCGGCCTTGCGTGAGAGCTTTACGCGGCCCTGCTCGTCGATCAGCAGCACCTTGACGCGGACCTCGTCGCCCACGCTCAGCACTTCCGAAACCTTGTCGACAAATCCGTCCTTCAGCTCGCTGATGTGGCACAGACCGTCCTGGCCGGGGATGACTTCGATAAAGGCGCCGAAGTCCTTCACGCTTGTCACGCGGCCGTTGTAGATCGCGCCTTCCTTGACCTCGGCGCAGAGCTTCTCGACTTCTTCCAGCCCGCGCTCGGCCTTGCCGCCGCCCACGCTGGAGATGTAGATGGTGCCGTCTTCTTCCACCTCGATGGTGGCACCGGTGGCCTCCTGGATCGCGCGGATGGTCTTGCCGCCCGGGCCGATCAGCTTGCCGATCTTGTCGGGGTGGATGGTGGTGCTGAGGATGCGCGGGGCGTGCATCGACAGCGCGTTGGGCTTGGGCACTTCCTTCTCGATCATTTCGATGATCTGCACGCGGTTCTTCTTCGCGAGTTCGAAGGTCTTCTTGATCTGCTCCATCTTCAGGCCGCGGATTTTCAGGTCCAGCTGGATGGCGGTGATGCCGTTGCGGCTGCCGGTGACCTTGAAGTCCATGTCGCCGAAGTGGTCTTCTTCGCCCTGGATGTCGGTGAGGTAGCAGTCTTCCTGGCCGTCTTTCTCGGCCTGGATCATGCCGATGCTGATGCCCGCGACGGTGGCCTTCAGCGGCACGCCCGCGTCGAGCAGGGCCAGGCAGCCGCCGCAGGCCGAGGCCATCGACGACGAGCCGTTGGACTCGGTGATGTCGCTGACCAGCCGCACGGTGTAGGGAAAGTCGGCGATCTCGGGCAGCACCGGCAGCAACGCGCGTTCGGCCAGCTTGCCGTGTCCGATCTCGCGGCGACCCGGGCCGGTGATGCGCTTGGCTTCGCCGACCGAGAAGGGCGGGAAGTTGTAGTGCAGGTAGAACTTCTCGCGGTACTCCTCGCCCAGCCCGTCCACGGCCTGCTCGTCGCGGCCGGTGCCCAGGGTGGCGGTGACCAGCGACTGGGTCTCGCCGCGCTGGAACAGCGCGCTGCCGTGTACGCGGGGCAGCACGCCGGTGTGGCACTCGATGGCCCGCAGGTCGTCGAAGCCGCGCCCGTCGGTGCGGCTGCCGCCGCGGATGATCTCCTTGGTGATCTCTTCTTCCAGATCATGAAGCGCCACGCCCGCGGCCTTGATGGTGTTGTCCCAGTCGTTGTGCTCGCCCACGCCCGCGCTCTTGTCGGGGCGGGGGAAGTGGTCGACCTTGAACTTCTTCTTTGCATCCCGCACCGCGGTCTGGCGGTCGAGCTTGGTGCCGTCGGAGGTCTTGGCGGCCTTCAGCGTCGGGCCAAACTCGGCGACCTTCGCGCGGATTTCCGGCGAGATCGTGTCTTCGATGACAATCTTCTCTTTGCCGGCCTTCGAGACCAGGTCCTTGATGATGCCCACGATCTGCTTGACGTGGCCGTGGCCGAACTCGATGGCCTTGAGCATCTCATCTTCGGGGATCTCGTAGGCCCCGACCTCGATCATGTTCAGGCCGTCTTCGTGGCCGCACAGCAGCATGTCCAGGTCGCTGTAGGCGTCCTGCGCGGCGGTGGGCATGACCACGAGCTCGCCCTCGACCCGGCCCACGCGGACGTTGCCGACCGGGCCCTGGAAGGGCGCGTCGCTGAGCGAGAGCGCGGCGCTGGCGGCGATGCCGGCCAGCACGTCCGGCTCGTTCTGGCCGTCATAGGCCATGACCCAGCACTGGATCTGCACCTCGTCGAAATAGTTCGGCGGGAACAGCGGCCGGATGGGCCGGTCGATGTTCCGCATGGTCAGGATCTCTTTCTGATTCGGGGCGCCCTCGCGCTTGCGGAAGCCGCCGGGGAACTTGCCCGCACTGCTGAGCTTCTCGCGGTAGTCCACGGTCAGCGGGAAAAAATCCAGACCCGGCCGCGGGTTGCTGCGGACTGCGGTGCCCATCACGACGGTCTCGCCGTACTGGACCATGACGGCGCCGCCGGCCTGCTTGGCGACCTGGCCGGTTTCGATGGAGAGCGTGCGGCCCGCGATTTCGAGTTCGACGCGGTGGGGGGCGGAGAGGGGCATGCTTTGGTTCCTGCTGAGTTTTTGCTTCGATTGACAGCGCCGCGCGAAGGCGCGGCGCGGGAAGAGATAGATTCGCAGCGTGGGCTCGCGGGGAGAGACAACGCGACCGGTACTAAAAAAAGCGGGCCGTGACCCGGAGGTCACGACCCGCGAGGGGGGGGTGATTTTACTTGCGGAGGCCGAGTTTCTTAATCAGATCAAGATATCCACTGCGGTTCTTGCCGGCAAGGTAGCGCAGCAGGCGGGTGCGGGTCGAGACCATCTGCAGCAGGCCGCGCTGCGAGGCGTAATCGTGCTTGTTGGCCTTCAGGTGCTCGGTGAGCGCCCGGATGCGGTGGGTCAGGATCGCGACCTGGACCTCGGGACTGCCCGAGTCGTTTTCGTCCCGCTGGTATTCTTTGATGACTTCTTGACGCTGCTGGGCGGTGATGCTCATGGGTTCTAAGTGCTTTCCGAAAAAGTGGTTAGTCTCCCGTCGCCTAGCCGGACAGCCGGGCGGGGGTCGAGGCGGGGCACGGTGCCGCCGCCGGGGGGTGGGAGTTTAGCAGAAGGCGTTGTGATCCGTGGTCCGTGATCCGTGATCCGTGATCCGAGCCTGGCGGGTGGCGGGGCGTCTTCGGGTCGGACGACCGGTCAGAGGTACACCCGCGTTGATGGGGAATCAGGTGGTGCCGGGGTCGCGCAACGCGATGGATCTGGGTCCGGCAGTATTTTGACAACCGGCGCGGACGCCCGTTCCGCTGCCGCTCCACGGGCCGAGTTGAGGGTAGATTGAAGCGATCGGATCACGGATCACGGATCACGGATCACGGATTACGGATTACGGGATCACCCGCCCACGGGCAGCGTCAGCACCGGTCCGGCGCTGCGGATGTTGCCCGACTGCATCGCAAACAGCTGGCTGAGCAGGGCAAAGGTGGTCTTGCTGCTCAGGTCGTCGTCGCCGATGGAGTACCACCGCCCGCGGTACTTGACGGTGACGTACGGGTCTTCGGGCCGCAGGTACGAGGCGTGCACGCGGAACAGCCCTTGCGTGACCGCGTGCCAGTCGACCGGCTGGCCGTCGGCGTACTGGGCCGTGAACACCCGCCCCCCGGTCACGTCGGACTCGGGCACATCGACACCCTGGGCCAGGAAAAACATCGTGCTCATCAGTGAGCGGGCGACGATGGCGATGGTGTTGCGGTCCACCGAGTCGGTCGCCTGGTCGATCTGGTACGAGCCCTCGCTCTGGCTGAGGTTCAGCGAGCGCCGCACCAGCACCGCGGGGGCCTGGTACTGCGGGTCGTAATCGATGCGGATCTGGGTGATGTCCTGCCCACCCACCCCGATGTTCAGCAGCCCCGCACGCTGCAGGTCACGCAACGCGCGGGTGACGTTTTGAAAACGCTCAAACTCGGGCCCCAACTCGGGCGTGGGCCCCGAGGCACCCGGCGCGTTCTCCAGGCCGTTGACCGACTGCACGACCAGCGAAAACAGCGTGTCGACCGGCCAGCCCGCGTTGTACAGCAGGGTCAGCTTGTCGTTGGTGACCGGCTCGAGCAGCTGCTGGATGAACGCCTGGCCCACGACGGGGCGGTAGCTGATGGTCGGCCGCTCGGCGTACAACGCGCTGTTGGAGAGGTTGAAGTTGTCCGCCCGCCCGGTGCCCAGACCGGTCGACGCGTTGAAGCTGTTCTGCAGCTGCATCTGCGTGGCGATTCCCGAGATCTGCAGAAACGTCGGCGTGTCGCGGTACCGCAGCCGCACGATGTTGAGCAAAAGCTCCTGGTCGGTGGTCTGCTGCACCGCCTCGTTGTAGGCCTGCCGGCCGCTGCGGATCGAGGCGGGGCCCACGACCGCGCAGCCGCCGAGGACCAGCAGGCCGCCGCCCGGCGTCAGGACAAGCGCGGCCGCGACGACGGCGTTGAGAAGAAACTTCAGCACGCGGTCTAGATCGGGCGGTGGAAGGGGTCGGGTGTACCGGTGCGGCTCGTTATCGGCCGGGGGTGCGCGGGGGCGTGGTCAGTGTTGCGTGATGCGAGGTTGTCGGGTGGCGGGGCGTCGCTGGATCGGACGACGGGTCTGATGCGCGGCCGCGTCCAATCAGTCCATTGAAATACCTTACGTGCCTGCGACCGGCGGCTGCCTTGCGAAGAACGCCCGCTCACTTCGTTGCCTCAACTCCCCGCAGCTACGGCTGGGGTTCGTTTCGTCGCCTCGCGAGCGATCCTCCGAATCTAGATAGTTGCTCGCCGTCGGCATACGCGAGGTATTTCAGCGGACTGCTATGGGGGATCGGGTGGCGTCGGAGTCGCACAACACGATGGATCTGCCTCCGGCAGGACGTTGATAACGGGCGAGGACGCCCGTTGCACTTTCGCCCCTCGGGCTGGGTTGAAGGTGGATTGCATTGATCGGATCACGGATCACGGATCACGGATCACGGATCACAGCGCCACTCCGCGTCGCGCCCCGGCCTCGGATCTAGACTCCTCCCATGCACTCTCCCCCCGCCCCCGCCCCCGCCCCCGACCGCTACGCCAAGTCCGCCGCCGCCCACGCCCACGCCCGCACGCTCATGCCCGGCGGGGTCAGTTCGCCGGTGCGGGCGTTCAAGGCGGTCGACCGCGCGCCGGTCACCGTGGCCCAAGGCAAGGGCGCGTTCGTCACCGACATCGATGGGAACGACTACGTGGACTATGTCGGAAGCTACGGCCCGCTGATCCTGGGCCACGCCCCCGAGGCCGTCACCGTGGCCCTGGCCAAGGCCGCCGGGCACGGCACCAGCTTCGGCATGCCGACGGAGGCCGAGAACCGCCTGGCCGAGAAGGTCATCGCCGCGGTGCCCGGCATCGAGCTCGTCCGCTTCGTCAACAGCGGCACCGAGGCCGCGATGAGCGCGATCCGTCTGGCCCGGGCCGCCAGCGGCCGTGACAAGATCATCAAGTGCGTGGGCTGCTACCACGGCCACACCGACAGCCTGCTGGTCGCCGCCGGCAGCGGCGCCACCACCCTGGGCGTCCCAAGCAGTCCGGGCGTGCCCGCCAGCGTCACGCAGCACACCGTGCTGGTGCCCTACAACGACGCCGACGCCGTGCGGGCCGCCATCGCCGCGCACCCGGAACAAATCGCCGCCGTCGCCGTCGAGCCGATCGCCGGCAACATGGGCTGCATCCCGCCCGAGCCCGGCTACCTGCAGGCCCTACGCGACCTGTGCGACGAAACCGGCACGCTGCTGCTCTTCGACGAGGTCATGACCGGCTTGCGCGTCGGCCTTGGCGGCGCGCAGGGGCTCTACGGCGTCACCCCCGACCTCACCTGTTTGGGCAAGATCGTCGGCGGCGGCCTGCCCTGCGCCGCCTATGGCGCCAGCGAGGCCGTCATGCGGCAGGTCGCCCCCGACGGGCCGGTCTACCAGGCCGGCACGCTCAGCGGCAACCCCCTGGCCATGGCCGCCGGCGGGGCGGTGCTCGACGCGCTGGCCGCCGACGACGGCAAGGTCTACAAGGACCTCGAAGTCGTCTCCGCCGGCCTGGCCGCGGGCCTGGAAGCCGCCGCAAAGTCTGCAGATTGTCCGGTGTACGTCACGCGCGTGGGCTCGATGCTGGGCGCGTTCTTCGTGAACGCCGACGGCGACCGGGTGACCGACTACGCCGGCGCGACAGCTTGCCGCACCGACCGATACACCGCCTTCTTCGGCGCGATGCTCGACGGCGGGGTGATGCTGGCGCCCAGCGCCTACGAGACGTGGTTCGTGTCGTCGGCGCACGACGACGAGGCGATTCGTCACACGCTGGAGGTGGCAGAGGTGGCGTTTGGCGTGGCGGCGGGGAAGTGAGAGGCGTGCTTGTTCAGGCGTAGGCGTGCGCCCGCAGGGGAAAAGTGAGAACCAGACGAGTCAAGCCGGAAGGAGAGGTGTGACTTGCGGGTTTTGGGGATTGCCCCCACTTCGTATTCTCTAAAAGATGGCGGTTGTCCCGCTCTTGGGCCCGGGCGTAAACTGGAGGAACCACTGGATACACACCTCCGCCGGCGTTCAATAGCCGAGCCGATTCACGTCAGTTGTTGAAATGGAGACCCGATCACGATGACCCTGAATCTTGAACTTGACGATCAACAGACCCAGCGCCTCCAAGAGGCTGCCCGGCGACTCAACGTCTCCGTGGATGACCTTGCGCGGGCCGCCATCAACGACCTGATCGCCAAGCCGGAAAGCGATTTTGAGAGCGCCGCAACGCGTGTGCTCAAGAAGAACGCCGAGCTGTATAAGCGATTGGCCTGATGCGATATCTCACGCTCGGAGACCTCATAGAACTCCACCGCCGGATTATCGAGCGCTCGGGAGGTGCCATTGGCGTCCGGGATTTAGGGATGGCCGAGTCGGCGCTCGCCCAGCCGTCGATGGCGTTTGGCGGCGTGGATCTCTATCCGACGCTCGACGCCAAGGCTGCGGCGCTGGGCTTTTCGCTGGTCATGAACCATCCCTTCATCGACGGAAATAAACGAATCGGCCACGCCGCGATGGAAACGTTTCTCGTGTTGAACGGATTTGAGATCGACGCCGGTGTAGACGATTCCGAGGCCGTCATCCTGCGACTTGCCGCTGGCGGACTTGAACGTCAGCAGTTTACGTCGTGGGTCGCCGAACACGTGATCCGCTCTTGTTCTTGAAGCGGGCGGCGGAGCCCGGAATCCCGGGGTGGGCACGCTCGGCGAACTCGGCTCTAACAATCGCCGGTGACGGAGGATGGCCGTCGCGACCAAAGCGACGGGAAGGGGATCGGCTGGGTCTCCTTACCTTCCCACAGAGCTGCGTCTCCTCGACGTTCACGCATCCTGATACGCGTTTTGGTAGGTCGATCGCGCGGACGGTAAAGATGGCGGAGGGTGCGTTCGCCGAAGCGGCGAAGAGGTGGGAGGTGTGCTTGTGTAGGTGCAGGCCTGCGTCTTCGTGGCAAAAATGAGATTCGGGCAAGTCAGGTGGGAAGGGGAGGGGGGACGCGTCTGTCCGGTCGCCCAAGTCTCCAGTTTGGGGGGTTGTCACCCTTCCGAACCCTATAAAAGACCAGACCCCACCGGTTCTCCCGACTTGACACGTCTTGTCAAGTCGGGGCTATACTGAACCGACGGACGTCAGGACGACGGAAGCTGCGGACGACGAGTTCTTAAAGCTTCCGCTCAGGATGCGGGCCCGGGTGCTGCTGGTTTACGAACGCCTGGAGCGTTGGCCCGAGGTCAGCGGGCACAAAGCCTTGCGGGCCGACTGGGCCGGGTTTTCCAGTCTGCGCACCGGTGACTACCGCGTGATCTTTCACCTGCTTCCCGAGCCCGACGACCCGCAGTTCATCGAGGTGGTGCGCGTGGCCCACCGCCGTGACGTTTACGATTGAGAATGCCGCTATGACGCAAGCAACCCTCGCCGCACCCCGACGGGTCGAACTCGACGGCCGCAGCTACTTTATCCTCGACCAGGATCAGTACGAAGACCTCACGGCCCGCGCCGCGGGGGTCAGGCTGCCGCCTTATCCGGCGCGTGACGTACGGGGCAATTCCCCGGCGGTCGCGTTCGCCCGGGTTTCCATCGCACGGGAGCTCATCCTGCGACGGCTCGACCTCGGCTGGACGCAAGAGGACCTCGCCGCCGCCGCGGGAGTCAACGTGGCCACCATCAGCCGACTCGAATCGGCGAAACACACGCCAAAAGAGAGCACCGTCGATAAGCTCGACACGGCGATGAAGCAGGCCGCGACGAAGCCCAAAGCCTGATCGAGTCGGCGTTCGGTCCGGACGAAAAGAATCCGCATGGGCGTCGGGCCGCGGTGTTGCGGACCGGCGGCCGGCGTGACTCGGACTGCTCTATCATTGTGGTCTCCCTCTTCGCCCTGTGGTGGTTGTTGGAGGAAGGTGAGTCCTTTGGCAGTCAGCCAAGGAAAAAGGGTGTTGTCCCCTTTTCCGGCTCGGTGTTGCGGACCGGCGGCCGGCGTGACTCGGACTGCTCTATCATTGTGGTCTCCCTCTTCGCCCTGTGGTGGTTGTTGGAGGAAGGTGAGTCCTTTGGCAGTCAGCCAAGGAAAAAGGGTGTTGTCCCCTTTTCCGGCTCGTCCGCGTTTGACCATTCTGATTTGCATGCTGCGATGAGGATGTGAGCCCGGGCATGGAAACCTTGCGGTATTGCTTGGGGCAGACAACGCTGGGGAACGGGGCGGCGGCGCTGGGGTCGAAACTCGATTTGTCGAAGGGGAAGGCAGCGTCCGCCGCTTACGCAACTTCAACCATCGGCCGCGTCCGTGGCGGCGGAAGGGGCTTGCCGGTCTGGTTGAAGTGCTCGAAGACCTCGTCGATCGTTTCTCGCAACTCGCGATAGAGCTGAGCGGGGTCGTCGCCGTGGATCCCCGTGATGAGGTCGGGGCACTTCCCGAGGTAGGTCTGGTCTTAGTCGCTCCATTCAACCCAGTGGTGGTAGCGGTCGGCAGGTGTCATGGTTTGGTCCTCGTTTCCCGATTGCTTGAGCTGCTTTGGCTGACCCGGGCTTTGGGTCGGGGATGCAACAAGGGACTCCTTGAGGGTTCGCGCGGTAGGGCCCCCGCCGTCACCCTTCCATTTCCCTGACCTTACCTGCCGCTTGCGTCTGATTTTCACTTTTCACTTTTGATTTTTCACTTTCGCGGCGCCCCCCGCCCCGCGTTACGATGCCCCACCCACCCCGGGCCCCCGCCCGGCCCCGCCACCCCCCAAAGACCCCGCGCCATGCCCGCCAACCCGCAACCGTTCACTCTGCTGGCCGCCGACAAACTTGCGGCCGAGGGGCTCGACTACATCAACGCCCAGGCCGACGGCACGCTGCTGGACCGTTCGGATCTGGCGGACCTGAAGAAGGACAAGGGGCAGGAGGCGGTCGACGCCGAACTCGGCAAGCTGCTGGCGGCGGGCGGCATCGACGCGATGATCGTGCGCTCGGGCATCAAGGTGACGCCGGCGGTGCTGGTCAACCCGGGCGATCTGAAGATCATCGCGCGGGCGGGCGTGGGGGTGGACAACATCGACCTGAAGGCGGCGACCGACAAGGGCATCCTGGTGGTGAACACCGCCGAGGCCTCGACCATCACCACGGCCGAGCACGCGTTCACGCTGATGATGGCGCTGCTGCGCAATGTGGGGCCGGCCTACAAGACGATGACCGGCGGCGGCTGGGACCGCAACAGGTACCAGGGCCGGCAGCTGCACGGCATGACGCTGGGCGTGGTGGGCCTGGGCCGTATCGGCCGCACCGTGGCCGAGCGGGCGCTGGCCTTTGGCATGGAAGTGGTGGGCTACGACCCGTTTGTGAGCGCGGACTTCCAGCTCGGGGACGGGGCGGCAAATAAGACGGTGAAAACGTTCCGTGATTTCAAAGAAATGGCCCCGCACGCGGACGTGCTGAGCTTCCACGTGCCCAAGACGCCCGAGACGACGGGCATGCTGAACGATGAGACCTTCGACCTGTGCCGCAAGGGCGTGTTTGTGGTGAACGCGGCGCGGGGCGGCATCGTGGACGAGGCCGACGTGGTGAAGGCCTGCGACGACGGCCGCTGCGGCGGGGCGGCGCTGGACGTGTTTTCGGAGGAGCCGCCTCCGGCGGACAGCCCGCTGCGTACCAACCCGAAGATTTTGGTGACCCCGCACCTGGGTGCGAGCACGGTCGAGGCGCAGACCGCGGTGTCGGTCGATGCGGCGAAAGCCTGCCTGAGCTACCTGCGTGGCGAGGGTATCAGTGGCGCCGTGAACGCCGGTGGCGTGCGGGTGGACCTCACCCGGCTGCAGGCGGCCTACGTGGACCTGGCGGCGCGGATGGCGAAGCTCATCAGCCCGATGGTCACCCGTGGCATCGCCACGCTGGACATCGAGCTGGCCGGGGCCGACCTGGCGGCCGCGTCGGGCACCATCGAGCGGCAGGTGCTGGTGGGCCTGTTGCAGCGCCACTTCGACACGCCGCTGAACGTGATCAACGTCGGCCCCATCGCCGAAGGGCGCGGGCTGGAGGTCCGCATCACGCGGCTCGAGCACGCGGCCGCGGCGCCCACCCAGCTGACGCTGACCATCCACGGGCCCGACGGCGCGGTGGACGGCACGACGCCCGCGGCCGACCGCACGCGCCGGATCGTTGGCCGGGTCTACAACGACCTGCGTCCGCGGGTGGTCGAGATCAACGGCTACCCCATGGACATGGTGCCGGCGGGCCCGATGGTGGTGATCCAGAACGACGACAAGCCGGGCATGATCGGCATGGTGGGCCAGTCCTTCGGCGGGGCCGGGGTCAACATCGCGGACATGGCGATCTCGCGCCGCGAGAACGCCGACGGCACGTCGACGGCGCTGATGCTGCTGAAGCTGGACGCGCCCGCCCCGTCGGCGCTGCTGGAGACCGTCGGGGGCAAGGCCGGGGTGCTGAAGATCGCCGGCGTCGATCTGCCCGCCGCGGCCGGCTGAGGCCGGGCCGTGGCCGTCCCCGGCGGTGGCGGCCCCGGGTTACCCTGTGGGCGATGCCGCCCGTTTGCGGCTCGTTTCGCCCCAACCGCTTCCGAGCCGCCGCTGCCCGTCCCATGAGTAAAGCTTCCGCTTCCGTTACCGATCCCAAGGCCGCCGCGGCGATGCTCGAACGCCTGAACCTCGCCCCCGGTCACGCGGCCGTGGTCGGCCTGCAGTGGGGCGACGAGGGCAAGGGCAAGGTGGTCGATCTGCTGACCGCCGGCTTCGACGTGGTGGCCCGTTACAACGGCGGAGCCAACGCCGGCCACACCGTGGTGGTGGACGACAAAACCTACGCGCTGCACCTGATCCCCTCGGGCATCCTGTATCCCGACAAGCTCAACGTGCTGGGCAACGGCGTGGTGATCGACCCCGAGCAGGTGGTGAAGGAGATCACCGGCCTGCGCAGCCAGGGCCTGAAGCTCGACGACAACTTTCTGGTCAGCGACCGCGCGCACGTGGTCATGCCGTACCACAAGCTGCAGGATGCGCTGCAGGAGGCGGCGGTGGTCAAGGGCGAGGGCGGCGACGCCGCGGCGATCGGCACCACCGGCCGCGGCATCGGGCCCTGCTACGCCGACAAGGCGCTGCGCTCCACCGCGATCCGCATCGCGGACCTGCTGGACGCCGACCACCTGCGGCAGCGGCTGCGGGCGGTGCTGGCGGTGAAAAACGCGACGCTCGCGGGGCTGGCCGCCTACGCCGAGCGGCCCTTTGAGCCGATGTCGGTCGATGCCGCGATGGACTGGCTGGCGCCGCTCGTCGAAGTGATCCGCCCGCACGTGACCGACAGCGCGCGGCTGCTGCACCGGCAGATCGACGCGGGCAAAAGGATCTTGTTCGAGGGCGCCAACGCCACGCTGCTGGACATCGACCACGGCACGTATCCCTATGTCACCAGCAGCAACTGCTCGTCGCTGGGCGTGCACACCGGCACGGGCGTGGCGGGCCACCACGTGCCCAACGTCATCGGCATCGTGAAGGCCTACCAGACCCGCGTGGGCGGCGGGCCCATGCCCACCGAGCTGCACGACGCCACGGGCGAGCGCATCCGAGAGGTCGGCCGCGAGTACGGCACCACCACCGGGCGGCCGCGGCGTTGCGGGTGGCTCGATTTGGTCGCGCTCAGGTACACCGCCACGGTGAGCGGCGCGACCGGACTGGCCATCATGCTGCTGGACGTGCTGGCCGGGCTGGACGAGCTGAAGGTCTGCACCGCCTACACGCTGGACGGGCAGACCAGCGCCGACTTCCCCGCCGACGCGCGGGCGCTCGGGCGTGTCGATCCGGTCTACGAAACCCTGCCGGGTTTTGCGAACGACGTGACCGCGTGCATCGAGTTCGACAAGCTGCCGCCCGAGGCGCACGGCTACCTGAAGTTCATCGAGGACTTCATCGGCGTACCGGTGGTCATGGTCAGCGTGGGGCCAAAGCGGTCGCAGTCCATTTTCCGCTGAATCCATTTGAGATTTGAGATTGCAGATTTCAGATGTGAAACCGAGAACGGATGGTTCGTGATGGCGGATACGGGTTCCGGCAATCTGAAATCTGAAATCTGCGATCTGAAATCGCTGCCGAAGCACCTTGCGATCATCATGGACGGCAACGGACGCTGGGCCACCGCGCAGGGGCTGAGCCGCAGCGCCGGCCACCGCCACGGCGCCGACCGCGTGCCGCCGCTGGTGCAGCGCTGCAGCGAGCTGGGGATGAAGGGGCTGACGCTGTACAGCTTCAGCACCGAGAACTGGTCACGCGAGCGAGCCGAGGTCGACTTCCTCATGGCGCTGTACGTCGAGTACATCAAGGCACAGCGTCCGCAGCTGATGGACAACCACATCCGCTTCAAGCAGATCGGCCGCCGCGACGGCCTGCCCCAGGAGGTGCTGGATGAGCTGGACCGCTCGACCGAGATGACCGCGGCCCACACCGGCCTGACGCTGAACCTGGCGATCAACTACGGCAGCCGGGCCGAGATCACCGACGCGGTGCGGGCGATCGCGGAGAAGGTTGCCGCGGGCACGCTGTCGCCCGACGCCATTGCCCCCGAGCACATCGACGCCGAGCTGTACACCGCCGGACAGCCCGATCCGGACCTCTTGATCCGCACCGCGGGCGAGATGCGGCTGAGCAACTACCTGCTGTGGCAATTGAGCTACGCGGAGTTGTACGTCGCCGACGTGTGCTGGCCGGACTTTGACGAGGCGGAGCTGGACAAAGCGCTGGCGGCGTTCAAGGGGCGCACGCGCAAGTTCGGCGCGGTGCTGTGATCCGGGGGTCGGCGGAAACGGGCCCCGCGGGCCGGGGTGCTGCGCCGAGCCTCCGCACCCCGGCCCGCGGGACCCGTCACAGCGCGACGCCCGGGAAGCGGCGTGCGGCGCTTGGCGTGCCGCACCCGGCCGGTTTGTTACGCACCCCATTTCCTGCACGGACGGCTTGAATCGTGTGCCACTGGCGGCTTGTCCGCCAGTGCCCATGCCCAGGAGGAACACTGGCGGACAAGCCGCCAGTGGCACGCCATCACGCCCCTTGCGTTGCCACTTTCTGCGTTTAACGAGCCGCGACCGTGAGGGAGCGGACCCCGATGTCAGGGTCAGTTTTTTAGGGGCGGCAAGCCGCGGGTCCGCTTCCTGACGGGCGCGGCTCGTTGAACGCGGCAGCTTTTCACCGGGCAACTCCGGATGGGTACGGCGTACGGCCGAGTGCTCCGCCCGGCCGGCAATCGTGACCATCACTTCTTCGCCAGCAGCCCCACGCCCACCACGATCAGCACCAGCCCACCGGCCTGCGCGGGGCCGAAGGGTTCGTCGAGCACGACCACCGCGGCCAACGCCGTGACCACCGGGCCGAGGTTACCCGCGGCGCTGGCCCGGCCCGCGCCGATGCGGGCGATGGCCTCGCTGAGCATGAAGCTGGGCGCCACGGTGCATACGACGGCGAGCACGGCGCCGTAGGCCAGCGCGGCCGGGGTGATCCAGTCCGCCGCGGCCTCCGCCGGCGTCGAGGTGGTGCGCACCAGCTGGTGCGCCAGGATGGCCGCGGTGGCGGCGGTCATGGCGACGCAGGTGAAGCGTTGCGACCCCAGCGCGGCGATGACGGGTTTGGCCAGCACGACGTAGCCGGCGAACAGCAGCGCGGCGGCGAAGACCAGCCCTACGCCCAGGGCCGTGTGCGGGCCGGCGTGGCCGGCCTCGGCCCCGAAGACCAGCAGCACGCCGGCGTAGGACAGCCCCAGCGACGCGGCGTGCCGGCGGGTGAAGCGCTCGCCGAGGATGGCCCACGCCAGAACCGCGGTGAGGGCGGGGTAGGTGAACAGCACCAGCCGTTCGAGCTGCGCGGAGATGTAGCGCATGCCGGTGAAGTCGAGCCACGTGCAGACGTAGTAGCTGTGCACGCCCAGCGCCGCGGCCGCGACCAGCGAGCGCGGCGCGGCCACGGCGTCGGCCCGGCGGAACGCGACGACGCCCACCGCGACGTACACCGGCACCGACAGGAGCATCCGCCAGGCCATCAGGGTTTCGACGGTCAGCCCGTCGGCGAGGCCGAGTTTGACGACGACGACCTTCAGCGAAAAGAGGGCGACGGCGACGACGGCCAGCAGCAGGCCGGTGCGTTCGCGGGTCGGGTCGGACGGTGGGGTGGAGGGGGCGGGCATCGTGGGGATCGCGTGGCCGCGGCCATCCCCGAAACGACAACCGGCCGCGGGGAGCCGCGGCCGGGGGAGAACAGGTTGAGGTTTCAACGTGACGTCCGGCCGTTGGCAGCCCGTTGGAACACCTCGCGTGGCTGCGGCCGGTGCGTATCCGCCCTCACTTCGTTGCCTCACCTCCCCGCAGCTACGGCTGGGGCTCGGTTCGTCGCCTCGTGAGGGCGGATACGCACGCGCCCTCGCCTTACGCGATGTATTCCAACGGACTGCCCGGGAGCGGGGTGCCAATAAGCCAGAGGACGGCGGAGGCGGCGTGGGTCACGTCCGGACGGTAGGCGCTGGCATGCGGGCACGCAAGCGGGCGGGTTTGAAACCCGCCCCTACAATCTCGGTCATGGACCTTGCCGACCGACCGCGACGCAACCGACGCACCCCGGCGATCCGCGCGATGGCGCGCGAGACGCGGCTGGACGCGGGGCAGCTGGTCTACCCGCTGTTTGTACACGACGACGACGCGGACGTGCCGCTGGAGAGCCTGCCGGGGCAGACGCGGTGGTCGGTGGACGGGCTGGTCGGCGAGGCGGGGCGGGCGCTCGCGTTGGGCGTGGACAAGGTGGTGCTGTTTCCGAAGATCGACGACACGCTGAAAAACCGCAAGGGCAAAGAGGCGAGCAACGACGCGGGGCTGATCCCGCGGGCGGTGCGGGCGCTCAAGGCGGCGCACCCGGGCCTGTGCGTCATCACCGACGTGGCGCTGGACCCGTATTCGAGCGACGGGCACGACGGGGTGGTGAACGACGCGGGCGAGGTGGACAACGACGCGACGGTGCGGCGGCTGGCCCTGCAGGCGGTAAGCCACGCGAAGGCGGGGGCCGACCTGGTGGCGCCCAGCGACATGATGGACGGGCGGGTGGGGGAGATCCGCGAGGCGCTGGACGACGCGGGCTTCAGCGGGACGGGGATCATGAGCTATTCGGTGAAGTACGCCAGCGCGTACTACGGGCCTTTTCGTGGGGCGCTGGATTCAGCCCCCAAAGCGGGTGCGGCTTACGACGTGCCCGCCGACAAATCGACGTACCAGATGGATCCGGCCAACGTGCGCGAGGCGCTGCGTGAGGTGGAGGCCGATGAGGACGAGGGCGCCGACCTGGTGATGGTCAAGCCCGCGGGACCGTACCTGGACGTGGTCCGCGCCGTGCGCGAGCACACGCAGCTGCCGGTGGCGGCGTATCAGGTAAGCGGCGAATACCTGATGATCAAGGCCGCGGCGCAGAGCGGCTGGATGGACGAGCGGGCGGTGGTGATGGAGAGCCTGCTGGGCATCCGCCGCGCGGGGGCGGACGTGATCCTGAGCTATTTCGCCCCGCAGGTGGCGGCTTGGCTGGCGGAGTGAGATGCGTTGCGTTGGGTTGTCGGGCGGATGGCATCGGGTGTCACTGGCGGCTTGTCCGCCAGTGCCCGTGACCCGCAGAAGCACTGGCGGACAAGCCGCCAGTGGCACCAAGCCGCCAGTGGCACCAAGCCGCCAGTGGCACTAAGCCGCCAGTGGCACCAAGCCGCCAGCGACACTCCGCAGACGGCAAGAGAACTCGGTGGGATCCGTATGTGTCAACCCAACCAGCCCGCTGAAGCAAGCCTGGGCGTGGCCCGTGGGGTGGACCGCGTGGCCGCGGCGGCGATCGGCCTGGGGGTCGCGGTTTACCGGCTGACGCTCGGGCCGTTCCTGGGCAACCACTGCCGCTTTCAGCCGACCTGCAGCCAGTACATGCTGGACGCGGTGGCGCGGCACGGTCCCTGGCGGGGGGGGTGGCGGGGCGTCAAGCGGATCTGCCGCTGCCGTCCCGGGGGCGGGTCGGGGTTTGACCCGGCCTGAAAGAATCTGCGAATCCGTGAGTCCATCCGGCCGACCGCACGTACGCTTGCGGCGTCATTGAGGGAGAAGGAAAATGCTGAAAAATCGTCAAGCCGGTGGGCCGGAACGTCCGCGACCTGATGCGGGTCGCGGGCGTAGGCCCGAAGCTGCGCGAAGACGGCCGCCGCGTGCTTGAGGCCGCGGTCTTCGAGTGGGTGCGTGACACGCCGGGGTTCGACCGGTCGCTGCTCGTGGGCTGTCACTGGTACACCCGGCGCTACGAGAAGCTGCTGGCACCGCTGGAGGTCTCGACGATCGAGATCGACCCCTCGCGGCGACGCTGCCAGGGCGCGACGTACCGCCACGTCTCCGACTCGGTCGAGTTCGCGGGCCGGCACTTCGACGCAGGCTCGATGGACTTTGTCAGCCTCTCGGGGGTGATCGGCTGGGGCCTGGACGACCCGGAGGTGGCCGACCGCTCGGTCGCGGCGCTCGCCCGCACGCTGCGGCCCGGGGGCGTGCTGCTGATCGGCGTCAACAACCTGCCGGCGAATCGGCCCTTTGCGCTGGACACGCGGCGGGCGCTGGCGGTAGTCAAGCCCTGGGTGTTCTCGCCGTTGACCACCGCGGTGCACCGGTGCTCGGGCGACATGCGGAAGGTGTTCCACTTTTCCGCAAGCCGGGGTGAGGGAGTGTGCGGAAATGCTCCGACGATCCGCCGGGGCATCACAGCGTTCCCCTCAGACCCTCGGCGAGTCAACGCAGGGCGGCTTCGATTTCTTCGAGTTCGGCGTCATCGAATACTGTTTGGTCGGCGGCGGCGACGTTGTCGATGATCTGCGACGGGCGGCTGGCGCCGATCAGCGCGCTGGTGACGCGGGGGTCGCGCAGCACCCACGACAGGGCCAGCTGGGCGAGCGACTGGCCGCGGGTTTTCGCGATGTCGTTGAGCACGTTCAGGCGGGCGCGCAGGGTGTTGTCGATGCGCGACTCGGGCAGGAAGTCCGACGTCTTGGCCCGCGAGTCGACAGGGATGGCGTCGAGGTAGCGGTCGGTCAGCAGGCCCTGGGCCAGCGGGCAGAAGGGAATGACGCCCAGGCCCAGGTCGCCGGCGGCGTCGAGCAGATCCGGCTCGATCCAGCGGTCGAGCATGGAGTAGTTGGGCTGGTGAATGATGGGTTTCACGAGCCCGTCGCGAGCGCAGATGCGGAGCGCGTCGCGGGTCTGCTGGGCGCTGTAGCTGCTGATGCCGACGTAGATCGCTTTACCCGAACGCACGGCGTGGTCGAGGGCGCCCAGGGTTTCCTCAAGCGGCGTGTCGGGGTCGAAGCGGTGGCTGTAGAAGAGATCGACGCAGTCGAGGCCCAGCCGGCCCAGCGACTGATCCAGGCTGGCGAGCAGGTACTTGCGCGAGCCCCACTCGCCGTAGGGGCCGGGCCACATGAGGTAGCCGGCCTTGGTCGAGACGATCAGCTCCTCGCGGTGGCCGGCGAAGTCTTCCTTCAGGATGCGTCCGACGCGTAGCTCGGCGCTGCCGGGGGCGGGGCCGTAGTTGTTGGCCAGATCGAAGTGCGTGATGCCGTGGTCGAACGCGGCGAAGAGCATGGCCTGCGCGTTGGCGTGCAGCTCGGCCTCGGGCAGGCCCTTGCTGTCGGTGCCCGCGTCGCCGAAGTTGTGCCAGCAGCCCAGGCTGAGCGACGGCAGCTTCAGGCCGCTTGTGCCGCAGCGGCGGAACCAGTGGTCGGAGCGGTCGTCGTAGCGGTCGGCGGCGGGGGTGTAGGGCATGCTTGAAAGTGTGAAGTTCGAAGTTGGAAGTGTGAAGTAAGAAAAAACCGACGACGCCGGTGTTAGCCGGGGTCGTTGGCGGACGGCAGCTTGCCGGCGCGGTCGCGCTGGCGGTGGAGGTCGCGGCCGAAGCGGAAGGTGATGGTCTCGCACGCCGCGCAGCGCCACGCGGGCAGGCGGTTGGGCCGCATGATGGCGTGGGTGCCGGGGATGGATTCGAGGAAGTCGCCGCCGTAGGGGCCGCTCTCCCGGTTGAGCCAGTGCAGGCCTTGGCTGACGCTGACGAAGCCGGGCTTCATGAAGTCGCGGCACTGCGGGCAGCGGATCGGGTCGTGGGACGGGTCGGCCATGACGGGGCGAGTGTAGGGGCCGTCCGGCGGCGGCTGGTAGATTGATGCCCCTGCCCCCACCCGGAGACGCTGTGCACGACGACGAACAACGCGACCTGCCCCTGGACGAACGCCGCGGCCCGGCCCGGCCGCCCGCCGCGCCGCGCGAGGTGGCGATCAAGTGCCCCAACTGCGGCTACAACCTGACCGGGGTGCAGCTGGGCTCGTCGTGCCCCGAGTGCAACCTGGTCATCGGGCACGGCACGCTGGGCGGTGGACACAAGCCCACCTCGGGCTACGCGGTGGCGTCGCTGGTGTTGGGCATCTGCTCGATCACGATCGGCTGCGGCACCTACGGCCTGCTGTCGGCGGTCTGCGGACCGCTGGCGTTGCTTTACGCGGCCAAGGCGGGCAAGCAGATCCGCGCGGGCGGGGTGTCGGCGTCGTCGGGCGGGCTGAAGACCGCCGGCTTCGTGACGGGGCTGATCGGCACGATCGTCGGGTTGATCGCGGTGGTGTTGATCGCCGGCTTCTTCGTGCTGATGATTACCGCGTCGTCTTCGTCGTCGGGCTGGCAGAACTATCCGACGACTCCCTCGCCGGCGCCCGCCACGGCGCCGACTCCGGCACCTTCGCCTGCACGGACACCGGCACCTGCAACAGCTCCAACGCCCTGATTCGCGCGGCGCGGGCCCGCACGCCCGCGATCGCTCAGAACGTCGGCCCGCCGGGCGTGACCATGTCGCCGCCGCCCATGCCGCCGTCCATCTCGATGCGCTTGGCCATCTCCCACAGCTTGATGATGAAGATGATGAGCAGCACCAGCGACGCGAGGCCGGCGACGATTCCCAGGATCGGCACGATGCAGCACAGCGCGGAGATGCCCCACCACAGCCCCACGGCCTTGCCCGCGTCGCCGGTCTCTTGGCTCTGGCCCGTGGCGTCGAAGTAGCTGGCGAAGGCCTCGGGCAGCTTGATCCCCAGGATGATCGGCATCACGAGGTTGGCCACGGGCACCATGAGCAGGAAGCACAGGCCCGGCGCAAGGGTCTGGTGCTCGCGGGGCAGCTTGCTGTAGGGCTTGTAGATCAGCCAGGCGACGAGGGCGCCGATCAGGAGGCCGATGACCACCGCCACGGCCAGAAACGCGATGATCGCGGCAACGGCGCCGGCGGGGATTTCGGGCGGAACGCCGGGCTGGCCGGCGGCCTGGGCGAGGAGGGTGATGGGCATGGCGGGTTTCCGGAAGGGAGCGATTCAAGGCGGCGACGCGGGCGCAATCTAACAAATGCGCGGCGCCCTCCAGCGCTTGTCACCGGGATCGTGGCAGGTCAGCAACCGCCGGCGAAGACCAGCCCTTTGGCCGAGATCGGTCGCGTCGGTGGTGGATCGGCGATCGGGGCTACGCGGCGTCTCGACGCCGGGTGAGACGCGGAGCGCGGCGGCGGAAGAGCGCGGACAGCGCCAGCGGGATGGCGGCGCCCAGGGGATTCAGGGAGCCCGAGTCGGGGTCGACGTCGGCGAGGATCTCCCCGGAGGCGGGCCTGGCCGGCGTGGCGGGATCGGGACCCGGCACGTCGGCGGGGGCGTGTCCGCTGGTGCGGACGCCGGAGACGGCCTGGGCCGGGGGCTCGCCGTCGCCGGCGTCGGAGAGGCCGGCGGGTCCTGCTGTGGTTGCGGCGGCGGGCTCGTCTGCGGTTTCGCTCGGCGTGGACGCGGTGCCGGGCGCGGATAGGGCGGGGACGGCGAGCCGCCACCCTTGGATCGCCGGGCGCCGGAAGGCGGACGCCGTGGAGTCGATTCTGGGGGGGGCGGGGCGGACGCGCGGCGGGTCGACGGACAACGCGGGCCGGGGGGAGCCGACGTCGAGGACGACCCGCGGAGCGGAAGCGGTGTCCACGGCGAGGTCGAGGGTGTTGGTGATGGTCAGGTCGACGGTGGCGGTGGCGGTTCCGCCCTGTCCGTCGGTGACGGTGTAGGTGAAGGTGTCGCTGCCGAAGTAGTCGGCGGCCGGGATGTAGACGAGCTGGTCGCCATCGCGCGTGACCGTGCCGTGGTTGGGCGGGGTGAAGCTGGCGAGGTCGAGGACATCACCGTTGGGGTCGGTGTCGTTGGCGAGCACGTCGAGGGTGACGGCCGTGTCTTCGTCGAGGGTGGCGGAGTCGGCCGATGAGACCGGGCCGAGATTGGCGCCCAGGACGTTTTTGACGAGGAGATCAACGGTGTGATAGACCGTGTCGGATCCGTCGGAGACCGCGACGCGGAAGGTGAGGGCCTGGTCGGCGGGGCCAACGGGGGCGGTGAAGCTCAGGGTTTCGGCGTGGGGATCGCCAAGGGTGACGGGGGGGCCGGCGGTCTGGGTCCAGGTGTAGGTGAGCGGGTCGCCGTTGCCGTCGGTGGCGCTGGCGGTGAGGTGGACGGTCGCGCCCTCGTCGGCGGCCAGGCCGGTGTTCTGCACGACGCGGATGTTGCGGTAGGTGAGCTGGTTGCCGGTGTTGCCGTGCCAGTTCATGAGCAGCAGCGGGCGGATAAAGGCGGTGCCGTAGCGGAAGCGGTCGACGGGGGTGACCCCGCGGGGCTGGTCGCCCGAGACCGTGCCGCCGTAGAGGGTCCAGGCGTCGCGGACGGTGACATCGCTCAGCACGTTGTAGTTGAAGGTGCTGGTATAGCTGGCGTTGCGAACGGCGTCGCCGGCGCTGAGGGCGGGGCCGGTCCAGGGGCTGCGCAGGGTGATGAGGTTGCCGGTGATACCGCCGGCGTCCCAGCTGTCGTAGGTGGTGTGGCGGGTGTAGGTGTAGTCGGGGTAGGTGTGCCCGGTGCCGTCGGTGTAGCCGTACCAAGCGAGGCCACGGGCGTGCGTTGTGTCGCCGTTGAACCAGCCGGTGGCGTTGGTCAGGTGGATCTGCGTGTCGCCGGGCTCGAGATTCTGGGCCAGGGTGGTGTCGGTCGCACCGGGATGCCGGTAGACCTGGTTGACGACGATCTGGTTGCCGTCAATGTCGTAGCTGTTGAAGCCGAAGTACTGCCGGTTGGCGGTGTCGTAAGCGCCGCCGGCGCCGTCGCCGGAGCGCGTCTCGCCATAGATGGTGTAGGTGTTGCCGGTGTCTTCGATGGGGATGAAGGCGTCGGCCTCCTTGAGGACCCGGGTGTCTTCCGAAACGGAGGTCGATCCGCCGAAGGTGGTGGTGTCCACGACAATCCCGGTCGAGACCACCGGGATCTGGTTGATGCCGGTAAGGCTGTCCTTAAACAGGATGTCGTCGAAGCGGCCCGAGCCGCGGGCCCAGAAGCCGTTGACGTCGAGGAGGGTCACGCCGGGCTGGGCGTCGTGGAGGTCCGCGACCAGGTCGCGCTCGAAGGTCTGCCAGGTGCCCGAAGCGGCGGATCTGCCCAGGCCGTGGTGGATGTAGCCGCTATCGCCGAGGTAGTCGGCCTCGACGTTGGTGTAAAAGAGGTAACGCCGGCCGGCGGTGGTGTCGACGACGACGTAGACGCTGAAGCTCTCGGAGAAGTTCATCTTCCACTCGACAGCGGTCTGTCCGGTGTGGTTCCAGTCGCTGAGATCGGGGTTGCGGAGGCGGTAGCCGTTGGCGGTTCCGCCGCCCGCGACTTCAACGACCCGGCTGCCCAGGTCGGCGTCGAAGACGTTGCGGATGACCGCGTCCGCGGGGTCGGCGTCGTACACGTCCCAGCCGGCGGTGGTGCCGTCCTGGGCGTCCTCAAAGACGGTGTCGGCGGCCATGAGGCGCCGGGGTTCAAGGGCTTCGAAGCGCGCGGGAAAGGGGGAGGTGAGGTGGAGCATGGCGGGACGCGGGTGGCGACAGGCTGAGAGTCTGACCAAGGGGGCGGAGGCAAGCGTATCGGTGCTATCGGCCGGGTGAAGGCGGTGGTTAAAACCGGACGGAATCCGAACGGCGGGCGCGAAGGGTGTGCGTGATTCCCCGCCCGACTTCGTCCCCGGCACCGACGCAATACCGTTCCTGGGGCGGCCGGCTACGCCTCGGCGAAGATGAGCGAGGCGACGAGGCCGAGCCCCAGCGTGGCCGCGGTGAGAAGCGGGGCGTGAGGGCTGAGGCCGGGGACGCCGTAGCGGATTCCGAAGTAGACGGCCGCCGCGACGACCACGGAGCCGGCGACGGCGCCGCAGCGCCGCATCCAGCGGACCGAGGGAGGGCGCCGGGTGATGGTGCGGACCTCGACGCCGTCGGCGGCGTAGGCCTCGCGCTCGAAATGCGAGTCGAAGTACGCGTGGTGCCCGCGGACCCACGCGACGGCGCAGGCGGCGAAGTAAGCGGGCACGAAGAACGGGCCCCAGCGTTCGTACTGCGCGACGTGCACGCGCTCGTGCCGGCGGGTGCGGTCCAGGTCACACGCGCTGCGTCCGATGACGACGTGGCCCAGGGTCATGGCGGCGGCCCCGCCGACCATCGGGGCCCGGCGCAGCACGGCTTCGAGCGGGCCGCCGTGGGCCTCGACCACGCCGTCAATCACGCGGGCGTGGCCACCGCCAAGGCGTGCGAGCGCAGCGACCAGCAACCCGAACCCGGTGGTGGGGCCGGCCCAGAGGTAAGCCAATGCGCGGTGAAGAGCTCGGGCCATAGCAGTCTGCGGAAATACCTCGTGTGCCTGCGGCCGGCGAGAACGACCGCTCACTCGGTTGCCTCAACTCCCCGCACCGACGGCTGGGACTCGTTTCGTCACCCTCGGCTGACGCGAGGTATTTCAACAGACTGACAGGCAGTTGCCCGGGTCAATTGACGTTGACGAGGATGCTGGAGTCGTCGCTTTCGGCGACGAGCACGACCAGCCCCACAAGAAGCGCGACGCCGAGCACGCCCAGAAGAAACGTGGTCGGGCCGGGGTCGGTCAACTGTGTGCGCTCGCGGTACCAGACGTGGTGCACGCCGGGATCCATCGCGATCTCGACTTCCTGGTGACCGAAGACGGCGACCGCGCGGGCGGGACCGGCGCGCCGGAAGCCCAGCAGCTGCCCCCGGTCGAGGTAGGCCTGAGCCAGCTCGCCGGGGCGGGCGGCGTCGGGGGCCACGCGGCCCTCGGCGTTCCACTCGCGTGCCAGCGCGTAGAAGCCGCCTTTGGCAACGGGCCGCACGCGGGCGTCGTCGTGGTCGGGCTGATCAACCAGCACCCGCGTGGTGCGCCACGCACCGCCGGCCCGCTGGGCCAGCGGGTGGTGGTGGCAAGCCGTGAGCGTCAGCGACCAGCCGAGGCAGGCGGCGACGGGCCACCCGCGGCGCAGCCGCCGGGGGACGGCCGCTATTTTGGATTTGCAAAAAAAGGGCTGTCCCGGTCTGGCACGTGACGCAAGCAGCCGACCCACGATGAGGTCGCTGGCGACGCGCCAAACGGGTCCGACTCTGCCCTGTGGAAAAGCCTGCTGCGTCTTAACGACCCGCGCCCGTGAGAAAGCGACCCGCGGGCCATTGGCAGTTTGAGAGCTACGCATGGTCGCGGGACGACTCCCTGACGGTCGCGGCTCGTTCGGAAACGAAGGCTTTTTACCGGGCAGTCCGACTCCCTTTTTCACAAGGCGGAAAAAGGGAGTCGGACCCCGGTGCCCGCGTTGCCGGCGACGCGACGGTTTCGTTCTGGGGTCGCACAACGCGATGGATCGGCCTCCGGCAGGGCTTTGATGACGGGCGGGACGCCCATCCCACGTTCCCGCCACGGGACCGGGCCACGGGCGACGCGTCGCAATCGGTTTACGCCTGCTCGAACAGCGGCGTGGACAGGTAGCGCTCGCCGAAACTGCAGCCGATGGTCACCACGGTCTTGCCGGGGTTCTGTTCGGCGATGCGGCAGGCCACCGCGGCGTTGGCGCCGCTGCTGATCCCGCCGAGGATGCCCTCTTCTTTCGCCAGCCGCTTGCCCCAGGCGAAGGCCTCGTCGCTGCTGATGGTCTCGACGCGGTCGACCAGGTCGGTGTCAAGGTTCTTGGGGATGAAGCCGGCGCCGATGCCCTGGATCTTGTGCGGCCCGGGGTCGCCGCCGCCGATCACGGGGCTGGTGTCGGGCTCGACGGCAATCAGCATCACGCCGGGGTTCTGCTCTTTGAGGTATCTGCCTGCGCCGCTGATGGTGCCGCCGGTGCCCACACCGCTGACAAAGAAATCGACCTTGCCGTGCGTGTCATTCCAGATCTCCGGCCCGGTGGTTTCGTAGTGCACCTGTGGGTTGGCGGGGTTCTCAAACTGCTGGGGCACAAAGGTGTTGTCGGCGCCGGCGGCCAGCTCGGCGGCCTTTTCGATCGCGCCCTTCATGCCCTTCGCGGCCTCGGTCAAGACCAGTTCGGCACCCAGACCCTTGAGCAGCGCGCGGCGTTCGAGACTCATGCTCTCGGGCATGGTCAGGGTGAGTTTGTAGCCCTTGGCGGCGCAGACGAAGGCCAGCGCGATGCCGGTGTTGCCGCTGGTGGGCTCGATGATGTGCGTGTCCGCGTTGATGTGCCCGGCCTTCTCGCCGGCCTCGATCATGGCCTTGCCGATGCGGTCCTTCACGCTGGCCAGCGGGTTGAAGAACTCGCACTTGACGAAGACCGAGCTGCCGTTGTCCGGGGCCAGGCGGTTGAGCTTGACCAGCGGCGTGTTGGCGACCGTGTCGGTGATGTGGTCGTAGGTCTTGCCGTGCAGCAGGGTGGCGGTGGACATGTCGGGCTCCGGGGGTCGTGGGGTGACGCGAAGGGCGTCGGGGGTCAGGTCTCTGGGCGTGGTTCTTTATAGTAGGGCGGTGCCGAAAGCCCCTCAAGCATCCCGCGAGCCTGCCCCCCGGCGCCCCGGGTGGCGTCGGGGCGTCGCACGGGCTGCGGGCCTGATGCTCGGATTGGTCCTGCTGGCCGGCGGGGCGCTGTGGTGGTTCCAGCGTCTGCTGATCTATCCCGGCGCGATGCAGGTGAGCAACCTGACCCTGCCGCTGCCCGCGGGCGTGGAGGTATGGGAGCGGCCGCTGCCCGGCGGCGGCGCGGTCGAGGCCCTGCTTATCCCCGCCCGCGGAACCGCGGCGGCGGAGGGCACCCCCGGGCCGGCCGCCGTGTTTCTGCACGGCAACGCCGAGATGGCCGGCCAGTGGGCGCAAGAGCTGGCGTGGTACGCCGACCGCGGAGTCACCGTCCTGATCCCCGAGTACCGGGGTTTTGACCGGTCGTCGGGCAAGCCGAGTGAGGTGTCGATCCTGGACGACCTGGAACACTTCGTGAAGCGTCTGGCGGCCCTGCCGGCCGTCGATCCCACGCGTCTGGTCTACCACGGCCGCTCGCTGGGCACGGGCTTCGCGGCCCAGCTGGCCGCGCGGCGCCGGCCCGCGGCCCTGATTCTGGGCTCGGCCTTCACCACCCTGCCCGACGTGGCCCGCGACCTGATGGGTGTCCCGCGTTGGATGGTCCGCGACAAGCTGCGGGTGGCCGATGTGTTGCGGACCTACGGCGGCCCGGTGCTGCTGATTCACGGGTCCGAGGACCGCGTGATTCCCGTGGCCCACCACACCGCCAACGCGGCGGCCGCGGCGGCGTCGGGTACGCCCGCGACCCTCGCCGTCTACCCCGACCTCGGCCACAACAACATGCCCCGCGGGCACGGCCGGTGGGAAGACATCGAAGCCTTCCTGGCCGGGGCGGGGTTGCTACCATCGCCCGCTGCCGCGGACCCCGCGGCAGTGAAGCCTGCTCTACCCGAAACCTCTCCTCCCGAGCCCCTCCCATGACCGAACGCGCCCAGGCCGTCACCCTCAAAGGCAACCCCAAGACCCTGCTCGGCCCCGAGCTGAAGGTCGGCGACCCCGCCCCCGACTTCTCGCTGGTGGCCGGCGACATGTCGGCCAAGACCTTGAAGGACTACGCCGGCAAGGTGAAGATCATCAGCGTGGTGCCGTCGATCGACACGCCGGTCTGCCAGACCGAAACGCGCAACTTCAACACCCACGCCGCGAGCCTGGGTGACGACGTGGTCATCCTGACCGTCAGCGTCGATACGCCCATGGCCCAGAAGCGCTTCTGCGCCGCCGAGGGCATCGAGCAGGTCCACATGCTCAGCGACTTCAAAGACCACGCCTTCGGCCCCGCCTACGGCGTGCGGATCAAAGAGGTCGGCCTGCTGGCCCGCGAGGTGATTGTCGTGGACAAAAACGACAAGGTCACTTACGTTCAGCTGGTGAAGGAAGTCGCCGACGAACCTGATTACGACGCGGCGATCGCGGCGGCCAAGGCGGCGCTCTGAGACGTGGTGCGGGAACGATGACACCCAACGCGACCGGCCGGCTGCGACCGCGTGACGCACTCCACTTTGCGATAAGTGACTTGCAACGCATCACGCACGCGCCGCAGAAGTGAATGACGAGCGGCCACCGACCAATCATCCGGCCGGATCGCCCAACCCCAGCAACTTCGCCGCTGCGTCGTAGTACACGTCGCGCAGCGTATCGGGCGAAAGCGACGCGCCGCGCAGGCGCGCGGTAGCGTGCTTCGACACCGACGGATCGATCTTGTGCAGGTCCGGGTCCACGATCGGGCTGGGGCCGTCGTACGAGGTCTCCATCAGCGTCCGCAGGGCCCAGTAGCGGCTGGCGAACAGGTCAAAGCCGATCGAGTTGTCCATGTGTTCGTTGGCCACGATGTCGGTGCCGAACAGCACGCGGCCGGGGTTGGCCTCGCAGAATGACTTGAAACGCTGCGGGTGCTTGCTCAGCTCGCGCACCTGCCACTTGCACGCGCTGGTGTCCACCACGTAGTTGGAGTGGCGGTCCAGAAACGTCTGCAGCCAGTCGAGGTCCTCGGGCCAGCCGCCCATGTGGGCGCCAATCCAGGTGACGTCGCGGTACTGCTCCAGGGCCGCTTCCAACGGCTTGAACTGCTCGGCCTTGGTGCCGTAACGCGACACGTCGGCGTAGGCGGTCGCAAACCAGGTGTCCGGGTCACCCACGTGGGTCATGAATGTGCGGTAGCCCAGGTCGTAGGCCAGTTTCATGCCTTTTTTGCGGATGGGCGAGTCCAGCTTCATCGCGTCGGCGTCGGCGGGGTCGGGCGACATCTCGGCGAAGTCGCGCCCGCGGGGGGCGGCCCAGAACTTGATGACGGTGCTGTCGAACTCCTGGCGGAAGTGCTCGATGTCGCGCAGCCACTGCGTGGTGAAGGTCCCCGGCGTGTCCTTCTTCAGGTAGTCCGGCACGCAGATGAACTTGATGCGGTCGCCGTAATCGGGGAACAGGCGGCGCGCGTTGTCCAGGCCGGTCATGGTCCACGTATGGGTCACTCCGAACAGGTCGGCCACTTCGCAGTACAGCTTCGCGGCCCGCGGCGTGCCGACGTGGGTGTGGGCGTCGAGGATCGGCCCGCGGTAGGAAAACGCCCCGGCCAGCGCGCGGTAGTCCAGGCCCAGGGTGTTGGCCGGATGGTAGTCGTGGGCAGGAAATGAACTCATAGGGGATGGGGACGGATCCTAGGTCACAGATCTTTGCAATCGGGACCGGGGAATCAGCTAAACTGTAGTGCTTACGCGCCGGCCACTCGGCCCCGCCGGAGACCCATTATTTCGTCTACCGAACACAACGTGATCGTCGGCCCGGGGGGCGAGCTGACTGACGCCAACGGCCTCACGGTCAAGATCCGCATGATCTGCCTGGACGTGGACGGCACGCTGCTAAACGGGCAGAAGCGTCTGAGCGTGCGGGCGATCGAGGCCGCCAACGAGGCCCGCAAGAAGGGCATCAAGGTCGTGATCGCGACCGCGCGGCCGCCGCGCACCACGATCGAGATCTACAACCACCTGAACCTCAACACGCACCAGATCAACTACAACGGTGCCCTGATCCAGCACCCCGACTTCACGAAGCCGCTGCACCACGAGCCGCTGACCCCCGACCTGGCCTACGCCATCTGCTCGGTGGCCCGCCAGACCGACGACGAATGCGTGATCGCGCTGGAGGTGCTGGACAAGTGGCTGACCGACCGCGACGACCCCACGCTGGTCACCGAAACCAGCAAGACCCACAAACCCGATTTCATCGGCCCGCTGCTTGAGCACCTGCGCAGCCCCGTGACCAAGCTGCTGGTGATGGCCCCGCCCGAGCGCATGGACATCATCCGCAGGGTGCTGGTGGATCGGTACAAGAAGAGCGCGAACCTGATCACCACCGAGGCCCACCTGACGCAGATCAGCGCGCGCCGGGCGGACAAGGCCTACGGCGTGCGGAAGCTGTGCGAGAAGTACGACATCGACCGCACCCAGGTGCTGGCGATCGGCGACGGGCAGAACGACATGCGCATGCTGCACTTCGCCGGCGTGGGCGTGGCGATGGGCAACGCGACCGACGAGGTGAAGGCCGTGGCGGACGTGGTGGGGCCGACCAACGATGAGGACGGGGTGGCGGAGACGATTCAGAAGTACGCGCTGTAGCGGTCGGCGGAAACGCGTCGCGGCGCGGGGTGGCGTGTCACAGCGGCGACCGCGACGTTGGACGTGCACCCTCGCGGGAGGATGATGGAGCGGATGCGGGCGTCCGCGTAGACTGAAGCGGTGCCGATCCAGATTCAATACGACCGCGACCGACTGGCGAGCTTCCGCGAACGATGGAAGGTGGCGGAGGTTTTCGTTTTTGGATCGGCGGTCCGTAAAGATGTTGGACCCGAAAGCGATGTGGACGTGGTGCTGGACTTCCTTGCGGACGCCAGGTGGACGCTTTGGGACCAGGAAGCGATGCGCCTCGAACTCGAAGCGGTCTTCGGGCGAAAAGCCGATCTGTTGACGCTGGGCGGTGTCAAGGCGATGCAGAACTGGCTGCGGCGGGAAGAAATCCTGCGGTCTTTGGAGCGGGTCGATGCCGCGTGACGCCGCTACCGCTTTGGACGTCGTGTTGGCTTGCGAGAAGATCCTGCGTTTCTGCGACGGGGTGGACGACGCAGGATTCGCGGGCGACGAAAAGCTGCAATCCGCTGTCTATTACCAAGTGGCGGTGATCGGGGAAGCGGTTACCCGGCTGACCCCGGAGTTGAAGCAGCGTCACCCCGACATCCCGTGAATTCTGGTTCGCGGTATGCGCAACATCTTGGTGCACGACTACGAAGGTGTGGGACAGGAGCAGGTTTGGATGACCGTTCAGACCGGCATTCCCGAGTTGCTGGCGGCGATGAAGCGAGAGGTTTCAGGGGCAGCGGAGTGAACCGGTCGCGGGGCCTTGGGCGTTTGATCGCGAGCGGGTACGGTGCCGCTGCGCGGCGGGTCCGACGGCGGCGCTACTTCACCAGCCGCAGCGCGAAGGGGTAGCGGTAGGCGATGCCCTCTTTCGCTTTCAGCGCTCCGAGGATCGAGAACACCACGGCGACGACGAAGACGGGCAGGTAGAGCAGGCCGCCGACGCCGCAGGTGATGATCGAGACGGGGATCAGGGCGAAGTAGACGATGAGCACGGTGATGTGGAAGTTCAGCGCTTCCTTGCCTTCTTGCTCGACGAAGGGGGAGGTGTCTTTCTTCATCAGCCAGATGACCAGCGGGCCGAGGAAGCCGGTGAACGCGCCCAGCAGGTGGGCGAGCATGCCCAGGTTCTTGTCGTCGTCGGTGAGGTGGGCGGAGTCGATGGGGGCGAGCGGGTCCGCCGCGTCTCCGGCCGCGTGCGTTGGAGTCTGATCCGGGGCTTCGGGTGTGGGCGTGTCGGAAGCGGTGTCGGCGTGGTCTTCGTATTCGGGCATGGCGGGGCTTTCGGTACGGTTGTGGCGGGTATCCGGTTGTATCGTGGCAACGGGGGGCGGTGACGTCAAGGGGTGAACCCGTTGATTTTTTGGGAGCGAAAGCAGCTGCGTGGCTGGTATTTCACGCCGGCTGTCTTAGCAGTCCGTTGAAATACCCCGCGTAAGCCGAGGGCGAGCGAAAACGATCGCTCGCAAGGCGACGAAACGAGCCCTAGCCGTAGCTACGGGGAGTTGAGTCAACGAAGCGAGCGATTGTTTTCGCCGGCCGCAGGCACGCGAGGTATTTCAACGGGCTGTTAGCGACGCGGCGTTGCCGCGCGGTATGCGGGCCACGGGTCGCATTGGTGACCCGCCCCTGATTCCGACCTCCACCGCCAAGAAAACCGCCGGCTTGCTTGCGCAAGGCCGGCGGCCGGGAGGAGAAGGCGGGGCGCGTCCGCGTGGCGGGCGCTCTGTTGCATATCACTTCACTTCGATGCTGTGCGGCTTCTTCTCTTCACGCTTGGGCAGCGTGAGGGTGAGCACGCCGTGCTCCAATTTGGCGTCCACCTGCGTGGTGTCATAGGCCGAGGGCACCTTGAACTTGCGGGTGGCGTCGTTCAGCCGGCGCTCGCGGATGTGCACGGTGCTTTCGCTGTGATCGACCGCGTCACGCTTTGCGTCGATGGTGAAGACGTCGTCTTCGACGCTGACGTGGACCTGATCGCGGGCGAAGCCGGGGAGGTCGGCGGTCACGACGAGCTGGTCGTTGACTTCGACCACGTCGATGGCGAAGCGGGCCGAAGCGGCCGGGGCCGAGCATGTCTTGCTCGCGTTGTTCACGCCCTCTTCGACCTTGGTCCACACGCCGTTGAGCACGCGGTCGAGGTCGCGGAAGGCGGCGAAGGGGTTGTTGGCGGTGTGGGCGGTACGCATGGGGGTTCTCCTTTGAAGAACGGGGGCGGATGAAGAAGGGGCGAGGCCGCCGGCCTGCCCGGGGTACGGGGGGGAGAGTTGCAAGTGCGGTGCCAAGATACAGGCGGATGAAAAACGGCTTTGTGGTGCTTGGAACGCGGTTATTCAGCCGGCGAACCTGCCGTATTGGCAGCGATCGGCGGTGGCGGATGGCGGGCATGGCGAGATTTCAAGGCAGTAAGCGTGAAACACAGAGGCTCAGAGAACACAGAGCAAGGCAGTGGAGCGTGAGGGGCCGTGGACGGTTCGGGTCTTTTGCCTTTCTCTGTCTGACCTTTGTAACTCTGTTCCTCTGTGTTTTCTGCTTGCGTTTTTAAGGTGTTTTGCGTCGTCGGGCCCCAGCCATCACAATCAGCACATGGACACTATTCGCGCGGCGATTGTGGGGCCCACCGGGCTGACGGGGCGGTACCTGGTGGAGCTGCTGGCCCGCCACCCGGCGGCCGAGCTGACCTACCTGGCCAGCCACCGCGAAGTGCTGCCCGACCTGCGCGACGAGTTCCCGCGGCTGCGCGGCCTGCTGCACGAGGACGTGGCGCAGTGCCGGCCGATCGATGCCGAGCAGATCGCGGCGGCGGCGGACGTGGTGTTTCTGGGCCTGCCGCACAAGGCGGCGATGAGCTACGCCCCGCAGCTGCTGGACGCGGGGGTGCGGGTGATCGACCTCTCGGCAGACTACCGGCTGAGCGATGCGGACCTGTACGAACAGGTCTACGCCACGCCGCATGTGGACCGGGCGAACCTGGCGGGGGCGGTGTACGGGCTGCCCGAGCTGTTCCGCGCGCCGCTGGCGGGCGCGATGCTGGTGGCCAACCCGGGGTGTTACCCGACCGCGGCGGCGCTGGCGATCAGCCCGCTCTTGAGCCACGCGCTGGTGCAGCCGGCGCCGGTGCAGATCGCCGCGGCGTCGGGCACGACGGGCGCGGGGCGCGGCGCGACCGAGGCGACGAGCTTCATCACCGTGAACGAGGGCTTCGGGCCCTACGGCGCAATTGGCGGGCACCGGCACCAGCCCGAGATCGCCCAGACGCTGTCGCGGATCGCGGGCGAGGCGGTGAGTCCGCTGTTTGTGCCCCACCTGCTGCCGATCGACGCGGGCATTCTGGAGACCGTCTTTCTGGAACCCAAGGACGAGGACGTGACCGAGGCGGACCTGTTCGAGGCCTACCGCGACGCCTACGCCGACGAGCCGTTCGTGCGGGTGCGTGAGCCTGGGGACGCGCTGCCCAACGTGAAGCACGTGGTGGGCACCAACTTCTGCGACGTGAGTGTGCGGCTGGTGACGGCGGCCAACGGCGAGCGGTCGGTGGTGGCCTTCGCGGCGGAGGACAACATGATGAAGGGGGCCAGCGGCCAGGCGGTGCAGAACATGAACGCGGTCTTTGAGCTGCCCGAGACCACGGGCCTCCGCTAGCGCGGGGGGGCGGCTCGGCGCCACCCGCGTGTCCGCAAAGCCGGACACGCGGGTGCCTTCTCGTCCGCCGCGGGCGGCGCCCGCCGAGCGCTCGGGGGCGTGAGACCGTGCCGCGGCGGTTGGGGCAGGACCGCCCGCGGCGTCGGGTTCCGCCGCTACCCGCTCCGAGCGAACGCCGGCACAAGGTCTACCAACTCGCAGCCGTATAGCTCGCGGCAGGCCGCGGCTCCGCCGTCCTCGTCGGAGGCGGTCAGGATGAAGCGTCCGAAGGTCTTGCGGTCGAGCTTCAGAAGGTTGTCGGCGATGGCGTTGGCCAGGCTGTAGGCCAACGCGAACCCGTCTCTGGGATCGTCGAAGGCGTAGCCGCGGAAGAATGCTTCGAGACGCTGCGGGTTCCAGTGGGCCCTGTGCAGTTCGATGATCTCGGGGTAGATCGCGAAGGCGTGGTCGGTGGTGACGGCGTTCTCCAACTGGACCACGACCGCTTCGTTGAGCCAGCCGGGCAGGGGGAGGTGGGCCAATCGGGTGTGCGCAAGTTCGTGGGCCAGGGTGGCTCGCAGGGCGGGCAGTTCGGAGCCGTGCGCCGCCACGTGGATGGCGCCGCGGTAGAGGCAGACCCCGCAACTTATTCCACCTTCGTATTCTTCGGGGTGTTCGTCGCTGATGTATTCCAGGTATTGCTCGACGTGGCGACAGGCGATCACGATGTCGAAGCCGGGCGAATCCGTGCCGATCCCCACGTTCGGCGGGGTCTCGACCCCGATGTGGGAGAGGAGGTGATCCACCGTGGCGAGGGCGTGCGCGATGAAGTTCATGACGCGGTCGGCTTCGGGGCCGGGCAGGTCGGTGGTGAGCAGCCGGCTCCCCTGCTCGATCACGCGGAACGGGTCGCCCCAGGCCGCAACGAGAGCGTGCTGCCAGGCCCGCTCGATCTCTGTCCAAGTGGTGGGCCGCTGCTCGGGTGGCAGCGACTCCCACCGCGCCACCACCGCGTCCCAGTCGGGCCGCGGCAGGCCGACGCGGGTCAGCATCGGTCCCAGCAAGGGGTGGCGTGGAGGCATGGCTTTGCGGCCTGACGCGGGTGGCGGGTTGACGTCCTGTCACCCGCACTGACGCGGGGATGGCGATAACGCGTATCGGGTTGGAATCCATCAACGCCAGCGGCGGATCTCGCGCACGGCCTGCTTGGGGCTGCCGTCGTGACGCTGCACGCCCAAGGTGGCGAGGTAGGCGCGAAAGGCCGGGGCGGAAACGCCGTAGTCACCAACCCGGGTGTCGGCGGCTTCGTCGCCGATGTCGTTGAGCCAGGTGACACACACGCGGGGAACCTGCGTGGCGTGGGAGGCACGCCAGCGGCCGAAGTTCTTGAAGAACTCGGCCTGGGCGGCCTCGTTGCTGCCGCAGGCGCGGCCGCTGGGGCAGCCGAGTTCGGTGAACCACAGGGGGCGGTCGCCGGCGGCGGCGAGCAGGCGGGCGAGCGTGCGCCGCACCGCGGCGGGCGTTTCGACGCGGAAGGCGTCGGTGAGTGGGTAGTAGTTCACCATGACGGCGTCGCCGGCGGCGGCCAGGGTGGTGGCGGGTGGGCCGCCGTTGAGCAGCCCCGCGGCGGTGAGCTTGACGCCGACGGGCGCGCCGGGCCAGAGGGTGTGGGCGTGGTCCCGCGCGGCGACGAAGAAGCGGAGATACGCGGCGCACGCGTCGGCGTCGTCGGCGAGCAGCGCGTCGACCTCGTTGCCCAGCGAAACGCCGATGACATGGACGTCGGGGGTCTGCGCGGCGACGTGGTCCAGCAGGGCGATGAAGCGCGCGAGCAGGGCGGGGTCGTCCCACGCGGTCGCGCTCAGGTCGGCGGGGGTGCGGCGCTGGTTGGTGTCGATGGGGTTGATGCAGAGCATCAGGGGCAGGCCGATCGCGGGGTAGTACGTGTTGGCGATCGACAGCCAGTCGGCGTCGGCCCCGCCGCCGCTGAGTACGCCGAGCCCGCCGGGGGCAGGCTCCAGGTCGTCCCATTGGAGCGCGAGTTCGGTGTAGCCCATGCCCAGGCCGCGGGCGTCGGCGATGGCGCGGTCGTAGTCGCCGTCGTCGGCGGGGGTGACGGCGACGCCGAGCCACGGGCGGGGGGTGAAGGTGGTGTCTTGGGCCGCGGCTGCGGCGGTGAAGAGCAGCGTGACGAGGAGGGCGTTGAGGTGCCGCATGGAAGACTCCGCTGCCGCCTAGATCACACCGTGCTTCGGGCACGACCGCTTGATCGGGCAGGTGTCGCACTTGGGCCGCTGGGCTTTGCACACCGCCCGGCCGTGGGCGATGAAGAGGTGGGCGAGCTGGGTCCAGGTGTCGCGCGGAAAGCGGGCCATGAGGTCGGGCTCGATCTTCTTCGCGTTCTTGGTGTCCGTCTGCTCGGTCAGCCCCAGCCGCACCGACAGCCGGCCGATGCGCGTGTCGACGACCATGCCCTCGTTGATGCCGTAGGCGTTGCCGAGCACGACGTTGGCGGTCTTGCGGGCTGCGCCGGGCAGGCGGGTGATCTCGGCGATGGTGCGGGGCACCTCGCCGTGGAAGTCGTCCATCAGCAGCTGCGCGGTGGCGAGCAGGTTCTTCGCCTTGGTGCGGTAGAAGCCGCAGGTCTTGACGAGCCGTTCGAGGTCGGCGACGTCGGCCTGGGCCATGGCGGCGGGGTCGGGGTAGGCGGCGAAGAGCGCGGGGGTGGCTTTGTTCACGGCCTCGTCGGTGCACTGGGCGCTGAGGATGGTGGCGATCAGCAGCTGAAACGGTGTCTCGTAGTGCAGGGCGCAGTGCGCCTCGGGGTAGAGCGCGTCGAGTTTGGCGTAGAGCCGCCGGGCGCGGGCACGCTCATTCGACGGGACGGGCGTGACGGTGGGAGACGCCCCGCTCACCGCAGCCGCTGCAGGGTGAGGGTGAGCTCGGCGGCGGATTCGGCGTCTTCGATCACGGCAAGCGTCGCGTCGAGGTCGGCGCCGCTGGCAAAGACGCCCAGCCCGGTGAGCACCACCAATGGATAAGTCTTGATGGCGTTGAGCAGGCCGGGTTCGTCGGCGGGATCGAGGATGGGCACCGGCGCGTGGCCGCGCAGCTTGATGCCGTTGGCCCCGCCGGCGGCGGCGTGGGCGGCGAAGGCCAGCAGCCGCGGGGGGTGGGTGAGTGCGGTGGCGTGGACGGCGCGGCCGCGGCCGGCCCCGATGTCTTCGGGGGTCTGCCGCATGCCGTGGTCGAGCGCCACGCGGTGGGGCGCCCAGACCCGGGTGGCGGCGGGGCGACCGCCGCGCAGGTCTCCGCCCTGCAGGTCCACCGTCGCCAGGTCATCGGGTTCCAGCCCGGCCGCACGCCGGCCGGCGGGGGTGACGAGGTAGCGGCGGCGGTGCAGCTCGACCGCGACGGTGGCGCGGGTGCCCGACACCAGGCCGCGCTGCCAGAGCTGGTCGGCGGCCCGGCAGAGTTGCTCGCGCAGCTCGGTTTCTTCGGTGTCCATGGGAAGAGTTTACGTGCCGCCGGGGGACGAGGGAGCGTGGCCGGGGGCGAAGGTGACGCCGCGTTCCCAGACCTCGTGTTTCCACACGGGCACGTTGAGCTTGAGCCGGTCGATGCCGGCGCGGCAGGCGTCGAAGGCCGCGCCGCGGTGGGCCGCGGCGACCTGCACGGCGACGCTGGCCTCGCCCACGGCGACCGGGCCGGTCGCGTGGACCAGCCGCACGGCGGCGAGGTCGAACTCATCGGCGAGCTGGGCGGCGAGTTCGCGCAGCAGCCCCTCGGCCATGGGGGCGTAGGCCTCGTAGTCGAGATGGAGAAGGGCGCCGTGCTCGGGGTGGGTTTCGGCGCGGGTGCGGCCCAGGAAGACGCACTCGGCGCCGCAGCCGGGGGTGGCGGGCAGCGCGGCGGCGGCGACGGGGCCGGGGTGGAGGGCGGTGTGGAGGTGGGGGATGGGCACGGCGGTCAGTTTAGGAGCGGGGCGGATTTTTCAATGGGAACCGCGCTGCGCTTTTCACGAAGGGCACGAAGAACACGAAGACACGAAGCAGTACATCGTAAGGATTGGCTATGCGGATTTGGCGCAATGGCGAATCCTGCGGGCCGCCCAAAAGCAGCATGAAGTCGTTTCGGGCGTCGCCGCCGGTTGCGGGCTTGGTTGGGTCTGAACGCTCAGCCGCCGAAAAACGCTCCGTCAACACCCATTCAACCTTCTCCGCACAAAGACTGGCGTCAACCTCTCGCGACAGAATCTGCCTGTCTTGCTTCGTGCCTTCGTGTTCTTCGCGCCCTTCGTGTAAAGCGAAGCGCTGCCTTGGTGTTCTAAGACCGCACATCCTCAACCAGCTTCCGCAGCGCATCAAACGCGGCCAGCGGCGTCAGCGTGTCCAGGTCCAGCTCGCGCAGCGCCGCCAGCGCCGGGTGGTCGGCGGCCGCGGCCGCGAACAACGGCATCGGTTCGGCGGGGGCGGCGGCCTTCTTCGCGGGTTTCGCCGCCGCCGCGTCCTTGCCGTGCCGCACCGCAAGCTGTTCAAGCAGCTCGTTGGCGCGTTTGACCACCGGCTCGGGCAGACCCGCGAGCTTGGCGACGTGGATGCCGTAGCTGCGGTCGGTGGCGCCGGGGCGGATGCGGTGCAGGAAGACGATTTCGTCGTTCCACTCGCGCACGGTGACGCTGAGGTTGCCGACGTTCTCAAAGCGGTCGGCCAGTGCGGTGAGCTCGTGGTAGTGGGTGGCGAAAAGCGTGCGGGCGCCCACCGCGGCCAGGTGCTCGGTGATGGCCCAGGCGAGGCTCAGCCCGTCGAGCGTGCTGGTGCCGCGGCCGATCTCGTCGAGGATCACCAGGCTGCGGTCCGTGGCGTGGTGGCAGATGTTGGCGGTCTCGGTCATCTCGACCATGAAGGTGCTGCGTCCCGCGTGCAGCTCGTCGTGGGCGCCCACGCGGGTGAACAGGCGGTCGCACACGCCGACGGTGGCCGACTCGGCGGGCACGAAGCTGCCGGTGTGCGCGAGCAGGGCCAGCAGGGCGGCGGTGCGGATGTACGTGCTCTTGCCGGCCATGTTGGGGCCGGTGAGCAGGGCCAGCGAGGGGGCGTGGTCGTCTGCATCGTGGGGTGCGGTCCCCAACGCGATGTCGTTGGGCACGAACCGGTCGCCCAGCAGCTCGTCCAGCACCGGGTGCCGCGCGGCGGTGGCCCGCAGCACGTTGTCGTCGGCCAGTTGCGGCTTGACGTAGCGGTGCCGGACGGCGCGGAGGGCGAAGCCGCGCAGCACGTCCAGGTCGGCGGCGACGTCGGCGAAGGCCTGCAGACTTGAAATCTGCTTGGCGCACGTGCCGCAGAGGGTGGCGAAGAGGTCCTGCTCACGGTCGATCGCCTTGCCGCCGGCGCTGAGCACGCGGGTCTCGAAGGTTTTTAACTCCGGCGTGATGAAGCGTTCCGCGTTCTTGAGCGTCTGCTTTCGCGTCCAGGTGGCGAAGTCCGGGTCGTCGTCACGGATCTTGTCGCGGTGGGCGGCGGTCAGCTCGATGTAGTAGCCGAAGACCTTGTTGTAGCCGACCTTCAGCGAGGGCACGCCGGTCTGCTCGATGAGCTGCTTCTGATAGTTCGCCAGCCAGGTGTTGGCGTCGCGCTGCAGGCCGCGGTATTCGTCCAGCTCGTCGTCGTGGCCGTCGCGGAAGAGGCCGCCCTCGCGCAGGTGCGCGGGGGCCTGGTCGATGCAGGCGGTGGTGACGCGGTCGGCCAGGTCGTCGAGTACGGCGGTGAGCCGGTCGAGCCTTTCGTACAGGTCGCGGACCGGCGGGCGGTCGGTCAGCACGTCGCGCAGCGCGGCGGCGCGGGCGGCGCTCTGTCCCAGGCCCACCAGATCGCGCGGCAGGGCGCGGCCGACGGCCAGTCGGGCGGTGATGCGGGGCACGTCGTGGATGCCGCCGAGCGCCTCGCCCAGCTCATCGACGAAGCGTGGGTCGTCCACCAGCGTCTGCACGACGCGCTGGCGGGCCTCGATGGCGGCGCGGTCGGCCAGGGGATAGCACAGCCAGTCACGCAGGCGTCGTTTGCCCATGGCGGTGGCGCAGGCGGCGCGGCCGCCGGCGCAGCGGAGGGTGGCGAGCACGCTGCCCTGGGCGTCGCCTTTGTGGAGGGTGCGCTCGATCTCAAGACTGGCGAGGCTGGTGGGGTCGACCACCAGGTGCTCGGCGCGGGCGAAGCGGCGGGGCGGACGCAGGTGGGTCAGCCGGCCGTCGTCACTCTGCTGGGTTTCAAGCAGGTAGTGCAGCAGGCCGCCGGCGGCGCCGAGCAGGTCCGGGGTGTCGGGGTCGTGCTTGTCGAAGCCGAAGCCCGCGAGGTCGGCCACGGCGTACTGACGCTGCAGGGCTTCGGCGGCGTCGGCGGGGCGGAAGCTCCAGCCCGGCCGAGCGGTGCGGGGACCAGCGAGTGGCAGGGCGGCGACGGGCACGGGCTGCTCGCCATCGGCGGCTTCGGGGTAGCACAACTCACTGGGTCCGATGCGGGTCAGCTCCTCGGCGGCCTGATCCGGCGGCAGCACGACGACCGAGAAGCTGCCGGTCGACAACTCGGCCCAGGCCAGCGCGATGCGTCCGCCGCTGGCGGGGGTCGCGGCGCACAGGGGGTTGACGTCCTCGTCGTTGAGAAGCGTCTCGTCGGTCAGCGTGCCGGGCGTGATGACACGCGTGACGCCGCGTTTGACCACGCCTTTGGCCTGGGCCGGGTCTTCGATCTGATCGCACACGGCCACGCGGTGTCCGGCCTGGATCATCCGCCGCAGGTAGCCCTCGACCGCGTGGTGGGGCACGCCGGCCATGGGCACGCCGGGGCTGCGCTGGGTCAGCGTGACGCCCATGACCTTGTGGGCCAGCACGGCGTCGTCGAGAAACATCTCGTAAAAGTCGCCCATGCGGAAAAAGAGCACGCACCCGGGGTGCTGCTTCTTGAAGGCCGTGAACTGGCGCATGGCCGGCGTATCGAGGTTGGGCTTGGGCGCAGGGGTTCGGGGTTCGGGGCGGGGCGGCGGCATGGCGGGTCAATGTACCCCGGGGGGCTGGGAAGCCGTGCCGGCGGTGCCGGTTGGGGGACCCGTGCGGGAGGCCGCTGGGCAAAGGACGCTGGCCCGTCGCCTGACACAGGAGTTTTGCACCCCGTGGGCCGATGGCCGCAGGACCTTTGGCCGACCCGACCCCTTCCGCGAGACGTTTTGATGACCGCTCCCACGCTGCCGAACACCGCCACCCGCAGATCTGACTCCTCCTCGGAAGAGAGCGAAGGCCTGACCGCGCTGGCCGGGGCCGCGGTGGCGGGACTGGTGCTGGCGATGGGCTTCGTGGCCCTGATGGCCAGGGTGGGCGGTCCGGCCCCGGTACAGGCGTCGGTGGACACACCGCTTCCGGTGGTGGCCCCGACGTCGAGTTTCTCTGCCGATTCCTCCCCGGCCGACGCGGCGGCCCGCGTGCAGAGCCTTTACGGCGAGTCGGGCGCCCACTGACGCCGCCGCGTTATAGTCGCCGGGTGACCCACGCCGGCGACTCCTGCGACCCCTGTGACCCCAGCCTGTTTGCCTCTGACGAGCCCGCGACCGCGGGCTACGTCACGGTGGCCCTCGAACGCAGCATCGACGCGGCGGGCGGGGGTTTTTCGTACGCCGTACCGGCGGCGCTGCGGGGCCTGGCGGTGGGGCAGCGCGTGACCGTGCCGCTGGGCCGGGGGAACAAGCCTTCGGCGGGGTGGGTGGTGGAGGTCGCCGACGATGCGGACCCGGCGGTCAAGCGCTACAAGTCGGTGTTGGCGCTGGCCGACGACGGCCCGCCGCTGCCCGACGAACTCGTCACGCTGGCCCGCTGGATCGCCGGCTACTACTGCTGCCCGCTGGGCATGGTGTTTGGCACCATGATGCCCGCGGCGGTGAAGCGGTCGACCGGTCGGCGGATGCGCGAACGCGTGCGGGCGGCAGGCGATGTGGACGCGTCGGTCTTGAAGCTCAGCCCGCTGCAGCACGCGGTGCACGCCGCGGCGGTGGCGGACGGCGGATGGCTGGACCCGCGCGAGCTGGCCGATCGCGCGGGTGCCAAAACGCAGGGGCCGGTCAAGCAGCTGGTGGCCAAGGGGCTGCTGGAGACGCGCCGGGTGGCGGTGGTGGAGAGCGACCTGGACCTGCGAGCGCAGAAGGAGGCCGCGCACGCCGACACCCCGCCGCCGCTGATGGAATCGCAACGCGCCGCGGTGGAGGCGGTCGGGGAGCGGCTGCACGCGGGCTTCGGCGTGCACCTGCTGCACGGGATTACCGGGTCGGGCAAGACCGAGGTGTATCTGCGGGTGATCGCTTCCCTGCTGGCGGATGGCGGATGTGGGATGGCGGATGGGCGAGACTCTCATTCCGCGGGAGGTGATGCCGCTTCCGCCATCCACCCTCCGCCCTCCGCCATCCCCGCCCCCGGCGTCATCGTCCTGGTCCCCGAGATTGCGCTCACGCCCCAGACGGTGGGACGCTTCATCGCCCGCTTCGGCGAGACGGTCGCGGTGCTGCACTCGGGGCTGACGGCCGCGCAGCGCAACGCGCAGTGGGGGCGCATCCGCGCGGGCGGGGCGCGGATCGTGGTGGGGGCGAGGTCGGCGGTGTTTGCCCCGCTGCCGCGCGTCGGCCTGGTCGTCGTCGACGAGGAGCACGAGGGCAGTTACAAGCAGGACCAGCTGCCGCGCTACCACGCGCGCGACGTGGCGGTGCGGCGGGCCCAGCTGGCGGGCTGCCCGGTGCTGCTGGGCAGCGCCACGCCGTCGCTGGAGAGCTTTGCCCACGCCACGGACCCCCAGGGCGGTGGACAGGCCCGGTACGCGCTGCACCGCCTGCCCGACCGCGTGCCGGGTGCCCGGCTGCCCGAGGTCGAGATCGTGGACCTGCAGCGCGAGCGGCAGGAGCGCAAGGGCATCCACCTGTTGTCGCGCCGGCTCGAAGCGCTGATCACCCGCAACCACGCGGCGGGCGGGCAGGCCGTGCTGCTGCTGAATCGCCGGGGCTACGCCAACTACATCGCCTGCCCGGACCACCGCTGCGGCTGGATGATGCGTTGCCACCACTGCGACGTGACGATGGTCTACCACCGCGAGCAGCGGCTGCCCTCGGGCGGCGTGGTGCGCTGCCACCACTGCCAGGCCGAGCAGCTGCTGGAGCGCGTGTGCCCCGAGAGCGGGCACACCACCACCGTCTTCGGCCTGGGCACCCAGCGGGTGGAAGAAGAGATCGGCCGCAAGTTCCCCGGGCTGTCGCTGGCCCGCATGGACGCCGACACAATGCGCAGCGCCGCGGATTACCGGCGCGTGCTCGACGCGTTCGGCGCCGGCGAGACCGACCTGCTGCTGGGCACGCAGATGATCGCCAAGGGTCTGGACGTGGAGAACGTGCGGCTGGTGGGCGTGGTGAGTGCCGACACCGCGCTGAACCTGCCGGACTTCCGGGCCAGCGAGCGCACGTTCCAGCTGATCGCGCAGGTGGCCGGGCGGGCGGGTCGCGGCCGGCACCGGGGCCGGGTGGTGGTGCAGACCTTCAGCCCCGGCGACCCGGCGATCACGCGGGCGGCGGGGCACGACTTTGAGGGCTTCGCCGAGGCCGAGCTGGAGAGCCGCGCGTCGGTCGGTCTGCCGCCGGCGGGCCGCATGACACGGATCGTGCTGCGCGACCTTGACCGCGTGGCCCTGCAAGGCCGGGCCGGCGCGCTGGCGCGGGGGCTGCGGTCTGCGGTCGAAGATCTGGGCGTCGATGTGCGGGTGCGCGGGCCCGCCGCGTGCGCGATCTCGCGCATCGCCGACCACCACCGCGTGCAGATCGAGCTGATGGCCGACGGCGCAGCGCCGATCCAGCGGGTGCTGACGGCCCTGCGCAACGCCGGGCAGCTGATCAGCGACACGCACACGGCGGTGGACGTGGATCCGGTGAGTCTGCTGTGAGCTGCCGCGGCGGAAACGCGTGGTCGGCCCGGGCCGGCCATGCGTCACAGCACGCGGCGCGCCGGGAATGCGGAAGCGATCAGTTTGATTTCGGAGCCGAGCGGGATGGAGGGCATTGGCCCAAGACCACTGCTATTCAAAGGCTTGGCGGCGAATATCGTCGAGCAGGGCCCGACAACCATGCAGGCCACGTCGATCTGGTCAAGCCGGAGAATCACCTTCTCGAGAACGTTCTGGGCGTGCTCGTCACTCATTCCCGTGGCCCGCGTTGGTGCGACGTTGTCCGGCAAGCCGCCGCCGGATGATGGCGGTCCGCTCCTGCTCGGTCGCCTCGGGGAACTGACGGCGTACGCGGCGCGAGATCCAGCGGCGGCCCATGGCGTAGAGAGCGACCGCAACGAGCATCCGGTCACGTGGGCGGGTGGCCCGGGCACGGAGGATCCGCGCCTGGCGGGTCTGTTGCGGGATGCTGGCCGGCTGACCCATAGGATGACTCATATCGCGTTCGGGGGTCTGCGCCGCTATAAACCGCGGCCCGATGCCTGTTATGCCCCCACCCTCTCGACGACGCCGGCGCCCGTTGGGGGTGCCAAAGGCGAACCGCAAGATCGTGCAGATCGCCTGGCCGGTGGTGCTGTCGGCCCTGTCGCAGACGTTGCTGGTGAACGTCGACTTCATGCTGGTCGGCTGGCTGAGCACCGACGCCCTGGCGGGGGTGGGGCAGGCCGGCACGTTCATGACCATGTTTTTGATCCTGTGCGGCTCGCTGAGCTTTGGGCTGAGCACGGCGATTGCGCAGCGGCTGGGCGCACGCGACGCGGAGGCGGCGGGGCGGATCGCGGTCCACGGCGTGCTGTTCGGGCTGCTGCTGGGCGTGGGGCTGACGGTGCTGGCGTGGACAACCCTGGGCTGGACGCTGGGGGTGATGGGCATGGAGCCCGGGGTGGAGGCGGCGGCCCTGGACTACGGGCGGGTGTTTGTGCTGAGCCTGCTGCTGGCCGGCCCGGCGGCGATGGCCAACGCGGTGTTCAGCGGGTTCGCGTGGACGCGGCCGGTGCTGATCTCGTCGGTGATTCTGGTGGTCGTCAACCTTGGGGGCGACTGGTTGCTGATCTACGGAAACCTGGGGTGCCCGCGCATGGGGGTGGCCGGTGCGGCGTGGGCCAGCGTGATCGCCGGCGCCGCGTCGCTGGCGTTTCAGCTGGCGGCGCTGGCGTGGCGGCGACGCGCACTGAGCCTGAGCCTGCCGCGCAGCCCGCGGCGTTTCGTGGCCACGGCGGGCGAGGTGACGCGGCTGGGCATCACGACCACGGCGGAGTGGGCGATGTGGTTTGTGGGCATCTTCATGCTCACGGTGTGGTTGGGTCCGTTCGGCAGCGTGCACCTGGCGGTGTGGCACGTGCAGATGAAGGTGCAGAGCTTTCTGATGCTCGGGATCCGCGGGCTGAGCACGGCCAACAACGCGATGATCGGCCGGGCCCACGGCGGCGCGCAGCCGACGCGCATCGGGCTGTGGCACGGCCACAACCTGCGGCTGGGCTGGCTGAGCCTGATCCCCGCGGTGGTGCTTCTGCTGGGGTTCCCGGCCGCGGTCTTCGCGCTGTTCAACCTCTCGGCCGACGAGCTGGCGACGGTGGCCCCGCCGCGGCTGCTGGGCGGGATTCTGGTGGTGGTGCTGGGCCTGCGGCTGGTGAACATCATCACCGGGTCGAGCCTGCGCAGCGTCGGGGTGGTGCGGTTCTTCTTCTACCTCACGCCCACCGCGCTGGGGCTGGTGCTGCTGGCCGGCGCGCTGCTGATCCGCGGGCTGCAGTGGGGCGCGTTGGGGGCGATCCTGGCGATGGGCATCGACGAGGCCTGGCGCACGGTCCTGCTCACGCGGCGGTTCGCGTCTCTTTCAGATCGCAGATTTCGGATTTCAGATTGAAAAATAAAACAACCGATTCCGAATACGCGAACGGCCTATTCGCCAAGCTGAAATCTGAAAGCAGAAATCTGAAATCTGAAATGAATTACTCGTCTGATGCCACGCCGTCGGGCGCCGGGGCGTCGCCGAAGAGCGCGCTGCCGATCCGCACGAGGTTGGCGCCCGCTTCGATGGCGATCTCGAAGTCGTTGCTCATGCCCATGCTCAGCACGTTGAACCGCTCGCCGCCGGCGTGAGCGTTCTTGACGTCTTCGAAGATCTCGCGGGTGCGGACAAAGGTGCGGCGGGCGGCGTCCTCGGTCTCCGCCGCGCTGTCCATCAGCGGCGCCATGGTCATCAGCCCACGGGGCCGCAGGTGCAGCATGGTGTCGATCGAGTCGATCAGGTGCCGCACTGCCGGCGGGATGACCCCGCCGCGGCCCGGCTCGCCGGTGGCGTTGACCTGCACCAGGATGTCGATGGTGGTGTCCAGCCGGGCGGCGTAGTTGTGCAGCTCTTCGGCGAGCCGCAGGCTGTCGACGCTGTGGATCAGCTCGACGTGCGGGGCCACCTGCTTGACCTTGTTGCGCTGCAGCTGGCCGATCATGTGCCAGCGGATCTCGTCGGGCGTGACGTCGTTGGTCTTGCTGGCGGCGCCCGAGAGCGTCTTCTTGCGTTGCAGAAACTCGTTGAGCATCGGCACGCGCTGCACCAGCTGCTGCACGCGGTTCTCGCCCAGGTCGGCCTGGCCCAGCTCGACCACGTTGCGGATCTGGTCGGGGCCGGCGTACTTGGTGACGGCGACCATCACCACGTCCTCGCGCGAGCGCCCCGAGCGGGCGGCCGCGTCGGCGATGCGGTCGTTGGTCTTCTTGTAGGCGTCGCGCAGTTCCATGGTCTTGGTCGGCATGGGTCCAGATTAGGCGGCGCGGGGGCCGGTCACAAGAGGCGGCGGCAAGAGTTTTCGTGCGCCCGTCGTTCGCGGCGCCGCGCGGGCGGCGCCACGCTCACTGCAGCGCGATCGCGAGGGCTTGATCTTTGTTCATCGCGGCGCCCTCCAGCTGCGCGTCGTACGCCGCGTCGAGGCGGCGCCTGAACTCAGGGCCGGGCTCAAGGCCCTGGGCGATGAGGTCGCCGCCGGTGACCAGGGGGTCGGGGGCGAGGCCGATGCCGTCGGCGGCGAGGGCGTCTGCCGCCTGCTGAATGGCGTACGCGGCGTCCTTGTCGAGCGTGCCGGCGTTCCACGCGAGAAAGGCCTGTTCGCGACCGGGCTCGGCGAGGCGGCGCTTCCGCCCGGCGACCGAGAGACCGGCCCAGAGGTCCGGCAGGTCGTGAAAGCGGCGGAGCTGTTTGAGGGCTTCGGTTTCTTCGTTGCTGAGGGCCAAGGCCTTGCGGAGGTGTGTGGGCGCGAGCGGGGTGCCGCGGGCGTGCATCCATAGCCACAGGCGGGTCGGATAATCGGCCTCCGGGTCGCAGCCGCGCAACGCGCTGAGCCGACCCTTTGTTTGTGCCCACCGGGTGTCGAGCACCGCCGCCGCAAGCTCGCCGAGTTCGAGCCACATCGCGGCGGCGTGGGCATCGGGGCCGCACAGCGCGCGGCGGATTTCATCGCCGATCCGTTCGCGGGCAATGCGCGTGATCTGCGCGGCGTTCTCTTGAATCGCTTTGAAGGTCTGCGGGTCGAGGGTAAAGCCCAGCCGGGACGCGAACCGCGGGGCCCGCAGCATCCGCAGGTAGTCCTCGCTGAAACGCTTGGCGGGGTCGCCCACCGCGCGGAGCATTTTGGCCTCCAGGTCGGCCCGCCCGCCGACGTAGTCGATGATCCCGTCCGCGTCCGCGTCGGGATGCTCGCAGTCCGGGTCTTCGAAAAGGCCGTTGACGGTGAAATCGCGGCGCTGCGCGTCGTGCTTCGCGTCGCTGTATTCCACGGCGTCGGGCCGGCGGCCGTCGCTGTAGACCCCCTCGGTGCGGAAGGTGGCGACCTCGGTGGTGCTGCGCTGCCCGTCGCGTTGCAGGTCCACGAGCACGACGCCGAAGGCCTCGCCTACGGCGCGGGTGCGTTTGAAGAGCGCCCGGACCTGCTCGGGTGGCGCGTCGGTGGCCACGTCGTGGTCTTGGGGTTCTTGCCCGAGCAGGCGGTCCCGCACGCAGCCGCCGGCGAGCAGCGCCACGTGGCCGGCTTGTCTCAGGGTCTTGATGATGTGCAGGGCGGCGGGGCGGGACATTGGGAAGTACGAAGTTCGAAGTTTGAAGTGCGAAGTAGGAACCGAACAGATCGCCGGTCTTGGACTTTAACTTCGAACTTCGAACTTCGTACTTCGAACTTTGGCGGCTCCAAGCCACGGCGTTCCGCCGCCCCAAAGCCGCGAGCCCTTGCCTCCAACCGGGAAACCCCCGAAACTGCTGCCATGACCGACCCCCGCATGCACGACCTGGCCCGCACCCTCATCCACCACAGCACACGCCTGAAGCCGGGTGAGCACCTGCTGATCGAGGCCTTCGACATCCCCGAGGCCATGGTGGTAGCGCTGGTGGCGGCGGCCCGGTCGGTGGGGGCGCACCCGCACGTGGCGCTGCGCAGCGGCCGCATCGCGCGGGCGCTGGTCGAAGACGCGCCCGCCGAGCAGCTGAACGCGTGGGCGGGGTACGACCTGCAGCGTATGAAGAAAATGGACGCGTACATCGGCTTGCGGGGGTCGGCCAACGCGTCGGAGATGGCGGGGCTGGCCGACGACCAGTTGCAGGCCTACGTCGGCAAGTACCAGACGCCGGTGCACGGCGAGCAGCGGGTGAAGCACACGCGTTGGTGCGTGCTGCGCTGGCCTTCGCCTTCGATGGCCCAGCTGGCCCAGAAACCCACCGCGGCGTTTGAGCAGTTTTACTTCGACGTGTGCACGCTGGACTACGCGAAGATGGCCGAGGCGGTGAAGCCTTTGCAGAAGCGGATGGCGGCGGCGGACCGGGTCGAAATCAAAGGCCCGGGCGACACGGATCTGACGTTCTCGCTGAAGGGCATCGACGCGGTGGCGTGCACGGGCAGCCACAACATCCCCGACGGCGAGTGCTTCAGCGCGCCGGTCCGCGACAGCGTGAATGGGATCATCCACTACAACACGCCGACGGTCTACATGGGCCGCAGCTTCGAGAACGTGCGGCTGACGTTCAAGAACGGCCGCATCGTGGATTTCACCGCCGACCAGGGTGCGGACGACCTGGCGGGCATCTTCGACACCGACGAGGGTGCGCGGTACGTGGGCGAGTTCGCGATCGGCTTCAACCCGCACATCCGCAACGCCATGCGGGACATCTTGTTCGACGAGAAGATCGCGGGCAGCCTGCACTTCACGCCGGGGCGGTGCTACGACGAGGCGAGCAACGGCAACGTGAGCGACATCCACTGGGACCTGGTGCTGATCCAGCGCCCGGACGCTTCGAACGGGGAGGGCGGCGGCACGATCGCGTTCGACAGCGAGGTGATCCGCCGTGACGGCCTGTTTGTGGTGGACGACCTGAAGGGCTTGAATCCCGACGCGCTGGTCTGAAGCCTCACGGCCCGACCGGCGAACCGGTCAGGCTCCAGTGGTCGGTGTGGACCGTCTGCTCGGCGTCGGTCTCGCCCGCGCTATTCTGCTTCCGCTGCCGGCTCCACCGCTGTTTCCAATGCTGTTTCTATCTGGAGCACGCCATGGCCTCTGCCTTCCCCGCGACCCTCCCCGTCCGCCTCGACCTGGAAGGTCGCATCGACGTGGACGTGTCGTGTCCGGCGTGCGGCTACAACCTGCGGATGCAGCGCATCGAGAAGGCCTGCCCCGAGTGCGGGCAGGCGATCGACGTGGTGCAGCGCGACGACGCGGACCGGCTGGACGCCGCCGCCCCGGGCTGGGTGGCGGGCGTCCGGCGCGGGGTGGGCCTGCTTCACGCGGGCACCTGGCTGGCGCCCCTGGGCGTGCTGCCCGGTCTGCTGGTGGCGACGGCGGGGGTGTGGTGCCTGACGCGGCGCGAGCCGGGGCGGCCCGAGGGCTGGGCGGCGCGGGGCACGCGGCTGTCGGCGCGGTGGGCGCCGCTGGCGGCGGCGGTGTGCGGCGTGGCCTTTGTGGCGGTGTTGGCGCTGGGCGGCGAGGACTGGTCGGCGTCGTCGCTGATGCGCCGCGACGCGACCTGGTTGGACATCCTGCTGTGCACGGCGGGCGCGTCGCTGGCCGTGGGGCTGCTCGAAGCCTGGCGGGTGCTGTTCAGGATCGCGGCGCGGGCCGACGGCCCCGACGCGGCGCGGGCGTGCCGCGAGACGTGGAAGCGGTACCTGATCGCGGTGGCGATCGTCGTGGGCATGGCGGCGGCCACACAGGTGGCCGACCTGACGGGCTGGCGGCCGGCGATCCGCTACCGCTTCGCCTTGGGCGGCGGGGCGGTGCTTGTTTTGCTGGCTGTGCTGGCGTGGGCGTGGTGGAGCACGCTGCGGCTGACCGGTTTGCTGAAGTCCGCGGTGTCGCCGGTCACGCCCGGGCCCCGTACCGGAACACAGCTCAGTTGTTCTCGGCGATGAGAATCTGCAGCATGCGAACGACCGCGGCCTCGGCAAGGTCGGGACGGTCGTAATAGCCCAGGGCAACGCGGTCGCGGAAGGGCAGCACCCGATCGGGGTCTGGGGCGTTGGGCCGGTGGTCCGCGCGGCGGGGGGCGTCGAAGAATCGGCGGGCGGTGGCTTTGCGTTCGTACATCATTCTCTCGCGGGTAACGGGAGGGAGAGTGATCGGCGCCACCCGCAGCCGTGCTTGAGCAAATGTCAGCGGGCCGGTGGCGGGTCCCCGCGCGGATCGGCAGGGTGACGGCGCCGCTGAACGCTTGAACCGGGGTCAGACGCTTTCGCCCAACACTTCGGCCCCACGACAGCGGGGCGAGTGTTGGGGTCATGCGGGGGCGTCCGATAGCACCCCGGCAGGGCGGTTGTGCCCCGATTTCCGTCCGCCCCGTTCATTTTTCCGAGAGAACCGCTCGTTTGAAGTCCGAATCCCGCCGTGTCCTGGGTCGCGTGTTACGGTCGGCGGGTCGGCGGCGAGGCCACCGGGCGGCGGCGCTGGTGATGTGCTGTGTCGTGCCGGCGGCGGGCCAGAGCATTGGTGAAATCGATCCGCCGGCCCGGGCCGAGCAGGCGCGGGCGCAGGCCGTGGCGATCGAGGCCCGTGAGGCGCTGCCCGCCGCGGAGCGTGAGGCCGCCGCGGGGCTTGCCCGGGCCGCCGCCGACGCGTGGGTGCTGGCGGCCGATGCCCGGGAAGAGGCGAAGACGCAGGCCGACTTTGTGGCCACCGCACCCGGTCGCATCGCCGTCGCCCGCGCAGAGGCGGATGCGCTGGCGGACGGTGACGGACGCCTTCCGGCGGGTGTCGGCCCCTTCGATGATCCGGCCGCGGCCGACGCGGCGCTGCGCGAGGCCGAGGGCGCGTTGTCGCGGGCCCGGGCGGCCGCGGGCGAAGCGGAGTCGCAGCAGACCGCGGCCAACGGCCGGATGGCGACCCTGGGTGAAGAGCTGGAGCGGGCCCGTGCCGCCGAGCGGGCCGCCCTGGACGCGACCGATCCGCTGTCGCCGCCCGGCGAAGACACGATGCTGCTGCGTCCGTTGCGTGACGAGCTGACCGAGGCGCGGCGGGCGGCGGCCCGCCAGCAGGTGCTGGCCCTCGAACAGCTGGAGCTGGCCCTGCCCATGCGGGCCGACCTGGCCACGGCCGAGCGCCGCCTGGCCGAGCTGCGATCCGAGGCGGCCGACCAGCGGGTGGGCACGCTGCGCAGCCGCGTGGCGGCGCTGCGGCGGGCCGAGGCCCGCGCGGCGGAGAACGCCGCGGCGGCCGGTGTGGACGCGGCCCGCGTGCTGCCCGGCCGCTTCCCGCAGTGGGCCCAGCGCAGCGTCGAGCTGGCCCGCCTGGCCGGCGACGCCGCGGTGGAGCAGTCGCGGCTGCGGTCCGCGGCGACGAACTCGGCGGCGGTGGCCGGAGAGCTGGCCCAGAGCCTGACGCTGGCCGAAGAGCGGGTGGCCGCGGGCGAGATGACCGAGGCGGTCAGCAAGCTGTTTACCGCCGAACGCTTGTCGCTGCCCTCCGAATCGCGGCTGGCGTTGACGCTGGAGGCCCGGCAGGAAGAGCTGTCGGAACTCAGCACGCGGTCGATCGATCTGAAGGACGAGCGTCGTCGCGTGACCCGCGACGTCTCGACCCAGCTCGCCAAGGTCTCCCCACGCCTGAAGGACGCCGCCCGCGGAGTGCTGGAGCAGCTGACGGCGCGGCTGGATGATGCGCAGGCCGCCTCGGCCGGGGTGCTGGACGCGGCAAGCGCCGCGGTGGACGCGGACGACCGCCAGCTCAAGGCGCTGCGGGCCTACCGCGCGTTTCTGGACGCGCGGCTGCTGTGGACCCCCGACCTCAAGTCCCTGCGGCCCGGCGACGGCCCCGCCGCCGTCCGCGACGTGACCCACTGGCTGACCCAGCTGGACTCGGGCCAGGTGCTGAGCGGCCTGGGCAGCGCGGTGCGGCGCACCCCGGTGCCGGTGGTGCTGCTGCTGGTTGTCGGGGTGGTGCTGCTGGGCCTTCGTCTGCGGCTCGAGCGGGCGGTCCAGGCCTGGCACGAGCCGGTGGGCCGGCTGGCTGCCGACCGCTTCGGATACACCGTCAAGGCATTTGCCGCGGCGGTGCTGATCGCCTGCACCCCGCCGATTATTCTGCTGGCGATCGGGTTGTCGCTGCGCTCGGCGACCGACGCGGCGCTGATACGCGCCGCGGGGTCGGCGCTGACCGCGCTGGCGGTGGTGCTGGTGCCGCTGCTGATCATGCGACGCATCGCGCGGCCCGGCGGGCTGGCGGTCAAGCATTTTGAGTGGCCGGAAAACGCCTGCCTGGCGTTGCGCCGCGCGCTGCGTTGGCTCACGCCTCTGCTCGCGGGCACCTCGCTGGTGGTCACGTTCATCGGGGCCGAGCCCGGCGGCGATGCGGTGGACCTGCGTGGGGTGGGGCGGCTGGTCCTCATCGCGACCATGCTGACCGTCTCGGTGTTCCTGGGCCGCCTGCTGCGGCGTCGCGGGCCGCTGGCGCAGGCGATCGTCGGGTCGGGCGGCACGATCGGCCGCGCGCACTGGCTGTGGTATGTGCTGGTGGTGGCCGCACCCGTAGCGGTCGCGGCTCTCGCGGCCTGGGGGTACTACTACACCGCGCTGCGGTTGGAGAGTCGGCTGCTGGCGACCGTGCTGTTGGGCACGGCGCTGCTGATCGTCTACGCGTTGGCGTTGCGCTGGCTGAGGCTGACGCACCGGCGGCTCAGTTACAACGAGTTGCTGCGTAAACGCGAGGCCGCGCGGCTGGCCCGCGAAGAGGCACAGGCCAAAGCCCGGGCGACGGCCGAGGCCGCCGCCGAGTCGGGTGAGGCGCCGGTGACCGACGACACCGCGTCCGGGGCTTCGACGGCGGCCCCGGCCCCGGCCGACGCGGAGGAGCATATCACCCCGTTCGCCCTGAACGAGCAGACCGGCAAGCTGATCAGCAGCGCCGCGGTGGTCGCGCTGGCGGTGGGCCTGTGGGCCGTGTGGCGCGACGTGCTGCCGGCGTTGGGCATACTCAACACGATCCCGATCCCCGGCCTCAACCAGCAGGTGCTGGGGCTGGACGGCGTGTCGACGCTCGAAGCGGTGTCGCTGGGCGCACTGGTGCTCAGCATCATCCTGCTGTCGCTGACCTTCACCGCGGCCCGACACCTGCCGGGGCTGATCGATCTGGTGGTGCTGGGGCGCTTCGGCCTGCAGTCGGGCACGCGGCACGCCGTCACGCTGCTGCTGCAGTACGTCGTGGTCGGCGTGGGGCTCAGCCTCGCGTTCTCGGCCATCGGCTTTGGCTGGTCACGCATCCAGTGGCTGCTGGCGGCGTTGTCGGTGGGCTTGGGTTTTGGTTTGCAGGAAATCTTCGCGAACTTTGTCAGCGGGCTGATCATCCTGTTCGAGCGTCCCATCCGCCTGGGCGACACGGTGACCGTGTCCGACACCACCGGCGTGGTGACCAAGATCCGCATCCGCGCCACCACCATCACCGACCTGAACCAGCTGGAGCTGATCGTCCCCAACAAGGAGTTCATCACCAGCTCGTTGGTGAACTGGTCGCTCAGCAGCCCGGTCACGCGGCTGATCGTGCCGGTGGGCATCGCCTACGGGGCCGACACACGCTTGGCGCAGAAGCTGCTGCTGGAGATCGCGGCGAAGAACAAGTCGGTGCTGGGTTCGCCGCCGCCGTCGGCGCTCTTCCTGGGCTTCGGGGACAACAGCCTCAACTTCGAGCTGCGGGTATTCATCACCGACGTGCTGCGGCGCTTCCCCATCAAGAGCGAGCTGCACCTGGCGATCGACGACGCCTTCCGCAAGGCGAAAATCAGCATCGCCTTCCCGCAGCGTGACGTCCACCTGGACCAGATCGGCCCGCTGGAGATCCGCATGGCCGACGCCCCGGTCCCCGTCCCCCGCCCGCCCGCCGCGACCGCGTAGGCTGGTCCCCGTTCCGCGGTCAGTTCAATCCGTTCAGTTTGCTTCGCCGACTTCTTCCGTCCCCCTGCCCGAGCCCCGCCATGCAGATCCTCGTTCCCACCGCCGGATCCGAACCCGATTCGGCCAACGCGGCGTATGTCGTCGGGGTGGCCCGCTCGCTGGGCGCCGGGCTGCTGGTGTTGCACGTGCGCCAGGCGTCCGACCCCGAGGCAGACTGGATGGCGACGGCCGCGGCGTTTGAGGAGGCCGCGGCGGATTCCGGGGTGAGCGTCGACGCGTTGCAGAAGGTGGCGGCCGACACGCACGACCGCGGCGAGGAGATCGCGCTGGCGATCGCCGCCGTGGCCGCGGAAGGGCACTGCGTGCTGATCGTGATGGGGGCAAGCCCGCAGGCGAAGCTGAGCGGCTGGGTAAGCGGTCGCGTTCGCGAAGCGAGCACGGTGCCGGTGGTGGTGGTGCCGGGGGAACGTGATGCGTGAAGTACGTGTCGCGTGATCCGTGCGTGATGCGCCAAGGCGGCAAGACGAGGCGGGGAAAATCGATCTGTTTCGATCACATGCCGTGGGCGCGAATCACGGATCACGCACCACGCATCACGCCGACCGACCCATGACTGAGCCCCTCTCCATCCTGCCGCCGGCGACCCCGGCCGCCACGCCCACCGCCGCGGCGCCCAGGCCCGCGGCGCCCGGCGGTCCCGCGAAGTTCGGGACCTTCGGCGGCGTGTTCACGCCCTGCGTGCTCACGATCCTGGGCGTGATCATGTTCCTGCGTTTCGGCGACGTCGTCGGCAACGCGGGCATCTTCAATGCGCTGCTGATCGTGCTGGCGGCCAAGGCCATCACCACGCTGACCACGCTGTCTCTGTCGGCCATCGCGACCAACACGCGCACCAAGGGCGGCGGGGCCTACTTCCTGATCAGCCGCAGCCTGGGGGTCGAGTTCGGCGGGGCGATTGGCACGGTGTTCTTCCTGGCCCAGGCGATCTCGGCGTCCATGTACGTCATCGGTTTTGCCGAGGCCTTCGTGGGCACGTTCCCGGGGCTGAACGTCTCGCTGGCGGCGGTGGCGACGATCACCAACGTCGCCGTGTTCGCGTGCGTGATGATCGGCGCGGGGTGGACCATCAAGGTGCAATACGCGATCCTCGCGGTGCTGCTGCTGTCGCTGGTCAGCTTCGCGGCCGGCGTGCCGCAGGCGGTCGACCCGGACCTGTTCAAGGCCAACTGGGGCCCGGGATTCGTCGCCGGCGAGAGCTGGGTGACCATGTTCGCGCTGTTCTTCCCCGCGGTGACGGGCATCATGGCCGGGGCCAACATGTCCGGCGACCTGAAGGACCCCGCGTCTTCGATCCCACGCGGCACCCTGTGGGCGATCCTCTTCACGGCGGTGATCTATCTGGTGCTGGCGGTGTTGCTGGGCATGGTGCGTCCGCGGGAGGGCGAGGGCGGGCTGATCGGCAGCAACATGATCATGAATGACATCGCGGTCGTTCCGTGGCTGATCACCGCCGGCGTCTTCGCCGCCACCCTGAGCAGCGCCCTGGGCAGCATGATGGGCTCTCCCCGCATCCTGCAGGCCTTTGCGCGTGACCAGGTGCTCCCGGTGCTGCGGCCCTTTGCCGCGGGCAGCGGGGCCAGCAACGAGCCGCGCCGCGCGACCGTGCTCACGTTCTTGATCGCGCAGGCCTGCATCCTCGCCGGCGACCTGAACGCGATCGCACCGGTGATCACCATGGCGTTCATGATTACCTACGGCACGCTGAACCTCGCGTCGTTCTACGAGAGCTTCACCAAGAACCCCAGCTACCGGCCACGCTTCAAATACTGCCACTGGAGCCTGTCGCTGGCCGGAGCACTCGCCTGCCTGGGTGTGATGGTGCTGCTGAACTGGGCGTGGGCACTGGTCGCGATCGCCGGCATGTGCGGGCTGTACTGGCTGATCGCCCAGCGTGAAGTCGAGGCCAACTGGGGCGATGTGAAGAGCGGCCTGGCCTTCGAGCGGGCCCGCAAAAATCTGGCCCGCCTGGAAGACGAGGCCTACCACCCCAAGAACTGGCGGCCGATGCTGCTGACCATGGGCGGGGCGGGCGAGAACCGGCGACACCTCGCGACTTACGGCCACTGGCTGACCAGCGGCCACGGCATCCAGACCCTGGGGCTGGTCATCGAGGGCGAACTCATCGAGCTGATGGACCGCCGCACGGCGCAGCGGAAGGTGCTGCGCAGCTTCATCCGCGATCAGGGGTTGTCCGCCTTCCCTGCGGTGGTGGTGTCGCCCAGCGTGACCGAGGGGGTGACCGCACTGGTGCAGGCCCACGGCATGGGTGGGCTGGAGCCCAACACCGTGCTGCTGGGCTGGCCGCACGTGCGCCGGGCCGAGGAGGCGGCGGAAGGCCCGAACGCTGCGTCGGCCGCGGCGGCCGAGGCGTCGGCCACGCGGCGCCGCTTCGCGCGGCTGACCCACACGGTGGCCCGGCTGAACCGCAGCGTGGTGCTGGTGCGCTCACGCGAGCGCGACGAGCGGGTGTTCATGCCGCCGGTGGGCACCCTCGACGTGTGGTGGCGCGGCCGCGACAACGGCCCGCTGATGTTGATGATGGCGCACCTGCTGACCAAGAACCCCGAGTGGCGACGCCACAAGATCCGCCTGCTTCGCTGTGTGCCCAACGAAGCGGCCAGCACCGAGGTGCACAAGCACCTCCTGGAGCTCGCGAATACCGCCCGCATCCGCGTGGACGCGCAGACGTTCGTGACCGACGACGCACCGAGAACCATTCGCCGCGAGAGCGCGCGGGCCGCGGTCGTCTTCCTCGGCTTTTCGCCGCCCGAAGACGAAGAAGCGGGCGACACATTCGTCACGGGCTTTGAGAAGTTGCTGGGCGACCTGCCGCGCGTGATGCTGGTGAACAATGCGGGGGGCGTGGCCCTGGAGTCGTAGCCGTGGCCGTGCGTCGGACACGCTCCGGCCGCCTGCCCACCGCTCCCGCCGATCCCGCGTCTCTTGGCCCGAAGACCCCGAGCTGCCCGTATGCCCGTCACCGCCGACCCCAATCCGGACCACCCCGCCGACCCGGCCCACGCCTCGGCTGACGCCGACGACGTGCTGACGCGCGCCGAGCTCTCCGAGGCGGTGGCCCGGGGCGACGCCGAGGCGCTGCTCGCCACCCTGACCGGCGTGGCCTCGGACGATCTGGCCCACGCCCTTGAACGCCTCGATGACGACGAGCATGCCCAGCTGCTCACGCTGCTGGACGCCGGCGAGGCGGCGGGCCTGCTGGAGCTGATGCCCGAGTCGCGGCAGATCGACACCCTGGAGTCGATGAACGCCCCCGCGGCCGCGGCGGTGCTTCGGGAGCTGCCGCCCGACGAGCAGGCCGACCTGCTGTCGGAGGTGGACAACGCCGAAGATATCTATGCCCAGCTGGCCCCCGGCGAAGCGGCCGGACTGCGGACGCTCGCCTCGTACGCCGACGAGAGCGCGGGCGGCCTGATGGACAACCGGTTCTTGAGCTTTGGCGAAGAGCAGACGGTGGCCGGCGTGGTGGCGGGGCTGGCCGAGGTCGCCGAGCGCGAGCAAGGCCGCTCGGGCTCCGATGGCGGAGACGTGCAGTACGTCTACGTCAACGACGCCGACGGGCGGCTGACGGGCGTGCTGCGGCTGCGTGACCTGCTGCTGTCGCGCCGCGCGCTACCGGTGACCACCGTGATGATCCCGGCTCCGCAGGCCGTCCACGTGGACGACGGGCTGACGCGGCTGAACTCGTTCTTCGACGAGCACCACTTTCTGGCGGCGCCGGTGCTGGACGACGCGGGCCTGATGCTGGGCACGGTGCGCGCCGCCGCGGTGCGCCGGGCCTTCGCCGAGCGCGCGGGCGACGACTACAGCAAGGCCGCGGGCATCGTGGGCGAAGAGCTGCGCAGCATGCCGCTCCGCACGCGCTGCGGCCGGCGGCTGGCGTGGCTGAGCCTCAACATCGTGCTGAACATCGGCGCGGCCAGCATCATCGCGCTGAACCAGGACACACTCGAAGCCGTGATCGCGCTGGCCGTGTTCCTGCCGATCATCTCGGACATGAGCGGCTGCTCGGGCAACCAGGCGGTGGCGGTGAGCATGCGCGAGCTGTCGCTGAACGTCGCCCGGCCCGCCGACTGGCTGCGGGTGTGGGGCAAAGAAGCCATGGTGGGCGTGGTCAACGGCCTGGCCCTGGGCCTGCTGGTCGGCGGGCTGGCTTACCTCTGGAAGGGCAACGTGTACTTAGGCGCGGTGGTGGGCGTGGCGCTCATGGTCAACACGCTGGTCGCCGTGTCGATCGGCGGCACCATCCCGCTGGTGCTCAAGGGGATGAAGCTGGATCCCGCGCTGGCGTCCGGGCCCATCCTCACCACCGTCACCGACATGTGCGGCTTCTTCCTGGTGCTCACGATGGCGTCGCTGGTGCTGGCGCAGCTGGCGTGAGCGTCGTCGGCGGAAACGAGCCGCGGCCCGCGGGGGGCTTCGTCGGCGGAAACGAGCGGCGGGACCGCGGGGGACCGCGTTGAGATCTGGGGTGGCGTGGGGTGTGCGGCGTGGGGATGAGGTGCGCGCGATGCGCAGTGTGCGAGGCGGTCCCCCGCGGTCCCGCCGCTCGTCACAGCACGACGGCGCCAGGATCGCGCGCGTTGCGGCATGCACCTGGGCCTTTGGCGCGTCGCTTGTTTTAAAGCCTTTGATTCGTTCCGCGAACGGGGACGCCGCAGAAACCGGCCGCCCCGGCCCGGCGCCGCCGCGGAGTGGGTCGCGCCGCCGCCAGGCGGAATCGGGTCCCGCGAGAAGCAAGTTTCAGTCCACCGGCTTCAGCTCGTCCACCAGCCCGTTGAGGTCGTCCAGCACGTCGGCCGAGTCTTCCACCAGGGCGTTGCAGTTTTCCCACGCGGTGGTCAACTGCGGTCTCGCCTTTACAAAGGCGTTGGCGGTCAGGTCATTGACCAGAAAAGCCTCAAGGTCGCCGAGGGTACGCAGCAGCGGCTCGAAGTCCTGGGTCATCGCCTCAAGCCCGTCGCCAGTCCGCCGCAGGTCGGCCCGCAGGACGTCGCGGCGTTTGGCGGAGGCCTCGCGCAGCTCTGGCTGGAGGATGCTGCTCAGGTCGTCTTCCCACCGGTTGAGGTACAGCCGGCGGTTCTCGGCGTACTGCGTCTCGCCCTCGCGCAGGGTCTGGCCCGCCTCGCGGACGCGCTCGTGCTGTTTCGAGAACCGCTTGAACCACTTGCCGCCGTTGAGCGTCTCGGGCTGGTCGGTTTCGTAAAGGGTGGCCGACAGTTGCTGCAGCACCGTCCGGGCTTCGGCCACCTCGGACCGCAATTCAGCGGTGCTGGCGGCGGTCGCGGCGGCGTTGCCGGGCTTGCCGCCCGAGGCGCAGGCCCCCGAAACGCCGGCGAGCAGGACGACGAGGGCGGTCAGCAGTGAGTATGATCGTTGTTCAGGCATGGCTGTATTCTAGCGGGTCGGGGGTGAAACCGGAGACGAGTGTGGTGAACGCCGGTTTCGCCGGGCGGCCGCGGCCGTGCCGATCGCCGCACGTCCGTCTCAATCCGCGCCGTCCACAGCATGCGCGGCGGGTCGCGCCCGACGCCGCCGTCATTGAGAGCCGGGCCAGGCCGACCGCAGCTCGTGCAGCGTCATCGCGACCAGGCGCGCGTGCCCGTCCACCCGCAACGCAACCGAGCCGTCCGCCGCGGGCAGGGCGATCTCGCGGCTGGCGGACATCAGGCCCTCGGCGCCGAAGACCTCGATCGCCGCGTGGTCGCGCAGGACCCGCAGCTTCAGGCGGCCCGCGATCGTGGCTGGGGCGGGGGCTTCCGGACGATCGGGGTTGACCGTTTGCCCCTCAGGTCCGCAGGTACAGACGCCGGCGGCGGACGGGGCGGCGTCCACGGGTGTCTCGGGTTCGAGGGACGTCATCGGTGGACACCTGCGGGAACGGGGCGAAGGTTTTGCAATTCCCTCATCGACGGGCGTCCGTCCGGAAAGACGCAGCCGCGCGGGTACTTGCGCATCGGTGGACCCAACCACGACGCGCGTCCGCCGCCGTTCGGACCGCCGCGGTTAAACGGGGTGGTCGGTCGTCCAACATAGAATCGACGTTGCCCCCGGCGGGCCGCGGATACCGCGGACGGCACCACGCACGAACAGGCGGCGGGTGAGATGACCGCCTTCTTCGCGGTGCCGGGGCTCGATCTGGAAACCCAGATCGCGACCACCCACGCCGGCGTGCTGGTCGGCGTCGTCGGTCTGACGACGGGGCTGAGATCGCAGCTGATCGGCAATCCCGCCGCGTGGACGTTCACCGAAGAGGGCGGGGCGCTGCGGGCGGTGCTGCCGCGTCTCGCGCTGTCGCGGATCGATCCGGACCTCGTGGCGGAATCGGTGAGCCTGCTGCTCAGCGGCGGGGCGGTTCCGCTCGAATGCACCCTGCGTTTCGTGGGAAAGGACTTCACGTCGGACTTCGAGATGACGATCCGCTGAGGGGTTTACGGCTTCTTGCTGGCGCGGCGGGAACCGGTCCGTCGGCCGGCCTTGGCGCGGCTAGAGTCCGCCGATGCGTACCGAAGAGCCACCGGCAGAGCCGGCGACGGACGAGGCGGCCGACTCGGGCTACGGCCGGGCCCGGCTCTGCGTGGGAATCTCGGCGGTGGGCACCTGGGTGCTGATCGCGGCGGCGGGGCTGACGTTCGGCTGGCCGCAAGGGATCGGCGGCGCGGGGGAAGGGGTGGGGAGAGAGATGCTGGTCTTGCTGACGTTCGTCGTAGCTTACGCGGCCGTGCAGCTGCCTTTTGATCTGTTGGGGGGCTATGTGTTGCCGCGTCGGTATGGACGCGCGGTGCCGGTGTGGGGTGCTTATCTAAAAGGCTGGTTGCGCGGGGTTGCGGTGCACGGGGCCGTGCTCTTCGCGGTCGCCAGCGTGTTGACCGTGGCGGGGCACTACGGCGGCCCGCTTTCGCTGTTCGTGGCCGCCGTGGTGGTCACGTTGCTTTTGTTGGCTCTGCGACCCGGGCTGGCCCGCACGCTCGCGGCGATCGCACCGGTGGCCGCGTTGCCCGCGATTAAACCCGACGCTGGGTTGCCGACGGGCTTCGTCGACGTGGCGGATGAGGGCTTTACCGGGGGCGTGGTCGGTGTCATCCGCCCGCGGGTCAGCGTCTTGCCCGCCGCCTGGGGGCCGGCCTTGGGCGAGGCGGGCCTGCGGCTGGCCGCACGCCGGCGGGCGGCGGTCGTGGCCACCGGCGCGTGGCGGCGCGGCCGGCTGTTGGCGCTGGGGTTTACCTGGGTGGGGTTCGCGCTCTGCGCCCTGTGCGTCGGGCTTCACGGCTCCGCGGCTGTCGGAACGGCGGGCGGCACCGTGGCGTTCAGCCTGTGGTTCACGCTGTGGTCGTTTATGGGATTGCTGATTCTGCCCACCTTCTCGCGCCGCGGTGTGGCCGAGGTGGACGCGCACCTGCTAAGCGCGGGCGCGACGCAGGATCAACTCAACGCGGTCACCCATACGCTGGATCGGCGACAGGACGGCGAGCCCAGCCGACCGGGTTGGGTCGAGGCGGTCTTTCACCCGGTTCCCAGCGTGAACAACCGCCGGGCCGTGTTGTCCGGTCGCGCGCCACGCGGCGCGTGGGACGCGGCGCGGACCGCGGTCTTCGTGAGCGCCGCGGGGCTGGGCCTGCTGGGCCGGGCGGTGCACTGCAACTGCGGGCGGCCCGGGCTGTGGGCCTTTCTGCCGACCGAGTAAGCGGTGGTTGTCCCGGGCGACCGATTCAATCCCGAAAGCTTGCAGGTTTCGTCTTGCTCCATGAACCCCGTGACGCGCGCAAGCGGTGACGCCGACCGGACCCATGCGTTTAGCAAGACCCGATCCCCGTACGGTTTCTGATCCATCAGTCGTCGCGGTCGCTCGTCCTGATTTCGGCCCTAAACGGCTGGACGAGTTGGCCGAGATAGGTTTGGGGAGTGGTTTCTTCGATCCCGAACGCTTCGGGCTCGTGATCGGGACAGGTGTAGGTGCCGAAGATCAGGTCCATCAGGGGTGAGATGTTGGCGTAGTTCCCCGCGTGCCGGTTGCGGTCGTGGTGCCAGTGGTGCAGCTCGGGGGCGCCGATGAGCATGCGAAGCGGCCCGAGGGGCAGGCGGACGTTGGAGTGGATGTAGATCGCCCAGAGGCCGCGGAAGGCGATGAGGCCGGCGAGGGTCTCGACCGGAAAGCCCAGCAGGAACACGGGCAGGTTGATGAGCGACATCGTGTAAACGGTGTCGAGGGGGTGCTCGCGGTGGGCCGCCAGCCAGTCGAGGTGCTCGGCCGTGTGGTGGACGGAGTGGAACCGCCACAGGAACGGGTTGCGGTGCTGCAGCCGGTGGCCCCAGTACACGAAGAAGTCGCTGAGGAGGACCACCTCGATCGCCTGCAGCCACCACGGCTGGGCGGCGACGAATGCCCGCAGGCCGTCGGGCACGATCAGGTGCAGCCAGTGGGCGAAGTACGCGAGGCACGCCAGCACGAGGCCGTTCCACACCAGGTACTGGCCCAGGAAGAAGCAGAGGTCGGTCCACCAGGCCGGTCGGAAGAACCGCTGCCCGCGTTTCGCCGGGAAGGCCCACTCCAGCGGGCGGAAGACCACGATCAGAAACAGGAATCCGAGACCGCCGGTCAGGATCGCGTAGGGCCAGGTCACGGTGTCTGGCTCGGGGATGGAGGGGATGCTTCGGCGTCCGGCGTTTCGGTTTCGGAGGGCGGCAACGCGAGAATGATCGACTTTGAACCCGGGAAGGTGCCGGTTTCGGACGGATCGAACCTAAAGACCTCTGACTTTGAACCCGGCAAAAGGGCGGGTTCGGGCGGCGCCGGCTCAGCGCCGGGCGGGGGGGAGATCTGGATGGGCTTGGATTTTGACCCCGAGAAGAGGATGAACTCGTCCGGGTCAGCCGCTTGAGATCCGTCCGCGGGGGTTTCGGGATCCATTGCGGAGAAATAGCCCGAACGCCACCCGACGTAGGTCGTGGCCACGGCGAGCGAGAAAAGGACCGCGGCAATCCGCGAAGTCGTCACGACTGCAGGGTTCTTCATCGACGCGTTCCCATTGGGGGCAGGGGGCAGGTGAGGCTTGACGGACTTTGAGCGGAAGCAGGTAGAGACGGGCTATTTCGGTACGCGGGTGACGGGGGGCGGGTTCGATGCCGCCCCGAGCAAAGGCAGGCGTACCGTTCGTATTGGATGCCCGAAGACATCAGCTTTGATCAAGAGCCATCAAGGCATCGCTTCGCTAACCACCGAGTTCGCCGAGGCCGCCGAGCCCGCGGAGGACAGCCGTCAAGCAGGAGGGAGGGCGGGTTGCGACAGCGATTGAAAGAGGCGCCTTCGGTTCCAAAGAATAAAAGTTCTGTCACTGAACGACGGCAAGAGCATCGATCCGAAGTTCAGGGCCGATTTCCGTGTCCAAGCGATGGTGGCATGGCCGCGTGCGGGAGTCGCACCACCCCGCGCGGCCTTAGCGGTCGCTTGCGTGAGTTCCTCGGCGTACTCGGCGGTCCGCGAGAGCGGTGCCTTGGCAGCCTCTCCGTGGGTGTCAGACCCATCCGATCCCCATCCGATCCCCATGCGATCCCAGACTCCAAAGGCAGTGACGGATGCGACTCCGTAGACTGGCTTGATGGTCAAGCCGATCGATTCTGCGGGCGTCGATCGCGGCTCCGTCGCCGCGGCAACGCCGTGCGTCGCCTGCGGCTACGACCTGGTGGGGACGACGCTGGGCGGAACGTGTCCCGAGTGCGGTGCGTCGGCGAAGGACACGTGGACCGTGGTCGGGGACGGGGCGACTCTGCGTCAGCTCGTGACGGTGGCGCTGCGGCTGGCCGCGGTGTATCTTGCGCTCAACAGTTTTTTCACGTTGGAGACGCTGGTCTGGATGGTGGGCGGGCTGGTGATGGGCCAGGCCGCCCCGACGTCCCCGCCGGGGCAATGGGCGATCGCCATGTGGCAACTGACGCCGGTGCTGCTGCGACTGGGGGCAATCATCGGGCTGTGGTGGCTGGCCCCGCGACTCGCGCGGGGGATGGTGGCCAACGAGGTGTGTGTCACCCGAAACACCCTGTCGAGCGCACCGGAGTTTCTCTCGGTCGGATTGATGCTGATCGGCGTCTACTTCGTGGTCACGGGACTCACCGCGTTGTTCTCGCAGGGGCTGCTTGAGGTTCTGCTGCTGATCCGGCCCGCGGAGATGCCGGATTGGAAGCTGGACGCGCGGTGGGGCCAGGCGGTCAGTCTCGTGGCCGGCGTGGTGCTGGTGGGCTCGGCCCGCGTGCGGGCGTGGCTGGGGCGCGGGTTGGCGGTCCGCTGAACCGGCTTGGAGTTTGATGAATGCCCGGTGGGCCGCGCTGCTCATCGGTTTACAGACTCAGGCCGAAAACTGAACCGCATCAAGAAGTCTTCTCTCGGCATCCAGGATCAATCCGGCCGTCAGTTTGAAACGCGGTTTCGGTGAGCCGAAGCGGTTCCAGGCGAAGCGACGCCAGAGCGCGAGCACGGCGGGGCCGGTGGCGGTGCCCCGGACGCGGAGGAGAAGGTCGCACCCGTAGGCGACGAGGGCGGCGTCTTCGCCGGCTCGATCCGTTGACAGGAGTTGGGTGGCGCTGGTTTCGGTGAGGCCCAGTCCGTGCTCGTGGGCAACGGATTGAAGGGCGGCCCGCTGCAGTTTTGCGGATCGCTTCTTGTCGGCGGGCGTGAGCTTCTTGGCCTTGAGGTGGGGCGCGGCGATGAGCCAGCTGCAGAGCGGGCAGAAGCAGTGGGCATCCGGCGAGTAGAGGCGGAGGCCGGGTTCGGGAACCAGGTCGAAGGAGTTCTGCAGGTAGGTCGAAAACATCGCGGCCACGGCGGGGATGTCGACTTCCCGCAGGTCGATCTCGCGGGGCAGGCCGTTCAGGTGGCGGCGCAGCCACGCTTCGGTGGCGTCGGGCAATGTCGTGCCGGCGTAGTGCCGGGTCTGAAACTGAATCACGCTGTCGGCGATCGCGGTCGTGGCCCACCGGAGCAGGGCATAGCTCTTGTGCTGCATCCGCACGGCGTGATCAAGTTGGGTGTGATCGAGCATCGTGCGGTCAGGTGTACCACGGGGTTCGGTTTCGGGTTTTTCGTGGAAAGCGACAGATTCGATTTCCCGGACGAGACCTCCGTCGCTGCCGATCTGAACGGGTGCCGCTCCGGGGGTAAGAGATTTCAGTTCTTCAGATAATCGCGGACGTCACCGAAGTAGGCGTTTCCGAACTCGCCGCGGCCCTCCCCGCCGCTTGCGTGTCTTCCTCGGCGGATTCGGCGGTCCGCGTAAACGGTGCCTTGGCTGCCAAGAAATGTACTTATCCCCTTTTTCGCTTCATGTGCTGCGAGATTTGACCCCATGTGCTGCGGCGCCAGTACCGCGCGACCCCAGTACCGCGTTCCCGGCGTACTTTATTCGTCCGTCGTCGCATCGACCTGCGGACCAAACTCATTCTCGGATATCGACGTTGGTTTACTCAAGACGAAGAACGAAGAGATTGGGTACATGATGTCAGAGGAACCCCAACATATCGCGCCTGACTGCGGATCCAGCGTATGGCGCCCGATCGATACTTGAACTCTGACAGAAATCGGCGCGATGTGAAAAGTCCCTGCGAGGGTACTTGATGGTAGGTCGTTCTCGGAAATGCCAAGCCGGAGAACGTCTGGCGAACCTGTACTATCATTCATTTGTTGCGTCTGGCTTACATCGCCTAACTCGGCGCCGTATACATGCGGTCCCGGAACCCCCATCAGCCGGAACGTACTCATCTCATTCTCCGTCGTAGCTCGGTGAGCGTAATAGGTCGGCTTTCCGCCGTGAGAGCTGGTCGCAGGGTAGGCGGCGTTAGGGTCGGTGCCCGTGTTGTAAGTGTAGTTCAGATCGGAGCTCTGTTCGCGAAATTCGACTTGCGATGGTGCGTTGTAGTCCCCGAAGATGTACAAGCTGACCGGCAGACTGTTTAAGTCGCTGTAGTAGATCAGGGTGGACGATTCTCGTGCGATAAAACCCTCGAATATATGCGTTTGTCGGTACCTCGGATCGGGTCCAAGCTGAGAGAAAGTTGGGATGCGGCGTGAGTTTGAATGGTGTTTTGTTGCCCGAACTAAGAGGGAATTGGCGTCGGATTCTACTTTTCGATTCGTCATACTGGCGTGGTCGTCGAAACGATATACCGCAGATCTTTCGGTCTCGCCGATGCATACATCCGCAGCCCATCCGTCCTGCAGGACGTTCGCGATCGGGAAGGGCGAGTCCATCTCGACTACTACGCGTATGGTGTCAAGGTCAATGCGGCTCGACTCCCGTTCAATTCTTGCAAGCACTTCGCTATGTTTCTGAGCACTTTTCTCGGAAGCGGCAGATTTCTCTTTTTGTTCGGCGAACAACTTGAAGATCGTCAATGCCGCAGTGATGAGCACGAGGGCGCTAATGGCAAATCCGGTGGCGGTAGATGTCGACATGCGATCTCCGAGGTAGTTGATTGCATCAAGGAAAATTCACGGCTGACGGAGTGTGGGGAAGGGATCAATACGCCTTCGACCAAACCACCCGCCGCTCACTCGGCTCACCGGTGAAGATGCACTTGCCGGGTTCGTTCGGCCCGTCGAGGAACTCGTCCAGCGCCCCGTCCTGTGGGATGCACCGGATCGTCACCGCAAAATCAGCCTGGATCTTCTTGGCGATCTCGACGTCGCCGTTCCAGTGGGCCAGGGCGAAGCCGCCCTTGTCGCCTTTGAAGTAGTTGTCGAACTTGCTCTTGTCGTTGATGACGCGGGTGTTCTCTTTGCGGAAGGCCTTGGCCCGTTCCAGCAGGGTGTTCTGGATGTCGTCCAGCGTGGCGGCGACGTTCGCGAGGAAGTCGGCCCGCTTGACGCCGGCCTTGTCTTTGGGGCTCTGGTCGCGCCGGGCCATGAAGACGCTGTCGTCGGCCATGTCGCGATGGCCGATCTCGAGCCGGATGGGCACGCCCTTCTTGACCCAGCCCCAGGTCTTCTCGCCGCCGCGGAGGTCGCGGTGGTCGAACTCGACACGCACTGGCTGGCCGGCGTAGGTCGTGGCTTTGAGGTCGGCGGCGAGCTGCTTGCAGTACGCGAGCACGGCGTTGGGGTCGTCGGCTTTAAAGGTGATGGGCATGATGACCACGTGCGCGGGGGCGAGGCGGGGTGGCAGCACGAGGCCGTCGTCGTCGCTGTGGGTCATGATCAGCCCGCCGACGAGGCGGGTGGACACGCCCCAGCTGGTGGTCCAGGCGTGGTGCTGCTGCTCGTCTTTGCCCAGGAAGCTGATGTTCTGCGCTTTGGCGAAGTTCTGCCCCAGGAAGTGGGAGGTGCCGGCCTGCAGGGCCTTCTTGTCCTGCATCATGGCTTCGATGCTGAGCGTGTCGAGGGCGCCGGGGAAGCGTTCGTGCTCGGGCTTGGCGCCCTTGATCACGGGCATGGCCATGACCGACTCGGCAAAGTCGGCGTAAACGCCGTGCATTTTTTCGGTTTCTTCGACGGCTTCTTCTTCGGTGGCGTGGGCGGTGTGGCCTTCTTGCCAGAGGAACTCGGTGGTGCGCAGGAACAGCCGCGTGCGGAGCTCCCACCGCACGACGTTGGCCCACTGGTTGATGAGCAGCGGCAGGTCGCGGTGGCTTTCGACCCAGCGGGCGAAGCTGGCGCCGATGATGGTCTCGCTGGTGGGGCGGACGACCAGGGGTTCTTCGAGCTCGCCGGCGGGTTTGAGCCCGCCCTCGCCGTCGTCTTCGAGGCGGTGGTGGGTGACGACGGCGCACTCTTTGGCGAAGCCTTCGACGTGCTCGGCTTCTTTCTCCAGGTAGCTCTTGGGGATGAAGAGTGGGAAGTAGGCGTTTTTGTGGCCGGTGTCTTTGAAGCGGCGGTCCAGGTCGGCCTGCATGAGCTCCCAGATGGCGTAGCCCCAGGGCTTGATGACCATGCAGCCGCGGACGTCGGAGTTTTCGGCGAGGTCGGCGGCGCGGACGACCTGCTGGTACCACTGGGGGTAGTCTTCGGCGCGGGTGGGGGAGATTGCGTGCTTTGCTTGCTTGGCCATAACGGGGGAAGGTAGCAGAGGGGGTGTGGGTGGCCGGGGAGAAGGGCGCGGTGCCCGAGGGGGCTCGGATCGTTCTCGTTCTCGTTCTCAGCGAAGCGGTTCTCGTTCTCGGAGCGGAGCGACCCTCTGGCCGAGCGCAACCGGGCGGAACCGAGAACCTGAACCGCCCTGCGGGCTGAGAACGAGAAAGGCTGCGTGCGGGGGGGTGGCGGGGGGCAGGGGAACGCCATTCGGAGAGCGGGGGGACGGATTCGCGCGGTATGGTGTCGCGGTGAAACGACTTCTTCAACCCGTGCCGGCCGTCTGGGCGGCGTTCCTGTGCGTGGGGCTGACGCTGGGTGGATGTTCGAGCAGCCCCTTCGTGTCTGAGGCGCCGGTCCGCAGCCCTTATGAGCGGTACGAGATTCTGAGGGGGACCGCGCGACCGGCCACCATGATCGACTCATTTGGGCGCGAACGGCCGGCGCTGCGGGCCCGGCTGGCCCCGCTTGATCCGGTCTGATCCGGGCCGCCCGGAGCGGGTTGAAGTGGGTTATCATTTGACGGGCAGGGGGCGGGCGAGTCCGCCCGGTTGACGGCGGGCCACGTCTGACCCGCCACGGATTATCGCCCCCTTGGGCGCCTTTTTTAAGCCTGCCGGCCGCGACCGGTCGATCGACTGGGGACCGGGCCGGTTCGACACGAACCGCAACGCCCCGAATGCCCCGCCGCGACGCGGCGACTTCTTCCCTCTCCTTGACGAGACACACGGACGTGTTGACCGAACGACGCCCCATTCTGGTTCTCGGTGCTCTGGTGCTGAGCATGACCGTGGCGGCGGGGGTGCTGCGGATTCTGGAGCCCGGGGCGGTGCCGCCGCTGGGCGGGGTGACGCTGCTTTCAATCGAGAGCGACGCGGCCGAACGGCCCGAAGACAAGTTGTTTGACGTGGCGGTGCCCGAACGCCCCTGGCGGGCGATCGTGGTTCACGACAGCCGCACCGAGGCGGGCAGCTACGACGCGATCGACAAGGCCCACCGCCGGGCGGGCAAGGACGGCTGCGGCTACCACCTGGTCGTGAACAACGGCACCGGGGGGCAGGACGGCCGGACCGAGGTGGGCTACCGCTGGAAGTATCAGGAGCCGGGGGACTACCTGGTGGGCCCCAACGCGGGCTGGTATCACCAGCAAGCCATCGGCGTGTGTGTGGTGGGCGATGCCGACCGGGGCGAGTTCACCCCCAGCCAGCAGCGCGAGCTGATCTGGCTGGTCAGGCAGCTTCAGGGGGAGTTCAGCATCCCGGCGGAGTACGTGTTCGTCGACGTGGGGGCGGGCGACGGCCCGGCCCCGGGCTTCTCGGAGGGGCTTTTTCGCCAATCGCTGCTGGGTGTCCGCTCGCAGACCACGGCGCTGCGATAGAAGGCCTGAAATACGTCGTTTTCCAGATGTCCACCCAAAAGGGTGTTTCTTGACGCGTGTCCGGTCTTTTCTTACCGGCTGCACGGTCTCCGGGGGTTCGAAGGTCTGACCGTCGGGAGGGATCGCATTTGTGGCCGATCGGTCATTCTCGGCCTTGTCTTGGCCCCGGGATGCGGTTACTGTCCGGGTATCCGTTTTATCGGTTATCTCTTGTCCAAAAAACCCGGTGCAGGATGTCTCCCGCCGCTGCGATGCCGCGGTGGAGGGTGACCGCTTGTGTCTTTGAGTGTGTGAAGATTGATGGGTGAGTTTCACCAGATTGCCGGCTACGACGTCGTGGCGAAACTCGGCGAAGGTGCGCACAGCTCGCTGTACGCCGTGCGTGACAGCAAGGGCCAGGTGATGGTCCTCAAGCGGGTGCTGAAGGAGGGGGCGAGCCAGCAGCGCTATCTGGATCAGGCCCTCGCGGAGCACGCGGTGGCTCAGGAGGTCAACCACCCGCGGGTCCGCAAAACCATCAAGGTGATGAAGAACCGGTCGGTGATCCGGGTGAACGAGGTGCTGGTGCTGCTTGAGATGGTCGACGGGGTCACGCTGGAGAAGTACAAGACCCGCAATCAGATCGACATCTGCCGGATCTTCGATCAGGCCGCGGAGGGGCTGGCGGCGATGCACGACGCGGGGTTTGTGCACGCGGACATCAAGCCCAACAACATCATGGTGACCGAGCGGGAAGGGGTGAAGCTGATCGATTTCGGTCAGAGCTGCAAGATCGGGGCGATCAAGCCGCGGATTCAGGGCACACCGGACTACATCGCCCCCGAGCAGGTCAAGCGGCAGGCGATCACCGAGCGGACCGATGTGTTCAACCTCGGGTCGACTATTTACTGGGTACTGACCGGCGAGCACACCTCGACGTTGGTGAGCAAGCGGAAGGACGACGTGTCGGTCAAAAGCGATGACGGGGGACGCAAGAAGCTGGCTTCGCCGATCGAGCGCAACCCCGAGATCGCTCCGGCGCTGTCGAGTCTGGTCATGGACTGCATCCAGCGTGACCCGATGCAGCGGCCCCAGAACATGCAGCAGGTCCGGGACCGCCTCGTGATCGCCGACGCCCAGATCCGCCGCCAGACGCGGACCCAGGCCGGGGCGGAGTCGGGCCAGGCGGCGGGCTGAGGCGGCCGCCGCGGGGCGGAGGGACGGGGGTTGGGGTAAGGTTCGGGGAGATTCGACGGCGGCGGGAGGCCCCGGTGCCGTCGAAGTTTCACGGCTCTCACCCCGGAACGGCATTGGCACGCGTGCGGCGGACAAACTGGATCGTCCGGTGGGCGGCGGGGGCGGGGGCGATCGCATGTGTCGCGGGTGCGGGTGTGGTCGGCTCGGTGGCGGCCCCGGCAGGGGACCCGGTGACCGACCAAGGGGTGCGCGACGCGGTGCAGCGGATGCGTGCGTGGCTCTACGCCCAGCAGCGGCCGGACGGGTCGTGGGAGCAGGGCGTCAAGGGCACCTGGAAAAGCAAGCAGCCCGCCGGCGGGGTCACGGCGCTGGTGACCTATGCGCTGCTGGCTTCGGGCGAGAGCTACCAAGTGCCGGCGCTGACGAGGGCGCTGGGCTGGCTGGAGCGGGCCGAGATGAAGGGAACTTACGCGGTGGCGTTGCGGGCACACGTCTGGGCGCGGTTGCCCGACGCGTTCGGGCCAGAACTTGAGCAAGACGTGGATTGGCTGCGGGCGGCCCAGTGGAAGGGCCTGTTTGACTATGTGAACCCGGCGCGGCCGCGGAGCCCGGGCCGGTCGGGGGTGGCGGTGAACAGCAGCCTCTCGCGTACGCAGTACGGCGCGCTGGCGATGTGGGAGTACGCCAAGCGCGGCGGCGACGTGGACGCGGCGTTCTGGGAGCAGACCAGCGACTGGATGGTCCGCAGCCAGCTGCCCGACGGCGGCTGGAACTACGGGCCCGCGACCTCACGCAGAAGCAGCCCGGCCGACGGGGGCATGACCTGCGCGGGGCTGACGCTGCTGTGCGTGGCGCGGCAGCAGGGCGTGAACGACGACGCCGCCGCGGCGGCGGTCGAACGCGGACTGGCGTGGCTGGACGCGAACTTCGCGGGCAGACCGATTACCGATCGCGACGAGAAGAACGCTGCGATGTTCTGGTACGGGGTGGAGCGGGTGGGCATGGCCGCGGGCGTGGACCGGCTGGGCGGGCGGGACTGGTACGCCGCGGGCGCGGCGCACATTCTGGGCCGCGAGCAGCGCGTCAAACGGGGCGGCGACAGGACCGGGGCGATCAAGCCGGTGAGCACGGTGTTCTCGTCGGAGTTGATCGAGACGGCGTTTTCGCTGGCCTTCCTGGCCCGCGGGCGGGTGCCGGTGTGGGTGAGCAAGCTGCGTCTGCCGCGTCAGGCGTGGAACGCGCGGCCCGACGACCTGCTGTTTCTAAGCCGCCGCCTGTCGGACGCACGTGAGGCCGAGCTGAACTGGCAGGCGGTGGGCTTCGACAGCCCGCCCGAGGCCTGGCGGCGGTCGCCGGTGCTGTACCTCTCGTCGGACGCGGCGTTGGACCTGACCGACGACGAGGCGGCGGCGCTGAAGCGATACCTCGACCTGGGCGGCCTGCTGGTGGCCAACCCCGAGGGACGCGGCGGGCGGAAGCTGACACGTTCGGTCGAGGCGCTGGTCACCGGCATGTACCCGGGGCAGACGTTTGACTATCCCCCGGCCGGTGGGCCGCTGGCCACGCTGGTGACGCCGGCGGGCGGGGGCGCCCGGCCGCCAGTGAAGGTGCTGGGCAACGGGGCCCGCACGCTGGTGGTGCTGCCCCAGGCCGACTGGGGCGCGGGCTTTGCCGGGGCCGGCGGCCGAGCGGGCCCCGGCCGCGGACGGTCCGGTCGCGACGCGTGGGCGTGGATGCAGAACCTTTACGCGTTGGTGAGTGACCGCGGCACGCTGGCGGGGCGGCTGGTGGATCCCCTGGCGCCACTGGAGTTGCCCGTGGCGTTGCCGGCGGAGTCGCCGGCGGCGGACGCGGACCGCACGGATGCCGACGATGCCGGAGCGCCGCGCACCCTGCGCGTGGTGTGCGGGCGCTTCGCGTCGGGCGGCGGCGACGTCGAGCCCTTGGCGTGGGAGCCGGTGGCGGCAACGCTGCGGATCGGCGGATCGGTCGCCGGGGTGTCGAGCGCGCCGGGGGACGTGGCCGACGTGGACGCGTTGGATCCAGCCACGCTGCTGCACCTCAGCGGGGTCGAGCCGGTGGCGATGACCGGCGACGAGCTGGACGCTGTGGCGGCTTTCGTGTCGGCGGGCGGCACCGTGCTGCTGGAAACCGTGGGCGGGCTGGGCGGGTTCGCCGACGACGCGGCGGGGCAACTGGGCCGGCGGCTGGGCGCCGAAGCCCGATGGCTGGACGCCGACGACCCGGTGATCTCGGGCGCCGGGTTGCGCGGCGGCACGGACCGCCGGCGGGTAGAGCACCGACGCTACACCGCCATCTACGGCGACGCCGAGCCGCGGCCGTCGATCGGGGTGATCGCGGCGCCCAGCGGCGCACCGCGTCGGGGACGCGTGCTGGTGTCGGCCCGCGACCTGTCGCTGGGGGCGCTGGGCTGCGGGTACTTCCGCGTCAACGGCTACGCCACCGCGTCGGCCCGCGGGCTGATGGGCAACGTGCTGCTGTCCGCGGCCGCGGCGGGTGCTGACCCACCGGCCGGCGGGGCGGAGTGAACCGGCCCACGCCCCGCCCGGCGGTGGCCGCTGCGCTGGGCTGGGCGGCGGGCTGCGCGCTGGGCGCCGTGGGGTGGGGCCCGGGGACGTTGCACGGCGTGGGCGTGCCCGCTGCGCTGGGGGTCGCGGCGGCAGGCGTGGGGATGCTGGCCCTGGCGGACCGCGGCGCCCGGCGGGGGCGCCGCTTGGCCGGGTCGGGCGGATTCTGGGTCGCGGCGCTGGCGACCACGGCGCTCGGGCTGGGGGCCGCGTGGTCGGCGCAGCGTGGCGGCCCGCCGCCCGAGCTCAGGATATCGGTGCCCGCGGGGGTCGACGCGGACGCCCCACGGCTGGTCCAGGTTGAGGGACGAGTGGTGGGTCCGCCCGAGATCGCCGCGCCGCGGGAGGGGCCGTTCGCGCCCTTTGCGTTCGGTTCGCCGGCCACACGCTTTGAGCTGGCCCTGACGCACGCCGGCGACGGCGCGGCTCGGGTGGCGGTGTCGGGGTCTCTGCTGGTGCGCGTGGAAGAGGCAGACGCGGACCTGCGGGCGGGGCAGGGGCTGAAGGTGCGGGGGTGGTGGTCGGGTTTCGACCCGCCGCCCAACCCCGGCGAGTTTGACTTCGCCGCGTTCGCCCGGCGGCGGGGGCTGGTGGGACGCCTGCGGGTGCCGCGCCGCGCGAACATCGTCGAGCGTCGGCCGGCGGAGCCTTCGAGGTTCGCGCGGCTGCGCGAAGGTTGGCAGGACGCGGCGCGGCGGTCGCTGGCTCTGGGCTGGGTGTCCGGAGACGGCGTCGCGGGCCGCGAACTGTCGCTGCTCGAGTTGCTGCTGCTGGGTGATACCGACGCGGACACCCAGGTCACGCGTCGCGGCTTCCGTGAGGCGGGACTTTCGCACCTGCTGAGCATCTCGGGCGCGCACGTGGGGGCCCTGCTCGGGGTGGTCTGGCTGCTTGCACGCGGGGTGTCGCCGCATCCGCGGTGGGCGGGTGTGGGGGTGCTCGTGGTGCTGGCGGCCTACCTGCTGCTGGTGCCGCCGCGCGTGCCCATCGTGCGGGCGGCGATCATGGCGGCGCTGCTGGCCGGCGGCGCGGCCACGGGGCGGCGTCTGTCTGGCGGTAGTCTTTGGGCGGCGGCCCTCTGGATCACGCTCGTGGTGTGGCCCCACGACGTGTTCGACGCGGGCTTTCAACTGAGCTTCGTGGCGGTGGGCGCGTTGATCTTCTTCGTGCCGGGATTGACGATCCGCTGGGGCGGGGCGGGGCCGGGTGACCCGGGCTTTGGTCTGGGAGGAGCGGGCGGGCGGTGGGCGGCCAAGCGGGACGTGCTGAGCTCCACACGCCGGGCGCTGGCCGCCGCGGGGGCGGTGGGCGTGGTCGCTTTCTTCGCCGCGTCACCGCTGGTGGCCCGGCACTTCCTGATGGTCAATCCCTGGTCGTTGATCACGTCGGTGCTGGCCGTGCCGGTGCTGGTGGTGGTGCTGGTGGCGGGCTACCTGAAGATCGCGGTGGGTCTGGTCGCGCCGGGCCTGGGGTCGCTTCTGGCCGGGCCGCTGAGCGTCGCGGGCCACGCGGTGCTGACGGGCGTCGAGGCTTCGCGCGCTCTGCCCGGCTCGGTGTGGTGGCTGCGGGCGGCGCCGCCGTGGGCGTGGGTGGTGTCGGCGTGGGCGGTGGCGGGGCTGGCGCTGTGGCGGACCGGACGGACTCCGCCCGCCGAGCCGGAACCCGCGCGACGCCGGCGCGGCTGGCAGGGGGCCCTGGCGGCTTCGTCGCTGGCGGTGGTTGGCGTGCTCGCGCTCCTGCAGACCGACCGGCCCGGGGCGGCGTGGCGTGGTGAGCCGACGCTGGTAGACGGTCCCGCGGCGCGGCTGTCGGCGGTCGCGGTCCGCGACGGCTCCTGCTTCGTGCTGCAGTGCGGCGGCCGGACGCTGGTGTTCGACTGCGGCAGCCAGCAGCTGAGCGGGGTGGGCGGCCGTGCGGTGGTGCCGGCGCTGCGGGCGCTGGGCGTGTCGCGGGTGGACGTACTGGTCATTTCGCACGCCGACCTGGACCATTACAACGGCGTGCCGGACCTGCTCGACGCCGTGCCGGTGGACGCGGTGTGGGTCTCGCCCGACGTGCCGGCCGAGGTGGCCGCGGCCCCGGGGCGCGCGACCTCGGTGCTGGTGGAGGCGCTGACCGCCCGGGGGCTGACGGCTCGCGTGGTGACGCGCGGCGACCGTTTTGTGCTGGGCCCGGCCGAGGTCGAGGTGCTGTGGCCGCCCCCGTCGTCGGCGGACGCCGGGGACGTCCCGTGGGCGGGCAACGACGCTTCGGTGGTGCTGCGGGCCACCGTCGCGGGCCGCCGCCTGCTGCTGAGCGGCGACATCCAGGAACGTGCGACCCAGGTGCTGCTGCGTCATCCCGAGGCGCTTCGGGCCGATGTGGCCGACCTTCCGCACCACGGGGCGTTCATCCGCAACAGTGTCGCGTGGCTGGACGCGGTGGATCCCGCGTGGGTGTTGCACAGCTGCGGTGAGCGACGGTTCAGGGGCGACAAGTGGGCGCCTGCGCTGGCCGCGCGTTCGCGGATCCGGCGTGGGGCGACGGCCCGTGACGGGTTCGTGCAGGTGCAGGTGGGGCGAGACGGGGCGTTGGGCGCGTGGGGGTACCGGCAGACGCCGCCGTGAGACGCGGTGGGGCGGCGTAGCGCGTCAGATGACGGGCGTGTCACCCGGCCGCCCGACGCCAACGCCCCGGCCGCTAACGCGGTGGCGTGAGGGTGGTCCACCTCGCCCAGTCGGTACCGAGTGGGCCCAGCGGCTGATCCCACACCGGGGTGGTCGTGCGCGCGGGGGTGATACCGCGAACGAGGTCGCCGGGCTTCGGGTGCGCCGGCGGGGCCCCGCGCGTGTCCCCCGCATTCCTGGTGAGGAGCTTCCGGATGGCGATGGAGACGGGATCCGAGGCGTCGTCCGGGACGTAGACGGCGTCGAGGGTGAAGGCGGAGGATTCGGTGTCGGGGACCCGGTCGGCGTCGGCCTCGTCGAGGGTCAGCGTTTCGTGGGCGACGACGGCGCCCGCCGGACGCGCCGGGGCCGATCTGTCGGCGTCGGCGTTCGCGGCGGTCCGGGCGGCCGTTGGGGCCAGCGCCGCGTGGGCCGCCCGGTCGCCCCCGCCGCCGAAGGCGGCCGTCTGCTCGGCACGGCCGCGCTGCACGAGCGCAACCTCCGGGGCCGCCTCCGCGGCGACGAGCGTCTCGGCCGGCATCGCCGCATCGGCGGATTCGAACTCGGCAGACCGGCCCAGCCCCCGGTCCGCGGTCGCGGCGGCAGGTTTGGAGGCGGACGGGGGGGCGGACTTCGCAGCCACGGGCTCGGTGTCGGATAACGCGTCCGCGCGGGCGCCCGGGGCGTCGGCGTCCGCCGCATCGTCCGCCCCGAAGCCCACCTCTGCCCGGTCAAGCCGGGCCAGCTCGCGCTGGGCCTGGATCGGGGCGGCGGCGATGTCAAAGCCGTCGCCCGCTGGCGCCGCGGCGATCGTGGGCGACGACGCGGGCGGCTGCACCGATTTCAGCACCGCACTGGCGGTCAGTGCCAACACCGCGGCGATGCCGCCGTAGGTCAGCACCGGCGCGATGGCGAACCGGCGGCGTCGCCCGGGCGGCAGCATGGCGATGCCGTTGTCCGCGTCGTCCAGCAGCATCGAGCGTTCCAGGTCGGCCATGGCCGCGTCTGCCAGCCCGGCGGGAGGCTCGGCGGCCGGCGCGGCGCGCAGCAGATCGCGGTCGCCCGCCAGCCCATCCAGCAGCGCGGCGAAGTCCGGGTCGGCCTCCCGCAACGCCTGCACCTTCGCCGTGTCCCCGGGCGACAGGTCGCCTTCGAGGTGGCCGAGGATCAGGTCGGGGTCGTGGCGTGGGTCCATGGCGGCGGGGTGGGGGATAGAGGGAACGAGGTCGGGCCGTGGTCGCGTCGTAAACGGTTCAGACCGGGTCGTGCGCGAGGGCGGGATTCATGCTCTGCCGCAGGGCCAGGCGGGCACGGAACAGGCGGCTCTTCACCGTGCCGGGGGCGATCTCGAGCGTCTCGGCGATCTGCGCGTAGTTCATCTGGTCGATGTCCCGCAGCACGATGACGGCCCGGTGATCGTCGTCAAGCCCTGCGAGGGCCTCGTAGAGCTGCCGCAGCCCTTCCTGCTGTTCGACGCGTGAGTGGGCGTCGGGTTCCCGCGACTGCGGAAGGCTGTCGGCCAGGCGCAGGGCCGACGCTCCGGGCAGCCCCGCGTCCAGCGAGGCGGTCTTGCGCAGCTTCCGCTTGCGCAGGTGCGACAGGCAGCCGTTCATCGCAACGCGGGTGAGCCAGGTGCCGAACCGGCTGTCCCCGCGGAAGCCGTCGAGCTTCTGCACCGCCTTCATCAGCGTGTCCTGGGTCAACTCGGCCGCGTCGTCGGACTGGTTCACCATGCGCAGGCAGACGTTGTAGATCCGTCGTTCGTGGGCCTGCAGCAGCCGCCCCAGCGCGGCCCGGTCGCCCCCGCGGGCCAGGGCCACCAGGTCACGCTCGACGTCCGGGACGTCGGGCGCCGTCGCGGCGGTCGGGTTGGGGGCGGGGGTGTCCATTAATAAGCGTGCCACGCACGCGGCGGTGACGCCGCGTCAGAGGGGCCGGCGAGGTTACCATGCCCCCCCGCGGCGGGTCCCGGATCGGTCCGCGTGGAAGCGGGCCTGGGAAGACCTAAATCTACGATTGAAATCGCAGCACGCCAGAAGCACATAAGGGCCAGGATGCATCATTACGTCTCTCCGCTCGCCAGCCGCAACGCCTCGCCGGCGATGCAGGCCGTCTGGTCTCCCGCCCGCAAGTTCGGGTTGTGGCGGCGGCTGTGGCTGGCCCTGGCCGAGGCCGAGCGCGAGCTGGGCCTTGACATTTCCGAGGCACAATTGGGCGAGCTGCGGGCCAACCTCGACACCGTCGATCTGGACGCCGCCGCGGTCTACGAGAAGAAGCTGCGGCACGACGTCATGGCCCACGTGCACGCGCTGGGCGACCAGGCCCCCGCGGCCCGGCCGATCATCCACCTGGGCGCCACCAGTCAGTTCGTCGTCTGCAACGCCGAGCTGGTCATGCTCCAGGAAGCCCTGACCCTGATCGCCGGCAAGCTCGCCTCGGCCATCGACCGGCTGGGCGCCTTCGCGGCCAAGCACCGCGACCGGCCGACGCTGGGCTTCACCCACTACCAGCCCGCCCAGCCCACCACCGTGGGCAAGCGGGCCACGATCTGGGCTCAGGATCTGGCGCTCGCGCTCGAAGACATCGAATACCGCCAGCGCCGCCTGCGCTTCCGCGGGGTCAAAGGCACCACCGGCACGCAGGCGAGCTTTCTGGCGCTTTTCGACGGCGACCACGCCAAGGTCGACCGGCTGGACGAGATCGTCACCCAGAAGATGGGCTTCGACCCCGACGACCGCTTCGTGGTCACCGGCCAGACCTACCCGCGGCTGATGGACGCGCAGGTGGGTGCCGCGCTGGCCGGCGCCGCCGCGGCCGCCGCCAAGTGTGCCACCGACATCCGTTTGCTGGCCAACCGCAAAGAGATGGAAGAGCCGTTTGAAACCAGCCAGATCGGCTCGAGCGCGATGGCCTACAAGCGCAACCCGATGCGCAGCGAACGCATCTGCGGGCTGGCGCGTTTCGTCATGGGCCTGGTGCAGACGCCGTTTGTGACCGCCGCCGAGCAGTGGTTCGAGCGCACGCTCGACGACAGCAGCTGCCGCCGCCTCACCCTGCCCGAGCCCTTCCTCGCGCTCGACGGCGTGCTGGACCTGCTGGTCAACGTCACCGGCGGGCTGGTCGTCTACCCCGAGACCGTGAAGCGCAACCTCGCCGCCGAGCTGCCCTTCATGGCCACCGAGAACCTGTTGATGGCCGCGGTGCAGAACGGCGGCGACCGCCAGGAGTTGCACGAGGTCATCCGCACCCACAGCCAGGCCGCCGCGGCGCGGGTGAAGGGCGAAGCCGCCGACAACGACCTGCTGGATCGCCTGCGCGGCGAGCCGGCCTTCGCGGGTATGGACCTGGACGCCGTGCTCGACCCGTCGGCCTTCGTGGGCCGCGCCCCCGAGCAGGTGGACGCATTCATCGAGTGCGTGGTGAAGCCGGTGCGCGGCCGGTACGCGGAGGTGATCGGGGGCGAGGTCGAGCTGCGGGTGTGAGGCCCTACGCCGCAAACAAGGCGTTCAGGTCCGGTCCCTCGTCCGGACCGGTGCCGTCGTCCCCGCCGCCCGCGGTCTCGACCGTGAGGTCGGCGGCGGCGGACTCGAGCGCCTCAAACACCAGCGGCACTTCGTGGACGTTGATCGGGCCGAGCTTTTTCAGGGGCTCGCCGTCGTTGCCGGCCGCGAAGTGCACGCCGTTGTCTTCGTGGCGGACCCGCACGCGGAGCGGGCGGTCGAGCGGAAGTTCTACGTTTTTGCGGAACATGTTGTAGATCAGCCGGCGGTCGGTGACCAGCAGGCCGCCCAGGCCCGACTCGCCGGCGGTGTTGTCGGCGTGGCGGGCGTAGGCGAGGAAGGACTCGCCGGGGCCGAAGGTGCACCAGGCGCTGATGCGGTCGCGGATGCGGTGGGGCAGGCGGACCCAGGCCTCGCAGGACAGCCGGCCGGCGTGCTGCTGCAGGTAGTGCCAGGCCTCGTTGGCGGTGCCGTTGACGTTGGCAATCCAGTCGGCGGCGGTGGCGGCGGCGGGGATGACAACGCGGCAGTAACCGGCTTGAAGGTCGGACCGCACCGAGAGGCAGCGGAGCGAGGCTTCGAAGAGGTCGGCCGAGACCAGGTAGGGCAGCGGCAGGTCGAAGGGGGCGAGCAGGCCGTCGACGGTGCCCATCTTGCCCATGTAGTCGGTGTGCTGATAGCTGGCGTCGACGGCGATCTCGTACTGCGTTTCGATAGCGCGGGCCTGACGGTCGCCCTGGTCGTCCTTGTTGATGAAGACCATGGGGCGGGCGTTGAGGGCTGCGGCGCCGCGGCGGTCACCGGTGACGACACAGCGCTCGGGCATGGAGGAGCGGAAGTAGGGGTCGGCCAGCTGCGACTCGGGAAAGCTGAGCTCGACGCCGGCGATTGAGCAGCGGTACACCGCGATGAAGGGGCGAGGCAGTCGGCGGGGCGGGCCGGTCTGCAGGAAGGTGGGGACGCCGCGGCGCGAGATGCCGGCCGTGGGCGTGGCGGGTCGCGGAGTGGCGACGCGGGGCGGCGGCGCCACCGCACGCGGCGGTGCTTCTTGCCGCACGACCTCTTCTTTTTTGGCGTGCGTCACGGCGGCGGCGGCGGTGGCAGCGGGCCCGGGTGACGCCGGTGGCGACGGGGGAGGGGCGTCGATGTCACCCTCTTCGTCCTCGCCCTCGTGGAACATCTCGCTGAGCAGGTCGCCCAGCACCTCCTCCGGGTCGTCGCCCAACGGGGCCGGCACCGGCGACATGCCGCCGCACGCGGGGCACCTGACCACGCGGCCCGCGGCGGTGCCGGGAAGCTTGAGGGTGCGGCGGCAGCCGAGGCAGCCCATGACGATGGCGGGGGGGGCGATACTCACCCGCCTGTTTTCGGCCGGCGGCGGCCACGGGATCGGGGGCTTCCCGGCGGGGCCTGCGAAAACCGGGCGGCGGCACGGCCCGGGTTCGGGATATGCGGGCTGTCCGGGTCGGACGGACTAAACTGCGGCGATGCCGAGCCGCTGGGACGTGATCGATCTGGGACGGATGGCCTACGGGCCCGCCCTGGAGCGTCAGCGTGAACGCAACGCGGCGGTCGCCGCGGGCACCGCGGGCCCGGCGTTGCTGCTGGTCGAACACGACGCGGTGGTGACCGTCAGCCGCCGGCCCGCGGCCCGTGAGCACGTGAAGGTGTCGGAAGCCGAACTGAACCGGCGCGGAATCGCGCTGGAGCCGACCGACCGCGGGGGCGACGTGACTTATCACGGGCCGGGGCAGCTGGTGGCCTACCCGATCGTGCGGCTGCGCGACCTGAGACCGTCGCTGACGCTGACCGACTACCTGCGTGGCCTGGAGACCGCCGTCATCGCGTCGCTGAACGTGTTCGGCGTGGCGGGGGTGATCGAGTGCGGGGCGACGGGGGTGTGGGTGGGCGCCGGGCCGGATGCGGCGAAGGTGTGCGCGGTGGGGGTGCGGATGCGGCGCGGGGTGGCGATGCACGGGCTGGCGCTCAACGTCGACCCGGACCTGAGCCACTTTGACACCATCGACCCGTGCGGCCTGGGCGACCGGCCCGTGACGAGTCTGCGGCGGCGGTTGGGCGACGGGTGCCCGTCGATGGACGCGGTGAAGGGTGAACTGGCGGCGGCCCTGGGCCGGACGCTGGGGTTGCGGCCGTCCGACCGCGGGGCAGCGGCGTGCTGATTCCCGACGCCGGCGTGCTGGCGATGGTGTGGGGCCTGGGCGCGGCGGCGTGGCTGGGGCTGACGTGGCTGACCGCACGGCGGGCGCAGCCCAGACGGGGCCGTGAAGGGGAACCGGGCGGGACGCCCGTGCCACGGGTGGCGGTCTTGATTCTTGGCGTAGCGTTTGTGCTGCGGGCGCTGCCCGTGGGGCTGCTGCCGGTGAGCCTGAGCGACGACGTGTGGCGCTACGTGCACGACGGCCGAACGCTGGCCCGCGGCGAGAACCCCTACGGGCAAAGCCCCGCCGAGGCGCTGGCCGACACATGGGCGGACGCCGACACTGCAGGAGCCCGCGACCTGGAGCACGTGAACAACCCCGAGCTGGTGACGATCTACCAGCCCGCCAGCCAGTGGACGTTTGCGGCGACCGCGGCGGTGACGTCGTGGGTGTCGCCGCGGGCCGACGCCGTCACGCACGCGCGGGTGCTGCGGGGGGTGTTCGCCGCGGTGGATCTGTGGGTGGTGGTTCTGTTGCTGGTGGAGCTGCGTCGCCGCCGCGCGTCGTTGTGGTGGGCCACGCTGTACGCGTGGTCGCCGGCGGTTTTCCTGGAAACCGCCTGGGCCGGCCATCAGGACGGCCTGGGTGTATTGGCGGTGATTGCGACGCTGATGCTGACGCGTCGGGCGGCGCGGCCGGGTCGGCGGGGCGTCGCTCGGGCGGTGGCCGCGGGCGTCACGCTCGCGGTCGCCGCCGCGGTCAAACCGGTCGCGCTGCCGCTTGCGCTGCCGCTGGCGTGGTCGCTGCGCCGGCACCCGTGGCGGGTTGCGTGGGCTACGGGCGCTTGCGCGCTGGCGCTCGCCGTGCTGTACCTGCCCTTTGTTTGGATGGAGGGCGGGCTGACCGGCATGCTGGAGACAGGCCGCAGCTTCGCGACGCGCTGGCGCTTCAACGGCGCGCTGCACCCGCTGATCGAGGCCGCGGCCTTGGGGCTGGGTCTGGACCGCGGGTGGGGTGAAGAGGCCAAACGCGTCGCCGACGTGGCCTGCCTGCTGCTGCTGCTGACGGCGCTGGTCGTGGCGACACTGCGGCTGAAGGATCCGTGGCGGGTGGCCCTGGTGTACCTCGCGTTGATGGTCGGCCTCAGCAGCACCGTCCACCCGTGGTACCTGCTGTGGGCGCTGGGCGTCCTGCCCGTGGCCCGCGCCGCCGCCCGCGGCTGGGGCCCCTTCACCGCCGCGGTCTGGGTCGCCGCGCTGGCGTTGCCGTGGGGCTACGTCGCGTGGCTGGAGATGGCCGCGGGGCGGGGGTACGCCGTCCCGCTTGGCGTGCAGGTGCTGTGCTGGGGGCCAATTCTCGCCGCGGGTCTGGTCGGTGGGTGGCTGCGCGGCAAAGCGCAAAGCGCAAAGTGAAAAGCCCAAATCAGACGCAAGCGGTTACGCGGACCCGAGAGCCCGGTACCGCGATGCCAATTTGCGCTTTTCACTTTGCGCTTTTCACTTTGCGCTTTTCGCTTTAAAGTGAAGCGCTACGGAACCTTAATCACCACCGTCCGCTCCGTCCCGTCCTCCGTGCCCGCCTTGGGATTCATGATCGGCTCGCCGTTGCGAAGGATCCGCGGGAAGCGCTCCTGCAGCTCGCGGATGCGCGGGCCGGGCACCTCGATGCCGCTGTCCATGACGTAGTCAACGGCGGGGTCGAACAGCCCCACGCCGACGTAGGCCTGGTGGTTGCCCAGGAAGTAGTAGACGTCGAGCCCGGTCTCCTCGCGCAGCTCGGCGGCCCGGGTCTCGGCCCGCTGGCGGAAGTTTTTGGTCACGCCGGCGTCGTAAAGCTCGACGGCGAGGGAACGCAGGCCGTGGTGCGGCCGCAGGTCCCAGCGGTCGGCGACGCCCTCGCGGTTGGGGTCGATGGCGACCATTTCGGCCCGGCGGAAAGGGCGGCCGTCCTCGAAGCGCGCGGCGCGGGCGCGTTTGAGGCTGTCCTTCGCGTCGTCGTTGTCGGGGCGGCGGAAGCGGCCGGCGTAGACCGTCGCCGCGCTGCCGCGGTTGATGAACCAGATGCCCGGCACCTGGCCCGTCTCGCGGAGCGCAGACGAGAAAGCGAAGGCCTGCTCCAGGCGGTCGCGGCCGGTGAAGGAGCGCAGGCGGATCGCGTAGCGGGTGCCCCGGGCCGTGGCCGGTCCCGCGTCACCGGCCTCACGCGGCGGGTCGGCGATCTCGCGCAGGCGGTCCCAGCGCGGGCTCGAGACGCGCGTCTCGACGCAGGCGCCCAGGAGGGCCGCTGCGAACAGAGTCAGGAGTACTGGACGGAGCCGCATGGAGCCACGTTACGGGGGCGGCGCGTCCGGCGAGAGTGTGCGATGGGAACAGAGGGCGGTCGCCGGGCCGATCCCGGGCAATTTTAAAGCCCCGGGTGGAACTATCCATTCATCCGGATAGACTGATGGACCAAGCGGGACCCGACCGCTCTCCACCCACTGCCCGCCATGCCCACCACCTCGTCCCCCGACTCGATGCTTCGCTGGATGGCCACGCTGGCCGACCCCAGCCGTGTGCGCCTGCTGAGACTGATCGAGCGGGAAGAACTGGGCGTGTCGGACCTGTGCGCGGTGGTGCAGATGCCGCAGTCCACCGTCAGCCGGCACCTCAAGGTGTTGAGCGATGAAGGCTGGATTGTGCACCGCCGGGTGGGCACGACGCACCGTTACCGCATGGTGCTGGACGAGCTGGAGCCCGGACAGCGCGGCCTGTGGCTGCTGACCCGCGAGCAGACCGGTGGCTGGGCCACCCTGACGCAGGACGAGGTGCGGCTGCGGGCCCGGCTGGCCGAGCGCGCCGAAGACCCCGAGGCGTTCTTCGCCGGTGCCGCGGCCGACTGGGACCGCACCCGAGACGCCCTGTACGGGCACGGTTTCTCGCACCACGCGCTGCTGGCGCTGGTGCCCGACACCTGGACGGTGGCCGACCTGGGCTGCGGTACCGGCAGCCTGGCCCGGGCGCTGAGCCCGCGGGTGAAGAACGTCGTGGGTGTGGACAACAGCCCGGCCATGCTGGAGGCCGCCCGCGCCGCGTCGCGCGGGCTCAAAAATGTTCAGATCAAGAAGGGCGGGCTGACCGACCTGCCGCTGGCCGACGCCCGCTGCGACGCCACGCTTTGCGTGCTGGTGCTGACCTACCTCGACGACGCCGAAGTCGACCGTGCGCTGTCCGAAATGGTCCGCGTGCTTCGGCCCGGCGGCCGCGCGGTCGTGCTGGACCTGCTGATCCACGACCGCGAAGACTTCCGACGCGGCACCGGCCAGCGCAGCCTCGGTTTTGATCCGGGCGACCTGACCGCGCGGATGAAGGCCGCCGGGTTCGCCGACGCGGGCGCGCAGCCCCTGCCCCCCGATCCCGACGCGACCGGCCCGGCGCTGCTGCTGGCGACGGGCACTATTTAACGGCCTTGGTGATTGGGCGATTTGGCGACTGAAGAACAAGACCAGAGCCCCTTCGAAAATCACCAGATCGCTAAAAACACCCGATCGCCGAACACCTTCCTCTTGCCACCCACCCCACCCTTTCCAAAGGAACCCAAGATGCCTCTCACGCTCGAACCCGACACCACCGCCGGCCTGCAGTACAAGCTCAAACCCGGCGCTTCCGTGGAAGAACTGCAGACCCTCGCCGACTGGGGCCGCAAAGAACTCATGCTCGCCGAGCAGGAGATGCCCGGCCTGATCGCCTGCCGGGAAGAGTTCGGCGCCAGCAAGCCCCTCAAGGGCCACAAAATCATGGGCAGCCTGCACATGACCGTGCAGACCGCGGTGCTGATCGAGACGCTCGTGGAGCTGGGCGCCGATGTGCGCTGGGTCAGCTGCAACATCTTCAGCACCCAGGACCACGCGGCCGCCGCGGTGGTGGCCGGACCCACCGGCACCATCGCCGACCCCAAGGGCGTGCCCGTGTTCGCCTGGAAGGGCGAGACGCTGGACGAGTACTGGTGGTGCACCGACCAGGCCCTGGCCTGGCCCGACGGCAGCGGCCCGAGCCTGATCGTCGATGACGGCGGCGACGCCACCATGCTGATCCACAAGGGCGTGGAGTTCGAGGCCGCGGGCGCGGTGCCCGACTACGACGCCAAGACCGAGCCCGAAGAGTGGGAGAGCGTGCTGAAGGTGCTGCGCAAGAACTTGGCCGAGAACCCCGGCCGCTGGGGCAAGGTCGCCGAGGGCTGCCAGGGCGTCAGCGAAGAGACCACCACCGGCATCAAGAACCTGGTGAAGATGCAGAAGGAAGGCACGCTGCTCTTCCCCGCCATCAACGTGAACGACAGCTGCACCAAGAGCAAGTTCGACAATCTTTACGGATGCCGCCACTCGCTGATCGATGGGCTCTTCCGTGCGACCGACGTGATGGTCAGCGGCAAGGTGGCCGTGGTCTGCGGCTACGGCGACGTGGGCAAGGGCTGTGCTCAGTCGCTCAAGGGCCAAGGCGCCCGCGTGATCGTGACCGAGATCGATCCGATCTGTGCGCTGCAGGCGGCGATGGAAGGCTTCCAGGTCACGACGCTGGAAGACGTGGTGGGCACGGCCGACATCTTCATCACCACGACCGGCAACTACAAGATCATCACCGCCGCCCACATGGCGAAGATGAAGGACAAGGCCATCGTCGGCAACATCGGACACTTCGACAACGAGATCGAGATGGCCGAGCTGGCGCAGATCGCCAGTCGCACCAACATCAAGCCGCAGTACGACATGTGGACCTTCAAGGACAGCGGCACGAGCGTGCTGATTCTGGCCGAGGGCCGCCTGCTGAACCTGGGCTGCGCCACCGGCCACCCCTCGTTCGTGATGTCGGCGTCGTTCACCAATCAGGTGATTGCCCAGATCGAGCTGGCCCAGAACAACGAGCGGTACAAGAACGAGGTCTACCTGCTGCCCAAGCTGCTGGACGAGAAGGTGGCCCGGCTGCACCTGGGTCAGCTGGGCGTGAAGCTGACCGAGCTGAGCCAGGAGCAGGCAGACTACATCGCCGTGCCGGTCGAGGGCCCCTACAAGCCCTCGCACTACCGCTACTGATCGCGGCTCGACGCCGGAGACGCATCCGCAAAACCGGATGCGTACCCGCCTTCTCGCTCGCAACGCCCTGCGGGCGGACGGGGGTTGTTCTGATCTTGAGAGACCGTTCAGCCGCGGCCGGGAATACCGGGTCGCGGTTTTTTTGTGCGCCGTCCGAGAATGATGGCCGGGAACCACCGGTGGGCGCGAGCCGGCCACGCCGGCACCTCCGCCGATGGACCTCCGGGTGCGGGGGCGGGAGGCGTGGCCTGCGCTGGGCTTGCGCCCGCGCTGCGGCCACGCCTCCTGCCCCCGCACCCGGGGGTTAAGAGGGGGCAAGGCCCCGCCGATAGGCGGGGGCGTGCGTCCGCCGTCCGGCCGTGCCGGGGTCTGTGGGCACGTCGGAACCGCCATGTCTGAATCGAACTTCGCCGAGCAGCGACAGCATCCACGCTACCGCCCCGATCGCCTCCGCTGCGACCTGGGTGAGGTGGTGGACCTGTCACGAAGCGGCGCCCGGGTGCTCTGTCGGCAGGAGTTCGACGGCTCGGTCCCGATCACCCTGCACGCGGTGAATCAAGGCGAGGTGACGATCCACGGCCGGGTGCAGTGGCGTCGGCCGCTGGGCAACCGCGAGTTCATGGTGGGGCTGGCCTTCGAGCAGGTGAGCGCCGAAATGCGGCCCCGGCTCGACCAGCTGGTCGAGGAGGTTTCCCAGGGGGTGTGCCAGGCCGCGGCCTCGTCCTCGGGGCGATCGTGGAGCGGCGGGCGTCAGACCGGCGTCCTGCTGGCGCTCGCGGGACTGGGGGTGCTGGCCGCCGGTGGTGCGCTGCTGACCTACCCGTCGTGGGGGCCGCGTTTCCTTCCTCAGGCCGAAGAGCTTTACCGCATGGCGCCGCCCCTGACGGCCTGGGCGTGCTTCCTGGTGGGCGGGCTGCTGGTGGTGACCGGGCTGACCGAGGTGGTTGCGCCTTCGGTGGCCGGTGGCGGGGACACGCCGGGTTTCGGGGTCGGCGAGGGAACGCTCAACGTGCCGAGCCTCGCGCCGAATCCCGCCGACGCGTTCTCGGGGATCGGATCGGATCCGACACGGCAGATGAGCACCGAGCACCTGCTCAACTGCATCCTGGAGAGCAGCCTGGGGGGCGTCAGCGTGCTGAAGGCCGTGCGGCACGAGGACCGACGTGTGGTCGACTTTGAGGTGCAGCTGATCAACCGGGCGGCGGAGAATCTGCTGGGCAAGAGCGAGGTCATGGTGACCGGGCACACGCTGTCGAAGGTGTTCCCCTGCCTGATGAACCACGCGATCTTCAACGACCTGAGCTCGACGGTGCTGACCGGGCTGCCGGTGCAGAAGCAGTACCGCCTGGACAACGGCCGGTGGGTGCAGCTGGCGGTCGTGCAGCTGGGCGACGGCCTGGCGGTGACGTTCGCCGACACCACCGAGGCGCACCACGCGCAGGCCCGCCTGCGCCACGTGGCCTACCACGACGAGCTCACCGGTCTGCCCAACCGCAAGCTGCTGATGGAGCACCTCGAGAAAGCCATGAACCGCGCCAAGCGTTTCCCCGACCGGAAGCTGGCGGTGCTGTTCCTGGACTTCGACCGATTTAAAATCGTGAACGACACCCTGGGCCACGAGGTCGGCGACCTGCTGCTTAACAGCATCTCCGGGCGTCTGCGGGAGAACATCCGCAGCGTGGACACCGCGTCCACCACGTCCGGCGGCGTGTCGGGCGACCCCGAGCACATCTCCGCGCGTCTGGGCGGCGATGAGTTCGTGGTCATGCTCGACGGGCTGGATAACGAGGACGCCGCCATCGCGGTCGCCAACCGGCTGCTGGCCACCTTCAACGAGCCCCACATGCTCGACGGGCACCGCGTGGTGTCGACCGCGAGCATCGGCATCGTGATGAGCTCGGATGCGTACCACACCGTGGACGAGTTGCTGCGGGATGCCGACACCGCGATGTATCAGGCCAAGCACACCGGCAAGGCCCGTTACGTCGTGTTCGACCGGCAGATGCACGAGACGCTGGTGGCCCAGGCCGAGCTGGAAAGCGACCTGCGCGAGGCGGTCAAGAACGAAGACTTTGCGCTGGTCTACGAGCCGATCGTGGAGGTGGCCACCGGTCACGTGGTGGGTTTCGAGACCCTGATCCGCTGGGACCACACCACACGGGGCATGGTGTCGCCCGCCGCGTTTGTGCCGATGGCAGAAGAACTCAATCTGATCGTGCCGGTGGGCGCCTGGGTCATCCGGCGTTCCTGTGAGCAGCTGGCACGCTGGCGCCAGATGGGCGAGGGCGATATCTTCCTGAACATCAATCTCTCGCGCGCTCAGCTCTACGACGGCGACCTGGTCAACCTTCTCGCGCAGCAGATCATGCAGCACGGCCTGGACCCCTCGCGGATCCGGCTGGAGATCACCGAGACGATGGTGATGAACGACGTGGGTGAGATGCGCGAGAAGCTGGTGCAGCTGAAAGAACTCGGCCTGAAGCTGGCCCTGGACGACTTCGGCACGGGCCACTCGTCGCTGAACGTGCTGCAGGAACTGCCGCTGGACATCCTGAAAATCGACCGATCGTTCATCGCCAACGCGGGCGACGCCGTACGCCGTTACGGGGCCATCATCGCGACCATCACCGACCTGGCCCGGAATCTCGACATGCAGGTGATCGCCGAGGGCATCGAGCGTCAGGAGCAGGTCGACCTGCTCCGCAGCCTGCACTGCGACCACGCCCAGGGGTGGCTCTACAGCCGCGCGGTCGACGCCGACGCGGCGGCGGCGATGATCGTCGAGCGCCCGGTCCTGGGGCTGGGGAAGAACCTGGACGACGCCGACGCCGAGGCCGCCATCCGCAGCGACGCGCCCGCGGTGGAAGACGACCATGAAGCGGCCTGACCCGTGCGGCAGAGGACCGCACACCGGGTCGGGCCGGAGGACACCGGTCGGGCGGAGGTACACTCGGGCGGTGACGAGAGCGATGACACACCAGCCGGGGCGGTCTGCGGCGTTCGCGGTTCTGCTTGCCGCGGCCGCGGCCGCGGTTTCGGGGTGCGTCGCCGGCGGCGGCGGCGGCGCGCAGCTGAGCGCCGGCCGGCCGCCGGCCGCGCCCGCGTCACCGGCCGTCCGGGCCGAGCCCCGGGCCGCTCCCTCGTCGGGCGACGAGACCCCGCGCGCTGCCGGGGACCCTCTGGAAGCTGACGTCGACGCGGTCCTGGCGATGGCCGGCACCTTTGCGGTGCGCTACCACTACGCCGAGACCGCCGCGCTGTCCCCCGGACGGGCCCTCTCCGAGCCCTACGCCGCCCAAGCCCGGGAGTGCGTGCGAGTGGTCGCGCGCTCGCCGGGTCGCGTGAGCCTGCAGCACCTGCTGCTGATCGGCGACGCCCCGCTGGTGGTCAAACACTGGCGTGAGGACTGGGAGCACGCATCCAAACGCCGGCTCGTGTACGGCGGGCCGGTGCCCGGTGGCGGTCGGTGGTCGGTGCAGTCGGCTCGGCCCATCGCGGGCCGGTGGACGCGGACCGTCTACGGCGCCGACGACGCGCCGGGCTACGCCGCCGCCGGCCGCTGGACCCACCGCGGCGGGGAGGGGGCGGCGGGCGCCGTCTCGGAGTGGGAAGCCGAGACGCCGTCGCCGGCCCCCGCGGCCCGGCACGAAACCGACCGCGCGGCCGAAGACGACGCCGTTGACGGGGGAGGCGCCGCGTGGGGCCGGGTACGCGACCGGGTGGTGGTGCAGCACGGCGGGGTCGGCGGCGGCTGGATTCGGGAGGAGTCGGTGGTGAAGCTGGACGCCGGCGGCGCGCCGCTGGCCCGCGAGCACGGCGTGGTCCGCTACGCCCGTCGCGGCGGGGGCGAGCCGCCGGCCGTCGCGGATTACTGGCGTCGGGTGGGCGGCTTCTGGGAAGCCGTCCGCGCCGGGTGGGAGCGCCGGCTGCCGACCGGCACGACGCACGTGGTACGCGACCGCGTGGCCAACGGGCCGCGCTGGCGGGCGTTGTTCAGTCTGGCCGACACGCACGACGCCGACCCGGCCCGGCTGGACGCGGTGCTCGACGCGGCGGTGCAGACGGTGCCCGAATAAAGCGGCGGCGGCAGGCTTCCGCGTTTTACGGATCCCAAGACGTGCTGGTGTGCCACTGGCGGCTTGTCCGCCAGTGCCTATGACCCGTGGAAGCACTGGCGGACAAGCCGCCAGTGGCACCCGATAGAAGGCGTGAGAACCGAATGGGATCGGTATCAGTGGCACGATTCAGTGCTGCCGCGCTACAACGCGCGGGGAAACGCGTCACCTGCCGCCCGTCGGCCCGGCCCGCCGGACCGCGCGCTTGCCGAAGCGGGCGGCGATCTGGTCGGTCACCGCGTCGAGCTGACGGCTGCGCTCGTGGGTCGCGTCGGGAAAGAGCTCCGCCGGCGCCGGTTCGTCGGTCACCGGCCCGGCGCTCAGGCCGATGAGCCGCACCGAGCGGAAGCCGGCCGCGGCCCACGTGTCGAACAACCCGCGGCCGGCCCGCCACAGGTCGTCGGTCGCGTCGGAGGGCTTCGCCAGCGTGACCGAACGCGTGATGGTCTGGAAGTCGCCGTAGCGGATCTTCACCGTGACGCCGCGGGCGAAGAGGTGCTTGGCCCGCAGCCGCAGACCGACCTGCTGGGCCTGGTCCAGCAGCACCGCGCGGACGTCGTCCGGGGTGCGGAGGTTCTCGCCGAAGGTCTGCTCGTGCCCGACGGACTTGGGCGGGCCGCCGGGGGTGACGGGGCGGTCGTCGATGCCGCGCGACAGGCGGTAGAGGCGGTGGCCCCATGCGCCGAAGCGGTCGCCCAGCTCGGCCTCGCTCAGCCGCCGCAGGTCGCCGATGGTCTTGACGCCGCGGCCGTGCAGCTTCTTCTGCGTGGCCGGGCCCACGCCCCAGAGCTTGCCGACCGCCAGCGGGGTCAGCGTCGCGTCGAGGTTGTCGGCGGTGATGACCGTCAGCCCGTCGGGCTTCTCCAGGTCGCTCGCGAGTTTGGCCAGGAACTTGTTCGGCGCGACACCCACGGACGCGACGAGTCCGGTCGCCTCGCGCACCGCGTCTTTGAGTTTTTGCGCGACGGCGCGCGGCTCGCCCATCAGCCGCTGCGTGCCGGTCATGTCGAGGAAGGCCTCGTCGACCGACAGCGGCTGCACGCGCGGCGAGAAGGTGTCGAGCACCGCGAACATCGCCTGCGACAGCTCGCGGATGCGGGCCCCGGGCACCTTCACGCACACTGCGTGCGGGCACAGCCGCAGCGCCTGCGCGGTGGGCATGGCGCTGCGGCAGCCGAACTTCCGTGCTTCGTACGACGCGGTGGTCACCACGCCGCGCGGCCCTGTGCCGCCGGTCAGCACCGCCTTGCCCGCCAGCGCGGGGTCGTCCAGCACCGCGATGGCCGCGAAGAAGGCGTCCATGTCCAGGTGGAAGATGGTGCGGGGGTGGTCCACGGGGGAGAGCTTAGTTGAGGCCGCGGCCCGGGCGGCAGCCCAAAACCTGGGGGGGCGTGATCCACGGGCGGAGGGCGCGGGACCTTCGGGCCGTTCCCCTTGCTTGCCTCGGGCGGCGCGGGGCCTGGGGATCGGGTGGGGCGTTAGACTCCGCCGATTCATGCCCGACGTCCTGCTTCAACTCGGCCACATCGCGTGGTTCATCGTGCTGCCGCTGATGCTCTTGATCGGCCTGGGGTTTCTGATCCAGCGCAAGCTGGGGCTGGACCTGCCGACGCTCACGCGGCTGAACTTTTACGTGGTGGTGCCGGGGATGATCTACACGGCGGTGGTGGAGTCGCCGCTGTCGTGGGGGAGCGTGGGCACGGTGGTGGGCTTCTCGCTGCTGTTCATGGCGGTGATGGCGGGGGTCGTGGTGGCGGCGGCGTGGACGCGGGGCGTGCCGCGGGACCGCTGGTCGCCGCTGGTGATGACGGGGATCTTTTACAACGCGGGCAACTACGGGCTGCCGCTGCAGCAGCTGGCGTTTATGCCGGTGGGCCGCGGGGCCGAGGCGATGGGCATGCAGGTGTTCGTGATGCTGGTGCAGAACGTGACGAGCTTCACGGTGGGGATTGTGCTGGCGGCGGGCGGGGGACTCGACCGCGCGCGGCTGATGCAGAACCTGCGGCACATGCTCCGGTTTCCGCCGCTGTACGCGCTGGTCGCGGCGGCGGCGACGATTGGGGTGCGGGGCTGGCTGGGCGAGTCGTCGGCATCGGTCGCGTATGCGCTGACGCCGTTTCTGGACACGCTGCACTACGCGCAGGGCGGGTTCGTGGTGGTGGCCCTAGTAACGCTGGGGGCGCAGCTGGCGATGGTGCGACGCGGCGGCGTGCGGTACCCGGTGGGGCTCAGCGTCGTCGCGCGACTTCTGGTGGCGCCGGCGGTGGGGCTGCTGCTGGTCTGGGGGCTGGGCATCGACGGGCTGGCGGCGCAGGTGCTGCTGATCTCGACGGCGACGCCGGTGAGCGTGAACTGCATGCTGATCTGCCTGGAGTTCGACAACCACCCGGACTTTCTGGCGCGGAGCGTGTTCTATTCGACGCTGCTGAGTCCGGTGACGGTGTGCGGGGTGATTTTGCTGGCGCGGTCGGGAATGATTTGATTGCCTTTTCTTTGCGCCTTTGCGTCTTTGCGTGAGCCATTCCGGGGTTGATCGGCTTAGAGAATCCAAGGCAGGTCTCACGCAAAGGCGCAAAGACGCAAAGGAAGAACCTGGCGGGGTGGCGGGTCTTACGGGAGGGCGAGGTTCCGACCGGGCCGGGGTACCATGCGACGCCGGCTCAGCAGGAGCTTCGCCCTCCCAGAAAGCAGGAGTTTTCCATGTCTCAGACCACGGTTTCAATCGAAGATTCGCGTTGGTTCATCAATGACGCAGTGACTTACCCCGGCACGCGGCTTGAAGGCCTGCTGATGAACAGCCGTATGGTGCAGGCGACGTTTGATGATCTGAACCCGGCGACGCGGTCACGCTGGGACGGGCCGGATGGGGTCTGGGATGCGGAGGCGAACACGGACCGGTTCATCGCGCAGCTGCCGACGTACCGCGCCCACGGGCTTCTGGCGGTGACGACGAACTTTCAGGGCGGATCGCCCGAGGGCTACTCGCGGGATCAGCCGTGGGAGAACAACGCGTTCGGGAGCGACGGGACGCTGCGGGACGATTACGCGGCGCGGATGGGGCGTGTCATCGACGCGTGCGATGCGCTGGGGATGGTGGTGATTTTGGGGCTGTTCTACTTCGGGCAGGACGAGCGGTTGAACGACGAGGCGGCGGTCATCCGAGCGGTCGATCAGGTCGCGGACTGGCTGACGCGGCGCGGCGACGGCAACGTGGTGGTGGAGATCGCCAACGAGTGCGACCTGGACGGGCGCTACGGCCCCGAGCGTGCGGCGCGCGGGGAGCCGACAACCTGGTACGAGCACGAGATCATCCGGGCCGAGCGGGCGGGGGAGTTGATCGGGTGGTTCAGGGAGCGGACAAGCGGGGGATTTCTGGTGAGCACCTCGCAGTGCGGCGGCTCGGTGCTGCATCCGGACATCGCGGCAGCGCAGCCGGACCTCTTGCTGCTGCACGGCAACGACACGCGGGGCCCGGACGCCATCCGCGCGATGATCGCGGCGTCGCGGGAGGTGCCCGGTTACGCAGGGCAGCCGATCGTGATCAACGAGGACGATCACTTTAATTTTGACCAGCCGGACAACCACCTGCTCGCCGCCGTGGAGAGCGGGGTGAGCTGGGGGTTTTTTGACTACCGGATGGCGGGCGAGGGGCACGCCCAGGGGTACCAGAGCGTGCCGACGGACTGGGGGATGTCGTCGGAACGCAAGCGGGGGTTCTTCGGCACGCTCAAACGAGCGGCCGAGGCTGCTTCGTAGGGTGGTCAAGGGCCGCCGGACCCACCGGGCCGCGGCGCGCGTTGACGTGGAGCGTCGGTGCTTGCCCGCGGCCCGGTGGGTCCGCCAGGCCTTGCAGGAATGCGCACGAAGGACACGCGGCTTGGGTGCCACCGACAGCGAAGTCGTCCGTGCGCGTCCACCGCGGCTCGACCGGTGCTCTGGGGTCATCCGGCACGGACGACTGCGCTGTCCCTGGCACCCCGAACGCCAAAACTGTCGGGGTCCAGAGCTTGCGCCGCAGTTCGGCCGATTGATGCGCATTCCTACTCGACCCACCCTACGAAAACCGCCCCCGGGTTGGGGGCGGTGTGGGGTCGGTCCGAGCGGTTGAGGTCAGTCCGCGGGCGGCGCCGGGCTCGCCGCGGGGGGGGGCGTCGGCGCGGGGGCCTTCGCGTCCTTGGCGGCGGGCTTGCTCTCCTTCGGTTCCTTCGGCTTCTTGGGCCCGCTGCTGTCGGGCGTCAGCATCATGGTCATGCGCCGGCCCATCATCTTGGGCGGCTGCTCGACCTTGCTCACGTCTTCGAGCAGGGTGACGATGTCGAGCATCGTCTGGCGGGCCATGCCCTGGTGGGCCATCTGGCGGCCGCGAAACAGCATCACGAACTGGCACTTGTCGCCGTCTTCGAGGAACTCGCGTGCTTTGTCGGTTTTGAACTTGAGGTCGTGGTCGTCGATGTTGGGCCGCAGACGCATGCCCTTGAGTTCAGACTTCTTGGCGTGGGCCTTGGCCTTCTGCTCTTTCTTTTGCTGCGCGTACTTCCACTTGCCGTAGTCCATGATCTTGCAGACCGGTGGACTGGCGGCGGGCGACACCTCGACGAGGTCGAGCTCGGCTTCGGTGGCGCGGCGCTTGGCGTCTTCGGTGTCGATGACGCCGATCTGGTTGTCTTCTTCGTCGATCAGCCGGATGGGTGACACCCGGATCTGGTCGTTGATGCGCAGGCGTTTGCCGGTTTCACGCGGCTGGGGGCGGAAGCGTCCTCGTGCGATGGTCTGGGTCTCCAGGGGGAAAAGGTGGGGCGCCGGGGTGGGCGGGGTGGGCGGGATGGGTCCCGAACGGGGGCCGGGATCAATCCGTCAGGGTAGCGGTGAGGCCGGCGGATGCCAAGCCTGAACACGTTCTTAAGGATCGGGTGACCGCGGCTCGGCGGGCGGGCGGGCGGCGGAGAATCGGGTTCAACGCGCGGGTTCAGTGGGCCCTGGGCGCCAGCGTCAGCAGCCAGTACGCCGCGGGGGCCACCAGCAGCAGGCTGTCCGCCACGTCCATCACGCCCCCGAAGCCCGGGATCGTCTTGGCCCAATCCTTGAGTCCCGCGTCCCGCTTGAGCAGGCTGGCGAGCAGGTCGCCGACCTGCCCGAGGAAGCCCAACAGCAGGCCCGCGACGGCGGCGTACCACCAGGGGATGGCGCGGTGGGGGGCGAAGTGGGCCCCGATGAGCGCGAACACCACGGCCCAGACGGCGGCGAAGGCCATGCCGCCCAGCAGCCCCTCGACGGTCTTGCCGGGGCTCAGCCAGGGGATCAATTTGTGGCGGCCCAGGAAGCGGCCGGTGAAGTAGGCCCCGATGTCGCAGCACTTGGTCACCATGATGACCGCGGCGATGACCCAGGACGAGAAGGCCACGCCCGGGCCGCCGGCCCGCAGCAGCAGGTAGAGGCCCGGCAGCACGCCCAGGTAGCCCAGGGCGAACAGGGCCGAGCCGCCGGCGGTGGTGCCCCCCCGGCAGTCGCGACGACGGAAGCTGTGCACGACCAAGGCGGTCAGCATGACGCCGGCCACGGCGGTGGCGAAGGCGGCGGCCGCGGTGCGCGGGTTGGGCATCTGCGGCCCGGCGTAGGTGGCGATCACGCCCGCGGCGGCGCCCAGGTAGAGCACCGGGGCGTGGGCCCGGCCGTACTTGGAGCGCAGCAGCGCAGCGAGCTCGATGGACGCGAGCACGAGCACCGCGAGCACGGCCAGCAGCAGCAGCAGGCCGGGCCGCACCGCTCCGCTGGCGCCCAGGCGGTCGTCGCCCCAGATGAGCAGCAGCAGGCCCGCGACCATCGCGATGCCGGAGGGGACGCGGTGCTTAAGCATGGGCGGCATGCTAAAGGATCGTTGGGGGGTGAGTTCCCGAAAGACGCGCGTGCGGGCCGGGTCTGCGGGACCGGGGCGGAAGGGGCGGGCGGATGGGGCCACGTCCCCGGGGGACGCCCTTGCTAGGCTCTGCCCGTGCGATTTCCCCGCCTCGAAAGCTTGTGTGCCGGGCCGACCCACCTGACCCTCCCGTCCCGGGTGGCGGTGCTGTGCGCACTGGCGTGGGGAGCCGCGGCACACGGGCTGACGTGGAGCGCCGACCTGCCGGCGGCGGGCGACGGCCGCCACCTGTGGCTGGTGGCCCCGGCGGCAGCGCTGCCCGGCGAAGCGCCCGGCCCGGCCGTCGAGCTGCTGCACGCCGACGGGGACGACGACGGGCCTGCCTGGGAGCCGGTGACCCGCCTGCGCGGCCGGCTGGCAGCCCTTGCGGCGCCCGCTGCGGGCCCCGGCGGGCCGGGCACGACCGATCGTCTGTGGCTGGTCTTTGACAGCGGGGCGGTGGTGCGGGTATCGCTGACGCCCGGGCCGCTGGAGGACCAGTGGTTCTTCTCGACCCGCCCGGTGACCGACCTGCCCGCGGGGCTGGACGTGACGGCGGCCGCCGCCGCGGGCGATGCACTCTGGGTGCTGGGGCGGACGGCGGACGCGGAGGTGTTGGCGGGTTTTGACGACCCCGGTGCTGCCCCGGGAGCGGCGGCCGCTGCCGACGCGATGGAATCCGACGCCGAGCTGCTGAACCTGGTGCTGCGGCTGCCGCGACCGCTGCGGCCCGAAGACCCGTCGGTGGCGCCAGCGACGGCTGATCCCGCCGAATCCATCGAGAGCCCGGGACCGCCGGTCACGGCCGGCCACGCCCCGGCGGGGCCGACGCTCCGGGCCGCCGGCCCGGCCGCGACGCCGACCGAGCTGCTGCTGGTCTACCGCGGGGGCCGCTGGCGGCGCGTGGCGCTGCCGCCCCCGGGCCCGGCCCAGGAGGTCGCGGCGCTCGTACCGCCGGCCGCCGGCGCGGCCGACGCGCGCCCCACCCGTGTTGCCCGGGTGCGGGCGGACGGTGGCGGCGTGCTCGTCACCACCTCGCCCGCGGCGGACGGCGGCTGGGAACGGGTCGTGCTGGAAGCCGACGCCGGGGGTGCCGTGCAGGGGCTGAGGGTTGACGGGCAGCTGGTCGTGGTGCGGCAGGTCGCCCTGTCGCCCGGCACGGTGGAGGCCGCCGTGGTCCGGGGGGCGGCGCTCGCTTCTCTGGGGCAGATGAACGTCGAGCCGCCGGATCCCGGCGACGAGACCGCGGCCGCGTGGGCGGCCGTGCCGCTGGCCGGCGGGGTGGGCGTGGTGTCGGGGGCGGCGCGGGCGGCGGCCGGGGTGGCGAACCGCCTGGCCGAGCGCACGACCGACGACCCGCACGCGCTCACCCTGGGCGTGATCGACCTGCGCGGACGCGTGACCCGCCCGCCCGCCCCCTTGGACCTGGAACCCGCCCGGCCGTTCGCCGACGCCGCCGACTACCTGCTGATGCTCACGGCGGTGTTCGGGGCCACGCTGCTGCTGTTCTCGTTCTGGCGTCGCGACCCGAGTGCCAACCAGCCGCGGCTGCCCGAGGGCCGGGCGGTCGCCGACCTGTGGCGTCGGGCCGCGGGCGGGTTCATCGACCTGGCGATCAGCGGGGCCGTGGTCAGCGGCGCCATGGGGCTGACCGCCGAAGACCTGGCCCAGCGTTGGCCGGGCCGCGGCCGGGGCGACACGCTGGAGTTCATCCTGCCGGGGCTGCTGCTGATCGGCCTGACGGTGCTGCACACCACCGTGACCGAGCTGCTGACCACCCGCTCGGCCGGTAAAGCGGTCATGCATACCCGGCTGACCGATCTGACCGGCGAGCGGCCGTCCTCGACGCAGATCCTGGTCCGCGGGCTGCTCAAGCCCTTCGACCTGATCGCCTACCTGCTGATGGTGCTGCCGGTGGTCAACCCCGGCCGCCAGCGGCTGGCCGACCTGATCGCGCGGACGCTGGTGGTCAAGGAAAGTTCGAAGTCCGAAGTATGAAGCTCGAAGCGGGAAGCAAGGCGTGAGCGCGGTAACGAAACAACCTGAAAGCGAATCGCATGGCCGGCCGGCGGTCGTGCTCTTGTCCGGCGGCCTCGACAGTGCGACCGTGCTCGCCGTCGCCCACGCGCAGGGCTTCGCCTGCCACTGCCTCAGCTTCGACTACGGGCAGCGGCACCAGGTCGAACTCGCCGCCGCGGCCCGCGTGGCCGAGGCGCTGGGCGCGGCCTCGCACCGCACCGCGGCCATCGACCTGCGGGCCTTCGGCGGCAGCGCACTCACCGACGACGCGCTGGACGTGCCCAAAGACCGCGACGAAGACGCGATGGCCGCCGACATCCCCGTGACCTACGTGCCGGCCCGCAATACGATTTTTCTCAGCTACGCCCTGGCGCTCGCCGAGGTCATCGGCAGCACCGACCTCTTCATCGGCGTCAACGCCGTGGACTATTCCGGCTACCCCGACTGCCGCCCCGCGTTTATCGCGTCGTTCGAACGCACCGCCAACCTGGCCACCAAGGCCGGGGTCGAGGCCGCCGAGGCCGACCCGCACCTGCGCGTGCACGCGCCGCTGATGGATCTCACCAAGGTCCAGATCATCGAACTGGGCCTGAGCCACGGCGTGGACTACGGGATGACGCACTCGTGCTACGACCCGGTCGAGGGGGCCGCGTGCGGGCGCTGCGATTCCTGCCGGCTGCGGGAGAAGGCGTTTGCGGAACTGGGGCGCCGGCTTGCGCCGAAAGTGAAAAGTGAAAAGTGAAAAGTGAAAATCAGACGCAAGCGGATATCGGGACATGTCCCGGCGATCGGCGTTGCGGTATTGGCAGGCGTTGGTGGTTGATTCGAATGGGTGCCCTCGCCGCCGCCGCGATCAGCGGCCTGCTGCTCTACCAGTCGTTCGCCGGCGGCGCCGCGCCCGGCTGCTCGGCCGGCGGCGGGTGCAACGCGGTGCTCGGCTCGCGGTGGGCCAGGGTGCTGGGGGTTCCGGTGTCGTTGCCGGCGCTGCTGACCCACGGCCTGATCCTGGCCCTCAGCTTCTCCGCCGCCGCCCGCGACCGCCGCCGCCTGCTGGGTGCCGCCGCGGTGGCGGTGGCCGGCAGCGCCGTGTGGTTTGTGGCCCTGCAGGTCTGGGGCGTGGGCGCGTTCTGCCCCTGGTGCACGGCGGCTCACGCGCTGGGGTTGATGGTCGCCGCACTGATCCTGCTGCCGCGTTCTGGACCCTTCCCCCGCATCGCCGCCGCGTGGGGCGTGCTCGCGGTCGCGGGCCTGATCGCCGCCCAGACGCTCTACGAACCGCCGGTGCCGGACCTCACCCCCGACAACTTCGCCGGCTTTACGGGCCTCGAGCCCGCCGACTACCCCTGCCTGGGCCCGGCCGACGCGCCCGTCGCCATCGCGTACCTCTACGACATCAACTGCCCCGTGTGCCGCTTCGCCCACGCCCACCTCGTCGCCGCGCGCGAGCGCTACGGCGACCAGCTCGTGGTCGCCCTCATGCCCGCGCCGTTCTCGGATCGCTGCAACGAACACATGAGCCGCACCATGCCCGCGTTCGAGACCAGCTGCGACCTGACCAAGCTGCTGATGGCCGTGCACCATATCGACCCGATGCAGGTGCCGGCCTTCGACGCGTTCCTGTTTGCGGAGGAAGACGCCGCGCCCGCGGTCGCGGCTGCCCGGTCGCACGCCGCCGAACTCGTGGGCGAAGACGCGCTGACCGCCGCGCTCGCCGACCCCGCGGTGGAGGCGGCGGTGTCGGGCAACGCCGTGCTGTTCGACTTCCTGGGCCGCTCGGTGCCGCGGATGATCATCGGTGGAAGGGCGTACCCGGCGGTGACGACGGAGGAGGGGTTCTTTGCGTTGTTGGAGGCGGTGACGGGGGTGAGGTCGGACGGTCAACTAAGTAAGCGCAGCGCGACTATGGTGGATTCCCTTCGCTGATGCCAAAAGACATTTATTCACAGAGTTGATGTCGCAGAGCGGCGCTACGGACAATGAGACATCGAGCGGCGCGGCACGGTCCCAGTCTTGGGCACCGAGTCACACAGAGGCCACAGAGGAAGGCAGAGAAAGGAGGGGGCGGGTGCGACGTGTATGCGAGACGCTTGCGCCTGGATTCCCGCCCCGGCCTTCGCAGGGGCAGGCGCGGCGCGAGAATGACGGCGGGTGGTTTTCTGCCTTCCTCTGTGGCCTCTGTGTGACTCCGTGCAGGGAACGGGCCGGCGACGTGCGGCCACGAAGCCCCGTGGTACAAGTCGATCGCTCACCTCATCAACTCTGTGAATAAAGGTTGTGCGATGGCGTACCTCCCCCGGGTGCCACCCCCACGCGACCGCCCACCGGGAGGGCCGAACCCATCCCGCTAGAATGTCCGTGCGCCGGCCCCTTCCGCGTCAGCGTCCGATCTAAACCCCAGACCCTAAACCCCAGACCCTAAACCCCAAACCCTTCCCCCACCCCATGCCCGACCCCGGCCAACCCCACGGACTGACCACGCAGCTGAAGATCGGCATGGAGATCCACGTCGAGCTGAACACGCGCACGAAGATGTGGACCGACGCGCCCAACGTGGCGCACCCCGACCACTTCGACGCCGAGCCCAACACGCTGCTGACGCCCGTGGCGATCGGGCTGCCCGGCACGCTGCCGGTGCCCAACGCGGCGGCGGTGGAGAAGTCGATCCTGGTGGGGCTGGCGCTCAACTGCCGCATCGCGACCACGACCAAGTGGGACCGCAAGAGCTACTTCTACCCCGACCTGCCCAAGAACTACCAGATCAGCCAGTTCGACCTGCCGGTCTGCGGCGACGGGGCGGTGGACATCCCGGTGGACGACGGGTCGGGCAACCTGCCGGACGCCGACACCAAACGCATCCGCATCACGCGGGCGCACTTGGAAGAAGACGCGGGCAAGCTGATGCACGAGCTGCCGGGGGGGGGCAGTGCAGCCTCCGGGGCAAAATGGTGTGACGGCACGCTGATCGACCTGAACCGCGCGGGTACGCCGCTCTTGGAGATCGTGACCGAGCCGGACTTCGCGTCGGCCGACGAGGCGGTGGCCTTCGGGCAGATGCTGCGCGACCTCTGCCGGCACCTGGGCGTGACCGAGGGCATCATGCAGAAGGGGCACATGCGCTTCGAGCCCAACATCAACGTGATCATTATAAACGCGTCGGGCGAGACCTTCGCCACGCCGGTGGTGGAGATCAAGAACCTCAACAGCTTCAAGGCGGTGCACGGCGCGATCGAGCACGAGCACCGCCGGCAGATTGAGGCTTGGCTTGAAGACGGCAAGACCATGGGCGCCCGGGCCAAGAGCACCCGCGGGTGGGACGACGCGAAGGAGGTGACCACGCCCCAACGCGAGAAGGAGGACGCGGACGAGTACCGCTACTTCCCCGACCCGGACCTGGTGAGCCTGGAGATCGACCCGGCGCGGGTGGCGGAGATGAAGGCGGAGCTGCCCGAGTTGCCTCTGATCAAGCGGGCGCGTTTCATCGACGAATGGAGTCTGAGCGCCATTGACGCGGACAACCTGCTGGCCGAGCCGGCAAACGCACGCTTCTTTGAGGACGCGGTGGCGGCGGGGCGTTCGGACGTGGCGCCGCGGCGGGTGGCGGCGATGCTGCTGAACGCCGGCGCGAAACGCGCGAACGAGGCGGGCGTGGCGCTTGATGGATTGGGAGTGACGCCGCAGCAGGTGTCGGACATCGTGCGCCTGCAGGACGGCGACCAGATCAGCGCCAGCGCGGCCGACACGCTGTTTGGGCACGCGTGCGAATCCGACGAGTCGGCGGAGGCGCTGGCCGAGACGCACGGGTTGCTGCAGGTCAGCGACGACGGAGCGCTGGACGAGTGGATCGCCCAGGTGATCGCCGACCCGAAGAACGAGAAGGCCGTGCTGCAGATCAAAGAGGGCAAGGAGAAGGCGATCGGGGCCCTGCTGGGGCAGATCATGAAGCTGAGCAAGGGCCAGGCGAATCCGAAGGTGGTCGGAGACAAGATCAAAACCCTCCTCATGGCGTGAGGGCGGCGGAAACGTCTCGCCGCGTGGGCGTGCAGATCCGCAGGGCCGGATCCGCACGCCCACGCGGTGAGACGTCACAGCACACCTCTCACGATGGGCGGGGGTGTGGGGCGTGGAAGTCAGGGCGGACGGAGGGCGGTGGGGTTTCTGGGGTGCCACGGCCTTCAGGCCGCGGCGCCCGATAACCACCGCCCCGCGGATCGGGAAAATCCCGGATTTCTCGTCTTGCCGGCGTTCCCCGAGGCGTCGATAAATCCGTATGGATCCTGCCGCCAACCCGGACACCGACCCCGACTTCGCCTTCGCGATCCCCGACGGCGCGTTTGAGGTGGAGTACGACGACCCCGTCGACACCGACGACGGCGAGGTGCCGGAGGATCCGGCGACCGCCGCGGCCCGCGAGGCGCGGCAGGCGCTGCTGCTGTCGCAGGAGCTGCGCCGGCCCATCGACCGCGCGGTGTCGATGGCGACGATGAGCGCGTGGACGCTGGCGGTCTTCGCGGTGATCTCGCTGCCGGGCGTGTTTTCCAGCTTCACGGGCTTCTTCATCGTGATCGGGCTGGGCGTGTGCTCGTTCTTCGAGTTCCGCGGCCGCAACGCGCTGCGCGACATGAATCCCGCGGGCGCGACGGCGCTGGCCCGCAACCAGCTGGTGCTGGGCGCGGTGATCGTGGTGTACGCGCTGGCCAACATCGTGGTGACGATGAGCGGAGCGGGGCGCTACGACCAGGCGGTCGAGGCGGTGCCCGAACTGGGGCAGATCATGGGCGGCCGCAACGGGCTGGGCGCACTGATGACCACGCTGACGCTGGTGTACTACGCGGTGGTCGGCCTGGGCGGCGCGGTCGGTCAGGCGCTGATGTTCTGCTTCCACGACCGGCGGCGCCCACTGGTGGAGGCGTTTGTGGCGGACACGCCGGAATGGATTCAGACGCCGACCCACGAAAAAGGCCCGCCGAACAAGGTCGGGCGGGCGGCGTGAGGTGGGGGCGGGGTTGTCCGGCGGCACGCACGGCCTGAAGGCCGGGGCACCCGGCGGCGGCTCTTTCGTTCTCATTCTCAGGCCGCAGAGCGGTTCTCGTTCTCGGTACTCATGCGGCTGAGGCCGAGGGATCCGAGAGCGAGAACCGCTTCGCTGAGAACGAGAATGATTTGAACCGATTGATGGGGTAGGGTGGGTCAAGGGCCGCCGGACCCACCGCGCCGCGGCGTGGGATTCACGGGGACGCGACGCCGAAGGCCCGGCGAAGTCGGTCAACGGTGGGTCCGCCAAGCCTTGACCCACCCTACGAAAACCCAGAGGCAATGAGGAGGCAATCAAGAGGCCGGGCCACGCCGCGTCGTCGAGATGCCGGGTCGCGCCCGGTGACCTGCGCGTGACCTCACTCGGATCCCGCGGCGGGCACACATCGCCGACGCGGCGAGGTGTGGCACCCGGCGAGAACGTAACGATCACCCCGCGGCGCGAGTGGCTCGTGCGGGCAACGCCCGCGCGGCCGACGGTGGGGCGGCGGGCGGCCGCCGCTCCGACGGAGGCCGCTCCGGCTTACCAGCCGACGGTGGCCTTGCTGCCCTGCTTGGTGATCCGCTCTTCGCCCTCCCACGCGGCGATCCGGGTGTCGGCCTCGGTCAGGCTCATCTGGAAGGTGTAGGTCAGCTCGCGGATCTTGCCGGCTTTGGCGCGGTCGTCGAGGATCTTGAAGCTCAACGTGTAGTCCGGACGCATCGCGTTCTGGACGCGGTTCTGCCCGGACGAGGTGCCGTTGCGGAAGGCGTCTCGGGCGGACTGCTCGGCGGCGAGGGTGTCCTGCCCGCGGGGGGTGAACACGCGGGCCAGGCCCGAGTTGGTCAGCTCGACGCGGATCTTCTTGAGCACGCTGTCGGGGTCGATCTGGGTCTCGGTGTTGTTGATGAACGTCGAGACCTCGATCAGCGGCGGCTCGCCGCCGGCGAACACGCGCGACTGCAGCATGGATTCGGTCATCACGTCGGCGGCGCGGACGGCGTCGTCGACGTCCAGGCCGGTGGTGGTGACGATGCGCTGGCGGGTGTTGGTGTCCAGACGCTTGTTGGGCGAGGCGCAGGCGGTGGCGAGCGTGCTGGTGGCGAGGGCGAGAATGAGGGCTTGGGTGAGTTTCATGGGGCGGTCTCGTTTTCTGCGGTGGGCTCGCAGGGGTCAGGCGTCAGGTCTTAGGCGTTAGCAAGAGCGCTGACGCGGCGGGTTCTTGTTTTCTGGGAGGGCGAACCTTCCGGTGAGCCGGGTCCCATGTGACGCGCAGGCTCACCGGAAGGTTCGCCCTCCCGTGAGCCTTGGGCTTATTGGTTTTTGAGGAGGTTGAACGGCTTGCGTTCGATGAGTTCCAGGCGGAAGTCCACCACATCCGGGTCGGTGGCGGTGGCGGCGATGGACCGCATCTGGCCGCCCTGCAGGTTGATGGACTTCCAACTGCTGGTGACCGAGTCCTGCACCATGCCGTGGCTGTCGATCCACTCGAAGCGGTAATGAATGGTGTGCTTTTTCTTGTCGCGGTTTTGTATTTGCGCCTGCACCTTGAGGCGGCCGTTGGCCAGCCGGGCCTCGTTGATCGAGACGATCTGGGCGTTCTTGCCCAGCGAGCCGTCGGTGAGGATGCGGTCGTCGTCGACGTAGTCGCGCACACCGATGGGGTCTTTTCGCTGCGCGGTGTTGACGGTCTGGCAACCAGGCAGCACGAGAAAAGACAAGGCGGCGGCAAGCAGCAGACGCGGAGTGGGGCAGGCGGTGTTTTTCATGGGCGGAAAGCTCCGGAGGGGGCGGCCGACACGGGGCGGGACTGGCCGAGCGGGAACGAGTCAATGATAAGCGGCGACGACGGGGTGACGCTGCGAACCCACACGCCGTGGCTGCGGGTGGGGTCGAGGTTGACCGAGTAAGAGACGCCGTGGGCCACCTGCACTTGCAGCCGGCCGTCGGGCGGGACCGGCAGGCGGGCGTAGTCGATCTTCTTCGGCAGGCTGGCCCAGATGCGGCGGTCGGCCTGGTTGGTGGCGGCCTGGTAGCCGATGGCGGCCAGCCGGCCGAAAAGGAGCACCAGCTGGTCTTCGGTGCTGCCCTGTCCGTTGCCCTGGCTGCCGCGTCGTTCGCGCAGGCTCTCGTTGAGCGCGTAGGCGGCGGTGGCTTTGAGGGCGGCGCTGAGGGTGGACTTGACGAGGATCATGGGCAGGCGGTTCTTGAACTCCTGCCCCACCACGGCGTCCAGGTTGGCCAGCGGCTCGGCGACGGCGGCGGTCTCGCCGCGGACGTTGAGCGGCCGGGCGTAGCGGTCGTTCTCGACCAGCACAGGGAAGTTCGCGGCGACGTAGTCGACCTTGCGCGAGACCGCGAAGAGCGGGAGCTCCAGATAGAAGGCGTCGAGGCGGGGCGAGGTGCCGGTGGCGAAGAAGACGTGCGCAGTGGGGGGCGGCGAACTCCCCGAGCGAGCGTCCAGGGCAGCGTTCAGGTCGTCGACAACGCCGGCGTTGTGGGGGGCCATGCCGGCGGCGCGCTCCAGGCTCTTGCGGGCCCGCTCGGCGTCGCCCGCGTCGGCGGGGTGGTACAGAAAGTACAGCCCCTGCAGCAGCTCGGTGAAGGGGTTGGCGTAGTCGGCGTAGACCTCGTATTTGTCCAGCCCGGCAAAACGCTGCGTGAGCGCCTGGTTCAGGCGTGGGTCGTCGTCGGGGGCCAGCGCGTCGCCGGTGCCGCGCTCGGCGGCGTACTGCTTCGACGCAAGCTGCGCGCTTTCGAGTTCTTTGGCGTTGCGTCCCACGGCCTCCTGCTGGTGCCGGTAGGCGCGGTTGAGGCTGGCGCGGGCGGCGGAGGGATCGCCCAGGAACAGGAAGTTCATGGCCCGCAGCGTGGCGGCCATGATGCGGTCGCTGTCCCAGCCGCGGTAGGGCAGCTCGTTGAGGTTGATAAGCAGGGCCCGGGTCTCGGTGGTCAGCGAGATCTCGGGGTTCTGGTCGAACCGGTCGATGGCCGCCTGGGCCTGGGCCAGGCTGTGGTTGCTGGCCTCGAACTCGCCCAGCGCCTGCTGGGTAGCGCCCAGCTCCAGCAGCGCGATGACGCGGTTTCGTTTCTTCTGTCCCTCGCCGCGGGCGTAGGCGTCGAAGACCGCGCGGGCGTCGGCGAGGTCGCCGCGGCGGAAGGCGTTCTGGCCGTCGATGAGCGCCTTGTTGCAGCCGGGCAGCGCCAGCAGCAGCGCGAGCAGCAGGGCGGCGAAGGTAGCAGGCACACCCCGTGTGACGTCCGCCCGGGCCGCGGGTCGTGCTTGGCGGAAAGGTGGAGTCATAACCAAACAACGGCGGACGGCACACAACGTGTGCCTGCTACGTTCAAACCAGACGTCCCCCCCGGACAGCGGTCAGTGGCCGTGATCGCCGTGACCATGCTCGTGGTCGACGAGGCTGGGACGCGCGACGGGCAGGGTCTGCGGGTCGCCGCCCACGTTCACGCCGAAGTCTTCGACCAAAGTCAGCGTGGAAAAACGCGCGGTGACGCGGGTGACCACGGCTTCGCCGACGGAGGCCTCTTCGGTGCCCAGGACCACGCCGGTGTAGGGGTCAACCAGCTGCTGGCCAGTGGCAAACACGGTCCAGGGCTGGCCCACGGCGATACCGGTGCCCTCGCCCCGGTTGATGGTGATCTGCTCACCGGTCTTGGCGATGACGCGAGCGGGGAACAGCTTGTCGAGCACGCGGTTGGCGACGTCGGCGCTCAGGCCGGTGGCCAGGTCGGTGCTCAGGCGGTCGGTCACGTCGCCGCTGCTCTGCACGCCGCGGATGGGCTCGTCGAACTGCTGCTGGGTGACGAAGAGTGTCTCGGAGGTGTGCAGCTCGCCGGTGGTCACGTCGTAAATCTTCATCGTGGCCGACAGCCGCAGTTCGCGCTTGCGGTCGATGACCTGGCCGCCCTCGCCGCGGAGCACCTGCTCCTGGTCGGCGAAGTCGTCAACGGTGGTCTGCACCAGGTACTTGGCGGCCGACTGGGCGAAGGCCTCGGGCAGGTTGGCGTCGTCGGGGTTGGCGAAGACCGACTGAAGCTCCTGGTCTTTCATGACTTCTTCCAGGTCGGTCCGGGCGATGATGCGGAACACGCCGGTGTTCTGCAGGCGGTCGAGCAGCTGCTGGTCCAGCGAGGCGACGATCTTGTCGAGGGCCCGCGACTCGGCGGGGCCTCCGGCCAGCTGCGTGCGCAGCGCCTCGGTGGTGCCGGTGGGATTGAGGGCCACGGCCATGCGGCGGTCCTCTGCCGGGGCCTGGGCTGCAGCGGAGCCGCGGCCGGCGGTGGGGGCGGGCTGTGCGTCGGCATCGGGCAGGTGGGTAACCGCGGCCATGGTCAGCACGGCGAGCGTGGACAGGCGCAGACGTTTTTTACGGTGGGTCTTCAGCATGGGGGGTCTCAATCCGGGTTTTGCAGGCGGGGTTGGCGCGTCGGCGATCGAGGCGGTGCTTACTGAGCCTTCTGCAGGTTCTCGATCATGTTCTGCTCGACGGTCACGCCGTCTTTCGTGTCCACGCGGTAGCCGCTCTGCTTCAGCATGGTCTCGATGCCTTCGGCGATCTTCGTGCGGCTTTCGGCGCCACGGGCCGACTGCTTCAGCTCTTCATACATCGCGGCGGTCTCCTGCCACTCGGCCCGGCCCTCGGCGGTCATGGCCAGGCTGACCTGCAGGGTCTGGCCGTCGTAGACGTTGATGGTGCGTTCCCAGGGCTCGAACTTTTCGCGGGTCAGCCGCAGCTTGTGGATGCCGGGAAACACCTCGAAGGTGCCGGGCGCGCTGCCGACGACCACGCCGTCAAGCTCGACGGTGACCGAGAGCGGTTCCAGCTGGTAACGGTTGCCGGTCAGCACGTAGTTGCCCTCGTCGTCTTTGACGACCTCGGGCACGCTGAGGTCCTGCACGGCGCAGGCGACGGTGAAGCCGACCCGCGCGTCGGCCAGCGTGCGCTCGGGCACCGCGTTGGCGCCGCCGCGGACCGCGAGCTGGTCGCTGATCTGGGCGGCGGCGTCTTCCATGAGGTCGCTGAAGGCGTGGGCGCTGCCGTGCAGGGTGTCGCTCTGCATGGTGCGGGCCCGGGCGCTCGCAGCGCCGCTGAACAAACTGCCGCCCCGGCCGGCGTCCAGGATCTTGTAGGTGGTCAGCAGCTTGTGGGTGGTGACGTGGCGGTCGATGTGGAGGTCCGGCCGCTTCACGTGCTGGGTGGTCTCGTCGAGGCTGTCGAGCGAGCCGATCAAGATGTAGTCGGCGTTGAGGTTTTGGGCCAGCCGCAGGGCCGAAGTGTGTTGCTCCAGCAGGGTGTCCAGGTCCTGCCCGGCGTCGGCTTGCGCCTCGACCCCGGACTTGTCTGAGTCGGGCCGCTGGCCCGAGAACGTCTGCAACGCGGCCGTGACGTCTTCGGGGCTGATGATCTCGAAGCCCTGAGCGGTCAGCTGCGCGATCAGGAGGTCTTCGAAGACCGGGCGTTGGCCGACGAGGGCCTCGCCGCCTCGGTTCTTCACGAAGATCGCCACGCGGCGGGTGGCGGGGGTGTCGGCCGGGGCGTCTGTCAGCGCGTCGACCGGGGCGGGCGCGGCGGCGGATGGCTGCGCGGCTGCGAGCGGGGCGGTGGCGAGCAGCAGGGCGGCGGCCAGCCCGAAAAGGGGGCAGAGCGGTTTCATGGGCAGGGTCTCGTGCCGGGGGCGGATGGGGAAACGGGGCGTCCAGTGTAAGGGGCGCGGAGGCGGTGCCGCCGGACGCACACCGGGCGCGGGAGTCAAGACGCGGGCGATTCGCAATCTTGCGCCGTTGAGGCGGGTTTTGATCGGGAGGGTCGGGGTGGCGGGGTGAAAGTGCTTCCGAAAAATGAACTTAAAATATAAGTTCGGTGCCCCCTCCCCCCCCCCGGATCGTTGACGGGCTCTTTTTTGCTGCGACGTGGCATCGATCCGTCGGCGGTACCGGCCGGGCGTGCAATCCGTTACCTGACACGCTAGACTCGTGGTGTTTGGGTTTTACTTGGAGTCTTTGCATGACCGCCGCCATGAACACCGCCGTTGCGAATGTGTCCTCTCCCGCCGGCCCGCCCGCGGCGGCTCCGTCGCCCCGGCCGGTGAAGCCCCGTGCTGCGCGGCGGGACCGCTATGCGCGGGTGCTGGACGCGCTCGCCGCCGCGGGGCCCGGCGTGTGCCTGGCCCGCGTGAAGGCGGCCTGCGCCGACGAGCGGCCCGCGACGGTGACCCGGCTGGTGAACGAGTTGGCGCAGCAGGGCTGGCTGGTGCGCGAAGACGCGGCGGGCCGCTACCGCTGGAACCCGGGCCGCGGCGGCTTCGACGCCGACCGCTGGCTGAACGACAAGCTGGCCGGCGGCCAGGTGAAGAACCAGCCCGCGGGTGAGCGGCCGCGCGAGCGCCTGCTCGAGCGAGGGGCGGCGGCGCTCAGCAACGCCGAGCTGCTGGCGGTGCTGATCCGCAGCGGCCGACCCGGCGAGTCCGCGGTCGAGGCGGGCCGCAAGCTGGCCTGCGCCTTCGACGGCCGGCTGCCGGCGCTGCCCGACGCGGGACGGGCCGAGATCAAGGAACTGAGCCGCGCCGTGGACGTGACGGGCTACTGCCAGATATTGGCGGGCATCGAGCTGGGGCGGCGGGTACAGGCCGCGGGCGGCGATGAAGCGCCCACGGCGATCCGCTCGACCACCGAGGCCATGGCCTTCTGCCGGCAGCGCTTCGCGCGGCTGGCCCGCGACGGCAAGCAGGAGGAGTTTCACGTGGTCACGCTGGACACCAAGCACCAGGTCATCGCGACCCACCGCGTGACCGTGGGCACGCTGGACGCCAGCCTGGTGCACCCGCGTGAGGTGTTCCGGCCCGCCATCCGCGACGCGGCGGCGGCGGTGCTGCTGGTCCACAACCACCCCAGCGGCGATCCCACCCCCAGCCCGGAAGACCGTGCGGTGACCGACCGGCTGGAGCGGTCGGGTCAGACGCTGGGCATCGACGTGCTGGACCACCTGGTGGTGGCGAGCGGGGGCTGCGTGAGCCTGCGGGCCGACCGCTGACGCGGGGCGTGGCTCGGCGCCCCGATCGGGCCCCGCAGAGCGCTGGCAGTCCTTTGACATACCCCGCGTGAGCCGAGGGCGAGCGAACACGATCGCTCGCAAGGCGACGAAACGATCCTTGGCCGTAGCGACGGGGAGTTGAGTCCACGAAGCGAGCGATTGTTTTCGCCGGCCGCAGGCACGCGAGGTATTTCGACGGGCTGGTAGCACGACCGAACCTTCTTGACCGCGGCGACCGAAGCTGCCGGGACGCCCGGGTTCGGTTGGCCAAGGCTCGGCTCTGGCGACCGATGCCTGAGCAGGTGTGTCCCTTGCAATCGACAATAAAACCGTCAGATCGCCCCTGCTCCCGCCCCCGGAGCCCCGCCATGAACGACCACGAAATCCTGCGCCTGCGCAGCGAACTCATCCACGTCGTGCGTGCTGAAGTCATCGCCAGCTGGCGGGCCACCCCGCAGCGGGCCTTCGGTCACCGCCGCCCGTGCGGGTGAACGCCGACGGCGACATCGGCCTGCTCCGGGCCGCGGGCCGCGGTCTGCGGCTCGTCGGTCTGAATCTGAGGACCGGTTTTAAAGCGACGCGACCTGCCCGGCCGCAGCTTCGCGGCGCGACGTGAACACTGCGAGCAATCCCGTTGCCGGCCCCGTCACCGCGTCACCGGCCGCAGGCGCGTGGGTTTTGCAAGGGACTGGTAAGCTCGGCCGACCGTCGGATCGGCGTCGATGCCGCACCCCGCAAGCCATGAAGCCCCGGCCCTCTGCCCCCATCCGCGACGCCGACGACCCGCGGCTGGCGCCCTACCTGCACATGCGGGACCGCAACCTGCGCGCCGAGCACGGCGGGGCGCGGTTCCTGGCCGAGGGTCGGATGGTGGTCGAGCGGGCGGTGGCGCACGGCATCGAACTTGAGAGTGTGCTGGTGGTCGCGTCGAAGGCCGATGCGGTCCGCGGCCTGGTGCCCGCGTCGACCCGGGTGCTGGCCTGCGCGAAAGAGGTCATGGCGGAGGCGGCCGGATTCGCGCTGCACCAGGGCGTCGTGGCGGTGGGCCGCGTGCCGGCGCCGGTCAGCCTGCGGCAGGTGGTCGCCGACGCCCGCGCGGCGGGGCGGCCCGGCACGCTGGTGGTGTGCCCCGAGGTCACCAACGTCGATAACGTGGGGCTGCTGATTCGTGTGGCCGCGGGGCTGGGGGCCGACGCGATGGTGCTGGGGCCGCGGTGCGCCGACCCGTGGTACCGGCGTGCGGTGCGTACTTCGATGGGCACGGTGTTTTCGTTGCCGGTGGTCCGCTACGCGGTGGCGGGCGCCCCCCGGGCTTCGGGGTGCGGATCGGACCCCGCCCCGGACCTGGACGCGGATTTGGGGTGGCTGGCCGACACCGCCGGATACGACCTGGTGGCGACGGTGATCGACGGCGACGCGCCGGCCCTGGACACGCTGGTGCGCGGCGATGCTCCGGACACCGGCACGGCCGTGCTGCTGGGCAGTGAGGGCTACGGGCTGAACGCAGGCGACGTCGCCCGCTGCACGCGACGGGTGCGCATCCCCATGCACCACGGCGTGGACTCATTAAATGTGGCGGTGGCGGCGGGCATCGTGCTCTACGAAGTGATGCGGCCGCCGCCGGAATAGACCGTGGTGTGCGTGCGTTCCCCCTGTTCCGATGGGGCGCTACACTTCAACGAGACCCTTGCCTGTGAAACACTTTCTACGCCGACTCGCAAACCTGTCCCCCCCGGCCCTGGCCCTGGCCGGGGTGATGGTGCTGCCCGCCGCCTGCTCGCTTGCCGACGGCGGCGATGACGAAACTACGGACCCCACTTCCGAAAGAGAGATCGTCTTGATGACCGATCCCCCACGCGACGCCGACGGCCAGCTGATCCCCGTGGAAAAAACCGAAGCCGGCTGGCGTGACGAGCTGACCGATCAGGAGTTCCGCATTCTGCGGGAGTCCGGCACCGAGCGTGCCGGCACCGGTCGGTATCTGGATCACAAAGACCAGGGGATCTACGCCTGTGCCGGATGCGGGCTTGCACTCTTCGAGAGCGAAACGAAGTTTGATTCGGGGACCGGCTGGCCGAGCTTCTATCGGCCCATCGGCGCCGACCACGTGGCCAGCATCCGTGATGAGTCCCACGGCATGGTCCGCGTCGAGAACCGCTGCGCCCGCTGCAACGGGCATCTGGGGCACGTCTTCAAAGACGGGCCGAAGCCAACCGGTGAGCGTTACTGCATGAACGGGTATGCGCTGCGTTTTGTGCCGGCTGACCGGGCGGACCCGCCGGGCGAGTGAGTGCGCCAGCGTCGATCGCGAGCGTCTGCGACGGTGCGGGGAGCCTCTGGTTCGGACGCCGTCTCGCAGCGCAGGCATTCCGACGCCACGCGGTGCACGTCACGGCGCGGGCCGGGCCGGCAGCGCCGCCACCGCCGCGGCGTAGGCCTTCGCCGTGCCGTCGGAGCCGGTCAGCTTCAGTCCCAGGTCGTGCAGCAGCCCGTCCTTCAGCCCGTAGATCACCCCGTGCAGGGTGAAAACCTGGCCCCGGGCCCACGCCGTGCGGATGGTGGTGGTGCGGGACACGTTCATCACCTGTTCGATCACGTTCAGTTCGCAGAGCCGGTCGCAACGCTCGACGGGGTCGGCCACTCCGTCGAGCAGGGCGGCGTGACGGTCGCGGACGTCTTCGATGTGACGCAGCCAGTGCTCAATCAGGCCCATCTCCGTGTCGTCGAGCGCGGCCTTCACCCCGCCGCACCCGTAGTGGCCGCAGACGATCACGTGCTGCACCTTCAGCACGTCGACCGCGTACTGGATCACCGACAAGCAGTTCACGTCGCTGTGCACCACGACGTTGCCGACGTTCCGGTGCACGAACACGTGGCCCGGATCGAGACCCACGATCTCATTGGCGGGCACCCGGCTGTCGGCGCAGCCGATCCACAGGTATTTGGGGGCCTGCTGCTTGGACAGCCGCGTAAAAAATGTCGGGTCTTTGCGGATCATCCCCGCGGACCAGACGCGGTTCATCTCGAACAAATCGTCGATGCGGGTGTGCGGCATAGGAAAGATGTTACCGCCGGGGACCGCCCGGCAGAATCCGCTATCCTGCCGGCCGCATGGACCTTTCGCTGCTGATCGACAACCTGCGGACGCCGGCGATCCTTTTCTTCGCGCTGGGGGTCTTCGCGGCGGTCATGAAGTCCGACCTCACGCTGCCCCAGCCCATCCCCAAGCTGCTGTCGATCTACCTCTTGATGGCGATCGGTCTGCACGGAGGGGTGGAACTGGTCAACAGCGACCTGGGCGTGTCGGTCATCCTGACGCTGGTGGCGGCGGTCGTGCTGGCGTCGATCATCCCCTTCTGGACCTACGGGCTGATGCGGCTGCTGAAGCTGGACGTGCCCAACGCCGCGGCCATGGCGGCCACTTACGGCTCGATCAGCGCGGTCACCTTCATCACCGGGGTGAACTTCCTGGACGCGCTCAACAGCCCCGACCCCGCCTATACCCCCGGTGGACACATGGTCGCCGCCATGGCGCTGATGGAGAGCCCGGCGATCGTGGTGGGCGTGCTGCTGGCCCGGCTGTTCGCGAGCGCACCCGACTCTCCCGGTGGCGCGGCGGTGGTCCCGCGCGAGAAGCTGGACTGGGGCGAGCTGCTGCGCGAGGCCTTCCTGAACGGCGCGGTGGTGGTGCTGGTCGGCTCGCTGCTCATCGGCACCGCGATCGGCAACAAGGGCTGGGAGAGCATCAAGCCGTTCGCCTACACCCCGTTCAAAGGCGTGCTGTGCCTCTTTTTGCTGGACATGGGCCTGGTGGCCGCCCGCCGGCTGGGCGACCTGAAGGCGTGCGGCCCGCGGCTGATCGGCTTCGCCATCCTGAGCGCCCCGGCCCACGCGGCGCTGGGGATTCTCGCGGCGTGGCTGCTGGGCGTGGGCCAGGGCGACGCGCTGCTGCTGGCCGTGCTCGCCGGCAGCGCCAGCTACATCGCCGTGCCCGCCGCCATGCGGCTGGCCGTGCCCGACGCCAACCCCGGGCTGTACGTCACCATGTCCCTGGCCGTGACCTTCCCCTTCAATATCACCCTGGGCATCCCGCTGTACATGGCGGCCATCAACGCGCTTTGGGCGTGACCCCGCACGGCGCCGGAGCTCAACCATGCAAGACACCCAACGCATCGAAGTGGTCATCGACTCCATCCACGTCAACCAGGTGGTCGAGCTGTTCCGCAACGCCGGCGTGGCGGGCTACACCGTCATCCGCAACGCCTCGGGCTGGGGTGACCGCGGGGCCCGGGTGCCCGACGGCGTGTCGGGCGTGTTCGAAAACTGCGTGGTGCTGTGCGCCTGCGACCAGGACCGCTGGGACGCGGTGGCCGAAGGCCTGCGCGAGCTGCTGAAGCGGTATGGCGGGGTGGCACTGGTCAGCCAGGCGCAGCTGATGCGCCACTGATCAGACCGGGGGACGGGGGGGGCTGGCCGAGGGCGGGGCGCGTCCGGTATCCTGAGGGCGTTCTTCACCGGGCCGCTCGGGCTTGTATTTCTTCGGAGTGCCTGCCCGTGAAACCCCTCACCCGCCGCCGCTTGCTCAAGTCGTCCGCCGCTCTGGGCGCGTTCTCGTTCCTGCCGGCCCCCATCGCGCTGGGCAGCAAGGCCGTCGGGGGCGTGGCGCCCAGCGAGAAGCTGAACGTCGCGTTCATCGGCACCGCGCAGAAGGGTTCGAACAACCGTACGGCGTTCGTCAGCACCGGCATGATGAACGTGGTGGCGTTGTGTGACCCCGACCTGAACCAGAAGCAGGCGCAGGAGTCGGCCGCCGCCCACCCGGAAGCGAAGCAGTTCACCGACTTCCGCCGCATGTTCGACGCGATGGCGGACCAGATCGACGCGATGGTGGTGTCCACGCCGGACCACTCGCACTTCGCCGCCACGATGCACGCGATGATGCTGGGCAAGCACGTGTGGTGCGAGAAGCCGCTGGCCCACACCTTCGGCCAGTGCGAGCGGCTGATGACGATGGCCGCCAAGTCGGGCGTGGTCACGCAGATGGGCAACCAGGGGCACTCGTCGGCCAACCGCACGCAGTTCAAGGCGTGGACCGAGGCGGGCGTCATCAAGGACGTCACGCGTATCACCGCCTACATGAACAAGTGGCGCCGCTGGCACGGCTGGGGCCCCGGCACCACGGCTTACCCCACCGAACCGATGCCCGAAGGCATGGACTGGGAGGCGTGGGTGGCCACGGCCCCCGAGCACCCGTTCAGCAAGAAGCTGCACCCGGGCAACTGGCGCAGCTGGTTTGATTACGGCAGCGGCTGCTTCGGCGACTGGGGCCCGCACATCCTCGACACCGCGCACCGGTACCTGGAGCTGGGCTACCCCGAGACCGTCACCGCCGTGCACCGCGCCGGCCTCAGCGACCTGGTCTTCCCCGAGGCGAGCACGATCCGCTTCGACTTCGCCGCCCGCGGCGCCATGCCCCCGTGCGAGGTCACCTGGTACGACGGGCAGGAAAACATCCCCGAGTTCGAACCCGAGCTGGGCAACCTGGACAAGGAGACGGGCGAGCGCACGCCGCTGACGCCCGACCCCAAGTCGCCGGGCAAGGTCATCTACGGCAAAGACCTGACCTTCCAGGGCGGGTCGCACGGCTCGGTGCTGCAGGTGGTGCCGCGCGACAAGTACCTGGACATCCGCCGCGACCTGCCGCGCTTCGAGAGCAGGGTGAGCGGCCACTGGGAGAACTTCCTGCTGGCCTGCAAGGGGCAGGAAGAGGCGAACTCGCCGTTCTCCGTGAGTGCTCCGCTGTCACAGGTGTTCAACCTGGGCGTGCTGGCCCAGCGGTTCGGCGGCGAGTTGAAGTTCGACGCCGCGACGAAGCAGATCACCAATCACGAGGTGGCCAACGCGCTGCTGGACCCGCCGCCGCGCAAGGGGTGGGAGTCTTACTACGCGGGGTAGGCCCGACGACGCGTCCCCACCGAGCCCGCGGTGGACGGATGCGGCGGGCCATCTCTTATTCACGACCGCTTCATCACCGACGGGGCAGACTGGGACGAATCGAACGTTCTGCGGGCCCGCCGGGTTCGCCGGTGCGGTTCGTCCAACCGCACCGCGAGGTCCATTCTGCCTTCATCCGCTCCCGATGTTCACGCGCTCGCCCGCGACTTGCTGGGCTTAGAGGCGTTACGCCCCGACCAGGTGGCGACGCTGAAGCTGCTGCTCGACGGCCACGACACGCTCGCGGTGTTACCCACCGGAAGCGGCAAAAGCGCGATCTATCAGCTGGCCGGGGCGGCGCTGGCGGGTGAGCAGGAAGCGGTGACGCTGGTGGTGTCGCCGCTGATTGCGCTGCAGGCCGACCAGCTTGCGGGCATGCGGGCGTCGGGGCTGCGTCGCGCCGAGTTGCTGAACGGGCACAGCCCCGCGTCGCACCGCGAGACGCTGACCGCGGCCATCGCCGGGGGCACACTGGGCTACCTGTTGCTGGCGCCCGAGCAGCTGATGAACCCCGACACGCGGGCGATGTTCCGCGGGCATCCGCCGGCGTTGTTTGTGGTCGACGAGGCGCACTGCGTGAGTGAGTGGGGGCACGACTTCCGGCCCGACTACCGCGAGCTGGAGAAGGTGCTGAACGACTTCGACACGCGGCCGCGGGTGCTGGCCCTCACCGCCACCGCCGCGCCGGCGGTACGCGACGACATCCTGGAGCAGCTGGGCGCGGTGAACCCCGCGGTGCACGCGGCAGACCCCGACCGGCCGAACCTGCATCTGTCGGCGGAGGTCTGTCCCGACGCCGAGACCAAAGGCCGCCTGGTGCTGCCGCGGGTGCGTGATCTGGCGGCGGCGGCCGGCTGCGGCGACGCGGGCCGCTGCTGCGGCATCGTGTACGTGGCCACCCGCGCCAACACCAGCCACGTCCGCGATCTGCTGGCCGAGGGCGGCCTGCCGGCAGCGACCTACCACGGGGGGATGAGCCGCGGTGAACGCACCGGACAGATGGCCGCGTTCATGAGCGGCGAGACAAAGATCATCGTCGCCACCAGCGCGTTCGGCATGGGGGTCGACAAGGCGAACGTGCGCTTCGTGCTGCATTACGACGTGCCGGACAGCCTCGACAGCTATTTTCAGCAGATCGGCCGGGCGGGCCGCGACCGGCGGCCCGCAGCGGCGCACCTGCTCTACACCGAGGCGGACATGGGCCGCCAGAAGTCGCTGACCGCGCCGGCACGGCTGAACGAAGACGAGGTCTACGAAGTCATCGAGGCGGTGGTCGACGCCGACGGGGCGGAGCCGGTGGACTCCCTGCAGGAGGAGACCGAGGTCAGTCCCGGGCGGCTGAACCGCACGCTGCAGCTGCTCGAAGCGATGGACGCGGTGGAGGTGTCGCTGGACGAGGAAGCGCAGGCCGCGGACGCCGATCGGCTGGAGGCAAACGCCGACGACCGTGCCGCGGCGGTGCTGGCGCGGCAGCAGCGTTTCCGCGACTGGCGGGCCGACCGCTTAACGCAGATGAAGCGTTACGCCACCACGGGATCCTGCCGGCGTGCGTTGCTGCTGCCGTACTTCGGCGGCGTAAGCGACGGCCGGTGCGGGGCGTGTGACCGCTGCACGCAGGCGGCGGGCGCGGGTGACGCCGAACCCGACGGCGATACGGTGAACACCCCCGCCGGTGCCCCGTTCGCATTGCGGGCCCGGGTGGTGCACGACACGTTCGGTCCGGGGATCGTCGAGGCATACGCCGACGGGTGCGTCGAGGTGCTGTTCCGCAAGGCGGGCACCAAAGCGCTGAACCTGACCTTCCTGGCCGATCACCCGGTGCTGCGTGCAGCGCAGGAGTAAACAGGCTCGACACCGTTCCGCCGGCTTTCCGAGTTTCACCCCTTCGAGCCCGACCATGACGCCCGCCCTCGGCTGGACCGCTTCTCTCATCCTGCTGATCACCATCGTCTACCAGTCGCGGCAACAGCTTCGGCGGGACGGCGACGGAGCCTCGCCGTGGCTCTTCCTTGGGCAGGGCTCGGCCAACGCCCTGTTCGTCATCTACGCCGGCCTGCTGGGCGACCCGGTGTTCGTGGTCACAAACGCGCTGCTGCTGGCTGCATCGGTCTACGGCGTGGTGTTGTGCGCGCGGAAAAAGGGCGGTGCCGGCCGGCTGGCGGAAGACGCCGTCGACGAACTGAAGGGCACGTCGCAAGCGCGGCCGAGAGGGCAACCGATCGGGGATTGATTGAATCGATTTTCATCGCAGGCTCAGCGGTCAACGGATGACGCCGCCGTAATATTTATTCTTTTGCGGAAAGTGTCTCGTAAGGAGCCTCCGATGAACGAACCGCTGCTGTGTCGACCGCTTAACGCTTTTTCCGACGCGGGCTACGCCGTGCAGCACAGCACCTCGGGCCTCTACGGCCGGGTCACGCTGATCGACCCCAAGGGGTCGGGGAAAACGGCTTCTTCTACGAACTTACGCCCTCTGGCCGCCGCCGTATCGTGGACGACCTGCTGGACCACTACGCGTGCAGCGCCGTGGTGGGGACATTCCTGGTGCATCCGGTCGCGGCGATTGGGCCCGGCGGCGTGCGGCCACCGAGCCCCGCGAGTGCCGCAAGCCGCACAGGGTGACTCGGGCGGGCAGCGATTAAAAGAGATGGCGGATCGGTGGACGAGGTGCGCTCGAACAGTATCGGCAGAACGCTGGCGGACGAAGCGTTGAAGCAGGCGTTTCACGATCACCAGGACGAAACCGACCGCCAGGTCGAGCGGCTCGAACAGGGCTTCGAACTGCTTGGCCGGGCCGAGCGTTCGGAAAAATGCGACGCCGCGGCGGGGCTTGTCGAAGAGGGAAAATCGGTCATCAACGAGATCGGCGAGGACGGGCCCAAGGACGTGATGCTGACCGCTGCGGGCCGAAAGGCTGAACACTACGGGATCGCTTCGTACGAGGACGCGGCCAGGTTTGCGAAGGTGCTCAGGAACAAAGAGCTGGCGGAATTGCTGGAGTCGACACTCACCGAGGAGCGCGCCACGGCCAAGAAACTGAAGTCGATCGGTCGGCGTCTGGCCAAGCGTTTGCGCGAGTAACGCGGCGATCAGAAGGCCGTCGCGTCAAACACATCCGGTTGGGGTGACCGACTGAGTTGGAGCCCTTGCCCGCCCGCTACGCACGGCGGGATTTCCATTTCCCCGGAACCAGCGAGACTTCTCATCGATCCCGTGACCCCGTTCGACCTGACCCGCCTGTTCTACGGCAGGCAGCCGCCGCTGTTTTTCGTCGAGATCGATTTTCGAGCGGCGTTGGTGTTGCTGGCGGCCATGCTGATTCTCAAACTCACCGGCAAGCGGAGCCGACGGGAGCTGACCGCACGCTCGGGCGACCAGGCCTCCGACGCCGCACGGTGGAACCAGCCGTCGCAACGCAGGTGCCGAACTCCCGCAGCGATGCTGGTCGGGTCGTAACCGTCGGAATTGAAGTTGTCCAGCTTCGCCGACAGGGCCACGTCCGGGCAATTCACGGCAACCGAATGGTCTTCGAGTGAAAACAGCGCTCCCGCCGAATCGGGGGAAAGAGACGTCGCAGGCATCGCGGCGGTAGAGGACAGGGGCGGGACGGTCATGATGACGGGCCTGGATCGTGCGGCATTGAAAGAGAAAAGATTGATCCCGCGTCGCCGACCGGAGGCTGTGATCTGTCTGCAATCTTGCTCAGGCGTACGGAGTCTGCGATCGAAACGTTGGTTGGCTTCGCACATCGGGTAGGTCCATCGAACACCGAAAATCCTCCATCGCCAGCTACGTACGACCTGATGAAGCGGGTCCCCGTTAAACCAAATCCTCACGACGCACGAAAGCCGCAAGTGTGTAGGGTGGTTGCCATGTGGGAAAAATGGATCACAGCGAATGCGGGCGACTGGCCCATGGTGCTTTTCAGCGGGCTGGTCGCTTACGTTGCCATTCTCGCGTACGTACGGGTGGCGGGACTCCGCAGTTTTTCCAAGATGACCGCGGCTGACTTTGCCATGACGGTGGCCGTGGGGTCGGTCTTCGGCGCCACCATTGCGTCGCCGTCACCCACGCTCGTCTTCGGGCTGCTGGCGATGGCGGTGCTGTTCGCCGGGCAGTGGTTCTTTGCGCTCGTTCGCCGGCGGGTCCCCGCGGTGTCGAAAATCACCGACAACTCGCCGCTTCTCCTCATGGCCGGCGGCGAGATCGTGTACGCCAACCTGCGGCGGGCCAACCTCACCGAATCCGACTTGTTTGGAAAACTGCGCGAGGCCAACGCGCTGAACTACGAGGCTGTTCTTGCGGTGGTGTTTGAAAGCACTGGCGATGTGTCGGTGCTCCACGCCAGCGATGAGGAAACGCTCCACCCGGACTTTTTGCGGGGGGTCATCGGAGCCGAGCGGATGACCACGGCCTCCGTTGACGCAGCGGCTGACCAGCCGGGGTGAACCGGTGCCGCGGCCGCCGACCACGCCAAAACCGTTTGTCTCGGCCCTCATCGGACCCCTGTGAACTCAGCGACCCACTGGTGTGTGCGATCGCGTACCCCGGATGGATCCGCCAGCGTCCGACATGCTGCCCTCTTTCGAGAACGCGCTGAGGTCGTCGTGTTTGAATCCGATGGCGACGCCGCTGAAGCGATCGACGGCGGGTGGGCGGCGATCGCGAAGGCCGCGGTGGGGGCCAGCGTGCAGGCGGCGCGCATGAGCAGCGTATTCGTGCGTACAGGACCACTCATCGGATAAAAGGGAGTCGTCCCCTTTTTCGGCCCGTCCCCTTTTTCGGCCCCTTTTTCGGCCAGGGGGCCGCGTCGCGCAGGCCACGCGGCTCTGTGGCCTCTGTGTTGAAGCGAAGCGCTGCCTTGAATACGCCAGAGCACTGGTGGGGATCGCGAGTTGGCAAGCGGTGCATTGGAGGAGCGGTAGAGACCCTCAGAATCCAAGGGTATTGCCCCTTTTCCCGGCTCGGGTGAAATCTTAATCGCTATCGGAGCTCCGACCCCACAGTTGCGGGAGCTCCGACCCCACAGTTGCGTTGGTGCGTGCGGAAAGGTTTAGTCTTCAAGTGCCGGAACGAGCAGAACCTTGTCGTGTCCGTCCGCAATCAATTCGCGTTCGATCTTCGACAGCAGTTCGGCGTGCTCGATCGCGCGAACGCCGGGACGGGAAGGGACGACGGCGACATACAGCCAGTCATCATCGACTTTGGAGTCGGAAACCTTCAGGTAGATGCGGTCTTGTTGCTCGGCCGTTCGCAAGCGGTCGATGACGCTGTTCACAATTTTCTGGGTGTCGGCGGTGGTTGACATGGGATCATTCTAGGTTAAAGGGTGTCGAACACCGTGGATAAAATGGAAACCGCTTTGCGAGCGTCACGCCCGTCGATGGAAGTCGAAGGGCGGTAGTCGGCATTGATGCGCAGGGTGTAGAGCTCGGAGATGAGCTGTGACAGCCAGAGGCGTTTTGCCGCGTCCATGCCCGGCATACTGGTGCGGATCATCCGGCAGATGCCCCCGCTTCCGGCTTTGCCGGGGTGGTTGGGGCCTTCGCGGCCGACGGGAAACGTGAGGTTGCCCACGGCGTTCAGCTCATGGGTCACCCGCGAATAGGCGGCGTAGTAGGTGCGCGACAGGCAGGAGCGGTGGTGGTCGCGAACCAGTTGGTTGGCGGCTTTCCGAGCGTCAGAGGCGAGTTGGAACCAGTCTTCAGTCATTTGGCAAACTCAATCGTACGCATCTCGCGCAGCACACTCACCTTGATCTCACCCGGGAAGGTCAGCTCTTCGCTCACCCGCTTGGCGATGTGGCGGGCGATGGCGTGGCAGTCGTTGTCGCTGACGCCGTCGGGGTCGACGATGACGCGGACTTCGCGGCCGGCCTGGATGGCGAAGGCCTCGCGCACGCCGCGCTGGTCGCGGGCGATCTGTTCGAGGTCCTTCAAACGCTTGACGTAGCGCTCGAGGCTCTCGCGCCGCGCACCGGTGCGGGCGCCGCTGATGGCGTCGGCGGCCATGACAATCGGCGTGTAGGGCGTGGTGGGGGGGATGTCGTTGTGGTGGCCTTCGACGGCGTTGAGCACGGCTTCTTTTTCGCCAAACTTGCGGCAGAAGTCGGCGCCGATCTTGGGGTGGCCGCCCTCGACGTCGTGGTCGAGCGCCTTGCCGATGTCGTGCAGGAAGCCGCAGCGGCGGGCGAGCTCGCCGTCCAGGCCCAGCTCGTCGGCGATGACCTGGCAGAGGTAGGCGACCTCGTGGCTGTGGCGCAGGATGTTCTGGCCGTAGCTGGTGCGGTAGTGCAGGCGGCCCATGGCCTTGCTGACCTGCGGGTGCAGGCCCAGGATGTTGGCCTCGATGCAGGCGTCTTTGCCGTACTTGACGAGCTTGGCGTCCATCTCTTCGGTGACCTGGTTGAAGACTTCTTCGATCCGGGTGGGCTGGATTCGGCCGTCGTCGATGAGGCGGCGGAGGGTCTCGGCGGCGACGGCCCGGCGGACGGGGTCGAAGCAGCTGACGGTGATGACGCCGGGGGTGTCGTCGACGACGACGTCGACGCCGGTGGCCTGCTCAAATGCGCGGATGTTGCGGCCTTCGCGGCCGATGACGCGGCCCTTGAGGGCGTCGTCTTCGATCTTGACGGCGTTGGTGGTGCTCTCGGCGGTGTGCTCGCTGGCGTACCGCTGGATGGCGGTGAGGGTGATCTTCTGGGCGGCCTCTTTGGCTTCTTCTTCGGCGCGCTCGGTGACCTGCCGGACCAGGGCGCCGGCTTCGTGGGTGAGCTGCTGTTCGAGCAGGGTCATCATCTCGCGCTTGGCGTCTTCCTCGCTGAGGTGGCTGATGCGCTGCAGCTCGGCTCTCATGCGCTCGGCGTGCTGGTCAGCTTCTTTGCGGCGCTGGGCGACGATCTGTTCGGCTTCGTCGCGCTTGGTGGCGATGGCGTGCTGCTCGGCTTTGAGCTGGGTGTCGCGGACGCCGAGGTCTTTTTCCTGGGTCGCGAGGGTTTCGAGTTTTTTGTCGAGCAGGTCTTCGCGTTTGGTGAGGCGGCGTTCTTTCTCGGCGACCTCGTTGCGGAGGGCTTCGGTTTCTTTCTCGAAGGCCGCACGTTTTTTGCCGAGCTGGGTCTGGGCGTCGAGCTCGGCCTGCTTGAGCAGGGTGGCGGCCTGGGCCTTTGCGCTGGTGACGGTGGTTTCGGCGGTGCGCTCGGCGTCGGCCTTGGCCTGGCCCGCACCTCCGCGGCCGGTGAGCACGGCGGCGACGTAGCCGCCGGCGCCGGTGAGCAGGCCGGTGACGGCGAGGGCGGCGGCGCCGAAGCCCGAACGCGGCGCCTCGGCGGTTTGGGCCAAGAGCGGGGCGAGGGTGTCCAGGGCGGACAGAAGGTATGAGAGTTGCATCGCGGGGTCCCTTTCCGGTCGGACCGTGCGCAACACGGGCCGGGGAGGTGAGGGGCACACCGCGGGGGCGGGGCCGGCGCCCGCTTGGGGCGGGGGCCGGGCTGGGCGGGGGGGGCCGCGGACGCTGGAGCGTCTGCATCAGCTTGCGGAGACGGTGATCAGGCGGGGCCGGATCCGGGGACGGGCTCGCGTGCCGCAGGGGTCGAGCGTGCCCTTGGGCTGCGCGGGCGGCCGGGGGAGGGGCTCGTGGAGGCGGGGGAGGGCGGCATGCGGGAAGGGGGCGTCTCGGCGGGGGAGGGTGCGGGTCGGGGGGTCGCGGTGGGGCGTGTGCCGGTGGCCGCGGACGTGGCGAAGCGCGGTGGTCGTCGGGGGGCTCGACCGGGTGGCTGATGGGGGCGGGCCCCGCCCCGCGCGGGGGGCGGTGTGCCGGGGTTAAGCGCCGTCGGCGGCGCGGGTATATATCTTCATCTTAGGCCGCGGGGCGCGCAGGGGCCAATCAAGGTCGGCCCGGGTCGGGCGGTCGCCACGGGTTGCGGGGCGCGATGGGGTCGGTCAGTTGGCGTAGCGCAGGCGGCGGACGCCGACCCAGGCCAGGGTCTCGAACGCGAGCCCGGCGGCGCCGAGCAGTGCGAGTATCAGCAAGGGGCCGAGCAGGGGGTGAGGCGCGCCGAGCAGACGCCGGCCCAGCGCGTCGGCCCCGGGGCCGGCGAGCGCCGGGGCGGCGGCGGCGATCAGGGCGGCGGCGGGCAGCCAGCCGACGCTGGCGTAGGCGACGATGCGTTGGGCCCGGGCAAAGGGCACGCGCCAGCCGTGACGGCGGCTGAAAAACCAGAGCCCCGCCGCTTCGACGTAGCTGAACAGCAGCACGCCCTTGGCGGCGGCCATGCCCAAGAGCCAGGCGGTGAGCGGCGGCTGCCGGTGCAGGGTGGCGGCGAGAGCACCGGTGATCACGCCCGCGGCGCAGGCGTTGACCAGCAGGTAGAGCCGGTCGGGTGCGGGGCTGCCGCGGGTGGAGAGGATGTCGAAAAAGCCGCCGGGCGAGCGGGCGAGCCCGGCGGCGGTGCGGGCCCATGCGCCGGCGGAGAAGCGGTGTTGCCAGGCGACACCGGGCCGGCGCTCGGGAAGCGAGTCGACAACGGGGCGGCCGCACTCGGGGCAGTCGGCGTGGGCAGAGTGCGGCGAGTGCGGCGAGTCGGTCGGGTCGGTCGGGTCGGGAAGGGGATAGCCGCAGGCTTCGCAGAGAAGACCGGGGGACGGGTTCGCGGCGAGGTGGGGCGACGCGGTTTTCAACGCAAAAGGGCGCTCCGTTTTCGACCGGTCCAATCGGATCGCGTCCGCACGCTTCAGGACACGGGGGTCATGCCCGCGACGTCGGGTGGCACGAAGTGGCGCCCCAGCCCCGGCAGGCGGAGCGCGGTGTGCAGCAGCCGGTCGGCGAGTTTTTTGGGCTGGCCACGGGGGGCGAAGCCGACCGGTGCCGTGGAGTCGGCCAGGGCGGCGCGGTGAGCGGGGGTGTCGGGGGCGGCGACGGGCAGGCCGGCGGCGACCGCGTGCCGCGCGGCGGCGCTGTCGGGCCGGGCGGCGGTGCCGGCCCGCGGGTTGACGAACAGCAAGGCGTCACAGCCTGCCAGCACGGACTCGGGGTGGGCGAGCCGCGCGTCCTGCACGAAGAGGTCGGCGTCGGGGCCGCGGTCCAGGTGGTCCTGGGCGCGGGCCCGCCGGTGCTGCAGGGGGTGCACCAGCAGCCGCACCCGCCGCCCGCTGGCGGTGCGTACGAGGCTGACGACCAGCGCGGCAGTCCAGGCGTCGGCCACGGGGGCCGGGTCGCTCAGCAGGGCGACCACGGGGGTGTCGTTGTCGATGCCCCACCCGCGGCGCAGGCGTTCGCGGTCGGCCGGGGCCGGGTCGGCGGGCGGTGTGGGGTCGATCACCGGTCCAGCTCGCGGCCGGGGGGGGGCGGCGTCCAGTCGTAGAACAGCTGGCCGAGCGCGAGGCCCGCCGCATCGGCGAGGTGATCCAGGGTCTGACGCGGCGTCTCTTTGCCGGCCAGCCGGGAGCGGCGCTGGGCCATCGTGGCCCGCACCACCACGGGGTGTCCGTCGGGCGCCGCCACGGCCTCGGCGGGCCAGATGCGAGCGCCGGTGGCGGCGTCGATGATCTTGACGTCCAGCCGCAGGGACGGCACACCGGCCGGGTCGCCGCGGTGGGTGTCGAGCCCGATCGGGGTGAGGCGGGCGTAGACGACCTGCTCGGCGTGCAGGCGGCGGCCGATGTCGTCGATGGGTGTGGTGTGCCACGCGTCGCCCAGCCGCGCTTCGAGGCGCGCGACCTGGTCGGCGTCGACCAGCGCGGCGGTCTCGAGCGCGCCGTGGAAGCGCATGTGGTGCAGCGCGACGGCGCCGAGGGTGCGGGGCACCCGCGGGTCGTTCAGGGTGCGGTCCGGGTCGTCGACCAGCACGGCGGTCACGCGGTTGGGCAGCGTGAAGACGGCGGGGGTGGGCGGGGGGCCGTGCACGGCCTGGTCGACGATGCCGAACAGGGTGCAGCCGCCCGTTCCCGGGCCCAGGCCGCAGACGAGCACCACGAAGGCCGTCAAGCCCCACCGCGTCGTGCGGGCGGGGCGGGCGGTCGGAACGTAAGCGGAGGCGGCGCGGGTCATGCCTGGGTCAGCGGCGGGCGGGGACCACGACGATGTGGTCGTGGAAGAGGTTGGCGACTTCGGTCGAAAACGCGCTGAGCACGGCGGCCTCGATCTGGGCCTCGTCGCCGTTGACCACGCCAAACTCGGTGCGGGCGTCGGGGAACTGGGCGGCCACCTCGCGGTCGAAGGCGCGGTTGTCGGGGTCGACGCCGTCGGCCTCGCATACCGACACGTTGGCGTTGATGATCCCGCGGAACACGCTGCGGTTGCCCGCCTCGTGGGTGGCGTACCGGTTGAGGTCAACGGTGACCAGGCGGCTGACGCCCAGTTCACGCATCAGCGTCGCGGGGCGTCGGGTGGCCCAGTAGGGGTTGCGTTGGACGTAGTCTTCGGCCGCGGCGGGGGTCATCAGGGTGGCTTCCGGCAGGGCGTTGGCCAGGCCGATGACGACGGCCTCGTGGACGCGGCGGGTGGCCTGGGGAAAGCGGAAGAAGGTGGCGTCGTCGGCGGCGACCAGCACGCCCACGCGCTGGCCGGCGAGGCCGCGGTAGGCGGCGTCAACCCGCACCTCTTTGTCGCGGGCCGTGACCACGGCGACGGCGCCGATGAGGTTGCAGCCCGGCGACGCGGCCAGGGTGGCCAGGGTGGCCAGTACGGCGGCGAGCACAGGGGCGGCGGCGGGCCGGGCGATGCGGCGGGGGGGGCGGTCGGGCATGGTCGGTCACGACGCGGGGAACGCGGAACAGGAAACGCGGGGCCGGATTTTACCGGTTAAGCCCCGACCCGGGTGAACCGCCAGGCGGTATAGCCCCAGGCCGCCAGCACGACCGCGATCGCGGCGAGCACGACGCGTCCGCGGATCAGGCAGCGCAGCAGCCGCGTGACGGCCAGGCCGGTGACCGCGGCGTAGAGGCCTGTGATCGCGGCCGCGGCGCAGAGCAGGGCCAGCAGGGCGCCGGCGGGTTGCACCGCGGCGGCGCCCAGCAGATCGCCGTCGGCGGCGTGGGCGAAGGCCGTGGTCATGCCGCAGGTGGCGCAGGGCAGGCCGCTGGCGGACAGAAACCCGCAGGGCGTCATCCCCAGCTGGAGGTGCGTGCCGTGACCCGCGGGGTCGGGGCGGAGGCCCGCGGCAATGAGCAGCGGCGTAAGGGCGACGGCGGCGATCCCGGCGCCGAGCAGGCGGTCGCGGGCGCCGCCGGCGACCGGGCGTGGCGGAGGCGTGGCGGAGGCGGACGTCGGGGCGCGGGCGTCGTTGATCGGGGGGGGCGTGGGGTCCACGGGCAAGGAGCGTAGCGCGTCGGGGGAGCGGGCGGGGGTGTCGCCGGTGTCGACGGGGGTTCCGGGGCGGGTTAGGCTTTTCCGATGGGTTTTGTCCGAACGTCTCCTCCGCCAACCGAACAGGCCGCTGAACCGCCCGTGCCGTCCGCCGGCACGGGCGGTGCGCAGCGGTCCGGTCGCCGCCGCCGCCGGCCGCGGATCTTTGATGGACGCCGGCCCGTCTCGGTGCTGCCGACGGCCTTCACGCTCGGGAACCTGCTGTGCGGGTTCCTCGCGTTGTTTATGGCCTCGCGGCCGATGGACACCCCGATCTTCTTTGCGAGCTGGACGCCGCTGACCGCGGCGGCGGCCTTCGTGTTTCTGGGGCTGGTGTGCGACGGGCTGGACGGGCGGGTGGCGCGGCTGACCAAGACCACCAGCGACCTGGGGGCACAGCTGGACTCGATGGCCGACATGGTGTGCTTCGGCGTGGCGCCGGCGTTCATCATGGTGCAGGTGATCGGGGTGCAGGGGCCGTTTTTTTTCGAACACGGCGACACGCTGTTTGACCGGCTGGGCCTGGTGATCGCATGCATCTACGTGGCGTGCGCAGGCCTGCGGCTGGCCCGGTTCAACCTGGAGGTCGAGGGCGACGACGTGCGGCACCACCTGTTCTTTCACGGGCTGCCCAGCCCCGGGGCGGCGGGCGCGGTGGCCAGCATGACGCTGCTGCACCAGCAGATCTGGGCCCGCGACGCCGCGGCGTTCGGGGCGGGTGTGTCGGTATACGTGCTGATGGCCGCGACGCTGCTCTGCGCCGTGGCGATGGTCAGCCGGTTCAGGTATGTGCACCTGATGAACCGCTACCTGCGCGACCAGGCGCCGTTCCCCAGCCTGGTGGCGGGCACCATCGTGCTGCTGCTGCTGCTGGTGTGGCCGCCCCCGGTGCTGGCGGTGGCGTTCGTGGCGTACGCCTGTTCGGCGCCGTTGGCCGCGTTGCGGCCCCGCGGCGAAGTTCGAAGTTCGAAGTCCGAAGTTCGAAGTACGGAATAGCCGCGGTCTGCCCTGTCTTCACTTCGAACTTCGCGCTTCGAACTTCGAACTTGCGCCCTAGTCTTCAAAGTCGGCGTCATTGAGCGCCACGATCGCCTTGATCGCTTCGTCGGCGTCGCCGCCCTTGGCAACGACTTCGAGCTTCGTGCCGCACACGGCGGCCAGCATCATGAGCTGCATGATGCTCTTGGCGTCGACGGCCTGCTTGCCCTTGATAATGCGGATGTCGGCGGTGAAGTTGCTGGCGACGTCGACCAGCATCATGGCGGGCCGGGCGTGCAGCCCGTGGTGGTTCTTGATCGTGATCTCGGAGCGGGCTTCGGCCATGGGGGGGGCGGAGATAGAAGGCGGAGATAGAAGGCGGAGATAAGGGGCGGGCAGGTGGGGCCAGATCGTGGCGGGCGGTGATCGGATCGCGTGGACGTGCGGGTGCGGGTCGCGGTCAGCCCAACTCGCCGCGGTCGGCCTCGTCGAGCAGGTCGAGGACGGCGGCAGCGGTGTCGGCCTGCCGCAGGAAGCTGCGGAAGTTGTCCTTCTGCAGATTGGAGAAAAGCGTCTCCATCGCCTGCAGGTGCTGATCGGGCTTGCCGGACGGCGACACGAGCATGAACAGCGTGTAGACCGGCTGCTTGTCCAGGGCGTTGAAGTCCACGCCGGGGCCACTGACGGCCACCGCAGCGCACATCTTCTTGACACCGGGATGTTTGACGTGCGGCACAGCGACGCCCTTGCCAAAGCCGGTCGAGCCGTTTTTCTCGCGAGCCAGAAGCAGGTCCGAGAGCGGGGCGTGAAGGTCCGCGTCGACGGCGCCCGCGGCGATCAGGGCGTCAAGCATCTCGTCCAGCGCCGCGTCACGGGTGGGCGCGGCCAGTGCGGGCAGCACGGCCTGATCGACAACAAAATCTCGGAGCTTCATGGGGAGGACCTTCACGTCGGCCGCGGGCGGTGCGGGAATCGGTCCCGCACCGGTGGTTATACCACCCGCCGCGCCGTGCCGCCGCGGCACGGCGCGGCGGGCGGTGCGGAGAAAGCGGGAATCGGGGACTGCGGGTGCGGAGGGCATACCTGCCTGCAATCCGCGTGCCCGGCGAAACCGGTGGTCAGAGGTTTCCGCTCGGCGTCGTCGGCCGAAGCGCTGCGCGCCGTTCGAAGCCGGGCAGGACGGGGCCGCCTTGGGGGATCACCTGGTTGGCGGGGATGACGACCCCGCCCGAGACGGCGAACTTCAACGCGTCCTCGACAGTGATGGGCAGGTCGACGGTGTCGCTTTTAGGCACGGTGATGACGTAGCCGGTGAATGGCGTGGGGCTGCTGGCGATGAAGACGGTGAGGCAGGGCTCGCCCGCGGCCTCCTGGATCCGGGACATCGTGTCGCCGGTCACCATGCCCACCGACCACAGGCCCTTGCGCGGGTACTGCACGGCGACCACGCGGTTGAACTCAAGTTTGTCTTCGGCGCTGCCGCCGAAGAGGAAGTCGGTGACCTGCTTGACCGCGGGGTAGACGTTGCGGATGAGCGGCACGCGGGCGATCAGGTTCTCACCCAGGCGGTAGAACCGGCGCCCGATGAAGCTGGTCACCAGCAGGCCGGCAATGTAGATCAGAATGACCGCGAGCACGATCCCGATCAGGTTGAACACCGCCCAGTTGCCCAGCGTGACCGAGTTCCACTTCGTGGTCAGCGCGTGGCGGCGGGCCCGCAGCACCAGGTCGGGCTGGCTCTTCATCCAGTCCAGCCGTTCGGTGCGCTCGATCGACTCGGGCCAGACCTGCGGCGCGATGCCGACCAGCTTCTGCCGCTTGGATCGTTCCTGCGTCCAGGCGTCTTTGCGCGACTCGGGCAGCGTGCTGAAGGTGTCCAGGTAGTCCGCGTCGACCGGGTCGGGCCACGAACTGAAGCGGATGATGCCCTCGCGCACGCCCTGGTTGATCGGACCGGCGAAGTTCTGGTTGACGAATCCGTAGGCGATGGTCAGCAACCAGATCGTCAGCACCGTGGGCAGCACGATGGCCAGCCCGCGGAGGAAGAAGGTGCGGAAGTCGCTGGTGAAACCGTGCTGGCGGGCGGCCGCGGGCGTCGGCAGGCGTGTCGGCGGGTCGGGCGGCGGGTCGGGCGGGCGCGTGGATTCCATGCGGGCTCTGGGGTCCGGTCGGGGGGCGGGACGCGTTACGGGTCGTTCGGGCGAATCGCGGAGCGGAAAGGTGGGTGGCAGGCCTCGCGTCCCGCCCCCAAAAATAGCCGTGGCGCCGGGCCCGGTCAATGCCGGCGGCGTTCACGGAGCGGGGCGAGGTGTTTTCGGAACGCGGGTCAGTCGCGGGCATCGAAGCGGAAGAGCCGCTTCTTGCCGGCCCGCACGAGTACGTAGCCGTCGCGGACGTCGTCGAGCGTGATCTGGCGGTTTGGATCGGTGACTTTTTCATCGTGCAGCCGCACGCCGCCGCCTTCGATGAGTTTTCGGGCCTTGCCGTTGGAGTCGGCGAAGCCGGCCTGGACCAGGGCGAACTTGAGCGAAAAGCCCTTCTCGAACTCGTCGGCGTTCAGGGCCATCGAAGGGATCGCGTCGCCGGTGACATCGGCCGCCGCGCTGAACGCGCCGGCGGCGGCGTCGCGGGCCCGCGACGCCTCGGCCTCGCCATGGATGAGTTTCGTCACCTCGTAGGCCAGGCGGATTTTGCTCTGGTTGATGGCGGAGCCGTCGGCCGCGGCGAGCGCTCTTACCTCGTCCATCGGCAGGAAGGTGAAGTAGCCCAGGTAGCGGCCGACATCCGCGTCGGGCACGTTGCGCCAGAATTGGAAGAAATCGAACGGACGGGTGCGATCGGCGTCCAGCCACACCGCGCCGCTTTCGCTCTTGCCGAACTTGCCGCCGTCGCTTTTGGTGATCAGCGGGAAAGTCAGGCCCGCCAAGTCGGCGTCGTGCAGCTTGCGGCCCAGTTCGATGCCCATGACGATGTTGCCCCACTGGTCCTGGCCGCCGATCTGGAGCGTGCAGCCCTCGGTCTTGAACAGGTGGGCGAAGTCGTAGGCCTGCAGCAGCATGTAGCTGAACTCCAGGTAGCTGATGCCCTCGCCGTCGCCGGACATCCGCTGCTTGACGCTCTCCATCGAGACCATCCGGTTAACCGAGATCTTCGAGCCGATGTCACGCAGCACCTGGATCCAGGTGAGTGGGGCAATCCAGTCAAGGTTGTTGACGACCCGTGCGTCCGAGCGCCCGTCGCTCGACGCGTCCGTCGACGGCCCGGCGGATCCGTTGCCCATCGTCACCACGCGGCCGATCTGCGCCGCCTGACAGGCCACGTGGTGGCGGATCGTCTCGGGCGTGAGCATCTGCCGGGCCTCGGTCTTGCCCGAGGGGTCGCCGACCAGGCCCGTGGCCCCGCCGACCAGCACCAGGGGCGTGTGGCCGCACCGCTGGGCGTGGGCCAGGCCCATGATCGGCACCAGGCTGCCCACGTGCAGCGAGTCGGCGGTGGGGTCGAAGCCGCAGTAGAGCGTGACGGGCCCCGCGAGACGGGCGCGGATGTTTTCGTCGGTGCACTGGGCCACCAGGCCGCGCTCGTGCATCACGTCGTAGAAGTTCGGGCGGTCGGCGGAGTCGTCGGCAGATGACGGATCGGCTTGGTCTTCGGACATGGCCGCAGAATACCGGCCGCGGGCCCCGGACCGCGCTAGGCTCTCGCAGCCGCCCTCCTGTTTTTGAGCTTCGCCCCCCCCCCACTCCACCCCAGAAAGACGCCATGACCGAGACCCACACCTGGCCCGAACTCGCCGCCGGCCTGTACGACAAGCTGACCGGCCGGAACGCCGAGATCACCTACGACTTTCAAGACTTCACGGTGCACGTGCCGTCGAGCACGGCCGACGACGCGAAGCACGCGGCCTGGAAGATGAACGGGGTGCTGAAGATCCGCACGAACGACCTGAGTGGGAAGTAGACGCGTGCCCACGCAAAATCGCCCGGTCGACACCGCCGGCGTCGGTGAGCGACCGCTGTTTTTTGACGGCACCCTGACGCTCGAGCACGCGGGGCACACGCTCACCCTGAACGGGACGGGCCGCAGGTTGATGCTGGACGTTCCGGGCGTAAAAGCTCTGCGCGCCCTGGCGGCGTCGGTGCCCCGGACCGGTGGGGGCGGGGGGCTTCCCGACTTGACGCGAGCGCTGCGGCATCACGACCTGGAGGTGGTGTTGCGGCTGCGGGGGGAGACAGTCGTCACGCTGGGCCCCGACGCGGAGCCGGGGGTGATCGAGCGGGCGCTGTCGCTGCGGGGCATCGACGTGGACCTGCGGGGCCTTGTGCGGGCGTTGTTCAAACAGCGTCGCTGACGCGGCGGCGATCGGCGGGGCGCGTCGGGTTCAGAATCGGAAACGCTTACGCAGTTCGGGCGGCAGCACCGGGCAGGTGGCGCCGGGCGTCGCAAAGAAGCGGCGGCGCACTGTGGCCACACCGTCGTAGGCCAGATTGCGCAGCGGTCGGGGCACGAGCCATCCCAGCGTGCCCAGCACCCACCAGCCGCGGCCGAGTCGTCGCAGAATGTGCAGCGGCCCCGACGACTTCTGCAGCAGCGTGCCGTCGGCCCGCAGGACGAACATCGAGTCGGGCAGGGCCGCGCGACGGGCTTCGGGCACGACCGCCGCGAAGTGGTCGCCCTGAAGCGGGCCGAAGTCGAACTTCGATCCGTCGGAATCGCGACGGAGCACAAAGGTCACCCAGCGGTGGCACAGCCCGCAGTGTCCGTCGTAAAAAATAGTTTCGGGCTCGTTCATCGAAGGTCAAATTGGCGGGGGCGATTCTAGCTGCGGGGACCCGGGCCGACGCGCCGGGGAGCGTTCGCGTCGGCCTGTCGGTGGCCGCAGGCATGCGGGTTATTCCGACCGTCCACACGGGGCCCGCCGCCCCCGGGCTGCTAGATTGGCGGCGCATGCCCGGAAACGATCTCTTCAGCCTGCTGCGTGACACCGATGACGACGCGGCCCGGATGCCGGACATCGGCGCGGGGCCGCTGGCCTGCCTGTGCGCCGCGATGCCGGGCCGCGCGGGCCCGAACGAGGACGCGGTGGGCGTGTTCCCTTTGCCCGGCGGGGCGGTGGTGCTGGCGGTGGCCGACGGCATGGGCGGAGGCCCGTCGGGGGCCCGCGCCGCCGGAGCGGTGGTCGCGTCTTTGGCCGACGCGTTGGCGACGCCCGCCGCGGCCGATCCCCCGCACGATTCCTCGGCCCCGCCGGGGGGGCACGCCGACACGCTGCGATCGGTGGTGATCACCGCGCTCGAGGCGGCCAACCGCACGATCCTGGGCTGGGGAATCGGCGCCTGTACCACCGTGACCGCCGCAATCATTACCCCCGCGGGCTACCGCACCGTGCACGCGGGCGACAGCGCGGCGGTGGTGACCGGCCAGCGTGGGGTGGTGAAGCACCTGACCGTCGCGCACTCGCCGGTGGGGTTCGGCCAGGCGGCGGGCATGCTGAACGAGACAGACGCCATGGACCACGACGAGCGGCACGTGGTCTCGAACGTGCTGGGCATGGACACGCTGAGCCTCGAGGTGAGCAGCCCGAGGCGATTCGCCGCGAAAGACACGCTGGTGATCGCGTCCGACGGGCTGTTCGACAACCTGCCGCTGCGCGAGGTGATTGAGCTGGCCCGGCGCGGCCCGGTGGGTCGCGTGGCCGACGCGCTGCGTATCCGAGCCCAGGCGGTGATGGCCGCCGGCGGCAAGCCCGACGACCTGGGCCTGATCGTCTTCCGCCCGGCCGCCGCGTCGCCGGCTCACCCCAAGACGTAGTCCGGGCTACAACTCCGGTTGCCCCTTTCGCATCACGGATCACGGATCACGGATCACAGGGCCGCCCCCTGCGATCGGGCCTCGCCCTCCGCGTCACGCAACCCGTTCCCTCCGCCCCCATGCCCACCCCCACCCCCACCCGCTTTAACCTGCAGCCCGGCCGCCGCATCGGCAACAGCTACGCCGTCGAGTCGTACCTGGGTGGCGGCGTCGAGGGCGAGGTCTACCGCGTGCGTGACCGCGCGACGGGCATCCTGCGGGCGGCCAAGCTGTACGATCCCGCCCGCGACCCGCGGCGGCGCCACGCCGCCGAGATGGCTCGCAAGCTGGAGTCGCTGCGGGCCTGCCCCGTCGTGCTGCAGTACTTCCACCTGGAAGAGATCGCGGTGCGCGGGGAAAAGGTGCACGCGCTGATCAGCGAGCTGTGCCCCGGCGAGCCGTTGCAGCGTTGGATCGAACGACACCGCGGGCGCCGCGTGTCGCCCTTCGTCGCACTCACGGTGCTGCACCGCCTGGCCCGCGGCCTTGAACACGTGCACGCCGCGGGCGAGTACCACAGCGACGTGCACACCGAGAACATCCTGGTCGCGCCCGCGGGGGTGGAGTTTGATCTGAAGCTGATCGATTTCTACGCGTGGGGCAAGCCCACGCGGGCCAAAATGCAGCAGGACGTGCTGGGTGCGGTGGGCGTGCTGCACGACCTGCTGGGCGGGCCGCGGCGGCCCAAGGCCCTCCCCCCCGAGGTGACCTACGTGCTCGCGGGCCGGCGCACCGACCGCATCCTCGAACGCTTCCCCACGGCCGCGGCGCTGCGGCACCACCTGGAGACGTTCACGGGGCCGACGGTGTTTTGATCGGCGGAAACGGGCCGGGCGGCGGGGCCGTCCTGCGCCGAGCCTGCGGACGGCCCCGCCGCCCGCCGCGTCACAGCGGCGATCCCAACCCGGAGCCCGGAGCCCGGAGTCCGAAAGACGAATGATGAGGGCGACGCATACGCGGTTTTGTCATTTGTCATTCGAGTTTCGTCATTCGCCCCGCGTCCGTTTACAACCCGCCGTGACCCCGCCGCCGCCCGCCGAATCCGCCACCGCCTCCCGATCCGAACTGCGCCAGATCACGCTCGCCGGGGGGAGGCGGCGAAAACTCTATCCTTGGACCAATGTCACCGGTCGTCTGTCCTGCGTGGCCGCGCTGCGGTGGGCGTACCGCGTGGACGGGCGGGCGGGGGAACGTGATGCGTGATGCGTGATGCGTGATGCGTGATGAGGGATCCGTGATGCGTCGGAGCCTGGGATCGGCGGGGTTCTGGTCGCATCACGCAACACGGATCACGCACTACAGTCTTCAAGATGCCCGACCCGCCCGAAAGCACCGACGACCTGCGCCCCGAGGCCGTGTCGCCCCACGCGCAAACCGCGGTGTTCGACGAGCCGCTGGAGCTGGCGCTGGGCGGCTGCCTGCCCGGCGTGACCTGTGGCTACGAGACCTGGGGCACGCTGGACAAGGGCGCCGGCAACGCGGTGCTGGTGTGTCATGCACTCAGCGGAGACGCGCACGCGGCGCGACACGATGCTCGCGACACCGCGGGCTGGTGGGACGCGCTGATCGGGCCGGGGAAGGCGATCGACACGGACCGCTTTTTTGTGGTGTGCAGCAACGTGCTGGGCGGCTGCAGCGGGACGACGGGCCCGGGCACGGTGAACCCGGACACAAAGCGCCCCTGGGGCGCGGACTTCCCCGCGATCACGATCGGCGACATGGTGGCGGTGCAGCACCGGCTGATGCAGCGGCTGGGTGTGGCACGCTGGCGGGCGGTGGTGGGGGGCTCGCTGGGCGGACATCAGGCGCTCGCCTGGGCCACCACGCACCCTTCAAGTGTGGCCCACTGCGTCGCGCTGGCGACCAGCCCGCGTCTGACCAGCCAGGCGTTGGCCTTCGACGTCATCGGCCGCAACGCGATCCAGACCGACCCGCAGTTTCATGGCGGCCAGTACTACGACCAGCCCAAGGGTTCACAGCCCGATACCGGCCTGGCCATCGCGCGCATGCTCGGGCATATCACCTACCTCAGCAGCGAGGGCATGGACGCGAAGTTTGATGTGGACCGCAACCGGCCGCGCGACGTCGCCACCGCCTTTGAGAAGCGCTTCAGTGTGGGCAGCTACCTCGCCCATCAGGGCGAGAAGTTCACGCAGCGGTTCGACGCGAACAGCTACGTGACGATTACCCTGGCCATGGACCGCTTCGACCTGGGCCGCGGCCGCGCCAAGCTGGCCGACGCGTTGCGGCCGGCCGGGGCAGAGGGTGGCGTGCGCAGCTTTCTGGTGGTGAGTTTCAGCAGCGACTGGCTGTTCCCTCCGCGGCAGTCGCGCGACCTGGTGAACGCGCTGGCCCACCTCAACCACCCGGTGACCTACGCCGAGATCACCAGCCCGGGCGGGCACGACGCCTTTCTTCTGAAGCCTGAGATCGCGCAGTACGGCCCGCTGATCGCCGCGAAGCTGGGCCGCGTGACGCGGGACCCCCCGCGGCTGCGTGCCACCGACACGCCGGTGCTGGAGCTGATCCCGGCGGGGTCGAGCGTGCTGGACCTGGGCTGCGGCAGCGGCCGACTGCTGGCCGAGCTGCGTCGACGCGGCCACGAGCGGCTGGTCGGGGTCGAGGTCGCGCAGCCCAAAATTATCGCCGCCGCGGCCCGCGGGCTGGACGTGATCGACTACGACCTGAACCGCGGCCTGCCCGCTTTCGCCGACAATCAGTTCGACGTGGTGGTGCTGAGCGCGACCTTGCAGTCGGTCGGTGAGCTGGTCCATCTGCTGGACGAGATGCTGCGCGTCGGCCGGCGGGTGGTCATCGGCTTTGCCAACTTCGCCCACCGGACGCTGCGCGAGGACTACGCCAGGAACGGCCGGTCGCCGCGGTCCGGGGGCGCCGGCGGGGCCTACGACTATCCGTGGCACAGCACGCCCAACCGCCGCTTCCCCAGCATCGTGGACGTGCTGTCGCTCATTGAGGAGCGAGGGGCGACGCTGCACGAGGCGGTCTACCTGGACTCGTCGTCAGGCCGGCGGATCGCCGCGAACGACGACCCGAACCTGAACGCGGATTTGGCGGTGGTGGTGGTGTCCAGGTGAAACATCGCCGTGCAGATCGGCGGTAAGGCGGGGGAGGTGGCCGCCGTATCCGCGAGGGCGGTTGTCAGGGAGAGGTCATTATTAGACTCTGCTCAAGCGTTGGGGGAGGTGCGGGACTCACGTCCCGTCGGGGCGACCGATTGCCCGGGGGGGGAACCCCGTGATCCACGCAATGCGTACGGGGTCGATCCCGCCGCGGGGAGGCCTGCGATGGGCGAGGGTGTGGCTGCGCGGGTCACGCGGGGTGCGCGCGTTGTCGGATCAAGTTCAGACGCTGCCTGCGGCCCAGTGGGCGGCCGGGCTGATCTGGGCGGGACGGCGGGTCGATACGCCGCCCGGCGACCCCGTGAAGGGGGCGTCGGGCGGCGCCGCGCGGGTGCCGCTTTTTCCCCGCAAGGCGACCGACCATGGCTCCCGCACCGAGACCCAAACCCACCACGACCCGCCACGCTCCCCCGAAGCCTGCGGTCACGCCCCTGACGCTGGACCAGCTGGTGGAGCGGGTGCTCGGCGGTCAGGTCGAAGACTCGGGGCGTCGGTCGGTGGGGGCGGGGCGGGAGGGCGGCCTGGGGTCGATGATCCGCCGGGTGCTCCCGAAAAAGAAGCCCGTGGCCGACGCGGCCGACGTCCGCGCCCTCGCCCACGCCCAGACCTGCCCGGGCCCGGCCCGATCGGCCTGGGGACTGGCCCCCACCGAGGACGTCCGCCGGCTGATGGGCTTGCCCTCGGCGTCGGGCTGGGTGCCGAGCCTGAGCCTGGCACCGGTGTTTGCAGCGGTCAACCCCCGGGCCACCCTGTGCGCGCTGCGCGGCGCACGGGACGAGCAAGCGGAGGGCCTGCGCACTGCCGCGGGGTGCTGGGCCCAGGCGGACCACATGCGTGCCGTGGGCTTGCGGGCGTGGGTGCTTCAAGACCTGGTCCGCACCTTCCCCGGCGAGCAGGAGCAGCTGCTCGCGGTGTCCGAGGTCACCCCACAGTCGCTGCACCGGGTGCTGGAGCAGGTGCCGCAGAAAATTCTGGCGGCCCGCAAAACCTCTGCCCGCGTGTTCGAGGGGCCGCTGGCTCGACGCGTGGACGCGGCGTTGTCGCTGCTGGCCTCGCCCACCATCCGCGGGGCGGTGCCCGAGGCGCCGGCCCTGCGTCCGCGGGCGGTGCGGCTGGCAAAGGTCTCGACCGAGCTGGCCGCCGTGGCCGGACGGATCGAGATCCTGCACCGCCGCCGCGAGCGGCTGCAGACGCTGACCCGCCTCGGAGCCCGCATCGGCGGGCGGCCTGAAATGAGCCGGCTGCTGCGCTGGGAAGAAGAGCGTCTGCGTGGCGCGATCTCTGAACTCGACGAGCGGGCCGGCACGCTGACGTACCCCGAGGCGGGCGCGGCGATATCGACGCCCGAGCCCGCCGACGCGGTGCCCGTGGCCACCGGCGACCCGGTCATCGACGGCCTGTACGCGCTGGACACCCGGCGGATCGACGAGATGAACCGCGAACGCGACCCGCTCGAGACGGGCCTGATCGACCGCCTGCAGGACCTGAACCTGCGGGTGCTGACCGACCTGGCGTCGCTGACCGAGCGGGTGGAGCGTGGCCTGAAGCTGCAGCGGGTCGGACAACCGCGGCAGCGTTCGGCTGCGTAACGCCGTTGCGGCGTGCGGCGGCAATGCCGGGGACCTTGAACCCGACCGGGACCAAGCCACCGGCAGCCCCGCCACCCCGAAAGACATGCTGGCCTTCGTCGGCCGGCACGAACTGTCGCCGTGGGTCGAGACCTTCAAGAGGGACCCCATCAACGACGCGTTCGAGAAGCTGCGGAGCGGCAGCCCGCGGTGCCGGCTGGTGCTGGAGCGCTGGGGGGCAGGGGGTGATGATCGTCTGGGGTTTGGGCCGCCCGGTGGTCGATGCGGTGGTCGTCGGGCTGGCGAGAACGCCGCGGGTGCTGCTGTCGTCGCACGTGAGCGGCAGCGTGGGATCGCGCTGGTCGCGGCCGGCGGCGCGGCGCGTGGTGCTGGGACTGCTGGTGGTGCTGGCCCTCTCGACGCTGCTGGCCGCGCCGCTCACCCGCTGACCCTTCACCCACGAAAAAACCCGCCGGTGGGGCCGGCGGGCTTCTGAGGGTTTTGAGTGATGGTGTCGGCGATTAGCTCATCGCGGCGGGCTCGGCCGACTCGGCGTTGATGTCGTACTCCGCCAGGGCGGTGGCCGCCTGATCGATGAAATAACCCACGTCGAGACACCTGCCCAGCGTGCCGGCGATCTCGCTGTAGCCCAGGCGTTCGGCGAAGGCACGCAGCGTGCCGAATCCGGCGATCTCGTAGTGCTGCACGCGGTTGATCGAGGCGATCACGGCGGCGTCGCCCGTGGCCGGGTCTCCCTTGGCCTTGAGCATCTCGCCGGCCTCGTTCAGGATGCCCTTCATGGCGGGGCAGGTGGTGCGTTGGGCCGTCACGTCGAGCGTGCGGAAGATGTCTTCGATCAGGCCCTTCTGCCGCTCGGTGGCCAGCCGCATCTCTTCGACGAGCGTGCGCAGGGTGCCGGACGACACGGCGTCTTTGATCTGGGGAATCTGTTCCAGCAGCTGGTGCTCGGCGTCGTAGAGGTCTTTCAGCTCGTGGACGAAGAGGTCGTAAAGCGATTCAAACTTGTGGGCAAACATGGGTGCCTTTCGTGGTTGGAGGATCGCCGGGCGACGGGTTGTTGGCCAACCCGTGAACCGCATCGGCTTCAAAGAGAGACTAGAGCCGCGGCTTGATCCAACCGGAAAATGCAGATGAACCGCTTTTAAGACCCGGCGAACGGTGTTAGCGCGTAGACCGCCAGCGGCGTTCGGCCGCGTCGAGGCTGTTCGGCACGTCCACGATCGGCATGGCGGGTCGGTCCGCGTGATTCGCTAACCAGTGTTCGACGTACGCGCCGTCGGGATCGTAACGGCGGGCCTGGCCGATCACGTCGAAGCCGCGGAAGCCGCGCGGGTCGGCGCCCACGCCCGCGGCGTAGGCCCAGTTGCCCCAGTTGGCGGCGGGTTCGTAGTCCAGCAGCTGTGACTCAAACCACCGCGCGCCCCAACGCCAGTCCACGTCCAGGTTTTTGGTCAGGAAGCTGGCCACGTTCTGACGCCCGCGGTTGCTCATGAAGCCGGTGGCGGCGAGTTCGATCATGTTCGCGTCGACGAAGTCCACGCCGGTGCGGCCGTCACGCCAGGCGTCAAAGTGGTCCGGCGGGTTACCCCAGCGCAGGGCCGATTCGGCGGGGCCGCCGACGCGGAAGGCATCGGGGCCGTGCTGAAAGAGTGCGAGGCGGAAGTAGTCGGCCCACATCAGCTCGAAGCGCAGCCAGTAGGTGTCGTCGTTGGCGACGCGCTCGCGTTCGTAGCGCAGGGTCTCGGCGGCGACGAAGCGCGGCGACAGGCAGCCGAGCGCCAGCCAGGGCGAGAGCTTGCTGGAGAAGTCGTCGCCCAGCAGGCCGTTGCGCGTCTGCTTGTAGCGCCGCAGGTGGTCGCCGGCGAAGGCCCAGTGGTGCAGCCGGGCCAGACCCGCGGTTTCGCCACCGGGAAAATCGGTGGACGCGCGCGGGTCCGGTTCAGGGACCGAGCGTCCCAGATCCGGCAGCGCGGGAATCGGGCCGGCGTCGATGGGTCGTGGCCAGGGCGTCAGCCGATCGGCGTCCGGCCGCGGTGCGGCGACTTCGCGGTGTTTTTCCATTGCACGGCGCCACTTGCTGAAGACGTTGGGCAGTTCCCGTGCGTCGGCCAGCGGATCGTCGCTGGCAAACAGCGTGTCGGGGTCGCGCAGCGCGAAGCGATCGCCCAGGGTGCGGAGCAGGCGTTTTTCGACGGCGCGTTCTTCGGTGCCCGGGTGACGGGTGGCGGCCAGTTGCTCGGCGCCGAGTTCGTCCATGAGGGCGGGCAGGAGCCTTTCGGGTTCACCGATGCGGACCAGCAGGTCGGTGCCGAGCGCCCGCAGCCGTTCGCGGAGGTCGGCCACGCCCGCCAAGAGGAAGCGCAGACGCCGGTCGCCGGCGCGGGGGAAGCCCAGCGGGTCGTCGGCAAGCAGTTCACGGGGGTCAAGGACCCAGACGCCAAGCGTTGGGGTCCCGTCGAGACCACCGAAGAGCGGTTGGTCGTGCGTGCGCAGGTCGCGACGAAACCAGAGCAGGGTGCGGGCGGAAGGGTTGGGGCGGGCCATACCAGGGGTATAGGCGCCGGCGGTGACCGGTTCAGCGCTTGCGGCTTTTTCGGGCCGGGCGGCGCTGCTTTCGCTTTTTCTTCTTGTCGCGCTGGGCCTTGGCGCGGGCCTGCCTGGCCCGCGTGTCGGCGGCCGCGTCGTCGTGGGGCAGCCACGACCCGAAGCCCGCGCGCGGCGGCTTGGGGCCGGGTTCGGGCTCGGGTGGGGGACTCGGGGCGCCGGGATCCACCGCGGCACGCTACCGCGCGGCGGGCGCGGGTGATCTCGGCCGGGCTGCGGAGCGGGTTGCCGGGAGGCGCGGTGGGCTGATGTTTGCACAACCGCATCGCCCTTCGCGGCCGGCCGGCCGGATGGGCGGGGGCCTGCTTTGCCGGCAGAGTGGCAAGTCGATTGATAGAGATGGTTTGTGGATGACTCGCCGCGTTTCGGGGGAGGTTTGGTAGCATGAGCGGCAGGTGATCGGAGGTCGATCTCTGGCAGGTGCGCTTGGTTGTGCATGGCCAATCACCGTGCACAACTGATCCGTTCAATCAACTGTTAGAGCACCAGCGCAATGACCCGCGACGAGTTGATCAAGTTGGCTCGAGACCTGCTCGACTGCAAATTGTCCGAAGATGAGGGGGATCGGGCAATGGGTACGCTCCAGCGGGAAACCGGCGATCCCCTCATTTCCGATTACATGTACTGGGCCGATCCGGGACTTTCAGCCGAGGACGCAGTGGACAAAGCCCTTGGTTTACGGGACGTGCCTTTTAATCGCTTCGAGCCGTAGCCGCACTCGGGTGCTCTAACCAGCGATTGCAGTTGACCGGCAACGTCCAAGAGTAGAATAGTGTTGTCGATTCCACGCCCCCTCTGCGGCCGGCCGGCAACTGAACCGATTTACGTTAGGGGGCAAAGGTGGAGCAACACTTCTTCATCGAGATTTACGCTCCCGAAGGGATCGAGGGCATCGACATCCGAGACTGCGAGTTGCCTGTCGCAACGCATGTTTCGGGGTTGCACGGCAAACTGGTTCTTTACAACTCGACGAGCGACGACTTGGAGTGGGGCTTCCAAGCATCGTATGACCCGCTCATGTGCATTTCAGGAGATATCACTGCTGATCTCGATTCGGCTGAACGCCAGCTACGATCGCTGGCGGATTGTCTTCAAAAAGCAAGCTTTCCACACCGTATCTGGCTTGAATCAAACGACCCGATCGAGTTCGCTTGGCAGGAAAAATACTCTGCTCGCGCTCCAGAATCTGTCAAGGCACCTTGGTGGATGTTTTGGCGGTGAGCCCCCTAACGTTAACGCTACCCGCTACCCATCGCACCCCTTCCCACCTTCGGCCCGCTCGCGGGCCGGCGCAGGTCGAGGGTGATGGGGTGTTCGGGGCTGGGGGCGTCGGCCTCGTACAGGTAGTCGCGGTCGGCGTCGGCGCGGTGCGTCTGGAAACGGTTGTTCCGGCGGCTCTCGGCTTCCAGCGCGTTGACGGGGAAGGTGTCGTAGCTGCGGCCGCCGGGGTGGGTGACGTGCCAGGTGCAGCCGGTCATGACCGTCTTCGTTTCGGGGTCGATGAGTTCGACGGTGAGCGGGGCGTGGATCGGGATGGTGGGGTGCAGGCAGCTCCACGGCTGCCAGGCGCGGTACTTGACGCCGGCGATGGCGGTGCCGGCCTGCGCGGTGGGGGTGAGCGGGACCTGCCGTCCGTTGACGGTGACGACGTGGCGGAAGCCGGCGCCTTCGCGCGTGAGCCCGGTGACTTTGATCTGCAGGCGCTCGACCGACGAGTCGACGTACCGCGCCTGGCCGCCGCTGGTGCTCTCTTCACCCAGCGTGAGCCAGGGCTCGATCGCCTGCCGCAACTCGATCGTGACGCCGTCGGACGTGGCGGTGCCCAGCCGCGGGTAGCGGAACTCGAAGAAGGCGTCGTACCACGCGGGGTCGAAGGCGTAGCCGTGGGCGTTGAGGTCGGCGAGCACGGCGGCGAAGTCCTGCTCGACGTAGTGCGGCAGGCAGAACCGGTCGTGCAGGGTGGTGCCCCAGCGCGGCAGGGCGGTGGCGTCGGCGGGGGTCTTCCAGAACCGCGTGATGAGGGCGCGGATGAGCAGGCTTTGAGCGAGGGCCATGCGCGGGTGGGGCGGCATCTCGAAGCCGCGGAACTCGACCAGGCCCAGGCGGCCGGTGGGGCCGTCGGGGCTGTAGAGCTTGTCGATGCAGAACTCGGCCCGGTGGGTGTTGCCGGTCAGGTCGGTGAGCAGGTGGCGGTAGAGGCGGTCGACCATCCACGGGGCGATGCGGTCTTTTTTGGCCGCGTCGTTGTCGGGCGTGTGCGCAAAGGCGATCTCGAGCTCATACACCGCGTCGGGACGGCCCTCGTCCACGCGCGGGGCCTGGCTGGTGGGGCCGACGAACATGCCGCTGAACAGGTACGACAGGCTGGGGTGGCGCAGCCAGTGCGCGAGCAGGCTTCTTAGAAGGTCGGGTCGGCGCAGGAAGGGCGAGTCGAGCGGGGTGGCCCCGCCGACCACGACGTGGTTGCCGCCGCCGGTGCCGGTGTGGCGGCCGTCGAGCTGGAACTTCTCGGTGCTCAATCCCACGCGGCGGGCGGCGTCGTAGAGCGTCTCGGTGAGGTGGGTCAGCTCGGTCCAGGTGCGGGTGGGGTGGACGTTGACTTCGAGCACGCCGGGGTCGGGGGTGAGCTTGAACTCGCGCAGGCGGGCGTCGTGGGGCGGGGTGTAGCCCTCGATGATGACCGGGGTGTTTTGGGCCGCGGCGACCTGCTCGATGGCGGCGAGCAGTTCGAGGTGGTCGTCGGCTTTGCGGAGCGGCGGGAGGAAGACGTGCAGCGTGCCTTTGCGCGCCTCGACCACGAGGGCGGCGCGGACGACCCACGGGGCGGACTCTTTGGTTTCGGGTACGCGGTTTTCGGCCTCGCCTCGGGCGGGGTCGGCGTTCGGGTCGGCGAGCGGCTCGTCGGCCGACGCGACCGGGTCGGCCGGAGGCTCGTAGGGCACGTCCTTCTCGGCGACCCAGGGCAGGCGACCCAGCGGCAGGCGCAGGCCGGCGGGTGAGTCGCCGGGGATGAGCACGACCGGGACCGCGTGCTGCGCATCGCGGTCGGCGTCGGGGTCGGTCGCGGGCACGTCACGCGGCACGTCCGGGTCGTCGTGGTCTTCGGCTTTGTCGTCCTCACGCAACAACCAGCGGCCGGTGCGCCAGACGCGTTGGCCGTCACGCTGCTTCTTGGTCAGCGGCAGCACGTGGGCCACCGGATTTTCCAGCCCGTGGGCCAGCAGCCGGGCCAGGTGGGTGTCGCCTTCCGTGGGATCGACGTTGACGGGCAGCCGGTCGCGCTCGCGGCGGAAGTGGGCGGCGTCTTCGTGCAGCGCGCGGGCGTAGCCGTCGGGCAGCTTCAGCCGCGCGGCCAACGCGTTGATGAACGCGTCGCCCGTATCGACCGTGTGCCCGTGATCGTCGGCCTCGTCGGCCAGCAGGTCGGGGTTCTGCCACACGGTCTGGCCATCGGTGCGCCAGAACAGGCTGAGGCTCCAGCGCGGCAGGGGCTCGCCGGGGTACCACTTGCCCTGGCCGGTGTGCAGCCAGCCGCCGGGGGCGAACTTTGGCCACAGGTCTTTGATCAGCTTCAGCGCGCGCTCGCGCTTGCCGTCGCCGAGCGCGGTGGTGTTCCACGCGTCGCCCTCGGGGTCGTCGGCGGCGACGAAGGTGGGCTCGCCGCCCATGGTGAGCTTCACGCCTTCGTCGACGAGTTCGGCGTCGACCTGGTCGCCCAGCGCGGTGACGGCGGACCACGGGTCGTCGGCGATGGGCTTGGTGACGCGCGGGTCTTCGTGCACGCGTGTGATCGACATGGCGTAGTCGAACGAGACCTCGCACGGCGACAGCCCGCCCTGGATGGGCGCGGCCGCGGTGGGGTTGGGGGCGCAGGCCAGGGGGATGTGGCCCTCGCCGCACATCATGCCGCTGGTGGGATCGAGCCCGACCCAGCCGGCCCCGGGCAGGAACACCTCGGTCCAGGCGTGCAGGTCGGTGACGTCCTGGCCGACGCCGGCGGCGGCACCTTCCTCCAGCGGCTTGTAGTCGGCGACCAGCTGGATGCTGTAGCCCGAGACGAAACGGGCCGCCAGGCCCAGCCGCCGCATGAGCTGCACCAGCAGCCACGCGTAGTCGCGGCAGCTGCCGACATTTTTTTGCAATGTCTCTTCGGGCGTCTGGATGCCGGGGTCGAAGCGCAGGCTGTAGGTCAGGTGCTGCTGCAGGCCGCCGTTGACGTCGACGAGGAAATCGTTGACCGCGCGTGGTGTGCGGTCGATCCCGGCAAGGTAGGCCTCGAAGAGCGGGCCGCAGGTGGGCGCGTCGGCCGTGGCCAGGTAAGGGGCGAGGTCTTTCTTCAGCTCCGCCTCGTACGAGAAGCCGTAGTTCTCGGCGTAGTCCTCTAAAAAGAAGTCGAAGGGGTTGATCGGCGTAAGCTCGGCGACCAGGTCGACGGTGACGCCGAAGCGCCGCACCGGGTCGGGGAACACCAGCCGCGCCAGGTGGTTGGCCTGCGGGTCCTGCTGCCAGTTGATAAAGGGCGCAGTGCCGACGTCGCCGTGGTCCACGCTCATGGCGTAGGTCAGGATCGGCGTGCGGCAGTGAGGGGCCGGGCGCAGCCGCACGGTCTGCGGCCCCAAGATGGCGGGGCGGTCGTAGTCGTAGGTGGTGCGGTGGTGCAGGGCAACGCGGATGGCCATGAGCTGGGTTTCGGGGTTTGCGGCGCGTCGGACGGGCAGGTCTGCCGGCGGAGTGTACGCGGCGGGGTTGCCCGACCCCTCGGGGCGGACGGGTCGGGCGGGGTCGCGCCGCGGCAAGGACGCTGCGAAGCTACGCTGTGCGGCGATGAGCACAGTCCCCCCCGTTCCGTTGTCGGCCGCCGTGGCGGAGGATGGCGCCGGGGCCTGGCGGGGTGCTTACCGGTCGCACCCCGGGGGGTACGACGAGATGGCGGGGCCGGTGGGTACGCGGCCGGCGTACTCGGAGCTTTGGCCGGCGTTGATGGCGATGGGGCCGGCGGGCCTGGCCGGCCGCTGGGCGGTGGGGCAGCGTCTGTTGCGCGACAACGGAGTGACCTACCACGCGCCGGGGCACGGCGACCTGAGCGAGCGGGCCTGGGGGCTGGACCCGGTGCCGCGGATCATCCCCGCGGGCGAATGGGCGACGCTGGCGGCCAACCTGGTGCAGCGGGCGCGGCTGATCGAAGCGTTGTTCCTCGACTTCTACGGATCGCAGCGGCTCCTCGAAGACGGCGCGGTGCCGCCGTCGCTGGTGCTGAACCACCCGGGTTTTCTGCACCCCTGTCATGGGCTGCCGGTTCCGATAGGCTCGCGGGCGGAGCCGCGGCCGCTTGGCCTGATCGCGTTTGACCTGGCCCGCGGTCCCGACGGCAACTGGTGGGTGCTGACCGACCGCACGCAGGGCCCGGCGGGCGCGGGCTACGCGCTGGAGAACCGGCAGGCGGTGGCGCGGACGCTGCCCGAATCGATCGCGCAGATCCGGGCGCAGCCTCTGGGGGGGTTCTTCTCTGAGTGGCGTGACGGGCTGCGGGCCCTGAGCCCGCGGCCCGCGGATCAGCCGCGGGTGGTGATCCTGAGTCCGGGCCCCACGAGCCCGACGTACTTCGAGCAGGCGTTCCTGGCGCGGTACCTGGGCTTCAACCTGGTGCAGGGCGCCGATCTCACGGTGCGCGACCAGGTCGTCTACCTGAAAACAGTGGGCGGGCTGCGGCGGGTCGACGTGGTGGTGCGCCGCGTCGACGACAGCTACTGCGACCCTTTGGAGCTGCGGGGCGAGAGCCTGCTGGGGGTCGCCGGTCTGCTGCAGGCCGTGCGGGCCGGCAGCGTGGCGGTAAGCAACGCCCCGGGCAGCGGGGTGCTGGCCACGCCCGCGCTCACCCCGTTCTACCCCGGCCTGTGCCGGCGCCTGCTGGGCGAGGAGCTGCGGCTGAACTCGGTCGCCACGTGGTGGTGCGGCCAGGCCGACGCGCTGCAGCACGTCGAGCAGAACCTGGAGTCCCTGGTGCTGAAGCCCTCATTCCCCGGCGCGCGATCGCTCGGCCCCGATGGGCAGCCGGTGCACATCGTCTTCGGCGACCGGCTGACCCAGGTGGACCGCGCGGAACTGATCGGACAGATCCGCGAGCGGCCCGGGGCGTGGACCGCGCAGGAGAACGTGAACCTGTCGACGGTGCCGACGCTCGACGGCGACCGGCTGCGTCCGCGGCACGTGGTGCTGCGGGCGTTTGTCGCCGCGTCGGCCACGGCCCCGGGCGGCTTCGTGGTGATGCCCGGCGGGCTCACCCGCGTGTCGTCGAGCGACGACTCGCGGCTGACGGCGATGCAGATCGGCGGGGCGAGCAAGGACACCTGGGTGCAGGCAGACGCCGTGCGGGCACGCGGGACCGTCGGCACGGACCCTGGCGCGGCGAGTGCGGCGAGTGCGGCGAGCGCGGTGGCCGCACGGCCCGCGCCGACGCGGGCCGCGGCGGGGCCGACGGGCGACTTCGACCTGCCCAGCCGCGCGGCGGACAACCTGTTCTGGCTGGGCCGTTACGTGGAGCGCGGCGAAACGATGGCGCGGCTGCTGCGGGCCCTGGCGGTCCGCTTGCAGGAGCAGGCGTCGGGTGTCGGTGGCGGCGGGGCGGGGGTCGCGATCCTGACCGACGCGCTGGTGGCGGTGACCTACGGAGACGACCCGCCCGAAGGCGCCGGCGACGAGCCGCCGGGCTCGTGGCTGCGGGCGGCGCTGGTGGCCCCCGCCGTGCCCGGGGGCCTCAGCGACTGCCTGGGCCGGGCCCGTCAGCTGGCGGCGATGCTGCGTGACCGCCTGTCACCGGACATCGGCCGGGTGCTGGGCGGTCTGGCCCCGCCCGAGGCCGCCGGTGAGCCGGAGGCCGTGGAGCAGGCGCTGGACGCGATGGTGCTGACGCTCTCGGCCTTCGCAGGCCTGACGGCCGAGAGCGTGCTGCGCAGCCAGGAGTACCGCTTTCTGGATCTGGGCCGGCGGCTGGAGCGGGCCCACGCCACGGCGGTGCTTCTGGGGGTGGTGGTCAAGAGCGGCCGGCGCGACCGGGCGGCCCAGTTGGAGGCGGTGCTGGAGTCGATCGCCACGGCGATGACCTACCGCCTGCGGTACCTGACCACGCCGGCCCTGGCCCCGACCCTGGACCTGGTGCTGCGTGACGAGACGAACCCCCGTGGCGTTGCCTTTCAGCTGCGGGCGGTGCTGGAGCACCTCGCCGAGATGCCGCGGTCTGACACCGGCGAGGTCACCCCCGAAGAGATCAAGGCCCGGTACCTGCTGAAGCGGATGCGCGACGCCGACCCGGAAGACCTCGCGGGCACGCCGGGCAACCCGCCGACCCGCCTGGGAATCGTCGCCACGGAGATCGCCGCGGACGTCGAGGCACTGGCCGCGCGGCTGTCGCAGCGCTACCTCGAACACAGCCTGCCGCTGACCGAGCTGCGGGTTCCGGGCATTGGTCCACTCGAACGCGGACGCCCGACGGACCGGGTCGGTGGTCACGGCCCCGAAGACCCTTCTGACCCCGCGGAGCAGCGCTGATGCGTTACCGCGTGACCCACCGCTCGATCTTCCGCTATGCGGGTGAGGTGGCCCTGGCCCACAACCAGCTGCACCTGTCGCCGCGCGACATGCCCGCACGGCAGCAGGTGCACCACCACGCGGTACGCGTCGACCCGAAGCCCGGCGTGTGGGCCCCGCGTCTGGATTACTTCGGCAACGCCACCACGGTTTTCTCGGTCGATACGCCGCACCGGGTGATGACCGTGACCGCGGTGACCGAGCTGGACGTTCAGCCCCCGCGGCTGACCGAGGCGGGCTACCCCGATTCGCCCCGGTGGGAGGTCGTGCAGGAGCGGGCCTGCCCGGGCACCACCGTGCCCGAAGCGCTTCACTGGCGTGACGTGCGCCCCTTCGCCGCCGCGTCGTCGTGGGTGACGCCGCACCACGAGATGACCGCCTACGCGGCGCAGAGCTTCACGCCGGGCCGGCCGGTGCTGGTGGCCGCCGCCGAGCTGTGCCGCCGCATCTACGCGGACTTCGACTACAAGCCGGGCGCGACCAAGGTGGACACCCCGGCGCTCGACGCGTTCCGCCAGCGGGCAGGCGTCTGCCAGGACTTCGCCCACGTCATGCTCGCGATGCTGTGTGGTCTGGGGCTGCCCGCGCGGTACGTGTCGGGCTACCTGCGCACCGTGCCCGCCGGCGGAACCGAGGTCGGCAGCATCGAGACGCTGACCGGCGCCGACGCCTCGCACGCCTGGGTGTCGGTGCACGACGGCCGCGACACCTGGGTGGACCTGGACCCGACCAACAACAAACCCGCCGATCAGGACCACGTGACCACCGCGTGGGGCCGTGACTACCGCGACGTGGTACCGGTCCGCGGCGTCATCGCGGGGGGCGGCAGCCAGCAGGTCGACGTCGAGGTCGACGTCACCCCTTTGGGGTGAGGCGGTGGCGGCTCGGCGCCAAACAGGCGTTCCGCAAAGCCCGAACGCCTGTCCGCCTTCTCATCCGCCGCGGGCGGCGCCCGGGGGCGGCTCGGCACCATCCTCGCGTCCGCCAAGCCGGACGCGAGGGTGGCTTCTCAACCGCCGCGGGCTGCGCCCGCCGAGCGCTCGGGGACATTGTTTCGGGCGGTTTTCGTAGGGTGGGTCAAGGCTTGGTGGACCCACCGTGGTCCGACATTTCAAGGCCTTCGTCCTGGGGTCGCGCGTGAGCGGCGTCATGGCGGAGGTCAACGAACGTGCGGCCCTCATCGCGGGACCGGGCCGCGAGAAACTTCGGGCGTGGCCGGCCGACCGGCCGGTCGTTGAGTCCCCTTCGACACCGGCTTGCTCCCCCATCCGTTTCGGCGGGGCCGTTCCTCCAGCAGCGTCGGCCGCGGGTTCTACCTTCCGGCCACCAGCGCCTACCGGCTTTGGCTCCGGATCGACGTCGAAGCATCCAAAGCGGGTGGAGGTCGGGGCCTCGGACCCCGCGCCGCGAGCCTTTGGACCTGTTTGGGTGTCGCCGAGCTTTCGAGCCGCAAACGACTGGAGACACGATGCGTGTTCCACCGAGCGACTCGCCCGCACTCGAATCCAAGACACGGCGCCCGCTCCGCGAAACGCAGTTGATTGGCGGCACGGATGTCCGGGGTTGTTGGACCCCCGTTGCTTTTGTCTTTCAACGAAGCACGCGTCGCCGTCATCGCCCGGGTTCGCGGAGCGGGCGCCGTGTCTTGGTCGTTCGGCGACAGGCGGTCGCTCGCACAGCAACGCGGGGGGCGTCGGCTTCAAGCACCCGCATCGCGGGCACGCACCGCCGGCAAGTCCAACGCCCCGCCCCACGGCCCGGGGTCAAACCGCGGACCAAGCCCCGGCCTGGGTCGTGGGCGCGGCTCACGCCGGCTTCGGATCGGTCGCCTTGGGCACGGCCTGGCAGCGTGCGCCGGGGTCTTACTCCGGCGGAATGACCCCGTCGAAACTGACCGGGGTTCCGAATCGTTCCGGGGTCCGGCATCGGGGGTGCAGGCAATCCGAACATTAGTTGATGGTTGGTAGCGATCCGACCCCCCGTGAGCGCGCGCGATGGGGTTCAACGTCGGCGGCAGGTCCCGCCAGACTTCAGCCCTGCGTCTGACGCAGGGGCGCGCGGGCGGCGGGTTCTTCCTCGGCCGCGGGGTCTTCGACTTCGTCGTCGTCCTCGGCCGGGCCGGGGTTGAAGTAGGCCTGCGACAGGTCGCCGCCCAGGTCGTTCAATGCGGTCTGGAAGCGGTCCAGGAACTGGTGGACGCCCTCTTGCTGGATGTCTTCCGGCGTGCCGTAGGCCAGCTCGCTGCGCAGGCGGCCGAGGCTGCGGGCGGGCAGCACGCCGATCTCCGGGGCGTCGCGGACGATCTGATCGAGCGCGGCCTGCGCTTCGAACAGGCAGAACAGCAGCGAGCGCGGGAAGTATTCGTCGAGCACCAGGAAACGCACGACGTTCTTGGGGGTGATGGCGCCGAAACGCTGGCGGTACATTTCCAGGGCGCTGACCGAACGCAGCAGGGCCGACCACTGCACCTGGTCCAGCGGCGAGCCCACGTGCTCGACGGTGGGCAGCAGCAGGTAGTACTTCACGTCCAGCAGGCGGCTGGTCTTGTCGGCCCGTTCGAGCATGGTGCCCAGCTTCTGAAAGTCCCAGCCGGTGCCGCGCGACAGGGTGGCGGCGCTGATGCCCTGAAACGCGAGGCTGCCGGCCTTGGTCGCCTCGCACAGATTGATGGCGTGGGCGGTGCCGGAGAGGTCCGAGGCCGAGCGCAGCCGGTGGTACAGCCGGTTGATCTCGTTCCACATCTCGCTGGAAGTCACCTCGCGTACGGTGCGGGCGTTTTCGCGCGCGGCGGACACGCACGACAGGACCGAATTGGGGTTCTCGGGGTCCAGCAGCAGGAAACGGGCGACGCCCGCGGGTGTCACCTCGCCGTAAGCCTCGGCGTAGGTCTCGTCGTCACCGATCGCGCTGATCAGCGGTGACCATTCGGCCGACGCGCGGTTGACCCCGTCGCCCCGGCCCAGGGTCATCTGCTCGGCCACGTCGACAAAGCGCGCGGTGTTTTCGGCACGCTCGATGTAGCGGGCCATCCAGTAGATCGAGTTGGCGACGCGGCTGAGCACAGTTCTGGCCTTCAGAGGGGGGCGAGCGGGGGGGCGGGGGAGAAAGGCAACGGTGGAAAGTAGAACGTGGAAACGAAAAAGTGGAAAAGCCGAGGCGTCGGTCAGCTGGGTGACCGGGTTTTTTGGCGGACGGAGGTCAGGATGGCGACGTGCTGGGTGAACTCGTCGATGAGTCGGGCGAGTTGGTGCTCGTCGATCTGAACCGTGGCGGCCAGTAAACGCAGCCAGCAGCGGGTTTCGCGGGCTTCTTTGCCGGCGATGGCGATCTTGTGGCCGAAGTCTTTCGGGCTGGCGCCACCGCAGGCCTCCTCAATGTTTGCCCCGACCGATGCGCCCGACCGCCACAACTGTTGCGAATTCGTCTTGGCGACCGAGTCCGCCCGATCGAGTTTTACCCGGAGGCGGACGATGCCCGAAGCAAACGCGAGCGTGGACTCGCGCAGGTCAGGAGGATCGGTGGTTCCTTTCGTGGGTTGCTCCACTTCTCTGCTGATTTTCTACTTTCTACTTCTTGCTTTCTACTTTCTGCTTTTGGTTCGTTCTTCGTCAGTCAACAATCCAGGTGTCCTTGGTCCCTCCGCCCTGCGAAGAGTTCACCACCAGCGACCCCTTCTTCAGGGCGACCCGCGTCAGCCCGCCGGGGAGCACGAAGGGCGCTTCCGTGCCGTAGAGCACGTACGGCCGCAGGTCGACGTGTCGCCCGGCGATGCCGTCGCCGGTCAGCGTCGGAGCCCGCGAGAGGCTGAGGGTGGGCTGGGCGATGAAGTTGTCCGGGTCGGCGGCGATGTCGGCCGCGCACTTGTCCAGGTCGGCCTTGCTGGCGTGGGGGCCCACGACGATGCCCTTGCCGCCGGCCTCGTGGGCGGGCTTGACCACCAGCTCGGCGAGGTGTTCCAGCACGTAGGCGCGCTGGTCGTCCTCGGCGCACAGCCAGGTTTTCACGTTGTTGAGGATCGGCTTCTCGTTCAGGTAGTAGTCGATCATCTCGGGCACGTAGTGGTAGATGACCTTGTTGTCGGCGATGCCGGCACCCGGGGCGTTGGCCAGGGCCACGCGGCCGGCGCGGTAGACGTCCATGATGCCCGGCACGCCGAGCAGCGAGTCTTTGCGGAAGGTTTCGGGGTCCAGGAACGCGTCGTCGATGCGGCGGTACAGCACGTCGACGGTCTGCAGGCCGCGCGTGGTGCGCATCTTGACGTGTCCATCGTCGATGACCAGGTCGTCGCCCTGCACCAGGGGGACGCCCATCAGGCGGGCGAGAAAGGAGTGCTCAAAGTAAGCCGAGTTGTAGACCCCGGGGGTGAGCACGGCGACGCTGGGGCGTCCGCCGCGTCCCGGGGCGAGCGACTCGAGGGTTTCGAGCAGTTTGTCGGCGTAGTTGTCGACCGGGCGGATATTTTCGGCCCCGAACACGCGGGGAAAGGTCTGCTTCAGCACGCGGCGGTTCTCAAGCACGTAGCTGACGCCTGAAGGGCACCGCAGGTTGTCTTCGAGCACGCAGAACGCGCCGCTGCCGTCGCGGACCAGGTCGATGCCGCTGATGTGGCAGTACACGCCGCCGGGCGGGGAGACGCCGCGGCACTGGAGGAAGGGCTCTTCATTGAGCAGCACGTACTTTCCGGGGATCTTGCCCGCGGCGATGATCTCGCCGGTGGTGTAGACGTCGTTCAGAAAGGCGTTGAGGGCGCGGACCCGCTGGGCACAGCCCTCGGCGACGCGGTCCCACTCGTCGCCGTTGATCACCCGGGGGATCACGTCGAAGGGGATGATGCGCTCGTTGGCATCGCCGTCGTCGTAAACGCTGAAGGTGGTTCCCGAGTCGAAGAGCGCGCTCTCGGCGGCCCGCTGCCGGATCGCCAGGTCGCCGTCGGGCATCTCCGACACCCGGTCGACAATCTGGGCGGCTCCGCGGCGGGGCGAGCCGTCGGGATCGATCAGTTCGTCGTAGAACCCGTCGGTTTGGTAAACGCTGAAGTTCATGGGCATGTGCTCACAAGATAGGCATTTCCGGGGCGGGACATGCGCGCGACGGCGTGCGGCGGCCGAAACCGGCCGCTGAGGCATCACCAGTCGGGTTGTTGCAAAGGGCGTGCCGTGTGGCAAATACTCGCGGGCCCCGCCGCCCGCCGGCCCCGCGGGTGTCACGGGGTGCGGCGGGTGATTGCTTCGAGGTTGGATGCGTACCACGCCAGGTTGAGCCCCAGGCGGTCGTCCTGCGTGGGGTCGCGGGTGGTCATGTCGAGGCTGGAGCTGTGGATGCCCAGCAGCCGCCAGCGGACGGTGCCGGTGGCGTCGGGCATCCGCGTGAGCACCGGCGAGCCGCTGGCCCCGCGGTGCAGGCGGCCGTCGGTGACAAATTGCGTCTCGCCCTGGAAGTTCAGCGGGTAGACGCTGGCCATGACCGCGGCGCGGGCGATGGGCAGGCGGTGCAGCTGGTCGCCGAAGCCCAGCGGGTAACCCACGATCAGCAGCGGCTGACCCAGGGGCAGGCCGGCGCCCTCGTGGCCCAAGTCTTCGGGGGTAAAGGTCTCGACGGCGTAGCGGTCGAGCGCCGTGGGGTCGTCGACGGGCACCGCGACCACGTCGACCGCACCGCCGCGCACCGGGTGCTCGAACCAGCGGCGGGTGCCGTCGGCGTTGCGCAGCGGGACCACCAGCTCGCCGTACTGCGTGAGGTCTTCGCGGTCGCTGTGCACCTGCACGCTGAGCGCATCGGGGTGGGACTTGCCGGTGACCACGTGGCGGTTGGTCACGAGATAGAGGAAGTTGTCCCTCAGGAAGAAGAAGCCCGTGGCGTTGGAGAGCTTCTTGCCGTTCTCCAGCGGGAAGACCTGGGCGACGGCGAGCAGGCGCGGGTCGATGACGACGCCGTTGTGGCAGATGGGCATGGGGGGCAGAAGGGAGGGGGAGGCGGGGAGGACTCGGTGCCGACCCTTAGTCTAGCAGTCCGTTGAAATACCCCGCGTAAGCCGAGGGCGAGCGAAAACGATCGCTCGCAAGGCGACGAAACGAGCCCTAGCCGTAGCTACGGGGAGTTGAGTCAACGAAGCGAGCGATTGTTTTCGCCGGCCGCAGGCACGCGAGGTATTTCAACGGGCTGCTAGGGCCGGGCCGGGCCGGTCGACGGTGTGGCCTGGGCCACGGGGGAGTCGCGAGCTGACGCGATGGAGCAGAACCCCGCGCACATCGATTGATAAGAAGGGGGCGGGACGAACGGCAGGAGACGGGGTGTTTGGCGGAGTTGGTTCTCGTTCTCAGCACGGAGGGCGGTTCTCGTTCTCGGAACGCAGCGACGGCGGTAGAAAATCGACGAGAACGAAAACGGTGCCGGGGGGGGATCCACGCGGGTGGTGACGATGGTTTGGTTCTACTTGGGGCGCTCCAGCGTCAGCACGTCGCCCACCCACAGGTCGTCAAGTGCTCGCGTACTCCACAGCTCGCGGCCGGCTGCGGGGTCGCCGACCTCCACCCGTCCTTCGGAGACGAAGCGAAACACCACCACCGAGTGCGTGACGTTGAGCAGCCAGCCCCACCGCGCGCGGTATCGCGGCTCGCGGAAGTCCACCTCGGGAGTCAGCTTCACGCTGACGATCGCCGGCAGCAGGTCGGTCCGGTCGCGCAGCTGCGCGGGGGTGAGGTCATGGAACACCGGGCCGTAGCCGGTGCCGGCGGTCGCGAGTTTCAGCCCGCGGTAAAGGCCCAGCAGCGGCGTGCCGCGGGCGTCAGTCAGGCAGGGGCCGACCATCGTGGTCTCGGTGGCCTGCTCGGCCCCGGGCACGCCGACGGTCCGCAGCAGGGTGGCGGCCGCGGCGGCGCTGCAGGTGGCCTGGTCGGTCTGCCGCGCGACGTCGTCGGTGAAGACCGCCCGCACCGGCGGGGGGGTGACGCTGAACAGGGCCGCGGTCTCGTAGCCCCCGGTGGCGACCACAACCGCCACCAGCGGCACCCGCCGCCAGCGCGGCACCCGTTCCAGGCCGCTGACCACGCCCGCCAGGAACGAGGCCAGCACGGGCGACGGATTGGCGTACACGATGGCCGCCGACACCGGAAAAAACTGCGTCCACCACCCGGTGGCCCGCCCCCACTGCAGGTAGGCCCCGATGGCGGCGCAGGCCAGCAGCACCGCGGCGCCGGTGACCCAGAGCGAGGTGTGTTTGACCATCGTTCGCCCGCCCATGAGGGCGGCGGCAGCGAGGGCCAGCTGCACGGCGGCGGCGAGGTAGAGGTCGGTCATGGGGGGCAGGAGGAAGAGACCGAGCGTCCGGATCGTCGATGATAAAGCGTAGCCGAGGCGACACCCCCGACGACCCCGCACGTCATTCGATTGCCTTTCAATTCCTAGCAACCGGGGCCATTCCCACGACCCGAGTCCGGCCGCCCTCGACGAAGGCTACTTCTCGCGCGCGACAAGCGGTTGGGCACGCAGTCCGACCGCAGCCTGGCGGCGGAGTGGGGCTGTCAGCCCGCGGCGGTGGGTCGCCGGCGGGCGGAGTTGGGGATGGCGCCGCCGGTGTCGAGGACGCCCGTGAAGTGGACGAAGCAGATGATGGCGCGGCTGGGCCGCGTGCCCGACGCCGAGCTGGCCGCGGTCTTTGGCTGCGGGCTGCAGACGGTGTGGCGCAAGCGACAAGAGCTGGGCATCGGAGGCCTGGGGCACGCGAAGTTCGACTGGACCCCCGCGCGGCTGGCGCGGCTGGGCAACGTCTTCGACAAAGAGCTGGCCCGGGCCTGGGGGCTGGCAACCCCGACGGTCATGCGTCAGCGTGAGGCCCGGGGCATCGCGCCATTCGATCCGGTGGCGCAGTGGCTGACCCCCGACCGCGAGGCGGTGCAGGGCACGGCGCCCGACCGGGCGCTGGCCCGGGCCTGCGACGCGGATGTGGCCGCCGAGCTGGGGATCACCCCCGCGCAGGTGGGGCGGCGGCGCCACGAGCTGGGCCGCGATGCGTGGGGCCCGGGCCGCCGCTGGACCGCCCGCGAAGACCGCCTGCTGGGCAAGCAGACCGACCGCGCCGTGGCCGACCGGCTCGGCCTTTCGCCGACCACCGTCGCGGAGCGGCCGCACCACGCTGGACGCCGCGGCGGCACGCGTTTTCGCGGGGTGGTTGGCGGGGTGAGGGGAGGCACGCGCGGCGAGCGCCGCACCACGGGGCCGGCTTTCACAGACCGTGCGAACGCGGGCGGTAGGATTGGGCGATGAGCAGCGCGAAGAAGAAAAGAAAGCGGCGGTCGAACATGACGTGGACCGCGGCGCGGGAGCGGCGGCTGGGCACGCAGTCGGACCGGAGTTTGGCGCTGGAGTGGGATTGTCAGCCCGCGGCGGTGGGGCGGCGGCGGGAGGATTTGGGGATTGCGCCGCTGGTTTCGCGTAAGCCGGTGAGGTGGACCCAAAAAAGGGTGGCGCGGCTGGGCAAGGCGTCGGACCGGGAGGTGGCCGAGGCGCTGGGGGTGAGTGCGATGTCGGTGTATCGCAAGCGTAAGGCGTTGGGGGTGCCGGACCCGGGGCATCGGGGTGCGTTTGATTGGACCGCGGAGCGGGTGGCGCTGCTGGGCACGGTGGAGGATCAGGCGCTCGCGGCGCGGTGGGGGGTGGACACGACAACGGTGGGGAGCAAGCGGCGGGCGCTGGGGATTGAGGCGTTTGATCCGTTGGCGGCGCGGTGGACGCCGGGGCGTGAGGCGTTGCTGGGGCGGGCGCCCGACGGGGAGCTGGCGGCGCAGTGGGGAATGCCCACGTACGCGGTGGCGCGGCGGCGCACCGAGCGGGGGGTGCCGCCGTTTGGGGTGACGGCGATGAAGTGGACGCGGGGCAAGGACCGGCTTCTGGGAACCGAAACGGACACGGCGCTGGCGCGGCGGTGGGGGGTGTCGGCGCGGGTGGTGATATCGCGGCGCAAGCACCTGGGGATCGCGCCCGCGGTGCCGCGTAAAACACGCTGGACCCGGGCGCGTGACCGGAGGCTGGGCACCGTGCCCGATGCGGAGCTGGCGGCGGAGTGGGACCTTGCGGGGGTGACGGTGGGGGAGCGGCGCAAGGCGCTGGGGATCGCTCCGTTCACCCATTGGACGCCCGAGCGCGACGCACGGCTGGGGTTGGAGAGCGACCGGGAGCTGGCCCGTCAGTGGGGGATGACGCATTCGACGGTGGAGCGGCGGCGCAACGAGCGGGGGATTAAGGCGTTTCGCGAGCGGGTGCTGTGGGCCAAGTGGACCGTGGCGCGGGACCGCAAGCTGGGCACCGCGCCCGATGCGGAGCTGGCCCAGGCGTGGAGTCTGACGCGGGGGCAGGTGGCGAATCGGCGGACGAAGCTGGGCATCGCGTCGCCCGGGGGGCCCGGGGCGCGGGGGGCGGTGGAGGTGGACGACGCGGCGACGCTGCGGCGCCGGGTGAAGCGGCGGCTGGAGCGCGGGGACGTGCGCGGTCTGGCGGAACAGATGGGGCGGAGTGAGGCGGTGGTGCGGAATATTCTGAACGGCCGGACGCGGCTGGATGAGGGGGCCGCGGAGGTGTTGCGCGGGTTTGTGGGGTAGCGCGGGGCGAGAGGCCATCTCTCACGAGGGTCTGAAGAAGTCCGATCCGGATGCCGGCGTTTAGCGACTGGATAGAGGCCGCCAGCGACACCCCCGCGTAGAACCGGACGCCCTCCGCTTGGCCCCTCCCGAACGCTTGCGTCCGACGCCTTTCTCCGTGAACTCGGCGTGCTCAACGTCGCCGAGGGCCTCGACCTCAAAGTACGCGGCACGTCGGCGAATTCCGCCGCTCAACTCGGTGTCTTGCACGCGGCCTCGACCAAAACGATGGCCTGTTTCGAGTGCGCCGCGCAGCGCCAATTAACTCGCGAGCGTAGCGAGCCCCATGACTTGGGGTTGACGGACCACCCCTGCCGCGCGTCGAACAATCAATATCGACGTTGCCCGTGTACCGGTGCCTATCGAAGTATCTCGAGCATCTCCACCACCGCATCAACCTGATGCAATTCGGAGATGTGGGCGGCGTAGCGATCGATCGCCGGATCCCGATTCGCCGGCACGCCGAACCATTTGACGGTTTCGGCGATGGCGATGTCGCCCTTGGTGTCGCCGATCCCGGCGAGCCGTTGCGGGTCGAGGCCGGTGCGCTTGAGGAACTGCGCGATGCCGGTGGCCTTGCTGATGTGGGCGAGGTCGCAGTTGATGTAGTTCCACGTGCCGCTGACGCGGAAGGGCCAGCCGTTCTCGGCGCAGGCGTCGGCGAGCGCGGGCTTGAGGGTGTCCAGGAAGTCCGGGTCGCGGTGGTAGAGGCTGACGCTGGCGTTCTTGCCGGGCTGGCTGCTGACGCCGTCGGGGGCGTACCGCTCCAGGCACCAGCGGCGGAACGCGACGGCGGCGTCGACGTGAGCGTCGGTGATGGCGGGGTCCAGGTGGTAGCCGTTGACCGACGGGTCGTAGACCCAGGCGCCGTTCTCGCAGACACACGGCAGCACGTCGTTGGCGATGGCCCGGCACATGCACTCGGCGAACGGAAGCGGGCGGCCGGTGCAGACGGTGACCAGCGGGCGGTCGTGGTCGGCCTTGGCGCGGGCGTTGTGCTCGGCGACGGCGGCGAGTCGATCCAGGTTCAGGGGTCCGCCGGCCTCGTCGAGCAGGCAGCCGTCGATGTCGCAGAGCACGGCGTCGAAGTTTCCTTGGGTGTTTTGGTAGGCGGGCATGCGGCGGAGTCTACCGGGGCTCGGGTCGGCCCTTCTCGTGAGCTGCGTGGGGTGCGGGCGGGCCTCGTCGGCGGCGCGACGGGCGGTCCGGCGCGTGGGGCCCCGAGGTTCTGGGGTCCGGGGTGAGGCGCGGGGGACGCGCGGACGAAAATCGGGCTTCTCGCTCGGTCGGGTCACGAATCGTGGACCCCGCGGCGTAGCGACCGATATAGAGTAGAGGCGGGATTCGGTGTTCTTCGGAAAGGCGGAAAGCGATGAGACGCACGCGATGGCTGGGCGGCGTGAAGGTGCTTGTGGCGGGCGGTCTGCTTGCGGCAGGTCTGACGGCCGCGGCCCAACCGGCGACGCCGGGTGCGGACGAGCAGTCGCTGGCCCGCCACGTGCTGAACCGCATGGCCTTCGGCCCGCGGCCGGGCGACGTGGACCGGGTGGTGGCGCGGGGGGTGGACGCCTGGATCGCCGAGCAGCTCGACCCGTCGTCGATCGACGTGGCGACGCTGGACGCGGGGATGATGGAGTGGGCGCCGTCGCTGTTTCTGTCGCTGAACGACACGATGAAGCGCTACAACCCGCCCTACCAGCGGGGCGAGAGCGAAGAGACTCAGCAGAAGCGCAACCAGAACCGCCGGGAAGTGAAGCGGCAGCTCCGCGACGCGGTGCTGTACCGGGCGGTGGCGTCGCCCCGGCAGTTTGAGGAGGTGATGCTGAACTTCTGGCGGAACCACTTCAGCATCGACCAGAACAAGAACGACGTGGCGTGGATGGCGCCAAACTTCGAGGCCCGGGTGCTGCGGAAGCACGCGTTCGGAAAGTTCGAGAACATGCTGATCGCCTCGGCCCGGCACCCGGCGATGCTGGTGTATCTGGACAACAACATCAGCCAGAAGCCGCTGACCGAGCAGCAGCAGCGGCTGGTGGACCGCTACGGAGAGAACGACAACGTGCCGCGCTCGATCGCGGCGCTGGGGCGCGAGCGGGGGCTGAACGAGAACTACGCCCGCGAGCTGATGGAGCTGCACACGCTGGGCGTGGACCGGCGGTACCGGCAAGCGGACGTGACGGCGCTGGCCCGGGTGCTGACGGGGTGGACGGCGAAGCTGAACCACACCGACTCGGGGTATCTGTTTCGTGAGGACGTGCACGACACCGAGCCGAAGTGGCTGTTCGGCACGCGGCTGCGCGGGGCGGGAGAGCGGCAGGGCCTGGAGGTGGTGCGCGGCCTGGCGCGGCACAAGCTGACGGCGGACTTCATCTGCCGCAAGCTGTGCGTGTATCTGGTGGGCGACGACCCGCCCGAGCGGCTGGTAAAAAACGTCACGCGGGTGTTCACCCGGACCAAGGGCGACCTGCCCAAGGTGTACGAGGCGATCGTGACGTCGCGGGCGTTCCGCGACCCGGCGGCGCGGGGGGCGAAGTTCAAGACGCCCTTCGAGTTTGTGGTGTCGGCCCTGCGGGTGACCGACGCCGAACTGACCTCGGCCGACCGCACCCAGTCGCTGCTGGAGGAGATGGGCCAGCCGACCTACCGCTGTCTGGACCCCGACGGCTTTGCCGACACGGCCGAGGCCTGGCTGGACCCGGGCGTGCTGGTGCACCGCTGGCGTTTCGCCTGGGACCTGGCCCACCGCGATCTGCGGGGCGTGAAGCTGACCGACCGGGCGATCGGTTCGGAGACCAGCGCGACGCTGACCGAACTGGCGGCCATGCCGCTGTCCGAGGACACCCGCGCGGCGGTCGACGAGGCGGCATCGGCCGGGGGCAACCCGGCGCGGCTGGCGATTTTGTTGGGGAGTCCTGAGTTTCAGCAGCAGTGAAACTGCTGCTGAAACGGCGAGCGCAGCTCGCGGCGGCGTCCGCCGCCGGGAGGGCGAACCTTCCGGTGAGCCTCTGGGCAGTGAGCCTCTGGGCCTGTGACACCGGACATCACAGGTAACGATCGATCCCCCGAGCCAGCCTGCCAAACCAAACGCTCATTCCGCCGAAGTCGCCCTTGGACCCGGCTCACCGGAAGGTTCGCCCTCCCGAAGAACAAGAAGGCTCCCATGCCCCACCCCACCCGACGCGACGTTCTGAAAACCGGTTCCGCCGCCCTCGCCGGCCTGGCCCTGCCCGGCGGCGCGGCCTTCGCCCAGGCCTCCAGGAAAGGCGTTGCCGCCGCGGGCCCCAAACCCACCCTGGTCGTGATCTACCTCCGCGGCGGGGCCGACCCGCTCAACGCGGTCGTGCCCTACGGCGACCCGCGGTACCGCAAGGTGCGGCCCACCATCCGCGTGAACAACGCGCTGCGGATCAATGACTACTTCGGCTTCCACCCGAAGATGAAGGAGCTGGGCGACATGTACGCGGCGGGCACGCTGTGCCCGATTCTCAACACCGGCTCGACGCACCCCACCCGCAGCCACTTCGACGCGCAGGACTTCATGGAACGCGCAGCGCCGGGCAGCCGCGAGGTGACCGAGGGCTGGCTGAACCGCTACCTGACGGCGACGCACGCGGACGGGGCGCGGGACGTGGAGCTGCGCGCGGTGGCGATGCAGGCCACGCTGCCGCGGTCGCTGCGGGGGCAGTTCCCCGTGCTGGCGATGCCCGAAGGCGGCGCGGGCGACGTGCTGGACCGGTTCGAGGCGGCCTACGACTGCGAATCGAGCCGCGCGGCCCGGAAGAAAAACGCTGAGGGCGGCGACGCGACACGGGCCTCGGCCCCCGAAGAAACGCCGGCCGAGGCGATGCGCCGGCGGATCGCCGAGTCGGGCCGCGAAAGCATCGCGCAGCTGCGCGGGCTGAACGAGGCGTCGTCGGAGGGTGGCGGTGGCTACCCGCGGGGGCGGCTGGGCCAGCAGCTGCGCAGCGTGGCCCGGCTGATCAAGGCGAACAAGGGCCTGGAGATCGCGGCGATGGACTACGACGGCTGGGATCATCACGCCCGTCAGGGCGGCAACAACGGGACGATGCCGAACATGCTGGAGACGCTGTCCAAATCGTTGAACGCGTTTGCCCGGGACCTGGGGCCGGCGATGGGCCGCACGATGGTGCTGACCATGACCGAGTTCGGCCGCACCGTGGCCGAGAACGGCAACCAGGGCACCGACCACGGCCGCGCGGGCTTTATGTTGGCGCTCGGCGGTCCGGTGGCGGGCGGAACCATCCGCGGCGGTTGGAAGGGCCTGGAGAAGGACGCGCTGGTGGACGGGCGGGATTTGAAGGTGCAGGTGGACTTCCGCAACGTGTTCGCGGAGACGCTGCACGGGTTGTTCGGCTTCCGGGCCGACGAGCACGACTTCTTCCCGGACTACAAGAGCAATGAGAAGGCATTGGGGCTATTGAAGGGGTAGCAGCCTGTTGAAGTACCGCACGTGCCTGCGGCCGGCGACAACCACCGCTCACTTCGTTGCCTCAACTCCCCGCAGCTACGGCTGGGGCTCGTTTCGTCGCCTCGCGAGCGGCGGTTGTCGCTCGCCCTCGGCTTACGCGGGGTACTTCAACAGGCTGCTGGGGGCGGAGCTGGACGCGACGAACCAAGGCATTTAACGCCAAGGGGCCAAGGAGGCCAAGAAGAGCCGACCTGTCGTGATGGCATTGCTCCTCGGCGGCTCTCGTGCAAATGGATCGAAGATCGCCATGGCGATCTTCGATCCATTGGGTTGAGGGCCGACGGGTGCGTTTCGCCGCCTGCCAAGTCCCGCCTTGCTTGGCCACCTTGGCCCCTTGGCGTTTATGGATTTGTTTTCCTGCTTTGCTAGACCGCCTTACCCACCGCCACGAACTCGCCGAGCAGGTTGGCGAAGACGTTGGTGCGGTCGAACTGCATCGCAAACGCACGGGCGGCGTCGACGTTTTTTTGCTTCTCTTCCCGCGTCATGCCCAGCACGGCGTGGTCGAGCGCGGCGGTGATGCTGGGGATGTTGCCGGCCTCGATGGGCAGGTGGGTGTCGCCCACGGCCTCGGGGATGCCGCCGGTGGCGGTGGTGATCACCGGGCCCTCGCCGCCGACCAGCATCTTCTCGGCGAGTGCGATGCCGAAGGTTTCGACGAACTCGGGGCGGGGCTTGCTGGGCAGCACGTAGGCCGCGGCGCCGTGCATGAGCAGGGGTTTCTCTTCGTCGTCGACATCGTCGAAGAAGAGGATGTCCGGATCGCCGGCGGCGAGCGCGCGGTATTCGGGCAGGGCGGGGCCGGTGCCGGCGATGACGAGCCTGACCGAACCTTTGGCTTCGGAAGCCTGGTACGCGCGGATCAGGTCGTCTACGCCCTTGGCGGGCGTGACGCGCGAGAGGAAGAGGGCGTAGCCGCCACGCGTGAGGCCGCGGCGCTCGATCGCGGCGTCGGCGGCAGGGGGCAGCACGCCGCCGAGCGCCTGCGCATCCATGGCGGGGTAGCTGATGGTGACACGCTCGCGGCATTGGACGGCGAAGGCGGTGCCGCAGGCGGCGTCCACCTCTTGCGCGGCCTGCACGATGAGGTCGCGGGTGTAGGCAGAGACGGCGACGCAGCGGTCGCTGGCCAGGTAGGTGCTGAACAGGTACATGGCCGGGCCCATGCGGCCTTCTTCGACGCAGCTGCGCACGACGTTGGTGATGTCGCTGCCCACGGCCTCGGCGATCGTGGTCACGTCCACCGGCAGGCCGGTGGAGCGCGCGGCGGCGACGGCTTCGGTGACGATCTGGGTGTGGGGCACCAGGTAGAGCGACAGGCAGACGGTGGGCACGCCGTCGGTGAAGAGCTCGACGAGGCGGCCCTTGAGCGCCAGCGTCAGGCGGCCGTCGGGCACCTTGTAGTCGCCCACGGCGGGGGGGCGTTCGACGGTGATGCCGTCGCTGTAGGGGGCGATCGTGTCGAGGGGTTTGAGCGGCAGGCCGGCCTTCTGCAGGGTCTCGATGGGCCAGGTCAGGATCTTGACCTCGCTGAAGCCGCTGCGGATGGCGGTTTCGGCCAGGTGGCGGGCTTCTCCGGAGTGGCCGCAGATGACGGGGTCGGCTCGGACGACAATCACGAGGCGCTTTTGGGCACACTTGCCGCGAACTGCGTAAAAATCAGGCAATTCAGGCGTCACGGGGCCACGGTCGGGGGTCACGGTACGTGCGAAGTCGATCATCATGAGGCCTTTCGCGAGAAGAATGAGGGTGAACCCATGTTTTTCTGCAAAGCCCGTGCCGGATAGGGGAGTTCCCGGGGTGAGACGAATGCGAACGCTCCCGAAGGGGGTCTCGGTGGGCAGAAAACAGCCGGTGAGCGGTGCGGCCGAGTTGGGTTGGTCGGTCGGGCAGACGCTGCTTACGGGGCCGAGGGCGGCCGGTCGGCGGGCTTTCGGCCCCACTCTGACGGGGTATCGGTCAACGTGAAGGCAAGGGTGCCGCCGCCGTGCACGGTGCGGCCACGCAGCCAGCTGCTTTTGAGCGGGCGGCCGTCGAGGGTGACCGACTTGACGTAGCGGGGGGCCGCGTCGGCGGCGAGCGGCGCGTCGGGCAGGCCGTGCGCTTCGACGATCAGTTCGCCGCGCGGAAGCCGCAGCCGCGCGGCGGGGAAGGCGGGCGGGGACAGCAGAAAGAGGTTCTGTCCGGCGACAGGGAACAGGCCGAGGCTGGCCCAGACGACCCAAGAAGACAGCCCGCCCGAGTCGTCGTTGCCCGGCAGGCCGCCACGGCCTGTCCCGAAGGCGTGGGCGAGCGCGGCGTGCACGACCTCGGCGGTGCGGTCGGGGCGGCCGGCGTAGTGGTAAGCCCAGGGGGCTTCCATGTCGGGCTCGTTGTTGAGCCCTTGAAAGCGGTTGAGCGCGTAGCCCGCCGCGTGGTGGCCGGCGTCGATGGGCGGTGCGGTGAGCGCAGACGCCGTGGGGGCGGGCGTGCCGTCGGCGGCGGGGAAGCCGAAAAAGGCATCGAGCAGGCCGACGAAGCGCGGGTCGCCACCGGCCAACGCGATACGCGACCTCATGTCGTGAAGCAGTCGGAAGGAGTAGTTCCAGTTCCCGCCTTCGTAGTAGGTGGATTTGCCCAGCAGGCCGGTGGCGGGGTCGAAGGCGTTGCGCCAGCCGTGGCTGAGGGCGTTCAGCTGTTCGGCCAGATCGGTGTCGCCCACGTGCTCGGCCACGCGGGCGGCGCAGTGGTAGCCGGTCGCGAGATCCAGTGTGTGAGAAAGCGGATGCACCACGCCTTTTGCCAGGTAGTCCTCGCCGAAGGTGCGGCGCAGGTCGCTTTCGAGGTGGGTCAGCACCCACTCCCAGTCCACGCCGGTGACGCCCAGCCCGCAGGCGTCGGCGGCGGCGGTGTGGGCCAGGGCGCTGGCCTGGCGGAAGAAGCGGTCGGCGCCGCGGGCCATGCGGTAGCCGATCGGGAAGTTGCCTTCTTCTTCCGCGATGCGGGTGAGCGCATTGATCAGCTGCACGAAGCGGTCGGGCGCGAATGCGGCGAGCAGCGGGATCTGCGTCTTGTAGATGTCCCACATGGTGCAGACGTCGAAGACAAAGGGCCCGTCGCCGGGCCAGAAGGGCGACTCGTTCTCGGCGAAGCAGGGCTTGATGGCCGCGCGGTAGGCGGCGGTGGCGAAGACAGTGCGCTGGGCCGGCGTGCCGCCCTCGACCTGCGTCTGGTCGAGGTGCTCGCGCCAGGCGTCCTCGCTGGCGCGGCGGCGCTCGGCGAAGCCGGTGCCGACCGGCACGTCGCGGTCGAGGTTGTGGCGGGCCTGGTCAAAGCTGCGCAGGGAGAAGCCGACGGCGAGCTCGACGGTCTCGCGGTGATCGACCGGGCCGCGGAAAATAAATCCGAAGGGCCGCAGCGTGGTCGCACGGATCGAGTCGAACTCCAGCCGCGTGCCACCGCCCATGACGCGGCGGTCGTACCAGAGGCTCTGCCGCCAGACCGCCGCTTGTTCGTCGCCCCGGGGCGGGGTGATCCGCAGGTGCATGTACAGCGGCACGCCCTCGACGAAGACCTGGGCCCGCGCGACGCCGGGCGCGAGCAGCTCGGCGACGGCGCGGATGGGCACGGTCTGGCCGTGGGCGATGGCGATGCCGCCGGCCGAGAGGTCCAGCACCACCCGCGCGTCGGGGTGCTCGGGGAAGCGGTAACGGTGGACGACGCTTTTGGGACCGGCGGTGAGCTGGGCTCGGATGTTGGCCGGGGTACTGGCCCCGCCGTCGGCGCCGGCCCGGTCCGGCGTGCCGAGCGTGGCGGCGTACCGTCCGGGGCTGGCTTCTTCGTCGTCGAGAGACCAGGCGGTTCCCAGGTCATCCAGCGGGCCGGTCATGGGGGTGACGCGGGCGTAGTTGTAGTACTTGCGGATGGCCCCGGTGCCCGACTGCTGGAAGTGCGTGAAACCGGTGGCCTGCAGCCGGTCGAACAGCGTGCCGGGGCGGCCCTCGGTGTTCAGGTCGTAGGCGCCGTATCCCGAGGGATAGCCGCCGGAGTAGGCGCACGCGGACACCATGCCGAAGGGGTGGCACGCCCCGGGGTGGGTGTTGCCGACCTGGGGCTTGGGCGACCACCACGACGCGGCGATGCTGTCCGGCGGCGGCGCGGGCAGGTCGGTGGCGGCGGTGCCGATGAAGGGGTCAACGTGGTCGAAAAGCGTCACGGGAGCGGCCGGGAGGGGGGGAGTGGCAAGCAGGCCGACGCCGTCAGGTTACGGCGAAGGCATCGTCGGTGCGACCGGCGGCGGCCCGCGGGGCACCCCGCAGATGCTCGGGCTTGGCGTCGTTCTTGGGCTCGTGCTCTTGCTCGGTCTGCAGGGCGGTTCGCGTTCGCGTACGCGGCGCGCAGCGATTTGGATATCGAGAACGAGAACGAAAACCGCTTTGCTGAGAACGAGAACGGGGCGTGGAAGTTCCAGGCACTTTTAGTCGGCGGTGCCGTTCCCTTCGATTTCTGCGACGTGCTGCTTCACGTGATCGATGTAGGTGTGGTGCAGAAACCTGAGGCCCACCGGCGGGTCGTCGCCCACACGCACGGGCACGGCGAAGTGGTCGTCGGTGGTGTTCGCCAGGGTCTGGGCGATCTGGAAGTTGACCGCGAGCCAGAAGACGAGCAGCTGATTCCAGTCGCCGTGTGCGTAGCCCTGGTGGTTGACCCAGTGGTGGGCGTCGTGCTCGGGGACGGTCAGCTCGCCGGTGTGGCGGGGCGCGGCGGCGGCAACCAGCGCGTGCTGGTGGCGCGTGGCGAGGTCGATGAGGTGGCCGACCGTCTGCCGGGGGTTCCAGCCATGGGGGCCGGCCTTGGCGTCGAGGAGGGTGGGGTCGAGGCCCGCGAGTCGGTCGGCGGCTTCCTTCACGTCGCGGATGAGTTGTTTGGCGTTTTCGTTCTGCATGGGGTGGGGCGAGGTTACCCCATGGACGCGCCGCCGCGGGGCTTCGGGGGTGGCTCAACGCCACCCGAGCGTTTGCCAAGCCAAACGTCCGGGTGCCTTCTCGACCGCCCGCCCTGCGGGCCGAGCGCGGCGGAGCTATCGGCGGTGCGGCGATGCGAGGGAAAAAGAGTCGGTCAACGCGCTGGGCGATGCGTTGCCGCGCGGCGTGGCGATCGAATGATTCGCCCTCTCGTCGGCCGGGCACCCCGCACGCGAATCGTTTGGGCGGCGCAAGAATACGATCCCTCAGCCCCTCAGCCCCTCAGCCCCTCAGCCCCTCAGCCCCTCAGCCCCTTCGTCCGCGGCGCGGCGGCCGCGTCGAGTGGGTGGCGTCTGCCAACGCAACAGGGCCACCCGCTTTGGGGTGGCCCTGTTGCGTTGAAGGCGTTGTCCGCGAGAACGGCCGTGCGACGCGACCTAAGCGGAACGCTTGGCGTTGAGGCGGGCGGCCAGCCGGCTCTTGTAGCGGCTGGCGGTGTTCTTATGCAGCGCGGGGGTGCTGGCGGCCTGGTCCAGGTCCTTGTAAATCGCGCTGAGCTCGGTCTCGGCCTGCTCGACGCTGCCGTGCAAAAGGGTTTCCTGAAAGGCCTTGATCTTGGTGCGGTAGCCGGCCTTGACCCAGCGGTTGCGGGCGCGGGCGGTCTGACTCTGCTTGTTGCGTTTCTTGGCTTGGACGGAGTTGGCCATGGGGCTTGATCTGTTGCGGGGGCCGCGAAACGGCCGGGACGGTGGGTGGGGGGCACGGCCACCCTGAGCTTGGGGCCGGCGACGCCGAGCCGCGGATTATGGCGGGTTCGGGGCCCGGATGCAAGCCCGCTTGCGGTGGGCGGCGGGATGCGGTCCAGTGGGCGGCTCGATGCGCGTCTCTTTCGTCATCATGACCCACAACCGCCGGGGGGTGCTGGCCGAGACGCTGGGGCGGCTGCCGGGCCTGATGGCGGGCGACGGGCTGGCCCCGGGTGACTGGGAGGCGGTGGTGGCGGACAACGGATCGACCGACGGGACGGGGGCCCGGCTGGCGGAGATCGCAGGGCGGCCGGACGCGCGGGTGGTGCCGCTGATCCTCGGCGAGAATCTCGGCTGCCAGGCCCGCAACGCGGGGGTGGCGCGGGCCCGGGGGGAGGTCGTGGTGTTTCTGGACGACGACAGCTGGCCGCGGCCCGGGGCGGTGGCCGGGGTGCTGGCCCGCATGGCGGCCGAGCCGGGGCTGGGGGTGCTGGGGGGGGCGGTCTACCTGCCCGACGGCCGGCAAGACTACGGCGCGTTGCCGCGGGTGCCGCCGGGCTGCGCGCTGGCCGTGCGACGGACGGCTTTCCAACGGGCCGGCGGCTTCGACGCGGGCTTCGGGATGGCGGCCGAGGAGTTCGAGCTGGTCTGCCGGGTGCTGGCCGCGGGCTTCGCGGCCGAACGCGACGCGACGCTGGGCTTCGAACACCTCAAGACGCCGGTGGCGCGGCGGCCGGCCCGGATCGCGAAGCTGGACCTGCGCAACAACCTGATCGTGCTGGACCGCTGGGTGTCCGAGCCGCTGCGGAGCGAGCTGAAGTCCGACTGGACGCAGCGGTACGCCGCGCTGCTGCACGACGCGGGGGCCGACGCCGACCCGGCCGCTGTGGGCCGGGAAGCCGCGGCCTACCCGCGTTCGGCCGCCTGCGAGCCGCCGGCGGCGGGGGCGGCCCCGCTGGGCGACGGGGCGATCGAAGCGTTGTTCGGCTTCGCCGCGATCCAGCGGTCGCTGGCGGCGTGGTCCGACGCCCGCGGCGTCCGGCGGGTGATGCTGCTGGGTTACACCAAGACGCTGCTTCCCGTGTGGCGTGCCGGCGAGGCGTTGAAGCTGGAGGTGGTGGGCGTGGCGGACGACGGGCCGGCGTTCGCGGGGCTGAACTACCGCGGGGTGCCGGTGCTCACCACCGCGGCCGCCGGACGCCACGCGTTCGACGCGTGGCTGCTGACCAACCGCAACCCGGCGCAGAAAGCACGGCAGGCCGCGTCGGTGGCGGGGGACGGGCGGCCGGTGTGGGGGTTGGAAGAGGGGGGCAATCGACGCGGCAGCCAGGAGCGGGCCGGCGACCGTTGATGTGGGGCGTCTGTTTCGAAATGATCGAGGACACGGCGCCCGCTCCGCGAACCCGGGCGACGAAGGCGACGCGTGCTTCGTTGAAAGACAAAAGCCGCGGGCGTCTGACAACCCCGAACATCCGTTCCGCCAGCCGACTGGCTCTCGCGGAGCAGGCGCCGTGTCTTCGTTCCGCGTGCAGGCGAGTCGCGCCGTGGAACACGCGTCGTGCCCCAGGGTGCTTCCCGCCCACCGGCCCGGCGACACCCGAACAAGTCCAAAGGCTCGCGGCGCGGGGTCCGAGGCCCCACGTCCACCCGCTTTGGATGCTTCGACGTCGATGCGGAGCCGAAGCCGGTAGGCGTGGGTGGGCAGGGGAAGAAGCCGCCGCCGACGCTGCTGGAGGAACGGCCCCGCCGAAACGGATGGGGGAGCAAGCCGGCGTCTGACGGGGCCGGCACGGCGGTCGCGACCTCGTGGTCGAACCTTGCTTCGGTTCGATGCGTCTTTAGACCACCGACCCCGTGGGGTGACGCCCTTCACCCCCCAGAATCCTGCCCCAGCACCGAAAACCGGGCCGCCACCCCCTCCGCGGCGTCGCACAGGCCCCAGCGCCAGAGGTAGCGCTTGAGCATGACCCAGTGCTCGGCGTCACGCTCGCTTTCTTCGCCGGGGCGAGCTGGATCAGCTGGCTGATGGTCGAGGGCGAGGAAGCGGCGCTCGGTGCGCTCGGCGTCGATCCGCTGATGGCGGAGGAACCCGCGGCTGTAGGTGAGCTCGTCGGCGTGGCGGATGTCGCGGCCGAAGAGCTCGGCGGCGAAGCCGGGGCTGAAGGCGGCGATCTGCCAGGCGGCCCGGCCCAGGTGGTACTCGCGCCGCATGACGTCGAGGGCGGTGTAGCGGTGGTCGTGGTCGGCCCGGGCGTCGGGGGCGAAGACGATGGCGGCGCCGGCGTGGCGGCAGAGCTTCCAGGCCATCTCGATGTCTTCGTAGCCGTAGCTGAAGGGGAAGTCGGCGAAGCCGCCGAGCTCGCGGGCGGCGCGGGTCCCGAACGAGAGGTTGAGGCCCACGGCGTGGCGGTAGGTCAGCGGCTGGCCGGCGGCGAGGGCGGCGACGGGGTCGAAGAAGACGAGGTTGGTGTGGGTGGCAATCTCGTCGAAGCGGGTGGGCGCGTCGGGGCGGATCCAGGGGCTGTGGCCGACGCCGACGGTCGGCGTGCCGGCGGCGTGAAGGGCGGCGTGAGCGGCGATCAGCGTGGGGGCCGGGACGACGTCGTCGTTGAGCGAGAGGGTGAGGTCGGCGGTGGCGGCGTCGAGCAGGGCCTGGCGGGCGGGCATGTAGCCGGCGCGGGGCACGGCGGTGACGACGAGCCGGGACAGCGCGTCGGCGTACCCGGCTTCGAGCTTGCGGGCGTCTTCGGGGTCGCCGCCGTCGAGGGCCACGCGGACCTCGGCGGGGGCGAGGGTCTGGTTCGCGAGCCCGTCGAGGCAGCGGCGGAGCTTGCCCGGGCGGCCGTGGCTGGGAATGAGCACGCTGAGGGACATGGGGGCACGGTACCCCGCGGGGGCCGGTGGGTCGGGGCGAATTGTCACGGCGGCCCGCGGGCGCCGTCGATAGCCCGGGCATGGCGACGAGAATCGCATGTCGAACGCGGGGCCGCGGCGCTGCGCGGGGTTCCGCCGCGCTGCGTCCGGGAGGGAACGCGTGACCGTGGCGTCTGCCGCTGCCGCCGAAAACGCCAATGCCGCCGGGGTGCGGGTGGTGCCGGTTCGCGGGGATCCGGGGGGCGCGTCGCGCCTGGCGGCCAACCTGTCGGCTCTGGAGCGGACCAACGCGCCGGTGGCGGCGCGGGTGCGGGCCGCGGGTGACGCCGCGGGTCGCTTTGGCTGGGCTCTGCGGGAGGGGGCGCGGGTGGGGCTGGTGGACGGGAAGCTGGGCGGTCCGGTGACGGCGGTCTGGCCGCCCGAGCTGCACCGCGAGCGGGTGGCACGGGTGCTGGCGGAAGACGCCGGCCAGCCGGCGGCGGTGCTGTGCCTGGGGGTGGGCGACGGGCAGGTGCTGGCACAGCTGGCCGAGGAGTTGCCCGCCGCCGTGGGCATGCGGCGGGCGGTGTACGTGGTGGAGCCCGACGCAGCATTGCTGCGGGCCTGCCTGTCCACCCACGACTGGTCGGGGGCGGGATCGCCGCTGACCGACCCGCGATTCGCGTGGTGCGTGGGGCCGGCGTGGCCATCGCAGGCCCGCCGGGCGCGGGCGCGGACCCAGTGGGTGGCGCCGCGGGTGGCCCTGGCGGTGGGGCGTGAGGCGGTCGATGCGGTGGGGGACCGCTGGCGGGCGATTGAGGACGCGCGGACCCGCGACGCGGAAGCCGTCTGGCGGCGGGTGGCGGCGGGCTACGACGCGAAGCCCGGGGAGGATCTGGCGGCGGCGCTGGACCCGGGCGGGGGCTCGCGTCCGGGGCGGGTGCTGCTGGTGACCTCGCGGTTCACCACGGTGCTGCAGTATTCGTCCCGCGAGATCGAGAGGGCGTTGACCGCGCTGGGGTACGAAACCCGGACGCTGATCGAGAAGGCGGACCACCTGCGGGTGGACCCCGAAGAAATCCTGGGGACGCTTCGCGACTTCGAGCCCGACGCGGTCTTCACCCTGGATCATCTGCGTGCGATTTTCGGGCGTTGGCTGCCCGCCACGGTGCCGCTGATTTCGTGGCTGCAGGACGACCTGACGCACCTGATGCAGGCGGAGGCAGGGCGGTCGGTGAACCGGCGGCAGGTCGTGTTCACGCACGACCCGGCGCGCTACGTGGAGCATTTTGGCTACCCAAAACTGCAGACCCTGCCGCAGGGAAAGATGGCCCGGATAGCGCCGGGGGGTGGGCCGAGCGCGACGGAGAACAGCCTGGCCTTCGTGTCGAACGCGGGGTACCGGACGGACCAACTGGTCGCGAAAGCCCGCAACTCGGCGTCCGACGCTTCGTCGCGGCGGCTGCTTCAGGTGGCGGCCGAGCGGCTGGTGGCGGCGTGGGCGGGCGGCGAGCGGTACCCGGCTTCGGTGGGGGTGCGGCCCCTGGTGGAGACGGTCGCCACGGATCTGGGGCGGCCGCTCACGCCGGGCGCGGCGCTGGCGGCGGCCAGCACGCTGTTTATCGCGGTGGTCAGTCCGCTTTACCGTCAGGAAGCGGTGAGGTGGGTGATCGATGCCGCCAGCGACCGGGGGCTGCGGGTGGATCTCTTCGGCGCGGGCTGGTCCGAGCACCCGGACTTTGCGGAACACGCCCGGGGTCCGGTGGCATACGGGAAGGACCTGGACGAGCTGACCGGCCGCAGCCGGTTCAACCTGCAGGCGGTGCCGTACTACTGCATGCACCAGCGGCTGCTCGACGGGGTGGCGGCCCGGGGCTTCTTTTTGATCCGTGAGCACGCTACGGATGTCTGGCGGCGGGACGTGGACGCGTGGGAGGCGGCCTGGCCCGCGGCGGTCCGCAGCGAGGCGGAACTTCTGGCGTACGGCGGGCCGGCGGCCGACGCGCTCGGCGGGCTGCGGTCCCGGGCGGCGACGCTGATGCCGTGCGTGCCCGAAGACCTGGTGGCCGACCGCCGCGGGCGGCGCGAACGTGGGGAGTCCGAGCGGTTCGGCCTGCTGCCGCACCACGGCGAGGTCACGTTCCGCGATGCCGCGTCGTGCCGCCGTCTGCTGGAGCGCTGGTCGGACGATGCGGCGGGGCGGGCCCGGGTCGTGGACGAGCAGCGGGCGCACGTCGAGCGTCTGCTGGGGTACCGCGTCGGGATGTCGGACATGATGCGGCGGTCGTCTACGGTGCTGCGGGCGGCGGCGGCCGTTTGAGATCTCCCGTGCGACGGAAGACTGAGCCATGATCCGACCGGAACGACTGTCCGCCGAGGCGCCGCTTGAGCGCGACGCCGCCGAGCCTTTCTGGCGCGTCGCGGGATCGGAGTTCGGCTATTCGGACGGGGCCGCGGTGGAGGCGTCGATCTACGCGCAGATCAAAGCGGCCGCGGATCGCTCGTGCGCGTCCGAAGAGCTGCGGGCGTGCATCACCGACTGGCCGACGGAGTACTACTTCTCGCCGCTGCGGGGGAACCTGCTGCGGCACGTGGGGATCGGCCGCGGGGACCGGGTGCTGGAACTCGGGGCCGGGTGCGGGGCGATCACGCGGTTTTTGGGGGAAACCGGGGCGGCGGTGACGGCGGTGGAGGGCAGCGCGGACCGGGCCCGCTGCGCGGCGGCGCGCTGTGCGGATCTGGACAACGTGGCGGTGCACTGCGGGCCGTTTGCGGCCTTCCGGGCCGAACCAAAGTTTGACTACGTGCTCTTGATCGGGGTGCTGGAATATGCCCCGCGGTTTTACGCGGGGCCGGACCCGCTGGGGCAGTGCCTCGCGACCGCCCGCCGGTGGCTGCGGCCCGGCGGGGAACTGGTGGTCGCGATCGAAAACAAGCTGGGGTTGAAGTACCTGCTGGGGGCGGAAGAAGACCACCACGGCAAACCGTTCTACGGGGTGTCGGAGGGGTACCGCACGGGTGAGGCGTTGACGCTGGGACGCGAAGAGCTGGCGGACGCGGTGCGGGCCCGCGGGTTCGGGGACGTGCGGTTTGACTACCCGTTTCCGGATTACAAGCTGCCGGCGGCGGTGGTGACCCAGGCGGGGTTTCGCGACGCGCGGTTCGATCCGTCGGATCTGCTGCGGCACGTCCGCGGGTTTTCGCCGAATCAGCCCGCGCCGCAGCTGCCCTTCGACCTGCGGCGGGCGTGGCGCCCGGCGGTGAAAAACCGGCTGGCCGAGGGGTTGAGCAACTCGTTTCTGCTGCGGGCCCGCGAGCGTGCGGCGGGGGACGCCGGGCGACCCATCGCGCTGGCGTTCGCCTACGCCGCCGAGCGGGCCGGGGCCTTCGCGACGGCCACCCGCTTCGAGGCGGACCCGGCGGCGGGCGGCGTGCGGGTGGTCAAGACCCGGCTGCGCGATGGCCCCGCCCGGCCCGCCGTCGGACTGGAACACCGGCTGGCCACCACCGACTGGGTGGCGGGGACGCTGCTGGAAACCGAGGTGCTGGACGCGGTGAACCGACGCGACGGCGACGCCGCGACGGCGCTGCTGGCCGAGTGGCGCGACCTGCTGCTGCGGACCGCGGCGCTGGACCCCGCGGCGGGGCTCGGGTCGCGGGCGACGCCCGGGGCGATCGACTGCCTGCCGCGGAACCTGGTGCGTCGGCCCGGCGGTGAGCTGGTGCCGATCGACGAGGAGTGGACGCTGCGCCGGGATTTTTCGATCAACACGGTGGTGCTGCGGTATCTGGGTCTGATTGAGCACCACCTGCGGCGGGCGGCCCGGACCTCGGGCGACCCGCGGCTTGGCCCGCGTGGGATGGCGGAAGCGCTGGGGCTGAATCTGGACGAGCGGGCACGGGCGGACTTCGAGGCGACGGAGAACTTCGTCCGCGGCCACGTGACGCCGTGGCTGCCGCCGGTGCGGGCGGCCGATTACTTCGAGGGCTGAAACGGCTCGGACACGGGACGCGGTCGGGCGAGCGTTTCGGCGGCGCGTTCGAGCAGCGCCGGGTCCCGGTCGCCGAAGCGGTAGAGGTCGGCGAGGGCGGCGAAGCGGGGGCCGGCGGCGTCGAGATCGCCGCGCGTCCAGGCATCGACGAAATCACGCAGGACCGGCCGGCCGACGTAACGCATCAGGCGTTCGGCGGCGTCGCGGCGGACCGCGGGCGGGGCGTCGTGGGCGTGGCGGTCGAGCACGGCCAGGCATGAACGCAGCATCGGCAGCGTCTGCCGCGAGGCGTTGCCGGGGTGCAGCCGGTAGTGCAGCGCGGTCTCGGTCTCGGTGACGAGTTTGCCCTGATTGACGAGCTTGAGCCAGAGGTCCCAGTCGTCGGCGCCGCCCGGAAGTTCGCTGAGCCCGCCGACGGCGACCAGGGCGTCGCGCCGGATCAACGCCTGCCCCGGGGACAGCACGGGGTTCTCGATCAGCAGCTGCGCGCGGAAGAGCCCGCCGGCGGGCAGAGCATCGGGGGGTTGGGGCGCGGCGTCGCCGCGGAAACGCGCGGCCCGGCCCACCAGCGCCGCGGCCTGCGGGAGGTCGGCGAGTTTGCTGAGTTGGCGGTCGAGCCGGCCCGCGGGGCAGAGGTCGTCGTCGTCCAGAAAAAGGATCCAGGGCGCCCGGCAGCGGGCGAGTCCCCGGTTGCGGGCGGCCGCCGGGCCGGCGTTGGGCTGTTCGAGGTAGGTAAGCCGGGGGTCGCGTCGCCACGCCGTCAGCGCCGCGGCCGTGGCGTCAGGGGAGCCGTCGTTGACGACGACGACTTCGCGCGGCGGACCGCCGCGGGCCTGCAGCACCGAGGCCACGGCCGCGGCGACGAAATCGGCGTGGCCGTAGGCGGGCACGACGACCGAGACGGCGGGTTGGGGAAGAGGTCGGGGCACGGGGGGCGACGCGGAGCATCCGCTCAGGCGGTGCGGGGGCGGGCGGCGGGGCGGACGCCGACGCCGGGATGGACGGTGGCTTGGGGCGCGGGTCGCGGGGGGTGCAACTCGGGCCGGGCGGCGACGGCCGTGGCCAGCTCGACGGCGGTGACCGGCAGGTTGCCGGTCCGCGCGACGGCGACCGAGGCGGCCAGCGCGCCGAGGTAGGCGGCCTGCGGCTCGGTGCAGCCGGCGCAGCGGGCCAGCGTGGCCGCGGCCAGCAGCGCGTCGCCGGCACCCACCACATCGACGGCGTGGGGGGCCAGGGCCGGCAGGTGTTCGCTCCGCAGGCGGTGGTCGAACCAGCGGGCCGGCTCGGGGTCGCGCGGGTAAAACAGCACCAGGCCCCGGGCGCCCATGGTGGTCAGCAGGCAGGGCACGTTCAGCTCGCGCATGACCGCGACGGCGACCGACGGCAGCGAGCCGTCGAAGTCGCCGGCGATGGCCCGCAGCTCGCGCTCGGTGGGGGTCAGCAGGCCGCAGCCGCGCATCGACTTCAGCGTGCGGCGGGGGCCCGACACGTCGCCGGCGATGACCGAGACCGACGGGCCCAGCCGCTCGATCAGCGCGGCCACGGTCCGCGGGCTGAGGGTGCCGTAGCCGAAGTCGGCGAGGATCAACGCGTCCAGCCCGTCCGCGGCCGCACGCTCGGCGGCGTGCAGCAGGGCGGCCTCGCCGGCCGAGTCGAGCGGGCGGGGCGTGCCGTGGTTGACCTTGAGCAGCTTCTGACCGTCGGCCAGATAGCGGTGCTTCACCGGCAGGCGGTCGCGGGTGCGTAGCCAGCGGGTCGCCACGCCCAAGCGACCGAGGGTCTCGTTCAACTCGGTGGTGCCCGCGTCCGCGCCGCCGGCCGAGAGCAGGGTGGCCGCGCCACCCAGCTGCTGGACGTGCGCGGCCAGCACCGCCGCGCCGCCGGGGTAGGTCGCCTCGTGGGTGGGGCTTACGCTCAGCACCGGCGCCTCGTCGGCGCAGTCAGCCGACTCGCAGAAGCTGTAGCGGTCGCAGAGCGCATCGCCCACCACCAGCACCCGCCGGCCGCGGAAGTTCACCAGGGTTTCCGCCAGCGACGCGGGGTCCAGCCCCCAGCGGGTGCACGAGGCGCCCAGGCGGGTGGCTTCATCGAAACCCTCACTGGCGCCGTCGCGCCGCAGGCTGTCGAGGAGGGTGGTGGAGCTGAAGACCACCGCGCCGCTGGAGAACATGACCCGGCCGCCGCACCGCTCGACCAGCTCGCGTTCCCGGGCCAGGCCGGGGTGCTCCGACTCCTGGTACTCGCTGCCCTTCACGTACAGGTCCGGCCGCAGGGCGGCGATGACGGGCTCGGCGGTGGGGCCGTCGGCAATCACCACGTGATCGACGAAGGCCAGCGCGGCCAGGTTCTCGGCCCGGTACTGCTGGGGGATGTACGGCCGCGTGCCGTCGGACTTCTCGATCGCGTCGTCGCCGGTGAGGCTGACCACCAGCACGTCGCCCTCCTGGCCGGCGGCCTGCAGGTAGCGGATGTGGCCGGGGTGGACGATGTCGAAGCAGCCGTGGCAGAGCACCAGCCGGCGGCCCGCGGCGCGGTGGGCGTCCGCCACGGCCGACAGGTCGGCCTCGGCGACGATCTTGCGGTGCACCTCGATCTTCATGGCGGTCTTCTCGGGAGGGGCGCGGCCGGGGCGCGGGGTGGTCCGCCCAGCGGTTATCGGGTGCCCGCCGGGCCAGTCACCACCCGCCCACGGGGCCAGACCAATCGGGACCGCCGTTCGCCCCCGGCGCCTGCGCCTTGACGCCGGCCGTCGACGCCGGCTAAACTGGGCGGTTCGCCGCCGGGCATTGGGTCCGGGGGCGGCTTGAGGACGACGGATGCTGATGAACCCAGCTTCGATCCACGCGACGGAACGGCCGGCTCGGTGATGGGTGCCCCGCACCCCCACCCCCGCCCGGTTCGACCCGTTTCGGCATTTTTCCCGCGTGGGGGAGTGCCGATGGCCTGACGGCTTTCGCGTATCCCGTCGTCGCCGACCCGCCTCGCGGCGGTTCGGCGTTGTCCTCAAGCCACGTTGACGCGTGGCTTTTTTCGTGACCGAACCCTCCCCGACCGATCTCCGCCCCCCGCGGGGCGCACAACCAAATAGCCGGCCGCGCCGGCCTTTGCCAAGGACTACGACTGATGAACGGCTCCGAGATGCTCCGCCTGATCGACTCCATCTCCCGCGACCGCAACGTCGACAAGGAGACCCTGCTCACCGACCTGGAACAGGCGATGGTGTCGGCCGCGCGCAAGCACTTCAACGCCGAAGAGACCGACGACTTCACCTGCGAGATCGACCGCTTCAACGGCGAGATCAACGTGTTCCGCGGCGAGGAGTTCATCCCGCTCGAAGAGATGGGCCGCATCCCCGCCCAGACCGCCAAGCAGGTGATGATCCAGAAGTTCCGCGAGGACGAACGCGCCAGCATCTTCGACGAGTTCATCGACCGCGTGGGGGAACTGGTCACCGGTCAGGCGCAGCGCTACGAGGGCGGCTCCCTGGTCGTTCAGATCGGCCGGGCCGAGGGCTTCATGCCCCGCAGCGAGCAGATCCCCGGCGAGCAGCACCAGCCCGGCGAGCGGGTGCGCTGCCTGATCCTCGACGTCCGAGAGCAGGGCAACCAGGTCAAGATTGTGCTGAGCCGGGCCGACCCCAAGCTGATCCAGCGGCTGTTTGAAGTCGAGGTCCCCGAGGTCGCCGAACGAATCATCGAGATCCGGGCCATGGCCCGCGAGCCCGGCCACCGCACCAAGATCGCGGTGGCCAGCACCGACCAGAAGGTCGACGCTGTGGGCGCGTGCGTGGGCGTGCGGGGCAGCCGCATCCGCAACATCGTCGACGAGCTGGGCGGCGAGAAGATCGACATTGTCCGCTGGAACGAGAGCTCGCAGCTGCTGATCCAGAACAGCCTGAAGCCCGCCGAGGTCGCGGAAATTTCGCTCTGCTTCGAGCTGGGCCGCGCCACCGTGGTGGTGCCCGAAGACCAGCTGTCGCTGGCCATCGGCAAGCGCGGGCAGAACGTTCGGCTCGCCGCGCGGCTGACCAATTGGGACGTGGACATCCTCACGCCCCACGAGTTCACCCGCAGCCTGGACACACTGGAAGAGACCCTCAAAACGATCCCCGATATCGCGGAGGACCAGGTCGACCGGCTGGCGGCGCTGGGGGTCATCAGCGTGTTTGATATCGAAGAGGTCGGCCCCGAGTATCTGGCCGAGACGATGAGCATCGATGAGGCCAAGGCGATCGAGGTGATCGGGATCTGCGGCGACCGCGCCAAGATCGTCGCCGAAGAACAGGCCAAGGAAAAGGCAGAGAACGAGGCCCGCAAGAAGGCCGAGTGGGAGGCCCAGCAGGCCGCCCTGGCCGCGGGCGGCGGCGGCATCGACGACATCCTGGGCGGGGCGGCCGGCTCCGCGTCCGAATCGGTCGTGCCCGACATAGGCACGTCGATCGTGGACATGATCGCCGAGCGGCAGAGCGAGACCGACGGCGAGACCGACGATGCGGCCGCGTCTGAAGTCGCGGCCGCGGACGCCGACGCGGCGGGGCAGGCCGCGGTGGAGGGCGAGCCGGCCCCCTTGTCGCCCGCCGAGATCGCGGTTGATCCCGCCGCGGCGGCCGCCGCCGACATCGCGGTCCAAGGCGTCGGCGTGACCTCCGCCGCCGAGTTTGCTGTCCCCGAAGTCGCCGGCAGCGACGGCACCGACAGCGCGGCCACCGAAGCCGCCCAGGCGGGCGGAGCGGTCGAGGCTGCTGCCGACGACACCACCTCCGACGCGGGCATGCCCGAGTCGGAAAAGAACCACGCGGGCTGACGGCGGACCGCCGCCCCTGCCCTTTCCTGACCCCGACTGCCCCCCCCCAAGACCGAAAAGTCCCGGAGCCTGTTTTGGCCAAGAGTACGACCAAGTCCCTGCGTGTCCACCAGCTCGGAAAAGAGCTGGGGGTCGGCAGCAAAGCGATCATCGCCAAGTGCGAAGCCGAGGGTGTCCCGGGCATCACCAGCCACCAGTCGGTGGTGAAGCTGGGGCTGGCCGCCACGGTGCGCGAGTGGTTTGCCGATGCCGCGGGCCTCGAGGCCGCGGGTACCGCGGTGGAAGAGTCGGAGAAGATCGATCCGGACAAGGTCAAGAAGCCCCGCCGCAAGTCTGCGAGCAAGGCCAGGCCCGAGCCGGAAGAGAAAGCCCCGGCCGAAGAAGCCGCGGACCCGGTCGCGGAGAAGGAGGCGTCCAAGCCCAAGAAGCGTCCGACCCGCCGCAAGACGGCCGCAGCCGACGTGGCCCCCCCGCTCGAATCGGCGCCCGCGGCCGAGGGATCGCCGGCCGAGGCCGCGCCGTCGGCCGAGCCCGCGGCCCCCCCCGAGGTGGCTCCGGTCGCGGCCGAGGCCCCGGCCCCGGTCACCGACCCCGTGCTCAAGCAGGAGGTCCCCGACGTCATCAAGCCCGTCGGTGTGCAGAACGTGCCTGACCGTCCCGACCAGGTCGCCCCCGCCGGTGAGCAGATGGCCACACCCGAGAAGGCCGTCATGAAGGGTCCCAAGGTCATCCGCATCGAGAAGCCCGAGCCCGATCGGGCCCCGCGCCCGCGGCGTACCGGCGGCCCGGGCGGCGGCGGCGGTGGTGGCGGCCCATCGGGCACGCGGCCCGGTGAGGTTGCGGGCATCTCGCGGTCGCGGGGCCCGGCCCGAGGCGGCGGCGTGCGTGGCGGCGGCGCAGGCGGCGCCCCGGGCGAGGGCCGCGGCCGCGGCCCCGGCGGCGGCGGCATGGGCGGCGGCAACCGGCGGTCGGTCAACAGCCGGCGCGGCCGCGGGGGCGACCTGCCCACCGGCCCCACGCAATTTTCCAAGGCAGACCTGGATGAGCTGGACGCCAAGATGAAGGGCAGCACCGGCTACATGAAGCAGCGGCGCCGCGACCTGCGCAAGGGCGGCAGCGGCGGCGGCGGTCTGGCTCAGACCGCCGTGCAGACCGGCGGCAAGGTCGAGATCGCCGAGCCCATCACCATCAAGGGCCTGTCCGCCGCAACGGGCATCAAGACCAACCAGATCCTGAAGTTCCTTTTCGCCCAGGGCATTATGTCCACGGTGAACTCGGCCATGGAGACCGAGGCCGCCATGGAAGTGGCGATGGAGTACAACATCGAGCTCGAGGTCAAAGAACTCGAAACCGCCGAAGAACAGGTCGAAAAACAGTTTGCCGAGCGCGAGAAGATCGACGTGCAGCCCCGGCCGCCCGTCGTCACCGTGCTGGGTCACGTGGACCACGGCAAGACCTCGCTGCTGGACAAGATCCGCAAGGCCGACGTGGCTGCCCACGAGGACGGCGGCATCACCCAGCACGTGGGCGCCTACCGCGTGAAGGTCGAGGGCTCGGACGGCACGGAAAAGAACGTCGTCTTCCTGGACACGCCCGGCCACGCCGCGTTCACCACCATGCGTTCGCGCGGGGCCAAGATGACCGACCTGGTCGTGCTGGTGTGCGCCGCCGACGACGGCGTGATGCCCCAGACCATCGAGTCGATCAACCACGCCAAGGCGGCCGGGGTGCCCATCATCGTGGCGCTCAACAAGATCGACACGCCTCAGGCGAGTGAAGAGAACATCCGCAAGATCTACGGCCAGCTGGCCGAGCACGGCCTGAACCCCGCGGAGTGGGGCGGCGACACCGAGATCATGAAGACTTCGGCCATCAGCGGCGACGGCGTCAAAGAGCTGCTGGAAGTGCTGGACTACCAGTCCGAGCTGCTGGAGCTGACCGCCGACTACGGCGGCCCGGCCCGCGGCACCGTGATCGAGGCCGAGATGCAGACCGGCCGCGGACCCGTGGCGCGGGTCCTCATCCAGGACGGCAACATCAAGGTCGGCGACTTCATCGTGACCGGTCGCGCTTTTGGCCGTGTCCGCGACATGACCAACGACCGCGGCCAGTCGGTGACCGAGGCCGGCCCCGCCACGCCGCTGGAGATCAGCGGAATCGATACGACGCCCGACGCGGGCGACAAGCTGTTTGTGACCGACAGCCTCAAGAAAGCCGAAGAGGTCGCCCACCAGTACCGCGAGGCCGAGCGTCAGCAGACCCTGGCCACCAAGGCCAAAGTCACGCTGGACAACTTCGCCGACGCGGTGGCGGCCGGGAACATCAAAGACCTGCGCGTGGTGCTCAAGGCCGACGTGCAGGGGTCGATCGAGACGCTCCGCACCAGCCTGGAAGAGATGGGCAACGACGAGGTGACCGTCAAGGTGCTGCACGCCGCGGTCGGCGGCATCACCGAAAGCGACGTGCTGCTGGCCGACGCGTCGGACGCGATCATCCTGGGCTTCCACGTGACCTCCACCCCCGCGGTCAAGGAGATCGCCGAACGCCGCAAGGTGGACATCCGTCACTACCGCGTGATCTACGACCTGACCGACGACGTGAAGCTGGGCCTCGAGGGCATGCTCACCCCCGAGCGCCGCGAGGAAGAGGTCGGTACCGCCGAGGTTCTGGAAGCATTCAAGATCAGCAAGCTCGGCACCATCGCCGGCTGCTTGGTCACCAGCGGCTTTGCGATGCGCGGCGTGCGGGCCCGACTCAGCCGCGACGGCGTGGTCATCACCTACGACCGTGAGCTCGAGAGCCTGCGTCGCATCAAGGATGAGGTGAAGGAAGTGCGGGCCGGTACCGAGTGCGGCGTGCGTCTGGCGGGCTTCGACAACATCGAGGCCGGCGACATGATTACCTTCTACAAGGTCACCGAGATCCAGCGCAAACTCTGACCGGCGTCCGCGTGGGACCCCGGCTCCGCGGTGGTCGGGGGCGTTTGAACGCCAACCCATTCAACCACCCCCGACCGCCGCGGAGTCACGACACACCTGCGGCCGGGTGGCGGTGGGTGAAGGGGGGCAACTGCTGCCGGCCACTCCCGCGTCGGAAACATCGGCCATTGCCCCTTTCCGAATTTTCACTTTTCACTCTTCATTTTTTCCCCTTGGACCCGCAACGCAAACTCCAGGTCGAATCCCTGCTCCAGCGTGAAACCGCGCGGGTGCTGCAGCGTGGCCTGGCCGACCCGCGGATCAAAGGCATGGTGAGCGTGACGAAGGTGCAATGCAGTGTCGATCTGAAGACGGCGCGGGTGCTGGTGTCGGTCACGCCCGAACGGCATGAAGAGCTGACCATGCACGGGCTGCGTGACGCGACCCGATTCATCCAGGCCAAAGTGAAAGAAAAGGTCGCGTTGCGGCTGGTTCCGCACCTGCGGTTTGTGATCGACGAGAGCCTGAAGAAGCAGGCCGCCGTGCTGGAAGCGATCCAGGCGGGCATGGCCCGCAGCGGGCCGGCTCCGCAAGCCCCATCCGCCGCCGACCCCGCCTCCAAACCAGCCCCGGGTCCGGACTCCGAAACCGACCTCGGAGCCGCCGAGCTCCCAACCCACCCCGCTCCGAACTCCGACCCCGCCCCCGAGGGAGATGACCCCCGTGTCGAAACAAGCTGAAGCCGCTGGAAAAAAGTTTACGGCGCTCCTGAAGAAAGCCGTCGCCTCCTACCACGGCGAAGACCCGCCGCCGCGTGATCCCGTCGCGCAGCTGGTGGTGGGTTTTCTGCAGTGGAGGTCCACCCGCCGCGCGGCCGAGGACGCCTTCGTCGAGCTGATGAACGCCTTGATCGACATCAACGACATGCGTGCCAGCCACGCCCACGAGCTGGTCGGCCTCATCGGCGAGGACTACCCCGATGCCACCGAGCGGATCATCCGCCTGAAACAGTCTCTGCACGGCGTCTACCTGCGCGAGCACGACGTGCAGATGCACTCGATCGACGGCAAGGGCAAGAAGGAGCAGCGGGCCTACCTCGACTCGCTCTACGGCATGACCCCCTACGCCGCTGCGCAGGTCACGCTGCTGAGCTTCGGGGGGCACGCGCTGCCGGTCGACGAGAAGCTGGTGATGCTGCTGGAGCGTGAGGGCGCGCTGCCCGAGAATCTCGACGCGGCCGCCGCCGAGGCTTTCCTGCTGCGGCAGATCAAGGCCGGCGACGCGCTCGAAGCCCACTTGGCGCTCCAGGCCTGGGCCGACAAGAGCCGAGCCAGGTTCCCCCCGACCGCGACGCCGGTGTCGGCGAAGCTGCAGGCACCGCCGGTCGGCACGCCCGGTGCCGCCCGCACCGTCGCGCCGCCGGCGGAGACCAGGTCGACGCCCGCCAGGAAGCCCGCCGAGAAGAAGTCGCCCGCGGCAGCTGCGAAGAAGGCGCCCCGCAAAAAGGTCGCGAAGAAGAAGTAAGACCTTGCACCGAACCGGCGCCTGTCCCCACGCCGCGCCCGGTGACCGACCACCAGACGCACCCCACCCCGATCCCTTCCATGACCGCCGACGCCTCCCCCCTCAAACTCGGCCTGCCCAAGGGCTCGCTGCAGGACGCCACCGCCGACCTCTTCCGCCGCGCGGGCTACCGCGTGGAGATTTCCTCGCGGTCGTACTACCCCACGATCGACGACCCGGGCATGTCGGCGATGCTGTTCCGCAGCCAGGAGATGTCGCGTTACGTCGAAGACGGCGTGATCGACATCGGCATCTGCGGCCACGACTGGGTAATCGAGAACGGCAGCGACGTGCACGAGGTGTGCGAGCTGACCTACAGCCGCGCCACCAGCAACCCCGCCCGCTGGGTGCTGGCCGTGCCCGACGAGTCGCCGGTGCAGAAGCCCGAGGACCTCGCGGGCGGCGTGATCGCGACCGAGCTGGTCGGCGCCGTGCGCCGCTACTTCGATGAGAAGAAGATCGCGGTCAAGAAGGTCGAGTTCTCCTGGGGCGCTACCGAGGTCAAGGCCCGGTTGATCGACGGCATCGTCGACATCACCGAGACCGGCAGCAGCATCCGCGCCAACAACCTGCGTATCCTCGACACCATTCTGACCAGCACCACGCGGCTGATCGCCAACCGCGACGCGTGGGCCGACCCGGCCAGGCGGGAGAAGATCGAAGACCTGGCCCTGCTGCTGCGGGGCGCGATCGCCGCCCGCGGGCAGGTGGGGCTGAAGCTCAACGTGTCGCGGGCGAAGCTTAGCGACGTGCTGGAGCTGATCCCTTCGGCCCACTCGCCGACGGTGAACGACCTGGCCGACGCCGACTGGGTTGCAATCGAGGTGCTGCTGGACCGGACCGCCGAGCGCGAGCTGGTGCCCAAGCTCAGCCGTGCGGGAGCACAGGCGATCTTCAGCTATCCGGTCAACAAGATCATCCCCTGATGCCGCGACATTGCGTGCCGCGGCCCGCCACTGAACTCACCCCCCGCCCGGTCCCGGACGCCTTGCCCCGCGTAGAATCTCCGGATGCGTCCCCCGCCCTCTGCCGCCTGGATCCTGCTGTTGTCGGCCCCGCTGCTGGGGCCGGTGGCCTGCGATGCCCCGCCCCGCCCAGACGCGTCGACGGCGGACCGACCCGCGGACCGTGGGCCGCGTGACGAACCCGTGCGGCTGACCGACGTGCCCCCGCCGCCGGGCGCCGACCTGGGCGCGCTCACGCCGCTGGCCGGCGACCAGCGCGCGGCCGCCGGGCGTCCGCTCGCCGACGTGCTTGCCGAGACGCGGTCGGCGGTGCCCGCGATCGATGCCGACGGGGGTGACGCCGCAGCCCAGCCGCCCCTGGCCGCGCAGAAGGCCTACGCGATCGGGCGTCAGGCGCTGCTGGAGGGCGACCACTTCAAGGCGGTGCAGGAGTTCGAGAAGGCCTTGCGCCTGGCCCCGCGGTCACCCGAGATCCTCCGCTCGCTCGGCGGCGCCTGGGCGCGGGCGGGCAACCGGGTCACCGCCGCGGGGCACCTGCGCCGGGCGGCCCTGCTCGATCCCCACGACTTCGAGAGCCGGCTCATGCTCGGCCGGTTCGCCGCCGACGACCGGAGGTGGAACCAGGCCGTGTCGTCCTTCGCCGGCGCGCTGAGACTGGCCGAGAGCCGCGAAACCGTGGACCCGGCCGCCGCGCCGCTTCTCCACTTCTTCCTCGCGCGGGCCCTCGCGGAGTCGGGCCACATCGCCGCAGCCGACGAGGCCCTGGCCGCTTACCTTGACGCCCCGCGCCCCGACCGCCCCGGGACCGCACGAGCACGCGAGCTGGCAATGATCGACGCGCAGCGCGGCGAGACCCTCACGCTGCGCGGCGACCTCGCCCACCGGCTGAACGAACCCGAGGCCGCGTTGGGCTTTTACACCGCCGCCGCCGACGCGGGGGTCATGAACCCCGACGGCCTGCGCCGCCGCCAGCTGTACACCCGCCTGCGGCTGGGTCAGCCCCACGCGGCGCGCGAGCTGGCCTTGCGGGCCGTGGTCGATTCGCACGGCGACACCGCGGGGCTGGCACTGCTGAGCTACGCGGTGGACCACGGCGTGCCCGCGTCGGCCCTCTCGACCCGGTTGCGGTCGCTCTACACCGAAGAGGGCCGTCCCACGGCGCTGGCCCTGGCGGTGGCCGACGTGCTGCCGCCCGGCGACGCCGCGGCCCTGCTCGACGAGCACCTGGCCTCGCGGCCCGACGACGCCGCCGTGCTGCGACGCCGCATGGAGCTGGCGTTGCGACCCGCCGGCGGGGGGGTCACCGACGGGGGGCTTGCCGGCGCTGCGGCGCTGGCGGCGGCGGCCGTCCGCCGGGCGCCCGATCAGGCCGAGTCATTCGCCGACCCGCTGCTTGCGCTCGTCGCCGAGGGCGGCGCGGTGTCCGGCGGCCCGTCGGCGCTGGCCGGGGTGTTCGAGGGTGGCCTGATCGAACCCACTGACGCAACTCACCCGACCGGACCGCCGCGGGATGCCGCCGACGCCTACCTTTACGGCCGCGCTCTCCAGGCCGCCGGACGCCCCGACGACGCCCGCGCGGCCTACGAGCAGAGCGTCATGCTGCCCGACTCCCCACCCGCGGCGCGGGAGGCGTGGGCCGAGCTGCTCATCGCCGCCGGCGACCACGCCGCGGCCACCGGGGTGCTCACGCCGCTGGCCGAGCTGCACCGCCCGCGTACCGATCGTCTGCGGGTGCGGGCGCTGACCGACAGCGGCCGCGGAGACGAGGCGCTCGTGCTGATCGACGAGCTGCTGCGCGACACCACCGACGCCGTGCCGTTGCTGCGGCAGAAGGGGCGGCTGCTGCTCGAACGCGGCGAGGTGGCCGGCGGCGAGCAGGCTCTGCTGGACGCGCTCAACGCCGCGCCCGCCAACGAGGACGTCTACCGCGACCTGCTGGCGCTCTATGAGGCCAATCCCACGATGACCCGCAACCTGCAGCGGCTGTGGCGGCGCATGATCGACACCATCCCCCAGGCCCGCGTCACCCGTGAACAGCTGGTGCCCCTGCACCTGGCCTCGGAGGACTACGCCGCCGCCGAGCGGCTGCTGGTCCCGCTGCTGGCCGAGACCCCCGACGACCCGGACCTGCTTGCCGCCGCCGCCGAGTTGTACGCCGCGACCGGCCGCACCGACGAACTGAACCGGGTCGTCGCCCGCCACCTGGAGCGCAGCGCGGCCTTGAACCGGCCGCCCGCCGAGGACGTGTTTCAGCCCGCGATGAAGCACGCCCGGCGGGCCGGCAACCTGGACCGCCTGCTCGAACTCAGCGACCTGTTCTGGACCCCGCGCCCGCCCGGCGCCCAGCGCAGCCTCGAACTCGCCCGCGTCCGCTTCACCCAGAAGCGCTTCGCCGCCGCGGCCGAAATCGCCGCTGCGGGCCTGGATGAAGCGGCAGACGGCGCTTTCGATCCGCCGCTGACCGCCGACCAGGACGCGGTGCTCTCGTCCATTCTCAGCCGGTCGCTCCTCGAAGACGGCCGTTTCGCGGAGGCCGAAGCCGCCACCGACCGGGCGATGGAGCGTCGCCCCGAACACGCCGCCGCGCTGGGGCAGGGCCTCGCGCTGGCCTACGAAGAGCTCGAACGCCCCGAAGCATCCGAGCGGCTGCGGGAGAAGCTGCTGCTGCGCTTCCCCCACGACCCGCAGCTCTGCAACACGCTGGGCTACGCCTGGGCCAATCGCGGCGAGCGCCTCGACGAGGCCGCCACGCTGATCCAGCGCGCCCTGGACGCCGAGCCCGGCACCGCCGCCTACCTCGACTCAATGGGCTGGGTACGCTACAAGCAAGCCCGTTTTGCCCAGGCGGTTGTCCTGCTCGAACGCGGCCGCGCGGCGCCCGGCGGCGATCACGCGGTCATCGTCGACCACGTCGGCGACGCCTACTACCGCCTGGGACGCGAGGCCGATGCCGTGCGGGCCTGGACCGAGGCCGCGGCGCGTGCCGCGGCCGCCGCGCAGAACCCCGACGACCCCGCGAACGGCGACCCCGAGCTTGCGGGCCTGGACGAGCGCGTCGCCGCCAAGCTGCGGGCCGTCGCCGAGCGGAGGCCCGTGCCCGTCGCCGACCTTGGCGCCGGGGTGGCGCCGCCTCAAGCCCCGCCGGCCGATCCCGAACCGGCCCCGGAGCAGGGCCTGGACGGGCCACCCGTCACCCCCGCATCCGGGCCCGCGGACGCCGCCGCCCAGACGGCCGCCCCTGACGCGACGCGGGACGCGACGCCAGCGCCGTAAGTCATATTTTCTCCGTGCTTTGGATGCCGGTCCGGCGCGGGTGGGCCGGTGGCTGGCGGCGGTCCTTTCTGCTAAAATCGGGGGCTCCGCCGACGGCCGCGGGCGGTCCTCCCGGGGACGTCCCGCCGTCCCGGACCGCCCCGATTTCACCTCGCCCTCCGCCGGCGTCACGCGCGCACCGCCCGGACCCGCCGCGGCTGACGCCACGTCGCCGGCCCCAAGGCCCCACCGACCATGACCCAGACGTCTCCCACCCCCGCTGATCCCGCCGCGACGCCTCCGGCCGGTGCCGGCTACTCCGAAGACAGCATCTCCGTGCTTGAAGGCCTGGCTGCCGTGCGTAAGCGCCCGGCCATGTACGTGGGCGGCACCGACAGCCGCGGCCTGCACCACCTGGTCTGGGAGGTCGTCGACAACTCCATCGACGAAGCCCTTGCCGGCCACTGCGACGACATCGTCGTCACCCTGCGCCCCGACAACAGTGTGACCGTCAAGGACAACGGCCGCGGTATCCCCGTGGGCAAATACAAGCACGAGAACCCGCAGCTCAACGGCCGGCCCACGGTCGAAATCGTCATGACCGTGCTGCACGCCGGCGGCAAGTTCGACAGCAACAGCTACAAGGTGTCCGGCGGCCTGCACGGCGTGGGCGTCAGCTGCACCAATGCGCTGGCCAGCCGGCTGGACGTCGAGGTGTCGCGCGACGGCGTCGTCCACGCCATGGCCTTCAGCCGCGGCGACGTGATCGAAGATCTGAAAGAAGTCGGCAAGCGAGAAGAGACCGGCACCCAGATCCGCTGGATCCCCGACGCCGAGATTTTCGGCGACCTCACCCACGACTACCCCACCATCGCCAACCGCCTGCGCGAGCGGGCCTACCTCAACCCCGGCATCAAACTGGTGATCGAGGACCAGCGCAGCGAGGAGCAGGGCGGCAGCGGGCCCGCGGGCCGTACGGAGACATTCAAGTTCGACGACGGCATCATCGCCATGGTCCGGCACCTCAACGAGGGCAAGACCGTGCTGCACGAGCCCATCGCCGTCAGCCGCACCACCGACGACGAGCAGCTCAGCGTCGACGTCGCCCTGCAGTACGTCGACAGCTACAGCGAGAGCCTCACCTGCTTCGCCAACAACATCAACACCGCCGACGGCGGCACTCACCTGAGTGGTTTCAAGACCGCGCTCACCCGCACCCTCAACAACTACGCCAAAAACAACGGCGTGCTCAAAGGCAGCGGCCCCAGCCCCAGTGGCGACGACTGGCGCGAGGGCCTGGTCGCGGTCATCAGCGTCAAGATCCCCGACCCGCAGTTTGAGGGCCAGACCAAGGGCAAGCTGCTCAACGGCGAGGTCGAGGGTCTGGTCAGCGGTGCCCTGGGCGAAGCGCTGCAGAACTGGACCGAGGAGCATCCCGCGGACGCCAGGAAGATCTGCATGAAGGCCGTGATGGCCGCCGAGGCGCGTGAGGCCGCACGCAAGGCGCGTGACCTGACGCGGCGCAAGGGCGCACTCGACTCGGGCGGCCTGCCCGGCAAGCTCTACGACTGCACCAGCAAGAACGTCGAGGAATCCGAGATCTACCTTGTCGAAGGCGACTCGGCCGGTGGCAGCGCCAAGGGGGGGCGCGACCACAACACCCAGGCCATCCTGCCGCTCAAAGGTAAAATTCTCAACGTCGAGAAGGCGCGGCTCGACAAGATCCTGGGCTTCGAAGAGATCCGGACGATCATCCAGGCGCTCAACTGCGGCATCGGCCAGGACGACTTCGACCTCAGCAAGCTGCGCTACGGCAAGATCATCATCATGACCGACGCGGACGTGGACGGCAGCCACATCCGCACGCTGCTTCTGACGTTCTTCTTCCGCCAGATGCCCGACCTCATCAAGCAGTCGCGGATCTTTATCGCGCAGCCCCCGCTCTACCTCATCGAGCGCGGCAAAAGCAAGGAGTACGTGCTCAACGAGCGCCGCATGCAGCGGGTGCTCGGCGGCAAAGGCGTGCAGGACGCGCGGCTGATCGTCTACCGCGACCACGACACCGCCGAACGCGCCGAAGACCGGGTGATCGAGGGCGACGAACTCAAGACAACGCTGGAGCTGCTCACCCAGGTCCGCGACCTCGTGCAGATCGTGCAGCGCCGCGGCATCAGCCTTGACGAGTTGATCGCCAAACGCGCCGACGACCCCCGTGGCGAGGCCCGGCTGCCCCGGTACACGCTGACCGTACACGCGGACAACAGCAGCAACGGCGTGAACGACGCCGTCACCGGCACGCACTTCTTCTGGGACGCCGAAGACGAAGCCACCTTCCGCGACGAGAACCGCCTGCGTCTCGAAAACGAGCCCGCCAACGAAGAACAAGCAGTGGCCACGCCGTCCACCAACGGCCAGGTTGTCGCCCCGCGGCGGATCGCCGTCCGCCGCGAGATGCACGAGGTCGCCGACCTGGAGGTCTCGTTCGGCAAGCTCAAGGACGCCGGGCTCAACATCCAGGACTGGTTCATCAAGGACCGGCAGACCATCACCGGCGCGCAGGCCCCCACCAAGTTTGAACTGGTGACCCCGACCGGCTCCGGTGACGGTGCGGGCACCCAGATCGATCCCGTCGTCAGCCTCGCCGACGTCGCCGACGCCATCCTCGAAGGCGGTCGCCGCGGGCTCGAAGTCAAGCGCTTCAAAGGTCTGGGCGAGATGGACGCCGACCAGCTGTGGGAGACCACGATGAATCCCGAGAACCGCACCCTGCTGCGGGTGACGTGGGACGCCGCCAGCGAGGCCGAAAACCTCTTCAGCATCCTGATGGGCGAGCACGTTGAGCCGCGGCGGAAGTACATCGAGGACCACGCGCTCGAAGTCAAAAACCTCGACGTGTAGCGGGGCGGCTCGGCGCCCCCATCACGCCCCCGGGCGGGCGTGACGGGACCTTCTCGACCGCCGCGGGCTGCGCCCGCGTGGCGGCTCGGCGACAGGCCCACGTTCCGCAAAGCCGGAACGCGGGCCTGCCTTCACGACCGCCGCGGGCTGACGCCCGCCGAAGGTGTCCGGTTGCACGGTGACGCGGCTGTCTTTCGTAGGGTGGGTCAAGGCTCGCGGACCCACCGCGCCGCGGCCAGCCCCTCGCCCAAGACGTCGAGCAGCGCCGCGGCCCGGTGGCACGGACGTCCCCGTCCGTGGTCGGCCCGCAGGGCCGAGCCGAAGGCCCGCCTGCCCTCGCCACCCATGAACACCCCCCTCAGACCCCCACCACCAAGCCGTCGTCATCTTCTACCCACGCTCCGCTCACCTCCGCACACGACGCCGCGAACGCGCGGACCTGCGACGCGTCCATCAGCGAGCAGGCCGTGGCGAAGGCGTCGATCGACGCCGCATCGCGCCCGAGCACCCACACGTGGCGGTGCAAGCCGGTGAGCCGCCGCGGGTCGTCGGGGTGCACCACGTGGCCGCCTTGGACCGCGGTGCCCGATGCGCTGAGTGTGCTGTTCTGCAGCAGCAGCGTCTCGCCCGCGCTGGCTCCGCGCAGCTCGACGGGCCACGCGTCCGGGCCAAAGGCGAGCAGCGTGCTGGCCCCGCCGGCGATCAGTGCCGAGTCGACGCCCCAGCCGCGCAGCACGTCGGCCATCTGCCCCACGGCAAAGCCCTTGCCGATGCCGCCCAGGTCGATCCCCCGGCCGGCCTCCAGGCACTCCACGGCGGGGCGGTCGGACGCGATGCGTAGCCGTCCGGACGGCGGCGCGGGCGGACCGCTGGCGCCCGACTTGAGGTGCTGGATCGGCACGCCCAGGGTGATGTCGAAGAGCCCGCCGGTGTCGTGTCCGGCCCGCAGGGCGGCCACCAGGCAGCCGTGGGTGTCGGCGGTGATCAGCAGGGTCTGGCCGGTCTGCATCGCGTTGATCTGGTCGACGTCGCTGCCGTTGCGGTAGCGGCTGAGCCGGTCTTCGAGCTCGTCGAGTCGCAGAAAGCCGGCGTGCGCGGCGTCGGCGGCGATCCCTGAGTCGTCGTGGCGGATCCGCACGGAGAAGGTGGTGTTCATCGCCTCGCGGTCGAAGCGGTGGACGGTATGGTCGTCGCGCAGGTCGATCAAGGCGCGTCCCTGGTCGTGAGGTAGGCGGACCAGACGTCGTGGCGGACGTAGACGACGACGGGCGTGTCGGTGCGCAGGCTGCGGGGCAGGGCGGTATGCGTCGCGTCGAGCGGGCTTGGCGCGTCCGACGCTTCGGCGACGTCGGGGATCACCAGCACGAGCGGCAGGCCGGCGACGCCGTCGGGATAGTCGGGCCAGTAGCCCACCCGGTCGAACGCGCGCAGGTACCAAGTCAGCGGCCAGTGATTCCGGCCAACGACCGCGAGTGGTGCGTCACGGATCGCGGGCGCCGCCGCCGTCAGCTCTTCCAGCCAGGGAGCGAGGTTTTCGATCCCCGGAGAGGTGGGCACGTACGCGTAGGGGTTGCGGTCATCGGCCGGGAAGCGGTGCGCGGCGCGGACGGCCTGCTGCGTCTGCCACGCCACCGCGGCGGCCAACGCGACGCCCGCGAGTCCACGCCCCCAGACCGGCCGCACCGACAGCAGCCACACCGCGCCGCAGCCCGCGACGATGCAGACCTGAATCCACGTCACCACGCCCAGCCATGGGGTTTTGTAGGCGATCAGGGAATAGGCCAGCGCCTCGGCGGCGGCCGCGAGACCGAGGAAGCGCACCGCGCCGCCCCGCGGGTCGCGGAAGCTGGCGGCGAAGCCGATGGCCGCGAAGGTGAGCACCGCGGCCTCGGTCCACCAGAAGCCGCCGCGGAGCTTGGGCCAGGCCATCAGCCACGCGTAGTAGTTGACTGGCTTGTGGTGTCCGGTGTCGGTCTCGTACACGAAGAAGGTGCGGACGAAGTCCAGCACGCCTGCGGGGTGGCGGCCGAAGTCGGAGTAAAAACAAACAACGACGCCGGCGGCGGCCGCGAACGCCAGCGTGGTGCCCGTACCGTGCCGGCGTGCCGCGTGCCGCAGGTCGAGACGGTGGTGGCGACGCAGTCCCTGACCGAACGCGAGCGTGACGCCGGCCGCGAACCACGCCACGCCGGTAATCACCGCGGTTTCTTTGTTACTCAGCATCAGGCCCGCGGCCACACCGGCTGTCAGTGCCCAGGACCACGCCGGTCGCGCGGCGTAGCGCAGGGCCGCGACGATGAGCAGCGCCACGCCGGCCCCCTGCAGGGTCTCGTGGATGTAGACGCGGCTGTACACCACCAGCAGAGGCGACGTGGCGGCAAACACCGCGGCCACGGCTGCGCCACCCCGCAGGGTCGGCGCGGTGCCCAGGATCATCAGCAGCGTGAACACGCCGGCCGCGACCGGGACCGCACGCAGCGTGGTGGCGGTCAGGTCGTTCCAGCCGCTCTCGCCGCGCACCGCGGCGACCGGGGCGGTGGACGCGGTCAGCAGCGGCCCGTGGTGATGCCGCGGTTCGAAGGTGTAGCGTCCCTGCTCGAGCCGTTCGGCCAGCACCCAGGCTCCGGTTGCGGCCTCGTCGGCGTGCAGCGGGGCACCGTCGAGATGGGCGGTACGCAGCCAGCCGCCGCCGGCCACGGCCGCCACCGCCAGCAGCATGAGGAGCAGGCCGGCGCGGCGTCGCGTGGTTTCGGGGGCGTCCGAGGGGAGAGGCATCGCGGTGCCCAAGCGGGGGGACGGGTACCCGCGGCCACGCGGTATGATCCGGCGGAGAGATTCCGACATGGCTGATTTTACGCTGGTGACGCCGGTCTATAAAGACGCGGAGCGTCTCGCCGTGTTCGGGCCGCGTCTGGCCCAGGCCCTGTCGCGGTCGGGACTGGACGTGTGCTGGGTGATCTCGGACGACGGGTCGGGGCCTTCGCAGCTTGCAATGCTGCACAAGCAGGCCTCGGCCTGCCGGCGGGTTCACCCGCATGTCGAGGTCTTCGCACTCGGTACGCACCGTGGCAAGGGGGCGGCGGTGCGCGAGGCCTGGAAGGCGTTCCCGGGCGGGTCGTGGCTGGCCTTCGTGGATGCGGACGGCAGCATCCGGGCCGAGACGGTGGTCGAACTCCTGCGGCGGGCGGCCGAGGGTGCGGCGGCGGGCGGCGCGGAGCACGCGGTGTTGGGCTCGCGGACGGGCTCGGCCGACACGCGTGTCGAGCGCGGTCGTCTGCGCGCGGTGGGCAACGCCGGTTATGCGTGGCTGGTGCGTGCGTGCCTGGGGCTGGGCGTGCGCGATCCGCAGTGCGGCGTCAAGGTGATTCCCGCGGCGGCTTTCGCGAAGGTGACTCCCGGGCTGCGCGAAGACGGGCTGGCGTTCGACGCGGAGCTGCTCGTGGCGCTGCGGCAGTGTGGGGTCAACCTCCACGAGGTCGCCATTGACTGGGCGGACTGCCCCGGAGGACCGGTCCACCCGCTGCGTGACGCCTGGCCGATGTTCGTCGCGCTGATGAAGATCATCGCCCGCTATCGCTCGGGCTCGTTCAACGCCGGCTGAACGCGGTGGCCCGCGACGGCGCCAGGCCCGTGGGCCGGGCGTCCGAACACCTCAACCTCGGTGAAGTGGTTCATCTCGTTGGAGGTGTTGCCGTTCTGGTACAGGCGGACGTAGCGGCCGGTCGTTGCTCGACCGTCCACCAGCTTGCCAAAGTGCGTCTCGATGTACGGCGCGTCGTCACCCCGGCCCATACCGGCCGAGTCGTCGTAATCGTTGTTAAAGAGCGTGGTGACACCGGTCTCAAAGGCCGCGTCGTCGGAGACCTGCACGATCACGTCGTGGTAGGCGCGGCGCTGGCTGTGGTAGTGCCAGATCCACACCGCGTCGACGAGGTAGTCGGCCTCCAGGTCGATCTGCACCCACTGCAGGCCGTCGATCAGCTCGACGTAGTAGCCCTCGCCCGCGTTTTTGTCGCCGTCGGTGACGTAGTCCAGCTCGCCGACGATGGGCAGGTCGTCGCTCGCGGTCACCGGCTTGCCGGCGGAGAGCAGGGCGGTGTCCTCGGGCACCGCCAGACGCGGCGCCTCCCCGGCCGCGGGCCGCAGGTTGGGCACCTTCATCGGGATCGGCGTGCCCTCGATGCGTTCTTCCGGCAGCTCGGTGGTCAGCAGGTTGCCCGTGTCGGCGTCGGTGCCGCCGGGTCGGGTGTCTCGGGCGCCGGGCCCGGGTGCGGCCGCGTCGCCGCAGCCGTTCAGAATCAGGGCGGCCACGGCCACCGCGGCAAGATGGGACGGGGGGTATGACTTCATACGCTCAGATGCTCCTTGGTCAGCCGGATCGTCCGCCCGGCTTCGGCGGCGGGGTTGACCCAGTAGATTGACGCTTCGGATTCAAAGGCGTGCCGGGCGTCGCAGTTCAGTTCTTCTTCCCCGCGGATCGCCGCGAAGAAGTTTTCCAGGTGCGGCTGGTGGGGCGGCTTGTGCAGCCCGCCGGGCAGCGTGTAGGCCTCAGGCGCCGCCGACGCGTACGCCGCCACCGCGTCGCCGTCGTCCGCGGCCACCGTCACCGCCGCGGCCCGCGTCAGGTAGCCGCGCCGCACCAGCGGGTCCCAACTCGGCGCGTCCGATTCGCGGTAGACCTGCGTGAAGGCCTCACGCTCGGAGATCTGCACCGTGCCCTGGGTGCCCATGAACGCCTCGTAGTAGCCCCCGCCCGCGCTGGTCGTGGTCAGCACCTGGTAGAAGGCCTGCGTTTTGCCGGCGGGCGTGTCGTAGTCGAACACGCACATCACGCTGTCGAAGTGCTCGCGCTGACGGAAGTGCGTTTTGCTCCCCGACGCCATCACCGACGTGGGCGCGGTGCCCAGAAACCAGTTGAAGATGTCGATCTGGTGCGCCCCCAGGTCAGAGATCGGCCCGCCCGACAGGTCGCGGTACCACCGCCAGTTGAGGAACCGGTGCGCATCGGCGAATCCGTAACGCTTCAGCACGTCGGCGTCGGGCAGCGTCGAGGCCTTGACCTTGATGTCCTGCGACGACTTCACGCCCCGGTTCCATTGCCCGTTGATCCCGGTGATGTGCCCGCAGACGTTGTTTCCGTTGATGAGCTGATCGAGTGTAAACCGGTAGCGCGGGTTCGACCGGCGCTGGTGGCCGATCTGGCAGAGCTTCCCGGACGCCTCGGCCGCCCGCACCATCGAGCGCGCGGCCTCGATCGTGTCGGCCATCATCTTCTCGCAGTACACGTGGTGCCCCGCGTCCAGCGCCATCAGCGTGTGCGGCGCGTGCCAGAAGTCCGGCGTGGCCACGATCACCGCGTCCAGGTCGGTCTCTTTGCTCAGCATCTCTTCCGCGTCCGGGTAGCGTCCCGGGTTGTAACCGAACGCCGCGCGGATGCGGCCGAACGCCGCCCCCAGCCGGTCCTTCATGATGTCGCACACCGCCGCGTAGTGGACGCCGGGGATGTTCTTCATCGCGTTGAAGAGCACCTCCTGCTGCTTGCCGCAGCCGATGAACGCCACGCGGATTTCGTCGGACGGCGCGGCCTGCGCCGCGGCGCTGAGAATCGCCGGTGTGCCCAGCACCAGCCCCGCGCCCGCGACGCTGCCCGAGCGCAGAAAGGAGCGCCGGGTCACGGTGTCGTCGGATAAGGGTTCGGGTTCCACGGCGTTCCTTGGAGTTACCACTTCTTCAGGACGGCGAGGCGGTTGTGCGGCGCCAGCGTCAGCGCGAATGCAACCAGCCCCACATGCACCCCCAGCCACGCCACCCCCGCGTCCTGCCGGATCAGGATCAGCCCGACCGTCAGCGCCGTGTAGATGATGCCCATGCCCAGCAGCGATACGCGGGTGCCGATGCCCAGCAGCAGCATGCTGCCCAGCACGATCAGCGCCGGCCCCAGCGCCTTATCGAAGACCGTGAGCGCCAGCCCCGGGACCAGCGGCTCGTTGGCGAAGCGTTCGTAGAGCGCCTCGGGCACGCCGTGGTAATGCTCCAGCCCGTAGACCTTTTCGCTCTGATCGGCCGTCAGCCCGTAGGCGTTCGGGGCCCCGTCGATCGTGATCGCCTCGGAACTGCTGCGCGTTGCGCTGTACTTCTCAAAGCCGGTGACCAGCGCGCGGGCCGCGAGCCACAGCCGCAGCACCCAGAAGCCGAACGTGGCGCCGAGGTCGGCCGCAGGGGTGGATTCGGGAGGGGCGGTCATCCGGCAATCTTATCGCATCGCCGGGGGCGATATAGCTTGGAATGCCGTGGTGGCCGCCCGCAACTCGGAGCGTCGCCCTAGCAAATCAGACACGACGATCTGAAGTCATCAGGACCGCGTTTCATCATTCGCGGGGAGATATGCCCCCTTCGTTCGCGCTTACGCCAGTGGCAGATGAGGCTCCGACCCCTTGCCGCGCCCCTTGCCGCGCCCCTTGCCGCGCCTTGTCGCGCTTGCCGCGCGGACCCCTTGCCGCGCGACCCCTTGCCGCGTGACCCCGTGCCGCGCGCCGACCCCTTGCCCCGCGCGTCGCCCGCGCGGTCTGCGTGGCCGTCGTGACCGTTCGTGAACGGCGGCTGAGTGGTTCTGCGCCGCCACGGCGATGACCGGGGCGGCACACCGTGATCCCCGCCCTCTCCGTCCGTTGATAACGTTTCAAGCCTCACCCGAACGGAAGCCCTCGTCTCGGGTCGCGTGACGCACACCGCTCACCCATCATTTAAACCGCCCGACCAGCGGCATCCCGAAATAATCCCGCGCGTTGCCGAAGCAGACTTTCTCTACCAGCCCGCCCAGCAGCCCCGCGTCATCAGGCAGCTCGCCCGCGTCGGCAGCGCGGCCCACCGCGGCGCAGAGCACGCGGCGGAAGACCTCGTGGCGGGGGTAGCTCAGCAGCGAGCGGCTGTCGGTCAGCATGCCGACGAAGTGGCTCAGCAAACCGACGTTACTGAGGATGTCGATCTGGTCGCGCATACCGTCGCGCTGGTCGTTGTACCACCAGGCGCTGCCCCACTGGACGTGGCCGGGGCCCGAACCCAGGCCCTGGAAGTTGCCGCACATGGCGGCGAACAGGTGGTTGTCGGCGGGGTTCAGGTTGTAGAGGATCGTCTGCGGCAGGTGCCCGCGGCCCGCGGCCTCGCCCAGGAAGGCCGCGAGCCCGGCGCCCTGCGGGGTGTCGGTGATGGTGTCGAAGCCCGTGTCGGGGCCGAGTTCTTTCATCGCGCGGCGGTTGATGTTGCGGATCACGCCCAGGTGGATCTGTTTGGTCCAGCCCGCGGCGTGGTCCAGCTCGCAGAAGAAGAGCATGAGGTGGACCAGTAGCTTCCGCTGCGCGACGGGCTTGAGGGCCTCGCCGCTCCGGGCCTGCTTGAAGATCGCCTTGGCCTCGGCGTCGGTGCAGGTGACCGGGGCGAAGGCCTCGAAGCCGTGGTCGCTGAGGCGGCTGCCCGCGGCGTGGAAGTACGCGTGACGCTCGGCGAGCGCCTGCTTGAAGTGCTTGAGCTTGGTGATGGGCTGCGTCCCCAGCTGCGCCAGCCGGTCGACCCACGTGTTCCACGCGTCGACGTCGTCCAGCTTGGTGGCGCAGTCGGGTCGGAACGCGGGGATGACCGCGGTGTCGTAGGGCGAGCGTTTCTTCAGGGCCAGGTGGTGTTCCAGGCTGTCGCAGGGGTCGTCGATGGTGCCGACCAGGGCGACGTTCATCTGGTCGAACACGTCACGGACGTTCATGCCGGCGAGCTGGCGGTTGGCTTGGTCCCAGACCTCGCGGGCGGTGTCTTCATTCAGCAGCGTGTCGATGCCGAAGTAGCGCCGCAGCTCCAGGTGCGTCCAGACGTACAGCGGGTTGCGCAGCGTGTGCGGCACGGTGCGGGCGAAGGCGAGGTACTTGTCGTAGGGGTCGGCGTCACCGGTGATCAGCTGCTCATCCACGCCGTGGGCCCGCATGGCGCGCCATTTATAGTGGTCTTCGGCCAGCCACACGTCGGCGAGGGTGCCCAGCGGTTTGTTGGCGGCGAGCATGGCCGGATTCAGGTGGCAGTGGTAGTCGTAGATCGGCTGCGGGGCGGCGTGCTCGTGGTAGAGCCGGCGGGCGGTGGGGGTGGGCAGCAGGAAATCGTTGTGCAAAAAAGCCATGATTCGGCGGAACCCTTCTCGTGGGGGCGGGCGTGCTGCGCCGAGCCTCCGCACGCCCGCCCCCACGAGGAGGGCACAGCGGCGAATCACGGCGGGGATGGACGGGGGGGGGAGGCAGTCTAATCAAGAGGGCGGATGTAATAGACTTGGGTCTATGAGACACCCGATGACTGCCGCTCTGACGCTCGTTTCCACGCTTGGCCTCGTGGGTCACGCCTCGGCCTCACCCGACTGGGCCGACCTGTCGGTCCCGGCCGACGCGGGAGACGGACGCGAATGGGTGGTGGACGAGCAGTTTTCGGTGGACTTCAACCAAGAGGACAAGGCCGCAGCGCTGGGTACCGGCTGGGTAGACCGCTACATCAACGGGTGGCGGGGCCCGGGCCGCGGACACTTCTCGTCGGAGCACAGCCGGGTGAAGGACGGCAAGCTGGAACTGGTGTCCCGATGGGACGGGCCCGACAAGATGAAGCTCGGTGTGGCGTCCACCACCGCGGCGCTCACGCACCCGGTGTTCGTCGAGGCCCGCATGAAGGTGAGCGCGTCGGTGCTCAGCAGCAACTTCTGGCTGCTGAGCGAGGACGACGTGCAGGAGCTGGACGTCGTCGAGTGCTACGGCACGCAGGACGACGCGGGAAACCCCGGCGAGGCCGGCGCGAACTATCACATCTTCGAGCGCGACGCGGACACCAACGACGTCATCAAGGACCACGGCCACCAGCCCGAGCACTTCGCCCCCGATGGCGGCGGGGCGTGGCGTGACGGCTTCCACCGCTTTGGCGCGTACTGGAAAGACGCGTGGACGGTGGAGTTTTACTACGACGGGAAGCTGGTGCGCACGCTGACCAAAGACGACATCAACGACCCCGAGGGCCGCGGCATGGACCGGCCGATGCGGATGATCCTGGACCTCGAAGACCACTCCTGGCGGGTGAAGCAGGGCATCACGCCGTCCAAGGAGAGCCTGGATGATCCGGAGACGAACCGCATGTGGGTGGACTGGGTGCGTGTGTGTCGCCCGCGATGACGCGCGGTGCGTCGTCGGCGGCGACCAAGTGGCGGGCAAACGCGTGGGGCAACGCCGGGGATGGCGGCCGCAGGTCAGGTCGAAGACCTGACCTGCGGGAGGGAGGGTTCGAGGGCGGTGGGGGTCTCGCCACGCTCCAGCGCGGCGATGCCCTCGTTCCAGAACTCGCGGAACGACGCGGCACACGTCAGCGTCTGCGCGGCGCGGCGCAGCCCGGGCCAGGGCTGCAGGTGGGCGCTGTACTTGCTGATGCGGGTCTTCATGGTGCGGACGGCGTTGGGCTCGCCGCGGAGGCGCAACAGGTTTTCGAAGTGCTGCAGGACGCACCGCGCGCGGTCGGCGCGGGGGTAGGGTTCGGGGTTCTCGCCGGTGGCCAGGCGGTACGCAATGTCGCGGAAGAGCCAGGGCTGGCCGAAGGCGCCGCGGGCGACCATAACGCCGTCGCAGCCGGTGACATCGATCATCTTCGCGGCGTCGTCGGGGGTGGTGATGTCGCCGTTGCCGATGACGGGCACGGCGGGGTGCCCGGCCTTGACCGCTTCGACAACAGCGGCGATGCCTTCGAGCCGGACCGACGGCTTGAACTTCATGGCGGTGGTGCGGCCGTGCACGGTGACCATCTGGCTGCCGGCGTCGCACAACTTCGGGGGCAGGGTGTGGGCGATGATCTGGTCGTCGTCCCAGCCCAGGCGGATCTTGGTGGTGACCGGGACGCTGACCGCCCGCACGACCGCTTGCGTGAGGGTGACGGCATGGTCGGGCTCGCACAACAGCTTGCTGCCGCCGTGCTTCTTGGTGACCTTGTCCACCGGGCAGCCCATGTTGATGTCGATCACGGTGGCGCCGTGGTCCTGGGCCCAACGCGCGGCGTCGGCGAGGGTGACCGGGTCGCTGCCGTAGAGCTGCATGCCCACGGGCAGGTCTTCGGGGCTGGTGGCGGCGCGCCACATGGCTTTGTCGGCTTCTTTGAGCAGGCTGTGGGGGCAGAGCAGCTCGGTGAAGGCGAGGCCCAGCGCGCCGTAGGTGCCGTCGCCGACGTCGTGTTGGCCGCCGCGGTGCTCGGGGCGGCAGGGGACGCCGGGGACGCCACGGGTGACCAGGCGGTTGGCGAGGTCGAAGTAGCCGGCGACGGGCGCGAGCAGCAGGTGGGTGCGCAGGTGCAGGGGGCCGACGGCGAGCATAAGACCAGTCTAGGTGGCGGCGGCGGCGCGACTCAGGAGGCGGTCCGCGCGGCGGGGGCGTCGAGTTCGTCCAGCGCCCGGGCGAGTTGGTCGAGGCTGGAAACCGCGCCGGGCGCGCCGGCGGGGCGGCGCAGGACGCGGCGGCGGAGTTGCGAGACCCGGACCGCTTCGGGGCTCCCCGCCCGGAAGGCGATCAGGCCGCGGAAGTCGGGAAGCTCGTGGGGCCGTGTCATGCAGGTGGCGAGGGCAAAGAGGTCGAAGCCCGGGCCGGGGGGGTAGGGCAGACCGTCGAGCAGGGGGTTGCCCAGCAGCCCCTTGCGTCGGTGGCGTTTGAGGTTGTCGGTGACTTCGGACGATTCGAGGGTCCGGCGGATGACCTTCTCGACCGTGCGGTTGGCCGAGAGGTCTTCGCCGACCATGACCGAGGAGCCGAAGTCGATCAGCCCGACGCCCCGCTCGGTGACGACGAGATTGCCCAGCCGCACGTCCAGGTGCAGCAGGCCGGCATCGTGGTGGGCGGCGGCCAGCATCTCGGCCGCCTGGCGGGCGAACTCGACCTGCGGAAGGGTCTCGCCGCCCTGTCGCAGCCAGTCCATGTGGATGCGGCGGACCAGACCCCGCTCGTCCTTCTCCATCTTGAGCAGCTGGGGGGTGCGGCCCGAGAGGTGGGCGGGCATCCGCTTGTATAGCCGCTGGAGAAAGGCGGTCTCGCGGGTCAGCATCAGGGGGAAGGCGGTCTTGACCAGCCACTTGACGACGCTCTTGGCCTGGTCCGGGGCGAGGGTGGGGTGGGTCTGGATCAGGCGGGCGAGCGTCTCGTCGTGTGTGGGCACCCGCTTCTCGACCGCCCAGCCCGCGGAGCCGCGGCCCGGGTAGGGGTGGTTGCGGTCCGGCCGGTGGACGAGGCTGACTTCGTAGGAGTGCCGGGCCGTGAGCCGGCCGGGCGGCTCGAGTCCCACCTTGCGGACGGTGCAGAGGTGCGCGAGGCCTTTGCCGCCGACCGAGCGGGGGGGCGGCAGCACGTCGGGCTGCTCGCAGCACCAGCCCGCCCGGCCGGCAAATCCCTGTCGGCAGGCGGCCACGGCGTCGGCGCTGTCTCCCAGAATCAGGACCTGGCCGCCCCACCGCAGGGCGTCAAACAGCGCGTCGGCGGGGGGGGGCTGGCGGCCGCCCGGGGTCGGGCACCGGTCGGGCGCGTCGGCCTCGAGGATCAGAAAATCGCGCAACCCCGCCACCCGGGCCTGGGCCTCGCTGAGGTCGTAGCGGCGTCGGTCGGCGTCTTTGGGCAGCAGCCAGTCCAGGGCCACGCGTTCGCGCGGCGTGCACAAACGCCGGTCGTGGGGGGCGGCCACCGCGGGGGTGGCGTCGACGATGGGGGGGGCGGAAGCGGTTCGCGGTGGCCGACGCCGGGTCACGGCCCGGAGGTGCCGCCCGACGCGGACCGCGGCCTCCCACGCCGCCTGCGTGGCCCGGCGCCCGGCGCGCCGGAGGGCACGGAGCGCTGCGCGGCCAGACGCTCGTGGGGCGGGGGGATTGGGGGGTGAGATCACGCGGTCTCGATGCGGTCGTCGGTTCGGATTTACTTGGGGGGGGCATCGACACCGGACGTGGCCGGCGGCGTCGCGGGCTGCGGCGTGCCGCTGCGTCGGTGGCTCTGGGCCGATCGTATGGCGTGATCGACCAGCTGATCCATCACGTCATCGACGACGTGTACTTCGGGCTCGGGGCGGTCGCCGGTCAGCGGCGCGGGCGGACGCCGTTCGGGTGTGGGCCGTACCGCGGTGGGGGGCTCGGCGACCGGGTCCACACCGCCGGCGGCATCGAGGGTGCCGCGGGGCAGGGGAGCGCGGCGGGCGTTGTCGCCGCGGCGGGCTTCGATGGCCGCGGCGAACAGGCCCGAGCCGCGCGGGCCGCCCGCGGCGACCCGGCGTCGTTCGGGGTCGCCCGTGGCGATCCGGCGCTGACCGTGACGGTTCAGGACGGTGCCGATGACGTGGGCGCCCACCAGCTTCAACCGCCCGGCGCTACGCACGAAGTCGGACTGCGTCTCGCGGGGGGTCACCACAACCAGCGCCCCGTCGGCGGCGGCGCAGGTCAGCACGCCCTCGACCCCGCCGTCGGCGGCGCCCGCGTCGATCACCAGCACGTGGCCGGTGCCGCGGCAGACCTCGACCAGACGCCGCAGCCACTTGCTGGAGAGCCGGCCAGTCCAGACGCCCCGCAAGGCATCGCCGCGGCCCAGAGCGCTGAGAACCGAGAGCCGGGGCAGCCGGGTGTGCAACACGCTCTTGGCGAGGGTGCCGCCCGCCAGCAGGGCGGTGAAGCCGCACCGGACGTCGTCGTCGTCGTCATCGCCCAGCGGCGACGCGTGCTGCGCGAGCAGCAGCCGCTCGTGGTCCTCTTCGTCGAGGTAGCCGAGCTCGGCGAGGACGCCGTCCACCCCCCGGCCCGGGTCGGGGTCCCCGCCGTCGCGGCCCGGGTCCGAGGGGGTCTGCAGCCAGGACAGGTCGATGAGCAGCACCCGCTGGCCGGCCAGGGCCAGCGACACCGCGAGCCCGACGGCGATGCTGGTGGCCCCGCTGCCGCCGGCGACGCCCGCGACGGCGAAGGCGCGGTCGCCTGCTTCGACCCGGGCTTCGAGCACCGCCCGAACCGCGTCGATCGACGCGACGGGGCCGGGGTGGGGGCCGTCTTCGGAGGCGTCACCCGCGACCCCGACGCGGTCCATGACCGGCACCGTGCCCAGCAGCGGCGTCTCGGCACCGGCGAGCTCGCCCTGCCGCGTGCGACGCACCCGGCGATCGCTCAGAAACCAGAGCAGCGGCAGCAGGCCGCCCGCGGCCAGGCCGCTCAGCCCGCTGATCAAGGCGCGGCGGGGCCGGGGGTCCTGGTCCACCACCGCGGCGGCATCGGGCCCGGGATCGCCGGCCGGGGCCAGGCGGATGGCGCCGCCGCCCGGGCCCAGGGCCGACCGCTCCCGCGCGAGTTCAGCGGCGTCGGCACGCAGCGACTGCGCTTCTGCGTCGAGCGCGGCTGCGCGTCGCCGCTGCTCGGACAGGCGGGGCTCGAGGTCGTCCATCCGCGCGGCGGCGGCGGCGGCGTCGGCTTCCAGCCGACGGGCCTGGGCCAGGGCCGCGTTCACCGAGACCCGCCGCGGTTCACGCGGGCGGGCGTCTTGGCCCCCGGGCTCGGGGGGCAGCAGCCGGGTGTCTGCGAGGCGGGCCTTGAGCTGGGCGTCCAGCGCGTCGCGCTCGTTCATGCGCTCGGCGGTGCGCGGGCTGGGCGGGCGGACGGTGTTCTGCAGGGCGTCGTCGAGTGCGGCGCGGCGGTCCATCAGTTGACGCGTCTCGGGGTCGACCGACGCCAGCTCGGGCAGCCGGGGCGGGTCCGAATCAAGCAGCACCCGGGCGTGCCGGGTGGCGATCTCGGCGCGGCGCCGCGCGGTATCTGCGGCGGCGGCGGCGGCCTGCCAGCGCAGCTCGGCGTCGCCGGGCCCGGCCGCGGGGCCGACCTCCGCGTCTGACCCCGCGCCGGGCAAGCCCGCCGCCTCGTCGCGTCGGCGTTCGGCCAGCGCGGTCCGCCGCTGACCCAGACGCCGGGCCCGGGCTTCAAGGGCGTCGGACGTCTCGGCTTCGGCGACCAGCTGCGTCTGGGCCCGGTAGGCGGCGAGGGTGCCGGCCACCAGCGCCTCGGCCTCGGGGCCCGCGTCGGCACGGACGGTGACCTCAAGGCGGGTCAGGGTGCCCGGCACCCGTCGGGCGCTGGCGGGCGCACCGCCGAGCCGCTTGAGCAGGTCGAGCTCGCGTTCGAGCACCTCGTCCAGGCGGGCGCTCTGCCACGGCTCTGCGGCGGGTTGTGTGTCCGCGTCGGCGCCGTCGCCCGCGGCCTCCGCCGGCCCCGGTCCGCTGAGCGACAGGGCCACGGTCCCCGTGGCCCGCCACGTGGGGTGGGCGGTCAGCCATCCTGCCAATGCGGCCAGTGGGCCGGCGATCAGCGTCCCCAGCAGCACCCATCGCCAGCGCCCGCGCATGCGGACGCGGTAGCCGGCGCCGAAAGCCTGGCGGTTGGCGGCATCGCGTGCGCGGTCTCCGCCCGAGCGGGACCGCGACGAAGAGCGCCGGGGGGATGACGTGACCGATTCCACGGGTGACTTTCTCTCGCGACTCAGAGCCGGAGGCTCTGGCCGACAGGTTGCAGCGGGGCACCTGATCGGAGGGCCCAAGGCGGGAACGCGGACGGGCCGCGTCAACCCTCAGTTTAGCGGGTCCGGGCGACACACGTCGCCCGGTGAAGCCGCGGCCCCGGAGCGGGGCCGGCGGGTCATCGTTTCGCCTTCTCAATAAAATACTTCCGTGCTTCGCCCGCGAGGTAAAAGGACCCGGTGACCACGATCAGGTCTTCGCGGCTGACCGCCCGGCCCGCGAGTTTGAGCGCCTCATCCAGCGTGCTGGCGGTCTGAACCATCTTGCCCGACAGCTCGGAGAAGCGCCGGGCCAGGTCTTCGGCTTCCTCGGCCCGGGGGTTGCCCCTGGCCTTGGTGAAGATGATCTTGTCGGCGCCCAGCGCCACCTGCTTCAGCATGCCGGTGATGTCCTTGTCCTGGCCGCAGCCGAAGATCATCACCAGCGAGTCGTAGGTGATGTGGGCACCCAGGCTCTTGGTGAGCGCGGTAATCGACGCGCCGTTGTGGGCCCCGTCGATGATGACGCGAGGCCGCTCGTGCACGGTCTCCATGCGTCCGGCAAGGTTCGTGGCGGCCAGGCCGACCATGACCTTGTTCTCGGGGACGTTGAAGCCGTGAGGCTTGAGCTTGTCGAGCACGGCCAGGGCCAGCCCGCAATTGGGCGCCTGGTGTTCGCCCTTCAGCGGCACGGGCAGGTGCTCGAAGCGGGAGGTGTCGGTGGTCAGGCACACGCGGGTATGGGGGCCAAGCTCGCGGTTGGACTCAAATCGGTAGGAAAAATCGATGTCTTTGCCGGTGACCTGCAGCGTGGTGCCGTTTTCTTCGGCCACCGTCTTGAGCATCTCCAGGGCCGCCTTGTCCTGCGGGATGGTGAGCGCGGGCACGCCGGCTTTAAAGATGCCGGCCTTCTCGCGGGCAATCTCCGGCAGCGTTTTGCCCAGCAGGTGGGTGTGGTCGAGCGACAGCGCGGTGACCACGCTGACCAGTGGGATGACGACGTTGGTGCAGTCCAGTCGGCCGCCCAGACCGGTCTCGAGCACGGCCACGTCGACGGCCTGCTCGGCGAAGTAGAGCAGCGCCGCGGCGGTCATGATCTCGAAGAAGGTGAGCGGTTTGCCGGCGTCGTTGAACTCGCCCTCGATCTTGGCGATTTTCTTGAAGAGGTTTGCGCAGTCGGCGTAGGGCACCATGTGGTCGTTGATGGTGATCCTCTCGCGCAGGTCCATCAGGTGCGGGCTGCTGTAGAGCCCCACGGTGTAGCCGCAGCCGCGGAGCATCGAGGCCACCATGGCGCACACCGATCCCTTGCCCTTGGTGCCCGCCACGTGAACGATCTTGAGCTGCGCGTGCGGGTCGCCCAGCAATTCGAGCAGCCGGCGCATGCGATCGAGGTTGAACGTGGGGCGGTCGTATTTGACCATCCGCATCTGCTCGTGGTCGTTGTGGTCGTATAGCCACTTGAGCGCGGACGTGTAGTTGGTGATCTTGACCTTGGAGGGAACGCCGGCGGTGGACGCGGAGGGTTTTGTTTTAGGCTTAAGTTTGGTGGTTGTGGAGCGGGTTGGCATAGCCCCGCAGCATAGCGGAATTCGCTGGTGCGGTCAATCGCGTTGCGGTAAGGTGCGTCCTGGTAAAAAGTTGTAGAGATAACTTGATCTGAACGCCGGTCGCGCGTGGGGGCAGGAGACGTTTGCCGCGTACGCGGACACTACCCGCCGATCCGCTCCTGCCCGCCCAGGTAGGGCCGCAGCGCCGCGGGCACGTTCACCGTGCCGTCGACGTTCTGGTGCATTTCCAGAATCGGGATCAGGATGCGGGGGCTGGCGGCGACGGTGTTGTTGAGGCTGTGGCAGAACCTGGTCTGTTTGCCCTTGGGGTCGTCCGGGTCGCGGTAGCGCAGGTTCAGCCGGCGTGCCTGGTAGTCGTACAGCCGCGAGGCAGAGTGGGTTTCACCCCAGCCCGCGTCGCCGCCGGAGTCGGCGGCGGTCAAGAAGTGGCCGTCCGCGTCGACCGCGCGGCCGGGCATCCAGCACTCCAGGTCGATCATGTCGGCGTTCTTGCTGCCCAGGTCACCGGTGCAGCACTGCAGCCGCCGGTGGGGCAGCTCCAGCTCTTTCAGCAGCGTCTCGACAAATCCGATCATCTTCGCGTGCCACGCGCGGCTCTCGGCCTCGTCGGCGGCGCAGATGACCACCTGCTCGACCTTGTCGAACTGATGGATGCGGTACAGCCCCGCGGCGTCCTTGCCCGCGGCGCCGGCCTCGCGGCGGAAGCAGGTGCTGACGGTGGTGTAGCGCAGCGGCAGGTCGGCGGGGTCGAGGATCTCGCCCTGGTGGTAGGCCATGAGCCCGACCTCGCCGGTGCCGGTCAACGCCAGGCCCTCGGTGCTGGTGGGGTTGGCCACGTCGTACACCTGGTCGCGGCCGCCGGGGAAGAAGCCGGTGCCGACCATGGTGTCGTGCTTGACGAGGCACGACGCGGAGAGGGGGGTAAACCCGTTTTTCTGCGTCATGAAGTCGAACGCGAACGCGAGCACGGCCTGGTGCAGCCGCATGCCGTCGCCCTTGAGCACGTAGCTGCGCGAGCCGGCGACCTTCACGCCGCGGTCGAAGTCGACCAGGTCCAGGTCGCGGACCAGTTCGAGGTGCGTTTTAGGCGTGAAGCCGCGTTGCGCCTCGAACGACACATCGGGGTCGAAGGCGCGCCCTGCGGCTCCGTCGCCGGTGGGCGCCCACCGGCCGAGTTCGACGTTGTCCCGGGCCCCCCCGCCCACCGGCACGCCGGGGTCGGCGGGCTGGGGCACGGCCAGCCACAGGTCGAGCCGCGCGCTCTCGGACGCGGCGAGGTCGCGGTCGAGTTCGGTCTCCTGGGCCTTGATCGCCTGGGGCCGCCGCTGGAGCTCGTCCATCTCGGCCTGCAGAGCGGCCGTCTCGTCGGCGGCGGCCTTTTTGAGCCGGCCGGCGAGTGAGCCGATCCGCTTGCCGATCGCGTTCTTTTCGGCGGCGAGTGTCTGACGCCGCGTCTGCAGGTCGCGGACCTCGGTGTCCAGCCGAAGCAGGGCGTCGACGTCGGCGGAGCTGTTTTTGTTCGCCGCGCCGCGTCGGTACTTGTCCGGGTCGGCACGCAGGTCGCTGAGATCGATCATGCGGCGGATGGTAACCCGGGCGCCGGCGGGGGTGGATCACCGACGACTGCTCCGGGATCCCGCCGCGCGGCCGTCGGAGGTTATGCACGCCCCAGAAAGCGTCGTGCCGACGTCCGCACACGCCGGGCCCACCAGCGCAGGCGGAGCCGCCGGAGGGGCGGGTGCCGGGGTTTCGCCGCCCGGCCCTGGGCGATCCAATGACCGGCGCCCGGCAGGTCGTCTGCGTCGAGCGCGGCCCCGGCCAGGTGGGTGAGGGCGGTGACGTCCCGCGGGTCCAACCGCACTGCGTGGCGGAGGTCGTCGGTCCCCGGATCGGTCTGCTTGAGGGCCAGGCGGGCGACGCCGCGCCAACGCAGGGCGGCGGCACGGGCGGCGGGGTCCTCGGCCAGGGGGGGCGGCGGACCGGCCGGGGCGGCGTCCAGCAGCGGGCTCAGCACACCGGCCGCCTCGTCAAAGCAGCTGAGGCCGACCAGCAGCTCGGCGACCCCGATCAGCTGGGCCGGGGCGTGGCCGCGGCAGCGCAATTCCTCGTGCAGGAGCCGGCGGGCCCGGTCACGGCGTCCGCGCAACCATTCGGCACGGGCAAGGCCCAGGCACACCCCAGGCCGCCGCGGATCGAGCTGCCGCGCCCGGCGGAAGCGGTCGCGGGCGGCGGCGGGGTCGCCGCTGGCCAGGGCCAGCTCGCCCAGCCGCAGGTGCGCGGCGGCCAGGGTCGGGTCGGCCAGCAGCACCCGGCGGTACTGTTCGCCTGCCCGGGCGCGCTGGCCGGTCTCCAGCAGCAAATCGGCGTACTCCAGCCGGGTGGCCGTGTCGTCGGGGCGCTCGTCCAGGTGGGCCACGAAGCGGCCCGCGGCCCGCTCGGTCTGCCCGCGTTTCTGCAGTGTGCGGGCCAGGTGTCGTCCCGCGGTGGGGTGGCGCGGGTCGAGCCGCAGCGCTTCTTGCCAGCACCAGACCGCGCGGTCCGGGTCGGCGGGGCAGCGCAGCAGCAGCGACTGGGCCAGGTGGTCGTGTGCGGCGGCCCGGCCCTCGGGCCCCCCGGCGCCCGCCAGCGCGGCGGGGCCTGCGTCGTCGCGGTCGGCGTTCTCGGCGACGTCACGCGCGAGGTAAAACATCACCTCGGCCTCGTCGTGCCGCCCGGCCTGGGCGCACGCAAGAACCCGGTGCACGTAGCCCATCTCGCAGAGCGGCTCGAGCTGGTTCAGGCGTTCAAGGGTCTCGATCGCGTCCTCGGCGCGGCCGCTGCGGATCTGATCCACGCCCAGGTGCAGCAGGGCGGCGGGCTCTTCGCCCCCGAAAGCGACCGCCTTGGCGAAGGCGCTCGCGGCCTCGTCGTAGCGGTGCAGCGCATCGAGGGTGAGGCCCAGCCCGAAGTGCCACTCGCCCTGGTCGGGTCGCTGCTCCAGCGCCTCATTCAGCTCGTCGAGGGCACGCTGCCACTGCCCGGCTCGGAAGTACCGGTGGGCTTGCTGCGCGTGCTCTTCGGCGTCTTGCCAGCGATTCATCAGGGGAGCGGGCGGCGGGCGAAAGGGAGTGGCGGCGGGCGCAAAGGAGCGGGGGCGGGCCGACGGGATCGAATCTGGAAAGGGCAATAACGTCTGCGGGCCGCCGCATCGGGCCGCCCGCGACCGTCGGGTGTGCTTACGATAGAAGCCGAGCGGAGGCGCCGTCAATCCCCGCGCGTTCCCCCCGCAGGCCCCCGTATGCCCGACTCCACCCCGACGCACGTTCGTCGCCGACCGCGAACCCGGCGGACCCGGACCGCGTGGCCCACCGCCGCGTGCCGCGGGTCCGCCGTGCTGCTGCTCAGCGGGGTGCTCGCGGTGTCGACGGCCTGCCGCGTGCAGGCGCCGGTCGCCGCGCCGGCGCCCTTCGACCCCGCCGCGGCCCCGGCGGGGGTGACCGACGCCTACCGCCGGCTGCTCGATCCCCCGCCGAAGGGTCCGGACCCGTCGCTCGGGGCCCGGCCCGACGTGGGCGTGCGGGTGCAGTCTGACACCGAGCACCGCCGCGCGGCCGCGGAGTCGCTGCTGGCCACCCGTCACCCCGCGGCGCCGGCTGCGCTGGCAGCGGCCGTGGGGCCCGACGCCCCGTCGCCCGCGCGGCGGGCGGTGCTGCGGGCGGTGGCGACCGCCCCCGAGGCGCCAGACCCGGCCCTGTGGAGGCCGCTGGCCGCGCTGCTGGAGCGTCCGGTGCCGGCCGATCTGGCCCCGGATCTGGGGCCGGCGCTTGGACGCTTCGACCGCGCCGACCTGCGGGCGCACCTGATCGGCGTGGCCCGCGACCCCGCCCGCCCGCCGTCGGTGCGTCGCCAGGTGATCGACGCCATGGCCTACCAGCGTGACCGCGGGGTGGCCGCCGCGCTGCTGAGCCTGACCGCCCGGACCGAGCTGCCGCGGGTGCAGGCCGCCGCGTTCGCCGCGCTGGCCACCCTCACCGCCCGTGACGACCTGGGCCGCGACCGCCGCGCGTGGGACGCGTGGTGGCAGCGGGCCTCCGCGCAGTCGGCGGTGCGGTGGCACCGCGATCTGGTGGACAGCTTCGCCCGCCGCAGCGCCGTCAACCGGCAGACCGACGAGCGGCTGGCTGAGCGTCTGGACGCCGTCGAGCGGTCTTACTACCGGGCGACGCCGCGGGCCGACCGGCCCGCGGTGCTGACGGCCATGCTGGAGAGCCCGCTGCGCGGCAGCCGCCTGCTCGCGCTGGAGCTGACGCAGAACCGCCTGGTCGAAGACGCGGACCTGGACGAGCCCCTGCGGGCGGCGCTGCGGGCACGGCTGACCGACCCCGACGCCGATGTGCGGGCCAGCGCCGCGCTGGTGCTCCGCGACGCGTCCGACGAGCTGGCGGCCGACCTCGCCGCGGCCCGGCTGATCGACGGCTCGGAGTCGGTCGACACGGTCCGCTCGGCCTACCTGCGGCTGTTGGCCCGCCTGCCCCGCAAAGAGGCCACCGCCGGGGTGCTCGCGCTGTTGGACGACCCGGTGCTGCGCTCCGACGCCGCGGGGGCGCTCAGCGCCACCTCGCGGGCGCTGCTGCTGGCGCCGCGCCAGGCGTCCGAGGCTCAGGAGCGGCTGCGACGCTTGCTCACGCCGCGGCCCACCGTCGGGCCGGACGGCGAAACGCTGCCCGCACCCCCGCCGCTGACGCCCGGCCCCGACTCGCCGCAGCTGGTCACCCTGCTGGGCCAGGTGGGCGACAGCGCCGACTGGGAGCGCATCGAGCGCTGGCTCGACGACCCTGATCCGGTCATCAAGCAGGCCGCGGCGCAGGCCTGGGCCGACCTGGGGCGCTCTCTGCCCGCGCTGGCCGACCGGGCCGACGACCCGGTCATCCTGCCCATCGTGCTGCAGGCCGCCGAGCGCGACGGCCAGGACGGCGACACGCTGCTGCAGCTGGCCGCCACGCCCCCGCGGGTGCCGCGGCTGGTGCCCGCGTGGGAACGCGCCCTGGTGGCGATGGCCGGACGGGTGCCGCCCGGCGCGGTCCGCCCCGTGCTCGACCGGCTGGACGCCGACCGGCCCGACCCGGACCCCGCCCCCGACGCCCACCGCGTGCTGCGCGAGCGGATGCTGACCGCCGCGCTGGAGCGTCAGCCCGAAGAAGACGAGCCGCGTGCGGGGGCCCTGGACCTGCGTCTGCGCCGGGCCGACGCCCGCCGCGCCGCGGGCCAGGCCGACCTGGCGGTCAGCGACTACGAGAAGCTGCTGCCCGAGATCGACGCCCTGAACCCCGCCGCCGCCGAGGCGGTGTACCGCGGCCTGGTCCCCGCCTGCCTGGACGCGGGCCGCCACGACGACGCGCTGCGGGCCGCCGCCGCGTTTCTGGGAGGCACCGGCCGCCCGGTCGCCGACGACCCGCTGCTGCTCACCCTCGTCGACGCCGGGCTCCGCGCGGTCGACCTGGGGCGTCCGGGGGTCGGGGTCGACCTGCACGAGGGCGTGGTGCGCCTGCTGGAGGCCGCCCCGTCCGACGCCGATCGCCCGGCCGGCCTGACCGAGCGACTGGCGCGGCTGGAGGGCGCGCTCGCCCCCCCCAAGCGGCGGCCCTGAGCCGTTCCGCGGCTCCCGCGTCCGCCCGCAGGTGAAGGGACCGATCCGCACCGATTTGCGCCGGCCCGCGGATGAATCCATCTACACTCTGCCCATGAGCAACCAGACCATCACCGGCAAGGCCTACGTCATGGGCGATGACATCGACACCGACCAGATCATCCCCGCCGAGTACCTGGCCTACAACCCCAGCGACCCGGAAGAGCGGAAGTTTTTCGGCATGTACGCCAACATCGGCGTGCCTAAAGGCCAGCGCGGCCTGCCCGACGGCAGCACCCCGTTTGTCCGCGAGGGCGAGTTCAAAACCGATTACACCGTGGTCATCGGCGGCAAGAACTTTGGCTGCGGCAGCAGCCGAGAGCACGCCCCGCTGGCCATCGCCGAGGCCGGCGCCAAGGTCGTCGTCGCCGAGTTTTACGCCCGCATCTTCTTCCGCAACTGCGTCAACGGCGGCTACCTGCTGCCCTGCGAGAGCGTGGAGCGGCTGGTGGACAAAATCAAGACCGGCGACGAGGTCACGGTCGACATCGACGCGGGCAAGATCACCCACCACGCCAGCGGCCAGACCCACGCCCTGAACCCGCTGGGCGACGCCACGCCGATCATCGATGCCGGCGGCGTGTTCGCTTACGCGCGGCAGGAAGGCATGATCAAGTAGCGCATCGTTGCCCCCGAGGATTCCTTCGGGGCGGGGGGCCAGCCGCCAGAGCTTCGGGCAAGATCGGCCGCCCGGTTCCCGGAAGAGCCGGCTTTGCCAGCGAACGCGGCAGCCGGCGGACCCGTACCGGTCGCGTGCGGATCCGCTCGGCCCGCCGGGTCCCGCCGCGTTTACCGGACCCCGCGCCGGTCCGGACGGCTCGACTGCCGCGCACGACCTCCCGATAGAGTCCCCATGAAGGCTCTGGTGGTCGACGACACCCCGGCGATGCGCTCGGCTCTGCGACGCGCGATCGTGCAGATGGGATTCGACGATGTCACCGAGGCCGAAAACGGGCTGGAAGCGCTCGGGGCCGTCATGGACTGCCTGCCGCACCTGATCCTGCTGGGGCAGGACATGCCGAGGATGACCGGGCTGCAGTTCCTGCAGGCCTTCCGCGCCCTGGGCCACAAAACGCCGGTGCTCATGGTCGCCGCCGATGCATCCAAGGCCGCAGTGGTCACCGCCATCCGCGCGGGCGCCAACCACTACCTCATCAAGCCGTTCAGCGCCGACAAGCTGCGCGATCACATCGCCGACACCCTCGAACGCGCGATCTGACAGGGCTCCACAGAGCTCTTGCGTGATCGATCGGTTGGGTGCCGCCAGCGGCGCAGCGATCCATCTGCCCCAAGCCCCCGGCGCGGGCCGCGCCAAAGCGACTTCGCCTCACGCCCCACGCCTCACGCCTCACGCCTCCATCCGCACCCCACCGGCGCCGTCCGGGCTCAGCCGCAGCGGGCCGGCCAGGGGCTGCGTGCACACCCAAGGCCGGTCTGCCCCCGCCACGCGGACGGTCACCCCGGGATGCACCCGAACGCCAACCCGCACCGACGCGGTCTCGGGGGCGACTCCGAACCTCACGCCGGCCCGGGCCACCAGCCCGCGCAGCGTCTCGAGCGCCTCCACGGCGGCCGGCAGGTCAAACACCTCCAGCGCCATCGCCTTACGCGCTTCGACCCCGGGTTCGGCCCTGCCATCCTCCACCCGCTCGATCCGTTCGCGTGTCCGCTCGAGGGCCCGCTCCTCTTCGGCCAGCACCCGCCGCGCCTGCACCAGCGACGCCGGCGTTCCGGAGGCGTCGGCCCCGCCCGCCGGTGTCTCCAGGACCACCTCGGTGGGGGTGCCCGCCGGGTCGCCCAGCTCGTCCAGTTCGACCCGGCCGCGCGCCGTCAGGCGGCCGCCGATCGCCGACGCGGCCCGCATCACGCCGTCTACCTCCAGCTCGCAATCCCGAACCGCCCCCCGTGCGGTCAGGCCGCCGCGAAACGCCGCGGTCAGCCCCGACACGGCGTGCAGCTCCAGCGGGCCGTCGAACACAGCGCAGACGTCTGCCTGGAGCAGCGGGGCGGGAGAAGGAGAGGTGGGGGACGGTTCCACGGCGGGCTCCGGGCGGCGGGACCGGATTCCTATCGGCCGGCTGCGGGCGGCGGGTCATCCGCGGAGGGCCTGATCGGCTCCGGCAGGCGGCCCCGGACCGCCCCGACCCGCACAGACCGCGGGCCGCACCGCGGGGCCGGCGTGCTATGGTCCCGCGCACGATCTCGTTTCGGACGCGGCACCGCTTCCGCCCCCGACCCCGAACCCACACGCCCCGGAGACCCCGAACGTGAGCCCCGACGCCCCTTCCGCGACCCCGGCCGCTGCTCCGGCGCCCCGCATCCACCAGGCCGACTACCTCCGCCGCAAGCACGCCGCCGGGCTCGGCTACGCCGAATACCTCGATTCGGGCAAACCCGAGCAGAAGGAGGCCTGGCTGGCCATCGGCAAGCAGATCGCCCTGACCGACGACCAGAAGCAGTTGCTCGGCGGCTTCACCCGCGAGATCCACCTGCTGGTGGTCAGCGGCATCTGGTGCGGCGACTGCGTCCGCCAGGGGCCGATGCTGCAGGCGATCGCGGACGCGACGAACCGACGGGTGAAGGTCAGCTGGCTCGACCGCGACGACCACATGGACCTGCAGCAGCAGGTCACCGTCAACGCCGGCAACCGCGTGCCCGTGGCCGTCTTCGCCGCCGAGGACTTCGAGCTCGTCGGCTATGCCGGCGACAAGCTGCTCAGCCGCTACCGCGTGTCGGCCGCGCAGGCCCTGGGCGCCAACTGCCCGCTGCCCGGGGCCCCGGTCCCGCAGGACGAGCTGAACGCCGAGGTGCAGGACTGGGTCGATGAGTTCGAGCGCGTGCACCTGCTGCTGCGGCTCAGCGGCCGGCTGCGGCAGCGACACGGCGACTGACGCCCCGGTAGAGCGCCCCCGCGGCGAGGCGTCGAGCGAACCGCCGCGGGGTCGGTCGCGTACCGGCGGGCCAGGCATGGCCGCGCGGCCGCAACGTGTTGCAACCGGCGTTTTGACCGTTGATTGCGTCCGGGGGCCGCGCTCGATACACTTCCGCCTCAATCGCCGGATCTGCAAAGCCCCCGAGGCTCGCCCGGGTGCTCTGAAACCGGCCCGAATCCCCTTTCCGGGCACCGGAGACGGGCCGGCCCACGACTCACCCACCCCGTTTTCCGGAGCCCTCAGTTGGCCAAGTCCGTCAAGACCAAGTCCGTGAAGAAGCCCGCGGCCTCACGGACCAAGGCCTCCACGAAGAAGAAGGCGCCGGCGAAGAAGAAAGCGGTCGCCAAAAAGAAGGCCCCCGCGAAAAAGAAAGTCGCGGCGAAGAAAAAGACGGCGGTCAAAACGTCCGCCAGGAAAAAGGCTGCGGTTAAGAAGAAGCCGGTCGCGAAGAAGGCCGCCGTCAGGAAGAAGGCCGCCGTCCAGAAAAAGGCCGCGTCGAAGAAAAAAGCTGCGCCCAGCAAAAAGGCCCCGGTCAAGAAGAAGCCGGCCGCGAAGAAGCCCGCCTCGTTGAAGAAGCCGGCTCCGAAGAAGCCCGCTCCGAAGAAGGCGGCCCCCGCCACGCCGGCCCCCGCCACGCCGGTCAAGAAGAAGAAGCGAACCGCCCCCACCATCATCACCAAACGTGCCGTCGCCCCGCGGCCCAAGCCCAACATCGTCAAGGGCCCGCCGACCAAGTTCGTGCCGCCGAAGGTGCCTTACGCCTCGCTCGACGCCGCGCCGGTGCGTTCGACCGTGCTCGACCGCGAAGAGCTGCCGACCGTCAGTCAGCTCAAGAAGGTCAAGAGCGGGCTGACCCGCAAAGACCTCAACGCGTTCCGCACACTGCTTCTTGAACGCCGGGCCGAGATCATCGGCGACGTCGCCGGTCTGGAAGCGGCCCGCAGCGCGAGCTCTGGCGATCTTTCGAACGTCCCGCTGCACATGGCCGACGTGGGCAGCGACAACTACGAGCAAGAGTTCACCCTTGGTCTCATGGAGAGCGAACGCAACACCGTCGTGGAGATTGACGACGCCCTGCAGCGCATCGTCCGGGGTACCTACGGCGTGTGCCTGATCTCGGCCCAGCCCATCAGCCGCCCGCGGCTGGAAGCCAAGCCCTGGGCCAAGTACTCGATTGAGGTCGCCCGCGAGCGCGAGCGTCGCGGGCTCTGAGCGGCCGGGCGCTGGACCGCCGCAAAGCCGGCAGCCCGCTTCCGGCCGCCCGTCCGCGGGCGGACGGCTTGCACGACGAGCGGGTTGGCGGGTCGGGCGTTTGTGGTGTGCGGGCTGAGCCTCGGCCCGGCGTACCCTTTCGACCCCAGTGGCACGGGCGTCCCGCCCGTGGTCGGCCGCAGGCCGAAAACCCTGTCCCCCGACGCCCGCCCCCATGCCCGACGCCGCTCCGCCTGTTCCCAAGCCCGATGCCGCTGCCACGCCCCGGGCGCACGCCGGGCGCAGCCGCCGCGCGATCGCCGTCTTCCTGCTGCTGACCGCCGCGGTGCTCGGGGCCGACCTGCTGATCAAGGCCTGGAGCTTCCGCACTGTCGCCGGCACCCCGGTCCAGCTCACGCCCCTGGTCGCCCAAGACCACTACGCCTTCTGGTCGCAGTACCGTCACGAACCCACGGTGGTCGTGCCCAAAGTCCTGAATCTCTACCTGACCACCAACACCGGGGCCGTCTTCGGCCTGGGCAAGGGCAACCGCGTGGTCTTCATCGGCGTGAGTGCGGTGGCCACGGCCGTGATCGGCTTCCTGTTCTGGCAAAGCCCGCGAAACGCGTGGGTGCTGCACGGGGCGTTGGCGCTGATCCTGGCCGGTGCCCTGGGCAACCTGTACGACCGCTGGCAGTACGCCGCGGTGCGCGACATGTTTCACATGCTGCCGGGGGTCAACCTGCCCTTCGGGTTGAGCTGGCCGGCGCCGTCCACACCGCTGGGGCACCCGCCGGTGGAGGGGCCGACCGAGGTGTGGCCCTGGATCTTCAACCTCGCCGACGTGGCGTTGATGGTCGGGGTGGGGGGTGTGCTGGTGACGTCGCTGTTCGCGAAGGAGCCCGCAAAGTCCCCCGCGCCGCGGCCGTCTTCGTAGGGTGGGTCAAGGGCCGCCGGACCCACCGTGCCGCGGCGTGGAGACGGCTCGGCGCCGGATACGCGTTTCGCAAAGCCGAAACACGCACCCGCCTTCTCGACCGCCGCGGGCTACGCCCGCCGAGAGCCCCGTGCCGCTGGGCACGAGCGGTTTTCGTAGGGTGGGTCGAGGCTCGGCGGACCCACCGATGACCGACACCGCGGGGCCTTCGGCATCGCGTCACGGGCGGTTACGGGCCGCGGCACGGTGGGTCCGCAAAGCTTGACCCATCCTACGAAGAAGCGTCTCGGCGGGCCGCCGCCACCAGCTTCCCGATCAACCCCCAACTCATCGCTCCTGCGTCCCCGCGTTCGGGGTGCCACTGCACGCCCACGTAGAACGCGCGGCCGGGGTCGTCCACCGCCTCGATGATCCCGTCCTGCGCCGTCGCCACCACGCGCAGCGTGCCTGCATCGTCGATCACCTGCTGGTGGTGCGAGTGGATCACCCCCGCGTCGCCCGCCGCGCCCAGCGGCCCGTCGGCGGTCACCGTCACCGTGTGATCGCCGTGGCGGTGACGCGCGACCACCGCCGCGTCGTGCGTGTCGGGCAGGTACTGGTTCAGCGTGCCGCCGCGGTGCAGGGTCATCAGCTGCATGCCCAGGCACACGCCCAGCACCGGCTTGCCGGGCGTCGCGTCGGCCGCGGCCAGCAGCGCCAGCTCGAAGTCTTGCCGCCGCGGGTCCATCACCCGGGCGCTCGCGTGCAGCGGGCCGCGGCCGGGCCAGGCTTCGGGCAGCGCGGCGGTGTCGGGGTCCACGCCGCCGGTCAGGATCAGCCCGTCGCACAGCGCCGTGTAGTCGGCCGCGCGTTCGGGCTCGTGCGGCAGCAGCAGGGGCACGCCGCCTGCCGCCGCCACCGCGCGGCCGTAGCCGGTGCCCACCTCGTACTTCCCCGAGTCCGCGGTGTTGTCTGCGTTGTCAACGGTGATCCCGATGAGCGGAGCGTGCATCGCACCAGCGTAGCCAGCGCGGCGGCGTGAGGTTTATCAGAGACGACGACTGACGCTTCAATCTTCCGGGGGCTCCGGGTCGGCGCAGCCGACGCCGCCAGAAGCGGGCCCGTCGCTCGGGGCGGGTCCAGCGCCCGGCGGCTATTCTGGTCGCCCCATGCGCTATCTGAGCACCCGCGGCACCGCCGAATCCCTCGGCTTTGAAGACGTCCTGATCGAGGGCCTGGCCCGTGACGGCGGGCTCTACGTGCCCGAGTCGTGGCCGCCGCTGCCGAAAGATCAGATCGCGGGCTTCGCCGGACGCCCTTATGTCGAAGTCGCGGAAGCGGTGATCACCCCGTTCGCCGGCGGCGTCGCTCCCCGCGCCCTGCGGCAGATCCTCGCCGACGCCTACGCCACCTTCCGCACGCCCGAGGTCGCGCCGCTCACGTCGCTCGAAGCGCTGGCCCCCAACCTGCACCTGCTGGAGCTCTGGCACGGCCCCACGCTGGCCTTCAAAGACGTCGCCATGCAGGTGCTCGGCGGGCTGTTCGACCACGTGCTGGCCAAGCGCGGCGAGCGGGTCACCATCGTGGGCGCCACCAGCGGCGACACCGGCAGCGCGGCGATCGAGGCGTTCCGCGGCCGCGAGAACGCCGACATCTTCATCCTGCACCCGCACGGCCGCACCAGCGAGGTCCAGCGCCGGCAGATGACCACGGTCGATGCGCCGAATGTTTTCAATGTCGCGGTCGAGGGCACCTTCGACGACTGCCAGAACCTGCTCAAGGCGATGTTCAACGACACAGCCTTCCGCGATGGCGTGAACATGAGCGGGGTCAACAGCATCAACTGGGCGCGGCTGATGCCGCAGATCGTTTACTACCTGACGGCGGCGGTCCGGCTGGGTGGCCCCGATCAGCCCGTCGCGTTCAGCGTGCCCACCGGAAACTTCGGCGACATCTACGCCGGCTACGCGGCGTCGAAGATGGGGCTGCCCGTCGAGCGGCTGGTCATCGCCAGCAACCAGAATGACATCCTGACCCGCGTGATGCGCACCGGCGAGCACGCGCTGGGCGCCGTTGCTCAGACGCTCGCGCCCAGCATGGACATCCAGATCAGCAGCAACTTCGAGCGGCTGCTGTTCGACATGCTCGGCCGCGACGGTGGGGCGGTGGCGGGGTTGATGGACGAGCTGAAGCGGTCGCAGCGCTTCATGGTCCCGGGCGACGCGCTGGCCAGCGCGTCGGCCCTGTTCGGGGCCGAGCGCGTGGACGAGCCGCTGACCCTGGACACCATGCGCGAGGTGCACGCGGCCACCGGCACGCTGATGGATCCGCACACCGCCATCGGCGTCGCCGCGGCCCGGGCCGACCGCGCCGCGCACCCGTCCGACACGCCGATGGTCGTGCTGGGCACCGCCCACCCCGCCAAGTTCCCCGACGCGGTGGAGCGGGCCACCGGCGTGCGGCCGCCGCTGCCCGCGCATCTCGCCGACCTTTACGACCGCGACGAGTCGTACGACGTGCTGCCCAACGACCTGGCGTGGGTGCAGGCCTACGTCCGCGAGCGGGCGGCAGCGGCGGACTGACCCATTTTGGCGTACGTGAACCGTTTGCGCTACAGTGCGGGCATGAGCAATCTCCACAAGCTGCGGGCGGGTCTGATCGGGATCGTGGTGTCGATGGTGTCCGCGCCGCACGCGCCCGCCGGGCCCGCGGACGAGCCCGTCACCCGCATCGTCGTCCACGACCACGAGCTGCACCCCGTCGATGACCGGCTCTTCGGTCAGTTCCTGGAGGTCGCCAGCTGGGGCGAGCCCGGCCCCGACGCCGTGGCCGACCCCGATTCGGGCGAGCTGCCCGACAACGTGGTTGAGCTGCTGGAGTGGATGCAGATCCCGATCATCCGCTGGCCCGCGGGCACGGACATGAAGCGGATCTGCTGGACCGACCGCATCGACGGGGCGCTTAATCGCGAAGGGCAGGGCCCGCGGGTGCCGACCGATGTGGGCGGCAACACGGTCAGCAACCGCGTGAGCCACGACGCCTTTCTGCGGCTGTGCGAACGGCTGGGCGCCGAGCCGATCATGGTGGTGAACCTGGAAGACGCGCTGGCCGGCGAGCGGACGCTGGACGAAACCAAGGCGCTCGCCGCCGCGTTCGTCGCGTACTGCAACGCCGACCCGAACGACCCCGACCTGTCCGACGAACTCCGGGCCTGGGCCGCGCTGCGTCAGACCAACGGACGCACCGAGTCGTGGGGCGTGACGTACTTCCACATCAGCAACGAAGTGTGGTTCTTTGTCGAAGAGCACGCCAAGACCGCGGGCCACACCGACACCGCGGCCGTCGCCGCATGGCTGGCCGATCGGGTCGCTCCCGTTGCCGAGGCGATGAAAGACGTGGACCCTTCGATTGAGCTGATCTTCGACGCTGACCTGAACCACGACGCCGCGCTGACCCAGGCGTTTTACGACGACCCGCGCATCGCCGAGCTGATCGATTTCCCCACCATCCATGCCTACTTCCCGATGGACTCGTACGCGATCTTCCGCGGTGACGACAAGCTGAAGGCCGCCGACCTGGGGCTGGAAGCCCTGTGGTACCTCTGGCAGTTCGGGCCCGGCCACTGGGTCGAGGGCGAGCTGCTGGCGTCGGCGCCCGGCTGGCTGATGGGCGGCGTGGACGGCCCGCTGGCTCACACCGAGTGGAACTGGAACGGCTGGGGCAACAAGCTGGGGCTGCGTGACCACCCGCGTGAAGCCGCGGCAGCGTCGGCACTGGCCGCCGCCTCGCACCTGCACGGCATGATCCGCCAGGGCGACCGCTTTGTGATCGGCAACCAGTCGATGCTGGTCGGTACCGACTGGAACATCGCCGCCATCCGCGTGGACCCCGACGGCAAGCAAGCGCCGTTCCTCACCCCCACCGGCTCGGCGACCGGCCTCTACGCCCGCCACCACGGCGACCGGCGGCTGGCCGTTGCGGTCGATCCGATGCCGGTGACCGACGCCGTCGCGGGCCTTCACCTCGAAGCCTGGGGCAACACGCGCGAGACCGGCACCCCGGGCTTCCCGCTGCTGGACGTGGTCGCCACGGCCGACGACGATGACGTCTACGTCCACGTCGTGCATCGGCAGTACGAAGGGGCGCGGTCGGTCGCGATCGACCTGGGCGCGGTGGGCGCGGGGTCCGGTGCGGGGTCCGGCGTGGGATCCGGCACGGCCGAGGTGTTCCGCATCGTCCCGCGTGACGACGGTGGCGTCGGCACGCTCGACGCGGTGGTACGCGAGCAAGCCGCCGCCGCGGTGAACAACGGCGTGGTGAACCTCGAACTGCCCGCGGGCAGCGTCAGCATCGTGAAAGTTCCACGCGGCGAATGACCGCAGGCCGAACCGGCCGCAGCCTCGTCGAATCGTGCGATACGATGGCGCTTCCCCGTCCCTCAGGCCAATCTCAGGAACCCACCCCATGTCCGACACCCACCACCGCGCCACCCTCGCCGTTCACGCCGGCCAGGTGCCCGACCCGGCCACCACCAGCCTCGCGGTGCCGATCTACGCCACCACCAGCTACCAGTTCAACGACACCGACCACGCCGCGGCGCTCTTCGGGCTCACCGAGTTCGGCAACATCTACACCCGGCTGATGAACCCCACGGTGGACGTGCTGGAGAAGCGCCTGGCCGCGCTCGACGGCGGCGTCACCGGGCTGTGTTTCGCCTCGGGCCAGGCCGCGATCACCGCCGCCTGCCTCACGCTTGCGCACAGCGGCCAGAACATCGTCAGCAGCACCAGCCTGTACGGCGGCACGTGGACGCTCTTCACGCAGACCTTCAAACAGCTGGGGATTGAGGTCCGCTTCTTCGACAGCGACAGGCCGCAAGACATCCACGGCCTGTGCGACGAGAACACGCGGTTTGTTTACATGGAGTCCATCGGCAACCCGAAGCTCGACGTGCCGGACTTCAAGGCCATCGCCGACGCCGCCCACTCGGCACCCCACGGCGCCATCCCCGTGCTGTGCGACAACACCACCATGACCGCGATGCTGCTGCGGCCCATCGAGCACGGCATCGACATCGTGCTCTACAGCACCACCAAGTTCATCGGCGGCCACGGCACGCACATCGGCGGGGCGATCATCGACAGCGGTCACTTCAAGTGGGCCGACCAGCCGGACAAATGGCCCGAGTTCTGCGGCCCCTCGCCCAGCTACCACGGGGCGGTGTTTGAAGAGCACCTGCGCGGCATGGGCAATATCGCTTTTAATGTGCACATCCGCACGCACCACCTGCGCGACACCGGCGGCGCGATGAGCCCCATCGCCGCGTTCATGTTCCTGCAGGGCCTGGAAACCCTGCATCTGCGCATGCCACGCCACTGCGAGAACGCGCTGGCCGTGGCCAAGCACCTCAAGGCGCACCCCAAGGTCGAGTGGGTCAACTACCCCGGCCTGGAAGACCACGTGGGCCACGCGAACGCGAAGCAGTACCTGCCCGACGGCCAGGGCGCGATCCTCGGCTTCGGAATCAAGGGGGGGATGGAAGCCGGCAAGAAGTTCATCAATGCCTGCAAGCTCTGCCGCCACGTGGCCAACATCGGCGACGCCAAAACCCTGGTGATTCACCCCGCGAGCACGACGCACAGCCAGCTGACACCGGAAGAACAGGCCAAGACCGGCGTGAACCCCGAGTACGTGCGCGTGAGCGTGGGGATTGAAGACGTACGCGACATCATCGCCGACCTGGATCAGGCGCTGGGATGAACCTGTTGGTGACGCTTACTGGTCCCGGGACACATCCGGAACTTCTGGGTAGGCCGGTGGCTCGTGTGGTTCGTTTTGCGCAGTCTTTATCCAAGGCTTCCAATTTCCGAGCACCCTGCATCCGACCTGCTCGCTGACCGCTGGTGCGGGTTCCCCACCTTCGAAAGCCTTGCGCGCCGCATGCAGAGGCTCACACGGGACACACAGCGATATCGTGCCGACTGCTTCCGGATCGTGGATCCGGAGTGGTCAGGCGAGCACGACCGGCTGTCGGGCATGGGGGCCAAGCAGTTCGGCCAGCGGTGGAATCCGGCGGGCCTGGCAACGCTCTACGGCAGCACATCGCCGATGGGCGCAGCGGGAGAGATCTTTGGTCAAAGTCAACGTTATGGATTTGACCTGACCGACCTGACGCCGAAGGTCATCTTCTCGTTTGAGGCCGACCTTCACCGGGTCCTCGATCTGACGGTGGGAGCCATCCGGACGCGGCTGGGCACGTCGCAGAAGCGGCTGGTGGAGTGCGATTGGCGGCGTTCGGGGCGGACCGGCGAAGAGCAGTTGACGCAGGCGATCGACCGGGCGGCGGCTGCCGCCGGCATCGAGGGCTTGCGGGTGCCGTCGGCGGTTGGCGGCGGCACGAACGTGGTTGTCTTCGTAGATTTTTTGGGTCCGAAAAGCGAGCTTCGGGCGAGAAACGCCGATAGAATCCCGTAGCGACCTGCAATTTTGCAGGTATACTGAAGACGTCCTCAGCCCCGGAATCCGGGAAGGCCTCAGCCATGGTTTCGAACACCCCAGTCCCCCGACCAAGTGGCCGCTCGCGTCGCGTCCCCGCTGCCGGTGAGAACCCCGTGCTTGGGCTCCGTCACGCCATGGGGCTGACGCAGACGAGCTTCTCGCGGGTGGCCGGGGTAAAGGTGCGGACGCTGTCGAAGCTGGAAAAAGGTGAGCCGCCTTCTGACGCGGTGCGGCGGAAGCTGACTGAAGTCCGGCGTTTCCGCGGCGCGTTGGTGAAGGTTGTGCGTCCCGAAGCCATCGGACCGTGGCTGACACGCCCCAACGGGGCGTTCGAGAACCTGACCCCGGTGGAGGTCATCGAACGCGGCGAGATCGACCGGCTCTGGGCGATGATCCACGACCTGCGTTCGGGCAACCCGGTCTGACCCCTCCCGACGGCTCCCGATGGCCCGCAAGCGTCCCGAAGTGAAAGAGATCAGCTACGGCCTGTACGAGCGCTTCGACGCCGAGGCGCGGGAACTGCCGAAGCTCGATCGGTTCGCCACCACCATCCCGCTGCGGGCCGGCCAGGAGTTCGGCTACGTGCTGAAAATCCTCCACGGCCGCGGGCTGAAAATTGACTTCGAAATCGACCACCCGCGGGTGCCGGGGGCCGACGGGGTGGTCATGGAGCCGTTCCGTGGCGAGCAGTTCGTGCGGACCAGCGACTTCGACTTTTTCCTGGGCGACGCGCTATGGGAGCCGGAGGGCAAGCCGCTCGCCGCCATGTGCGGCGAGTGGACGCTGACCACGCTGCTGGACGGCAAACAGGTGGCCCGGCGGACCTTCGAGGTGCTGGACGACGCGGGGCCACCGGACCCCGCGTCGCTGCCGGTGCAGTAGGCGGGGCCGGGCGGGGATCAGGATTCCGCTGAAATCGTTAGAATTGCCGGTCCGGGCCGTCCCGGTGGCGATCCGATTCAGAAAGTCCCCCGCATGCCGCGTAAACGTGACCCGGACGCCAACCCGGATGCCAACCCGGACGCTCATCCGGATTCTGCCCCCGCCGTGCACGAGTACGCGGGCCTGCACGACTGGGCCGAAGGCACGGGTGTGCCGCTGCCCGAGGACGAGCCCGCGGCGGAGGATCCCGCCGACGCGGCGGCCCGCATCGAGCGGCTGTGGGCCAACGCGGCGAGCCCCGACGACTTCCACGCGCTGCGTGAACACCGGGTGGAGCAGGACGGCGAAGCCGCGGCGATCCCCGAGGACATCCGGGCGGCGGCCCGGGCCGCCGCCGAAGAGCTGCGGTACGGCGGGCGGAAGCCCAGCCGCAGGCGGGGCCGCGGACGCGGGAAGGGGCAGGGCAAGGCTGACACGCCGCCCGAGCCCCCCGCGGACCCGATGAAAGGGGCCCTCGACGCGATCGAAGACCTGCTGGACGCGCTGGACATCCCCGAGGAGGCCTGCGAGATCGGCGAGAACACGCTGGCATTCCCCGTGGACCCCGACGACCTGGCGGGCTACCCGCCGATGCCGCCGGGCTACGGCTTCAAGGGCGGGGTGGCCCGCAAGGCACTGGCCCGGGTGCTGCGGCTGCCGATCTCCACCTCGGCGGTACGCGACATCGACCTGCTGCGGCTGGGCGGCACACCGCCCGAGCACGACCAGCGGCTGGCGGAGGTCTACATGACCGACGATGTGATCCACGGCGACGCCGAGGTCGAGGAGATCGTCAGCCCGTTGGACTACCTGACCACACGCGAGTTCACCGTCAACGAGATCTTGTTCGTGGATGGCGTGGTGCGTATCACACCGCTGGGCCTGCTGGACACGCTTGGCGGGGTGGTGCGGGTGACCCAGGCACACCTGAACAAGAACCGCGGCCGCGTGCACCCGGTGGTCGGGTTCAAGGCGCTGCGATTTGCCGGCACCGGCCGGAACGAGGGCAACGACATCCGTATTGCGCGGTTCCGTCTGAGCTACCGGCCGCGGGCCCACCCCCTGGCTTTTTTCTTCGCCCTGCAGCTCAGCCGGGCGTTCGAGGCCGACCCCGCGATCGCCGAGCTGTACATGGGCATGGCCCGCCGCCGCGGCTTCCTGGAGCACGTGGGGCTGGACGAGGACGCGACGGCGGCCGAGGCGGCGGGGCTGCTGAAGGAGCGCCTGCCGGGGTATTACCTGGAGTTCCCCGGGGCGGGTGACTGACGATTCGGCGGAGACGCGCGGCGGGCCGGGGCGGGCTCCGCCGAGCCTGCGCCCGCCCCGGCCCGCCGGGCGTCACAACGGCGAATCGCCAGCCGGGGGGGAGATGGCGTCGGGTGCCACTGGCGGCATGTCCGCCAGTGCTTCCGCGGGTCATGGGCACTGGCGGACAAGCCGCCAGTGGCACACGATTCAACTCGCCTGCGCGTGTCACGCGATCCGTGTCGGAACAAGGCACCCACGCACGCGACCTCGGGGTGCCACGGACTTCAGTCCGTGCCGCGTCGCTGGGGACCCGCACGGCCTGAGGGCCGTGGCACTGGGATGGACCTTGCGCTACTGCGTTCTTTTCTCGGAGGTTTCACCCGCCGGCCATGGTCACGCCGGGCGCGGGCAGCACGCTGAAACCCATCAGAAACTCGTCCACCGCGCGGGCGGCGCCGCGGCCCTCGTTGATGGCCCACACGACCAGCGACTGGCCGCGGCGGCAGTCGCCCGCGGCGAAGACGCCCGGGACGCTGGTGGTGAAGCGGCCGTGCTCGGCGGCGAAGGTCTCCCAGTTGCCGCGGGGGTTCTGCATGGCCAGACCCAGCATCTCGCCGGGGGTCTTCTCGGGGCCCACGAAGCCGGTGGCGAGGAATACAAGGTCGGCGGGCCAGGTCTTCTCGCTGCCCGCAACCTCGGTGAAGGGCGCGCGCTCGCCAGGCTTCGACCAGTCGACGGCCACGGTCTGCACGCCCGCCAGCCGGCCCTCGCGGGCGACGAAGGCTTTGGTGAGCACGGCGTAGGCCCGCGGGTCGCGGCCGTCACGCGAGGCGGCCTCGGCGTGGGCGTAGTCGGTGCGGTGGATGCGCGGCCAGGCGGGCCAGGGGTTGTCCGCGGCCCGCTCGTCGGGCGGGCGGTTCATCAGCTCGAAGTTGGCCACGCTCCTGCAGCCGTGACGCAGCGAGGTGCCGATGCAGTCGGCGCCGGTGTCGCCGCCGCCGATGACGATGACGTCTTTGTCCCTGGCCGACAGGTGGGCGCCGTCGTTCAGCTGCGAGTCCAGCAGGCTCTTGGTGTTGCGGGTGAGAAACTCCATCGCCGCGTGGATGCCCGGCAGGTCGCGGCCCGGGCAGCGGGCGCTGGGGTCGAAGGGCCGCGTGGCGCCGGTGGCCAGCACCACGGCGTCAAAGTCGTTGCGCAGTTCCTGCGGGTCGAGGAACGTCAGTTTGTGTCCGCGCTCGGCCATGATGCGGTTGCAGTGCCCGTCGGGAAAGTCTTCTTCGCGGCCCACCTGCGTGCAGGTGACGAAGACCACGCCCTCGGCCGTCAGCAGGTCCACGCGGCGCTGGACGGTCTGCTTGTCCAGCTTCATGTTGGGGATGCCGTAGGTCAGCAGCCCGCCGATGCGGTCGGCGCGTTCGTAGACGGTCACGTGGTGGCCCGCGGTATTCAGCTGCGCGGCGGCCGCCAGCCCCGCGGGGCCCGAGCCGACGACCGCGACGCGCTTGCCGGTGCGGCGCTCGGGCGGGCTCGGCACCACCCAGCCCTCGGCAAAGCCGCGGTCGATGATGGAGTTCTCGATGTTCTTGATCGTGACCGCGGGCGAGATGATGCCCAGCACGCACGCGCCCTCGCAGGGCGCGGGGCAGGCCCGGCCGGTGAACTCGGGAAAGTTGTTGGTGCGGTGCAGGCGTTCGAGCGCCTCTTGCCAGCGTCCCTGGTAGACCAGGTCGTTCCACTCGGGGATCAGGTTGTCCACCGGGCAGCCGGTCTCGGACTGGCAGAAGGGCACGCCGCAGTCCATGCAACGGGCGGTCTGCTCTTCGATCTGGTCCGGATCGCTGTCGGTGAAGATCTCCCTGAAGTCGTGGTAGCGATCCGTCGCGTCGCGGTAGGGCACGGCGCGGCGGGAGATTTCCTGAAATCCGGTGGGTTTGCCCATGAGTCTGTCGGGTCCGGGGGAGTCGTTGAATAAAACCGAGAGAGCGGTGTCCGAACGTATCCGGCGAGCAGAACGGCGGCACAACAGTTTAACTCCCCGTGCCTCTCGCCCCCTGCGGCGGCTTGGAATGGCGCAGGTGATCATTTTCAGCAGCCCGTTTTTTGGGCCTTTTCAAAACTCGCCGTGAGAATCCAGGAAGCTCATATTCGATCCGCGACGATGCGAACCTGTCCGCCGCGACGTGGGTAAATGGCACTTCTTGCCCTGTCCGCTCAGGCGTGGCCGGGATCGACCGTGTCGGCCGCTTACCACGGGGCCGGCGTCAGCATGGAACACCCCGGGGCGGCGGTCGTGGCGGGTAGGAGAAACCCCAGCGTCTGGAGCGCGTCGTCCCGACTCCCGACCCCGCTCAACTCCGCTCGGCCCCTGTCTTGCCAATGACGCGTCGGTGTCGGTCGGCTCTCTGATCAGCAGACGGTGGGCGTCACGCCCGCCGCAGCACCAGATCGAAGGCCAGCCGCGTCAGCCCGCCGTCTCCGTCGTTCCCGTCCGCAACCGGCAGCACCCGCGCAATCATCCGCGGGCGTTCGTCTTCGGGGTGCCGGAGCAGCAGCCGGTCCGCGTCGTTCAGCGGGTGACCCGGGAAGTACATCTGCGTGGTCAGCTCGACGTAGCCGCGCTTTGTCACTTTGAAGTGCAGGTGCGGCGGCCGGTCCCAGCCCGGACCCGCCGGGTAGCTGCCCGGCACCACCGTCTTGAATCGAAATCCCCCGTCGTCGCCGCTGGGCACCACCGCCCAGCCCTGAAAGTCCGGGTCCAGCGGCGCGTCGTTCGGGTCGTGCGGGTGGCGGTAGCGTCCCGCCGCGTTGGCCTGCCACAGGTCCACCGCCGCGTCGGCCACCGGCCGTCCGTCGGTGTCGAGCACCCGCCCCGCGACCCACACCGGCGTGCCCAAGGCGGCCCCCTCTCGCCCCTCTGTTCGCGTCAGGTCGAAGTCGCGGTCCTTCTGCGCAACCACGGGGTAGAACGGCCCCTCGATCTCCGCCGGCGTGGCGGGCGCGGGCGTGGCGGCCGCGCCGGTGCCCGCGGCCACCGCCGCGCCGGCGAACCCGCTGTGCAGGCCGGCCTTCAGGACATCGCGTCGGGTCGGGTGCGGCATGGCGGGGATCCGGGCAGGGGGCGAAGGCGACGCCCCGGATGCTACACGGGCGGTCTGGTCCATCGCAGGGCAGCCCGCGGCGACGACGGTCCCCGCCGAGCCCGGCATTGCGGGAATCGGCGACCCGCCGGGTACCATGGCCCCCGAAGCCTGCGCTCTACGCGACCCGGACGCCGCTCTTTCATCATGCCGCTCGGCTCATCCACCCACGACGCATCCGACGACCCCGCTGACCGCGTTCTCGACGCGTTGCCGGTGTTCGCCGTGCGGTGCGGGCCGGGCGGGCACGTTCGACACGCCAACGCCGCGGCGCTGCGGATGGGTGGGCTCACGCACGACGACGTGGCGGGGCGTTCGCTCGCAGACGCGCCCTGGTGGTCGGGCGACCCCGACGGCGCCGCGCGGCTGCGCGACGCCCTGCAGACGGAAGCGGGGGCGGACTCGCAAGACGGCCGGCCGCCCATCGCGGTGACGCTCCACGGGCCCGACACGACGCACCCCCTGCACCTCAGCGTGCGTGCGGTCTCCGCCGACGGAACGGCCGCCGGTTCCGTCATCGTGACCGGGCTGCCCCCCGGCGGATCGCCCGGCCCCCACCGGGAGCGGCGGAAGCCCTCGCTGCTCCAAAGCCTGGCCCTGGAGTCAGCGCAGATGGGCACCTGGGGAGTCGATCCCGTCCGCCAGACGGTCCGCTTCGACGCCCGCTCGGCCGAACTGTTCGGGCTCGCGCCCTCCCGCGACCACCCCCTGGACGACGGCTTCGCCCGGGTGCACCCCGACGACAGCCCGGCGGTGCGGGCCGCGCTCAACGCCGCGCTGGACCCGCAGCAGCGGGCCGAATACGACGTGGTCTACCGGATCGTCGATGTCGATTCGAAAGGCGAACAGCCGCGATTCCGATCGGTACGGGCGCTGGGGCGGGCCGATTTCGGCCCGCCCGACGCGCACGGCGTCAAGGCCGTCACCCGCTTCGTCGGCGTCCTGCTGGACGACACCGAGAAGCACGCCCACGAGGACGCGCTGCGGGCGGCCAAGCGGGCCGCCGAATCGGCCAACGACGCCAAGACCGAGTTTCTTCAGAACATGAGCCACGAGATCCGCACCCCCATGGCCGCGATCCTGGGCTACGCCGACATCCTCGCCCGCCACCAGGACGACGCCGATAACCTCGAACTGGTCGAGACCATCCGCCGCAACGGCCGTCACCTGCTGGACATCATCAACGACATCCTCGATCTGGCCAAGATCGAGAGCGGCGTCAGCGAGATCAACTGCCGGCCCTTCCCGCCCGAGGATGTGGTGGAAGAGGTCGTTTCGATGATGGGCGTGCGGGCCGCCGAGAAGGGCATCACCCTGCGGGCCGTATTCACCGGCATGATCCCCGAGACCCTCGACAGCGACCCGGTCCGGCTGCGGCAGATCCTGATCAACCTCGTGGGCAACGCCATCAAGTTCACCGACGAGGGGGCGGTCACCATCACCGTCGACGCCGATGCGGACCCCACGCTGCTGGGATTCGCGGTCACCGACTCGGGCGTGGGCATCAGCCCCGACGACCAGAAACGTATTTTCGCACCCTTCACCCAGGCCGAGACCGCCCACGACCGCTCCCACGGCGGCACCGGCCTGGGCCTCACCATCAGCCGCCGGCTCACCGACCTGCTGGGTGGCGAGCTGGCGGTCAGCAGCAGCCCCGGTCAGGGCAGCCGGTTCTGCGTGTCGCTGCCCATCCGCAACCCCGACGCCATCGGACGCCGCAAGGTCACCCTGCACGCCGCCCGCGACGAAGCCGGCGGCCCGTCGTCCCCGCAGGTCGAAGAGCACGTGCTGGAATCCCGCCGGATCCTCGTGGTAGACGACCGTCGCGAGATGCGCAACCTCGTGCAGTACCTGCTCGAAGAGCACGGCGCCACCGTCGTCACTGCCGGCAATGGACAGAAAGCGCTCGACGCCTACGGCACCCATTACGCCGCCGGCGACGGCACCGCGGGCAACACCGGATTCGACGCCGTGATCATGGACATGCAGATGCCCGTCATGGACGGGTACGCCGCCACCCGCGCCTTGCGCGAGCGCGGGATCGACGTGCCCATCATCGCCGTCACCGCCAACGCGTTGCAGGGCGAGCACCGCCAGTGCCTGGCGGCGGGCTGCAGCGCCTACGTCACCAAGCCGCTGGACGGCGGGGCTCTCGTGCGGCTGATTCTGGATGAGCTCGCCGACGCGTGCGGAGGCGCGTAGCGGGTGTCGCGGGCTGCGGGCGAGTGCCTTGCGGCACCGAATAATGAGCGGTGGCCCCGCACCGCAGCCGCTGGAAACGCTCTGCAGGCTGTTTAAGCCCCCAAAGGATCTGCCCCCAGCGTCCCGACCAGGGTCTGGACATACCCCGGCTCGGACACGGTCTGCAACTCGGCCTTCGCCGCGGTCCGGCGCTCGGCCAGCTTCAGCGACGCGGCGTCGCGGGCGTCCAGGCCGCCGTCCAGGGCGGCGTTCAGCCGCTGCACGTGGCCGGTCCAGCGGTCGATATCGCGCTGCTGGCGGGTTTCGAGCCGCTTGCGGTACCAGTCGCTCTCCAGCACCGCGTCGCGGCTGAACATTGCGCGGATCTCGGGGTGGTTCTCGTCTTTCCCTTCGTACAGGCCGTGGGCCATGATGTGAAGCAATGCTTTCAACGGGGGGCATGCTTCTTCGATGGCGCCGCCGTCGAAGTACTCCATGGCGACGCGTTGCTGGGCCTCGGTGATGTTCCGCACGCCGTCCTCGAAGGCCGCCTGGTCTTGCAACTCGGGCTTGAGCATGTCGTCGGTAAAGACCTTGGTGGGGTTGTCGAACACGCGGCCGAAGAAGTGCGTGACGAACTTGCGCGTGACGCGGTAACCCAGCCGCGAGGCGAGCACGGGCTTGCCGTCGGTGCCGGTGAAATCGGTGAGCGGTTCCAGCAGCCCGTCGGCGATGAGCTTTTCGGGCTCGACCTCGTCGGGGGACAGACGGCACCAGATCTCGGGGATCAACAGGCTGATATCGTGCCCCACGGCGTATTTTGGCCCGACGTAGCCGGCGCTGGTGCTGAAGCCGTGCAGCCCGGTGAGGGCGTAACTGACCAGCGCGGTGTTGAGGTCGGCGGTGGGGCGGAGCGCGTTGAAGGGGCGTTTGGTCAGCGCGCCTTCGCTGCCGGCGCCCGTGGTGCTGGGGCTCTTGCCGGTGAGCGAGCAGATGAAGTCCATGAAGAGCTCGGGGAGCTCTTGGTAGTGGATGGGGTTGTAGACGGCCAGCGGGCGGACCCCGGCGTCGTAGTCGGGGGGGTTGTTGCGGCGGCCGATGAGCACGGCGCTGACGGGCACGGGCACGGGGTCGCCGTCGGGGACGCCTCGGGCGAGCCGCGGGGCGAGGTCGGCGAGGTAGGGGGTGAGCGGCTCGTGCAGGTCGGGTCGCGTCTGCAGGTAGCGCGGGTTCTTGGTCGGCTTGCCGTCGACGATGCGGGGACGGTCAGAAGAGACGACGTGGCCGTCGCCCCGGGCGGCACGCTGGAGCAGCCTGCGCATCGGCTTGCTGAAGCCGTCGAAGGCGACGACGTTCCTGACGATGTCGCGGGCCTGGTCGGCGGTCAGCGGTTCGAAGTTGGAGATGAAGTTGTCGGGCTGGGCCAGGTCGATCTCGGTCTGTCGGTCCAGGCCGCGGTGCACCGCGTCGTCGGGACGCTGGAAAAATCGGTACTCGCAGTTCTTGATGAACTTGAAGGCGTCGCCGGGGAAGTGGGGGTTGAGGTTCTGCAGCTGCCCGGCGGGCACGACGACCGAGGCGGAGATGTCGTCTTCGGTGGACATCTTGTCGGCGGGCAGGAAGTCCTGCCGCAGTTTGAAGGTACGCCAGGCGGCGTCGTCGGCGGTGCCTTCAAGGCCCACGCGCAAGTAGCTGCCCACGAGCTTGCGGCCGTCCATCTTCAGCTCGTGGCCGGGGAAGCCGTTGACGGCGTCGACGCCGAAGTGGGCGCGCCAGCCTTCGCCGCCCTCGCGGTCCCAGGCGGGGTCGTAGAAGCGTTTGATGATGAACACGATGGGGAAGATGTAGGCGGGCAGTTTGGCCAGCCAGTTGTTGTACTGCTCGGTGTAGTCCTCGCCGGGGGTCAGAAGCTGGATCACGCTGCCGAGGCTGCGCTCGGGATCCAGCAGCGGGCGGCTGGGCTTGGGGTCGGGAAAGGGTGTCTTCCAGCGCTGGCCGAAATTGCGATCGAAGAGGCTCTGGCAGGTATCCAGGTCGGCCTCGACGTCGGCGACGTAGATCGGGCCGTAGAGCATGTAGTCGCGCAGAGACTTGCTGATCTCGCTTTTGCCGCCGCCCGAGACGGTGCAGGGCTTGTGGCACAGCCAGCCCTCGCCGACGGTGCCGACCAGACGCCAGCTGGGGGCGCCGGGGTGCTTGACCATGCAGAAGCGGTAACCGCTGGGGGCCAGGTAGTGCTTGCCGGGTTCAAGGTCGATACGCCGCGTCTGGCCGTCACGCTCCCAGGTGATGGACAGATCGGCGAGGCGGGCGAGGGCGTCTTCGGGAACGTAGACAACCTGCGGAAAGTTTTTGTCGATGCCGTAGCCCTCGGGCATGACGGTCATGCGCTCGGCGTGGTCTCGGGCGACGTCGTCGAACGTCCGCCCGTTGTGCCGCCGGCTGTCGGCGCGGAAGGCCTCGCCCAGGTTATAGCTGGCCGAGGCCAGCGTGCCGCCGGCGTGCTCTTCTTCGCCGTTGCCCATGAGGTTGGTGGCGTAAGAGATCTGTGTCTTGACTTCTTTCTTGCAGTAGCCGTAGTAGTTGTCGGCGATGAGGGTGACGACCACGCCGCTGGCGTCGCGGCAGGTGACCTTGAAGGCGCCGCCCTCGTTGTAGATCTCGTCGTCCTTCTCCCAGCACATGCCGTCGCGCTTCTGCGAGTCGGTGGCATCGTCGGCGTGGGGCAGGCCGAGTTCTTTCTTGGTCATCTGGTCCAGGTGCGGGGCCAGAATCACGCAGCCGGTGTGGCCCGACCAGCCCAAGACGTCGAGCCCCGCGTCGTTCTCGGCCAGGTTCGGGTCGCCGGCGTTGCCGAAGATGGACTCGACGAAGTCGAGGTTGCTGACCAGCGCTCCGGGGGCAAAGAAGCGCACCTCCATCCGCAGCTCGTCCATGACGCCTGGCACGGCGGGGCGGACCAGTGGACGCAGCAGCAGGGAGGTCCAGGCGCGGACGGGGGTGTCGCCCTCCCCGAGTCCGCGGGTGAAGGGCAGCGCGGCAAGCTCGTCGGGCGGTTGCATGGCGGCGGCGAACATGCGCACGAACACGTCGCGCGGCACGGCCTTTTTGCCGGCGGGCACGGGCAGGCCGTCTTCGACGACATGGAAGGTCCCGGCGGTGGTGCGTTTGTCGTTGCGGGGGTTGTGCACCACGCCGTTGTGGATGCGGACCGACTGCACGTACGCATTCTCGAACCGGTCGGCCTGCGCCGGCAGGCTGAGCGTGCGGGCAAAGCCGTGGCGGTCGAGGGTGACGGTGTCGCCGGGCACACGGAGCGCGTCGGCGCCGTCAACGCCGCGGAAGTACTCGGCCAGGAAGGCCTCGATGCGGCGGTCGATCGGGCAGCGGTGGTCGCGCAGGGCCGGGCCGAGGCTGCGGCGGCGGCCGCGCTGCTGGGCGGCCAGCTCGGCGACGTCGGGGTCGGGGCCGTCGGCGGGGTCGACGAGCCCGTCGGCGATGAGGCGGAAATAGACGCGGCGGCGAAGTTCTTCGAGGTGCCGGGGGTGCAGCTTGGGGTCGCTCAGCACGCCCAGCGCGCGGCTGAGCTCGGTGGATGCGGGCATGGCGGGGCGGGTCCGGAGGGGTCGGGCGGGAGCAGGCGGACGCCCCAATCTAACAGGATGGTGGAGGGGGTTCGGCGGGGCGGGTGACCGTCTGCGGGGGAGACGCCGAGCCCCGGCGGGGAGCGGCGGGGCAGCCAGACTGAAGCAGGCCCCTCCCGGGTTGTTCTCGGGAGGACATGAGCGGGCGCCCCGGTGGGGCGCCCGTTTTTTTTCGGCTTGACTTAGGGAACCTATGATCGGGACCGCCGTCCGGCAGCGGTGCCCGTTTGCCCGCACGATGGATACCCGATGCGTGAGACCCAGATGAACGCACCCGTGTCGCGCCGATCGCCCTCGCGCGGCTGGTACGGGGTGGCCGCGGCGGTGCTGCTCATCGGCGTGGCGGCCTTCGCATCGTCGCTGGGCGTGGCGCGGGCGCAGGTTCAGGAACGGCTGGCGCAGATGGTGCGGGTGGTGGTTCCCGGCGAAGGCGTGCTGGCACTGACCCGCGCCGGGCGGCACCTGGTGTATTACGACCGTCTGGGCGAGGCGGGCGGTGAACAGATCGACACGCGGGAGCGTTTCGCGGCGCTGCCGAAGATGAACGCGGACCTGTACGGCCCGGACGGCACGCGGGTGCCTCTGACCCGGTCGAGCGCGACCGAGGCGCAGATGTTCAACGGCGGGCTGGCGAGCAGCGAGTGGGAGTTTGAGGCGCCCGGGCCGGGCACCTACCGGCTGACCGCGACGCACGTGAACCCCATCGACGACCGGGTGCTGCTGGCGGTGGGGCCGCCGGTGGCGGACGGCGTGCTGAGCGCGTGGACCGGGCCGTTCGGCGGAGCGTCGGTGCTGGCGTTCTGCTTCGTGTTCGCGGCGATCGTGGCCCTGGTGACCTGGGCGGTTCGGCGCGGGGACGTCACCGAGCGCGACGACTGACGTCGACGCGGCTCGGCGCCGCCCTCGCGTCCGCGAAGCCGGACGCGAGGGGGCCTTCTCGTCCGCGGTGGGGGCTCCGCCCCCACACCCCGGGAGGTGGGGCGTTCTTCGCAACTTCTTCGTTTAACGAGCCGCGCGGCTCGGCGCCGCCCTCGCGTCCGCAAAGCCGGACGCAAGGGCGCCTTCTCGTCCGCGGTGGGGGCTCCGCCCCCACACCCCGGGAGGTGGGGCGTTCTTCGCAACTTCTTCGTTTAACGAGCCGCGCGGCTCGGCGCCGCCCTCGCGTCCGCAAAGCCGGACGCAAGGGCGCCTTCTCGTCCGCGGTGGGGGCTCCGCCCCCACACCCCGGGAGGTGGGGCGTTCTTCGCAACTTCTTCGTTTAACGAGCCACGCGGCTCGGCGCCGCCCTCGCGTCCGCGGTGGGGGCTCTGCCCCCACACCCCGGGAGGTGGGGCGTTCTTCGCAACTTCTTTGTTTAACGAGCCGCGCCCGTCAGGAAGCGGACCCTCCGCTCGCGATTGGCCCCGAGCCTGAAGCGTGAAAGCAGCGTGGGGTACGGGCGCCCCGGGTCGGGCAACGATTTCGTGACATCGCCACGCCGCGGCACCGCTCCCTCACGGCCGCGGCTCGTTGAACGCGGCAAACCTCTGGCATCTGTCGGATCCTCCAGCAGCCATCAAGTTCGCGGAAGAACCACAAGTTCGAGGAGAGTACGTGTGAGATCAGGCATCGACGGCGTCGTGCTGTGGTCTGATCCGGGCGGGGTTGCGGCGGGGCCGCCCCGCCGCAACCCCGCCCGGATCAGGTTTCCGCCGACGACGGCGCGATGAACGAGAGGTGGAGCTCGGCGTGTCGGCAGTGGGTCTGGATCCAGGTGTCGTGCGACAGCTTGCCGAACAGCGGGCTGGGGTGGTTCATGCCGTGGGTCCTGGCGTACTGCACCTCGTCGCGCAGCTTCGCGATCGCCATCTCCAGCGCGACGTCGTGCGGCGGGGCGAACGCGGCGGCGACCTTCGCGGGCGGGTTGATGCCGGGGTTAATGGGTTTGGTGTGCATGCCCAGGAGTTTCAGCGTGCGGCCGATCAGCTTCATCGGCAGCGGCACCTTGAAGTCGAACCCGCGGTTGGACAACGCCACGGTGTGCGCCACGTGCCAGATGTTCTGGGCCGCCGTCCAGTTGCCGGTGACGTGGTGCGGCCCGGCGGTGACAGTTTCCACGTCCCGCACGATGTCGTCGAGGGTGTCGAAGTGCAGCGTCCGGCGTTCGGCCGTCTTGACGTTGACGTGGTCGGGCATGGGGAGGCTCCGGGGTTCGGTATCCGTGAGTTATAGCCGCCTGCCCGGCGAGATCAGGTCATTACGGGAAAGCCCGAAACAAAAACCGCGGCCCGAAGGCCGCGGTCTGTTTCAATTCTTCGTTGTCCGACAAATTGGTTCTATGCGAAACGCCCGTAGCCCGGTTAGCGTTTCGAGAACTGGAAGCGGCGACGGGCACCGCGCTGGCCGTACTTCTTGCGTTCCACCTCGCGGGGGTCGCGCGTCATGAAGTTCTCGTCGCGGAGCTTCTGCTCCAGGGTGGGGTCGTAGCCGACCAGGGCCCGGGCGACGCCGAGCAGGATGGCCTCGGCCTGACCGGTGATGCCGCCGCCCTTGACGGTGACGATGACATCGACCTTGCCCCGGGTGTCGGTGGCGACCAGCGGTGCGAGGCAGGCTTTGCGGTGCTGGGGTTCGCTGAAGAAGGCGTCGACTTCGCGGTTCTTGGCCTTGGGGCCCGAGATGATGAAGGTGCCGTTGCCCTCGTCCTTGGCCGGACGCATGCGGACGCGGGCGATGGAGGACTTCCGCCGGCCCGTGCCCCAGACAAAGCCGCCCTGGTCGGGGGTGGCGGCGTCACGCAGCGGGCGGACCCAGGCTTCGGGTTCGGGAGAGCCGAGGCTCTCGCCCAGCCCGTCGTCGCCCGAGAGGCTGTCGGTGTCGACGGCGACGGGGGGGGGGGCGAGGACGGCGGTGTCTTGGTCTTCCATCGTGGGGCTCAGGTGGGGTGGCCGGGGGGGGGCGGGAGGAGCGCGGGAGGAGCGCGGGAGGAGCGCGGGGTCTCGCGGAGAATCCGGCTGGACTCAGGAGACGGCGGTTGTCACTTCGAGGGTGACCGGGTTCTGGGCGGCGTGGGGGTGCTCGGGGCCGGCGAAGACCTTGAGCTTCTTAAGCTGCTTGCTGGCCAGCTTGTTCTTGGGCAGCATGCGGCGGACGGCCTCGCTGATGATCCGCTCGGGGTTCTTTTCGAGCACGACGCGGAGCGAGGTGACCTTGCGGCCCGAGGGGTGGCCCGAAAAGGTCTGGTGGAACCGCTGGTCCAGCTTGTTGCCGGTCACGCGGATCTTTTCGGCATTGGTGACCACCACAAAGTCACCCACGTCGCAGTGGGGGGTGTAGGTGGGCTTGTTTTTGCCCATGAGCACCATGGCGATCTCGGTGGCAAGCCGGCCCAGAATGTGCCCGTCGGCGTCCACGTGTACCCAGTTGCGGGCGACGTCGTCGTTCTTGGCGAGGGTGGTCTGGCGGTTCATGGCGTGGGCTCAGGGGGGCGGACACTGCGTGCGGACGCGGCCCCGGCGTGGGCCGGGGTCGGGCGGATCGAAGAGTTTAGCGGTGGTGGCAAACGTGTCAAACCGGGACCGCAAGAAGAAGCGGCCCGATGACCGCGTGTCGACGTGCTGGACGGGGCCGGTCCGGGCGGGCTGCGAAGGGGGCAAAACGGCATACCCATCAGAAGCGGCGGCCCATGCAGGCCGCCGCTGCCACGGGTTTCGGTCTCGTCCGGCCGCCCGGCCGTCCGGCCACCTGGCCACCCGACCGCTTTCCCTCCGGACCTCAGCCGATCGGATCGGCCAGCACGGCCATCGGGGCGCCCCCGGCGCCGGGGTGCAGCACGCGGGTGACGCGGGCGAAGTGAATCCTCATCACCACGGTCAGCAGCAGGCCGGCGGCGATCTGGGCGAGGAAAATCGCGGCCATGTACAGGTTGGTGTCGTCGCGCACCGGCTGGGCGCTGCGCTGGGCTTCCTGCAGGATCCGGGCGGTGCGGCCGCTGCCGTTGCTCATCAGGTCGCCGATGGCCGCGTGAGCCAGGTTCTGCAGCAGGTCGTCGGCGTGCTCGCGGTCGGTGGTGAAGTAGGTGAAGCGGACGTTGTCCGGCGTGCCGGTGACCCGGAGCTTGTTCGCCAGGTGGTCGGTCAGCTCGCCGGGGCTGTTGAAGAGCCGGACACTCAGGTTGGCGTCGAGATTCTCCAGGGTGGACTGCATCACGGTGTGCGAAAGCAGACGCTGCTGGAAGCTCGCCACCCAGCGCTCGGGGGTCAGCCCGGGCGTGTCGGTCGCGGTCGGGACGATCGCGACCTCGACGCCCGGCTCGGCCTCGGGCGTGGCGGGCAGCCCGGCTTCCAGAGCCTCGCGCACGGCCGCGGGGTCGAGCGTCGCGACGGCGCCGGCCGGCGTTGGGGCCGCGTGGTCAAAGGCGATCGCCATGGTGCCCTGCCACACGGGCTGCACGAAGTTGCGGGCGGCGAAGTAGCTGGCGGTGGCGGCGGCGGCGACGGCGAGGACGACGACGGCGGCGACGTTGGATGCGCTGCGGCCGCTCCAGCGGCGGACCATCTCGGACTCGCTGGCTTCAAGGAACTTCTTGACTTCGATCATGTTGCGGCGCTCTTTTTCGAGCCCCGCGGCCTGGCCCGTGCTCGAGTCGACCTGGGCCTGCGCCTCGCGCAGCTTGGCCGACTGTTCACGCAGCTGCGAGAGGTAGCCGCGGATTTTCTGCCGCCGGCCCTTGATGACCTCGTCGGCCTTCATCATCTGGGTCTTGCGTTTCTCGTACTTCTCCCGCACGCTGACGATCTCGGCGCGGAGGGCGGCGACCTCATCGGGGTCGGCCGATCCGGACGCGGGGCCGGGGTCGCCCAGGCCCGCGGCGAGGGACGCTTCCCGCGAGACCACGTCGTCCTCCCGCTGCTTGAGGGTGTCGGCCCGCTCCCGCAGCTCGCGGGCGTACGCCTCCAGATCCATCGAGTTAAGTCCCGAGCCCGCGTCGGCTCGGCGGTCGCCCAGCTCGGCTTCGGCCTGCTGCAGCGCGTGCTCGCGCTCGTCAAGCGTGGCCCGCTGATGGTTGAGCGCTTCCTGCTTCTCCTCCAGCGTGGCCGCCAGGGCATCGAGTTCGGCGGCGCGGGCGTCGGCCTCGGCGAGGCGGGCCCGGGCTTCGGCAACCTGCGCGTTGTCCGCGTCGGTGTCGACGCGGTCGTCGGGCCCGGTGATGTTGTCCAGGGCCTCCGCGTCGCCTTCGTGGAAGGCCACGCCCTGAGTCGTCTTCTCGGCGTCGTTCCCGCTGCCGGGGTCGTGGTCTTCTGCGCCGTCCGCGTTCAGGTCGTGTTCACGCAGGGTGAGTTCGCGGCCCTCGTCCAGCAGCCGCTCGCGTTCTTCGGCGAGCGCGGCCCGCTGGGCCTCCAGGTCGCTGGACAGCGTCGCGAGCGCGATGCTCTCGCCCGTCATCCGGTCGCGCTCAGCGACCAGCTTCTGCTTGCCGGCTTCGAACTTGGCCCGCAGCCGGTCTTCCTTTTCGTCCAGTTCGGCCTCGCGTCGGGCCAGCTCCTGCTCGAGGGCGTGCAGGTCGTCGGCGGATCCGCCGCCGTTCAGGGCCAGCTCGCGTTCGTCCAGCTCGGCCCGCTGGCGGTCCAGGTCGGATTGCTGCTGGTCGAGCGTCTCGCGGCGCTCGTCGAGCTCGGCGGTGCGGCGTTTCAGTTCCAGGCGGTCTTCATGCCGCCGGGCGGGGGCGCCGCCCCCGGACAGCTCGGCGTCGAGCGCGATGCCACCGGTGAGGGTGTCGTCGCAGCCGGCGTCGTTCTTCGACGCGTCCAGCAAGGTGGTGCGGGCCGCGTCCAGGCTGGCCTGCTGGGCGTCGAGCGCATCCGAACGCATGCGGAGCTCGAGCTGCAGCTTCTTCATCTCCTCTTTGCGCTCGCGCAGCAGCTGACGCTGGGCGTCGAACGTTTCGCGGTCGGTGTTCAGGCTGATGCGGTCGGTGTCGAGGCTGCTGCGCAATGCCTCCAGCTCGGCGCGGGTGTCGTCGAAGCGGGCCTGCACCGCGTCGATCTCGTCGCCGCGGGCCGCGACTTCCCGGCGGGCGCGGTCGAGCTCGGCACGCCCGTCGTCGAGTTCGGATCGCTGGCGTTCCAGATCGGCCTCACGGCCGCTCAGCTCGGCGGCCCGCTCGTCCAGCTCGGCCACACGAACATCCAATTCGGCGTGGCGGGCGTCCATTTCTGCGCTGCGGGCCTCGGCATTCGCGGCCTGCTCGTCCAGGGCGGCGCGCCGCTCGTCCAGGGCCTGACGCTGGTGTTCCAGCTCGCCGGACCGCGTGTCGAGCTCACCGATGCGATCGTCCAACGCCTCGCGGTCACGCTGCGTGGCGGCACGGTCCTGGTCAAGGGTGGTCCGTTCGTCGGCGATCGCTGAACGTTCACGCTCCAGGGTGCCGCGGTCTTCGTCGAGCTGACGGCGGGCCGCGTCGATCTCGTCGCGTTCACGCTGCACGTGTCCCTCGCGCTGGGCAAGCTCCTGGGCCTGTTCGCGCACGGCGGTGACCTGGCGGTCGTTGTCGGCCTGCCACTGCTTGAGCTTGCCCAGACGGGCTTCCAGGTCGTTCAGCACGTCGAGCGCGCCGCTGGGCTCTCCCGGCGCGTCGGGGGTGCGGGGGGTGTCGGCGTTCAGGGTGGGGTGGGGGTCGGATGACATAGGTTGGGCTCGTTATGCGGGTCGTGACCAGTCTTCGAGATCGGCGGAGCCCGGCACCGGGGTGAGCCCCCCAGCGGTAAAATCAGGCGGTTCCGCCTGCCCCACTTGCCCAGCCGCTACCACCGGACCCATACGCCGTGACCCCGCCGCTGCCGATAACCGCGTCGCCCCCGGAGGAACCGCCGGACCCCGTCCGGGGCGCGGCGGCGGTGCTGCGGGCCGACGGGCTGGGCTTCGCCTACCCCGGGGCGGCGGCGGTGCTGGGGGGCGTGACCGCGGGCCTGCACCCGGGCCGGGTGACGGCGCTGGTGGGCCCCAACGGTGCGGGCAAGTCCACCCTGCTGAGGCTGCTGCTGGGTCAGCTGACCCCGGGGGTCGGCTCGGTCTCGGTCAACGGGGAGGACCCCGCCACGCTGCGGCCCGCGGCGCTCGCCCGCCGGGTGACCTATCTGCCGCAGGACGCGGAGGGCGGCGGGGCGTTTACGGTGCGGGAAACCGTCGCCATGGGCCGATTCGCCTGGGGCGACCACGCGCACGTCGACGCGACGCTGGACCGGTTCGAGCTGACGGAGGTCGCCGGTCGGGCGGTGGCGCACCTGTCGGGCGGGCAGCGGCAGCGCGTGCGGCTGGCCCGGGCGTGGGTGCAGAGCCGCGGCCCGGGCCAGCTGGCGGTGCTGGCCGACGAGCCGGGGGCCGGGCTGGACCTGCGTCACGCCCACGCGCTGATGGCCGGCCTGCGCGACATGGCGGCGGAGGGGCTCGCGGTGCTGGTCGTGCTGCACGACCCGAACCTCTCGGCCCGCTACGCCGACGACGCATGGGTGCTGGCGGGCGGCACACTCTGCGATACCGGCCCGGCGGCCCGCGTGCTGAACCCCGCAGCCCTGAGCGTGGCCTACGGGCTGGCGCTCGACGCGGTCGAGACGCCCGGCGGTCGGGTGTTCTTCCCGGCCGGCGGCGGCGTATGATCGGCGGGCGTGCATCCGGTACGTGCGCCGGAAAACCCCACGAAAACCTAAAAGCAGAGATCAGAGGCGGCCCAACGTGAGTGAACCCATGATCGAGCCCGTGCTGGCCCAGGTGAACATCCGCCCCGGCAACGTGATGTTCTACCTCGTGATGTTCATGATCTTCGGCATGCCGATCCTCCGCGCGCTGTTCGGTCAGAAGAAGCCGACCCGGCCACGTCGGGGCCCCGGCAAGCCGGGCGGCGCGGCCCGCGGACCCGGTGCCGGTCGCGCCCAGGCCGGCCGGTCTGCGGGTGGCACCGCGGGCGCCGGCGGCGGGCTCACCATGGCCGAACGCATCGCCCGGGCCCGGCAGGCGCAGCAGGGCGGCGCTGCTCCGAGCCGCCCAGCCCCCGCCCGCGCGCAACGCCCGTCGCCCCCGCCCACGCGCCCCACGCCGAGTGCCCGCCCCCCGGCGCGGTCATCTTCCCCACGCCCGGCCGCTCAGCACGGCCCGTCCGCCGCTGACCGCGCGGCCCGCGTGCAGAAGGCGGCCCAGGCACGCCAGCGTCAGCAGCGCGAGGCACTCGCCCGCCGCCAGCGCGAGCAGGTTCTGGATCAGCAGCGTCGTCAACGCGAGCTGATCGAGCAACGCCAGCGCCGGGCGGCGGCGCAGCCGGCTGATCACTACCGGGAAGAACACGCCACCCACCGTCTGGTGGCCGACGCCATCGGCGACAATGACGTGCTGGCCGACGGGGAGATCGGCGGCGGCGACGGCCACGCCGCCGCGACATCCCGCCGTCGCGGCGGGGCCCACGCCGTGCTCAACGGCAGCAATCTGCGCGAGGCATTCATTCTGAAAGAGGTGCTGGACCGCCCGCTGACCCTCCGCGATGCCCCCGGCCGGTGAGGCCCGATCTTCCGCTGAACCAGGTGTCCGGCGACGACGGCGCGGCCCGCGCGCTCAACGCGCCGCTGGGGCGTATCGCGGTGGTGGTGGGCGACCTGGCGCGGCCCGACCCCGCGTGGCGACTGGACACCCTCGTCAACGCGGCGAACCCCTCGCTGACCGGGGAAGGGGGGTTGAACGGGGCGGTGCACGCCGCCGCGGGGCCGCGTCTGGCCGCGTTCAACCAGGCGCTGCGCGGGTGCCCGACGGGGCTGGCGAAGCTGACGCCGGCCTTCGATCTGGAGGCCGCAGGTATCCGTTGGATCATCCACGCGGTGGGCCCGGTGTGGTCCGGCGTGGCCGACACCGGGGTGCCGGGCGCACCGGGCGACGAGACCGCGGCCTTGGGGTACACCCTGGAAGACACCCAGCTGGCCAGCTGCTATGCGAGCGCTCTGCGGCTGGCGGCGAAGGCGGGCGCAAAACGCGCGGGTTTTCCCGCAGTCAGCACCGGGGGGGGGCGCTTCCCGAAACAGCGGGCGGCGCGGATCGCGTTCGGCCACGTCTTTGGCCACTTCGCCCGGCGTCCGGCGCCGGATCTGCCGGAGGAGGTGGTGTTTGTGTGCGTCCATGAGGACGACGCGGCGATCTACCGCGAAACGATCGAGACGCGCGCGGGGTGGATGCTGGGGCGGCGGCGGGCCTGAGTCCCCGCGGGTGGGGGGCGGGCATGGCTCATTGACCTGTCAGATGCCATGGAATCAGCGGGCTCACCCGTCTTGAATGCTCAGATCTCGGTCAAGGAGATTTCTGTGGGGCCCTCGATCCGCGAGGCGTGTCGCCGCGGCGACCTCGATACCGTCCGGGTCCTGGTGGCGGCGGACCCGTCGGCCGTCGACGCCGACGACGCGAAGCACTGGCGGCCGGCCTCCCACGCCGCGATCGTCGGCGCGCGCTGCCCGGCCGCAGGTCTCAGCCGAGCCCCAGCCGTGCCTGCGCCAGCACGATCGCCGCCGAGTTGGAAAGGTTGTAGCTGCGGATGTTCGCGCCACCGCTGATCGGTCCGGGCATGGGGATGCTCACGCCGCGGTCGGGCCAGCGGTCGTGCCAGGCGGCGGGCAGGCCGGTGTTCTCGTTGCCCAGGATGATGACGTCGCCTCTTTGGTAGTCGGGCCGGTCGAAGCGGTGGGTGCCGTGCTTGGTGACGAGCCACGGCCGGCGCTCGCCGAGCCATCGGAGAAAAGCGTCGGAGTCGGCGTGTTCGGTGAGCGTGACGCTGGGCCAGTAGTCAAGCCCCGCACGCTTGACCGCGTGGTCGGTGATCTCGAACTTCATCGGGTGGATGAGGTGCAGGTGTGCGCCCATGCCGACGGTGGTGCGGGCGATGTTGCCGGTGTTCTGCGGGATGGCCGGGTGGTAGAGGGCGAGGTGCAGCATTCGGCAGAATCGTACCGCGAGTGTCGGGTGCGGCCGCGGAGCCGGCCGCACCCGACACTCGCGGTACGAAACAGCGGCGAATGCCCCATCGGCCGTTCGTCGATCGTGACCGTCTTGCCGGTGGCGGCGAGCGTGTGCCGGCTGCGAACAAAACCACGGATCCCAGCTGGTTCTCGGGCGGATTGAATCGCGTGCCACTGGCGGACAAGCCGCCAGTGGTACGCGGTGAGGGTGGCCCTCTCGGGCGACGCCTTCTGCGTCGTCGACATGAAGGTCGATGCCAAAGCGGTCGGGATGCTTTAAGAGGAAGTAATCTGGCAAATGCCCGATAGAAACCTGCTTCTGCTGATGTGATTTCTGATTTACGACAAGGTGCAGGGGGATACTGTAAAAGTCGAACCACCGTCGGATCCCACGCACGGGACGCTGTGAAGCCGTGTAGACCGCCAGCGTGTGGCCGGAGGTCACAAGCCGCGAAAGCAGCTCGACGGTTTCCGCACGCATCGGTTCGCGGTACTTTTATCTCCACCCGTGCAGAACCCGATTGGGTTCGCGAGGAACGTTTTGGTCGTAGCAGATCAGGGTGTCGTCGAGGTCGAAGGAGATGGGCATCATGGTTTCTCCGAGCCTTCGGGTCTTCGTTTCACGACTTTCAAATCAAACGGTAAGCGAACACTACGCCGGAGATCTGCGGCTTCGGGTGCCAGGGCCTTCAGGCCGTGCGGCTTCGCGTCGAAGAACACGGCGTGAAGGCCGTGGCATCCGGAGTCGTCAATGCATTCATTCTCCCTTTGCGTGCTTCGCGCTCTCTGCGTTCTTCGCGCAACCTGACTTGTAAGGGCCGCGGCGTCAACCGGCCGTGGATTTCGCGACTCTATCCGCGCGGCCACGCACTGGCCGCACCAACAGCTTGCGTAGAACCGCCGCGATCGTCGTGGGGTCTTCCAGGTACTTCGGCGGCGGGCGCCAGTACACGTCGTGGGTATCGATCAGCAGCGTCCGCCCCGGGGCGTCGGCGAAAAGAGGCATCACGGCGTGGGGCTGGGCGGTATTGAAGATCAGGTCGGCGCCGTCGCGGCGGATGCGATCGATGCGCAAGGTGCTGGCGGCGACGCGGATCTCGGTGAGGTCGATGAAGCTCTGCGCGGGAGCCGGCGGCTTGCCGCACGCCTCGGTGAGGTCTTCGACCACCGCGTCGAGCTCGATCAGCGTGTCCACGCGGGTGAGGCGGCGGTAGGCGTCCATGCGGTGCTTGTCGCCGGGGATCCAGCGTTTGGGCAGGCTGCCCGCGGCGCCGCCGCCCTCGCCCGACACGCCGGGCAGGTCCAGGTGGCACTTGCTGGCCTCGATGACCGGCTCGTGGTTCAGGCGCTTGGTCTCCTGTTCGAGCAGCAGGCAGTACATCTCGTAGCCGACCGCGGCGATGTGGCCGCTCTGCTCGCCGCCCAGGATGTTGCCCGCGCCGCGGATTTCCAGGTCGCGCATGGCGATCTTGAAGCCGGCGCCCAGCATGCTGTAGTTTTCGATGGCCTTGAGCCGCTTGGCGGCGACCTCGTTGACGGTGCGGTCCGGCGGCAGCAGCAGGTAGCAGTAGGCGCGGTGGCGGCTGCGGCCCACGCGGCCGCGCAGCTGGTGCAGCTCGGCGAGCCCGAAGTGGTCGGCCTGGTCGATGAACATGGTATTGGCGGTGGGGATGTCGATGCCCGACTCGATGATGGTGGTGCTGACCAGAATGTCGGCCTCGCGTCGGGTGAAGGCGAGCATGACCTTTTCGAGCTCGTGCCCGCCCATCTGGCCGTGGCCGACCAGGATCTTCGCGTCGGGCACCAGCGCCTGGATCTCGGCGGCCCGCTCGTGGATGCTGTGCACGCGGTTGTGCACGAAGTAGGCCTGGCCCTCGCGTGAAAGCTCGCGGATCAGCGCCTGCTTCACGCGGCGTTCGTCCCACGGCACCACCTCGGTGACGATGGCCCGCCGATCCACCGGCGCGGTGGTCAGGCTGCTGATGTCACGCAGGCCGACCATGCTCATGTGCAGCGTCCGCGGGATGGGCGTGGCGGTCAGCGTCATCACATCGGCGGTGAGGCGCAGCTCCAGCAGCTTGTTCTTGTGCTCGACGCCGAAGCGCTGCTCCTCGTCGATGACCACCAGCCCCAGGTCGGCGAAGGCGATGTCTTTGCTGAGCAGCCGGTGCGTGCCGATGACCACGTCCACGCCACCGGTGGCCAGGCCCTTGAGCGTCGCGCGGACCTGGCTTGGCGTGCGGAAACGCGACAGCGCGGCGACATTAAACGGATAGTCCGCGAACCGGCGGGCAAAGTTGCGTTCGTGCTGCTCGGCCAGCACGGTGGTGGGCACCAAAACGGCGACCTGCTTGCCGTACTCGCAGGCCTTGAAGGCGGCGCGGATGGCGACCTCGGTTTTGCCGAAGCCCACGTCGCCGCAGATCAGCCGGTCCATCGGGGTGTCGTCGGCCATGTCGGCCTTGACCGCGGCGATGGCGGCGAGCTGGTCTTCGGTCTCGTTGAAGGGGAACTCGGCCTCGAACTCGGTCTGCCACTTGGTGTCGGCGGGGTAGCGGATGCCGGGCTGCACGGCACGGGCGGCCTGGACCCGCAGCAGCTGCGCGGCGAGGTCTTTGACCGCATCGGCGACCTGATCTTTTTGGCGCTTCCACTTCTTCCCGCCGAGCTTGGACAGCGGCGGCCGGCCCTCGAAGCCGCCGACGTACTTCTGGATCAGGTCGATCTGCGCCGCGGGCACATTGAGCTTGACCTGGTCGGCGAACTGCAGGGCGAGGTACTCGCCGCCGCCGTGACTTGGTGCTCCTTCCGGGGCGGGGCTGCCGCCGGCCTGCTTGCGGGCCCGCATGGTCTTGAGGCCGACAAACTTCGCGATGCCGTGGTCCACGTGCACGACGTAGTCGCCGGCTTCCAGGTCCAGGAAGGCGTCGCCGGCCTGGCCGCCCGCGGCAGACGCCGACAGCACGCGGCGGACGCGGCGGCGGGTCTCATAGCGATGGAAGAGCTCGTGGTGGGGCACGAGAACCAGCGACTGGCCGGTGCGGCGCTTCGCGCTCGACTTGGTCGCGCCGGCGTCCTCGAGGTCCGCGCCCCAAACGAACCCGCGGTTGAGCACACCGTCGCGTACCGTGACCGCGTGACCGGGGGCGAACTCGTCCAGCAGTTCGCGCAGCCGATTCGCCTCGGCCGGTTGCCGGCAGAGGGCAACGACGCGCTGCGTGTCGGTCGACATCTCGGCCAGCTCGGCCACCGCGCGCTTGGCGTCGGGGTCGAAGGGTGCCAGCGGGGCGGTGGGCAGGTCGATGACCACCGCGCGGGAGTTGGTCGATTTGGAATAGGCGTTGAGCTCGGCGTGGGGCCGGCCGGTCAGCGTCTGGAAGACCTCGCGTGGCGGGGCGATGCCGTCGCTGCGGGTCAAGCGCTCGAAGTAGCCGCGGGCCTGCTCGGCGAGTTCCTGAACTTCGTGCAGCGCGGGCACGACGTCGGGGGGGAGCAGGTCGAGCAGGTGAACGTCCGCATCGTCGGCCTGCGGGGTGTCGCCCGCGGGCTGGCCGATGAGGCCGACCGACAGCAAGGGCTCGCCGCTGCCCATCGTGTCGGGGTCCACGCGGCGGATGGACTCGATCTCGTCGCCGAAGTAGTCCAGCCGGATGGGCGAGATGGCCGCGGGCGTGGGCTTGTCCTTCGGTCCGGCGGGGGGCCGCATCGCGCGGCCGGCGACGGGGTAGAGGTCCACGATGCCGCCGCGGTTCGCGAAATCGCCCGGCTGCTCGATGGCGTCCTGCCGGGCGTAGCCGGCGCGGTCGAGCCAGTCGAACAGCTGGCCCGGCGGCAGGGTGTCACCGGCCCGCAGGGTGAGGGTGAAGCGGTCCAGCGTGTCGGGCGCGGGCACGCCCTGCATCAGAGCCTGCACCGGTGCGACCAGCACGCCCGGGCGGCCTTCGTACTTGCCGTCGGCCGCGTGGCCGACCACGGCGATCCGCTCGGCCAGCAGTTCGAGGTTGACCGCGGTCTCGCCGGGCAGCACCTCCAGGGCGCCGAAGCGCTCGAAGACCAGGTGGCCCCAGCCGTCTTCGCGGCCCAGCGATTCGAGGTCGTCCAGCGCATCGTCGGCCTCGTCCAGGTGCGCGACGACCAGGAGCACGGTGCGGTTGAGCGTGCGGGCGGTTTCGGCGGCCAGCAGCGGCGCGAGCGCGCCGCGCACGCCGGTGGCGACGGCGGACAGGTTCGCGGCCAGCGCTTCGGTCAGTGCGCGCAGGGGCGTGCTGCCGGCGACGTGTTCGTGCCAGGGGAGGGGGGTGGGCAAGGGGGGAGTTTAGGGGGCGGGGGAGGCAGTGATCCGTGGTCCGTCGTCCGTGATCCGTTCCTGCCGGATCACCCGACGTCGATGGGTCGGGCGAGCCTCTGGCGAGCCGGGTGGGGCCATGCAACGCGCGGCTCGCCGGAGGCTCGCCCTACCGCCAGACAATACGATTGCACGGATCAAGGATCACGGATCACGCTCTTCCGCCAGCACCGGCAACGAAATCCCTCCCGCTGCTGGCGCCGCGGGCGCGGCGTCGGGCACGCCCTCCAGCACGCGGACCATGGCGATCTCGTCGCACGCGGCGTTCTTCGGGCAGTGCACGCAGTCGGCCCAGACCTTCAGGGGCAGGTTCTTGCGATCGACCACCGCGAAGCCCAGCCGCTCGAAGAAGGCCTGCTCGTAGGTCAGCCCCATGACCTTGCGCACGCCCAGCGTGCGGGCCTCTTCGACGGCGGCCTCCACCAGCCGACGGCCCAGCCCGTGGCCGCGGAAGTCGGGGTGGACGGCCAGCGCGACCACCTCGGCGAGATTCGCCCAGATGATCGACAGCCCGCCGACCGCAACCACCGGCCCTGACGCCGCGCCCGCCCCGCGGTGCTCGATCACGTGGAACTCGCGCAGGTTTTCGTACAGCTTGGCGTGCGACTTGTGCAGCATGAGCCCCAGCTCGGCCGCGTCGTTGATGATCGCGGCCATCTGCGGCACGTCGGCGACGACGGCGCGGCGGAGGATCGTGCGGGATGGGTCGGCGGCGGCGTTCACGGGCCGAGTATAAGCCTGGGCGGACGCGTCACGATCCGGCACGGAGGCGTGCGGATAGAGCGTGGGACTGGCCCCCTGACGCGGTGCTCCTGTGATGGGCTTCGGGCGACACAGATGCGGTCACCCGAGTCGGGTCTCACACCGGTGGCCCCGCCGTGCCGCCGGGCGCGGTGGCGTCAGACCAGGCTGCACTCTCTCTCACAACTCAATGATCCCCGGCAGCTCATCGTCGGGCACGCCCCCGATGGGGGGCAGCTCTTCGCGGGCGCCGCGGATCTGGAAGAAGAGGCGGCCGACGCTGATGGCGTCGTCGAGCACGACGTAGGTGCGCGGCGGGTGGTTGTTCAGCCACTCAGAGGGCATGTGCCGCTTGTTGGTGCGGTGGTAGGGGCGTTGCAGCAGCACCATGGCGTAGGTCCGCAGGTCCAGCGCGGCGCGACGGAAGGGGCTGCTGCCGGTGAAGTGATGCAGGTACCACTCAACGAACATGAACGGCACGGCAGCGGGGTAGCCGACGAAGACCTTGGCGGCGGGCAGGCCATTGAGCCATGCGAGGTAGTCGTGGATGGCGGGGCCCGGCGGCTCGGGTTCGTGGGTGACCACGGCCCAGGCGTCACGCATCGATTTCCACCGGGCGAGGATCTCGGGGTGGGGGCGGGCGCCGCGCAGACGCTGCAAATTGACGCTGAAGCTGCTGATGAGCTCGCCGTTGCGGTCGAAGGCGGCCGAGCCGAGGCTGCGGATGGAATGCGGGCCGGGGATCGGGCCGTCGATCTCGATCGAGGTGCAGATATAGATTTCGGGCATGAGGACACATCCAAGGACGGCCGTTTCTCGGGAAACGCGAGGCGGAGGCGGCCGGAAGGAGTCTAATCGCTACCCCATTTCTACTGCTGGCTGGGGGTCGGCCCGCAAGGAGATCAAGGCAGGTGTCGCGAAGGACGCAAAGAGCGCGAAGGCCGCGAAGAAACACAAAAATTGCCACCCGGTTCAGGCGGGCCTGGACCGCGAAAATGACATGCCTTGCTTTGCGCTCTTCGCGTTCTTCGCGCCCTTCGCGATATCTGCCTTGGTGGCGCCGCGAGCCGCAGCTCATTCTGGTTTTTAGTCGTTGGGGGATACGCTAAGTTCTGCCTTCAGTGCGGCTTCGTCCCAGACTTCCACCCCCAGCGACTCGGCTTTGGTCAGCTTGCTGCCGGCTTTCTCGCCGGCGATGAGCAGGTCGGTGTTCTTGCTGATGCTGCCCGAGACCTTGGCGCCGAGGGTTTCGAGCCGTGCCTTGAGGTCGTTGCGGGACCAGTGTTCGAGGGTGCCGGTGATGACGACCGTCTTGCCGTTGAAGGGGGAGTCGGCGGCCTCGGGCGGCGGGGCGGTGACGGTTTCGGTGAGTTCGACGCCTTCGCGCCGCAGGTCGTCGATCGCGGCGCGGCCCACGTCGCTGTCCAGGAAGTGGCGCACGCTGGCGGCGGTGACGGGGCCGACGTCTTCGATGTCGGCGAGGGTTTCTTCGTCGGCTTCCATCAGTTGTCCAATGTCGGGAAACGCATGCGTCAGACGCGCTGCGCCGCCGGCGCCGACGTGGCGGATGGTGAGCCCGGCCAGCACGCGGCGCAGACCGCGCGCCTTGGCGGCTTCGACGCCGGCGATGAGGTTCTCCACTTTCTTTTCGCCCATGCGTTCGAGTTCGAGGATCGCGTCGCGGTGCCGGTGCAGGCGGAAGATGTCGCCGAGGTTGGTGAGCAGGCCGGCATCGACGAGCTGATGCACGGTCTTTTCGCCGAGCGCGTCGATGTCCATCTGGTTGCGGCCCACGAAGTGGGTGAGCCGCTCGCGCAGCTGCGCGGGGCAGGCGGGGTTGGGGCAGTAGCGGGCGGTCTCGTCCAGCGGGCCCAGCGGCGCGGGGGGCGGGCCGAAGTCGGCGTCGTCACGCGGCTTGCGGGCCTCCTTCCTGGCCTTTTCGGCCTCGCGCTCCAGCTTGCGGGCGTAGACGGCTTGCTCGTTGATGCGGCGGGCGTCCTGCTCGATCTCGACGGGGGTGCTGCAGTCGGGGCAGCGGTCCGGCGCGGCGATGGGCGGCGCGTCGGCGGGGCGATGCTTCGGCAGCACCCGCACGACCTGGGGGATGATCTCGCCGGCCTTCTCGATCTCGACGGTGTCGCCCAGGTGGATGTCTTTGCGCAGGACCTCGCCGAAGTTGTGCAGGCTCGCGTGGGTGACGGTGGTGCCCGCGAGCAGCACCGGTTCCATGGTCGCCCGCGGCGTGAGCTTGCCGGTTTTGCCCACCTGCCAGTTGACGTCGTGGAGCACCGTGGTGGCGCGGTCGGCGGCGTACTTGAAGGCGATGCACCAGCGGGGCGACTTGCTGGTGGTGCCGAGCTGCGCGTGGGCCGCGAAGTCGTCAAGCTTGATGACCATGCCGTCGGTGGCGTGGTCGAGGACGTGGCGTTTTTCGTTGAAGGCCTCGACTTGGGCCCAGGCGTCGTCGAAGGTCGCGGCGTCGGTGGCGTCGGGGTTCACCGGCAGGCCCAGGGCGGCGGCGGCGGCGAAGAAGCCGGACTGCGCGGTGGGTGCCGGCGGTCCTTCGGGCCCGGATTCCCACACGCCCAGGTTATGGACGAAGAGCCGCAGGCCGCCGTGGACTTTGGACGGGTCCTTTTGTTTCAGCGTGCCGGCGGTGCAGTTGCGGGGGTTGGCGTAGGGCTCTTCGTCGGCGGCGAGGCGGCGGGCGTTGAGGGCGGAAAACACCGCGTCGGGCATGAAGATCTCGCCGCGGACTTCGAGCACGACGGGGTAAAAGGTTCCTGACACCTTTTTGGCGGGATCGCGGCCCGTCAATCGGACCGGGACCCCGGCCACGGTGCTGATGTTGTGGGTGATGTCGTCGCCCCGGCGGCCGTCGCCGCGGGTGACGGCGCGGACGAGCTCGCCCGCTTCGTAGAGCAGCGACAGGGCGACCCCGTCGACCTTGGGCTCGGTACGCAGCGGCGGGCCGGGAGCGCGCGTTTTGGTCGGCGGCTTCGCGTGGGCGAACAGGCCTGCGGGCCCGTCCTCGGAGTCCTTCGCGAAGCCGAGGGCCTTCGCCGTGCGGTCGTACCACGCACGCAGCTCGTCCCGGTTGTAGGTGTTGTCGATCGACAGCATCGGCACGGCGTGCTCGACGGTGACGAAGTGCTCAATGGGGGCGCCGCCGACACGCCGCGTGGGCGAGTCGGGGGTCTGGAGTTCGGGGTGGGCGTCTTCGAGGTCCTGCAACTCGCGCAGCAGGGCGTCGAACTCGGCGTCGCTCAGCTCGGTCGTGTCGCCCGCGTAGTACAACGCGTTGTGGCGCTGGAGTTCGACGCGGAGGTCGGCGGCGCGTTTCTGGGCGGCGTTCGTGGCGGGCATCCGCAAAGTTTAGGTGACGCCGTGGACGGGGCGGACTTCGGTGCGCTGCACCGACCACGGACGGGACGTCCGTGCCACTGGGGGTGAAAGATAGGGTTGGATTGAGGGAGCGGCCGGCTCCCGGGGCGTGGGGGCGGAGCCACCACCGCGGTCGGAAGGTCCGCTTGTTCTGCCGCCTTGGGCAGAATGAGCGGGGTGCCCCGGACGCGTCGCGTTCACGCGCGGATCGCGCGGTCCAGGGCGGACTGGCCGGCGGCGAAGAGGCCCTTGCCGGCATCTTTCAGGATCGCGTGGCCGTCGGCGCGCTTGATCTGCCGGACCATGTCGCGCAGGTGCGCGTCGCGGTCGCGGGCGAAGCGGGGGAAGGCCTGCTCCAGCTCGTGGCGGTTGTACTTGCTCAGCGGGTCGTCCAGGCCGGTCTGACGCACCGCCCAGTCGAAGAGCGCCTTGGGCTCGGTGGAGTACTTGTAGGTCTGCAGGGTGGCCTGCAGGCGCTCGCTGATGGAGGCGAAGGGGTTGGTGAGCTCGTCGGGCAGGTCCCAGAGCTCGTTCTTGCCCGCCGACCCCTCGAGGTCGTTGAGCCAGCCGGCGGAAGTCGAAGTGCTTGACACGTCTTGGGGTTCCTTGGGAGGAAAAGGGGGGGGCGTGCCCCGAGCGGGGGCGGCGCGAGGATGGGGGGCGGCGGCGGGACGCGGGGATGCTGCGTCGCCGGGCTGAAGGGGGACGACGGCGGTGTCAATGACAACGCGGCCGCGGTGGGGAAAGTCGACGGTGAGCTTCTGGGCCCGGCCGTCGGGGCCGGATGCGGTGGCTTTGAGGATCCGGACGGTGCCGGTGCCCCACTCGGGGCGTTTGGGGTGGACCACGCGGTCTCCCCGGGCAAATCGTTGCGGGGTTGCCATGGGGCGGTGTCCCGTGGTCCCGGGGGGGCCGGGAGGTGCTGCGGTGCCCCGGCAGCGCTTCATCGTTGAAGGGTGCCGGATCCGGCGTCGGCCGGGGCGTCCCGAGTGGACGCTGGGCGTTCCGGGGCAGAACCGTTGGATGGCTTGTATCCGTCGTCAGCGGCTGCCGCAATTCACCCTCAGGAGAGACCTGAAGGCGGCGGAACGGGCTGAGTCGGGCAGGGTTTCTCGGTCCCCTTGGGTCCCCGTCGCACCGGATCCGGTGCAGGAGCACCGGGCCGCCGCGGGTTTCATCGGCCGCGGTGCAGGGGGGACTTGATAAAGATAGCAGATACGTTCGGGCTTTGCCGGGGTCGCGTCCGATTAAAGCGGTTCGTTGCCGCTCCGCTGCCCGGGCCCGTCGGGCTCATCGCGGTCGCCGCCGTCTCCCTCGTCGTCCAACTCGTCGGCCAGCACCTCGTCGTGGGCGTGGGTGACCGCGGTGGATTCCAGCAGCAGGTTGATGCGTTTGCGGACGCGGAAGATCATCGGCACGTGCGGGATCCGGCGCAGCTCGGTGCGGCCGGTGGCGGAGTACACCACGAGCGTGCCGGCGCCGCAGAGCAGCAGCTCCAGCAGGTCGGGGTAGGTGCTGCGGACGCGCTTGGCGCCGCGGGCCAGCGAGTCGTCGGCCCGGCCCCAGGAGTAGTGCTCAAACTCGTTGTGGGTGATCCGCCAGCGGTGCTGCAGGCGGGCGTAGATCAGCATGACCACGTAGGGCGGCAGCAGCATAAGGCTGAGCGCGAGGCCCAGCGATGGCGAGTACGCGACGTCCATGTCGGCGAGCATCCGGTACAGGTCGCCGATCAGCGTGAAGCCCTCGAAGCGGGCGTCGAGCCACTTGCCCAGGAAGAAAAACGCGAGGAAGACCACCGCCCAGAACACGGCGTGGTCACGCTCAAGGTCGACGCCCAGGGTAAGCAGGGTGACGGTGATGACCCCCAGAAACAGCCAGCCGCAGACCTCGGGGTCGACGCCCCACCGGGCGACCAGCGGCCAGAGCACCAGCCCGATCAGGATGATGGGCCAGGCGAAAATGAGCTTGGGGTAGGTGTGAAAGACGACCTGGCGGATGGGCTTGGGGGGCTTCTTGACCTTCACCCCTTTGGCAGGTTTGGCCGGACGGAGGGGCGTTGCAGCGTCTGCCGACGCGGCCTCGGCGGCGGGCGTCTGGCCGGGGACGCGGGGAAGGGGGTCGGGCTCGCTCATTGCTGAAGTCTACCGGTGGGCGGTGACCGGCCGACAGGCGGACGGCAGGCCCGACACCCGCCGTGCAGAGGGGTAGACGCACCGCGGCGCGAGAGGGGGGGCGATTTGCGGTGGCCGCCGCCGTGCACCCCGCCCCACAGCCGGGCCGGGGCCGAAAGCATCTGAGCGGTCTCCAGAACGCAACGCCACTTCAGCCGCACCGAACCGGCTATTCGCCGAATCTGAACGTTCTGGACGCTTTTTACACGTCGGGCCATGTTCCGCAAAGCCCGAAATTTTCTCGCATCAAGTTTAATTTCCGAAAATATCTCAAAATTGGCTTGGTGCGCGGGGCTCCGTGGTCTAGGATCTGTTGAACGTTTTGGACGATTTGGTGTTCAGGCACCACGACCCCCAGCCAAGAACCACCATGCCAAGCATCCCCACCGCACCGCTTACCGCCCCCGCTAGGCCCTCGCCCCGTCCCGCGGACGCTGACCGCATCGATCCCGCGACGATGCGGTGGAACCCGGGGCTGACGGTCGCCGAGCAGCGTGAGCTCGAACCCCTGCTGACCGGGCCGATCGATTTTATGGACGACCAGCGGTTCTACGAACCCGATGCGCAGCGCGACATCATGAACGCCGAGCACGGCGTCGATCGCCCAAGTACGGCGTGGTACACACGGTTGGATCACGAGCGCGTCTACCGCCCCGGGCAGAAGGCCAATGAGCTGCCGCTGCTGAAGCCCAAGCAGGAGGCCGCGATCTTTCTTAAATTCAACTACTGCCGCTTCCGCGCCGAGTCGGCTCGGCAGAAGATCAACGTCCGCCGCATGAACCTGGCACGTTGCCGCGAGCTGCTGAAGTGGTCGCGGCAGGCCCAGGACCTGCGCGAGTCGATCTCGGAATACAACCTGGGGCTGGTGCTGGCGATGGCGCGGCGGCTGCCCGCGGGTCGCGTGGATTTCCCCGAGATGATCAGCGAGGGCAACATGGCGTTGCTGCGGGGCATCGACAAGTTCAACGTGTCGAAGGGCTTCAAGTTCAGCACGTACGCGTGTCGGGCCATCCTCAAGGCGTTCAGCCGATCGGGCATGAAGGCGACCCGCTACCGCAGTCTGTTCCCGGTGGGCTTCGAGCCCGACCTGGAGCGCAGCAACCACGCCGCCGAGCAGGCTGCTTACGACGAGCAGGGCTGCGTCGAGCAGGTGCGCTCGATCTTCCACGACAACCGCTCGGGCCTGAGCGAGCTGGAGCGGCGGGTGATCGAAAAGCGGTTCTCGATCGATGACCCCGACGCCAAGCCGCTGACGCTTCAGCAGCTGGGCAAACTGGTGGGCCTGACCAAGGAACGTGTCCGCCAGATCCAGATTCACGCGCTGGCGAAGATGCGCGACACGCTGGAGCACACCTACCTCGATGGCCCGTCGATCGCCGAGGCCCGCGAGCAACTGGCGTCCGAGCAGGAGCGCGAGGTGGTGGGATCTCCCGCGGCCTGAAGACGCACCCCGGCGGCTCCTACACTGACGGATCATGCCGCAGGGACGCGAACGACTGGATGAGCTATTGAAGAAGGCCCGGGCCCTGGAGAAGGTCCCGGGCGTCTACCTCATGAAAGACGCCGCCGGGGTGGTCGTCTATGTGGGCAAAGCGTCGGTGCTGCCCAACCGCGTGTCGTCTTACTTCGTGCCCTCGGCCGATCTGGGGCCCAAGAAGCAGCCGATGCTCGACGTGATTGTCGATTTCGATGCGATCCCGTGCGAGGGCGAGTGGGAAGCGTTGCTGACCGAGAACCGGCTGATCAAGGACATCCACCCCCGCTTCAACGCGCGGCTGACCGACGACAAGACGTTCCCGTATCTGGTGATCACGGTGCGGGACGACTTTCCCGGCGTGTTCATCACCCGCAACCTGACCGACGAGGCCTTTCGCGGGGCGAAGACTTTCGGACCTTTCACCAGCGTGTACGCGCTGCGCGAATCGGTGTCGCTTCTGCAGAAAGTGTTCAAGTTCCGCACCTGCCACCTGGATATCCGCGACGGCGACGACCGCCGGCGGTTCTTCCGCCCGTGCCTGCTGTACCCCATCAAACAGTGCACCGCGCCGTGCGGGGCGAAGGTCACCAAGGAGGCCTACCGCGCGGACATCGACCGGTTCATCCGTTTCCTGGAGAGCAAACGCAGCGTGATGCTGCGCGAGCTGAGGCAGGAGATGGAGGCGGCCAGTACCGAACTGCGTTACGAAGAGGCCGCGGCGGTACGCGACCAGATTAAAGCCATCGAGAAGCTGGACGATCGCGGCACGACCGGTCAGAACTGGCAGCCCGAGAGCGAGAGCTTCCACGCCGATCCCGAAAAAGGGCTGGAGAGCCTGCGCAAGACGCTGGGGATGTCGCAGCAGATCCGGTGCCTGGAGTGCATCGACATCGCCCACCTGCAGGGCGGCGAAACCGTGGGCAGCAAGGTGTGCTTCGTGGACGGCCGGCCGCTGAAGAGTCAGTACCGCCGGTACAAGATCAACACGGTGAAAGGTGGCAATGACGACTACGCCAGCATCCGTGAGGTGGTCAGCCGGCGCTACCGCGACGCGGGGCAGGGGCACGAGCTGTTTCCCGACGTGATTCTGATCGACGGCGGGCTGGGCCAGCTGCACGCCGCGCAGGACGCGCTGTGTGCGATGGACGTGCAGCCGCCGATGGTGATCAGCCTGGCGAAGAAGGAGGAGCTGATCTACGTGCAGAAGAAGAGCGAGCCGGTGCGGCTGAGCAGGAATAACCTGGGGCTGAAGCTGTGTATGGCCGCCCGTGACGAGGCGCACCGGTTTGCGCAGCACTACCACCACATCTTGCGGACGAAGAAGGTGCTGGGGGAGTGAGCCGGGCGGTGGGTGATTCTGGGCGCAAGAGGCGTCTGCGTCTCAGATAGCACTGGCAAGGCGTGAGGTGTCAGGCGTCAGGTCTCAGGACGAACCAAGCGAGCGGGCGGGGTGCGGGCGGGCGGCGGGGGATCTTTTTCACTGGACTTCGCTTGCGTCCTGCTAACGCCTGAAACCTCACGCCTGACACCTCGCTGGGCCGCTCGACCGCCCAACCGACCTGCTACGCTCGCGCTCCCATGCCGAACCCCACGACCCGCGTCGTCATCCTGTCGGATACCCACCTGGCCGAGGCCGGGCGCGGGGCGGGCAGCGCGGCGGCGTTGCGGCCGTTGTGGCAGGGGGCGACGCGGGTGATCTTCAACGGCGATACCGCGGAGAACGGTGACCCGCGGCGGCGGGCGGACAGCGACGAGGCGGTGGCCGAGCTGCAGGACCTGTGCGACGCCGACGGCGTGCGGATGACGCTGGTGGCCGGCAACCACGACCCGTATGTGACCGACACGCACTTCGTACGGCTCCGCGGGGGCGAGGTCTTCCTGACGCACGGTGACGCGCTGCACTTCGCGATCGCGCCGTGGGCCGAGAGCGCGGGACGCCTGACGCGGCACCACCGCGACGTGGTAAGCGAGCAGGACCAGGACCCGGACGCCGCCGTGGGCATCGACGCAAAGCTGCTGGCGGCCAAACAGGCCGCGGCCCGTCAGTGGTGGGACCAGGCCTACCGCGGCGACGAGAAACGCGGGCCGGTCACGGGTCTGGGCGGCAAGCTGTGGACCGGGGTCAAGGCGCTCTGGTATTGGCGAACCGAGCCGCTGCGGGCGATGGACTTTGCGGCGCGGTACGCGCCGGCCAGCCGGTTCTTTCTCTTTGGTCACCTGCACCGTTCGGGCATCTGGCACGACCCGGACGCGCGGGGCGGGCGCGGCCGGCACATCATCAACACCGGGGCCTACCGCATGCCCTGCTGGCCGCGGGCGGTGGTGATTGAGGGGCAGCGGCTGGAGGTGTGGCCGGTCAGGTGCGACCGGAACGATGGGCACCGGCTGGGCGACGAGCCGATTAAACGCTTCGGTCTGGATAATCCGCCGGACGCCGGTGACCAGGCGGACTATTCGCCGACTCCCAAAGCAACGCCCGATCCCGTCGCGGACCGCGACGACCGCCCCCCGGTGCTGCCCGCCGGGGTGAATCCGGACGCGCCGGGTCCCGATAAGGCGGGGTGAGCTACGGACCCCACCCCCAGCACCTGTACGCGGCCCCGCCCGGCGCATCGCCGTCGACGCCGTCCGCCACATCGCGTGCACGGGCCGGTGGACGCATCGTCATCCTGTCCGATACCCACCTGGCCAACCCGGGCCGCGGCGCGCACTCGGCCGCGGCGCTGCGTCCGCTGTGGCGGGGCGCCGACGAGGTGATCTTCAACGGCGACGTGGCCGAGGTTTCCGACGGGCACCTGCGCGGGGCGGCGGCCCGGCAGGTGGTCGAGTTGCTGCGGCTGGCCGAGGTGGACGGCGTGCGGGTGACGCTGATCAGCGGCAACCACGACCCGCTGATTACCGACCGCCGCTACCTGCGGCTGGCGCAGCGCGAGGTCTTCCTGACCCATGGCGATATTCTGCACCCGGCCATCTCGCCGTGGACCGATCACGGGAAGCACATGGCCCGGCTGCACGCCGACGCGGTGATGAGCCTGGACCCGGGAAGGGCCCGCGACATGGACGCGCAGCTGGCGGCGTGCAAGCACGCGTCCGCAACGCAGTGGGACGAGTTCGTGACCCGTCCGCACAAGCCCGGGGCGGTGGCGCGGTGGGTCCCGCGGCGGGTGCAGCGGCCGCTGCTTGAGAAAGCGGCGCTGGCCCGCAAGCTGGTGAAGGCCGCGTACTACTGGCAGACCATCCCACGCCGCGCGATGGGTTTTGCGCGGCGGTTCGCGCCCGAGAGCCGGTTCTTCGTGTTCGGGCATATCCACCGCGCGGGCATCTGGACCGACCGGGGGGCGGGGCCGGATGGGCAAGACCGGTACATCATTAACACTGGCGCGTACCAGAGCCCGCGCAACCCCCGGGCGGTGGTGATTGAAGACGGGCGGCTGGAAGTGTGGCCGGTGGTGTTTGATCCTTCGGGGCACGGGTTCGGGGACCGGCCGCTGGCGTCGTACACGATGGAACACCAGGCGGTGGCCCGCGCCGCTGCGGCTTAAAGCGCAAAGCGAAAAGCGCAAAGTGAAAATCGGACACAAGCGGTGGCGGGGAGTTCTTTTAGTAAGTGATCCTTAGCATCCAGAACGCGAGGTACGCGTTGGCGACGCCGAGAAGAATGAGGGCGGGCGGCCTCCAGACTTCTTTGAAGTGCCGCGCGATGAAGACGAAAAACACACCTGGGATGAGCATGCAACCGAATCCCCACCCGGCACTCCGTCGAAACGCGGAACAAAAGTGCCAGGCGTAACCGACGAGGGTGAGCCCGAGCCCCAGTACCAGCAGGGCCGTCCATAGCTGATCGATGGTTTCGTTGGACACGGCTTCAGACGGGCGGGGTGCGGGCCGCGCCCCGAGGCGATCGGGGCGCACAAGGTTTCGGGGAAGGGTTGCAGGTTCCATCGTACGCTGGCGTCCATGCCCACCGGGTTCGTCTACTCCGACCGCTTCCGCGACCACGACACGGGCGCGGGCCACCCCGAGCGGCCGGATCGGTTGCGGGCGGTGGAGCGCGGGCTGAAGGAACGCGGGCTGTGGGATCGGCTGAGGCATCTGGCGTTTGCGGAGGCGTCGCGGGATCGGCTGACGTGGCTGCACACGCCGGCCTATGTGGAGCGGGCCTTTGAGACATGTGCGGCCGGACGGCCATATCTGGATGTGCCGGACTCGGCGGTGTGCGACGGGAGCGCGGACATCGCGGCGCTGGCGGTCGGCGGGGTGCTGCGGGCGGTGGAGGCGGTGATGGCCGGCGAAGTGGCCAACGCCTTCTGCGCCGTGCGGCCGCCGGGGCACCACGCCGAGGCGGACCGCTCGATGGGCTTCTGCCTGTTTGCCAACGCGGCGCTGGCCGCCGACGCGGCGGTCGTCGACCACGGGCTGGAGCGGGTCGCGGTGGTGGACTTCGACGTGCACCACGGCAACGGCACGCAGCACCTGCTGGAACACCGGGCCGACGTGCTGTGCGTGAGCGTGCACCAGCACCCGGACGGCTGCTATCCGGGCACGGGCGATGCCGACGAAGCCGGGACGGGTGACGGCGCGGGTTTCACGCTGAACGTGCCGCTGGCGCCCGGCGGCGGGGACGCGGTTTATGCGGCGGCGTTTGCCGAGCGGGTGGTGCCGAGGCTGGACGCGTTTAAGCCCCAACTGGTGGTGGTGTCGGCGGGCTTCGACGCGGCGGCCGCCGATCCGCTGGCGCAGATGAACCTGAGCGCGGCGGGCTTCGCCGCGATGACCGAGGCGTTGGTGGGCGTTGCCCAGCGGCACGCGGGCGGGCGGCTGGTGAGCGTGCTGGAGGGCGGGTACGACCTGGACGCGCTGGCGGACGGGGTGGCCGCGCACGTACAGGCGCTGGTGGCGGCGGGGCGGGCTGCAGAAAGCGCAACATGAAAAACGCGAAGTGCAGATCGGCATCGCGGTACAGCGCCGCGGGGGCCGGGAACGCTTGCGTCTGATTTGCGCTTTTCACTTTGCGCTCTGCGCTTTACACCGGTTCCCGGTCATCCTCAACCACGCAGGCCGGCGCCACGGGCCGCAGGCGCACCCGATCGCCCACGCGGGCGAGCGCGCCGGCGTCGGTCTGCACGGTGAGGCCGCGGCCGTGCATCTGCACGCGGTAAGTCAGATCATGCCCCTTGAACTCGCGGGCCACGACGCGGACGGTGCTGCGGTGGTCGGCCGAGACGTTGAAGTCGAAGGCCAGGTGTTCGGGCCGCAGCGAGAGCAGCACCGGGCCGTGGGCGTCGCGGTCCAGCTCGACCATGCCCAGCGGGGTGTTGGCGACGTCGCCGGCGGCATCACCTTCCAGCAGGTTGGTCTCGCCCAGGAAGGTGGCGACAAACGCGGAGCGCGGGCGACGGTAGACGGCTTCGGGCCGGCCGGTCTGCAGCAGGCGCCCGCCGCGCAGCAGCGCCACGCGGTGGGCCACGGACATGGCTTCCTCGCGGTCGTGCGTGACGAGGATGACGCCGATGCCCGTGGCGTCCACGAGCTCACGCAGGTTCTGCCGCAGCCCGCCGCGCAGGCCCGCGTCGAGGCTGGAAAAGGGTTCGTCGAGCAGCAGCACGTCGGTGCCGGGCGCCAGCGCTCGGGCCAGGGCGACCCGCTGCTGCTGGCCGCCCGAGAGCTCCTGCACGCGGCGCGTGTCCAGCCCGCCCAGGCCCACGCGGTCGAGCGCGGCGCGGGCGAGGTCGGTGCGGGCCCGGCGGGTGGGGGCGTGGTCGCGGGTGAGGCCGAAGCGCACGTTGTCGAGCACGCCCAGGTGCGGGAACAGCGCGTAGTCCTGGAAGACGACGCCCAGGCCCCGGCGCTCGGGCGGCAGGCAGGTCGTGGCGTTCTGGCAGATCTGCTCGCCGTGGCGGACGAAGCCCCGGTGGGCGCGTTCGAGCCCGGCGATGCAGCGGAGGGTGGTGGTTTTTCCGCAGCCCGAGGGGCCCAGCAGCGCGAGGATCTCGCCGGCCGCCACGCAGAAGGAGACATCGTCCACCGCGGGCGCGGGCTGCCCGGGGTAGGTGCAGGACAGGTGCTCGACGCACAGGCGGTGGTCGGCTTCGACGTCGGGGTCGGGCTGGAGGATGGAGAGGGGCACGGGGAAGTGTGAAGTTTGAAGTAAGAAGTGTGAAGTAAGAAGGGCGGGGGTTAAGGCGTCGGGTTTCGGCGGGCGTCGGTCAGCAGCAGGACGGCGACGAACCCGGCGGAGATGGCGAGGATGACCAGGGCGAAGGGGGCGGCTTCGGCGTAGAGGCCCTCGGCGGTGAGGTCCCACAGATTAAAGGCCAGCGTGTCGTAGCCGGCGGGGCGCAGCAGCACGGCCAGGGGCAGCTCTTTCATGGCCGAAAGGAAGACCAGCGCGGCGGAGGCCGCGAGGCCGGGGCGCAGCAGGGGCAGGGTGACGGCGCGGAAGGCGGCGAAGCGGCCGCGGCCCAGGGTGCGTGCGGCTTCTTCGAGCCGCGGGTTGATCTGCTGGAAGGCGGTGCGCACCGGGCCCAGGGCCTCGGCCAGGAAGTGCAGCACGTAGGCGTAGATCATCAGCGGCAGCGACTGGTACAGCAGCGTGTCGCCCGCGGAGACGAAGAGCCGGTCGAGGGTGAGCGCCATGGCGGTGAGGGCGAGGCCGAAGGCCAGGCCGGGGGTGGCGTAGCCGGCGTAAGCCAGACGTTCGAGGCCGCGCGAGACGTGGGGGCTCTGCCGGTGCTGGACGGCGAGGCGGGCGATGGGCACCGCGAGCGCAGCGGCCAGCAGCGCGGTGGGGACCGCGACCGTGAGCGACGCCACGGCGGGTTCGGCCAGCCCGCGATTCACGAAACCCAGCACGGGCTGCGCGGCCCAGTAGACGCTGGTGACCAGCGGCAGGCCTACCGCGACGGCGAGAAAAAGCAGCAGGCCCAGCAGCGCGGGTGGGCCGACGAGGCCCAGCGGCAGGGCCCGGGGCAGGCGGCCGGCGCCCGGCGCGGCGGGATCGAAGCGGCGGCCGCGCAGCAGCATGAACTCCAAAAGGATGAAGCCGCCCGCGGTGCCCAGCATCATCAGCGCGATCCACGCGGCGTAGGCGGGGGCGAACGACAACGAGCCGTACAGCAGCACGCTGAAGGTCTCGTAGCGCATGAGGCTGACCACGCCGAAATCTCCCAGCACGTGAAGCACGACGATGAGCCCGCCGGCGAGGAAGGCGGGACGCAGCTGTGGCAGCTCGGCGTTGACGAATGCGCGCCAGGGGCCATGGCCCAGGGCGCGGGCGGCCTCGTGCAGGGTCGGGTCCAGACGCCGCAACGCGGCGCGGAATGCGAGGAAAAGGTAGGGGAAGTTGTAGAGCGTGAGCGCGATCAGCGCGCCGGTGAACCCCCGCAGCCGCGGCAGTTCGAAGCCGGTCAGCCGCGCGGCGGCGCCGTAGCGCCCGCCGACCGAGAGCAGGGCGAAGGCGAGCAGGTAGCCGGGCACCGCCAGCGGCAGCACCAGCAGCACCGAGAGCAGGCGGCGGAAGCGCAGGTCCGTGCGGACGACCAGGAACGCGGCGGGCAGGGCCAGCGCGGCGGTGGCGGCCAGCACGGCGGCGGCCAGGCCGAGCGTGCGGCCGACGACCGCGAAGGTGCGCGGGCGCAGGACGGTCTCGCGCACCGCGGCGCCGTCGCCGGTGAAGGCGGCGACCAGCAGGAAGCACAGGGGCACGAGCACGCCCAGGCCCGCCGCCCAGGCGGGCAGCGTGGCGCGGGGCGGCAGCAGGCGTCGGAGGTGGGCGGCGGCGATGCGGGGTGGTGCGGTGCGATCGTCCCGGACGGGCGACGTTCACGCGGAAGAGCGGTTCGAATTAGAGAAGCCCCACTTCGCGCAGCAGGGTGAGGGTGCCTTCGAGGTCGTCGATCGCGTTGAGGTTCAGCTCTGGGGCGCCGGCGTGTGCGTCCGACGCGTCGCCCGACACGGGGTACTCGTGGATCTGGTCGGTGAACCACGACTGCCCGGTGTCCGACAGCAGGAAAGCCACGAGCTGCCCGGCGGCCTCGGGGTGCCGGCTGGTCTTGAGCACCGCAGCGCCCGCGACGTTGACGAGGTTGCCGATGTCGCGGTCCGCGAAGCCGGTCTGGGCGACGGGGAAGCCGGGGTCCTTCTCGGTGTAGCGCAGCAGGTAGTAGTGGTTGGGCAGGCCCAGGTCGATCTCGCCCGCGGCGATACCTTCGAGAATGGCCGTGTTTTTGGGGTAGCTCTGCACGTCGTTGCGTTTCATGTCGAGCAGCCACTGCCGCGCGGCGTCTTCACCGTGGATCACCCGCAGGGCGGTGACGAAGGCCTGGAACGAGGCGTTGCCGGGCGCGAAGCCCACGCGGCCGGCGTACTTCGGGTCGGTCAGGTCCAGGACGCTTTGCGGCAGGTCGTCGGCGTCCACCCGCTCGGTGCTGTACGCCAGCGTGCGGGCCCGCAGCGAGGTGGCGACCCAGTCGCCCCGGTCGCTGACGAAGCGTGCGTCCACGGCGTCGTTCAGATCGTCCGGCAGCGGGGCCAGCAGGCCGGCCCGTGAGAGCGCGCCCAGCGCGCCGGCGTCCTGCGCCAGCACCACGTCGGCGGGCGAGCGGTCGCCCTCGGTCTGGAGCTTGAGCGCGACGGCGGCGGTGCCGTCGTAGACCCGGCGGACGGTGTGCCCCGACTCTTTTTCGAAGCGGTCGAAGAGCGCATCCATGAACGACTTGGACCGGCCCGAGTAGACGGTCACAGTGTCGGCCGGGGCGGGGGCCGTGATGCCGCCGGCGGCGACGACGAATGCGAGGGTGGCGAGCAGCAGAGGGTGTCGGAGCATGGCGGGGTTCCTGGGGGAATGGTCGATGTCATACTATTGAGATTGACTTGCAGTAACAAGTTTTGACCGCTAAGTTCTTGCCCAGAGGGCGTGAAGCCCGCTGCCACGCCCCGTTGTCGGCCCCGGGCCGGGAAAGAACCTTCATGAAAAAGCCCCCCTTGACCGCGGTCGCCGCCCTGTTCGTGGTCGCTTCGGTCGGGGGCTGCGCCGGGCTCGCCCCGCCCCGCGAACCGGTGTCGGACCGCGCGGTGGTCGCGTCGTACGCGGACCTCGCGGCGCGGCAATACGCCGCGGCGCTGGCCGACGCCCGGTCGCTGGCCGACGCGGTCGATACGCTGGTGGCGTCGCCGTCCCAGGCGACCCTGGCCGCGGCGCGGCGGGCGTGGCTGGCCGCTCGCGAGAGCTACGGCGTGACCGAGGCGCACCGGTTCTACAACGGGCCGATCGACGGCGTGGACCCGGCGACGGGCGAGGAAGGGCCCGAGGCGCTCCTGAACAGCTGGCCGGTCAACGAGGCGCACCTCGACTACGTGGCCGGCCGGCCCGACGCGGGGCGCATCGCCGACGCGGGCTTCGCGATCAGTGCGGAAGCGATCGCCGCGGAAAACCAGGTGAGCGACGAGGCGGACGTGACCACCGGCTACCACGCGGTGGAGTTTTTGTTGTGGGGGCAGGACTTCAGCGCCGACGGCCCGGGCGTGCGCCCGGCGACCGACTACGCCACCGCGCCCCACGCCGGGCGGCGCGGGGCTTACCTCAAAGCGGTCACGGCGAGGCTGATCGACGACCTGACCTACGTCGCGGGCGAATGGGCGCCGGGACGCCACAACTACCGGGCGCGTTTCGAAGCCCGCCCGGCGCGCGAAGCGCTCGCCGACGTGCTGAGCGCGCAGGCCACGCTGGCGGGCTTCGAGCTGGCCAGCGAGCGCATCGCGGTGCCGCTGGACTCGGGCGATCAGGAGGACGAGCACTCGTGCTTCTCGGACAACACCCACCGCGATTTTGTCCGCAACTTGGACGGCATCGCCGCGGTGTGGCGGGGCGCGGGCGGCCCGGGGCTGCGCGACCGCTGGCCGGCGGACGACGCCGAGATGCTCGCGGTGGACGCGGCGCTGGCCCGGGCCGAGGCGTTGGCGGGCGAGGTCGAGGACCACGGCCCGGTCGACACGATCCTTGCGTCGGACGCGGGATCGGCCGGGCGCGACGCGTTAAACGGCCTGTCGGACGTGCTGATTGAGGTGGCCGAAGCGGTGGTGGAGCTGGGCGCGGCGTCGGGGCTGGAGGTCGTGATCGGCGGTGAGTAGGCCGGCCCCGTCTTTGGAACCACGCACGCCACGCCGCAGCGCCGACCTCGCGGCGGCGCGGCGTGCGTTGCGTTACCTGCCGGGCGGGCTGCTGGCCGCGGCGACGGCGGGCCTGCTGGCCCTGTCGCTGGGCGCGGGCGACCCGCCGGGCGTGGTCCGCGCCGGCGGCAAGCTGACGGTGGACGACAACACCTCCAAGGCCTTCGGCCAGCACGCGCCGGGGCTGCCGGTGCGCGAGCTGCGCAAGTTCACCGTCGGCAACCGGCTGTTCAACACCAACTGGGTGACGGCCCCCGCGTCGGTGCGTTCGCTGGACGGGCTGGGGCCGTTCTTCAACCGCGTGTCGTGCTCGGCCTGCCACGTGCGCGACGGCCGCGGCCGGCCGCCGGTGGGGCCGGCCGTGCCGATGATGTCCATGCTGGTCCGCCTGTCCGTGCCCGGCCTGGACGGCAAACCGGTGCCCCATCCGATCTACGGCGATCAGCTGAGCGACCGCGCGGTCGAGGGGCTGCAACCCGAAGGACGCGCCGCGGTGACGTGGGAGGACGCCGAGCCGTTCGTCTACCCCGATGGCACGGCGGTGTCGCTCCGCCGGCCACGCATTGACCTGGTCGACCTGACCCACGGCCCGCTCGGGCCCGACACCATGATGTCGGCCCGCGTGGCCAACGCGGTCTTCGGCCTGGGGCTGCTGGAGGCGGTGCCCGAGGCCGACATCGTCGCGCGGGCCGACCCCGACGACGCGGACGGCGACGGCATCTCGGGCCGCGTGAACCGGGTGTGGGACCACGACGCGCAGGCGTGGGCGCTGGGCCGCTTCGGGTGGAAGGCCAACCAGCCCACGCTGCGGCAGCAGGCGGCGAGCGCGATGGCCGGCGACGTGGGCATCACCAGCGAGCACTTTGCCGGCGGCAACTTCACCGCCGCGCAGACCGACGCGGCCGCGTTGCCCGACGGCCGCGACGCCGAGGGTGTTGAGTTGTCGAGCAAGCAGCTGGACCGGCTGACGTTCTATCTGCAGACCCTCGCGGTGCCGGCGCAGCGCGACGCCGACGACCCGGCCGTGCGGCGCGGCGCACAGGGTTTCGTGGCCGCGGGCTGCAACGCGTGCCACGCGGCGGTCATGCGGACCGGTCCGTCCGCCGCCCACGACGTGCTGGCGGGCCAGACGTTCGCCCCGTACACCGACCTGCTGCTGCACGACATGGGCCCGGGCCTGGCGGACGGCCGACCCGACGGGCGGGCGAGCGGCCGCGAGTGGCGGACCCCGCCGTTGTGGGGACTGGGACTTCAAGAGCGGGTGAGCGGGCACACCTTCCTGCTGCACGACGGCCGCGCGCGGAACGCGGAGGAGGCGGTGCTGTGGCACGGCGGCGAGGCCGCGGCCGCGCGCGACCGGTTTGCGGGCCTGACCGCCGGTGAGCGGGCGGACGTGCTGGCGTTTCTCGGGTCGCTGTAAGGGCGGAATTAATTTCAGATTTTTGATTTCAGATTTCAGATGTGAAGAACAAGGCTCGGAAAGCGCACGGTTCCCATTCCCAAATCTGAAATCTGAAATTTGAAATCTGAAATCTGAAATCGTCCACCTCCCTTACAATTCCGCCCATGCCGGAAACCAAGCCGACCCCAGAAACCACCCCCTGGTACGCCGACGGGCTGCGCTTCAAATGCACCCAGTGCGGGGGCTGCTGCACCGGCGGCCCGGGCTACGTGTGGTTCGACGACGACGAGGCCGCGGCGATGGCCGAGGCCAAGGGCGTCGACAAGGCCGCGTTCTACGCGAAGTACGCGAAAAAGAAGCTGGGCCGCTGGTCGCTCGACGAGGTCCGCGTGGCCCGCGGGCAGTACGACTGCGTGTTCCTGGCCCGACCCGGCGGATTGGACAGCCCCGGACGCTGCACGATCTACGCCGACCGCCCGACGCAGTGCCGCACCTGGCCGTTCTGGGAATCGAACGTGAGCAGCCCCGAGGCCTGGGCCGAGGCCGCGGAGGACTGCCCGGGCATGAAGCTGCCCGACCAAAAGGGCGGCCATTTCGTGCCGCTGGAGGCCATCACCGTCGAGCTGCAACGCAACCCGGCGGGGCTCTGAGGTGCGGGGCCCGGTCGCCGCGAACACGCGACGGGACTGGGAAGGTTGGCGCGAGGCCGCCGCGCGTCCCGCGATCGATGAAGCGCTGCGTGCGCTCTACGCAGACGTGGACGCCGCCATCGCCGAACGCGGGCCGACGTGCTGGACCAGCGGGAAGTGCTGCAAGTTCGATTCGTTCGGTCACCGGCTGTACGTCACGGCATTGGAAGTGGCGTGGTTCCTGCGGCAGATCGACACCGGTGAACCGGCCTCTGCCGGCGACGACGCGGACCGCGGCATCCGGCTGCCTCAGCTGGCCGAGACCGCCGGCGCGTGTCCCTACCAGATCGCGGGCCGGTGCAGCACGCACGCGGTCCGCCCGCTGGGCTGCCGGATTTTCTTCTGCCAGGCGGGCACCGAGGACTGGCAGCAGGACCTGTACGAATCGTTTCTGACCCGCCTCCGTGTCCTGCACGAACGCCACGGGGTGGACTACCGCTACCTCGACTGGATCGCGGGCCTGGAGGCCGCGGGCGCGTCGACGTCGTGACGCTCCGCCGATCGGTCCCTGACGATCGATTTACACCAAGGTTCGTCCCGCGACCCGATGCCGCTCACTTCTCGCGCTGCCGCCCCCGCTGCCGCCCCCGCTGCCGGCCATGCCCCCACGCTGCGACGGCCTGATCCGGGACTGACGGACGTTGCCGCTCTGCCACCCAGCGCGTAGGATCACGGTGAGGCCGAGGGGCCGATCGGCTCGGCCTTGCAATTCGTTTTTTGGTGAGATCCGTATGGCGGCCAGCAGTTACCCGGACCCGAAAGACCACCCCGAGCTGATGCTCTCGATCCGCACGGCGCTGAACAAGATCCCCAACGGGCTGTTCGTGCTGACGGCGGAGCACGAAGAACGGCGGGGCGGCATGGTGGTGTCGTGGGTGCAGCAGGTCTGCGACACCCCGCCCATGGTCAGCGTGGCGATCGAGAAGGGCAAGGCGATCATGCCGCTCATCAGCGAGTCGCGGCGTTTCGCGCTGTGCCAGCTGAGCGCCAACGACCGGCTGATGCAGCGCAAGTTCGCCAAAGATTCCGAGCTGAACGAGGACCCTTTTCTGGGATTCAACCTGCGCAAGAGCGTGCTGGGCAAGCTGCCCATCATGTCCGAGTCGATGGCCTACCTGGAGTGCGAGCTGTCGTGCCACATGGATGTTGAAGGCGACCACGACCTTTTTGTGGGCGTGATCGTCGGCGGCGCCACCAACGGCCGCGGTGACGAGCCGCTGGTGCGGTACACGCCGATCCCGGACATGAAGGACCCCGGCAAGCACGAGGACGCCGGCAAGGCGAAGGGCTGATTCGGTCCTCGGCCGCGGCCGGCCAAGGGTAGGGCCGGGCCGGGCTAAACTGCCCGCATGAACCCGGCCTCCCCGATCCCGACCGCACCCACCACCATCGACGACCCCGTCAACGCCGCCATCCTCGCGGTGTCCGAAGACCGCGTGCAGGGCTTTGTCCGCCGGCCGCTCCACGCGATTGCCGACGCCAGCGGTCAGCCGGTCGCCGTCGTCATCGAACGCATCGCCGCCATGCTGCGGGCCGGCACCATCCGACGGGTGCGGCAGACGCTGCTGGCCACCAGCCTGGCTCCCGGCGCCCTGGTCGCGTGGAAGGTGCCGCCCAGGAAGCTGAACGCGGCCTTCGAGTTCATGTTCAGGCAGGACCCGTTTTCGGGCCACATCGTGCTGCGGACCACCGACAAGGAGACGCCCGGCAGCCAGTACAAGCTGTGGACCACGCTGAAGGTGCCGCGACCGTATTCGATGGACGATCACTGCGCCCACCTGATGGAGGCGACCGGGGCCGAGGGCTACAAGCTGCTACCCGCGAAACGGCTGTTCGCGCTGGGCGTGGGCCACGTGCGGCGGCGCCAGCTCGAGCCGGGTGACCGCACCGACGAGCCGGGCCGCGTGCTCGATACGCAGATCGTGGACCTGAACGACCGCGAGTGGCAAGTGCTGATCGCGCTCAAGCGCGACTTTGAACCCGACGAGCTGGTCGAAGAGACCTGGGCCGCGCGGGCCGAAGAGGCCGGCGAGACGCTGGACGACTTCTGCGCCGTGGCCGAGAGCCTGAACGAACGCCGCGTGATCGGCCGCTTCTCGACCTTCCTCGAACACGTCAAACGCCACAAAGACGGCCAGCGCGTCACCAAGTTCAACGCGCTCTACCACTGGCGCGTGCCCGATGGGCTCGAGCTCGCCGCGGGCGTCGAGGTCGGCCGCCACCACTGCATGACGCACGCCTACTGGCGTGAGGGCGGGCCCGAGTTCAGCAACGTGAACATCATGGGCGTGAGCCACGGCACCGAGAAAGCGCGCGTGCTGGAGCACAAGGCCGCGATCGATGCGCACCTGGAAGAGGCGGGCATCCCCGTGAGCTACACCAACGTGTTCTGGGGCGGCCGCAGCGAGATCACGCCCAGCGAGATCAGCCCGATCGCGTACCGGGCGTGGGCGGCGGGACGGGGGATTGCGGGGTTGTAGGCGGCGCGGGCGTGAGTTGATGCGGAATCGTTGAGTTTCAGTCGAAGGGGTAGCGGGTACAATTCAGGTATGGAAACTCAGGAAGAACTGCTCAAGCGGATCGAGATCATCCCCGGACTGCGGAGCGGGCAGCCGTGTATCCGCGGGATGAGGTTGTGCGTCCACGACGTTCTGGGGTACCTCGCGGGCGGGATGACCGTGGAGGAGGTATTGGAAGATTTTCCCGAACTGGAACCGGATGATATCCGCGCTTGTTTCGCCTTCGCTGCGCTTCGGGAAGTCCGCACGATGGGTCGTACCGGTTGAAGCTGTTTGTCGATGAGAACCTGTTGCGAAGACTTCCTGATCTTCTGGGCGCTGATTTCAAGGGTTCGGTGTCCGTTGCGGGTCTTGACTTGCTGGGAACACCGGACGACGAGATCTGGAGGTTCGCGGGTGATCGTGGATACGTCATCATCACGAAAGACCGCGACTTCGTCGATCTCAGCGCTTTGTATGGACCGCCCCCCAAGGTGATCCGGGTGCTTATTCCCAACGGTTCCACGCAAGCGGTGGTCCAGCTTGTTCGGGAATCGCGTGAGCTTATCGACGCGTTTGCGGCGTCGCCGACGGCCGGGATTCTTTACCTTCCGTGACCGACCCCAAACGCTACAAGCTCACCGTCGCCTACGACGGCACCGCCTTCCACGGCTGGCAGCGGCAGGAGCCGCTGGGACAGCCCGTGCTGCGCACCGCGCAGGGCGTGCTGGAAGACGCGCTGGTGCGCGTGCTGCGCCAGCCGCGCGAAGCGTTGGCCCTGCTCGGCGCCAGCCGCACCGACGCGGGCGTGCACGCCATCGGGCAGGTGTGCCACCTGAACACGACCAGCCCCATCCCGCCCGAGCGGATGGTGCGGGCGATCAACAGCCGGCTGCCCGACGACCTGGAGGTGCGGGCGGCCGAGGTGGTGGACCTCTCGTTTGACGCGATCCGCGACGCGACCGACAAGCAGTACCGCTACCGGATCTTTGACGCGCCGTTCCGCCCGCTGGGGCTTCGGAATCTTGTGTACCAGCACCCGATGCGGCCGTCGTTCAACGTGATGCGCATGAACGACGGCGCGCGGCGGCTGGTGGGCACGCACGACGTCGAAGGGTTTGCCGCGGTGGCCCACGGCCGGGCGACCACGGTGCGCACGGTGCACGGGTGTTGCGTCGAAGAACACCCGATCCCCGCGGGGCTGGCGGGCAAGGGCGCCGCGGGCCGCGAGCTGCACGTGGTGATCTCGGGCAGCGGGTTTCTCTACAACATGGTCCGCATTGTGGCCGGCACGCTGGTGGAGGTGGGGCGCGGGGCGATGGAGCCGGAACGCATCGACGAGGTGCTGGCCACGCAGGAGCGGCGGCTGGCGGGTCCGACGCTGCCGGCGATGGGGTTGTGTCTGGAGTGGGTGGCGTATGGGGAAGTTCGAAGTTCGAAGTTCGAAGTTCGAAGTTCCGAGAAAGAGGGGTGAATCGTGGTTCAGATCGGTTGTCTTGTTGGCTTCTACTTCGTACTTCGGACTTCGGACTTCGCACTTTGAAGATCCTTCACGTCATCACGCGGCTGATCCTGGGCGGGGCCCAGCAGAACACGGTGATGTCGTGCGCGGCGCAGGTGGCGGCGGGGCACGACGTACATCTGGCCTACGGGCCGATCTTCGGGCCCGAGGGGTCGATGCTGGCGGAGGCCGAGGCCAGCGGGGCGACGCTGCACGAGATCCCGTCGCTGGTGCGGGAGCTGGCGCCGGTGCCGGACTTTCGTTGCTACCGGGCCTTGCGGCAGCTGGTGCAGCAGGTGCGGCCCGACGTGGTGCATTCGCATTCGAGCAAGGCGGGGGTTCTGGTGCGTGGGGCGGCTTGGGCGGAAACGCAGACGAACTTCTGGGGGCACGCGGCGGACATGACGCTGCCCGAAACACGCGTGATCCACACCGTCCACGGCCTGCCCTTCCACGACCACCAGCCGCGGCTGAAGCACCGGCTGTACGTGGGGCTGGAGCGCTGGGCGGCGAAGCGGTGCCACCACCTGGTGGCGATCACGCCCGAGATGGTGAACGCCTTCGTGGACAAGCAGATCGCGCCGCGGGAGAAGTTCACGGTGATCCCCAGCGGGGTGGACGTGGCCGCGTTCGCGGCCCGGCCCGAAGCACGCGCGGCCACACGGGCGCGGCTGGGGATACCCGACGACGCGTACGTGGTGGGGCACGTGGGGCGGCTGGATCCGCTGAAGGGGCATGCGGACCTGCTGGACGTGCTGCCGCGGCTGCGGGAAGAAGGGCGGGACGTGTGGCTGCTGTTCGTCGGCGACGGGTTCGGCCGCGCGGCGGTGGAAGGCCACGTCCACATGAAGCAGGGGCGGACCGTCATCACCGGCCGGGTCGATCTGGCGGACGTGCCGGGATGCCTGGCCGCGATGGACGTGATGACCTTGCCGTCGTATCAGGAGGGGCAGAGCCGCACGCTGGTCGAGGCGCAGCTGTCCGAGCTGCCGACGGTGGCCTACGCGACCGGCGGCATCCCGAGCGTGATGGGCGGCGGCGCGGCGGGCCGGCTGGTGCCGACGGGGGACAAGGACGCCCTGGCGGAGGCGGTGCTCGCGCTGATGGCGGATCCGCAGGTCGCGGCAGCGTTGGCGGCGGCGGGGCGGGCGCACGCGGTGGAGCATTTCGGGGCCGAGAAGATGCACGCGGAACTGTTGGAGTTGTATGAACGGTTGGTGCACACTGCCGATCGGACTGACCCGCATACTCAAAAGTCCCGGTAGGGCGAGGCTCCGACGAGCCGCGCGTACCATGGGACCGGCGGCTCGCCAGAGGCTCGCCCTACCGACCGAACGACTTGAATTGATTCGTAAGAAGGCCAACGAAATGAATGTGCTTGTGGTCGGACCCCACCCCGACGACCAGGAACTCGGCATGGGCGGCACGATTGCGCGGCTGCTGTCGCAGGGTCACCGCGTGCTGATCCTGGACATGACCAACGGCGAACCCACGCCGCTGGGCTCACCCGAGCAACGCGAAAAAGAATGGAACGCGGCGCTGGACATCTTCCGCGGCCGCTGCGCGAACGGGGGCGTGGTGGACCGCCAGCTGCTTGGCCTGCCCAACCGCTGCGTCGAGCACACGATCGCGAACCGGCACGCGGTCGCGGGCGTGATGCGGGAGTTTCAGGCCGAATTGGTGTTCCTGCCGTTTGAAGAAGACGCCCACCCCGACCACCGCGCGGTGACACGGATCGTCGAGGACGCCCGCTTCGACGCGAAGCTGAGCCGCATCGAGCTGCCCGGCGCGCCGTGCTACCCCAAGTGGATGATCTACTACTACTGCACCCACCTTCGCTGGGTGGCCAATCCGACCTTCTGCATGGCGATCAGCGAGGAAGAGATGGACGTGAAGGAGGCGGCGATCAAGGCCTATCGCACGCAGTTTGTGCTTCCGGAAAAAAACCGCCGGGTGGTGGAGTTCGTACGCGAGATGAACGGGTACATGGGCAGCCGCATCGGGGTGCGATACGCAGAGCCCTTCTTTACGAAGGAGCCGTTGGGATTGACGGGGGTGGCAGAGCTGGCTTAGCCGCCGGTTGAAGTGCCCGCCTGCCGTCGTGTGGCGGCGGTCTCACAGCGAACCGCCGCTCGCCTCGCCGCCCCGACTCTCCGCCGCGGCGGCCGGGACGCGTCGTGCCCTCTCGCAAGCGGCGGTTGTCGCTCACTCGCGGCGCAGGTGGGGTCGTTCGACCCCTCGCCGGAAGGGGCCTTCCCGAACGAGGCCGCGGGCGGGCGACGCAACTCAGGTTTTTCCTGACGTGCGCCCGGGTTGGGAGTTTCGGCAAGCGGCGGTAAGGTGTACGACGACTTTTCTGACGGCGGCGTTCCAAGTCCATCCCGACGGGGTGCAACGCCGCCGCGCAAGTATCACTTACCGGGAGCGTTCACGATGGATTTGACGAAAAGATGTTTGGCCGAAGGTGTCGGCACGTTTTGGCTGGTTTTCGGCGGCTGCGGCAGCGCAGTGCTGGCCGCCGGCTTCCCTGAGGTAGGCATCGGTCTGTTGGGGGTGTCGCTGGCCTTCGGGCTGACGGTGCTGACGATGGCCTTCGCGATCGGGCACATCTCGGGGTGCCATTTGAACCCGGCGGTGACGCTGGGGCTGGTGGTGGCCAAACGGTTTCCCGCGGCGGAACTGGTTGGGTACTGGATCGCGCAGGTGATCGGCGGCTGTGCCGCCGCGGGCGTGCTTTATGTGATCGCCAGCGGACAGGCCGACTGGTCGGCGTCGGAGACAGGCTTCGCGGCCAACGGCTACGGGGCGCACTCGCCCGGCGGCTTCACCATGCTGTCGGCCCTGGTGGCCGAGGTGGTGTTGACCGCGATGTTCCTGATCGTGATCCTGGGCGCGACCGACGTGCGGGCGCCCAAGGGCTTTGCCCCGATCGCGATCGGGCTGTGCCTGACGCTGATCCACCTGATCGGGATCCCGGTGACCAACCTGTCGGTCAACCCGGCCCGCAGCACCGGCCCCGCGTTGTTTGTCGGGGGCTGGGCGATCGCGCAGCTGTGGCTCTTCTGGCTGGCCCCGCTGGTGGGCGCGGCGATCGGCGGCGTGATTCACCTGTCGCTGTTTGCCCAGGCCGAGGAAGACGCCGACAAGGCGGTCAACGCGGGCAAAGAGGTGTTGCCGAATACCGAGGCCTGAGCGGCCTGTTTCCGCGGCCGTGCGCGGCGGAGCACATCCCGCTGCCTGCCCTCCCCTTCGGGGCCCGCCTCCTCCGGGAGGCGGGCCTTTTTAGCGCGCGGCTTAAGGAGGGTTTCGGCGATATTCGTGGCAGACAAACGACAGACGCTCAGGACTCGCGTGGCCGGGAGTGCTCGGCGGGCATCGCCCGCGGCGGTCGAGAAGGCAGGGTTGCGTCCGGCTCTGTGGACGCGACCCTGGCGCAGAGCCGCCACCCGCCTCAGCGGTAAACGATGTCGTAGGTCAGGTCACCCGCGCCGTCGCGCTGCCAGATCAGGTTGGGCTCGGGCGCCAGGCCCGGGGCGGCAATCCGGGGCGGCAGGCCGTAGCCGCTGGGTTCCAGCAGCTCGAACCGTGACACCTCGCCGCCGGGGCGGGTGTAGGTAAACAGCGCGGGCTGGTCGGCGCTGTACTCCAGCTGCAGCTGGTGTACGGTGCGGGTGATCGCGAAGCCGCGCTCCCGCAAGTCGGCCTGCAGCCGATCCAGGTCGCGGGGCATGGCTTCTCGACGGGATGACTTATAGGCCAGGGCCTCGGCCAGAAAGGCCAGTCGGCCCGCGGCCACGGTGACCGCGTCGGGCAGCTGCTGAGCGGCGTAGCGCTTCCAGCCGGCTTCCAGCTGCCGGGCGGTGTCTCGGCCGAACGCCCGCGTGAAGGCATCGTCGTGTTCAAGCCCCTCACCCAGCAGCCCCAGATAGCGTTCGAAGGCGGGCTGGTTCGCGCCGTGCTCGCCGTGGATGAGGTAGTACACCAGCGACCAGGCCTGGGCGTAGAGCAGCCCGGCACGGGTCTCGTCGGTCGTCAGGGTGCGGTGCCAGTCGTGGCCGTGCAGCGCAAACAGGCTGGCCAGCGGCAGGGCGGTGCCGTCCTGCAACGCGGTGCGGACAAGCGTGATGCGGTCGGGGTCGGCCAGGCCGAGCGAGAAGCCGCGTTCAAGCAGCACGGCGTCTTCAAAGTACTGCGCCAGGCCCTCGTTCATCCACGCGGGCAGGCGGCGGCCGAAGTGGTCGAAGGCGAACTGGTGGAAGCCCTCGTGCTGCAGCGTGCGCCGGGTGGTGGCGCGGCTGCGGCCGTCGGCCCAGGTCGCCACGCCGCGGTGGTCGCGGGTGACGAAGAACATGCCGCCGGAGTTCTGCGCGGCCACGCCGACGCGCTGCATAAAGCGGTGGTAGCGCTCTTCGGTGCTGAGCAGGTACAACGGCAAGCCCGTCTCGGGGTCGACAGCGCCCAGCGTCCGCAGCCGGCTGAAGCGCCGCTCGTACTGGTCGAACAGCAGGTCCATGTGCCGCCCGAAGGGCACGGTCTGCCGCCGCGAGAGGTCGGTGTGGATGTGGTAGTGGGCCGAGGCGAAGACGCTGAGGTGGTCGTCGGCGGCGGCGGCGGGCGCCCACGTGAGCAGGACCAGCGCCCACGCGGCAAAAGCTTTCAGAAAACGTCCGCGGCGGGCCATGACGGCCTATCGGCGGCTGCGGGGGTGTCCTGCACGGGGTGGCGGGGCGGCCGATAAGCCGTGGCATTTCGACACGTTTCACCGCAGGTTAAGATGCTTTACCACCTTCTTCCGTTTTTACGCCTGCGTTCCCGAGGTTCTGATGATCTGTCGCACCCCATCCCGTGTCACCCTGATCGCGGCCGCGCTCGGCCCGGCGCTCGCCGGATCGCCCGCCCACGCCGAGCCCGTGCGGGTGACCGTTGATCCGCACACGACCCGCTCGGTGGACGGGGTGAGCGAGCTGGACCGCCACGTCTACTTCAGTCTGTGCGACCAAGGTACGGACTTCGACCGCCGCATCCGGTCCGACGAGCGGATGCGTTACCTCTTGGACGACCTGGACGCGGGGTTCGGCCGGCGGCTGGGACCGGTCAAGGGGCTGTGGACCTGGCGCAAGGCGATCAAGGAAGACCCGGACCGGCCGGGTTTTGCCGATCTCAAGACGTTGCGGGCGCACCTTAAGAAGTCGGTCAAGCCCCCGGCCAAGGCGTTGGCTGTGCTGGCCGAAGGAAAGATGGAGGTCGCCGCCCACGGGCAGCACAACGGCTTCCCGCCTTTCATGGGCGAGTTCTACACCGAGCAGATCGAGAAAAAGGGCCGCGGGGAGTACCTGCCGCAGCACATCGAAGCCTCCGCCGAGCTCGCGGCGGTTGTCATGGCCGAGGCCTACACCGACTTCGACCGGCCCCGTTTCTACGAGCCGCTGAACGAGCCGCACTGGTCGTACCACGGCACCGAGCACCTGGCCGACTGGCACGTCGCGGTGCACAAGGCGGTGAAGGCGGCGGCGCCGTCGGTCAAGGTGGGCGGCTACTGCAGCTCGGTGGCCTACTTCTACCGCCGCAATTTCGGCGCGTTCAACGGCCTGCGCGGCTTCATCGACCGCACCGGGGCCGGCCTCGATTTCTACTCGTTTCACGTGTACGACTACATGAACTGGGACGGTGAGGGCTTCCGCGGCCGGGTGACCGGCGGTCTGCCGCTGGAGGGGGTGCTGGACCTCGTGCAGAACCACGCCGTGAACGCGCACGGACGCGAGCTGGACCTGGTGGTCAGCGAGCACGGCAGCTACATCACCGGCGGCAGCGGGCCCAAGGCCGACGAGGTGGGCGCGCTGCTGGGCAAGAAGCACTTCCCGGAGCTGGAGGGCTTCGAGCGGACGATGCGCGAGCGGTCGGTGTCGGACTTCATCCTGGTGAACGGGGTGATCCGCAACACGCTGACGTTCATGGACCACCCGCAGGTGCTCAAGGCCGTGCCGTTCATCCTGCCCGAGTCGATGGGCTGGGACCCGACGTACTACTCGGTGCTGTACGTGCCGCGCGACTTCACCGACAAGAACGACTGGGTGGAGACGCGGAACCTCGACTTCTACAAGCTGTTCCGCGACCTGCGGGGCCGGCGGGTGGTCGTGCGGGCCGGCGACCCGGACGTGCAGGCCCGGGCCTTCGTCGAGCACGACCGGCTGCAGGTGGTGCTGAACAACCTCGCCGAGGTGCCGCAGGCGCTGGACCTGGAGCTGCCGCCCGGGCACACGGCCGCCACGACGCGGCGCTTCGGCCGCAACGCCGACTTCACGCCGTACCTCATCGAAAACGATGGCGGCGGGGCGGGACCCCTGACCCTCGCGCCGCTCGAAACGGTGCTGGTGACCCTGACCTACCCCCAGCCGATCGCCGAGTCCGCGGCGGTTGAAGAGACGGCACACTACGGCGACCAGATCCAGGTGGTCTTGAAAGGCGAAGCGGTCGGGCGGTTCAAGGTCGAAACGCCGGGCGCGGCAGACGCGGCCTACGCCACGCTGCGGGTGGGGATCACCCGGCCGCCGGGCGCCGACCCCGGGCTGACGATCGTGCTGAACGGCCAGCGCCTGGACGCCCCGGTCGAGGACGCCGCGCCGCTGCTGGAGAGCGCCGAGGGCGGCAAGGGCGAGTTCGCATCGACCCGTATTGTGCCGGTGGATCCGGCGCTGCTCAAGGACCTCAACGAGGTGGAAGTACACTTCCCCGGCGACGAGGGCGGGGCGATCGGCGCGGTGGTGATTCGCTGCGCTCAAAAGCGCATACCGCAAAGCGCAAAGTGAAAATTAGACGCAAGCGGTGGGGGCAATCGGCTTGGTAGCAGTCGGTTTCAAATCCGCCCGTGGTCACCTGCAGCGCGCCGGGCGGGTTTGAAACCCGCCCCTACGCAGACGTTCGCGCCGGGGGTCGCCGGCGCGTCGTGATCGAAGCCAGCGCTACGCAGGCCCCCGCGAAGAACACGCCGCCGCCGACGTACATCAGGTGGATGGCCGCGGCGTTGACGTCGTATTCGCCCTGCTCGAAGAACACGCGGCCGGGGTCGATGCCCTGCCGCCCGGTCAGCCACAGCAGCAGCGGGTCGCCGCGGAAGTAGTCCGTGCGGATGTCGAACGACCAGACGAAGAGGTAGACCCCCGCGGCGGCGGCCAGCAATCCCAGCAGCAGCAGCCCGCGCCGCAGCGGTGCGGGGGGCAGGGCGGGACGACGCATCAGGCGTCCAGGTCCTGCCCGAACGCGATGTCGTGGTTGTCCAGGTCCTGGATGCCGAACTCCCGGCAGTTCCACGGCTGGTCGCACAACCCGTAGTCGATCGTCGCCCCCGCCGCGACGAACTCTTTGTGCAGCGCGTCCGCGTCGTCCACCCAGAAGTACGCGTCCCACAGCTGGTCTTCGACCGTCCAGTTGGGCTGGATCTTCTCGACGTGGTCGGTCTGCTTCAGCATCAGGCACAGGTGGTCGCGCCAGACCATGCAGAAGCGCTCCGGCTCGCCCCAGAACCGGTCGTAGCCGAACCCGCACCGGTCGCGGAAGTAGTCCGCCGACGCGTGAACGTCGCGGACGAGCAGGACCGGCGCGGAGGTGAGGAGTTTGGGCATGGGGCGGAGGGATGGGTGCAGGGGCGGGTTTCAAACCCGCCCTCGCGTCGCGGGTCGGGCAGGCGTCCCCGCGTGGCGTCGATGATACCGCCCCGGATCTGCGCCCCGGCGCGTCACGCCCGCAAGCCCCGCCCCGTGCTCACCCGTCCTTGCCGGCCGGCCGCCGGGCCGCACCTCGGCAACTCCCGCGGACGGTCCCGCCGCCCGTCCGATCGCGCACGCGAATCGATTCCTGCCACCTTTTCCGGTGCCACCTTTTCCGGTGCCGTTTGGGGCGGTGCCTTGCAAGCCTAGGCCCCAGTCCTGCCTGGCCCTCAGTCCTACCCAATTTCGGTAAAGTAGGGCACGGCACGGACGCCACAGCCCCGGAAGTTTTGGAGTCCACCATGCCCGACGTCTCTTGGCAACCGACACAGATTCTCGATTTCATCCGGCAGGTAGGCAGCAGCACGGGGCCCTGTGTGGTCAACACCGACTCCGGCCGCGCCTACGTCAAAGCGCCGCAGAACAACGAAGGCCCCCACGCGCTGGTCTGCGACTGGCTGGGCACCTATCTAGCCCGCTGGTTCGGGCTGCCGTGCTTCGAGACCGCCATCGTGGAACACGATGGGATCACCGATCTCCCGCTGAAGTCAGGGGGCGTCGCTGAAGCCGGGCCGGTCTTTGCCACCCGCGAGGTCTTCGGCGAGCAGTGGGACGGAAAAGCCGCATCGCTGGATCGACTGGTGAACCCTGACGATCTGACGCGGCTTGTGCTATTCGACACCTGGATCCGAAACCGCGACCGATACCGGCCAGCCCGCGGGCAGGAACCCGCCCGGATTAACTTGGGGAACGTGTTTCTGGCCAAAGCCGGCCCCGGCCGCCCGGCGGCTACTCGGCTGATGGCCATTGACCACACCCACGTCTTCTCACGCGGCGCCGAACTGACCCGGGGGCTCTCTGACTTGTCGGAAATGCAGGACGAGACCGTCTACGGGCTTTTCCCGGCCTTCTTCGACCGGCTGCGGCGTCCCGCGTTCGACCTGGGGGTCGGCCGGCTGAGAGAGTTCTCGCCCAAAACGATCCGGGAGCCGCTGGATCAGGTCCCGGAGGCGTGGCAACTCGGCTTCGAGATGCGCAAGACCCTGACCGAGTTTCTTTCCCGCCGAGCCGCTTACGTCGCCGATACCATAGAAAACGCACTGGGCCGACACATGCCGGCTTCCAGCCTCTTTCCTGACCCCAACACCGGTGTCTGATGCCTGATCACAAAGGCCACTACAGCATCCTCCAGTATTGCCCAGACCCGGCTCGCGCCGAGGCGGTCAACCTCGGCGTCGCCCTGATCTGCCCCACCCTGGGATTCGCCGACGTACGGCTGCGCGAGAAGCACAAGCGGGTCGCAAAGGTGTTCGGGAAAGAAAGCTTTTCGCCCGAATGGCTCACCCAAGCCGCCGAAGGCGTGGCGACCCGCGTCCGCGGGCTCGCGGGTAAGTCCGTTGAAGACCTCGAAGCGTTCATCGCGACCCGCGGCAACGCGCTGCTGCTTACGGCGCAGCGTTCGACGCGGGTGGTTGGCGGCGATACGTCGGCCGCGATCGAACGTCTGTACCGCGACCTTGTCGCCGATGTTGCGGTGCCGGAGGTCTCGGCGGCGTCGCGAGCGCCAACGTCCGATGGCCTCAAGCCGCGGCTGCAGCGAGCGTTTTCCCGTCCGACGCTGGCTGACCGCGTGGAGTCGGACCAAGCCGTCATGGTGCCCGGTGCGGGGACGCGACTGGACGGGTTATACGCCTTTCAGAACGGCAGACTGAATTACGTGCTGGCCAAAACGTTTAAGGAAAAGCCCGTCGAGCAGGCCCTCATCTACGCCGGCTACGACGAACTACTGCGTAAGCATCCCGATACGGAGCAGCGTGAACGAGGACTTATTTTGGTGGCCGAGATTGGTCGCAAGCGAGAGCTGGACGAGCTGCGGCGGCGGGTTTCGGAAACGCTGAAGGACCTGCAGACCCGCGTGGTGTGGGGTGACGAGATCGACGCGTTTGCGGATGAGGTCGAGCGGGAAGCGCATTGACGTCCTGCTCGGGCCCTTTCGGGCGTCGAGTCGATTTGGGATCTCGAATCACATCTCCCGCACTTCCAGCCCCGACTCCACGCTCTTTAACGTCGCGAAGATCCCTTCGATCACCTCGGGCTTGCCGTCAAACAGGGCGTCGGGTCCGCCGGAATCGAGGTTGCTGAAGGGGGATTCGTAGAGCGCCGCCGCCTCCATCACCCCCCGGGCGGTGAGCTGGTCGATCACCATCTCGACAAAACGGATCTGCGGGGGCGTCAGGCTGCGGTCGTTCAGAAACGTTGAGAATGCGTCCTGGGCGGCGGCGCGGTCCATGCCGACCATGCTGCGGACGAAGTGGGCCAGCGACGGGGCGCCGCGGCGCACCAAGAGGTGCGACAGGAGGGTTTCGCCGTCTTCCTTCCCGATCGCCGTCAGCGTCTGCTCCAGGGCCTTGAGGTCGGTGCCGGTCAGCGGCTGGTTGGTGCGCAGGCGTTCGATCACGATGTGGTTCAGGTGCTGGTCGAGGTAGCTCTGCACCTTCTTCTCGTACTGGGCGCTGGTCATCCGCGGCATGTCGACGACCGTTTCCTCCCGCACCGACATCACCTCGTCTTCAAAGCTGGTGTAGACGATGTTCCGCTTCCGCTTGTCGAGGAACTGCACCAGCCCGCGCAGCCGCAGGCGCAGCTCTTCCAGTCCGTCCAGGCCGATGCCCTCCCAGAAGCCGGGCTCCTGCACCGCGGACAGGTAGGCCAGCTGCGCCTTCACCGCGGGGATCGCCGTCTTCTCTTCCAGCAGCACCGCGATCTCGACCACCCGCTGGCGGTGGGTCTCGAAGGTGGTCGCGTCGCCCTCGCTTCGGGCCAGCTGCAGGGTCAGCGCCTTGACGTCGAACATCCGCGACGCGAGGTCGTCGGTCTCCAGCTCGCTGGGCAGGCCCGCGACGTCTTGGTCCAGCGCGTCGCGGTCGGCCTCGCTCAGCCTGTCCCACGCCGCCCGCTTGCGAAATCGATCGACGGGGGCCTGCTTCATCCGCACGATGAAGTTCTCGGGGTTCATCGCCGCCACCTCCCGGTGCAGGTCGGCGATGAGTGACCCGGCGAGCTTCGCGTCCGGGTCCAGTTTGGGATCGGCCTGCACGTGCCCGAGCAGGCGGACCCGCGACCGGAACAGCCGCGTGCCCAGGGCCACGGCGTTGCCGCCCTCGATGCCGTCGGGGTGTTCTTTGAAGAAGTCGAAGTTGAAGCAGAAGTCGAACACCCGGAAGTCCCGCTTGTCGTCGCCGGGGCCGAACAGGTCGGGGCACAGCCGCGTGCCGCGGCCGAGCATCTGCCAGAACTTGGTCTTGGAATACACCGGCTTGAAGAACACCAGGTTCGCCACCTCGGGCACGTCGATGCCGGTGTCCAGCATGTCCACCGACACCGCGAGGTGCGGGCTGCTGTCCTTCTCGGAGAAGTCGTCCAGGATGCTCTGCGGGTACTTCGCGTAGGTGTCGATCACGCGGGCGAAGTGCCCCTTGTGGTGCGGGTAGTGGTGGTCGAAGCGCTCGACGATGAACTCGGCGTGGTCGTGGTTGCGGGCGAAGACGATCGTCTTGGCCAGCCGGTCGCCGCCCTCGACTTTGTGGCCGTGCTCCATCAGGTGCTGCAAGGCCTTGTCCACGGTGTCCTCGTTAAACAGCCAGTTGTTGACCGCGCTGGCGTTCACGCCGTCCGGCGTCGTTTCGGGGTCCTGGCTGTCGCCCCAGTCCAGGCTCTCCCACTGGGCCTTCTCGTCGTCGGTCAGGTCGTCGTAGTCGATGCCCTCGCGGGGGAAGCGCAGGTCCACCTGCTGCACGCGGGGCGGCACCAGAAAGCCGTCGGACACGGCCTTTTCCAGCTCGTAGGCGTCGGTGGGCTCGCCCGCCGGCAGGCCGAACAGCCGGTAGGTGTCGTGGTCCACGTGATCCCGTGGCGTGGCGGTCAGGCCCACCAGCAATGCGTCGAAGTAGCGGAAGATCGCCCCGTACTTCTGATACACGCTGCGGTGGGCCTCGTCGATCACGATCAGGTCGAAGTGCCCCACGCCGAAGCGGGCGGCGCTGCCTTTGGTCTCGTCGATCAGCCCCATCATCGTCGGGTAGGTACACACGTAGACCCGGCCCGACTTGTCCTTCTCGTTGACCAGGTTCACCGGGCTGGACTCGGGCAGGTGCTGCTTGAACGCGCCCGCGGCCTGCTTCACCAGCGACACGCGGTCGGCCAGGAACAGCGCCCGCTTCACCCAGCCCGCCCGCTGCAGCTGGTCCACCAGCGCGATGGCCACGCGGGTTTTGCCCGTGCCGGTGGCCATCACCAGCAGCGAGCGGCGCCGCTGGGCCTCGAACGCGCCGCCGATGCTCGCGATCGCCCGGTGGGCGTAGTAGCGCTCGACGATCTCTTTGTTGAGCGGCGTCGTCGCCAGCGGCTGGCGGGCCGTCCGGCGGACGATCAGCGAGGCCAGCTCGTCCTTCGTGTAGAAGCCGGCCACTTCGCGCGGCGGGTAGTTCAGGTCGTCCCACAAGTGGGTGGTGTACCCGTTGGTGTAGAAGATCAGCGGCCGCTGGCCGTGCATGGCCTCCAGGCAGTCGGCGTACAGCTTCGCCTGCTGCCGCCCGGCCTTGGGATCAACGATGGTTTTCTTGGCCTCGATGACGGCCAGCGGCTTGCCGTCGTCGCCCCACAGCACGTAGTCGACGAAGCCGGTGCCCGCGGCGTTGGGCATCCCGGTCACCGGGTACTCGCGGTCGCGGGGCTGGTCGAGCGTCCAGCCGGCCCGCTGCAGGGCCAGGTCGATGATGCGTTGCCGCGTGGCCGCCTCGTCCCAGTCGTGGGTGTCGGGGACGGCCAGGTTTTCGGCCTTGATCTCGGCCAGCCGGTCCCGCAGGGCCGTCAGCTCGGCGTCGAGTTCTTCGTTGGCCCGGGCCGACGCGTCGAGCTGGTCCCGCACCGCCTTGAGTTCGTCCAGGCTGGCGGCGGGCCCGGCGGTGTCATTGGGGATCAGCGTCTCGTCGTAGGCGTAGCCCGCGAGCTGCTCGGCCCCCTTGCGCAGGTAGGTGCGGCCCGCCCAGTACACCACGTGGGCCAGCTCGCGCATCACCATCAGCGCGTCGTCGGGGGTGGGGGCCTGCTTGCCGTGTACCGCCTTGTTGCCCGCCAGCCGCACGTATTCCGCCTTGGCGATGACGGCCGCGGGTACGAGGGCGGCAAAGCCCTCGCCGTTGATGTACCCGTCGAGGTTGGTCACCTTCGGCGGGCTGAGTGTCTTGTCCACCTTGTAGACGCGGCGGACCAGGCTTTCAAGGCAGTGCCGGGCGTGGAAGCACGCACCCCGCGGGTCGCGGCGAATGGCCCGCTCGGCGAGCGTGGCGCTCTCGGCGACGAAGGGGAACTCGTGGGTGAGGAAGGCGAAGTTGGCGGAGACATCCATGGGCTCAGAGCTCCCCCCGGAAGGCACGGGATTGGAGGGAGGCGAAGAGGGTGTCGAGTTCGGCGAGGTGGGTGCGATGGAAGGTTTTCTGCTGGTCGATCGCGTCAACGATGCCGGCGTAGCGGCTTTGCAGTGGGAGCGGCGGCAGCGGGAGCGGCAGGGCCTTGATGATGCCCATGTTTAGACCCGACATGATCGCTCCCTTGGCGTTTTTCTCCAGATAGTCGCGAGCAATCGGGTGCTGCAAAAAGTAGGACTTGAGGAAGGCCGGGAGACACTTGGCGTCATCCAACGTAATGCAACAGAGGTGCTTGGTGTTGATGGCGACGCCTACATCCGTCGGTACGATTGCGCACCTTCCGCAGGTTCCCATGATCGTGATGAGGACATCGTCCGGTTTCACTGTGTAGCGCCGTAGCTGCTCATACTTTTTCGGCGTGATGAAACGGGGCTCGCCCTTTTGAAACGTATTCTTCACGGCGTTGTCGATTCCAAGTACGCGGATGCCGTGATCGACGAACTCGCTGTGGAGCAACTGACTGCCGAATGGCCCGGTGCGAATGGAGCCCTTTGCTGAATGAACGGCATCCTCGACTGTCACCATTGGATACCCGTCGCCGACTGGATCGCCGAACATGTCGAGGAAGGTGGACTGGAGGAGGGTGTCGAGCTGGGCGAGGGACCCGCGACGCTTGGCCCGCAACGCGACCGCCGCATCCAGAATCCCCGCAATCCGCTTCTGCTCGGCGAGGGGCGGGAGGGGGATTTCTATTTCATTGAGTGTCTTGACCGAAAGATGCTTGACGGTGACGAAAGGCGTGGCGTCTTCAATGTCTTTCAGTGCGACTGGTAAAAATCTGCCGAGGTAGTCCCGATCGACTTTCTCAGAAATCGAGTCGATCTTGCAGACTCGCTGATTCAGCAGGGCTGATCCAGACCGCCACCTAGCGAGGTTGAACTCGCCGTCCATACCGATGAGGTAGTCACCTTCGGATACCACATACCGATCGTCGTATTCCCCGGAGTAGAACGTCTCTGAGCGGCCCCTTACAACGTCACGAATACGAATCACAGGTAGTCCTACACCGTCAGCGTTGAAGAACTTCGACTTGAACGCAAATCCGGAGAGAAAACTGGCGTGATTTCCAAGCCTGTCCAAAGTCATCCCAGCATCTCCTCCAACGCCTCACGCCCCTTCGCAATCTCCTTCTCCAACTTCGCCAGCCGCTTCAGAATCACCTTCGGCGGGTCGTACTCCACCGCCTCGTACACCACTTCCTTGTACCGGTTGATCGACAGGTCGTAGTCGTTCTCCGCGATCTCGGCCTTGGGCACGAGGAAGCTCGGGTCAGTCCGCTTGCGCTTCTTCTCGGCGCCGCGTTTGTTCCACCGGGCCAGGATGTCGGGCAGGTCGCTCTTGTCGGGCTGGGGGGTGCGTTTGTCGTCCAGCGAGTAGCCGTCGGCCTGCATGTCGTAGAACCAGACGTGGTCGGTGCCGCCCGAGTCGGTTTTGGTGAAAAACAAGATGGCGGTGGAGACGCCGGCGTAGGGCTTGAACACCCCCGAGGGCATGGAGACGATGCCGTCGAGCTTCTGGTCTTCGACCAGCATTTTACGCAGCGACTTGTGGGCCTTGCTCGAGCCGAAGAGCACGCCGTCGGGCACGATGACGGCGGCCCGGCCGCCGGTCTGAAGCAGCCGCAGGAAGAGCGCGAGGAAGAGCAGCTCGGTCTTCTTGGTTTTGACGACGCGCTGCAGGTCTTTGGCGGTGGACTCGTAGTCGAGGCTGCCGGCGAAGGGCGGGTTGGCCAGGATCAGCGAGTACTTCTCGGCCTCGTCGTCATCGGTCTGGGCCAGGGAGTCTTTGTAGCGGATGTCGGGGTTTTCGACGCCGTGCAGCAGCATGTTCATGCTGCCGATGCGGAGCATGGTGGTGTCGAAGTCGTAGCCGTGGAAGGTGCCGGAGTTGAACCGGCGGCGGGCCTTGGCGTCTCTGTAGATCGCGTCGCCGTGGTGCGCTTGCAGGTACTCCGACGCGGCGATCAGAAACCCCGCGGTGCCGCAGGCCGGGTCGCAGATCACGTCCTTCGGGGTGGGGGCGGTCATGTCGACCATGAGCTGGATGATGTGCCGCGGGGTGCGGAACTGACCGTTCTGCCCGGCGCTGGCGATCTTGCCCAGCATGTACTCGTACAGGTCGCCCTTGGTGTCTTTGTCGGCCATGTCGATGGCGTCGAGCTGGTCGACGACGTTGGCCAGCACCCGGGGCGTGGGCATCATGAAGAGGGCGTCCTTCATGTGGTGGGTGTAGGTGGAGGCGGCTTCGCCGTCGGCGTCGTGCTTGTCTGCGCCGAGCTGCTTCATGAAGGGGAAGACGCCGTCGCGGACAGTCTCGAACATGTCTTTGGGGGCGGATTCTTTGAAGCGCGACCAGCGGAGGGCGTCCTGGTCGGGGGCGAAGACGGGGTCTTCGACCGGTTTGCCCGTTCGGGCGGCCTTGGCTTCCTTCAGGGTGTGCAGCTCGTCGAGCCGCTTGATGAAGAGCAGGTAGGTGAGCTGCTCGATGACCGAGAGGGGGTTGGAGATGCCGCCCGACCACATGGTGTCCCAGACGCGGTCGACTTTGGATTTGAGGTCGCCGGTGATCATTGGGGTGTTCTTGGGGCGGGGGGACTAAGAGACGGGTGGGGTGGAGTTTACCGGGTAGGGGCGTGGGGGATGGCGGGTGTGGGTGCGGGCGTGAGTCGCTTGATTTCGGCCCTTCGGACCGACGACACCCGAGACGGCTATCCCACTGGAGGAAGGGGTACGGGGGTGTGATGGGGCGGGCGCGTCAACGAACACGCTGACGCGGGAACGACGGCCCGCGGGGTCGAGTCGCGGGTGATGGGTTTCGGCCTTGCGGGCCGACCACGGACGGGACGTCCGTGCCACTGGGTCACGGGTGCCACCCGGGCCGTGGGGTCGGCGGGGTAGCCCAGAAGGAATAGATGCGGGGTGTGGGGGCTGGGCCCCCGCGGCGGCCGGAAGGTCCGCTTGTCCCGCCGCTTTGGGCGGGATGAGTGGGGCGCACCGGACGCCCCGGCTATTTGCCCGCGTAATCAATAATGATCGCGATCTCGCTGCGCAGGTCTTTGCGGTGCACCACCCGGTCGACGAAGCCTTTTTCGAGCAGGAACTCGGCGGTCTGGAAGCCCTCGGGCAGCTCCTGCCGCACGGTGTTCGCAATCACCCGCGCCCCGGTGAAGCCGATGAGCGCTTTGTGCTCGGCAAGAATCACGTCGCCGAGCATGGCGAAGCTGGCGGCGGTGCCGCCGGTGGTGGGGTCGGTGAGCACGCTGATGTACAAGCCGCCGGCGTCGCCGTGGCGGGCGAGCGCGGCGCTGGTCTTGATCATCTGGCTGACGGCGAGGGTGGCTTCCTGCATGCGGGCGCCGCCGCCGGCGCAGAGGATGATCATGGGGCGGTCGAGGTCGGTGGCGAGCTCGATGGCGCGGGTGATTTTTTCGCCCACCACGCTGCCCATGCTGGCCATCATGAAGTCGGTGTTCATGATGGCGAGCACGACGCCGCGGCCTTTGATGAAGGCTTTGCCGGCGACCAGCGCGTCTCTGTGGCCGGTCTGCTGCTGGGCTTTTTCGTAGCGTTCTTTGTAGGGGATGCGGTCGACGAACTTGAGCGGGTCAAGCGGGGCGAGGTTTTCCCAGAGCGGCTCGAAGCTTTCGGGGTCGACCAGCTGCCGCACGCGGGCGTCGGCGCCCACGCGGTAGTGGTGCTGGCACTCGGGGCAGACGCGGAGGTTGTCTTCGACCTGCTTGCGGTAGGTGGTGGCTTCGCACTCGGGACACTTCTGCCACAGGCCTTCGGGCACGCCGGGGCGGGGGGATTCGCCGGGGTCTTTGATGTCGCGCCAGCTGCGCCGGCGGTCGCCGGTGAACGGGGGGGCGGGGGTGGCGCCGGGGGTGGCGCCGGCGGGCGTCTGGGTGGGCTTGGAGTCGGCGGTGGTTTTGGCCAAGGGGAGCTCCGAGGGGGCGCGGGCTGGCGGTCGGTCGGGCTGTCGGTCGGGCGGGCGATGCGGGGCTGAGCGGCATGAGGCCGCACGCCGGGTGGCGTGCAAGGCCCGGAACCGGGATTATACGGGGATACGCCAACCCCGGAGCCCCGAACGATGAACCTGACCCGACTGCCCGGCCCAGACGGCGCCCCGCACTTTGCCCGGGACCTGGGCGACGGGACGGCCCGCTGGCTGGCCCCCGGGCCGTGGCCGAAGCCCGAAACGGTGCGGGGCGCGGCGTTCCCGATCCCGGCCGATGAGCGGCTGGCGCCGATCGAGCCGCCGGACATCTTCTGCATCGGGCTGAACTACCGGCGGCACGCGGCGGAGATGGGCTCTGACCTGCCCGAGCACCCGGTGGTGTTTATGAAACCCGGCTCGGCGCTGAACCACCCCGGGGCCCCGATCGTGATCCCGGCGGGCGAGATGGACGGGCCTGAGACCGACAGCGAGGCGGAGCTGGCGGTGGTGATGGGGATGAAAAACGGGCGGCCGGCGCGGGACGTGAGCGTGGATGAGGCGTTGGACTACGTGCTGGGGTACACCTGCGGGAACGACGTGAGTGCGCGGCGCTGGCAGAAGCAAGGCGGCGGGGGGCAGTGGTGCCGCGGCAAGGGCTTCGATTCGTTCTGCCCGCTGGGGCCGGTGCTGGTGACGGCCGACGCGCTGGACCCGGGGAACCTGGCCATCACGGGGCGTCTGAACGGGGAGGTGATGCAGTCGAGCCACACCCGCGATCTGATTTTTTCGGTGGCGGAGATCGTGTCGTTCCTGAGCCGCGACACGACGCTGCGGCCGGGCAGCGTGATATTGACCGGCACGCCCGAGGGGGTGGGCGTGGCGCGGGATCCGCAGGTGTTTTTGCGGGACGGGGATGTGGTGGAGGTGGAGATTGAGGGGGTGGGGACGCTGCGGAATCCGGTGATCTCGGCGGAAACGCGGGCCGCGGCGGCGGGGGACGCTTGAGGGTTGTGGGGCGGTCCGGCGGTTTCGGCATTGCCTTCGATGCTAGGGAATGCAGCAGTGAGAGGCGGCCCCCGCCGCCGCGGCCCGCGTCACGGCACGAGGTAAAATGCCGGACGGTGCCGGGGGGCGTGAGCCGAAGAGAATGAGACGCGGGGCTTCATCGCATCACGGATCACGCACCACGGATCACAAGAGCGTCCCGAGCAACGTAACCAGAACCCGGGAAGCTCGACACCTTTGAAACTTCTCCAACCTCTCGACTGCATCGTGGCCGGCTCGTGCGTGGCGGACATCCTGTGCCGGCCGGTGGACCTGTCGCGCGCGGTGGGGCCCGGGGCGCACGTGGCCACCGAACCCGCGGCGCTGGCGCCCGGCGGGCTGACGGCCAACGCGGGGCTGACGCTGGCGCGGCTGGGGATGAAGACGGGCGTGTTCAGCCGGGTGGGGGACGACGCGTGGGGGGCCATGCTGCGCGAGACGTTCGAGCGTGAAGGCGTGGACACAACGGGCCTGGTGACGGCGCCCGGCGCGGCGACGTCGACGACGGTGGTGCTGGTGGACGGGGGCGGAGACATGGCCGGGGAGCGGGCTTTTCTGCACCACGCCGGGGCGCACCGGGACCTGCGGGCGGCGGACTATTTAAGGGGCGCGGCGCTGGGGCTGTTTGCGCGGTCGCGTTGGCTGCTGGTGGGGTACTACCCGCTGATGCCGGACCTGCAGGGCGATCTGCCGGAGGTGTTCGCGGCGGTGCGGGAGACGGGGTGCCGGGTGGCACTGGAAAGCGCGGGCGGCGAACGCGGGGGCTCGATGGATCCGCTGCGCGCGATCCTGCCGCTGGTGGATCTTTATGTGCCGTCGTTCGCCGAAGCGCGGAGCCAGACGGGGACGAACGATCCGCGGGCGATGATCGAGACGTTTCGTGCGTGCGGGTCGCCGGGGGTGTTGGGGGTGAAGCTCGGTGGAGAACGCGGGGTGCTGCTGCAGTCGGCGGACGGGGTGTTCGTGGAGGTGGCGAGTTGTGTGCCGCCGGGGCCGGTGGTGGACACGACCGGGGCGGGCGACTGCTTCGTGGCGGGGCTGATCGCGGCTTTGGGCGCGGGGGCGTCGCTCGAAGACGCGGGGCGGCTGGGGTGCGCGGTGGCGGCGTGCACGGTGGGCGTGGTGGGCGGGAGTGATCCCGCGCTGTCCACGGAAAAGGCCCGCCGGGTGGCGGGCCTTTGAGGGGTTTTCGTGGGGTCAGGGGAAGGCGGGCCTTCGGCTCGGCCCTGCGGGCCGACCACGGACGGGACGTCCGTGCCACTGAGACCTCGGTGCCGCTAAGTCACTGCGCTGCTCGTAGCGTTGCGGAAACCTTGGGCCGCGGCACGGTGGGTCCGCAGAGCCTTGACCCACCCTACGAAGCGGATCCCGAGCCGGCCGCAGGCCGGGTGATGCGGAAGGTCCGGTCGCCGCTTTGGGCGACCGGGGCGCCCCGCATCACTTGAGATCCGAAGGATCGTACGTCCACTGGTTCAGCGTCTTGGTCATGTCGACGATGCCGCCGTCGCCGAACCACAGCTTCAGCTCCCGCTCGGCGCTCTCGGGCGAGTCGCTGCCGTGCACCAGGTTGTTGCCGCCGGACATGCCGAAGTCGCCGCGGATGGTGCCGGGGGCGGCCTTCTGGCCGTTGGTGGCGCCGATGAGGTTGCGGCACACGGCGATGGCGTTGACGCCGCGGATGGCGAGCACCAGCACGGGCGAGCTGGTGACGAAGTTGAGCAGGCCGTCGTAAAAGGGCTTGCCCTCGTGCTCGGCGTAGTGCTGCTCGGCCGTGTCGCGGGGCACGTTCATCAGCTTCATGCCGACAAAGGTGAGGCCCTTGGATTCGAACCGGGCGAGGATCGGGGCGATGAGGCCGCGCTGGACGGCGTCGGGCTTGAGGAAGATGAGCGTGGTTTCCATGGGCGGGCGGGTCTCAATAGAGGGGAGGAGGGGGCAAAACCCCGGGTCGGCCCGGCGGTCGGCCCGGCGGTGGACGCCGGTGGGACACGGTTATCGACGCAACGGCGTCGGCCCGCAACCGGCCCGCCGGGAGGGGGGGGGCGTGAGGGCGTCGCCCGCCGTGCAGGCCAGCGGAGGGAGCCGGATCGGCCCGTGGGGCCTGCGGGCTTGAGTTTTTTCGGACCGGCCGCCACGCCGGCGTCGGGCGGGGGGTATCATACGGATTACCGGGGCCGCCCCGGACCCCGCAACGTGCGGCCACCCGCTGAGCTAAGTTTTGCACTGGCTCTTTCTTACGCCGTCTCCCCGCTGAAGGACGCAGCCCGGATGACCCCCGATCAGCCTCACGATCTCGCAAGCAACGACGCGGCTTTGTCGGACGGTGACCCGTTGCGCTCGGTCCGGCGGACCCGTCAGCACGCCTGGATCTTGGCGGGGGTGATCGGGTGCGTGTCGCTGGTGGTGGCCGGGGTGATTGTCAACGCGATGGTGCGCGGGCTCCGTGGCGGGGCCGAACGGATGGAGCTGATGTCGCTGGTGCCGGTGAGCGACGCCGCGGTGCTGGACGTCGCGCCCTCGCGGCCAGCGCCCTCGTTTGTGCCGCCGCCGACCGCCGCCGAACTCGCCGCCCAGGAGGCGGCGCTGCTGGCCGCGACCGAAGACGCCGGGCCCGCGCTGGGCACCGAGGTGGTGCTGGCCGAAACCCCGTCGGGCTCCATCGACGGCGCCCAGGAGCGGCCGGCGAACGTCCCCACCTTTGACGGCCGCCCCCTGCGGGCCGTGAAGACCATGCGGATGCTGACCACCGCGTACAGCCCCGATGAGCGGTCGTGCGGCGCCTTCGCCGACGGCATCACTGCGTCGGGCTACAGCGTGTGGACCAACGGCATGAAGCTGGTGGCGGCGGACACGAAGCTGCTGCCGTTCGGGACCATCATCTCGGTGCCGGGCTACCACGGCGGCCGCCCGGTGCCGGTGCTGGACCGCGGCGGGCGGATCAAGGGCGGGCGGCTGGACCTGCTGTATCCGACGCACGAGACGGCGCTGCAGTGGGGTGCGCAGCGGCTGGACGTGACGGTCTGGGAGTACGCGGACGCGGCGGGCGAGTAGTCGGCGGAAACACGGGGTGCGGGCGGGGGCGGCCTCGCCGAGGATGAGGGCGGGTGGAGGTTTCTGGAAACCCGGTGATGAGGACGGCCGTGACCGTGCGAGGGCCGCCCCCGCCCGCACCCCGTGTCACAGCACGAGCCGCATCGCGTGCGCGTGAAGACGTCGCTTGAGGGCATATTCGGATCACATCAGGTTCACACGCCGTCTTTTTTCCGGGGTGGCACTGGCGGCTTGCCCGCCAGTGGTCTCCCGGGGCACAAGGCGCACTGGCGGGCAAGCCGCCAGTGCCACGCGATTCAATCCGGGTGCCGTGGTCTGGGGTCTGCCGAAAGCCACGACCTCGTAAAGCACGACCACGCATCAACCCCCCGAGTCGGCCCCGGCGGGCCGACCCAGGTGATGCCTGCTACGCCCGAACACCCAGGCGTTGATGGGTATCCACCCCTGACACGACAACGCGGGTTGGCTTCCTGGTTCTCACGAGCCGCGACCGTGAGGGAGTCGCCCCTGGCCGCAGCGTCAGTTTCCTGCGAACGACAAGCCGCGGGACGACTCCCTTAAGGTCGCAACTCGTTCGAATCACCGAACCTTACGCTGCCAAATGCCTGATCAGCCCCGTGTCACGACATCCCGCGTTGTCGTGCTAAGACACGGCGTAGTCACCGAAGCACTGCTTCAAGCTCGGCCCACGGCTCGCTCTCCATCGACCATGGGGCACGTTCGCGACGCTGGGACGTTCGCCCCAATACGTCGCCCCGCCCGTCACACCTCTTGCGTCGGGGAATTGCCCCCCCTAGGCTTCCCGCGTGCCTGAAGCCAACGACACGTCCGAAACCGATCAAGCCACGACATCGGACCGACCGGCCACGCGGACGCGATCATCGGACGAGGGCGTCCCGGTGTGGCTGGCGCTCGTCGGCGGCCTGTTCTTCGGGGCGCTGGGCTGCGCGCTGGTGCTGCGGTTTGCCTTGGGCTGGATGGCGCCGGACACCGACGCGTCGGCGGGCGGGCCGCCCGGAGACGGCGGGGGCGGGCCGCCGCCCGCGTCGGTCAACGTGGGCGTGGTGGAGGTCACGCCGCTGCGCGAGCGGGTGAGCCTAGTGGGTCGGCTGGAAGAGGTGCGTCGGGTGACGGTGACCGCCGAGGTGGAGGGGCGCATCGTCGCCCTGGCGGTGCGGGAGGGCGACGCGGTGGTCGGGGGCGAGACGGCCATCGCGTCGATCGACCGGGTGTGGGCCGACCTGGCGCTGCGTTCGGCGGAGGCGGAGCTGGCGGCGGCGACGGCCGAGCTGACCCAGGCCCGCAGCAATCTGGACCAGCTCGAGCGGCTGGCCGAGGCCAGCTCGGCCAAGGACAAAGAGGTCGAGGACCAGCGCACGCGGGTGGCCGAGCGCAGTGCGCGGGTGGACGAGCTGACGGCCGACCGCGACCGCGCGGCGGTGGAGCTGGAGCGGACCGACGTGGTGGCGCCCTTCGACGGCGCGGTGTCGCGCACGCTGGTGGAGGTTGGCCGGTGGGTGACGCCCGGCGACGGGGTGGTCGAGGTGGTGTCGGCCGGCGAGATCGACGCGGTGGTGGACGCGCCCGAGTCGGTGGTGAACCGGCTGGGCCGCGACGCCGAGGTCGAGGTGGTGGTCGATGCGCTCAACGGCGACGGGGGGGCGCGGCTGACCGGGAAGATCGTGTCCATCCGGCCCGACGGGTACACCGCCTCGCGGGCGTTCCCGGTGAAGATCCGTCTGGCCGACCCCGAGGGTCGGCTGAAACCGGGCATGAGCGTGACCGCTCACCTGCCGGTCGCGGCCGAGCGCGAGCACGTCACCGTGCCGCGGAACGCGGTGCTGTTCGGCCCGGCGGGGGCGGCGGTGTGGTACGCGATGGACGTGGGCGGCGGCGGCGATAGCGCAGGTGGCGACGCGGCCGCTCCCGAGGTCGGTCCGCCGAGCGACCCGCCGGCCGCGCCGTCGTACATGGCCATGAGCGAGCCGGTCCGCGTGCTGTTCGGCGTGGGCGACCGCTACGCGGTGGAGCCGCTGCCCGGCGCGCCGTTTCCGGCGCTCACCCCGGGCACGAAGGTGGTGACCGAGGGGGCCGAGCGACTGTTCCCGACCCAGCCGTTGATGTTGTTGGAGTAGGGCGGCGCTTCGCGGCAGTGTTTTTTGTGAGCCATGCGCCGCGGCACGGTGGGTCCGCCGAGCCTTGACCCACCCTGCGAAACGCACGCCGTTCTTACTTCACACTTCCTGCTTCGAACTTCACACTTCCCGCGCCATGGACCTCACCAAGTTCGTCATCCAGAACCCCGTGAAGGTCGCGGTCGGCGTCATCTTGACGGTGCTGTTCGGCTTCCTGTCGCTGCGCGCGATCCCGATCCAGCTGACGCCGGACGTGGACGCGCCGGTGATCACCATCGAGACGCGGTGGACCGGCCGCAGCCCGGAAGAGATCGAGCGCGAGGTGATCGAGGAGCAGGAGGAGTTCCTCAAATCGCTCGACGGGCTGAAAGAGATGAAGGCCGAGGCCCAGACGGGCAGCGGCACCATCACGCTGGAGTTTCTGATCGGCACCGACCTGGACGACGCCCGCGTGCGGGTGGCGGACAAGCTGCGCGAGGTGCCCGAGTATCCCGACGGCGTCGACGAGCCGGTGATCGCCGACGCGGACGCGGACGCGAGCAAAGCGATCGCGTGGTTCATCTTCGACGCCGCAGACGCCGACCTGGACATGCAGTCGGTCTTCGACTTCGCCGAGGACCGGGTGAAGCCGATCATGGAGTCGGTGCCCGGGGTCAGCCGCATCAACGTGCTGGGCGGACGCGAGCGGCAGGTGCACATCCGCATCGATCCGGCGGACCTGGCCACACGCGGCGTGACCTTCAACGAGCTGCTGGACGCGCTGCGCTTTGACAACGTGAACGTGTCGGCCGGCGATCTGGACGACGGCATGCGCGAGGTGCGCGTGCGGACGGTGGGGCAGTTCACGTCGCTGCAGCAGATCGAGGACACGGTGGTGCGCTACGACGCGTCGGGCCCGGTGCGGGTGCGCGACCTGGGCGACGCGGTGCAGACGCTGGAGAAGACCCGCGGGTTCGTACGCAGTAACGGGCAGTCGGCGCTGGCTATGAATGCCATCCGCAAGGGCGGCAGCAACGTGATGGAGGTGATGAACGGCCTGCGGGCGGCCGCGGACCGGGTCCGCACCGAGGTGCTGCCGGACTACGAGCAGGACCGCCACAAGCTGAGCCTGCGGCAGGTCTACGACGAGACGGTCTACATCCGCGACGCGATCGGCCTGGTGCAGAGCAACCTGGTCATCGGCGGCGTGCTGGCCGCGATCGTGCTGCTGGTGTTCCTGGGCAAGCTGCGGCCGACGCTGATCATCGCGCTGGCCATCCCGGTCAGCGTGCTGGGCACCTTCGCGGTGATGACCGCGGCGGGGCGGAACCTGAACGTGATCTCGCTGGCGGGGCTGGCCTTCGCGGTGGGCATGGTGGTGGACAACGCCATTGTGGTGCTGGAGAACATCGACCGGCACCTGCACATGGGCAAGACGCCCGCGCGGGCCGCGTACGACGGCGCGGCGGAGGTGTGGGGGGCCGTGCTGGCCAGCACGCTCACCACGCTGGCCGTGTTCTTGCCGGTGCTGACGGTGCAGGAGGAGGCGGGGCAGCTGTTCTTCGACATCTCGCTGGCGATCTGCGCCGCGGTGTCGCTGAGCCTGCTGGTGTCGATCACGGTGATCCCGTCCGCGGCGGCGCGGTGGCTGCGGCCAGTGGGACAGGCGTCCCGCCTGTCATTCAAACCCACGCCGGAGGCGGATCCTGAAGTTGAAAGACCAAGCCTTCACACCGCATCCACCAATCATTCAACCCAGAACGCCACCGCCGGCGGCGTCTTCGGCCGTTTCGCCGCCGCCCTCGCCGGCACCGTTGCGTCACTCATCCGCCCCGGCGCCGGCGGCATCCTCACCCGCGTCGCCGTGGTCGGAGCATTCACCCTCGCGGCCGTCGGCGGCGCGGCCTGGCTCATGCCGCCCACCAGCTACCTGCCCAACGGCAACCAGAACCTGATCTTCGGCATCATGCTCACGCCCCCGGCGTACTCGATCGAGCAGTCGCGCTCGATCGCCGAGCGGATCGAGCCGGTGCTCAAGCCGTACTGGGAGGCCAAAGACACGGCCCAGGCCACCGCCATCGGTCCGGTCTACCCCGCCCCGGGCGCCGAGCCCTACCCGGCGGTGCCGGCGATCAAAAACTTCTTCTTCGTACGCTGGGGACCGATCATCTTCATGGGCGCCAGCAGCCGCGACGCCGAACTGGTGGCGCCCCTCGCCCCGCTGCTGACCGGCGCGATGGCGAATATCCCCGGGTCGTTCGGCTTCGCCAACCAGCGCTCGATCTTCGGCCGCGGGGCCAGCGGGACCAGCTCGATCGACGTGGAGGTGATTGCCGACGGCCTGGTCGCCCTGCGGCAAGCGAGCACGCCGGTGTACGGGGCGCTCGCGGGCCGATACGGCTACGGAAAGGTGCAGCCCGACCCGTTGAACTTCAACCTGGCCGGGCCGGAGGTGCGCTTCGTACCCGATCCTGTGCGGGCCGGCGACCTGGGCATCCGCACGCGCGACCTGGGCAACGCGGTGCGGGCGCTGGTCGACGGGCTGGAGATCGGCGACTACCGGCTGGAAGGCGAGTCGATCGATTTGCTGTTGACGCGCCATCCCGACGTCGAGCTGACGCCCGACGCCCTGCCACAGACGCCGCTGGCGGTCCGCGTACGCGACGACGCGACCGCGGAGGGCGACGGGATGGCGGGCGGCACCACGATGCGCACCGTGCCTATCTCGGCAGTGGGCACCTTCGTGCCGTCGGTCGCGCCCCAGCAGATCAACCGCATCGACACCCGCCGCGCGACGACGTTCACCGTCACGCCGCCGCCGGAGGTGCCGCTGGAGCAGGCGGTCAACGACGTCGAAGCGATGCTGGCGGGCATGAAGGCCGACGGCACGCTGCCCCCGGGCGTCGAGGCCCGCACCGCGGGCAGCGCCGACAAGCTGGCCCAGGTGCGGCGGGCGCTGCTGGGCGCGTGGACCGGGTTCAACGCCGACTCGCTCGGCAGCGTGCTGACCAGCCGGCTGTTCCTGGCGCTGCTGGTGGTCTACCTGGTGATGGCGGCGCTCTTCGAGAGCTTCCTGTACCCGCTGGTGATCTTGTTTACGGTGCCGCTGGCCGCGGTGGGCGGGCTGATGGGCCTGGCCCTGGTGCGGGTGTTTCATCCCCAGCAGCAGCTGGACACGCTGACCATGCTGGGCTTCGTGATCCTGATCGGGGTGGTGGTGAACAACGCGATCCTGATTGTGCACCAAGCGATTAACTTCACCCGTGGGATCGACGAAGGCGGCGAAGCGGGCGCCGATCGCCTCGCCCCCGCCGAGGCGATCCGCGCGTCGGTCGCCAGCCGGGTACGCCCGATATTGATGACCACGACCACGAGCGTCTGCGGCATGCTGCCGCTGGTGCTCATGGGCGGCAGCGGCAGCGAGTTGTACAAAGGCTTGGGAGGGGTTGTTGTCGGCGGTTTATTGGTCGCCACCGTGTTCACCCTGGTGGTCGTCCCGCTGACGCTCAGTTTCGTGCTGCGCGGGGCCGAGAACCGCGACCCGCGGGCGGCGGTTGGCTAGACGCCGCGGCTCGGGCCGTCCGATGGGTTGAGCGTTCGCATCACGCTTTGCCCCCGGAGTTCGCCCGACCATGCCCGATCCATCCGCCCCCGGCTCCGCCACGATCCCGTCCGCGGCGCCCGCCAAGTACTTCTCGCTCGCCGAGGCCGACGCCGCGCTGCCCTACGTGTCACGGGTGGCCGTTGACATCGCAGAGCTCTACGAGCAGGTGATCGAGCTGAGGCACGAGCTGGAGTACATGGACGAGGGCTCGCTGTACGACCTGACCCGCGGCGAGTACGACGCGGCCATGGACCGGCTGGGCGTGCTGGTGGACGAGCTGCACGCGGTGGGCGCCGAGCTGCGGGATTTCGAAGTCGGCCGAGTCCACTTCCCAGGCATGCACCTGGGGCGGAACGTGGCTCTGGTGTGGGAGCCAGGTCAGCAGGCGATCACGCACTGGGCCGACGCCGACGCAGGCGGGCACGACCTGCTGCCCATCGCGGACCTGCTGGCGGCTTAGGCGCGAGATTCGGCGGACACGTCCCGCGGCCCGTGCGGGCGCGGCCCCGAGCGTCCGCACCCGCACCGGCCGCGGGCCGTCACAGCGGCGAATTCCGGCGCTATCCCGAGGGTGCAGGCAAGTTAGTACGGCTTGCCGTCAAAGGTCCACTGATTGGGGTCGTCGGTGCCGGCAGTCAACTCGTCGTATACCGCGGGAATGGTCGTGGGATCCTGCGGATTCACGCCCGGGATGCCCACGTTCGACGCATGCCCATCCACCCAAGCGATGTTGACGCTGGTGCCGTTGTGCCGGGGGTGCGGGACACCTATCGCGAATGTCGGTATCCCATCGCGGATGATGTAGTGGCCCGCGGGCTCCGGGGCGTTCCAGGTTGAAGAGATCGCGCTGTCGGCAAAAGCGATCTTGTCCGAGGTGCCGTTGATCGAGTCGATGTTGGGGGTGAAATCCGTTTGCCCGCTCTGCCGAATCTTCGTTCCGAAGTTTGCGTAGTTAATCCCGTAGTGGATGTTCCGCAGCCGCGCCGCGTTGGGGCCGTGCAGCAGGTTGTCGGGACCGGTCTCGTTGCTGACGTCGACATCGAGGAAGCCGTCGAGCGCCGAGTCGAAGCTTGGGCAGGCGAGAAACTCGGGGGAACTCAGCACCCCCTCTTTGATGAGCAGCCCCGGCCAGAAGTGGGCGCCGGGAACGGTCACGGTCTCGGTCGATACCCACGGGCTCTGGGAATTGATGAAATAGTTGTCGTAATCGAAGCTGTAAATCGACGTGGTCAGCCCGAGCTGACGGATGTTGCTGAGGCACTTCACGCCCCGGGCACTCTCCCGCGCCTTGCCGAGCGCCGGCAACAGGATTCCGATCAGCAGCGCAATGATCGAGATGACCACCAGAAGCTCGATCAGGGTGAAGGCGTGGCGGGAGGTCGGTCGCGTCATGATGGGTCTCCGAGAGGAGGGTTGGGACCGAGAGGTCCCGGAGATCCGAACGGCTCGCGTGGGCAGGCAGCCGTCCGGTTCGGGGGATTCTCCTAATTATATAATCTCGCTCTCCGAATTTCAAGCCCCGTTCGACCGGCGGGCCGTGGCGGCCGCAGCAACGCCGGTCCGACGCGGTTCAGAGCCGTGCCACCGACTTGCGGATCACCAGTTCGGGCCGGAGCGTGCGGGTGCTGCAGCCTCCGGCGGAGGGTTTCTCGATGGCCTTGATGATGCCGTCGATCGCGGCGTGTCCGAGTTCCACCAGCGGCTCCTGGATACAGGTCAGGGGCGGGGCGAGGTGCCCGGCGCTGGCCGGGTTGCCGATGCCGATCACCGACAGGTCGCGGGCGATCTCGGAGCCGAGCGTCGCGGCGGCCTCGTACACGTCAAGGGCAAAGTAGAAGCGGGCGGTGATCAACGCGGTGGGGCGGTCGGCGCGGTCCAGCAGCCGGAAGAGACGCATCTTCTCTGCGTCGTCGACCCGCCAGCCCGCAACCGAGACGATGTGGCTTTCGGGAAGTTCGATTGCGCGGTCGCGGCAGATCGCCTCGAGCTGCGTCAGCAGGCTCCGGGTGCTGCCGGTGGTCCGGCCCGAACCCAAAAAGGCCAGCCGGCGGTGGCCCATCTGCATCAGGTGATCGACCAGCAACTCGGCCATCGCCCGGTGATCGATGCCGATGCCCGACACGTCAACGCCGGCGGGCGGCGAGCCCACCACCAGCCGCGGGGTGTCCGCCGGCAACTGGGCCAGCGTCCCGGTCAGCTCGTGCTCCGGGGGGTCGAGCAGCAGGTAGCCGTCGATCCCATCGCCCGTGGGGGCGCCGCCGTGGCTGACCGTCAGTTCGACGTCGGTATCGGGGCCGTGCGTGCCGAGCGAAGCCTGACGCATGCCTTCGATCAGGCGGCTGTGGTGCTCGTCGACGAGCGACGCCTCGCGGTCGATCAGCACGCAGATTCGCAGCGTTTTTGCGGCCCGCGCCGACCGGTCGATGATGTAGGTGCCCCGCCCGCGCGAGCGGTCGAGAAAACCCTCGCCCACGAGTTCGCGGAGGGCGCGGTGCGCCGTCACGAGCGAGACCGACATCTGTTCGCTCAGCTTCTTGGTGCTGGGCAGCCGCTGGTCCGGGGGAAAGTGCCCCGCGTCGATCGCACGCAGCAGGGCATTTCTCACGGTGGTGTAGAGCGGCCGCCCCGGCTCGGCGTCGATCGGCGTGAGCGGGGCGGGCCGGGGGGCCGGGTCATCGGGGACGGTGGAAGCTTTGGACAAACCGGCGACTCCTGTGGCGGGCGATGACGGAACGCTCTGAGGGGCCCGGCCGCGGGGTCCCGGGTGCGGGGTGGCGGGCTCTGACGCGGGGAAAACCTGCGCCGCGGCCCAGGGCGCACCGTCAATGGTATAATTTCCCATGACCTCGGCGGCATTGCAAGCCCGATTCTCCGTGTTGCGGGGTGGGCGGGCGGCCGACGCGTAACCGTGCTCGCCGCTCGGCGTAAACGTAGCGCTCGAAAATATTAAGCCGATCTAGGTGATTGCCCCCTTCCGCCGCAGCGCACCCGGGCACAGGCCCAGTTGGTGGCAGCGAGGCCGGCCGGGGCGTTGACGGGTCGATCTATAATTATATGATTCGGAGGCGGCCGGAATCGCACCTGCCGGCGAGGTGTACGTGGTGTGAGGCGAGGATGGCGGTCATGAGAGCGACGATCTCCACCGAACCCGGCGGCCTGGCGGACCTGGTCCGGGGTCTGATCATGGTGGGGTGGGAGGGCACTCGGCTGACCGGTGAGGTGATGTCGTTGCTCGATCAACGGCTGCGGGGGGTGGTGTTGTTCGCCCGCAACGTCGCGGACATCAGCCAGCTGAAAGAGGTGGGTCGCACGGTCCACGCGCGACGCGGAGGCGGGGCGCTGATCGGGATCGATCAGGAGGGCGGCCGGGTCGCTCGGCTGCGGGAGGGATTCCTGGTGCCTCCGCCCATGCGCGACCTGGGGGCGGCGGCGGACGCGGGCCTGGTCCGCGACGTGGGCCGGGTGGTGGGGGGGCAGCTGCGGGCGTTGGGGATCAACCTCAACTTCGCGCCGGTGCTCGATGTCGACACCAACCCCCGGAACCCGGTGATCGCCGACCGCTCGTTCGGGTCGGACCCGCGCCGCGTGGGTGAACTGGGAGCGGCGCTGGCGCTGGGACTGCAGGACGCGGGGGTCGCCGCCTGCGGCAAGCACTTCCCGGGTCACGGCGACACGCACCAGGACAGCCACCTGACCTTGCCGCGTCTGCCGCACGGCCGCGCGCGGCTGGACCGCGTGGAGCTGCCGCCGTTCCGCGCGGCAATCGCGGCGGGCATCGCCTCGCTGATGACTGCCCACGTGGTGTTTGAAGCGCTGGGCGACGACGGGCCGGCGACCTTGAGCCCGCGGGTGGTCAACGGCCTGCTGCGGGAAGAGCTGGGGTTTGGGGGCGTGGTGGTCAGCGACGACGTGCAGATGCGGGCCCTGGCGGACCTCGCGCCGATCGAGGAGGTCGCGGTCCGCGCGTTCGGGGCCGGCGTGGACCTGCTGCTGTGCTGTCACCGCCCGGCCCTGGCCGTCGCGGCCGTCGACGCGGTGGTGGCGGCGGTGGCGGATGGGAGGCTGGACGAGGCCACGCTGCGGGCGTCGCACCGGCGGGTTGAGGCGATGGCGGCCCGCTACGCGGTCGACGCGAACGATACGGAAACGACCGGATCCGTCTGCGTTGCCGGACGCTCTGAAGCGGACCTGCGGTCGGCGCTGGCGGCCCTCACGCGGTCTGTGGCGCCGGCGGCCGACCCCACCGACTACCGGCGGCGTGAAACCGGTCCGGTAGGATGCCCACCGGGATCACCCACGCCGCCCGCGGAGGGCCCCGACCATGATTGAACCCGCGTCGTCGTCACTCACCGGGGGTTCCGAGCCCGCCCCGCCCGATCGGCCGTCGCTGTCGGACGCGGTGTCACAGCAGCAGAAGCGGGGCGCCGTGCGGGAGGACACCCGCGGCCAGCCCTCGGCCGTGGACGGGTCCGAGCCGGCGGCCTTCGTCGGCATGCTGCTGCGCGAGCCGTACAAGTCGTCGAGCTTCTACGTGTGCGAACTGATCCGCGGCGCGACGGCGTACCTCGACTCGGTCGGGGTGCCGTTGTCGATCATCAGCACCCCGCCGGCGACCTGGCCCGAGGCCTACGGCAAGCGCTGCGCCGCGCTGCTGGTCATCCCGACGCTGGTGGACGACTCGGACATCGCGGCGGTCGAAGCGCTGGGCTGCCCGTACATCACCATCGCCGAGTCGAGCCTGCAGGGCCCGTCGATCGGGATGGAAATCGACGCGGCGGCGACCCAGCTGACCGAGCTGCTGCTGGACTGCGGACACCGGCGCTTCGCCATGGTCAGCGGGCACGAGCAGCACACCGATGCGATCAAGCGGCGGGCGATCCTCCGCACGCTGGGTGCCGCGGGCATCGGGGCCGACGACGTGGCCGACCTGCCGACCAACTACGACCCGGTGCAGGCGCAGCGTGCGGCCACCGACCTGCTCGACCTCTCGCCCCGGCCCACGGCGGTGATCGGGTTCAACGACGACCTGGCCGTCCACGCCCTGACCACGGCCCGGCGGGCGGGGCTGGAGGTGCCCGAGGAGATGAGCGTGGCGGGTTTCAACGACGGCCCCTCGGCGGGGCTGCTGTACCCGCGGCTGACCACCATCCGGCTGCCGATCTCGGCGGCGGGCGATGCGGCGGCGCGTTCGGTCTGGGCGGCGCGTCTCAGCGGGCGGACGCCGGTGTCGCACACGCTGAGTTCAATCCTGGTCATCCGCGACAGCGTGGCGGTGGCCCCATGACGCCCCCCTCCACCCCGCCGGCCGGGGGCACCACGGGCGGCCCGCACGCGCAGGCCGCCGCTTTTCTCAAGCGAGAGGGAGCGTTCCGCCTCGGAACACTGCCCACCGAGCAGCCGCACCCCGCGACCCGGGGTTTGTCGCAGACGCTGCAGGACAGCACGCCCGCGGGCCTCCGTGCGCTGCTGGCGGTGGATCGCGACGTGCCGCCGGTGCTGGAGCGCGTGCTCGCCGGAGATTCGTTCGCCGAGTTGTGCGACACGCTATTAAAAACGCTGCTCGCCGGCCGGCGGGTGTACTTCACCGGCTGCGGGGCGACCGGCCGGCTGTCGATCCTGCTCGAAGCCTGCTGGCGCCGCTTCTGGTCTGGCGTGGACCACCCCCAGGCCGCGGCGGTTGCCGACCGCGTGCGGAGCGTGATGGCCGGTGGCGACTTCGCGTTGATCCGGTCGGTGGAGGGTTTCGAAGACTTCGCCGACTTCGGCCGCTATCAGCTGCGGGAGGCGGGGGCCCAGGCCGGCGACGCGGTGGTGGCCATCACCGAGGGCGGCGAGACCTCGTTCGTGATCGGCACGGCCTGGGAGGCGCTGGACCTGGGCGCCCGCAGCTTCTTCGTGTTCAACAACCCCGCCGGCGTGCTGCGCGACACGGTGGAGCGCAGCCGCGCGGTCATCGAGGAGCCGCGGATCACGAAGCTCGACCTGGCCACCGGTCCGATGGCGGTGGCGGGTTCGACACGGATGCAGGCGACGACGATCGAGCTGATCGTGGTCGGCCTCGCGTTGGAGGCGGCCCTGCCTCCCCTGCGGGAGCGTCTGGGCCTCGAGACCCCGGCCCCCGCCCCGCAGAGCGCACCCGGGGCCGCCGCCGACACAATGACGCGGCTCGTCGCGTCGCTCGAAACGCCCGACAACCTTGCGGCGATCGCCGGGCTGGTGGAGCACGAGGCCGGCGTGTACCGGCGGGGCGGGCTGGTGACGTACTTTGCGGATGCTTATTTGCTGGACGTGCTGACGGACACGACCGAACGCTCGCCGACGTTCTCGCTGCCGCCGTTCCGGCAGGCGGACGACGCGGACGCCGTTCGCTCTTGGTCGTTCGTGAAGCACCCGCTGCGTTCGTCCGCAGGGGCCTGGAGCGACCTTTTGGGACGGCCCCCGCAGGGGCTGGACTGGGACGCGTCGACCTACGCGCGCATGAACGCCTCCGCGGAACTGCGGCGGCATCCGCCGGATCTCAGCGCCGAACGCGTGCTGAAGTTTTCGATCGGCGGCGAGCCGGACCGGTCGCGCACCGACGCGCCGGCCTCGCTCGCGGTATCCCTGCTGGTGGCCGACGAGGTGCGGACGCACGCCGCACCGGGCCGCGCGTTCGCCGACGCGGTCGCCGCGCAGACCGCCGGCTTTGATGAGCGGGCCCTGCTGGCAATCGGTCCGCACCACCCGCCCGCCCCGCAGGCCGTGTCCGGAGATCTGCGCTATGTCGTCCGCGTCGACCCGCCCGACTCGCCGCTGAACCTGTGGCACCACGTCGCGACGAAGCTGGTGCTCAACACCGTGTCGACCGCGAGCATGGGGCTCATCGGACGGCTCGAGGGCAACTGGATGGTCTACGTCAAAACCAGCAACAAGAAGCTGATTGACCGCGGCGTGCGGCTGGTGGCCGACCAGGCCGGCGTGCCCTACGACGCGGCCTGCCACGCCCTGTTCGAAACGCTCAGCGACCCGCGTGCGGTCGAGGCGGTGGGCCGCGCGGCCGCATCGCCCGTCGCGCTTACGATCGCACGGCTGCGCGCGGCCGCGATTTGAAGTCGACGTCACTCCCCCTTCACCGCCGGAACTGCGTATGCGATCCACCGCTCTTTGTTTCTCCGCCCTGGGCCTGCTCGCAGGGTCCCTGCCCGCGTGCCGTTCCACGACCGCACCCACCGAGCCGCCTTCGCAGACGGTGCGGGTCGAAGCCGTGCCCGGTCCGGCGGGGCTGGCGGTCGCGCAGCAGCGTCTGACGGAGCGTGAGCCTTGGACCGAATTCCCCCCGCTGCTGACGCCCGTGCACCCGGCACAGAAATACCTGAAGGGCTGGGCGATCGTCATCGACCCCGGCCACGGCGGTCACGCCGACAAAGCGGGCTACAAGCGCGGCCCCGCGGGCGTGCGCGAGGCCGAGATCAACTGGCGGGTGTCGGTGCTGCTCAAGCAGATGCTCGACGACGCCGGGGCACAGGTCGTGCTCACCCGCGACGGCGACGAGGCCATCAGCCTGCAGGACCGGGCCGAGGTGGCGAACCGGCTCGAGCGTGCGCGCGACGGCGAGATCGGGGCCGACCTTTTCCTGAGCGTGCACCACAACCTCTCGCCCAAGCCCACGACCAACTGGACCAGCATGTGGTTCCACGACGACCCCAACGCCTCGGAGGTGGGGATCGACGCGGGCCGCTACATCGCCCACCGCGTGGGGGAGGCCTTGCGGACCCAGGTGGGGCTGACCAGCCCGCTGATGACCGACCGTCAGATGTACGACGGCGGGTTCGGCATCCTGCGCTTTGCCGAGGTGCCCGCCGTGCTCGCCGAACTGTCGTTCTACTCGCACCCGGAAGAAGAGCAGCGGCTGCGCGACGCCGAGTACAACCTGCGCTGCGCCCACGCGATCTACGTGGGGTTGTGCGAGTACGCCTACGGCGGCCGGCCGACGCAGACCACGCCCGCCGTCACCGAATCCGCCGCGGGCGACGCGCTGTCGTTCCGCACGGTGCTGGCGGACGGCATGCCGACCGGCTGGTGGGGCGGCGACCGCACGCGGATCTTGCGGGACAGCATCGCGGTGACGTTCGACGGCCGCGACGTGCCGATCCGGTTTGATCCGGTGACCCGCGAGCTGGCCTTCGACCTGCCGGCGGACAAACTCGACGCGGCCGACACCCACGTCGTGAAGCTGCGGCACTGCAACTTCTTCAAGCACGCCAACTGGCCACAACGCTATTCGCTGACCCGCGACGGCGACACGTGGGCGTGGTTGACGCTGCCCGCGAAGCGGCTGCAGACCGACGCGAAGGCGGGCGGGTCGTGAGTCAGGCGGGCGGCGGCGTCTCGTCCCGGCGATCCGCCAGCAGGTAGCCCAGTGCCAGCGCGTAGGCGCCACCGATGGGGGCGTACCACGGCCAAGCGATCGACTGCACCTCGCCAGCGTCGCCGACGAAGTAGAAGTAGCGCGACAGCAGCCAGACCCCCGCCACGCCGACGGCCAGCGGGACGGTGCGGCGCATGCGCTCGCCCCGCAGCGCCGGATCGCCCCGGAGCGTGGCGATCCCCCAGCCCACCAGGAGCAGCCCGCCGACCGCGGCGCAGACCGCCTGCGCGACCGGGTCGTGGAACCGCACCGCCACAACCGCCAGGATCGAGAGCGGGGCCGACCAGAGCAGGCCGTACCCGTTGATCCGCAGCGGCACCCACGCCAGCAGGAACGCGGCGAAGAGCGTCCCGATCACGTAGCTGGCCAGGCCCAGCGCGAGGTCCAGGAAGGGCACGTCGCGGCCGCGGGCGGCCATGGCGTCGACGTATTGCGCGATGCCCCAGGCGAACACGCACAGCACCACGCCCCAGCCCACGATCAGCCCGCGGGACCAGCGCAGCAGGAAGCGGTTGGCCGAATCCGACAGCTCGTTGTCCAGGTCGATGCCCCGCCAGGGCAGGATCACGGCCGACAAGCTGGTCTGCGCCAGCGCGGCGAGGATGGACGTGAGCGACGAGATCGCGGCGGCAAAGATCCCCGCCACGATCAGTCCGGTGAGGCCCGCGGGCACCTGCGTGAGCATGAACACCGGGAAGATCATGTCGGGGTTGTCGGCCACCGCCTGGCCCGCGGCGCCGCTGAGCCGCTCGGGGAAGGCCTCGTAGAACACCCACAGCCCGGCGCCGACCAGCAGCATCAACGCGACCACCGCTTCGCCCAGCCAGCTGCCCATCACCGCCGCCCGGGCGTGGTTGGCGTTCTTGCAGCACAGGATCCGCTGGGCGAGCAGCTGGTCGGTTCCGTAGGCACCGATGTTGCCGAAGGTGACCGCAAAGATCGCCGCCCACAGGGTGTAGGGCTGCGTCGCGTCGAAGGCCAGGCTGACCGACCAGAGCGAAAACTTGTCGGCCGCGGCCGCGTCGGCGAACAGCTGCCCCGCCCCGCCGGGCAGCTGCATGATCACGCAGCCCAGCGTGATGAGGCCGCCGGCGACGAAGACCAGAAAAAGCATCGCGTCGGTCCAGATGACCGTGGCGATGCCGCCGAGCATGGTCCAGAGGATCGAGACGATGCCCACCAGCGTGATGGCCAGCACCAGGATGGGCACGCCGGTGAGCTGCTGCAGCTGGTGGAGGGGTTCGTCGAGGATCAGCGCCAGGATGCTGGCGGTGAGGTAGACGCGGGCGGACTGCCCCAGCACCCCCAGCACCGTGAACATCGCGGTCGTGACCAGCTTGGCCGAGGATCCCAGCCGCTTGCCGATGTAGTCGTAGGGGCTGTAGATCCGTTCCCTGTAGTAGGCGGGAACAATGAACAGCGTGACGAACAAACGGGAGAGCAGCCCGGCGATGAGGCCGAACTGCAGGTAGGTAAAGTTGCCGCCGTCGCGGTAGACGATGGCCGGCACGCCGACGAAGGTCACCGCCGAGATGATGGTCGCAATCATCGACCCCGAGACCGCGTACCACGGCAGCTTGTCGCCGCCGCGGAAGAAGTCCTTCATGTCCTTCTGCTTGCCCGCGAGCATCACGCCCAGCACCGACACCAGCGCCATGTAGCCGATCAGCACGACCCAGTCGAGCAGGAAGAAGTGGCTGGCCAGCCGGGTGGTTTCGGCGGCGGCCAGCAGGCGGGTCGGGTCGAAGGGCATCGCGTCTCGGGTCGGGGACGGGGCGGGCGGACGAGAGTCGGTCGAACCGTCGGGCCGTGGCCCGGATCAGCGGTCGGAGTCGCGGTCAGTCTGCACCAGATGCACCCGCGTCGCACGCGACGGGTGCCCCAGGCGATCGCAGGCCCGCACCCACACCGGCCCGAGAGCGTCGTCGGCGTCGGGAAGCGTGAGCGACAGCCCGTCTGGGGTAGCGGGGGCGATCGCCTCGCGCCACGCCTCACCTTCTCGCCATTGCGCGGTCAGCCAGCGGGCCGAGGCGATGCTCTGCGGCACAAAACTCAGCCGGGTTTTGCCGTCCTGCTGCCGAGCGGCGGCGACGCGGGGCCTCGGCAGGTCGTTCGGCGTGGACAGCCACTTCATGCGGGGGGTCAGCGCCTTGGCGGGGTAGACGTCGACCTTCAGGTTCTCCCGCAGCCCGTCGCGATCCTCCATGAACGCCTTCATCGAGAAGTGCACATGGCCCGCCTCGCCCTCGGGCAGCATGAGACGCGACCACCGCACCTGGTACGGCACCTGCTTGCCGTTGAACTGTTTGCTCGATCCGTCGGCGGTCCGCGACGCATAGAGTCCTGGCCACAAGTGACGACCACGCGGGTTCTGCTGCGACCACCAGTCGAGCAGGCCCAGGAACGACTGGTCGGGGTTCTCGATCGACCAGTAGAGCTGGGGCGTGAAATAGTCGCACCACCCCGCTTCGAGCCAGCGCTTCGCGTCGGCGTAGATCGCCGCGTACTGGTCCATGCCCTTGACGTAGTCCGGGTGCCCGGGACGCCAGATGCCAAACGGGCTGATGCCGAACTTGACGTGCGGCTTGATCGCCTTGATCTGCCGGTGCATCTGCTCGACCATCGTGTCGACGTTCTGCCGGCGCCAGTCGTCGCGCGCGAGCGTGCCGCCGCTCTGCCGGTAAGCGTCGTACGTCACCCCGTCGGGGAACGCGATCTTCTTGCCGCCCGCGTTCTGCGGGTAGGGGTAGAAGTAGTCGTCGATGTGCAGCCCGTCGAGGTCGTACCGGCCCACCAGGTCGCGGACCACCGCAAGGGTGTGCCGGAGGGTGTCGGGGTGTCCCGGGTCCATCCACGCCATGGTGCCGTAGGTCGGCACGGCCGCGGGCATCGTCCGGGTGACGTGGCGGTCATCCAGCTCGCCCTTGTAGGTCGGGTGGCTCGCCCGCAAGGGGTTGATCCAGGCGTGGAGCTCCAGGCCACGCTCGTGGGCATGCTCGATGGCGAATTGCAGCGGGTCGTAGAACGGCTCGGGGGCCCGGCCCTGCTCACCCGTCAGGTACGCCGACCACGGCTCGATCGACGATTCGTAAAGCGCGTCGGCGGTGGTCCGCACCTGGAAGATCACGGCGTTGAGGTTCATCTCGGCCGCCTGGTCCAGCAGAGCGAGCAGCTCGTCCTGTTGCTGCTTGACCGGCAGTCCGGGCGCCGAGGGCCAATCGATATTGGCGACCGTGGCAATCCACACGCCGCGGAACTCGCGGGTGACTTCCGGCGGGCGGTCATCCCGCGGGTCGTCGGTGGGCCCGGTCACGCAAGCGGTGCACAAGAGAGCGGCGGCGGTCAGGCCCAGGGCCGCAACCGCCCGGATGCGGCGGCTCATGCGCGGCTCCCGACAACGGGCCGCCGACGCCGGACCAGGCCGGCGACGCTGAACGTCAGCAAGGCGAGGGTGGTCGGTTCGGGCACCACCCCGGTCGCGTCGAAGAACACGTCGTCCAGGTAGACCGTGGCGTCGCCGAAGCCCTGAAACAAGATGGAGTCCAGCGAGAAGCGGGCCCCCAGCTGCCCGTCGCCCGCCGCCCCGAAGGCCGACGAGAAGGTCACGTCGTCCAGCGCCCACTCGTAGCGGTGCCAGGCGCCGTCCGCCGTCACGTCCAGCAGCGTCGACTGCTCGGTGGTGCTGCCCAGGGTGGTGTGGGCGCCGAAGTCGTCCACGGCCAGCCCGACTTTGAGGTCGGCCGCGGCGGCGTCGGTCTCGGCCAGCAGCCAGAACCCCAGCGTGCCGCCGGTGTCGATGGCGAGGTTGCCTGTCGGGTCGGCCACGGGCGCGGTCAGGGTTCCGCTGGTGAGGTTGCTCAGCCGCTGGGTCGTCGACGCCCCAGAGAGGTGGCGGACGAAGAACCCGTCGGTACTCCCGTCGGCCGCGTCGGCCTGCGCGTCGTAGTCGAAAGTCAGGCGTTGGGAGGTCCCGCCGGGGGCGGTGGCCTGCGTCAACGTCCGCGCTACCGCGGTGCCGTCGCCCAGGTTGCGGGTCTGCCCGGCAAAGCGCAGGTCGCGGACGAAGGTCTCGTCGTTGCGTTCGAAGGTCGCCAGCGGCTTGATGTCGAAGGGCGTCTGCCCGCTCGTCTGCGACACGACGCCCAGCTGGATGTCGCCGCCATAGAAGGTCTTCAGGATGTCGAGGTAGTGCACGCCGTTGTCGGACAGCACGTCGGCCCCGTTCTGGCTCATGGCCCCGCGGTTCGGGTAGTTGGGGTTGTTCACGGTGCCGACGAAGCCCAGGGTGGAGCCGGTGTTGTTGGGGCCCGCCAGATTGCTCAGGCGGGTGTAGGTGACAAACCGCTGCGTGTTGGTGGGGTCCGGATCACCCGGACCCGCCACGCCCGATGTCGAGGAGGGGATGGCGCCGGCGACGTAAAACGACGCAGTGGTGATGTCGTTGAAGCTCAGGAACTCGCCCCGGGTCTCGGCGACGGCCTGGTCCCAAGTGCCGCCGGGGTTGGTCCGCTGTCCGCCGAGGCTGTAGACCTGATCGGCCTGGCTGTTGCGGATGAAGCTGTTGCCGGTTTCGAGCTTGTAGTAGGCGAAGGTGCGGGCGGCGACGGCCTGGGCCTTGAGCGCCTCAAACGACGCGGCCCCGTTCTCCCGCAGCACGACGTTGGGCAGGTAGTTGTCTTCGAAGTCGACGGTGAAGAAGGCCCCCGAGCCGTTGTCGTCGCGGACGGTGACGGATTCGACGGCTTCGAGGGCGGCGGCGGGGCCGGTTCCCGCCAGGCCCAGGCAGAGGACGGCGAGTTTCATCCCGTCGGTCAGGCGTGCTGGTGGTCTTGGCATCGTTCACGGCCTTTCGAGTCGGTTCAGAAAAGAAACAGACGTGTCCAAAATAGCAGCTTACATCTGCACCGCAACGAAGATTATATAATTATAGAAAAACGATTTGGTTTTGACGCGGGGTCAAACTGGGATCTCGCGTCCTGTCAATGATTTAGGAAGCTCATACTGCGCCCGAAATAAACGAAATGCATATGACTCGTCAGGGGTATTTTACGAAGCGACGTGCGCGGCATCCCGGCGTCGTCGGCTTGGCACCCCAACCTCGGCGATCGCCCGGCCACGGCGCTGTCCCGAACGACAACGCACGATCCTTTCCGCAGGGATGCGGCAAGGATCGTGCGGTACCCGGAGAACGGGTTGGGCGTCCGACGATCTGCACCGGGGCGGCGCAAAAAGCGGGCCGCAGGTCGCGGATCAGCCGCGGCGACGGCGCGCGGCGAGCAGTCCGAGCCCGGTCGCCAGCAGGGCGGCGGAGGCGGGCTCGGGGACGATCGAAGTGGCTTCGAAAAGCACGGAGTGGGCGCGCTGCGACACGAACGAGTTGACTTCGCTGCTCTGCGTCAGGGTGTAGGTCGTGTTGGCGTCAAGCACGCCGCTGCCGACCAGCACCCAGTCGGCCAAGCCGTTCTGATCGATGGTGGTGCTGAACACCTGGGCGCCTGTTGCGTCGGCCAGCGTGAATGTGCTCCCGGCTGCGTTGATGTTGGTCGAGCTGTTCCAGATGGCATACACGTCGTAGCCGCCGGAACTACCGGCGGTCAGGCCGCTGGTTGCCGCGAGGCTGGTGTTGAAGAAGCCCTGTTGTTGGTTGTTGTCGCCGTCGACGGCTGGCGTGTAGGTGTAGACGTAATCGTCGCTGACCGAACCGTCGCCGCCAAAAATGCTGTCGCCCGAGCCGACGGCTACCACGCCGGGGGTCTGAGAGGGGGCGCCGCTCTGGCTGGCCGTGGTCGTGTCGCCGCCGAAGCTGAAGTTGGGGTTGTAGGTCAGGACGCCGTCATCCACGCCATCGGTGTCGATTTCGATAACGAATGCAGCGGACGCGAGAGGCGCTGCTAAGAAAGCGGCGGCGGCGGGAAGGGCAAAGCGAAGCATGGGGTTTCCTCCGAAGACGGGTAGTTAATGAACGCAGCCGGCGGCCACGCTACGCTAATTATATAACGATGGGCCCGGTTTTGAAAGCAGGTCGGTCATTTTTTGCGAAACCCTGTAGCAAAGCCGGATTAAGTCCATTATTGAGAGGTCAGAACACCGAGTTCGGCTTCGAAAAGCCGGAGAACCGCATAATCTTTTCGTCGCCGTTCTGGTGTGATTCGCCGTGCGACCCTCCGCGGGGCGTCGACTTACGGGGTGCCACGCCCCATTCAGGAAGGGCCGGACGGCGGCTGGGCGTGCTATCCGCCCCTCGGGAAGCCGGATTCCGTCCCCGAGCGATCGCCGGGAGAGTGCGGCCGCCATGCGAATCGGCGGTCTGACCCGGCCGGCGACGTTCCCCCCGTAAAACACCTATCCCCGTTCGACCACCCCGGAGGCTTCACGCCGCGGCGTGGTCCACCACAGCTTCGTAAGCACCGCGATAATCTTGGTGCCGGCGCGGGCGCTGCCGATGAGCGAGCCGCTGATCTTGCTCTTGCCCGCGTGTCGCTTGCGGTAGGGCACGTCGATCTCTTCGATCCGCAGCCCCTGACGCGCGGCCTTGTACTGCATCTCGACGGTCCAGCCCCAGGTGGGGTCGCACATGTCCAGCGTGGCGAGGCTGCGCCAGCGCACCACGCGCAGCGGGCCCAGGTCCCGGTAGCGCCGGCTGGTGGTCACCCGCAGCAGCGTGCAGGCCAGCCAGTTGCCGAAGGCCTGGTGCGGGTCGAGCGCGCCCGGCTCGGCCAGGCGGCGGCGCTGACCGAGCACCAGGTCGGCGGCGCCGTCGGCGATCGGGGCGATCAGGCCCGGCAGCCCCGCGGGGTCGTCGGCCAGGTCGGCGTCCAGAAACGCGACGGCGTCGGGCGGGTCGGCGGCGAGTTCGGCCAGCCCGGCGAGGCAGGCGTTGCCGTAGCCGCGGCGCGGCTCGCGGACGACCGTCAATCCGGCGTCGCGGGCAAGGTCGGGGGTGGCGTCGGTCGAGCCGTTGTCGGCCAGCACCACGCGTCGAATCGTTCCGGACGCCAACAGCGGGGCGAGCGCGCGGGCGAGGGCCGGGAGGTTCTCGGCCTCGTTGACGGCGGGGATGATCAGGTCGGTGGTGAAGGGCGGCATGGCGGCGGTTTGGGGGCGGGGGAAGTTTATGCGTTGGGGGGTGGCAACCCGCGGCGGGGGCGTGATACTCCGGGCGCCGCCAAAGCGCAAAGTGAAAAACGCAAAGCGCCAATCAGCATCGCGGTACCATGCCGCGGGTGGCTGGAACGCTTGCGTCTGATTTGCGCTTTTCACTTTGCGTTTTTCGCTTTCGGGCGGGGGTCCCGAAGAATTGACGCAATCCCCTCGCAGCCATACTATCCGTTCATCCGGATTAACGGATAAAGGCAGCCCATGCACATCAACGACGTGTTTCAGCAGCACGAGACGACCTTCTCGTTCGAGTTCTTCCCGCCCAAGACGCCCGAGGCGTCGGAGACGCTGTTCCGCAACATCAAAGAGCTCCAGACGCTGCGTCCGTCGTTCGTCGACGTGACCTACGGCGCGGGCGGCTCGACCAGCGCACTGACCAACGCGCTGGTGATGCGGATCCAACAAGAGACCAAGCTGACAACGATCCCGCACCTGACGTGCGTGTGCCACGACGAGGCGGCGCTCAATGGGGTGCTGGAGGGCTGGACGGCGGCGGGCGTGGCCAACATCCTCGCCCTCGCGGGCGACCCGCCGCGCGACCGGCTGGACTGGGACCGCGGGGCCGATGCCTGCCGCTACGCGGCGGACCTGATCCGGTTCGTGAAGGCATTCAGCGAGAAGCACCGCCACCCCGACCCTCGGGGCTTTGGCATCGGCGTGGCGGGTTTTCCCGAGGGCCACCCCGACACGCCCAACCGGGTGCTTGAGATGGATTACCTCAAGGCGAAGGTGGACGCGGGAGCGGACTACATCTGCACCCAGCTGTTTTTTGAGAATCGCGACTTCATCGACTTCCGCGAGCGTTGCGAGCTGGCGGGCATCCGCATCCCGATCCTTGCGGGCATCATGCCGATCACCAGCGGCAAGGGCATGAAGCGCATGGCCGAACTGGCGGCGGGGGCCCGCTACCCCGCGGCCCTGCTCAAGTCGGTCGCCCGCTGCGGCGGCGACGAGACCTCGGTGGCCAAAGTGGGGGTGCACTGGGCGACCGAGCAGTGCCGCCGGCTGCTGGACGACGGCGTGGACGGGATCCACTTCTACACGCTGAATCAGAGCGACGCGACGCGGCAGATCTACGCGAACCTGGGCGCGCGGGACTCGCTGTCGTTGCGGTGAGTGAAGTGGCTTCCGGCCTGTCATCGGCGCGAAGCAGAGACTGGTTTTTCTGGGTCTGCCTCCAGTCGGCGGGCTGGAAGCCCGCCCCACCAGAGCCACCAACGGTCTGGCTACCGCGTCTCGACGACCGTCAGCACCAGCAGCCGCTGCTGCTCCCGCTTTGGGTTGCCGGCGGTCAGCAGCGCGCGGCCCAGGTCCAGCGGCAACGACGCGGGGTCGAGGTCCAGGTCCGGCGTGGGGGCGACCGCTTCGTCGGCCGGATCGGTCGGCTTCGACGCGTCATCGGGGTCCGGTGCGGGGGGCAGCGGCGGCCGCAGCGTCAGCGGCAGTCCGTACCCCAGCACCAGCGCCCGCCCGGGGCCGAGCTCGACGAGGGCGGCGAGCTCCTCAAACACGCGGCCGTCCAGCAGTTTTTCGAGGGGGTCCCGTGCCAGCAGTGTGGTCCGCGGCAGGTGGTGCTGGGGGGTGATCCGCAGCGCCGCGCCGCCGGCGGTGGGGCGTGCGCTGATCAGCAGCCGCGCCCGCCCACCGGTGAACGGCTCGACATGACGCGGGGCGGGCGGGCGGGTGAGGTCGGCGACAAAGTCGGCCCGCAGCGGCGGCGACTCGCGCAGCACGGTCGGCCGATTGATCACAATCAGTGTCTGGTCGGTGAGGCGGTCGGGCGGGCCCAGGGCCGCACCAAAGTCGTCGGCGTCGACGCCGTTCAGAATCCCCACCCGCAGACCGTTGGCGTTCCATACCGCGCGGCTCAGATCAGGCAGCACCCCCTCGTCGAGGACCGCCCAGGCGACCTCGATGGGCCGGTTGAGCGGCAAGGTGACCGTCCGCACCAGACACTTGGCGGCGTGCCGGGAGGCGGGCGTGCCGGGGTCGGTCCGCAGCGACGGGCGTTCGGGCAACACGTTGACGGTCCCCTCGGGCTGGACGGCCGGCGGCGCTCCGCCGCACCCGGTCAGCAGCAGCATTGCCAGACCGACGGGCCAAATCCACCCGTGCTCGGGGGCCATGCACGTCATCTCTGCAGCACCGCGCGGAGCCGGTCCAGCCCCTCGTCCAGCTCCTCACGCGTGATGGTGATCGGCGGGGCGATCCGCAGCACGTTGCCCTGCGTGGCGTTCACCAGCAGCCCGGTGTCCAGGGCGCGGCGGGCGATGCCGGCGCCGTCTGCGCCCTCGCTCAGCTGTATCCCCAGAAAGAGCCCGTGTCCCCGGACGGCCCGCACGCCGGCGTCGTTCCAGCGGGCGATCTGCTGCGTCGCGTGCCGGCCCAGCGCGTCGGCGTGGGCGCACAGCCCGTCGCGTTCGATGATCTCAAAGATCTTGGCGGTTACCGCCATCGACAGGCAGTTGCCGCCCAGCGTGGTGGCGTGCTTCACCCCGCCCTGCGTGAGCGCGTTGTAGTGCGTGGCCACGCGGTCGGTCGCGCACATCACGCCCACCGCCAGCCCGCCGCCCACGCCCTTGCCCAGCGTCATGATGTCGGGCGTGATGCCCCAGTGCTGGTGAGCGAAGGGCTTGCCGGTGCGGCCGCAGCCCGTCCAGACCTCGTCACAGACCAGCAGCAGGTCGCGCTCGTCGCACAACGCCCGCAGGCCCTTGAAGTAGTCGGCGTCGGGCACGTTGACGCCTCCCTCACCCTGGATCGGCTCGGCGATGACCGCGACCGTCTCGTGGTCCACCGCGGCCCGCACGGCGTCCAGGTCGTTGTAGGCGACGTTGACATAGCCCGGCAGCAGCGGGCCGAAGCCCTCGCTGACCTTCGGGTTGCCGGTGGCGCCCATGGTGGCGAAGGAGCGGCCGTGAAAGCTCTGGGTGCAGGAGACAACCTTGTAGCGACCGAACTCGCCCGATGCGGCGCCGCGGTTGGCCTTGCCGTACAGGCGGGCCAGCTTCAGCGCCGCCTCGTTCGCGTCGGCCCCGCTGTGGCAGAAGAACGAGCGGCCGCCGAAGCCCAGGTCGGCGATCCACTCGGCCGCGCGGGTCTGCGGATCGGTGTGAAACAGATTGCCCACGTGCCAGAGCCTCTGCGCCTGCTCGGTGACCGCCGCGACCAGTTCCGGGTGGCAGTGGCCCAGCACCGGTGCACCAAATCCCGCGAAGAGGTCGAGGTAGTGCTTGCCGTCCGTGTCGGTCAGGCGGCAGCCCGCGCCCGACGCCATCACCACGGGATAACGCCCGTAGTTGATGCTCATATGCGCGTCGTGGCGGGCGATGGTGTCTTGCGTGTTCACTCTGGTGCTCCGGGCGTGGAGAGGGCAGTTTACGCGTGAGAGCGGGCCGACGCCGCGGCACCTGTGACGCGTGATCCTTGTTGCGTGATGCGTCGGAAGCAGCCGTGGGTTGCACTGCGCATCACGGATCACACACCACGCATCACGAATCCAACACCGCGGCCCCGACCCCGAACCCCGCACGCCGCGCAAGACAGCACCCCCAGCCACAAGGGCGAAAGGGGGTGCTGGATCTTGTCACGGATGCGAATCGGTGCCGTCGCGCGCCGAAGCGCACCGCGGCGGGCACGATCAGTTGATCATGTCCTTGAGCGCCTTCATGGCGCGGATCTTGACGTTCTTGCTGGCGGGCTTGGGCTTCTGTTTCACCATCTCGCCGGTGAACGGGTTGCGGACCAGCTTGCCTCCCTTGACGGCGGGCTTCTTGACGACGGTCATCTTGGCGAGACCGACGAGGTTGAACACGCCGTTTTTCTTCAGGTCCTTGGCCATGACTTCCGCCAGAGCGTCCATCACTTCGGCGACCTGGCGCCGCGACATCTCGGTCTTTTCGCCAACGGCGGCGAAGACTTCGCTCTTGGTCAGCGGCTTCTTGGCGACGGCTTTCTTCTTGGTTTTCTTCTTAGCCATGGGGCTTCTCCAGCAATGAGGGTGTGAATCGGTCGGTCTGCGGGCGGGTTGACCCTCGCGGGGAGCGGCGGTCCGGGATCATCCGTGACGTGGGATCCGGTCAACCCCCGACGGCGGCACCACGGCCGGCGTCGGGTTCGGAGCACCCGCAGATCGGTTTTCTTCCGGAAATAGTGCACTTTCCTGACCACGCCGTCAAATTGGCCCTAGGAAACAAGGCGATTCGCGCCGCACCGCGGACCTCGAAGGGCCGCCCGCGCCCCCCATGAGTCGGTCAGATTGGCAGACGGTGACGCGAGGCCCCCCGCGCTGGCAGACGCGCCGCGTGTGCCGGCCGCCCACGCCCCGTCTGGGCCCGCACCGCCGTGGCACCGGGTTTGCGACACTGATACATTCTGCGGTCCGGTCCCCCCGACACGTCCCCCGAACCAGCCCCGGAAGGCATTCAAGATGCCGGTCCGGTCCCGCGGACCGCTCACGCCACGAAACCCCCTCCAAGGAAACACACCATGTCGAAGATCATCGGAATCGACCTGGGCACCACCAACTCCGTCGTCGCCGTGATGGAAGCCGGGTCCGCCAAGGTCCTTATTAACAGCTCGGGCAACCGAACAACCCCCTCGATCGTGGCCTTCACCGACAAGGGTGAGCGGCTCGTGGGTCAGCCCGCGCGCCAGCAGCAGATCACCAATCCCAAGGGCACGGTGTTCAGCATCAAACGCTTCATGGGCCGCCGCGGCAAGGAGGTCGACAACGAGCAGAAGATGGTGCCCTACGAGGTCATGGGCGGTGACGACGACCTGGTCAAGGTCAAGGTCAAGGACAACGAGTACACGCCGCAGGAGATCTCGGCGATGGTCCTGCAGAACCTCAAGAAGACCGCCGAAGATTACCTGGGTGAGGAAGTGACCAAGGCGGTCATCACCGTGCCGGCCTACTTCAACGACAGCCAGCGGCAGGCCACCAAGGAGGCCGGCGAGATCGCGGGTCTCAGCGTCGAACGCATCATCAATGAACCGACGGCCGCCGCCCTCGCTTACGGCCTGGACAAAAAAACCAACGAAAAGATCGCCGTGTTCGACCTGGGCGGCGGCACGTTCGACGTGTCGATCCTGGACGTGGGCGACGGCGTGTTCGAGGTGCTGAGCACCAACGGCGACGGCCACCTGGGCGGCGACGACTGGGACCACACGCTGATCAACTTCCTGGCCGACGAGTTCAAGAAGTCCGACGGCATCGACCTGCGCACCGACGCCATGGCCCTGCAGCGGCTCAAAGAAGCCGCCGAAAAAGCCAAGATGGAGCTGAGCAACGCCCAGGAGGCGACGGTGAACCTGCCGTTCATCACCGCCACCAACGAGGGCCCCAAGCACCTGATGATCTCGATCACGCGGGCCAGGTTCGAGCAGCTGTGCGACGACCTGTTCAAGCGGCTGAAAAACCCCTGCGAGACCGCGCTGCGCGACGCCAACCTTGCGGCCGGCGAGATCGACGAGATCGTGCTGGTCGGCGGCTCGTCACGCATCCCCAAGGTGCAGGAGATCGCCAAGGAGATCTTTGGCAAGGAGCCCAACCGCAGCATCAACCCCGACGAGGTCGTCGCGGTGGGTGCCGCGATCCAGGGCGGCGTTTTGCAGGGCGACGTCAAGGACGTGCTGCTGCTGGACGTCACCCCGCTGAGCCTGGGCATCGAGACCCTGGGCGGCGTGATGACCAAGCTGATTGAGAAGAACACCACGATCCCCACCAGCAAGAAGGAAACCTTTTCGACGGCCGCCGACAATCAGACCGAGGTCACCATCCACGTGCTGCAGGGCGAGCGCGAGTTCGCCACCGACAACCGCACGCTGGGCCGATTTAACCTGGCCGACATCCCGCCCGCCCCCCGCGGCCTGCCGCAAATCGAGGTCGAGTTCGCCATCGACGCCAACGGCATCTTGAGTGTGGCCGCCACCGACAAGGGCACCGGCAAGAGCCAGAACATCGAGATCAAGGGCAGCTCGGGTCTGAGCGACTCGGAGATCGAGCAGATGAAGGCCGACGCCACCGCCAACGCGGCGGCGGACAAGAAGAAGCGAGAGCTGATCGACCTCAAGAACCAGTCCGAGACCATCGTGCACCAGACCAAGACGCAGCTCGAAGAGCACGGCGACAAGCTGGACGGCGAAGTCAAGGGCAAGATCGAGGCCGCCCTGGCCGAGGTCGAAGAGACCGTGCAGGGTGACGACGTGTCTGCGATCAAGAAATCGTTGGAGACGCTGAACACCGAGAGCATGGAGCTGGGCAAGGCCGTGTACGAAGCGACGTCTGGCGAAGGCGGCGACGCGGGCGGGGCCACCGCGGGCGCCACCGCGTCTGGCGGTGGTGACGAAGACGTCATCGACGCCGAGTACGAGGTCAAGGACGAGAAGAAGGACGCCTGACACGTGCTCGCCCGCGTGACCTCCCGCAGAGCCGGGCGGTCACCTGGGCTCGCGTCGGCGGACGCCGACGGGCAGCTTGAAGCTTGACGGCCCGCGGCTCTTGCCGCGGGCTTTTTCGTGCCACGGGATTCATCCCGTGCTTCGGGGCCTGGGGGTTCGGGCATCTTTGGCGCGGTAGAGCGGCGTTCCGGCATCGTTTCGCGCCCGCGTGGCATCGAAAGCCTCTCACCCCTTGCGCTGCAACACCACATCTCCCGTGCTGCGATACGTCAGCAGCAGCGCCGCGTCGGCGGCGACGTGGGCGAACAGCGTCTCGGCGAACGCTTCTTCGCCCGGCCACGGGAACAGGTAGATCAGCCCGAAGTCTTCCGGGTCGCGTCCCAGATCCGCGTAGCCGTCGGGGATGCCGCGGGTGAGAGTCGCCAGGTCGTCTCTATAGTCCGCCAGGTGCTCGGCCGACTCGGGCAGGTAGCTGCCCGCGACAAACTCGGTCTTCTGGCTGTGGTCGGCCGCCAGCGCGCGGGCCTGATCGACCAGGCCCGCCTGCGATTCGATCCCGCACGCGGCGAAACCGAGCTGCTGCGCCAGCCCGGCGATCACGCCCAGCCCCGAGCCCCACTCGCACATCCGCGTGTTCGGAGCGAGCCGTGCGTCGTGGATCTGCCGCAGCGCGCCGTAGACCACCCGGTAATCCGCCGGGATAAACGACGGCGCGGGCACGTAGTCCGGCGACGTGTACGCGGCGTCGGCCCGGCGCGACGCGGCGATGCGTGCGTAGGCGTCGGCAACGAACGCCTCCGCGGCGGGCGGGAGGGTGACGGGGGTTTCGGAGAGGGGGATGGTGGTGAGCGGCAAAGTAGCAGGCACACTCGGTGTGCCACCTCCAAGGGTTGGGGCAGTTTGACCTCACCCGCGCAGGCAAAGCGCGGGCAACGATGGATCCGGTCGCCGCGGCAACGGCGGGTTGTATGGCCATAAGACGTTAAAGGCCACGTCAGGCACACGGGGTGTGCCTGCCACTTTAACGCGGTCCTCGTCGGGAAGACCCAACGAAAACCCCCGGGGTGGGACCCGGGGGTGTCGTGGATGGCTGCCGGATCGGGCGGTCCTACTCGGTCCGCGCGCCCTCGGGGTGGGCGAACGTGTCGTCGTCGATCTCGACGAACCGCACGTCGCTCAGGCGTCCGGTCGCTTTCTGCTCGCCCAGGCCGTCGTCTTTGCTCCAGTGGTAGAAGTCCCACTCGGTGCTCAGCAGGGCGCCGCCCACTTCGGTGTAGCCCTTGTACACAATGGCGCTTTGGCTCTTCTCGGCCTCGCCCTTGTCTTGACCGAAGGTCACGATGTAGCTCATGCCGCGCAGTCGGTGCTTTTCGTCGGCGAAGACGTAGTACCAGTCGTCCGGGGCGTCGCCCACGCCGTCGTCGAAGGTCAGTTGTTGCGCATCGCGCAGGGCGCCGTCGGCCCACGGCTGGGGTTCGGGGTCGTGCAGGGTGGCGCCGGGGTCGCCCAGTTTGAAAGGCGCGGCCACGAAGTATGGCCAGGTGAGCGAGTGAAACCGGGCCATGGGCAACGGCAGCTCGGCGTCGGCGGGGAAGACGCTGACGGTTTCGCCGTCGTGGATAATGCGGGTGCCGTCGTCGAGCACGATCGTCGACCGGCCCGCGGGCGTGTCGAATATTATCGTGCCGGTCCAGCTGAACATGCCGGGGAAGTCCAGCTCGAAGTCGGCCGAGACCGCCTCGTGCGACGACCAGGCCTCCCCGCCGTGGGCCGCGGCGATGGCGGAGGCGAGGTCTTCGGGGTGGGCGTGGGCGGTGTCGGCTTCGCAGGTGCCGCAGCCGGCGTGGGCGCCGACGGGGGCGCACAGTGCGGCGGCGAGCGTGAGGGAGGCGGCGGGACGGATCATCAGACGTTGCTTCCGTTGACGGTGACCTGGGTGGCTTCGGCCATGCGCACGGGCGAAGCCGCCAGCCAGGGGGGATCGAGTTTGAGGGTAGCGCCGTCGCGGTCGACTTGGCCGAAGGCCAGCACGCCGGTGGGGCAGCTCTGCACGCACGCGCTGCAGCGCACGCACTCGGGGTCGATCATGGGCTTGCCCTTGTTGGCGAAGCTCATGATGTCGATGCCCTGGTGGCACACGCTGGTGCAGACGTTGCAGCTGATGCATTTTTTCTTCTCGGCCACGATGCCGAAACGCGAGAAGCGGGCATAGACGTGCATGAGCGCGGCCAGCGGGCAGGCGAAGCGGCACCAGACGCGGCCCGAGAAGTGGAAGTAGAGGCCGAAGCCCAGGATGCCGGCCCAGAAGAGGTCGACGAACCAGGCGTAGTTCAGCACGGGCAGGGCGCTGCTGTACTTCGAGGGGCCCAGGATCACGGCGTAGGCGCTGCCCACGATGCCGCCGGGCGAGGCCCAGGAGATCACCCGGGTGACCAGCAGCACGAGGGTGACAGCCAGAAACACCTGCCCGATCATGTTCATCCGGTTCCAGAACGGGCCGTGCGGCATCTTGTGCCGGTGCGTGTCGCCCAGCGTCTCGGCCATCGCGCCACACGAGCAGATCCACCCGCAGTAGACGCCCTTGCCCCAGAAGTAGATGGCGGCCGGAATCAGGACGAAGGTCTGGACGAGCGAGATCGCCAGCCAGGTCCACATGGGCTCGCTGGTGAACACGTTCCAGATGAAGAGCGGCCAAGCGAGGATCAGGCCGAAGGCCCGCCAGTACTCGCGCCCGTGCGGGTCGTAGTCGACCGGGGGGAAGAGCGCGTCGGCGGCCGTCTTCATGAAGCCGCTGTCGAACAGGCCCAGGTGCCCGAGCCACGGGATGAGCAGGTAGGGCAGCAGGAACAGCGGCACGCACTGGATGGTCATCAGCGCGAGGGTCTGCCACCTGACGTACGGCGTGCGGCGGCGGCGGATGCGCTTGATGCCGAAGACAACGATGAGCGAGCAGTACAGCAGCGAGAACCAGAAGCCGGGGCTGCCGCCGGCCTTGCCCGGCAGGCCCGCGGCCGAGAGCTTAAGGGTGCCCAGCGGGTTGGCCGGGTTGTTGAACACGTCTGACAGCGACGACAGCCACGGCCCGAGGTTGTACGGGAACCAGCCGTTCTTCTCGAAGGTCTCGGCGATCGGCAGCCACGTGCCGGGTTTCTTCCACTGGTAGAAAAACGTGAAGACGGCGAGCATGAGGCCGAGCGTGATCCACCACTTGAAGGTCTTGTCGCCGCTGACGGTGACGCCGGACTTGCGAAAGAAGTCCAGCGGGGCCTCGCGGCCGATCATGGCGAAGACGCTGTCGTTCTCGATCGACTGGTCGTTGCCGTCCGAGTCGGTGATGACGACCTCGCCCACGCGGATCTCTTTGGGCTGGCTGGCCATCATCAGCGTGACCTTGCCCCCGCCCGTGCCGGCTTCAAGCTCCTTGAGCCGCTCGACGTTTTCGGGCTTGGGCCGGTTGAACTCGGGCTTGCGGTAGCTGAGGGTGACGTGGGAGCCGCACTCGGCCAACGCGTTGGCGGTTTCCATGGCGCTGTCGCCGCCACCCACCACCACGACGTTCTGGCCGCAGTAGTCCTTGGGGTCGTGCAGACGGTTGTAGACCTTGTCGAGCTCTTCGCCGGGAATGCCGAGCTTGCGGTAGTTGCCCGAGCGGCCGATGGCGACGATGACGCGGTGGGCCTTCAGGTTGACGCCGTCGGGGACGACAAGTTCCAGCAGCTTGCCGCTGCGCTGCACGCGGTCGACGTGGGCGGTGGTGACCTCTATCCCCTGGTCCAGCGTCTGTTCGTGCAGGTCTTCGAGCAGGCCTTCTTTGATCTCCGATTTGTCGTTGAACTGCAGGTCGCCCGCCGGCACCATCTCGGTGGGGTAGGTGAAGATCGGCTTCTTCCGGGGAAAGTTGACGATCGTGGAGAAGGGCTGGGCCGCCTCGACCAGCACGTAGCCGAGGCCCCGCTTCCTGGCTTCCTTAGCCGCGGCGAACCCCGACACGCCGCCGCCGACGATGGCGATGTCAACCACGCCCGCGTCGGACGTGTCGCGGTCCTTGAACCCCGGGTCGGCGTCGATGGTCATCACCGCCCGCGTGCCGGTGTCGGCCGAGAACTTGAGCAGCGGCACGCCGGTCAGATCTCCGACAATGAACAGCCCCGAGACGTTGGTGCGGCCGTCGGGCCGGGACACGGGCGCTTGCTCGACGGTTCCGGCGGGCCACTGGGTGTGCAGCCAGCGGGTGTACGACGCGACGGGGTTGAAAACCATGGGGCGGGGGTCCGGATCGGATCGGGGCGAAGCTCTGTGAAGACAAGAACCCGGGGGTGGACCCAACTATTTCCGCGTCCCGAAGTGCCCCACGTCACACCTTAACCCCGCCACCGCGGGTCCGCGCCCGCCCGTCACCGCGGCCGATTGAGTCGAGCCGTAGACTCAAGGCGATCTCTTTCGCCGACCACCTTTCGGCTTACCGCATGCACGAGCCCCCGACTCCGACCCGTTCCGACCCGAAGCCGAGCACCGCGGTGCTCGCCCACGACGTGCGTGGCCTGCCCTGGCCGCGCCGTTACGCCGCTTACGCCAAGGCCTCGGGGCCCGGCTGGCTGCAGGGCGCCATCACGCTGGGCGGCGGGTCGCTGGCCGGGGCGTTGTTCCTGGGCCTGATCGCGGGGCCGGGCCTGCTGTGGCTGCAGCCCCTGGCCATGGCCTGCGGCGTGGTCACGCTGGGGGCCATCGCCTACGTGACGCTGGCGACGGGGCGGCGGCCGTTCGGGCTCATCAACCAGGCGGTGTCGCCGGTGCTGGGCTGGGCCTGGCTCATCGCCACGATCATGGCCAACGTGGTGTGGTGCATGCCGCAGTTCAACCTGGCGGTGGCGGCGGTGCGGCAGAACCTGCTGCCGGTGGTCGCGGGCGACGCGGCGGCGAGCGGCGGCCTGCTGGACGGCACCACGGGCGTGGTCGTCATCGGCGCCGTGCTGCTGGCGGTCGGGCTGGGCTGCAACGCGGTCTACAACAGCGGCGGCCGGGGCGTGCGCTGGATCGAGCACCTGCTGCGGGCCGCGGTGGGGCTGATCGTGATCGCCTTCATCTGCGTGATCGGCGCGCTGATCGCGCGGGGCGGGCTGGACTTCGGCGCTGCGCTGCGCGGGCTGGTGCCCGACCCGCGCAACCTTTTCAAGCCCTCGGCCACCTACACCGCGCTGATCGAGGCGGCGGGGCCGCACGCCGACTACTGGCGTGAGCACATCACCAGCATGCAGCGCGACCGCATCATCGCCGCCTTCGGCACGGCGGTGGGCATCAACATGACCTTCCTGCTGCCCTACACGCTGCTGAAGAAGGGCTGGGGATCGGCCCAGCGCGAGCTGGCCATCGTCGACCTGGCGCTCGGGCTGCTGGTGCCCTTCGTGCTGGCGACCGCGTGCATCACGCTGGCCTCGTCGTCGGCCTTCCACGGGAAAACCGCCGACGTGCTGAACACCGACGGCTCGGTGAAAATCCACATGGCCGGGGCCTTCCACAAGGTGCTTGACGGCCGGCTGATTTACGAGAACCCAGCGCTCAAGGGCGACGCCGCGGCGCTGGACGCCGCGCGGACCGCCGCTCCCGCCGGCGAGCGCGAGCTGGCCGCGATGCTGGCCAACCGCGACAACTTCAACCTGGCGTCCACGCTGGAGCCGCTGGCGGGCAAAACCATCGCCCAGCTGGTTTTTGGATTGGGCGTGCTGGGCATGGCCACCTCTACCCTGATCGTGCTGATGATGATGAACGGCTTCGCCTTCCGCGAGCTCTTGTTCAAGCCCGACAGCGGCGGCGTCTACATGCTCGGCGCGCTGGTCGCGGGCATCGCCGGCTTCTGCGGGCCGTTCGTGTGGGGCAACGCCGACGCCCGGGCCGCCCTGGCCATCCCGACCTCGGTCATCGGCGGCAGCCTGATCCCCATCGCGTGCTTCGCCTTCCTGCTGCTGCTGAACTCCAAGCGTGTACTCGGCGCCGCCGCTCCGCACGGCGCGACGCGGCTGATTGTCAACGTGCTGCTGGGCACCGTGACCGCCATCACCACCTTCGGCAGCGTGTGGGTGCTGCTGGGCAAGGGCACCTGGGGCACCGCCGGCGTGGTGCTGCTGGGCGTGCTGGCGGTGCTTGGGTTGGTGGGATTCGTGCGGCGGCAGGGCGTGCCAACTGCGTGAGGATGCGTTGACGCCGCGTCGGGTCAGGGCCGCTCCATCGGGCCAAGACAGGGATCGCGAAGCCTTTGAATTTGCAGACAAGAGAATAAGAGTGAGGCGTTGAGCCATGACCCGGAGCGGGTCCCCGTTCGGTTACCCCCGACTTCGGGCCGGCTCAAGAAAGTCAAGGTATCGCTTCGCGAATCACGGAGGGCACGGAGTTGAGGTTCGCCCGCGACCGGCGCCGTGGTCTATTGCCGGCGACGACGACACGGCCGCCGCCGCGGCGCGGAGGCCACGGAGGAAGGCAGCAGACGCATGCGGTCGGGAGGGCCGGCGTAGAGGCGAGACATTCGGGTCCTATCGGTTTTCTCTCTCCCAACCGCTTGCGTGCCTTCCTCCGTGCCCTCCGCGCCCGGGCTGGGGACGTGAAGAAGACACCGCGAAAAGACCACGATAGAGATCGCGGGACTGGCTCAACTCCGTGCCCTCCGTGATTCGCGCAGCGATGCCTCGGGGTTGTGCGATGGGTCATCCCGGAGCCGGCGCCCGAGCATCCCCCTTTTCCGGCTCGCACGGAACTCCGGCGTGCTACGCAGCGTCGGCGGGTCCGCTTCAGACTCCACGCTGAAAACGTTCGGCGCCCCATAAGGACTTGCCACCGTTGATTTACGTCCGATCTGCGGCTACCCTAAAATTCTCAGCCGAGCGAGTCGAATCCGCTTTTTCGCTTTTGGCGTCTGTGTAGCACGCCGAATGGGCGGAACACCAGAACTGTTCAATCAATTGTTATCCGAATGAGATAGCGGTCATGGCGTCAAGAATCTGGGACTGCTAAAATCGCCGGATGGAATCGCTCTACATCGAAACGTCGATTGTCAGTTATCTACGCCAGAAACCGAGCGATCAGGTTATCACCGCGGCACGCCAACTCATGACCCACCAATGGTGGGATGGCGAACGAACCAAGTACCAGCTCGCGGTGTCTCAATTTGTGATCGACGAGGCCTCTGCTGGCGATCCGGTGTTGGCCGCCGAACGCCTCGAATCACTTGAAGGCATTCCACTGCTGCCACTTGTGGACGAAATCGCAAATATTTCCGATGAAATCATGGCTCGTGCGATCCTTCCAGAGAAGGCTCGTACGGATTCCTTGCATATCGCGTCAGTTGCTCATCACCGGATACAATACCTGCTGACGTGGAACTGCCGCCACATCGCCAACGCTCGCATCCTGCCGCGTATCCACGCGGTGCTGAGTGATCTCGGTATTCCAATACCCATCATCTGTACGCCAGACGAAATGCTCGACAATGATCCAGAAGCCACCGACGCCTGACCCTGTTCTCGAAGAGATCCATCGCACGCGACGCGAAATATCGGATCGTTTCGGCGGTGACCTGCACGCCATCATCGAAGACGCTCGGAAGCGTCAGGCTGAGTCGGGGCGTCCGACATGGCAACCCGGATCGGATAACCATCCGATGCACCGGAGCGGCGGTGGCAGGGTCTCGCAAACCGACTCGCTATCGCCGCCGCCCGGTGATTGCTGATACGTTCGTTCGCGGGGCCTTCGGCGAGGCGTGCACTGGGGGCGCGAGCCGCGGCACGGTGGGTCCGCAAAGCCTTGACCCACCCTACGCAAAACGTCGGAAGACATGGGTAATTCGGGGCGGTTCGGCGTCAGCGGCCCGCCGTCTCCAACTCCCGCAGCATCACGTTGCGGAACCGCACCTGCGGCCGGTCGTCACGCGCACCGACGCCGTGCACCTGCAAACCGATGTGGCCGCGGGCGGTTAGCGCGTCCATCAAGCACGCGGCGGGCACGCCGTTGACCCAGGTGCGGATCACCGGGCCCTCGGCGCGGATGAGGATGCGGTTCCAGGTGCCGGGCTTCCAGGCGTCGCGCGCATACGGGGCGGCGATGAGCGGGGCGAGCCAGCCGCGGCGGCCCTCGTCGAAGATGCCGCCGGCGTAGCGGCGGTCGGTCGGATCGACCTCGACCTGGTAGCCGCGGATGCGGCCGTCGCGCTGGTCGACGCCGTCGTCGACGTGGCTGCGGATCTGGATGCCGGAGTTCAGGCCCTTGGACCCGTCGGTGGCGGCATCGGTCGCAGAATCTGTCCAAACCTCGGCCTGCAGCTCGAAGTCGCCGTAGGTGGCGCGGGTGACGCGGAAGGTGTTGCCGCCGCTGTTGGCCACGGCGGTGCCGGTGAGCACGCCGGTCTCGGCATCCAGTTCGAAGGTGCTCTTGCCGCCGCAGACGGTCCACGCGTCGGGGGCGTCGGCGAGCAGGTCGCGCCAGGGGCCGGCGGCGGCGCGGCCGTGCTCGCCGCGGTCCTTTAGGGGCGCGGCCCAGACGTTGCGCAGCCGCTGGGGCGTGGCGCCCGTGGTGTCGGGGTGGGCCAGTTCAAGCGGCGCGGGGTCCACCGCTCGGGGCGGGCCGACCGCGATGTCGTGGTGGACCAGCTCGCCGTTGCGGACCAGGGTGAGGCGGGCGGGGCGGTCGGCCTGCGACGGCTGGAACCAGAGGTCGTCGGCGTGCCAGCGCGGCGCGGCGCGCTCCGCGTCGTCGGCGTCCGGCGTGGCGGGCAGCCGCAGCCCGCCGGGCAGCCGCAGCCCCGGCCCCGCGGCGGAGCCGAACCACTCGACGTGCAGGCGGAAGCCGGCGAAGTGACCGGCGGTCCGCAGCGGGCCGTTCGCGGGGTCGAGTGCGACCCCGTCGTCGCCCGCGGCGGGCGGCAGCAGGTCGTTCTGCGTGAGCGCACCGCGGTTGGGCATCTTGGGCGCGTCACCGGCCGTGGGGAACAGGTGTCCTCTGAAGCTGCGGCCCACCAGCTGCACGCCGCCGACCGGCACCGCCGCGTCCACGCCCAGTGCGGCGGCGTGGTCGCTCAGGTCCAGGTCGTACCCGTCGAGCTGCGCGACGACCGGCTCGGCCCGCGGAATCTCGTTGAGGGTGTAGTAGCACTCGGTGGACCACATCGCCTCGCCGGCGGTCGAGACCGGGTCGGTGCGGAGGTAGACCACGCGGTTCTTCTTCAGGCCGTTGAGGGTCAGCCGCACGCCGCGCCCGTCGGCGTGCGGGGTGGCGGCGGCCACCGCGAGGCCCTCACGGTTTACCTTCGCGCCGCCGTACCCGGCGGTGGGGGTGTAGCCCCACTGCTCGGCCTCGTAGTTCTTCGGGTCGGCCAGCCACGCAGGGTCCACCGCGCCGGTGAAGAAGACCTCGAAGCCGTCGGGGGTCGCGGTCACGCGGTGCATCTCGAAGGCGGTTTCGCCGCTGGGCTCCAGTCGCTCCAGTCCGAACTTTTTGTTCTGCCACGACCAGTTGCCGCTGGCGCCGATGCCACCGATGTACAAATGCCCGTCGGGGCCCCACGCCATGCGGTTGACGCCGCAGGTCAGCCCCTGGGTGAAGCGGAAGGCCGCGGCCTGCCACTGGCCGTTGACCTTCTCCATGGCCACGCGGCGGATGCCGCCGCTGGTGAGCTCGCCCAGCAGCACCTGCCCGGCGAAGGGCCCGTCGGGGATCTGCAGCGTCTGGGTGGGCGAGTTGACGAACTCGTTCTGCGGCAGCCACGCGGTCTGGCGGCGGCGCGGCCGGTCGCCGTAGGCGCTGGCGGCGCCGCCGGTGGGGAAGCGTTCGGCCAGCTTGGGCACGACGTTCGTGCGGTTGTAATGGCCGAAGAAGGCGCCGTCTTCCACGACACTCATGGTGCTGGACGGGAACCAGGTGCCCTGGTTGTCGCAGTAGAGCAGGGTGTTGTCGGGCCCCAGCCCCACGGTGTTGGGGGTGCGGGTGCCGCCGGCGATGACGCGGAAGCTGCCGGGGTTCAGGCCCTGGTCGGCGCTGGCCAGATCGATCTCAAGCACGCAGCCGCGCAGCGGGCCGTTCACGTTGGCGTTGGTGCCCATGCCTTCCCACTTGGGCGGGCCCATGGCGGTACTCAGGGCGGCGTACAGCTTGCCGTCGCGGTGGACCAGGCCGAAGCAGAACTGGTGGTAGTTCCAGCCTTCCCAGCCCGCGGCGATGGGGTGGTGGGTTTCAAAAAAGCCGTCGCCGTCGGTGTCGGTCAGGCGGGTGATGGCCTTGCGGTGGGCGACGTAGAGGTCGCCGTCGACCACGCACAGGCCGCTGGGCTCGTAGAGGCCTTCGGCCACCGGGACCAGCTCGGTCGTGACCCGGCCGTCCGTGGCGGCTTTGGTGGCGTGGCGTACTTCGTAGAGCTTGTCGGGGTCCTTGGAGTCGATGTCCGGCAACGCCACCTCGTTGCGCTGCAGCGGCCGGAACGTGCCGATCACCAGGCGCCCGTCGGGCAGGAAGGCCATCGCCCCGGTCATGGGTTCGATGCCCTCGGGCAGCAGATCGACCTGCGTAAAGGCGGGATGCACGCCGCCGACTGGGTTGCCGTCGCCGGCGCGGCGGGTGTTGGCCAGACGCTTGGGACCGGGCGCCGTCACCCGCGTGGGCACCGAGAGCGTCTCCAGGCGTTCGGCGGGCACGGCCTCCCAGGTGTCGCCCCCCGGCGGGATCCACTCGACGCGCAGGCGATCGGCCGCGACGGCGCCGTATTGCTCGGCCACGACGGACAGCGGGTTGGGCAGGCCCCAGTTGAACGGGCCCACCTCGACAACGCGTACGGCGTCGGGGTCGTCGCCGCTATTCAGCGGCAGCTCCTGGTCGAAGTGACCGCCCAGAAACAACCGCAATGCACCGGGGCCCGACAGGCGGAAGCGGTAGTCGCCGGCGTGGGCCGGGTTGAGGCGCGCCGACACGCGGGTGAGCGCAACGCCCTGCAGCGGCTCGGCGATCGGCGCGTCGTCGGTGAGGTCCAGGTCGTTGCGCTGCTCGTCCACGTTGGGGGTCTGGCTGGCCGCCAGGCGGGGCACCCGTTCCAGCCCCGACGCGTCCAGCTGATAGATCTGCACCGCCACGCCGGGGTCGAAGGCGTTCTGAGCCGATGCATTGGTCGTCAGGGCAAGCGCGGCCGCGGCGAGCAGCCGTCCGGAGGTGCGTGGCAGGCAGGCGGAAGATGGTGCAGGCATGGGGTATCCGAGAGAGAGGGCGGTAGGCGGCCGGGCGTTCACTGCTCAATGCTAAGCCGTCGGGCCCGACCGGGGGAACCGACCCGGGCGGGCGTCGATTGGTCCGCGTCGCGTTAGGATTCTCGCATGATCCGAGTCACCGCCGCCGCCTTGTTCTTCTGCGCCTGCGCGACCTCGACGCCACACGGCGAAAAGGGCCCCGCCGTGGCGCGGGTCACCGCCGACGAGACCCGCTCCAACCCGCCCGCGGAAACGGGGCCCGGGCTGGGCGAGGGCCGCGGCGACGGCGCCCCACCGGACGACCTCCACGAATGGGCGGTGCACGACCTCACCCGGCCCCAGCCCGCCGTCGTCGAGCCGCCCACCCCCAGCCTGCAGGCCCGGCCCGGCCGGCCGCCCTCTGACGCGGTGGTGCTGTTCGACAGCCACGCCCAGCAGCCCAACCTCGACGCCTTCGTGGGGCACGAAGGCATCGACGCGCCCTGGACGGTGGTGGGCAACACCTTCCACGTGGCCCCCGGCACCAAGAGCATCCGCACCCGCCAGTCGTTCAGCGACATCCAGCTGCACCTCGAGTGGAAGGTCGACCCCGGCGAGGCGCACGAGTGGGGCCAGAAACGCGGCAACTCGGGCCTGTACATCATGGGCCGCTATGAGGTGCAGATCGGCGACCACCTGGGCAACCTCACCTACGCCGACGGCATGGCCGGCTCGGTCTATGCCCAGAACCCGCCGCTGGTGAACGCCGGGCTGGGACTCGACCGGTGGCAGACCTACGACATCGTCTTCCGCGCTCCGCGCTGGGCCGCCGACGGCACGCTGGAAGCGCCCGCCGACGTGACGGTGCTGCACAACGGACTGCTGGTCCAGGACCACTGGATCCTGGAGGGGCCGACCACGCACAAGCGGCGCACGTCGTACGAACACCCGCACGGCCCGGCGCCGCTGGTGATTCAAGACCACAGCGACATCGTGCACTACCGCAACCTCTGGCTGCGCGAACTGCCGCCGCGGCCGGTGTCGCGGCAGGTGCTTCAGAGGCATCAGTAGTCCGCGCCCCATTCCATTTTCGGGCGGATTCAGTCGTGTGCCACTGGCGGCTTGTCCGCCAGTGCCGACGCCCCGCGGAAGCACTGGCAAACAAGCCGCCAGTGGCACCCGGCCGCCAGTGGCACCCCGCAGAGGGCATGGGAACCAGATGGAGACCGCCCGTATCACGCACGCCAGACGCGTGCGACATGCGGCATAATGCGGCGATGAAGGTCCCCCTCGCCGCGCTCCTGATCTTGTGTCTGTTCCTCGCCGGCTGCGGCACCAAGCAGCTGCCCGACTACGCGCGCCCGCTGGCCCCGGGCGTCAAGGCCCTGCGCCCGGTGCCCGAGGCGTGGCGGGCCGAGATCTTCGCTCAGACCGCGCAGCAGCTGGGCGATCCGGCGTTTGTGACCGCGCTGGGGCGCAGCTACGACTGGTTCCGCGTCGACTCGGCCAAGACTTTTTTTCCGGTTGAGGGCGTGACCTACCAGCGCGCCCGGGACAGCGTCGACGAGCTCTTCCGTCTCGCCGAAATGCCCGACCCCGCGTCGCGCGAGGTCGAGCTGCACCGGCGGTTCTCCGCCTACGAGTCGGTGGGCTACAACGGCCAGGGGGTGGTGTTCTTCACCGGCTACTTCTCGCCGCAGTTCACCGCGTCGCTTACCCGGCAGGGCCCGTTTCAGTACCCGCTGTACGCCCGCCCGGCCGACCTGCAGTCCGACCCGGCCACCGGGCAGGTGCTGGGCCGCCTCGACCCGGCGACCGGCGCAATCGGCGCCTACCCCACGCGCGATCAGATCGAGGCGTCGGGCACGCTGGCCGGGCAGGAGCTCGTCTGGCTGCCCAGCCGGCTCGACGCCTACAGCATCGAGGTCAACGGCTCGGCCAAGCTCACCCTCACCGACGGCACCGAGATGTTCGTGGGCTACGCCGGCACCAACGGGCGTGAGTACACCAGCATCGGCCGGCTGCTGGTCGCCGACGGCGCGCTGGACCGCAACACGGTCTCGATGCCCACCATCCGCCGGCACTTCCAGCAGCACCCCCAGCAGCTGGACCACTACATCCGGCAGAACGAGCGCTTCGTGTTCTTCCGGGAGTACGCCGGCAGCGACTGGCCCGCCGGCAGCCTGGGCTTCCGCGTGCAGGACGAACGCTCGCTGGCGACCGACAAGAAGATCTTCCCGCGCGGCGGCGTGGTGCTGGCGTCGACCGAGCTGCCCGACGGCACGCCGTTCCGTCAGCTGATGCTGGATCAGGACACCGGCGGCGCGATCCGCGCCCCCGGGCGTGCCGATATCTACTTCGGCATCGGGCCGGCGGCCGAGCAGCTCAGCGGCCAACAGGCGGCGGAGGGGCGGCTGTTTTACTTGTTCTTGACACCGCGGTGACTTGGGGTGGTGGCAAAGACAGGTATCGCGAAGCACGCGAAGAGCGCGAAGATCGCAAAGAAGAAATCGAGGTGGTGAGTTTGGCGGTCTGGGCTGAGGAGACGAATGATTCAGCCGGTCGCTTCATAAGAAAGACCAGGCCGGCTGATGCCTTTCTTCGCGGCCTTCGCGCTCTTCGCGTACTTCGCGAAGCCTGCCTTTATCCCGCCTCGACCGCCGCGCGATCCGCCACCCGCCACGCCGCGCCGTCGCGCTTGACTTCGCGGTACAGCGTGTCGCGCTCTACCGGCACGTAGCCCGCCTCGCAGATGGCCGAACGCAGCGTGCCGACGGTGACCTCCTGGTGCGTGTCGCTGCCGCCGACCTTGGTGATGTCGTACCAGACCACCGTGCCGTCGACGTCGTCGGCGCCGTAGTCGAGCATGACCTGCGTCATGGGCAGGGTCTGCATGATCCAGAAGGCCTTGACGTGGTCGAAGTTGTCGAGCATCAGCCGGGCGACGGCGATCATGCGCAGGTTTTCGACGCCGCTGGGGCCGGGCAGGTGTTCCAGCTCGCTGCCGTCGGGGAAAAAAGGAAGCGGGATGATGGTCTGGAAGCGGGCGGGGAAGCCCTGCGCGATGGCGTGGTCCTGCTCGTTGCGCAGCATCTCGAAGTGGTGGACGCGGTCTTCGGCGCTCTCGATATGGCCATAGAGCATCGTCGCGTTGGTGTGCAGGCCCAGCTCGTGCGCGGTGCGGTGCACGGTCAGCCACTCGTCGCTGCGGATCTTGCCGCGGAAGGCCTCGTCGTGCACGCGGTCGTCGAAGACCTCGGCGCCGCCGCCTGGCATCGAGCTGAGCCCCGCGGCCACGAGGTCTTCCAGCACCGCACGCACGGCGCCGGCGAAGTCTTTGCGGACCGCGCGCTTGCTGACACGGGCCAGGTGCACGATCTCGACGGCGGTGAAGGCCTTGAGGTGCACCTGCGGCGCGGTCTCGCGGATCGCTTCGAGCATGTCGGTGTAGTAGCTGAAGGGCAGCTTGGGGTGCAGGCCGCCGACGATGTGCATCTCGGTGGCGCCGGCGTCTTTGGCGTCGGTCGCCTGCTTGACGATGTCTTCGAGGGTGTACTCGTAGGCGCCGTCCTGGCCGGGCTTGCGGTGAAACTCGCAGAACTTGCAGCTGAGGATGCAGAGGTTGCTGTAGTTCAGGTGCCGGTTGATGTTGTAATACGCCCGGTCGCCGTGAAGGCGGGTGCGGACTTGGTGGGCCAGGTCGCCGACGGTGTGCAGGTCGCGGGTGCGGAGAAGCGTGAGGCCGTCGGCCGGGCTTAAACGGTCTTGGTTCGCGACCTTCTTTTTGATGTCCGTGAGGGCGGGGTCCATGGTGTCAGTCTACGGCCGCCAAAGCGCAAAGCGCAAAACGCAAAGCGCAAATCAGAGACCGAAGCTCGCGCTACCCACGGGGTGGTACAGCGGTGCCGATTTGTCCATCGGGCCGGAGGGCCGACTTAGAAAAGGACACTATGCGCTCAGCGCTTTGCGCGGCTTGGACCCGCCGCCCGGCGTCCCCGATGGCTTCCGCACTGCCGCCGCTGTCCCCCACCCCCTAAACTGCCCCGCATGATTATCAAGGGCCACGGCGTCGATATCGTCGAAACCGCCCGCATCCGCCGGATGCTGGGGGAGCATCCCGAGCGGTTCCTGAAGCGGGTCTTCACCGCCGACGAGCGGGCCTACGCGGAGAGCCGACCCAGGCGGCGCGACGAGCACCTGGCGGGGCGTTTCGCATCCAAAGAAGCCGTGCTGAAGGTGCTTGGCACGGGGTGGTCGGGCGGCATCGCCTGGACTGACGTGGAGGTGGTGCGCGAGGCGTCGGGGCAGCCGACGGTGCGGCTGCACGGGGTCGCCGCGGAGAAGGCGGCCCAGCGGGGCATCACCGGGTGGTGGCTGAGCATCTCGCACACCGACACCCACGCGGTGGCGAGCGCGATCGGGGCGGGGGTGTGAGAAGGCTGGGGCGGGCGGCGCGGCCCGGGTCGTCGGTGAACCCGCGGTCGGGCGATTGTGGAAAAAATCGTTCGAGACGACCCAGTTTGAACCTCGATCAGGGTATCTTGCGTCGTCGTGCAGTTTTCTCGGACGCCCGCCCGATACACTCAGGACTCATGGCCCGCAGACACGGACGTACCGCGCCATACGAAATCATGCGACAGGTCGGCGGAGCTCCGCCGCAACCCGCCGCACGGAGGACGTTACGCGCACCGGCGGACACCCCGCCGACCGGCCCCGGTGGCGACTCGCCCCGGCGGATTTCGCGCACGTGGCGGCTGCCCGGCTGGCTCGGCCCGGCGGCGGAACGCTGGACGGGTGCGGCCTCTGAACGGCTGTCGTCCTGGGGTCTGGCCGTGCGGTCGCCCGTGGCGCTGCGGCTGCCGGCGGCGGCGCTGGGCGGCATCGGGCTGGCGGCGGTGCTGACGCTGGCCGGCGTCTTCTGGGTCGGTTCGCAGATGGGGCAGCGGGCGGCCCTCTCGGACGGCGTGGCATACGAGCAGTCCGGAGGGGGCCCGTCTCCCGTGGTGGTGGGGGCCGACGTTCTGATTGATCCGTCACGGCTGGCGCGGCGGGCCCACGACGCGTTGGACACCCCCGGCGGGGCGCTCGATCTGGTCGATCTGCCCACCACCGACCCGCGGATCCCCGGCCACAACTACCTGTGTTTCGTCAGCCTGCGGGGGGCCGACATCGACGAGGCCCGCCGGATCCAGCGGTTCTTCCAGCAGGCCGGGGTTGCAACGATTCTGACGGGCAGTAGACTCTTCGATCCGGCCTCGGGCGAGAAACCCGAAGGCTGGATTCAGGTGATCGATGTCAGCCGCGGCTTCTCCGAGTCGCACATGCACAACGGCGAGCACGAGTCGTTTTACACGGCTCGCCGAGCGTTGGGGCGGGCCTGGAAGGCCCACAACCGCGGCATCGGCAGCGACCTGAACACGATGATGTTCTACAAGTTCACGCCGTCCGGAAGCTGACCCGCGCCGGACGATTCAACCGAAAGCAGCCCGACCATGAGCCTCGACTCCTCCCTGAAATCCGGCGGCGGCCTCAGCCGCCACCGCAACGTGCTCACCCGTGCGGAGCGTGTCGCCCAGTTGGCCAAGACCGACGGCTTCGACACCGAGAAGGACAGCCCCCTGGGCATCCGCAAGGTCGGCAACCGCAAGCTGGTGACCGGCAAGACGACCAAGAAGAAGAAGGACGCGGGCGACGAGGCGGAGTGATCCTCCTGGGCGGGGCTGTCGGCGGCCGACCGACCCGACTCGTCGGATCACCGCCCCTCTGGGGCGGTTTTTTGTGCGCGTTCAACGAGCCGCGACCGTGAGGGAGCGGACCCTTCGCGTCGGCGTCTTCGATGCGGCTCCGCGCACCGCGCGTCGCCACGATCCTCTTGGGGGGGCGGCTGAGTAGCAACCGTTACCTTGCGCTCGCGGGTGAGCTTCGCGTCGGCCCGATGCACAAGGACGCTCCCGCATGGTCGCGGCTCGTTAAACGCCGAATCCCGCTACTTTCTCGGCCATGGACTTTTCCCGTTTCATCCACGGCCGCGCCCAGGCCATCGACGCCTCGGGCATCCGCCGGGTGTTCGACCTGGCCGCGACCCTCAAAAACCCGATCAACCTCTCGATCGGCCAGCCGGACTTCGATGTGCCCGAGGCGATCCAGGACGCCGCGGTCGACGCGATCCGCGGCGGGCAGAACCGCTACACGCAGACCCAGGGCACCGGCCCGCTGCGTGAACGGGTGACCGCCGAGCTGACCCGTGAGTTCCCCGACACGCTGGGCCCGGCGCTGGCGTCGGGCGAGGCCGGGCTGCTGATGACCTCGGGCGTGTCGGGCGGGCTGCTGCTGGCGCTCATGACCTGCGTGGGGCCGGGCGACGAGGTGTTGATCCCCGACCCGTACTTCGTGATGTACCGGCACCTGGTCACGCTCGCCGGCGCGACGGCGGTGTACGTGGACACCTACCCCGACTTTGCCGTGACGCCCGAGCGTCTGGCCCCGCACGTGACCGAGCGCACGAAGCTGCTTTTGTTCAACACGCCCAGCAACCCTACGGGGGTGCGGGCGTCGGCGGACGAATGCGCGGCGGTCGCGGGCTTCTGCGCCGAGCGCGGCATCCTGCTGCTGAGCGACGAGATCTACGACGTGTTCGCGTACGGGCTGGGCGGATCGCCGTTTCCCAGCCCGCTGCACACCAACGCCGACACGCTGCTGCTGCGCGGCTTCAGCAAGACCTACGGCATGACCGGCTGGAGGCTGGGCTACGTCGCGGGCCCCAAAGCCGTCGTCGAACAGATGACCAAGCTCCAGCAGTACAGCTTCGTGTGTGCCCCCAGCATGGTGCAGGCCGCCGGCGTGACCGCGCTGGACACCGACATGAGCACCCACGTCGCGGCCTATGCCACCAAGCGCGACCGCGTGGTCGAGCGGCTGAGCCCGCACTTCGAGCTGACCGCCCCCGGCGGCGCGTTCTACGCCTTCCCGAAGGTGCCCGAGCGGCTGGGCATGACCGGATCGCAGTTCGTCGAGGCCGCGGTCGCAAAAAACCTGCTCATCATCCCCGGCAGCGTCTTCAGCCAGCGTGACACCCACTTCCGCCTGAGCCATGCCTGCGACGAGGCGATGCTGGAGCGGGGGCTGGACGTGCTGGTGGGGCTGGCGGGAGGCTGAGCCGGTCCGACCGCCTTCTTGACGCAGGCGGGGGGGCTGCCTAAGCTCTCGCCCCTACAACCCAACCGCGTAACACGCGCTTATCCAGAGTGACCGAGGGACGAGCCCTTTGAAGTCACCGCAACCTTCCCCAGCAACGGGCCCGAAGCCCGACGCGTTGAACGGTGCGAATTCTCGCTTTTGGCGGGGCCACGCGGCCCCCCGAAGGGAAGATGAGTGACGGGTCGCCCCGGATCCTGCGGATCCATCCGGTCGCTGAAGCCAGCCGCCGTCTCAAGCCGCAGTCCCGCGAGCCCTTCCCATCCTCCCGCGATGTGAAGGCCTTTTTTTTAGGCCGAGCCCCCGCCCGTTTCGTACGGAGCCTCCGCCCATGCCCACCGCTACACCCGCCGCCGCCCAGCCGCCCGCCCCCGACCGCCCCGCGGGCGGCTACGTCAAGTCGCTGCGCGGCAAAGAGTCGGGCATCGACTACCCCATCGAGCCGCGGACGATCTGCGACACGGATTTCGGCCCGGTCGAGGTCACCTACGACTACGACGCGATGAAGGGGCGGGTGACGCGGGAGTCGATCGAGGCCGGCCCCCGCAGCCTGTGGCGCTACCGCGACCTGCTGCCGATCAGCGGCGAGCCGCGGGCCGGGCTGCGCTCGGGCTTCACCCCGCTGGTGCGGGCCGACCGGCTGGCCAGGCACCTGGGCTGCAAAGAGCTCTACATCAAGGACGACTCGGCCAACTACCCCAGTTTTTCCTACAAGGACCGGGTGGTCTCGGTCGCCGTCACCAAGGCCTTCGAGTTCGGCTTCGACTGTGTGGGCTGCGCCAGCACCGGCAACCTGGCCCACTCGGTCGCCGCCCACGCCGCGGCCGCGGGCATGAAGGCCGTGGTCATGGTGCCGCACGACCTGGAAGCCGGCAAGATGGCGGCCATGCGGGTGTTTGGCCCCAAGGTCGTCCGCATCCAGGGCAACTACGACGACGTGAACCGGCTGTGCAGCCAGATCGCCGACAAGTACAACTGGGCGATCGTGAACGTCAACCTGCGGCCGTTCTACACCGAGGGCGCCAAGACCCACGGGTTCGAAATCGCCGAGCAGATGGGCTGGCGCCTGCCGCAGCACACCGTGTCGCCGGTGGCGGGCGGCACGATTTTGCCCAAGATCTACAAGGCCTACAAAGAGTTCATCGAGCTGGGTCTGGTCGAGGACAACGGCGCGAAGATGTACGGTGCCCAGGCCGCGGGCTGCAATCCGATCGTCACCGCGCTGGAAGAAGACGCCGAGCTGTTCCGCCCGCAGAAGCCCGACACGATCGCCAAGAGCATCGCCATCGGCAACCCCGCCGACGGCTACTACGTGCTGAAAGACATCCGCGAGAGCGGCGGCGGCGGGGCTAGCGCCACCGATCCGGAAATCGTTGCGGCGATCAAGCTGCTGGCCGAGACCGAGGGCATCTTCACCGAGCCCGCCGGCGGCACGACCCTGGCCTGCGCCATCAAGCTCATCGAGAGCGGCAAGATCCCCAAAGACGAGTCCATCTGCGTGTGCATCACCGGCAACGGGCTGAAAACGATCGAGGCCCTGGACGGCCAGTTCGACGAGGCCGCGGCGATCCCGGCAAAGATGAAGGAGTTTTCGGCTTTGATCGACGGCTGAGTCGGTCAACTTGGATGAACCGCCAAGGCGCCAAGGACGCCAAGGAAGGCACCTGACGGGATACGCTGCCATCATGCGACGTAGGGCTGCGGGAGTCCGCGGAGCACCCCGTCACGAACCAGTCGGAATCCATGTGCCCTTCACCTCTTTTTGTCTTCCATGGCGTCCTTGGCGTCTTGGCGGTTCAAAATCAACCCCCAAAGATCCATGTTCGAACCCGTGAACGTCGAAATCCCCTCCGCCCTCCGCCCCCAGGTCAACGACCAGGAAACCGTCGCCGTCGAAGGCCAGACCGTCGGCGATCTGCTTAACACCATGAAGGCGGACTACCCCGAGTTCGGCGCGAAGCTGTTCAACGCGGAAGGCGAACTGAACCGCTTCGTGAATATCTACGTGAACGACGAGGACATCCGCTTCCTCGACAACCTCGACACCGCCGTGACGTCCACCGACCAGGTCGCCGTGGTGCCCGCCATCGCGGGCGGCTGAAGCCTGTCTCATCAAGGAAAACCATGGCCGACCAAATCAAACAGAAGTGCTGGCTCACCTTCGAAGGCGGCTGCCAGGACCAGCCGGTCATCTGGCAGCTGAGCCAGAAGTTCCCCAAGGTGATGTTCGACATCCGCCAGGCCCACGTGGGCGCTAAAATCGGCGTGATGGCGTTGCAGTTCACCGCCGACACGCAGGAAGACCTCGACGCGGCGCTGAAGTTTCTGACCGACGCGGACGTGCGGATCGACCCGGTCGAGGGCGGATCGATGGTGGCGGGATGAGTGACATGGACATCCGCCCCTTCACCCCGTCCGACATCGGTTCCATCATCGAGCTGTGGAAGAAGTGCGGGCTGACCGCGCCGCAGAACGACCCGTGGCGGGACATCGAACGCAAGATGCGCGTGGACCCGGATCTGCTGCTGGTGGGGGTTTCGGGCGGCCGGGTGATCGCCACCGTGATGGCCGGCTACGAGGGCCACCGCGGCTGGATCAACTACGCCGCGGTGCACCCCGACCACCGCCGACGCGGCCACGGCCGGACGATGATGGCGGCGGCCGAGCGGGCGCTCGCCAAGCTGAACTGCCCCAGGATCAACCTTCAGGTCCGCAGCAGCAACGAGGAGGTCGTGGCCTTCTACCGCTCGCTGGGCTACGCCACCGACGACGTGATCAGCCTGGGCAAACGCCTGGTGGCGGACGAGCCATCCGCCGACGACACCCCCGAACCTTCATCATGAGCCAGAACCTCGACCGCTATCACCGCCAGATGCTGCTTCCGGGCTTCGGCGAAGAAGGCCAGCGCAAGCTGCTCGGCAGCTCCGCGCTCGTCGTGGGCTGTGGCGCGCTGGGCACTGTCATCGCCAACATGCTGGCCCGCGCCGGCGTGGGGCACCTGCTCATCGTCGACCGAGACTTCATCGAGATGACCAACCTGCAGCGGCAGGTGCTCTTCGACGAGGCCGACGTGGCCAACGCGATCCCCAAGGCGCAGGCGGCCAAGAACAAGATCAACGGCATCAACTCCGACGTGACGGTGACGGCGGTGGTCGAAGACGTGAACCACACGAACATGGAGAAGCTGGCCCTGGGCGGCTATTCGGAGGGAGCCTGGGCGGGCAAGCCGGTGGACGTGATCGTGGACGGCGTGGACAACTTCGAGACGCGGTACCTGGCCAATGACTGCGCCGTGAAGCACGGCATCCCGTACGTGTACGGCGGGGCGGTGGGCACGGTGGGGGCCAGCTACGCGGTGCTGCCGCATACCGAAAGCGGCGACGCGGCATGGGAGACGGCCCAGACCCCAAACGCAACGCCCTGTCTGCGTTGCATCTTCGAGCAGGCCCCGCCGCCGGGTCTGAACCCCACCTGCGACACGGCCGGCGTCATCGGCCCGGCGGTCTCCATCGTCAGCAACTACCAAGTGGCCGAGACGCTGAAGATCCTGACCGGCAACCTGGACCGCGTGTCGCCGACCATGCTGAACCTGGACCTGTGGGCCAACACCTTCCGCCAGTTCAAGGTGGCCAAGGCCTACGACGTGGGCGACTGCCGCTGCTGCAAGCACCGCACCTTCGAGTTTCTGGACGGCAAGTTCGGCAGCAGCACGACGACGCTGTGCGGCCGCAACGCGGTGCAGATCACGAACAAAGAGGCGGCGGGGGGCAAGCTCGACTTCAAGGAGATCGGCAAGCGGCTGGAAGCCCACGGCACGGTCAAGCTCAACAAGTTCATGCTGCGGGCCGACATCACCGACCACGGCGAGCCGTACGAACTGACGCTTTTCACCGACGGCCGCGCTATCGTGAAGGGCACCAAGCACGCCAACGTGGCGAAGGGTGTCTACGCGAAGTACGTCGGCGCTTGAGCCCACTGGCCCCTCCGGAAGGTCGGCGAGAACACGATGCCCTGCGAGCAAGAAGCGACGGCCTGAAGACCATGGGCGATTTCTTCAGCTTTGTACTGACCGGCCACGAAGCCCTGCACCCGGGTCAGCTCAGCGCCTGGCGACGGGCCCGGGGCAAGACCGAACTGTTCTGACGGACCCCGAATCCTTGTTTACCCCGCGAGTGCTTTCATGCTGCGCACCATTCTTAAGAACCGAGCCGCCGCCAACCTGCTCTACGCCCGCAACCTGACCGCGGACCTGGACGACGCCGCGTCGGTCACGGTGCCGGCCGCGGGCATGAACCACCCGCGGTGGGTGCTTGGGCACCTGGTAATGACCGCCGACCGCATGACCGGCGGGGCCCTGCTTGGCCTGCCGGTCGATCAGCCCGAAGAATGGAACGCGCTGTTCGGCCCCGGCTCGCTGCCGAAAACGGGCGCCGCGGCCGACGCCTACCCGCCGCTGACCGCCCTGCTGGCCGCGATGGAACACGAGCACGACGCGATCGCCGAGACGCTGCTGGCCTCGGACCTGAGCCTGTTTGAGCGGGCGACCCCCGTCGCGGCGAGCGAGAACTTCCGCACCCGCTTCCCGACCATCGGGGCGGCGCTTATGCACACCCTGGTTGCCCACGAGATGCAGCACCTGGGCCAGCTGAGCGCCTGGCGCCGCGCCAGCGGCCTGCCCCGCGTGTAAGCCGCAGCCGCCCGCTTGCGTCTTCACTTCGAACTTCACGCTTCGAACTTCGCACTTTCCATGATCTACCTCGACAACGCCGCCACCAGCTTCCCCAAGGCCCCGGGCGTGGGGCAGGCCACGATGGACTTCATCGCCCACGACGCGGCCAACCCCGGCCGCGCAGGGCACCGCATGGCCGTGGCGGCCGAGCAGATGCTCGACGCGCTGCGCCTGAAGCTGACCCGCCTGTTCAACGGCGCGGACCACGAGCGGATGGTCTTCACGCTCAACGGCACCGACGCGCTGAACATCGCGATCAAGGGCGTGGTGGGCGCGTTCTCTGAGAAGGGGGGGGCGCAAGGACAGACGCCGCACGTGGTGACGACCGTGCTGGAGCACAACTCGGTCAGCCGCCCGCTGCAGGCGATGGCCGACGCGGGCACGATCACGCTGGACCGCGTGACCTGCGACGACGACGGAGTCGTCGACCCCGCCGCGATCGCCGCGGCCTTCACGCCCGAGACGAAGCTGGTGGCGTTGACCCACGCCAGCAACGTGACCGGCACGGTCCAGGACGCGGCCGCGGTGGGCGCGCACTGCCGCGCCGCGGGCGTGCTGTTCCTGCTGGACGCCGCCCAGACCGCGGGCGTGGTGCCGGTGGACATCGACGCGATGCAGATCGACCTGCTGGCCTTCCCCGGGCACAAGAGCCTGCTGGGGCCGACCGGGACCGGCGCGCTGTACGTGGGCGAGCGGTGCCCGGGTCCGGGCGACGCGGTGGCGGCGGGGCGGTTCGCCCCGTTCCGCGAGGGCGGCACGGGTGGAGATTCCTCGACGCCCACCCAGCCGACGCTGTTGCCCTACTACCTGGAGGGCGGCACGCCCAACACGGTGGGGCTGGCGGGGCTGGCGGCGGGCGTGGACCACGTGCTGGCCACGCCGCTGGCCGACGTGCTCGCGCATGAGCAGGCGCTGTGCGGGCGGTTGATCGAGGCGTTCGCCGGCGACGAGCGCTTCCGCGTGCTGGGCACCACCGATGCGTCAAAGCGCGTCGGCACGGTGTCGCTGACGGTCGAGGGCTTCGACGCGCCCGACGTGGGCTCGATCCTGGACGACAGCTTCGAGATCGCGGTGCGGCCGGGGCTGCACTGCTCGCCCTACGCCCACCAGCGCTTCGGCACCCTCCCCGACGGCGCGGTGCGGGTCAGCCCCGGCGCGTTTTCGACGGCGGACGAGATGGATCAGTTGATTGCCGCGCTGGGCGAGATCGCCGGGTGAGCGTGCCTGCCACGCCTGGGATCCGCCGACGCGCACAAAAAAAACGCCGCCCCGCGCAAGCGGGGCGGCGTCCATTCGGTTGCGGCCAGAGGCCGCGGCGCTCGCTGAGCCGCCCGCCGATCAGTAGGTCATCGAGACACCGGCCCGCAGCACGGGCTGGAATCCGTCGCCGTTGTCCAGCAGGCCCGCATCGTCGTTGACGAACCACAGGTCCAGGCCGACGTGACCGGTCCACACGCCGTAGTCGCTGGGGATCATGTCCAGGTCCATGGCAGCCTGAGCGCCGAGCTTCAGGAAGCCGAAGACCTCGTTGTCGCCGCCGCCGTCGGTGTAGTAGTCGTCGATCGAGAAGCCCAGGGCGAAGGGGAAGCTCAGCTCGACCGGGAGGTCTTCGCTGTCCACGAAGGGGACCGCCAGCTCGCCGCCCAGCTCCAGGTAGATGTCTTCGCTGCCGTTGGCGTCGCGGATCTCGAAGACCAGGGTGGCGTAGGGGTTCACGGCCCACTCTTCGAGGTAGGCGCTGTCGTCGTATTGCGCGGTGAACGCGATCTCTTCGACGTCGCCGGCGAAGCCGCCGGGCGAGTAGTAGCCGGTCAGCATGGCGCCGAGGGTGAACTGGTCCAGCTCGTAGCTGGTGCCGATGTAGAAGTCGGCTTCGAGCCAGCCCTTGGGGGCGGTGTCGCCCGAGCCGTCCTTGTCGGTGCCGAAGGAGTGCCAGGTGCCGGCGGTGAGGTCGAAGCCCGTGTCACCCAGGTCGGTGGTGACCTCGAGGTAGGGCTGCACAATCAGGCCGTCGTCCTGCAACTCGAAGCCGCGGAACATGTAGACCGAGACCACTTCCGCCCCGGCGGAGATCTCGAACTGGCCGGTGTTGACGGCGCCCGGAGCGTCGTAGGTGGTGGCCGGGACGGCCTGATTGCCGCCATAGGGGTCGGTGGGCTGGGCCTGAAGGGGCAGGGCGACGGAGGCGGCGGCCAGAGCGGCGAGGGGGAAGCGGACGGTCTTCGTCGAACAGTTCATAAGTGAGCTCCTTACAGCGGTCTTGAGGGAATCCCGGAGGGGGGCGGGACCCGGCCGACGCGGCGGGATCCAGAAGGCAGCGCCGGTGAACGGCGCTAAAAGGGGAGGTTCGGGGGCGGCAGGTTTACCAGAACACACTTCACCCCGCCAGCGCACGGGACCTTTCACGCCCGTGCGTGGGCTTGAACATCGTCCCGGCGGATGCTGGCAGTCCAGAAATTGTCACGATTATCGGGACAACAGCGAAGCCGCGGCTTGCGGATCGCTGAGGTCAAACCGCCGGGTGTCGGGTAAACCCCAAGTTTTATCCGGGGGTGAGCCCCCGGTACAGCTCCTGCACGCGCTGGCTCTGCGTGCGTCGGACGGTATCGAGGGTCAGCTGATTGATGCGGAAGTCCGCCGCGTCGTCGGCGAGCAGCCGGCAGTGCTCTTGCACCACGCCGTAGAGGAACTTGAAGGCGTCGCGCGGCTGGTGCATCTGGTCGAGCGCGTCGATCAGCGTCTGGCGGGTGACGTTGTCTTCGAAGAGCGACGTGAGCGTGAGCGGGTCGCTGCCGGCGGCCGAAGCGCAGGCGTTGAGCCGGGCCGAGCAGAGGTCGTAAAGCGTGGCGCCCGACCAGCCGAGCTTCTCGATCATGTTCTGCTTGTCCAGCCGCGCCTCTTGGAAAAACGCGGGGCCTTCTTTCTGCAGCAGGTAGCTGAGCTCGATCGGCAGCAGCAGCTTGATGCCGATTCCCTCCTGCTTGAGAAACTTGTTGTCGAACATGGGCCAGATAAGCGAACGCATTTTGATGGCGTCGCCCGCGACGGCGGTGGGTTCGTCGACCCGGTCCACCAGAACAACCATGCCCGAGTAGCCAAGGCTCTGCAGCACGCCGACGAAGCGTCGCGTCAGCTGATACCGCGCATCGCGGCGGTTCTGCTCATCGGTGCCGTGCTGCGGCAGCGGCTGGCCCGCGAGCATGGGACCCGACAGCTGACCGAAGACGCTGCGCAGCGTGGCCGGCGTGCGGCCCACCGCGGGCATTTCTCTGGCGACCTTGCGTGACAGGCCCCAGGTGCGGAAGAACATGACGCCCCAGTAGATCCAGAGCACAACCGCGGCGGCGGCGCAGAGGCCCAGCGCCGGCAGCATCCACCAGTCCGGGCCGGTTGTCGCGGCGTCGGTGGCGGTCACCGAGGCGTCGGCCGCTTTGTGCTCGAGCCACCAGAAGCCCAGGGCCAGCAAGCCGGTGATCAGCGTGAGCGCCCCCGCGAGGTTTCGCCAGAAGGGCAGCGGCAGCCGCCAGCCGATGCGCAGTGTCTTGCAGAGCTTCTTCCACCGCGGCAGAGTGATGCCCGAGGGTGGCTGATCGTACAGGCCCGCCAGCACCGCGAGGTCCAGCCGCTGCTGCGTGGTCAGCCGCTTGCGCAGGGCGCGGGGCTTCTCGTTGGGCAGCGGCATCGGGACGTCGGTGCCGGGCGCGTCGTCCAGCAGAGCGTCGACCAGTTTGGTGACGGCGTGGCCGAGGATGGCGTCCTGGTGGTCTGCAAGACGGAAGTTCTGGATCACCGTGGCGGCGTCGGTTTTGCGGCCACGGGTGAGCTTGTCCAGCACCGGGTTGAAGTCGTCGTAGGCGACCACGAGGACGCGCTGCCCGGTGCGGGCCGGCTTGTCGGGGTGGGCGTCGTCCTGAGCGCGATTGTGCTCGGCGATCTGCTTGGCGAGCGTCAGCCGGATCGCGGTCTTGCCCGAGCCCTTCTCACCGAAGACCACGGCGGTGGCGGGCTGGGCCGCGTCGCCCATAATCTTGTTCAGGTCCGGGTGGTGCATGCCCGATTCGGAGAGCCGCGCGAACACCGCGTCCAGGCGTGCCTCTTCGGCGGCGAACGGGTTTTCGGTCAGCCCGTGATGCGAGAGGAAATTGTCGACTTTCATGCTGCGGGCTCGCGGGTGGAGTGAATGCGGTTTGACAAAGCCGACTATACACTAGCGCGGACACGCTGAGCCCGGCCTACGGCGAATGGTCCGCGCCCCGGCCTTCCCCGACGCCCTCTCCGGAACCCCCTGATCTTGAGCCCCCGACGTCCCGCCAGCCTGCCCGACGCCGGCGGCTTCGCGTCGCGGTTCGCCGCCGCCCGGGCCACGCCCGGGGGCCGCATGATCGCGGTGGCGCGGCGGCTGCTGAGCGACGTGCTGACGCCCGTGTCGGCCTACCGCACGCTGGTGCGAGGCGACGCGCGCCTCGATCCCAGCTTCCTGTTTGAATCGGTGACCGACGGCGACCGGGTGGGGCGGTACAGCACGCTGGGGTCGCGGCCCGCGGCCCAGGTGCTGGCGTACGGCCACGACGTGACGGTGATTGACTCCCGCGGCGGGGCGGAGCGGACCGAGACCTTCCGCAGCGACGATCCGCTGGCCGAGGCGCCGCGGCTGACCGCCGGGCCGGGCTTCGAGCGTGAGCCCGGTTTGCCCGCGTTCACCGGCGGCTGGGTGGGCTACGCGGGCTACGACACCGTGCGCTACCTCGAAGGCGAGAAGCTCGCGGCGCCGCCGGCCGACGACCGCGGGCTGCCCGACCTGCACCTGCAGCTGTACCTGCAGACGGTGGTGTTCGATCACGTGCAGAAGACGGTGATGGTGCTGACGCACATCGACAGCAACGTGTTTGGGGTCGGAGACGAAGCCTCGGACGCCGCGTGGGCGCGGGCCCAGGCCGACCTGGAGGCGCTCGAGTCGCGTCTGCTCGACGACGACCGGCCGCCGCTGCCCACGCCGCGGGCCCACGTGGCGCTGTCCACCGCGACGCCCGATCCCGGAACGTCGAACATGCCCGACGGCGGATACGCGACCGCGGTGCAGCGGTGCCAGGACTACATCGGCGAAGGCGACGCGTTCCAGATCGTGCCGTCGCAGCGCTTCGCGCGGTCCACCGAGGCCGATCCCTTCGACGTGTACCGCGCGCTGCGGGTGGTCAACCCCTCGCCGTACATGTTTTATCTGCAGACCTGCGGCGCGGTGCTGGTGGGATCGAGCCCCGAAATCCTGGTCAACGTGACCGACCGCAAGGTGACGAGCCGTCCGCTGGCGGGCACCCGGCGGCGGGGGGCCGACGCCGACGCCGACCGCGTGCTGGCCGACGACCTGCGGGCCGACTCGAAAGACCGTGCCGAGCACGTGATGCTCGTCGACCTGCACCGCAACGACGTCGGGCGGGTGGCGCAGCCCGGCACGGTAGAGCTGCCCGAGCTGCTCGCGGTCGAGCGGTACTCCCACGTGATGCACCTGAGCTCGACCGTGACCGGCGTGCTGCGCGCGGGGCTCACCTGCTGGGATGCGCTGCGGGTCAGCCTGCCGGTGGGCACGGTCAGCGGCGCGCCCAAGGTGCGGGCGATGCAGATCATCGACGAGCTGGAGCCCACGCGACGCGGGCCATACGGCGGGGCGGTGGGCTACGCCGACTTCGCCGGCAACCTGGATATGTGCATCGCGTTGCGCACGATGGTGATGATGCCGCAGACCGGCGACGCGCCCGGGGCGGCGGCGTGGGCCGTGCACATCCAGGCCGGGGCGGGCGTGGTGGCCGATTCGGACCCGCAGGCCGAGCACGAGGAGACCGTGCACAAGGCCGCCGCCCTCGCCAGGGCGGTGGATCTGGCCGAGCAGCTGTTCGTCCCGCCCGCCGAAGAAAGCGCGGCCCGGCGTGGCTGACCCCGCCCGCCTGGCCTCGGCGGCGGCGGCCGTCCGGCTCGCCGCCCGTTTCCCCGACCTGCCGCTGGTCGAGCCCGACACCGCCCGGCTGTCGGGCGCCGACGCCCGGCTGTGCACCGCGATCCACCGCCACAGCCTGCAGCGCTGGCTGACCATCGAGGCCGTGCTGCAGGGGGCCCTGCGCCAGCCGGTGGCGAAGCTCGACCCCGTCGTCCGCGGGGTGATGGTCAACGCCGGGGCGCAGCTGCTTTTCATGGACCGGCTGCCCGCCTACGCGGTGATCGACGGCGCGGTGTCGCTGACCCGCAAGCTCGACCGGCGGAACGCGACGGGGCTGGTCAACGCCGCGCTCCGCAAGGTCGCGGGTTTTGTGGTCGGTCACGAAGACGGGCCGTGGGCGCCCGCCGCCGACGCGCTGCCGTGGCCCGGCGGGGAGCACGACACCACGCGGGTCGTCCGCCTCGCCCGTGCGCTGCTGCCCAAGCCCGACAACCTGCTGGCCCACCTGTCGGTTGCCGCCAGCCTGCCGCTGCCGCTGCTGCAGCGGTGGTTCGCGCTGTTCGGGCGCGAGCGTGCGTGCGAACTCGCCCTCCAGAGCCTCACATCGCCGCCGACGTACGTCGTCGAAAACGAGGTTCCACGCCGCTGGGACGGCACGCACCCCGAGCTGGTCGCCTTCCTCGCCGAGGCCCCGCGCCGCCGCGTGCAGGACCCGGCCTCGCTCGCGTCGGTGGCGGCGGCGGGTTCGGTGCTTTCGGAGGCCGGCCTGACCCCCGCCCGTGTGCTGGACCTTTGCGCCGGACGCGGGACCAAGAGCCGTCAGCTGGCGGCAGTGTTTCCCGAGGCCGACATCGACGCCTGGGATCCCGACCCCGACCGGTCGGTCGACCTGCGGTCCGCCGCCGAATCGATCGGCAACCTGCGAGTGCTCGACACCGCCCCGGACGCGCCGCCGGGGCCGGGCACCTGCGACCTCGTCGTGCTCGACGTGCCGTGCTCCAACACCGGCGTACTCGCCCGGCGCCCCGGTGCCCGCTACCGCGCCACCGCCGGGTCGCGGGCCTCACTCGTCGCGCTTCAGCGCGAGATCATCGCGGCGGGCCTGGCGCAGGCCGCGCCCGGCGGCCACGTGCTCTACTGCACGTGCTCGATCGACCCCGAAGAGAACCAGCAGCAGGTGCAGTGGGCGGTCGCCCAGGCCGTCCAGTCCGGCGGCGGGGCGGTGGTGCTGGAAGAGGACACGCTGCTTCCCCTCGCGGGGCCGATGGCCCACGACGGCAGTTATCATGCGTTGCTGAAGGTTTCCGGCGGTTGATGCCGCCGCGGCCGGGCCGACCCTTCGGCCCGCGCCCGCCCGAACCACGACCCCGCCGCGCGGAGGCATCCCCATGGCCGTCGAAATGGAGCTCGCCCGCGTGCTGATGAGCGAGACTCAAAACACGCATTTCGTAGAGTTGCGGGAGGTGTATCCGGCCGGCGATGCGTCACCCCGGACCTTCCCGATTGTGATCGGCTACGCCGAGGCCTCGGCCGTCGAGCGGCGCCTGCTCGGCGAAACCCCGCCGCGCCCGCAGACCCACGAGCTTCTCGCGAACGTGATCGACTCCCTGGGCTACCGGATCGACCGGATCCTGATCAGCGATCTGCGGGACCACACCTTTTACGCCCGGCTCTGTCTGCGGTCGCGGACCGACCCGGCCCGGCGGCCCGAGATCGACTCGCGGCCCTCGGACGCCATCGCGCTGGGGGCCGCCACCCAGGTCCCGATTTTCGTTGAGGAGGCGGTGCTGGCCGCCGCCTGCCGCCCCCCCGACGGAGCCTGAGGTCGGGCAGGGGTCCTAAAAAAGACCGGGTTGACAGGCTCCTGCGCGACCCTAAACTACGCGGCTCCCCATCGCGGGCCGGCCGTGACCGGACCGCGCAGTCACCTCCCGTCCACTGAGTTCCCGATGACCGCTGGCAAGATCCGAATTCGAATGGAAGCTTACGACCACCAGGCGCTCGACGCCTCGGCCCGTGAGATCGTGGACCATGCCAAGCGGACCAACGCCAAGGTCGCCGGCCCGGTGCCGCTGCCCACCCGCATCGAGCGCTACACCGTGCTCCGCTCCCCCCACATCGACAAGAAGTCGCGGGAGCAGTTCGAGATCCGCACACACAAGCGCATTATTGATATCAAAGAACCCAGCGCCCGCACCGTCGAGGCGCTCAACCGCCTGGTCGTTCCCGCGGGCGTGTTCGTCAAGATTAAAGCCTAGTCCCGCACCGACCCCGATCCACACCATCAAACAGGGCACGATCCTCTTCCCCGCAAGATCGCGGCGGAATGATCCCGGCCGGCTGACCGCCCGCCACCCCCGGAGACCCACCCATGTCCACTGCAATCCTCGGCCGCAAAATCGGGATGACCCGCCTCTACGACGACGGCGGCAACAACGTGCCCGTGACCGTTGTCCAGGCCGGCCCCTGCTTCGTGTCCCAGGTCAAGACCGCCGAGACCGACGGCTACGACGCCGTGCAGCTCGCCTTCGAAGACCTCAAGGCCCGGCACTCCACCTGCCCGCTGATCGGCCACGACACCAAAGCCGGCATCGCGCCCAAGCGGTTCCGTCGCGAGGTGCGTCTTGAAGACGGCGGGGCGGCCGGCTACGAGGCGGGCCAGGAAATCACGGTCGAGTCCTTCGCCGACGTGAAGTTCTGCGACGTGATCGGCATCAGCAAGGGCAAGGGTTTCCAGGGCCCCATGAAGCGTCACGGCTTCGCCGGTCAGGAAGCCAGCCACGGCGTCGAGCGGAAGCACCGCTCGCCCGGTTCCATCGGCGGCCGATCGTCGAACCTCGGCACCGGCAAGCCCAAGAAGGGCATCCGCATGGGCGGCCACATGGGCGCCGAGCGGGTGACCGTGCGATCGCTTAAGGTGGTCGGAATCGACAAAGACAAGAACCTGCTCCTGATCCAGGGCCCGGTGCCCGGACCCAAACAGGGGCTCCTTTACGTACGCGAAGCCACGCGGCTTTACAAAGGCAAGGCCAAGATTGCCAAGGCGGGGTAAGTCGCCCCGGGACAAGCCGGCCGTCTCGTGACGGCCGACCCCCGCACGCGAAACTGCCCCGGCGCCACAACCCGGCACCGCACCGAGTCGGAACCCGCCCGCCCCGCACCGCGGGGCCGGGCCTCCCGGCGAAACGCCGCAGCCCCCGGCCAGGTCCCGTCGACCTCCCGCGGCCCGTAGGTAAGAACCATGATCGATATCCACGTCTATAACGAGTCGGGTGCCGAAGCCGGCACCGTCCAGATCGACGAGCGTCTGCTCGGAGGTTCGGTCCGCCCGGCCCTGCTCAAGCAGGCCTTCGTGCGTTACCACGCCAACCGCCGCTCGATCAACGCCACGACCAAGAACCGCGGCATGGTCGAGGGCTCGACCCGCAAGCTCTACAAGCAGAAGGGCACCGGCAACGCCCGCCGCGGCGACAAAAAAGCCAACATCCTCCGCGGCGGTGGCTCGGCCCACGCCAAGGTCGGACACCGCTGGCGGCAGGACATGCCCATCAAGATGAAGCGGTTGGCCAACCGCAACGCCCTTCTCGCCAAGGCGATCGACGGTGAGATCCGCCTCATCGACATCCCCGCCTACGACAAGCCCAGCACCAAGAAGTTCTCCGCTTTGCTGGCGGCTCTCAAGATCGACCGCTCGTGTCTGATCGCCCTGCCCGACGTCACCGGCTCCGAGGCCGCCTCGTCGAAAAACCTCGAGAATGTGACCGTCACCCAGCTCGACCGCCTCAACGCGTTCGACCTGCTGAACCACCGCTACGTCGTCGTGCCCAAAGCGGCCTTCGAGGCGTACGTGGCCAAGGTGACCGAAGGCGTCAAGACCCACGAACCCGCGGAGGCCGCGTAATTCGCGCGTAAGCAAGCATGCACCTCAACCCCACCTACATCATCAAAAAGCCGCTCGTCACCGAGAAGAGCACCTGGGAATCGACCGACCGCAACCGCTACGCCTTCGAGGTCAACCTCAAGGCCGGCAAGCGGCAGATCAAAGCCGCCGTCGAGTCGCTCTACGGCGTTCGCGTCGAGAGCGTCGCCACCCAGATCCGCAAGGGCAAGTATTTCCGCACCCGGTTCGGCCCCGCCAAGAGCGCGAACTGGAAGAAGGCAGTTGTGCAGCTGCACGAAGAAGACCGCATCGACCTGTTCTAAGCCCCCAGTGGATTGGGTTTTCCAAGTGACTTGAATGGCACGGGCGTCCCGTCCGTGGTTCGAGCAAAGCTCGAAACGACTTCCCCGAAAACGCCGCAACCCGCAACGCATCCCGCCCCGATCTGACCCGCCACGCACGAGCCCTCATCATGGCCACCCGCAATTACAAACCGACGACGCCCGGCCGGCGTGACGCCTCGGTCAACCTCTACTCCGAGGTGACCAAGAAATCGCCCGAGAAGACGCTGCTCAGCAAGAACAAGAAGTTCGGCGGCCGCAACAATCAGGGCAAGATCACCGTGCAGAGCCGCGGCGGCGGCAACAAGCAGCGGTACCGCCGCATCGACTTCTCGCGTAAGAAGGACGACATGACCGCCACGGTCGTCGGCATCGAGTACGACCCCAACCGCTCGGCCAACATCGCCCTGCTGCAGTATGAAGACGGCCAGAAGCGGTACATCATCGCGCCGATCGGTCTGACCGACGGCATGAAGGTCATCAGTTCCTCCGAGAAGGCCGAGCCGCAGGTCGGCAACAGCATGCCGCTGGGCAAGATCCCCACCGGCCTCAACGTGCACTGCATCGAGATGGTCCCCGGCAAGGGCGCCCAGTTCTGTCGCTCGGCCGGCACCTACGCCCGCCTGACCAACCGCGAAGGCAAATGGGCCACCCTGGTCTTCCCCTCGGGCGAAGTCCGTCAGGTCTCGGTCGATGCCCGGGCCACCCTCGGCCAGGTCGGCAACACCGACCACAACAAGACCAGCCTGGGCAAGGCCGGTAAAAGCCGCCACCTGGGCCGCCGCCCGCACACCCGGGGCATGGCCAAGAACCACCACGAACACCCCATGGGCGGCGGCGACAACAAGTCGTCGGGCAACCGTCCCCCGGCCCAGCGGTCGGGCACCCTGGCCAAGGGTGGCCGCACCCGCAAGCCCGGCAAGGGCAGCAACAAGCGGATCATCCGCCGCCGGGTCAGCAAGCGCTACGGCCAACTTAAAGTGAAATAAAAGTCGGGCCGCACGGCCCTCCCGCTTCCCGGATTGGATAGCCACCCCGTACGACGATCCCCGCTGGCGCACCGCCGGCCCGCTAAGAACCCCAAGGCAACGACATGGCACGCAGTCTGAAAAAAGGACCCTACGTCGACTTCAAGACCTACCGCAAGGTTGAGAAGCTCAACCAGATGGACAAGCACGAGCCCATCAAGACCTGGGCCCGCGCCTGCACGATCGTGCCCGAGTTCGTCGGCCACACCTTCCTGGTGCACAACGGCCGCTCGTTCCTGAACGTGTTCGTCACCGAAGACATGGTGGGGCACAAGCTGGGCGAGTTCAGCCTGACCCGCCAGTTCCGCTCGCACACCACCGGCACCAAGGCCCAGCGGGCCGCGCAGCGCTAAGCGTTACCTGAAACGACCCGACCCGACCCGACCCGACCCGATCCGCCGAGCGACGCTCGGCCCCAGTCCCCCGTTCCTACCGACCCCCAGCAACCGCCATGGCTTACACCAACGTCCACCGCATGGCCCGCATCAGCCCGCAGAAAGCGCGGCTCGTGGCGGACCTCATCCGCGGCAAACGCTACGCCGACGCGCTCAACACCCTGGACATGTCCAAGCTCCGCGCCGCGGTGCTGGTGAAAAGCGCCCTGGTCGCCGCGTACCACAACGCCGACCAGGCCGAAGCCAACGTACGCAACCTGGTCGTCAGCGACGCCCGGGTCGACGCGGGCCCCACCATCAAGCGGTTTCAGCCCAAAGACCGCGGCCGTTCGCACAAGATCCTCAAGCGTACCAGCCACATCACCGTGAGCGTTGACGAGGGCTGAAGTGGGACGGGCTTCCAGCCCGTTGCCCGGCCCTGACACCCGACTGACTGACTGCTCGCCGCACCTGCGGCTCAACCGAGAGACCCACCATGGGACAGAAAGTTCACCCCTTCGGCTTCCGCGTCGGCATCACCGAGGCTCACCGCAGCCGCTGGTACGCCCCGACCAAGGCCTTCTACGGCGAGCTGCTGATCGAAGACGAGAAGATCCGGCGTTACCTCGATCGCCAGCTCAACCGCCGGCCCCCGTTTGCCGCCGTGTCCGACATCCACATCGAGCGCACGCGTGAAGAGCTGAAGATCATCGTCAAGACCGCCCGCCCCGGCCTGGTCATCGGCCCCAAGGGTGCCGAGATCGACCGCCTGACCGGCGAGCTGCAGCACCTCACAGGCCGAAACGTCTCGATGAACTGCATCGAGGTCAGCAACCCCGACGCCGAAAGCAAGCTGATCTGCGAGTCGATCGCCGAGCAGATGGCCAAGCGGGCCAGCTTCCGCCGCGTGATGAAGATGAAGGCCGAGACGGCCATGAACGTGCCCGGCGTGCTGGGCATCAAGATCATGCTCTCGGGCCGCCTGGGCGGCCACGAGATGAGTCGCAGCGAAGAGATCCGCATGGGTGCCGTGCCCCTGCAGACCCTGCAGGCCAACATCGACTACGGCTTCGCCGAAGCCCGCACCACCTACGGCATCATCGGCGTGAAGGTGTGGATTTACAAGGGCACCTTTGCCAGCCTCGCCGAGGGCGAGATCGAGTCGAAGGCCGCCGGGGCCCGCCCCCGTGCCCGCGGCAACTATTAAGTAGTCGGGCCTCCGGCCCGAGCGGCTCGCGCCGACAACGGCACATACCTCACTGAAACCGACCTGACCGAAACTGACCCCGACGAAAAGAACGCGACCGACGACGGTTGCCTGAACCCGAGAGCTCCCCATGCCCCTTCTCCCCAAACGCGTCAAGTACCGCAAGCAGCAGCGCGGCAAGATCCGCGGCGTCGCCAGCCGCGGCAACAAGGTCTCGTTCGGCGACTACGCCCTGCAGCTGACCGAGGGCGGTCTGCTCACGGCCCGTCAGATCGAGGCCGGCCGCATCGCCGCACGCCAGTACGTCGCACGTGAAGGCAAGCTCTACGTCCGGGTCTTCCCCGACAAGCCCATGAGTAAAAAGCCGCTGGAACAGCGCATGGGTAAGGGCAAGGCCGAGCCCGAGTACTGGGCCGCCCGCGTGAAGCCCGGCACTGTGGTCTACGAACTCGCCGGCGTGCCCCGCGACATCGCCAAGAAAGCCTTTGTTCGCGTCGCCCACAAACTGCCCTTCAAGTGCCGCTTCGTCGAACGTCGCGGCCTCGCCTCCTGAACCGGCGACACAAACCCACCCCCTTTGAAACCCGCCCGCGACCGGGCAAGGCAAGCACCATGAAAGCCGCCGAAGTCAAAAAAATGAGTGACGCCCAGCTCACCGAAACGGTGAAGCAGGTCCGCACCGAGCTCTTCGAGCTCCGCAACCAGGCCGTCACCCAGAAGCTCGAAAACCCCCGGCGTCTCGGCGAACTCCGCAGGGATGTCGCCCGCGTGCTGACCGAACAGCGCAGCCGTCAGCTCGCCGCCCACCCGACCCCGGAGTCGAACTAAGCCATGGCCACCACCTCCACTCCATCCGCCCGTCCCCTGCTCGGCACCAAGATCGGTGTCGTCACCAGCGACAAGCGCGACAAGACCCGCACCGTCACGTCGGCCTACAAGGTCCGGCACCCCAAGTACGGCAAGTACATCAAGAAAACCCAGAAGTTCCAGGTCCACGACGAGCAGAACGCCTCCAAGGAAGGCGACCGGGTCGAGATCGCGTCCTGCCGCCCGCTGAGCAAGACCAAGAGCTGGCGACTGGTGCGGATCGTCGAGGAGGCCCTGCCGCCGGTGACCAACATCCCCGCACCCGAGATCGAACCAAACGCCGAATAAGCCGCCGAAGACGACCGAGTCGTTTTTGAGCTTCCCCGAGAGCGGACCCCGCTCTCCGCCCCGAACCCGTCAGCCGCCTCCCGCGTTTTTGAAACCGCCGGGAAGGCCCAAGGCCCACCGCCATGATCCAGCAGGAATCCAGAGTCGACGTCGCGGACAACTCCGGCGCCAAGATCGCGTACGTGATCCGGGTGCTGGGGACCTCGACCGCCCGCGGCAAGACCACCCGGCCCTGTGCCGGCGTGGGCGACAAGGTCGTGTGCTCGGTCAAGAAGGCGCTGCCCGGCAGCGACCTGAAGTCCGGCACGATCGTCAAAGGCGTCGTCGTGCGGACCAACTACCCCATCCGCCGCAAAGACGGCAGCTACGTGCGGTTCGACAAGAATGCCATCGTGCTGATCGACGACGACGGCAACCCACGCGGCACTCGTATCTTCGGTGCCGTGGCCCGCGAACTCCGCGAGCAGAGCTACATGAAGATTGTTTCCCTCGCATCGGAGGTGGTTTGATATGGCACGACACATCCGCAAAGGCGACACCGTGATGGTGACCGCAGGCCGTGAAGAAGACCGGGGCCGCACCGGTGAGGTCCTGAGGGTCGTCACCGCCGACCACGCCGACGACGTCCGCGTCGTGGTGCAGGGCATCAACGTCCGCGCCAAGAACCTCAAGCCCAGCCAGGCCAACCCGCAGGGCGGCACCATCCGCGTCGAGGTACCCATCCACGCCTCGAACGTGAGCCCGGTGGACAAGAACGGCAAGCCGACCCGCGTCCGCTTTGAGACCAGGGACAACGGGGCCAAGATCCGCGTCGCCGTGACCACCGGCGAGCAGCTGGGACCGGAACTGAAGAAGGCCCGCTGAAGCGGGGCGGTCACCGGACCATGCCCCGCAGCCCCCGACCGAACGACCGAACCGCATCGGGCCCCGCGCCCGGCACCGAATCGAGCAAGCCATGACCACCACCGCCAATGCCGCAGCCCCGGCCGCCCCGCCGCGGATGAGAGACAAGTTCAATGGCCCCGTCGCGGAAAAGATCCGCGTCGAGTCGGGCCTCTCTAACCCGATGGCCATGCCCCGCATGGACAAGATCATCGTCAACGTGGGCATGGGCAACCAGATCGAGGGCACCAAGCTCAACGCCAAGGCCAAGGAGCAGGTCGTCAAGGACCTGGCGGTGATCACCGGCCAGAAAGCCATCATGACCAAGGCCCGCAAGTCGGTCGCCAACTTCAAGGTCCGCGAAGGCTACGAAAACGGCGCTATGGTCACCCTCCGCGGTGAGCGGATGTGGGAGTTCTTTGACCGCCTGGTCAGCCTCGCCATCCCGCGGATCAAAGACTTCAGGGGCTTCAGCCCCAAGAGCTTCGACGGTCGCGGCAGCTACTCGTTCGGTCTGACCGAGCAGGGCATCTTCCCCGAAGTCGACATGGCCAATGCCCAGCACACCTTCGGCATGCACGTCACGCTGGTGTTCAAGAACTCCACCAACGAGATCTCCCGACTCGCGATGACCGAGCTCGGCTTCCCCTTCCGCAAGCCGCCCGTCAAGAAGTGACCCCGCGCCGAACCTGCCTCTAGAACCAACCTCTCGAACGAGACCCCGACCCATGGCTTCACGCTCCACCATCACCCGCAACAACCGCGTCAAGAAAACCGTCGCCAAGTACGCCGAGAAGCGTGCTGCCCTCAAGAAGGCCAAGGACTACGCAGGCCTCGCCCAGCTGCCACGCGACGCCAGCCCCACCCGTGTCCGCAACCTGTGCGAGCTGACCGGCCGCAGCCGAAGCGTCTACCGCAAGTTCCGCGTCTCGCGGATCAAGCTCCGCGAACTCGCCCTCGAGGGCAAGGTCCCGGGGATGCGTAAAGCATCCTGGTAGTCCGATTCCGACCCGTTCCGTACCCCCACTGATATCCCCCGTGTTGCCACCTCTGGTGGACGCCCCGCAAGAGAACTCCCGCCATGGCCCTGAGCGACCCCATCGCCGACATGCTCAACCGCATCCGCAACGCCGCGCTGAACCACAGCCCGTCGGTCGATTGCAAGAACTCCAAGGTCTGCACCGGCATCGCCAAGGCGCTGGAGCACGAGGGTTACGTCAAAAGCCACGACGTGATCGACGACGGCCGGCAAGGAGTTCTGCGGGTGCACCTGAAATATGGCCCCAACGGCGAGCAGCTGTTCCACAAGATGCAGCGTCAGAGCAAGCCGGGATGCCGTGTTTACACCAAGGTCGATGAGTTGCCCCGCCCGCTGGCGGGTCTGGGCGTCGCCATCCTGACCACCCCCAAGGGCGTGTTGAGCGACCGCCAGTGCCGCGAAGAAAACGTCGGCGGCGAGATGCTTTGCATCGTGGAGTAAGTTGGAAGTTCGAAGCTTGAAGTTCGAAGTACGAAGTGAGAGATAGCCGCGTCAACGAGCGTCGTTGGCCTGATTGAACCCCCGCCCGTTTTGCCATCCAAGGCCAGCCCGGCCCACCCGCCGCCGCGGCCCGAAACCAAACGAAAGCCACCATGTCACGCATCGGAAAGAAACCCGTCGACCTCCAAGGCACGACCGTCAAGGTCAGCGGCCGCGAGATTTCGGTCACTGGCAAGGGCGGAACGCTCACCTACGTGCACCGCCCGGAGGTCACCGTGACCGTGGACGAGGACGCCAAGCAGGTCGTGGTCGCCCGCCAGGACGACACCAAGGTGTCCAAGGCCATGCACGGCCTGACCCGCTCTCTGATCGCCAACATGATCCAGGGCGTGACCAAGGGCTACACCGTCATCATGGAAGTCCACGGCGTGGGCTACACCGCGGCGGTGCAGGGCAACAAGATCAAGCTGAAGCTGGGCTACGCCGACGAGCGTATCGTGGAGATCCCCGGTGGCGTCAAGGTCGAGGTCAAGCCCGGCAGTGCCATGAGCGAGGTCACCGTGACCGGCATCGACAAGCAGCTGGTGGGCCAGACCGCAGCCGCCATGCGTCAGCACCGCAAGCCCGAGCCCTACAACGGCAAGGGCGTCCGCTACCAGGGTGAACAGATCATCCGCAAGCAGGGCAAAGCCTTCGGCAACTGACTCATTGCCCCGTTGAGACGCTTGTTTTCGGGGCGAGTCCCAAGGGCATACGATGCGGCCACGGGCCGCGGTGGGATAGAGACGCAAGCGGGTCGGACTTGACCGGCCCTGGCAAGATAGACCCCGCGAAGAAAACTGTTCAAGTTCACAAACTGGACGACAACCACCAACCCCCGACCGCACCGGTTTGCTGCGGACCCGACCATGGACAAGAACAAGCAGAAAACCCTCCGCCGCACCCGCCGCAAGACCGGCATCCGCAAGCGCGTTTACGGCACCGCCGAGTCGCCCCGGCTGTCGATCTTCCGCAGCAGCAAGCACGTCTACGCCCAGGTCATCGACGACGCGACTGGCAGGACGCTTGCCGCCGCCAGCTCGGTGGCCGACAAGCTCGAAAAGGGCGGTAACATCGAAGCCGCCGCCGCCGTGGGCAAGTCCATCGCCGAGAAAGCGAAGACCGCCGGCGTCGAGTCGGTGGCCTTCGACCGCAACGGCTTCCGCTTCCACGGCAGGGTGAAGGCTCTGGCCGACGCCGCCCGCGAAGGCGGACTCAAGTTCTGATCCCGACCTGACATCGCCCCGACCGCGACCCCGCTCCCTCAAGAACGCAATCTCCCCGGCTCCGAACCGCCGGTGGCCAGAAGCGAATGAACAATGGCTGAATACCTCGACGACGGCAACTCCCTCGAATCCACCACGGTGGCGATCAACCGCACGGCGACCACCGTGAAGGGCGGTCGCCGCATGAGCTTCTCGGCCCTGGTGGTCGTGGGCGACCGCAGCGGCAGCGTGGGCGTGGGCTACGGCAAGGGCCGCGGCGTGCCCGCGGGCATCGAAAAGGCCCAGAAAGACGCCCGCAAGAACCTGTTCAAGGTCAAGACCCACGGCGGCACCCTGCCCCACGAGGTGCTGGGCCGCAGCTGCGCGTCGAGCGTCAAGCTGATCCCCGCCTCGCCCGGCACCGGCGTCATCGCCGGCGGCACCGTCCGCGCCGTGCTCGAGATGGCCGGCATCCGCGACTGCCTCACCAAGGCCTACGGCAGCACCAGCAAGATCAACCTGTGCCGCGCCGCCATCGACGCCCTCGAGAAGCTCCGCACCCGCGAAGAAATCGCCGCCCTGCGTGGCGTCACGATCGAGTCCAGCACCGTGGACGAGATGATGACCGCGGCCAAGAAGTTCATGACCGAGTCCGAAACGGTCGGCGGCAGCAAAATGGCCGCCCCGCAGAACACCGTGGGCAAGGGCAAAGACGGCCGCCGCGGCGGCGGCAACCGCGGACGCGGCGGACCCGGCACCGGCCGCGGCCGCACCGAAGCGCCCCCGGCGTCGGCCGTCGCCAGCCCGTCGTCCAGCCAGTCCGAGTCCAAGACCCCGCCGGCCGAGGGCGACGCCCCGTTGGCCGAAGCCACCCCGCCCGCCGACACCGTGGCCCCCCACGAGGACACACCGCCTTCGGACAGCTGATCCGCGCCGACGCGCGACCTCCGATTTCTTTCAGACACCCCCGCGTCGCCGCCGCCCGGCCGCGACGCCCCCATTGGGAGCAAACGCCATGATGATCCACGAAGTGACCGAGCAGGTCGGACGCCACAAGCGGCGCAAGCGCATCGGCCGCGGCCCCGGCTCGGGGACCGGCAAGACGTCGGGCCGGGGCCACAACGGCTACGGCTCGCGTTCGGGCAACACCGCGCCCAGCGAGGGTGGCCGCATCCCGCTGTTCAAGCGCTACCCCAAGCGTGGGTTCAGCAACGCCAACTTCATGAAGCACTTCGCGCTGGTGAACCTCAAGGCCCTCGAGGCCCGGTTCGACGCCGGCGAAGAAGTCACCCTCGACACCCTAGTCAAGGTCGGCCTGGTCCGCGACACCTCCAAGCCCCTGAAGATTCTGGGCGAGGGTGAGCTGACCAAGAAGCTGACCGTGGTCGCCGCGGCCTTCAGCAAGTCGGCCGCCGACAAGATCGCCGCCGCCGGCGGCGAAGCGAAGGTGGCGTGATCTCCGTCGAAACACGGTGACGGCCCGCACGGGAGGGCGAAGCTTCTGCTGAGCCGCGGGTCACCTCCGACACGCGGCTCAGCCGAAGCTTCGCCCTCCCCTTTTTAATCCGGACCCCACGCCGACCCCGCCGATCCAAGCCCATGCTCCAAGCCTTCCTCAACATCTGGCGGATCAAAGACCTCCGCAACAAGCTGCTGTTCACCACGGCAATGCTGGCGATCTACCGCATCGGCTTCTTCATCCCACTTCCGGGCGTCGACCAGTCAGCCCTGAACGAGTGGGCCCAGTCTGCCGCCGACGGCGCCTTCGGCAGCGTGTTGTCCTATGTCACGATTTTCACCGGCGGCTCGCTGAGCCAGTCGACGATCTTCGGCCTGGGCATCATGCCCTACATCTCCGCGGCGATCATCTTCCAGCTGCTGGCGACCACCAGCGAGAAGCTCAAGGCGATCCAGAAGGAAGGCCCCGCCGGCCGCCAGAAGATTCAGGAATACACCCGCTACACCACGGTGGGGCTGTGCCTGGTGCAGGCCTTCGGCTGGCTGATCTTCCTGCAGCAGGGCGACAGCGACCTGGTCTACCCCGCCTACCGGCATACCCTGACCTTCTGGGCCTGCGGGCTGATGGGCCTGACCGCCGGCACCGTCTTCCTGATGTGGCTGGGCGAGCAGATCGACAAGTACGGCATCGGCAACGGCATCTCGCTCATCATCACAGCCGGCATCATCGCCTCGATGCCCGGGGCCATCATGTCGGTGGTCGAGGGCTTCTCGATGAGCGGCGGCGACGCGACACGTCCTTACGGGCCGATGACGGTGATCTTCCTGATCGTCTCCTTCGTGGCGGTGGTGGCCGGCTCGGTCATCATTACGCAGGGCCAGCGGCGCATCCCCATCCAGCAGGCCAAGCACACCCGCGGCCGCCGCGTGTACGGCGGGCAGAAGAGCTACCTGCCGCTGCGGGTGAACCACGGCGGCGTGATGCCCATCATCTTCGCCAGCAGCCTCATGCTGTTCCCCTCGGTAATCGCCGGCTACGCCGCCAACGCCATGCCTGAGCGGAGCGACGGCGGCTGGTTGTACAACTTTTTCGCAGGCATGTTCTCGCTGTTCAACGACGAGTTTGCCGGGCTCACCGGCTACCTCTACACGCTGATCTACGTGGCGATGATCTACTTCTTCGCCTACTTCTGGACCACCGTGCAGTTCCAGCCCAAAGAGATGGCCACGCAGCTGCGTGACGGCGGCAGCTTCATCCCCGGCCTGCGTCCGGGACCGCGTACCGCCGACTACCTCGAAGCGGTCATGGAACGCATCACCTACGTCGGGGCCGGCTTCCTGGCCGTCATCGCGGTCATCCCCACCGTGGTGTCCAGCCTGTTCAACGTCGATTACGGCGTGACGCAGTTCCTGGGCGGTACCGGGCTGCTGATTGTGGTCAGCGTCATGCTCGACTTCGTGCAGCGCATTGAAGCCAACCTGATGATGCGCAACTACAAAGGCTTCCTGGGCGGCGGCGGGCCGGGCGGCGGGGGCGGACCCAAGATCCGCGGCACCCGCGGCAACGTCTAGCGACGTTGCCGCGGAGCGGCCGCTCGGCGCCACCCGCAAGCTCCGCAAAGCCGGAGCTCGCGGGTGCCTTCTCGTCGGCCAGCGGCGGACGCCGCGGGGCGTCTTGGCTTCGGCCCGTAGGTCAGGTCTTCCGAGACACGGCGGCCGACGTGCGGAGAAAGGCGACAAATCGTAAAAAAGAGGCGTGCGGACCGGATAGGGCCTCTCCCCTCTCGCCTGGCTGAAGTCTCGCCGATGCTAAGCTGGGCGTATGGCCACCGACACCCGCGTTTATCTCGTCGATTCCCGTTTGCCCACCCCCGATGCGTGGCAGGCTGCTCTGGACCGCAACCAGACCGGCCTGCAGATCGACCGCGACGTCGATCTACGCACGCACACCGGCTTCATTTCGGCCACGTGGCGGGGCGCGGGGACCGGGTTCGAGTGGTATTACGCGCCCGCATCTGACTATCCGGACGAAATCCCGCCCGGGGTGGAGTCGAACCGGCACCACGCGGCCTTAACGACCCACGACCTCCGCGAGTTGGCGTGCGCTCAGTTCGCCGCCGCCACGCTCGCCGAGTTGACCGGCGGCCGGGTCTGGTCCGAAGAACGCGTCGAGCTGATTGACGGCACCACCGCCATGGGCGATGCGCGGCGGGTGGCCGAGCAATGCGCGGCGGCCCTCACCGCCGAGGGTTCCGCGTCGCCGCCGCCGCCGAGCGGGACCCAAGCAGGAGACGACGAATACCGGCCCGACGAACGCGGCCGCGGCGGGGGGCTGGGAGTGGGCAAGGTCCTGCTGATCGCCTTGGTCATCGCCGTTGCCGTCGGCGGTTTTTTCTGGGCCAACCAGAAGGCCGCCTCCGCCCGCCCGGTGTGGCTGGTCAACGGCACCATTGAGCCCTACGCCGTCGAAATCAATGGCCAGCGGCACGAGGTGCCCTACGGCAAGCCCACGAAGATTAAGCTGCCGCTGGGCATGCACACGGTGCGGATCCTGAAACCGCCGCGACCGGATGACGTGAGCGACGAGGCCGCCGCCGCGCGGGAAGCCTTCCGCACGCAACACCTGCCCGCGTCGGCCGGTCAGACCTTCACCCTCGACGCCACCCTGGGCCTGGCCGTGCTCGACGGCCAGACGCACGTGCTCAACCCTGACGGCGCCGCCATCCTGCTGGTCTCCGACGTGGTGTACGGCAACAAGACCGGCGGCCCCGATGAGCTGCAGCCGCTTGCGCTCCACCACGTGCTCGATGACATCGACGACGCGTTCGTCGACTCGCCCAACTCGGTCGAAACCAGCAGCACCAGCAGCGGCGTCATCCGGCGGCGGGTCGATCCCTGGCTCTACGAAGAACGCATGAGCATGCCCGGCTTTGCCGGCGAGCCGCTGAGCGAGTCCGACCAGGAGAAGCAGATCCTCGCCCGCCTGAGCATGGACCCCAACTCGCTCTTCTGGCAGCAGGAAGCCCGCAAGGTGCTGGGCGACGAAGCGGCCGACCGGCTGTCGCTGATGGAAGCCACTCCCGAGCCGATGGCCCCGAGCACTCCGGACCCACCGACGATCGAGATGCCCCGGTCGCCGGCGGACTCGTTCGTTGGGGCTGCGGGCTCCAAGCCCACCGAAGCCGTGCGGACCCCCGGAATCTGGGCGGGGATCGGCGATGATCTGTTTACCGTCGGGCTCACCGAAAGTATCGGCTCCAGCAGCGGCAGCCCCAAGGTCAGTCAGCTGCTCGACGCCATCGAACCGCTGGCCGAGGCGCAGGGCTCCGGAGCCGCCGAGCAGATTGTCTGGCTGCTCCGCGACCAGGTCAGCCCCAAGCCCGCCCGCTTCGAAAAGCTCGAAACCCTGGGCGTCCCGGCCCGCATCCGCGTGGGACTGATGCTCGTCATGGCTCGCACCGAGCGCGACGCCGAGGCCCAACGCCTTCGCGACGCCGCCCGCGAGCTCGCCGCCGATCTCGACGATCTGCCCGTGGAGTGGGCTGAGGCCATGGGGGCACTGGGGTCGGGGGCACTGGGGTCTGAGCTCCAATAGCTATCTAGTGCGTGTTTCAGACCCGATCGTGAGGGTCTGTTCCCGCGATTCTTTTCCCCGCGATCCCGCCATGATCCCTTGACCGACCGCAGGTAAGGGCCATTGACTTCCCCGGTTCGAGATCCGGCCCCATTGAGTCCCCGTGGTGGTGACGGCACCCGCCTTTCAGGCTTCGACGGCGACTTCTGAATCTCGGGGGCCGCGACGGGGGGCCGCGACGGGGCCAGGCCTTGCAGGTATTCACCTTGGAGGCGTGCCGGAGCGTTTGCCGAAACGTGGTTTGCGAAACTATCGATCGTAAAATCAGTTGGGCGATTGGTTTTGGTCTGAGCCAAGCTTCGGTTTTGAAGCGGGCAATGGGTGGGGGCACCGATGCAGGGGGCCTGAAATCAGGGTTGGACTCGGTTGACTTAGTCCATCGCGATCCGTACGCTTCGTTCATGGAAAACGCCAACATCCACCAGGCGAAAACGCACCTCTCCCGGCTCGTGGCGGCGGCGGAGGCGGGGGAGGATGTGGTGATCTCGCGGGCGGGGAAGCCGGTGGTTCGGCTGGTGAAGTACGAGGCGTCGCGGCCGGTGCATGACTTCCGGGTGCCGGACCAGTCGGTGGGCAAGATCCGGATCGCGGACGATTTTGATGAGCTTCCGACGGGGCTGGCCGACGAGGATCCGAAGGATCCGACGTCGTGGTGAGCACGCAAAGCCCGGCCGACCCGGCCGACCCGGGGGGCTACCTGCTCGACACGTGCGTCGCGCTTTGGTGGCAGGGTGAGTCGCGTCGGCTGACGGCGGTGGTCCGTGAGCTGCTGGCGGACCCCGACACGCGGCTGGTGTTTTCGCTGGCGTCGTTGTGGGAGATACGCATCAAGCAGTCGCTGGGGAAGCTGGAGGTGGACGACGGGTTCTTCAAGCGGGTGACCGGGGGTTCGTTGGAGGTGCTGCCGATGACGGCCAAGCACATCATGGGGGTCGGCGACCTGCCGCACCGGCACGGCGACCCCTTCGATCGGATGCTGGTGTCGCAGGCGATGGTCGAAGACCTGACCGTCATCACCGCAGATCTGAGGTTCGGCGATTACCACTGCCGTGTCCTGCCCGCCACGTAAACGCGCTGCGTTTGGCGCGTGCTGCCCTTCGGAAGCCGCTGATGCACGACCTGCCCGCCGCATTTTTTTCTCCGCGCCTGCGTGCCGCCTTGGCCGGGCTGCTGCTGGGGGCCGTATTCGCCGCGGCGGGCTCACCCGCCCGCGCCGCCGACATCGAACTGACCGATGTCACCGCGTGGACCGACGCCCCCGACCGCCACTGGATCGGGGCCGACTTCTGGGCCAACCGGCTGCAGGACTGGGCGGTGAAGGACGGCGTGCTGACGTGCGCGGCGTCGTACGGCGGGTTGCACTCGCGGACGGCGCACCTTCTGACCTACGAACTGGTCGACGCGGGCGACCTGATCCTCGACCCGGTGCCCGGTCACACGGTCGTCAAGGCGATCGACGGCGCGGGTCCAGAACGGGCCACCCTGTCGGTGGTGGGGCGGCTCGCGGGCGACACGATCGAGCTCACCGCCACGCTGTCCGACGGCGACACGGTGGTGGCCAAGACAACCGGCACGCTGGACGCGGCTCGCGTGGCGGGCAGCGTGGCGCTGGTCAGCAACGGGTCTGACGCCGAGCACCCGCACCGCTTCCGCGGCCTGCGCATCGGCGGCGACCGGGTGGCGGCGCATCCCGAGCGCGCCGTCGGTCCGATCGCGGGGGTGCTGTACGGCGTGGCGAACGGCGACCTGAAGGTGGGGGTGCAGTGCGTGTCGCTGAGGGAGACGATGCGTCCGCCGCCCTTCGGTAAGAAGGTCGACAAGCCCGCCCGCCTGGCGGTGCGGCTGGAGCAGAAGCTGGGCGACGGCACGTGGGAACCGGTGGGCCGGCCGACCGCGGTGGCCGAGCCCGACTACTACGCGCTGATCCGCATCACCGGCTACGACGCGACAGAGCCCCGCGACTTCCGCGTGGTGACCAACGGCGCCGGCGACGTGGCGGCCAGCTACGGGTTCCACGTGCCCGCCGAACCCGAGGGCGACGTGGTGGTGGGCGCGGTGTCGTGCTCGGGGGCGATGGGCCGGCGCAGCGGCCGACCCGAGAAGACCTCCGACGGCGAGCTCTACGTCGGCCGGTGGACCGACGCCAACGTGTGGTTTCCCTGGGAGGGGGTCAGCGGGCCGCTCATGGAGCGCAATCCCGACATCGTGTTTTTCACCGGCGACCAGCTGTACGAGTACAACCCGACGGCGCGCCACCCGACCGACGCGTTTCCGCACGACGACTACCTCTACAAGTGGCTTTTGTGGCACTGGGCCTTCAACGACCTGACGCGGCAGGTGCCCACCGTGATGCAGACCGACGACCACGACGTGTGGCACCCCACCTGTGGGGTGAGGGCGGCCGGCTGATGACCGACGGCTGGGACAACGGCGGCGGCTACATGATGTCCTCGTACTTCGTCAACATGGTGCACCGCACCATGGCGGGCCACAACCCCGACCCGTACGATGCCGGGCCGCTCGACAGCGGGGTCACCAACTACTACACGACCTTCACCTACGGCGGCGTCGACTTCGCGGTGCTGGAGGACCGCAAGTTCAAGTCGGCCGCCGCCGAGGAGCACCGCCAGACCGACGGGCTGCAGCTGCTGGGCGACACCCAGCTGCGCATGCTGAGGGCGTGGCCGAAGACCGGTCGCCCGCCCGTGTCGTGGTGAGCCAGACCAACTACGCCAAGGTGTTTACCGACGTGAAAACCGGCGCGATCGGCAAGGAGTACGACACCGACGGCTGGCCCAAGGCGCCGCGCGACGCCGCGGTAGCGGTATTCGAGAAGTCCGGCGCGCTGCTGTTCACCGGCGACCAGCACCTGAGCACGGTGGTCCGGCTGGAGACGAAGAACGGAGCGCAGTCCGGGCCCGGTGTGGTGCAGTTCTGCCAGCCCGCGGCCGGCTGCATCTGGTGGCGCTCGTTCTTCCCGGCCGCGTCCGAGCGCCTCGGCGACGCGCCGGGCTCGGATCCGCCCGGCTACTTCGGCCGCTACGCGGACGGCTTCGGCAACGTGTTCGACGTCATGGCGGTGGCCAACTCGGGCAGTCTCGAGACGGTGCGGCGGCACCTCAACCCGCAGCAGCACCGGCTGACGCCCGACGAAGCGGCGCAGGGGATCGGCGACACCGAGCGCGTCCACCGGGGCGAAGGCTTCGCGGTGCTGCACGTGCAGCCCGACGCCGACCGCATCACGCTGGAGTGCTGGCCGCTGGACGCCGACGTCAGCGCGGGTGCCGCGGCGATGTTCGCCGACTGGCCGATCGATCTGGAACTCTCGACGATGCGGCCGGCTGAGCCGGTCGAGACCGCTCCGTGAGCGAGGCGGCTTTGATCCGCCGCGCCGCGGTCCGTCGCCCCTCGGGCGATTGCGTGGCGGTAGCATGGGGGCTGCGGGGTGGCCCTTCCCGGTCGGGGTCTGAAGGGCGTCGGGTGGGCGCCGGACGCCGATTTCTACTGCCCCGGACGAGAACCGCCTATGAAGCGTCGCGATTTTCTGACCACCACGGCGGCGACGATGGCCGGCGGATGGGCGTTTCCCGGTTCTGCGTTGGCGCAGGCGGCGACGCCCGTGACGCCCGCCGACTCCGCGAACAGCCGCCTGAACATCGCGATGATCGGTGCCGGCAACATCGCGGGCATGGCGCTGGGTGGGTGCGCCGGCGAAAACATCGTGGCGATGGCCGATGTCGATCAGACCATGCTCGACAGGCAGGCGGCGAAGCCGGAGTACGCGCAGACGCGGATGTTCACCGACTTCCGCATCATGCTCGACGCGATGGAGAAGGAGATCGACGCGGTGTGCATCAACACGCCCGACCACACGCACTTCGTGGCGACCATGGACGCGATGCAGCGGGGGATGCACGTCTGCACGCAGAAGCCGCTGACCCACAACATCTGGGAAGCGCGGACGCTGAAGAAGGCCAAGGACCGCTACGGCGTGGTCACCAACATGGCGGTGCAGGGGCACACCTACGACGGCATCCGGCAGATGCGCGAGTGGGTCGAGGCGGGCGTGCTGGGGCAGGTGACCGAGGTGCATTCGTACCGCGGCGGGCCGCATTGGGTCGATGACGAAGGCAACCCTTCGGAGTACTGGCAGAAGCCCGAGACGTTTCCGCCGCCGGCCCAGCCGGTGCCGTCGCACCTGGACTGGGACCTGTGGCGTGGGCCTTCGGCGACCGAGCTGCCTTACAACGCCCTCTACCACCCCAAGACCTGGCGGGCCCATCACGCGTTTGGCTTGGGCATGCTGGGCGACTGGCTGCCGCACATCGCCGACGCGCCGGTCTTTATTCTGGACCTGTACGACCCGGTGGTGGTGGAGCTCGAGGCGATCGAGGGCGGCAACGAATGGATGGTGCCCGACGCGGCGCGGGTGCGATGGGATTTTCCCGCCCGCGGGGACCGGTCGGCGTGTTCTTTCTATTGGTACAACGGTTCGGGGCCGGAGTTTCGCCCGCCGAAACCCGCGGGCTGGACGCACGGCGAGGTGCCGTGGAGCGGATCGTTGTGGCTGGGCGACCAGCAGATCGGCTTCACCGACGAGCGCTCGAACAAGCCGCGGCTGGGCAACCGCGAGGCGATGCGGGCCTTCCGCGACGCGGGCTACCCCGACGAGGTGTACCCCCGCATCAAGGGCGGGCCGTATCGCGAGTGGATCGCCGCGATCAAGGGCGAGGGCCCCGAGCCGGGGGCGAACTTCGACTTCGCCGCGCCGTTCACCGAGATGATGCTGCTGGGGGTCCTGGCGGTCCGCTTCGGCGGGCGCATCGAGTGGGACCCGGTCAAGGGAGTGACCAACCGGCCCGAGCTCAACGCGTACCTGAAAGAACCGGTGCGGCCGGGGTGGGAGTACGGGCTGGATCTGTGACGCCGCGGGGCACGCGTCGGGTTTGCCCGCGCGGGCGGGGCGTACGGATCAAATCGGGTGCCACTGGCGGCTTGTCCGCCAGTGTTGTCAGGGGTCATGAGCACTGGCGGACAAGCCGCCAGTGGCACGCATGCGTTGCGTTTCTTCCCGACGCAGATCCGAGTTCAGACCTAAGGGGCCACGTCTCAGTGAGCCTCGTCGGCGCAGCGCTTCTTGTAGGCCGCGCCGTCCATCAACCCGCTCGGGCCTTCGCCGTCGGTTTGCAGGCGGAAGAGCCAGACGTCTTCCTGCGGCAGGTCGGTCATCGTCTCGAGCTGGTCCAGCAGGGCGTCGTTGACCTCGGTCACCTCGCCGGCGACCGGCGCGTAGACCTCGCTGACGGCCTTGACCGACTCGACCTCGCAGGCGTTTTCGCCCGCGTCGAACGTCTGACCGATCTCGGGCAGTTCCAGGTGCACCAGATCGGTCAGCGCTTCGAGGGCGAAGGCCGACAGGCCGACGGTCGCGACCGGCGGGGTGTCGTCGGAGAGGTGTACCCACTCGTGGGTTTCGGTGAAGCGGAAGGTATCGGGGTTCATCGGGGGTTCCAAAGCGGGGCGCGGGGACGGCGGGCAGACGTTGGGATCAGTTGGTACGGCGATAAAAAGGCAGCGGGCAGGCCTTGGCGGGCAGGGCGGTGCCGCGGACATCGAGGCTGAGCGTCCCGCCCGCCGCCGCGGGGTCGATCAGCGCGAGCGCGATCGGACGCCCGAGGGTCGGTGAGAACGTGCCGCTGGTCACCACGCCGGCGGGCCGGCCGTCGCTCAGCACCGGCGTGCCCTCGCGGGCCACGCGGCGGCCGTCGAGCGTCAGCCCGATCCGCGTGCGGGCCGGGGCGGCCCGCGCGGCCGCCAGCGCGTCGCGGCCGATGAAGTCGCGGTCGCCCGCCGGGGTGACGCCGAAGCCCAGGCCCGCCTCAAAGGGGTTAATGGTTTCGCTCAGCTCGTGGCCGTACAGCGGCATCGCGGCTTCGAGCCGCAGGGTGTCGCGGGCGCCCAGGCCCACCGGCACGGCGCCATCCGCGACCAGCCGCTTCCAGATGGGTACGGCGTCGTCCGCGGCGCAGAGGATCTCCACGCCGTCCTCGCCGGTGTAGCCGGTGCGGCTGATGTACACGGCGTGCCCGTCGAAGTCGGCGGCCGCGCCGCGGTAGTTCTTCAGTTCGGAAGCCGCGCCGCCGGCCAGCGTATCGATGAGCGCGACGGCGCCGGGGCCCTGCACCGCGATCATGGCGGTGGCGAGTGTGCGGTCGTCGATGCGCACGTCGAAGCCCGCACGGTGGTCGGCAAACCACGCGACGAGCTTCGCGCGGTTGCCGGCGTTGACCACCACCCCCAGCGCCGCGTGGTCGCCCCAGACCGCGGCCGGTCCCGGAGCGCCGTAGACCAGCACGTCGTCGAGCACGCCGCCCGCCTCGTTGCAGACCAGCCCGTAGCGGATGCGGCCCGCAACCAGGTCGGCCACGCGGCGGGTGACCAGCCGATCGACCAAGGCCGCGGCGTCCGGACCGGCGATCGCGAGCCGGCCCATGTGAGAGATGTCGAACAGGCCGACGGCCTCCCGGGTGGCCCGGTGCTCCTCGAGGATCGAGGTGTACTGCACCGGCATGCGCCAGCCCGAGAAATCGACCATGCGGCCGCCGTGGGCGGCGTGCCAACCGGTCAGGGGCGTCGTCAGGGTGGAGTCGGCGGGCAAGGGCGGGCTCGGGTGGGGGGAGGCGTACGGGTCGAATCGGGCGTGCTAGGCTCTGTCGGAGCGGCCCCCCGCGGCCGTTTCGCCGTCGAAACACGTGTTCCGTGGGCGGAAAAAGTCGGCGCGGGCCGGCGGCGCCCAGTGTAGATCGCAGCGGTGCGGCGTGGCGCAGCCCTGCTTTTCCCCGGCCCCCTTGCTCCGAGAAACCCCTGATGCCGCTCGCCACCGCGCCGTCCGACCCGTCCTCCAACGCCGACGCCTCGACGCCCGATCGAAGCGGTCCGGGTGACGCGTTCGCCCCGCGACACCACGGCCAGACCGACGCCGACCTGCGGGCGATGCTCGACGCGGTGGGTGCGGCTGACCTGGATGAACTCATCGAACGGACGGTGCCCGCCGACATCCGCCGCGAACGGGCGCTCGTGCTGAAAGGTCTGAACGCGGCACTGGGCGAGTCGGCCGCGCTCGAACGGCTGCGCGGCTACGCGGCGCTGAACCGGTCCGACATCAAGTCGCTGATTGGTCAGGGTTACCACGGCACCCGCACCCCGGCGGTGGTCCTGCGCAACGTGCTGGAGAACCCCGCCTGGTACACGCCCTACACGCCGTACCAGGCCGAGATCGCGCAGGGCCGGCTCGAAGCGATCCTGAACTTTCAGACCGCGGTCAGCGACCTGACCGGGCTGCCGCTGACCGGCGCGTCGCTGCTGGACGAGGCGACCGCCGCGGCCGAGGCGATGGGCATGTGCCTTGCCGTCACCCGGAGCAAGTCGCCGCGGTTTTTTGTGGCCGACGACGTGCACCCTCAGACCCTGGCGGTGGTGCGCACCCGCGCCCGCACGATGGGGGTGGACGTCACTGTCGGGTCCGTCGACGCGTTTGCCGCGGTGGCCGCCGATCACTGCGGCGTCCTGGTACAGACGCCCTCGACCCACGGCCGCGTGCACGACCCGGCCGACCTGAAGGTGATCGCCGACGCCGCACACGCCGCGGGCGCGCTGGTGGTGGCCGCCACCGACCTGCTGGCCTGCTGCCTGATCACGCCGCCGGGCGCGTGGGGCGCCGACATCGCGGTCGGCTCGGCCCAGCGTTTCGGCGTGCCCATGGGCTGCGGCGGGCCGCACGCCGGCTTCTTGTCCACCCACGACAAGCACGCGCGCCGCATGCCCGGCCGCATCATCGGTCTGTCGCGGGACGCACGCGGCGAGCCTGCGCTGCGCATGGCGCTGCAGACCCGCGAGCAGCACATCCGCCGCGACAAGGCGACGAGCAACATCTGCACCGCCCAGGTGCTGCTGGCCGTGGCCGCGGGCTTCTACGCGGTTTACCACGGGCCCGACGGCCTGTGCACCATCGCCCGTGCGGTGCACGACCGCACGCGGGCGCTGGCGTCGGTGCTGAGCGACGCAGGACTCACCGTGCGGCACCACGCGTTTTTCGACACCCTCAGCATCCAGACCGGGTCCGCGGCCGATCTGATTTCCCGCGCCCTCGACGCCGGCTTCAACCTGCGCGACGCGGGCGGCGACGTGGTGAACGTGGCGATCGACGAGACCGTGACCGACGATGAGCTCGCTCGGCTCGCGGCGGCGCTCACGGGTCGCGGTGTCGAGCCGGCCGTACCGTCGGCCGCCGGCCCGCTCGACGCCGAGGGCTTTGCCCGCGACGGCGACTACCTCACGCACCCGGTTTTCACCACGCACCACACCGAGCACGCGCTGCTGCGCTACGCCACGCGGCTGATCGACAAGGACTACAGCCTGGTCCACGGCATGATCCCGCTGGGGTCCTGCACCATGAAGCTCAACGCGGCGTCGGAGATGCTGCCAATCACCTGGCCCGGCTTCGCCGACCTGCACCCCTTTGCGCCCGCGGATCAGGCGCAGGGGTACCACCAGTTGTTCGACGACCTGGACGCGTGGCTGAGCGAAATCACCGGCTTCGCCAAGGTCAGCCTGCAGCCCAACGCCGGCAGCCAGGGCGAATACGCCGGCCTGTTGGCGATCCGCGCGTGGCACCACGCCCGCGGCGACACCCAGCGGGTGCACTGCCTGATCCCCACCAGCGCCCACGGCACCAACCCCGCGTCGGCGGTGATCGCCGGCATGACCGTGGTGCCGGTGCGGTGCCGCGACAACGGCGACATCGACCAGGAGCACCTGCGCGAACAGGCCCGCAAGCACGCCGAGACGCTGTCGTGCCTGATGGTGACCTACCCGTCGACGCACGGCGTGTTCGAACGCGAGATCCGCGAGATCTGCACCGAGGTGCACGAGTGCGGCGGGCAGGTCTACCTCGACGGTGCCAACATGAACGCCCAGGTGGGACTGACCAGCCCCGGGCTGATCGGCGCCGACGTGTGCCACCTGAACCTGCACAAGACCTTCTGCATCCCCCACGGCGGTGGGGGGCCGGGCGTCGGCCCCATCGGCGTGGCGGAACACCTGGTGCCGCACCTGCCGGCGACCGAACTGCATCCCGACCCCGCCGACCCCGCGGCCGACACCCACGCCGACCGCGTGTCGGCGGCGCCGTACGGCAGCCCCCTGGTGCTGCCGATCTCGTGGATGTACCTCGCCATGATGGGCCCCGACGGGGTGACCGAGGCCACGCGGCGGGCCATCCTCAACGCCAACTACATGGCGGCGCGGATGCGAGGCCACTACGACATCCTCTACACCGGCCCGCAGGGCAACGTGGCCCACGAGTTCATCGTGGACTGCCGGCCCTTCGATGCCTCGGCCGGCGTCACGATCGAAGACATCGCCAAGCGGCTGATCGACTACGGCTTCCACGCGCCCACGATGAGCTGGCCCGTTGCCGGTACGCTGATGATTGAGCCCACCGAGAGCGAGCCGAAGGAGGAGCTCGACCGCTTCTGCAACGCGATGATCGGCATTCGCGACGAGATCCGCAAGATCGAAGACGGCGCCTGGTCGCGCGGCGACAACCCGCTGAAGCACGCTCCCCACCCCGCCGCCGCGGTGACCGCCGACGTCTGGGACCACGCGTACCCCCGCTCGGTCGCCGCGTACCCCGCGCCGGGCCAGCAGCGCGACGGCCGCAAGTTCTGGCCCGCCGTCGGGAGGCTGGACAACCCCTTTGGCGACCGCAACCTCGTGTGCTCCTGCCCGCCGATGCCCGGGGCCTGACCCGGTCTGAGCGCGGGGGGGGGCGACGCCCAGCATCCCCTGAGTCGTGTCGGGTTCCTCCCCCCGGCAGGAACACGGGGGGAGGGAGCCGGGGCGCGTCCATCACGCCCCGGCTTTCACCCCCCTTGGGTTTCCCGGCCGATGGACCCCGGGGGCCCGGTCCGGGGCCCGAAACCCGATGCCCTGCAGCGCGATCTGTTAGGCTGGGCGATCCGATTCCTCGACCCCCCGGCGTCCGCGCCGGGGCCCACCCGAGACGGATTTTCAACGGCAGCTAAACGTGGAGCTGCGACCCGGTTACGCCGACGCCCGTCGGCCCGGGAGAACCTCCCCCACGGCAGGACTCTTTTTCTTTTGGTCAATCACAACCTTATCGCATCGCTCAGCATCGAAGACATGGAAGCCGAGGCCATGGTGGCCGAGGCCCTTGGCCAGGAAGTCGCCGACGGCGACATGGAAGGCCTGCTGGTCGAAGCCATCGGTGACTTCAGCAACGGCTCCATCCTGCAGGGCAAGATCATCGGCCGCGCGGGCGACGACTTCCTGATCGACGTCGGGCTCAAGAGCGAGGGCATTCTCGACAAGCACGAGTTCGACGACCCCAAGGACGTCGAGATCGGCGACACCGTCGAGGTTCTGCTTGAGGACGTTGAGGGCGGCACCGTGATGGTGTCCAAGCGCAAGGCCGACCGCATCCGCGGCTGGGAGAAGCTGATCTCCGAGAAGGGCGAGGGCGACGTCGTCGACGGCAAGGTCATGCGGAAGATCAAGGGCGGCCTGCTGGTCGATATCGGCGTGCCGGTCTTCCTGCCCGCCAGCCAGGTCGACGTACGCCGCCCGCAGGACATCGGCATCTACATCGGCCAGACGATTGAGAGCCAGATCCTCAAGATCGACACCGAACGCCGCAACATCGTCATCTCGCGCCGCAAGCTCATCGAAGACCGCCGGGCGATTCTCCGTAAGGATCTTCTGGAAAAGGTCAAAGTCGGCGACATCGTCGAGGGCACCGTCAAGAACATCGCCGACTTCGGCGCGTTCGTCGATCTGGGCGGCATCGACGGGCTGCTCCACATCACCGACATGAGCTGGGGCCGGGTCAACCACCCCAGCGACATGGTGAAGATCGAAGAGAAGCTCGAGGTCAAGATCCTCAACATCGACCACGAGAAGGAAAAGATCGCCCTGGGCCTGAAGCAGAAGGACGCTTCGCCGTGGGAAGACATCGAACGCAAGTACCCGCCCAACACCCGCCTCAAGGGCGAGGTCACCAACATCATGAGCTACGGCGCGTTCGTGAAGCTCGAAGAGGGTGTCGAAGGCCTGGTGCACATCAGCGAGATGAGCTGGACCAAGCGCATCAACCACCCCAGCGAGCTGGTGAGCATCGGTGAAGAGGCCGAGGTCGTCATCCTCGATTTCAACAAGGACAAGCAGGAAATCAGCCTCGGCATGAAGCAGACCGAGGTCAACCCCTGGGAACTGGTCGCCGACAAGTACCCCCCCGGAACCGTCATCGAAGGCAAGGTCCGCAACCTCGCCAGCTACGGCGCGTTTGTGGAGATCGAGCCGGGCATCGACGGGCTGCTGCACGTCAGCGACCTGTCGTGGACCAAGAAGATCGGCCACCCCAACGAGGTGCTCAAGAAGGGCGACGACCAGCGCTGCGTCGTGCTCGAGGTCGACCGCCAGAAGCAGCGGGTGGCGCTTGGTCTGAAGCAGCTCAGCGAAGACCCCTGGACCGAAGCCATCCCGACGCACTACCAGCCGGGCATGATCGTCATGGGCAAGGTCACCAAGATCACCAACTTCGGCGTCTTCGTCGAGCTGGAAGACGATCTGGAAGGCCTCTTGCACATCAGCGAACTGGCCGACCACAAGGTCGAGAACCCCACCGACGTGGTGCAGCAAGACCAGGAGATCGAGGTCAAGATTCTCCGCGTCGACCTGGACGACCGCAAGATCGGCCTGAGCCTGAAGCGGGCCATGTGGACCAGCGAGCAGGACGCCGCGGCCGAACGCAAGGAACGCCCCGCCCAGCAGGGCGGCGGCGGCCTGGGCGGTCTCGGCACCGGCGGTCACCTGGGCACCGACAAGATCACCTTCGGCGAGGGCGGAGCGTCGACCGAAGGCGACTGATCGCGGCTTCGGTCAGAGACAAACGGTTCATCGAACAAGCCGCGGACCCGCAAGGGCCCGCGGCTTTTTTCTGTTTCACGGGAGGGCGAGGCTTCCGCCGAGCCGGAACCAACAGAACGCGTGGCGGTTTGTTCCAAGTCAGGATTCGCAAAGATCGCAAAGAGCGCAGAGTTCGCAAAACCAAGGCAAAATCCGTTTTCTTTCTTCAATGCATTTCGGCAAGCATTCCTCGGAAAAACAAAATCTCAAGTACCCGGTAGAAAGCCTGCCTTTCTCCGTCATTCCCGCGCAGGCGGGAATCCAGCGCGTCGGGATGCCCGTCATGATGAGCCTGAAACGAAGGCCACGTCGCGGACTGGATCCCCGCCTACGCGGAAATGACGAGCATCTCTATCGGGTAAGGACGAAGCGTTCCAAGTCGGCATCACTATGGGTTTGAGCAGCCCGGAGATGACGGGAAGAACCGGGGCCAGACCGGGGCAGGGCCGGGGCCAGACCTTGCAAGCATTCCGGTATTCCTCATTGCAGGTGCCGTCGCCGGAACGGCGACGCAGTTTGTCGGAAGCCTTCTGATATCGGCTTTCGCCAAATACTGAGTTTGTGCGAGCACGCCAACGTAGTGTCATTATCACTGGCAACACGTGTTTCCGAAAACGTCATCCGAACGCCAAATTCGTAGGGGAGCGTTCTTAAAACGGGTGAAGCGGTGCATGGGGTTGCGGATTGAAGAATTGTAGATCCGAGTCGCTCTGCCTGGCCGGAGATGCTGGACCGGCCAAAGGGGTCGCGGCCAGCGCCTTCGCCTTGGAAGCGGAGCGTGAGAGCTGGCGACCCGGTCGTCTTAGCCACGGAACGAATCATCCTCTGACGGGGTACAGATGCCGAAGGGCGTGCGGCCACCTACGCCGGGGCATCGGAAGGTCTAGCTCCGTCACCCAGTGAGACAACTTGCTCGCCAAATCGTCCGATCGCCGCGAGATCGAGCTGGTCGCGGCGGCGTGATCGGGCGACGGTGCGGTGATGTCGAATTTTTGCGGGAAAGCGGCGGCCAGGCGGCGCGGGACCTGCTCGTCAAGCAGCAGTTTCATCGGGGCCCACCAATCGTTGACGTGCGAGTTCCAGCACGCTGAGGGCTTGGTCTCGCCCGACGGTGGGGAAATCGTCGAGAAACACATCGAGAGAATCACCGGCTTCGAGATGGTCGAAGAGGGCCTGCACCGGCACACGCGTGCCGACGAAGATCGGGGTGCCGTTCAGGATCTCGGGGTCGCGGTGGAAAGCGAGAGGCATAAGTTGCATTGTATGCGAAGAGCTGGGGCGACCTTTAAGCGGTTGGGAATGACCGGCGGAAAGCAATCAAGGCAGGTGTTGGACACTCATCTTTTTTGAATTACCACTCATCCGACGCAAGCGGGGGCAAGGTCAGGGCGGTTCGGAGCCGAACGGCGACCCCGACCGTCGCGTGTTGCCTGTGCCCCGTAGCACGGGCGTCCCGCCCGTGAATTAAAAAGCACCGCCCGCAGCGGCTCCCGGACTTGAAGCCCTTGGGTTCAGGAGCAAGGGCTTGCCGGGTGAGTCGAGAGGTGAGCGGTGTGTTGCATGGCTTGGCCCCGTTTTTTCCGATCCCATGCGATCCCCGTCAACCCAGGTCCTTGATGGCCTCGCGGGCGAAGGCGTACCGCAACGCCGACAGCGGGGTCTCGTTGAGACGCTCGGCGGCGTCCGCGGGCGCCAGCTCCATTTCCACGAGGTAGCACTTCGCCATCTCCACCAGCTCGTTCATCGAACCCGTCACCGAACGGTTGAGCGCTTTGGCGCAACGTACATCGGCGGAGAGGGGGGCGATGTGCCGGTGGTAGATCAGGCCCAAGCCGTTCGCCTCGGCGTGGAAACGCACCGCCTCCAGCCCGCGGACCAGCAAGTCGTGCACGTCGGTCACCCCCCGGCCGTAGAAGACCCCGCCGTAGAGTGCCACGGTGTTACACATCAGGATGTACTGCGTGCGGTCGGCCGTAAACAGCCGGGCCGTCCAGTCGGCATACGGGTTGCTTGCCGCCGGCAAGGCCGGCAGCGGACCGGCGTGGATCTTCCCGGCGAGTTTCTGGTCGAGGCGGAGGATCATGCGGTTCGAGCGAGGTTGAAGGGTTCGAGCGGTCAGGATCGCCGGCGCTCGCAGTAAAACAGAATCTGGTGAACCCCGCGCGGCGGAGAAACACCGTCCGGTCAGCGATGCCGGGCGTCAATGCTTGCGTGCGATCGGGTGGAGGTAGGGCGGCTGCGGCTTATACCGTGTACAAGACTTGACCCCAAATGCTCCTGACCCCAAATGCTCCGACCCCAAAATGCTCCTGTGATAGAAACCCGCCGCGGGCCCGCAAGGGCCCGCGGTTTTTTTTGCGCTCGGCGGCGGTGCGGGGCCCGGCGGGGGCGTACCGGGCGCGCCACGTCGGGGGACGCGGCATCGACACCGCGCGGGGCAGAGACCCCTGAGGTACACGTCAGATCTCCTTGACCGTCGGACCCCCGGCGAAGGCTACCCAATACAAAACACCAGATCCTTCTCCGGATCGAAGTCGATCTCGAACTCCTTACCGTTCCACGTGGCGGTACCGCTCTCCAGCCGCTCCCCGCCCCCCTGATTCCACGTCGAGGCCACCACGTCTTCAATCAGGTCTTCGAGGTACACGGTTTCGCCCACCTCGATATCCGGGGGGACCAGGTAGGCGGCGAACGGGAGGGGGGACGCGTGCGGGTGGTACTCGTTCCACCCGATCACCTCTACGCAGCCCTCCGGGGTGAAGCTCCGGTAGTCGCCGCGGGTCGAGATCTCGCCGGTCTCGACGTTCTGATCGACCGCCATTTTTCGCGATACCTCCGGGTTCGGTTCGATCCACTGGACCAGCGGCCGGAACCCGTGGCGGGCCGCCTCGTTCATCGCCTCCACCGTCCGCGCGGTCTGCACCATCCGCAGGTCACAGGGCGTTTCTTTGGTCAGAGCACCGGTCCCGCGGATCGTGACCCAGTCGGTATCCCGGGGCACATAGACGCACAAGCCCGGATCCGCCTTCAGCTGACGCTTCGCGTCGTCGTCGGAGAGCCCGTCGAGATTCTGAACGTGTTTCTCGCAGTCGCGGCAGAACCGACAGCCCTCTTTCGTCGGGGCGGCCGGCGTATCGAGAGGGGAGTCTTCCCCGGCATCGCCCAGCCTCTCCCAGTTCTTGTACAGCGGGCAGGCGAGCTTCTTCAACTCGGTGCCGTCGTCGGCGTACAGGGTCTTCGTGTCGGCGTCGTAGATCATGGCGTCTCCAAGTCTTTTCGATTCACCGCGGACTCAGACCGGCTTCTTTGCCGCCCTTCGGCCCAGGATCTTCGCACTCTCGGTGTCGTACCGGCAGTTCTCGATCTCCCCGCTCATCAGCAGTTCGATTGCTTGATTGATGATTTGCAGCGGGACGAGGAACCACTCGCGGGGCTCGACGCCGGCGCCGAAGCGGTCCAGCAGCTTGAGGTCGATGCGGGCTTCCTGGAAGAACTGGTGCAGCAGCTGCTCCAGCTTGTGGCGGTTGATGTTGGCCAGCGCGTAGGTCTCCACGATCTCGACGCCGGCGAGCAGGAAGGTGGGGTCTTTCTCGGCGTTGGCGACGCGCTTCTTCACGTCGCCGCCGGTGACGCCGATCTTGTGGATCACGGCGCGGTGCTCGGCGATGAAGGGGTGGTCGGACAGGCTGCGCAGGACGTAGATGTGGCCCGACTGGGTGTCGTCGTCTTCCTTCTGGTTCGAAAACAACCGGGGCACATCGTAGTCGGCGGGCAGAATACGGCGGGCCTTGTCGTCCTTGTAGAACGCCCGCTGCAGCGAGCGGAGCAAGAGGTCCGACTCAGTGCCGTTGTCGTAGATGATCCGCAGCCGGCGGTCCTTGCGGTTGTAGTCGGCCATGAACGGCTCACCCATCTCGGCGACGAGAATCTTCTGCCCGTCGAGGATAAACAGGTTTTTGAGATCGACGGTGGCCAGCTCCTGCAGCTTGGCGGTGCGGCGGTTGCCGGTGTCCAGGTCGTGCTGCACCTGCTCGAAAAGTGGGCGAAACGTCTCGAAGTCGTCGCACGGCGTGCGCTGGGCGACCTCTTCCGCGGCCTTGATCTCGGCCCGCGAACGCACGTGCTTCAGCTTCGTGACGTCGGACGCCTGTGCGTCAACGCCCAAGGCATCGAGCAGCTCCTCGTCGGACGCGTCGTCGGGCACGGTTTCAGCGGCCGGGGCGGCGTCGGCGCTCAGCAGCCCGCCGGGGTCCATCGGCTTCAGCAGGTCCAGGCACTCGGGCGACGCTCGGATGCGGTCGAGGCGGACGGCGTAGAGCCGCTCGAAGATGTCGCGGCCCTCGCCGTGACGGGGCGGGTGCCCGTGCTCGTCGGCGAAGCGCTGGATCTCTTCGAAGCCGGCGATGATCCGCTCCTGCCGCGGGGTGTAGGCGGCGGCGGTCTTGACCTTCGCCTCGGCCCCGAGCGCGCCGAGCAGGGCGGCGTCTTCTTCGAGGAACTTTTCTGCCTTGTTCTTCCGCTTAGCCACGGGTCGCCTCCGTCTGCATGCGCTGAAGGTAGGCGATGCCCTCGGCCATGCGCCGCTCCCAGGCGTCCTGCGCCGTGATCTCGGGCAGGCGGCCGCGCTCCTGCTTGAACCGCAGGGCACGCTTGGCCAGGTCGCGGGCCTCTTCGGGCGAGAGCTGCACGCGCTTGGCGGTGATGGCCGCCTGCACCTGCTTCAGGCTTGACTCGCTCATGGTTTTTGAGAGTATCGCGTAGGCCTCGCTGAATGGATTGATGCGGTCGATCAGGTCGATGTCCAGCTCGCGCACGTCCATCGCGAACTTGCGGATGCCGTCGAGCAGGGCGGTGTTTGAGGTGGGCTGGCCGTCGCCGCCCGCCTCCCGCGCCTCGCGGTTGACCCGGGCGGCCTCCTGGATCAGGTTCAGCGCCGCCACCGCGTGCTGGCGGACCGACTCCTGGTCTTCCGCGTCCAGCTCGGGGTACCGGTCGCGGACGATCTTGCCCATGCGGGCCTGGGTCAGCTCTTCGGGGATCAGCTCTTCGTCGAACACGCCGCGTTCGAGCGTGGCCTTGTCTTGCACAAAGTTCGCCACCACCTCGTTGAGGTCTTCGCGGCAGATGCGGGTCGCCTCGGGGCTCTTGGGCTCGGCCAATCCTTTGATCTCAACTTCATACAGGCCGCCTTCCTCTTTGACGCCCACGTTGCACTTCTCGGGGTCGTAGCCGAGCTCGCCGTAGTCGAAGCCCTCGGTGGGGCCGGTGTCGGGCCCGCCGGCCGCGGCCTTGGGCCGGAACTCGAAGCGGGGGGCCAGCACCTGCTCCATCAGCAGGCTGGCGGCGATGGCCTTGAGCGTGTCGTTCACCGCCTCCGACACGTCCTGCTCGGTGGCGTCGGGCTCGGCGATGAGGTTCGTGAACCGGGCCCGGGTCTTGCCCGGGGCGTCGCGGGTGGCGCGGCCGATGATCTGGATGATCTCGGTGAGGCTGGAGCGGTAGCCGATGGTCAGGGCGTGCTCGCACCAGATCCAGTCGAAGCCCTCTTTGGCCATGCCCAACGCGATGATGAGGTCGATGTGCCCGCGGTTGTTCTTCTGGGCGGGGTCCTTGACGGCGGCGGAAACCACGTCGCGCTTGGCCGGGGCGTCGTCCACCAGGTCGGCGATGCGCAGCACGCGGCCGTCGCGGGTCTTCACCAGCTGGAAGCCGGTCGCGGCGTCGGTGCCCTGCCAGTCGCCCAGCGACTCGATGATGTGCTCGACCTCTTTGTGCTTGTCCTTCGTGCTCTCGCGGGAGTTCACATTGGGGATGTGGATGATCGTCTTCTCGGCCGGGTCCAGGACGTTGAGGATCTCGTCGGCGTAGCGGCCGCTGTAGAAGTAGTAGCCCAGGTCGAGGTTTTTCAGGTAGCTGTAGCCGCTGAGCTGCTCGTAGTAGGTGTAGGTGACCGTCTCGAACCGGGCCTCGTCTTCGGGGTGCAGCACCGCCTCGGCGTCGCCGCGGAAGTACGAGCCGGTCATGGCCACCAGGTGGACCTTGTCGCGGTCGATGAACCCGCGCACGTGCTCGCCCAGGCGGTTGTCGGGGTTGGCCGACACGTGGTGGAACTCGTCCACCGCGATCAGGCGGTCGTCGAAGGCCTCGATGCCGAACTTGTCCACCGCGAAGCGGAACGTGGCGTGGGTGGCAATCAGGATGCGGTCGTCACCGGCGAGGAAGCGGCCCACCGCCTCGACCTTGCCGCCGTCGGTGCCCGGGGCGTTGCACAGGTTCCACTGCGGCGCCACGTCCCAGTCGTAGGGGAAGCCGAAGTCCGACAGCGGCTCGTTGGCGAAGCTGGAGCCGATCGTCTTTTCGGGCACCACGATGACCGCCTGCTTGACGCCCTGGTGGTGCAGCTTGTCGAGGGCAATGAACATGAGGGCCCGGCTCTTGCCGGACGCGGGGGGCGACTTGATGAGCAGGAACGGCTCGCCGCGGCGGGCGTAGGCCCGTTCCTGCATGGGGCGCATGCCCAGCTCGTTGGTCTTTTTCGACTGGCCGCTGGGCCGGTACGTCACGGAGATGGCGGGGATGGGCGAGGCGGGCGTGGTCATGCGGAGGGCTTCTTCTTGAGCTTGCGTTCGAGTTCTTCGATCTGGCGGAGGTCTTCGGCCTCCGCGGAGGCGGCGTCGGCGGCGCGGCGGTCGGCGTCGAAGGCTTCGTAACGCGACGCGGTGACGGCCTTCATTTTGTTGTGACTGACTTCGCCGGCACCTTTCAAAACGGGGAAGCCGTTGGTGTCGAGCATGGTGTCCACGCTCTGCTGCCAGAACCCGAGGGTGAGGTCGCGGCGGTTCTTGACCCGCAGCTCGGCCTGCTCCAGAAAGATCACGGTCAGCCGGTTGAGCGTGTCGATCTCATCGGCCCTCAGGTAGTTCTTGGCGACGATGACGTCCTGCTTGCGGACCCGGTCGCCGTGCCAGTTCGTGAGTCCCATGTGGTCCGCGTTGGGGTCAGACCGGGCCACGATCAACTCCGCGGCGGTGCTGCCGGTCGCGGCGTACAGCAGCTTGTTCTGGGTTTGGGCGAAGAACTGGCTGGTCTCCTTCTCGCGGATGCCGTAGTCGCTGCTGAGCGCGAAGAGGTCGCGGACCTTCTGATAGAAGCGTTTCTCCGACGCCCGGATGTCCCGGATACGGGCGAGCAGCTCGTCGAAGTGATCGTGGGCGCCGGGGTCTTTCAGGCGCTCGTCGTCCATGACGTAGCCCTTGACCAGATACTCCTTGAGGTGGGTCGAGGCCCACCGGCGAAACTGCACGCCGCGGGGCGAGCGGACGCGGTAGCCGACGGCGAGGATGAGATCGAGGTTGTAAGTCTTGGTTTGGTAGTTTTTTCCGTCGGCGGCAGTTGTCAAGGAATCCTTGACGACTGACGCCGAGGCCAGTTCGCCGTCCTGCAGGATGTTCTTGATGTGCAGCGAGACGTTTTGTTTGGTCGTGTCGAAGAGTTCGGCGATGTCGGACTGGGTGAGCCACGCCGTGCCGTCTTCGATCCGCAGTTGGAGCCGGGTGCGGCCGTCTTCGGAGGTGTAGAGGACGGGATCGCTCATGACCTCAGTCTAACCAGCGTGTTTGCCGGGTGATTGGGTTGCGTTCGGCCGCGGCACGGTGGGTCCGGCGGCCCTTGACGCACCCTACGAAGAGGCGTCTTCTTTGGCGGTCATCTTGGCGTACATCGCGAAGAGCTTTTCGAGGCGTTCGGTGTCGTTCTTGAAGCGGCGGCCGATGTAGATGCGTTCGAGGGTTTCGTCGTTGCGGTCGTGGGCGGCCCGCAGGTCGTCGGGCATTTCGTCGGGGTCGTAAAGGTCGGCGATGGTCGCGGGCCAGTGGGCTTCGCGGGCGAGCAGGATGTCCTCGGCGCAGCGGGTGAGGTCGGCCTTGTTCTGGTCGGTGAGCGGGGGGACGGGGAAGGTGTTCCAGCCGAGGGTGTTGGAGTAGGAATATCGCATCTCCAAACGTCCGCAAACCGTTCCAATCCAAGTGAGGTGTAAACTCGAAACTATGAGTGACAACACCCATAAGGGCGCATCAGGCGAATAGCAAGCTTTGTTCGTTGGGACGATTTCATCTCCCGCGATGCCGGCAGGGAAATACTCGCGATCTTCCGAGCTGACAAGCGGCACAAATATCTTACATTGGTCAGCGCCTTTGAACTCCCGGAACTGATGTGGCTTCGCCGCCAACTTGTTCACTGAAGTATCTACTGTCGCCAAGCGATCTCGCTTGACGCTGGCGACGCGTTTCGCAACGCTCGGGTGAGACAAGGCTTCCGGCACTACTTGATCAGGTATCCAAAGGCAGTGGCGAATTTTTCCGTTTATGAACTCGCTCGATCCGATGAACTGCTTGAAGTACTGGTTGGGAACACCAGCCTGTGTCATAACTCGCGCTTCTTGAGGCGAAGCGATCAGCCCTGCAGATTTCGAATAGTAAACTCCATACTCCAGCGAAATGCCAGCGAATATAGGCTTGCGAGAGGCTTCCACAATCCTCACTTTTTGGTGCGTCAAATAGGGGTTGATGTGTTCGACCGCCACTCGTGTCTCACCATGAAACAACAATCTGCCAGGTGAAGTGTCTCTGTCGAGTCCCACTACAACAACCGTTACTCCCGCCTTATTGCTTGCGAGATTGCTCCATTTGAACGACGTGCAAGCAAACCGAATTGACAAACCCATTTCGGCAAGTAGTCGCCATGTGATTGGAACCTGCTGTCCTTGGCACAGACTATTCGTAGCGACGAAGGCGAAAGCCGATGTGCAGAATGACGTGTATTGCGCCGCCTTCAAAAACCATGCGCCAACATAGTCAACGTTTTTCCACCTTTTGGTTAAAGGTGCGAAAAGACTTCGAAGATCGGCTTTCTGCGCGTTTGTCTGTTTACGAGACCCGCTGAAGGGCGGATTCCCACAGATGTAAGTCTCCCCCCCCTCATTTTCAAAATCCATCTCCGTCTGATCCAGTGGCGTCTCAAACAGGTCGTCGCCCGTCACCGTCACACCGGTCCCCGTCGGCGGGCAGATGCTGAGCCAGTCGATCCGCAACGCGTTGCCGCAGGTGATCCAGTTTTCGGTGTCGAGCGGCAGGAACTCGGCGAGTGCGAGCCGCTCGCCGCGGTAGAGCACGTCGCACTGGTACTCGGCGATGATGAGGGCCAGCCGGGCGATCTCGGCGGAGAAGTGGCGCAGCTCGATGCCGCGGTAGTTGGTGAGGGGCAGGTCGGAGGAGCGCTCGGACTCTCCGCGGCGGGTGTTGATCTCGGCCTCGATGGCCCGCATCTCTTTGTAGGCGATCACGAGAAAGTTGCCCGAGCCGCAGGCGGGGTCGAACACGCGGATGCGGGACATGCGTTTGCGGAGGTTGAGCAGCTTGCGTTTGCTGCCGGTGTCGCCGCCGTCGCCGGCCTCGTCGAGCTTGGTCCGCAGGTCTTCTAGAAACAGCGGGTTGAGCACCTTGAGGATGTTGGGCACGCTGGTGTAGTGCATGCCCAGGGCACCGCGTTCTTCGTCGTCGGCGACGGCCTGGATCATGGAGCCGAAAATGTCGGGGTTGATCTTGGTCCAGTCGAGCCCGCCGATGTGGATGAGGTAGGAGCGGGCGATCTTGCTGAAGGCCGGAACGTCGGGGCGGCCGGCGAACAGGCCGCCGTTGACGTAGGGGAACGGGTTGGCCCAGTTGCTGATCTTGGCGGCCTTGCGCTCGGCCACCTTCGTGTCCATGGCGCGGAAGAGCTCGGCGATGATCTCGTGGGTGTTGCCGGCGTCGCGGTCGCTCATCTGGGCGACGGTGGTGGTGAAGAGGCTGTCGCCGCTGAAGATGTGCGTGTCTTCGGCGAAGAAGCAGAAGATGAGCCGGGCCATAAAGTGGTTAAGGTCTTCGCGTCGTTCGGCTGTGCCCCAGTCGGGGTTCTGTTTGAGCAGCTCGACGTAGAGCTTGTTGAGCCGGCTGGTGGCCTTGATGTCGAAGGCGTTTTCGCGGATCTGCCGGACGGTGGTGATGCCGGCCAGGGGCAGGAAGAAGGCGAAGTGGTTGCCCAGGTCGGCGTAGTCGCAAACCAGCGTCTCGTTCTCGACGAGGTACTCGGCCTCGACGGTCTGGGCGTCGGTGGCGAGCAGGTATTTGGCTTTGCCGGATTTCGTGGCGGGGCTGTTTTGCAGCGCGTTGAGCGTGGCGTTGAGCTGGCCGGGCTCGCAGACCTTGAGGTGGATGTTGTTGCGGTGCAGCAGGGCGCCGTCGACGTCGGTCTTGTTGGTGCTGCCGCTCTTGAGGCGCTTGAGGGTGGTGGATTTGTTGCCGAAGGCGGTGAGGAACTCCCACGGGAACGTCGTGGGGTCGAAGGGGGCTTCGACCAGTTCGGAGACGGCTTCTTCGATCTCGACGGCGTTCATGGCGGATTCGACGGGCGGGGGCGGGTGAGTCCGGGCGGTTGGGCGTCAGAGTTCGCTGAGGTAGGCGGTGCGGGTGACTTTGCCGTTCTGCACGCCGACCTTGAGGACGGCGGGGCGGCGGAGCAGCTCGGCTTCGCGGACGATGCCGGGCCAGGCGCGGGTGAGTTTCCAGACGCGGTCGGGCCAGGCGAGGCCGGCCCAGCCGGCGGCGAGGTGTACGAAGGTGAGCCCGCTTTCTTTCAGGGCGAGGCGTTCGACTTTGTTCTTGAGGATCCGCCCGTCGTTGCTGACGATCACGGGCCGCGGATTGAGGGCCGCCGCTTTCGGGATCCAATCGAGGTCTTTGGCTCCGCGGCCGAAGACGTCCGGGAGCCAATCGACGGTGTGAACTTTTTCGAGAAGGTTGAGAATCCGCGCCATATCCACGGGGGTGTTCTCGTCACAGAGGAACTTCAGCGGGCTGGTGGTTCCTTGAGGGATTCTTCAAACTCCACGGCGTGGTTGACCTGTGCTTCGGTGATATCGAAGAGGTCGGCAACAAGTCCGGCTTTTTCGCCGTTTGCATAATACTGGCGGTGGATGATGTGGGTGTGGGTGGCGGTTCCTTCGACGGCGGGTTTGCCCAGCGCGATCTCCGGGTCGATCAAGACGTCGTCGTAGGCGGTCCAGCGGGCGATCAGCTGGGAGTCGTCGTGGTAATCGACGCGGTGAAGGAGGCTCTGCAGTTCGCGGAAGAAGCCCTGGCCGCTGAGCGCTTCACGGAGGTTTCCGTCGTCTTCGACTTTGTTGAAGTCGGCGAGGATGTTCTTGCCGTCGGTGTAGAGCCCTCGGTGGGCGAAGGGGTGCGTGGTGTCCAGGTCGAGAACCAGGCGTTCGCGGGAGCGGCGGATGACGGGCATCGCCACCGATACCTCACGCAGTTTGCGGACGGCATGGGCTTCCATGAGGTCGAGGAAGCTGACGGCAAAGTCGCCGGCGTGGCGTGGGTAGTCGGAGGTGAGCAGCGGGCGTCCGCGGGCGCCGAACCAGGCGCGTGCGGTGTTCGCATTCATGCGGACGAGGCGGGCGGCCTCCGCGACGGAGTAGGTTCCCCGTCCGAGATGTTGGGCTGCCTGGACCACGGTGAGGCTCCGGTATGACGGGCGTAATAATTGGGTCTCGGAGCCGGGGCCGGTGATGTAAGCTTAGTGCTTACGGGCCTTACGAATACCGGGACTCTATCCCGCTTTGCTGCGCACGTCCATACTAGACGGTTTGCGGGGGCGCGGGGCCTTGGGTTTCGGTTTGGCCGCGGTCGGCGTGGAGGGGCAGGCCGGGACGGCCCCCAGAAGCTACTCGTGCGGGCCGAGTCGCGCAGTGTCGGCCCGCCGGGCCGATGACCGCCGGGACGGCGATCTCACGGGGTGGATGGGGAGCGGAGTGAGGCAGGGTGGCGCCCCGATTGCACAACGCGGCGGATCTGCCTCCGGCAGTGCGTTGATAACGGGCGGGGACGCCCGTTCCACTTTCGCGTTGGGGGGCGGGGTCGTGCGGGGGCTTGAGGGGCGCTCAGCCGGTGAGCAGGGCGCTGAGCCGGTCGTAGATCGCGTCCGGCTCGGCCATGCGCCCGGACCCGCTCGTGCGGCAGGCCTGCCAGCCTTCATCGGGGCCGACTTCGTGAAGGTTGGGCAGCAGGTCGCGGAGGGTCTGCAGGTTGCGCTGGACGATGGGGTTGGCCCACATGTCGGCGTTCATGGCGGGGGCGATGAGCAGCGGGGTTTTGGCGGGCAACGCGCAGGCGGTGAGGGTGACCGGGTCGGGGGTGAGGCCGGCGGCGAGTTTGGCGATGCAGTCGGCGCTGGCGGGCGCGACGACGCAGGCGTCGGCCCAGCGGGCGAGGCCGACGTGCTGGCTGTCGGGGCGGTCGTCGTGGTCGCCATCTTGAGGCCACACGCGGGTCTGCACGGGGTGGCCGCTGAGGCTTTGGAAGGTGAGCGGGCCGACAAAGCGGGTGGCGGCGTCGGTCATGACCACACGGACGTCGTGGCCGGCCTGGACCAGGCGGCTGACGAGCGGGGCGGTCTTGTAGGCGGCGATGCCGCCGGTGACGCCGATGAGGATGTGGCGCGCGCGGGCGGGGGTGGGGCTGGCGTCGGGAGCGGACATGCGGCCAGTTTAGGTGAGGCAGGGGGTTTTCGTTCTCATTTTTCGCGCAGCGGCTCTCGTTCTCGAATCCGCTTGCTCGCGGCTCGATTCACGCGGCCGAATCAAGAACGAGAACCGGCCTTCGGCCTGAGAACGAGAACGAGAACGAGAACGAGGGGAAATGGTATTGGGTGCGACTGGTTTTGGTGCTTAAGCGGGCGCGTGAGGTGGTCCGCACGGGCTGAAGCCCGTGGCACCCGAGGGGCGGGAGTGCGGCGACTCCCTTGAACGGCTCATGGACTGATCGCGATCGCCGCACCCCGGCACGGTGGGTTCGCAAAGCCTTAACCCACCCTACGCAAGACCAAGTACCGCCAAATCACAAACGGATTCGACTTCCCGGGGTGCGGGGGCGGCGCCCCCGCGGCGGCCGGAAGGTCCGCTTGTTTCGCTGCCCGGAGCGAAACGAGCGGGGCGCCCCGGACGCCCCGCCGTCAGGCGAGCTTTTCTTCGCCTTCGCCCGGCAGCTGCAAGGTGATCTTGCGTTCGACGACTTCCTGCACGGCGACCTCGAAGTCGGTGCGGCCGTTGCGCTCAACCAGTGGGCGGTCGCCGTCCATGAGCTGGCGGATGCGGTGCTGCACCAGCGAGGTGAACTTGAAGCGGCCGCCGAGCTCGTGGATGATCTTGTCGTCTTTGAGGGCTTCAATCATATCGGGGCTCGCGTGGGGGGCGGGGTCGGGCGGACCGCGTATTCTAGCTGTTTGGCGGGGCCTGAGCAACTGGGCTCTCCCGCCCCGAGGGGCGGCTCGGCGCCCCGATCGCGTGCCGCAAAGCCGGCACGCGACCGGGCCTTCTCGTCCGCCCCCGGCCTGCGGCCGGTTTTGGGACGTGGGGCCGACGACCGGCTTCGCCGGTCGCGGCTCACGGGGACGTTCGCCCTCCCCCGGGCGTTGCCCGGCTTGGCCACTCGGCCCCTTGGCCACTATCTTCACCCCATGAAAATCAGCCTCGACTGGCTCAATTCCTGCCTCTCTCAACCCGTGGCGGCCGACGACGTCGAGCCGCTGCTGACCGGGCACGGGTTCCCGATTGAAGGCCGGGCGGAGGTCGCGGGGGCCGGCACGACCGCGGACGTGATGTTTGACGTGGAGGTGACGAGCAACCGCGGCGACGTGCTGAGCCACGTGGGGGTGGCCCGGGAGGTCGCTGCGGCGGTCCCGGATCGGACCGCGCTGAAGGTTGCTTCGACCGAGCTGCCGGCGGCGACCGGGCCCAGCGCGGACGCGGCGGTGACGGTGCGGGTGGACGACCCGACCCGCTGCCCGCTGTACACCGCCCGGGTGATCCGCGGGGTGGCGGTGGGGGCCAGTCCAAAGTGGCTGGTCGCGCGGCTGGAGGCGGTGGGCCTGCGGCCGATCAACAACGTGGTGGACGTGACCAACTACGTGATGCTGGAGCTGGGCCAGCCGCTGCACGCGTTTGATCTGGCGAAGCTGGCGCAGGCTGACGGAAAGGCGGGCGTGGTGGTGCGCGGCGCGGCGGCGGGCGAGGCCTTCGCAGCGCTCGACGGCACGGCGCACAAGCTGGCTGCGGGCGCGCTGGTGATCGCCGACGCGGCGGGGCCGCAGGCGCTGGCGGGCGTGATGGGCGGGGCGGCGTCGGGCGTGACCGAGACGACCGTCGACGTGCTGCTGGAGGCGGGCATCTTCGACCCGCTGGCGGTGCGGGCGAGTTCGCGCGGGCACAAGATCGGGACCGATTCGAGCTTCCGCTTCGAGCGCGGCGTGGACCCGCGCGGGGTGGACGCCGCGAGCCGGCGGGCCGCGGCGCTGATCGCGGAGCTGACCGGCGGCGTGGTGGCGGACGGGGTGGTCCGCGTGGGCGGAGACGAGCCGGCGCCCGCCGACCTGAGCCTGCGGGTGCGGCGCACCCAGGCGCTGCTGGGCATCGCGTTGGGGGCGGACGAGCAGGCGGGCTACCTGAGCCGGTTGGGGCTGAGCCCGAAGGTCGAGGGCGACGTGATCCACGTCAAGGTGCCGACCTTCCGCCTGGACCTGACCCGCGAGGTGGACCTGATCGAAGAGATCGCGCGGCTGCACGGGATGGACGCCATCCCCGTGAACGAGGCCATTTCGCTGACGGCGCGGGCGCCGCAGGTGTCGGTCAAGGCGCAGCGCCGGCTGACCGACGTGCTGGTGGCCCGCGGTTTCCACGAGACGATCACTTTCAGCTTCATCCGGCCCGCCTGGGCGAAGGCCTTCCTGCCCGCGGGCGCCGATCCGGTGATGCTGGCCGGCGACCACAAGAAGGACGAGCCCGCACTGCGGCCCAGCGTGCTGCCCAGCCTGCTGGCCTGCCGCAAGGTGAACCAGGACGCGGGCAACGCGGGCGTGCGGCTGTTCGAGTTAGCGTCGACGTGGCGGCCGGGCGCGGAACAGGCGGTGGAGACGCGGCGGCTGGCCTGCACACTCGACGCCGAGCCGGGCGCGGCGGGTCTGGACCACGCGGTCCGCACGCTGCGGGGCACGCTGGACGATCTGGTCACGGCGGTGGGCGGCGCGGCCGCAGCGGAGTGGCTGACGGTGGACGCGTTGCCGGCCGCCGACCCGGACGGTGCCGGGGCCTTTGCGGCGGCGGGCATCGTGAAGCTGCAGGGCCAGACGCTGGGCACGCTGGGCGTGATCAGCGAGAAGACGCTGAAGTGCTTTGGCGTGACCGTGCCGCAGGTGGCGATGGAGCTGGATGCCGCGGCGTTGCGGGCCTTGTTCCCGCCGCCTGGCGGTCTGACCGCGCTGCCCAGATACCCCGCGATTGAGCGTGACGTGTCGGTGGTGGTCAACGAGGCGGTCGCCTGGCGTGACATCGCCCGCGGGGTGGAGTCGGCGTTGCCCGAGTTGATGGAAGACTTCACGCTTCAGGACGTGTACCGCGGCAAAGGCATCGCCAAGGGGCAGAAGAGCGTGAGCTTCCGCCTGCGTTTCCGCGACCCGCAGGACACGCTGCGTCACGAGCAGGTGGACCCGCAGGTGGCGGGGGTGGTGGCGTCGCTGAAGTCGAAGGTGGGGGCTGAGGTGCGCGGCTGAAGGCCGCGAAAGCGCAAAACGCAAAGTGAAAAGCGCAAATCGGCATCGCGGTGCCGAGGTTAGAGAGAACGCTTGCGTCTGAGTTTGCGCTTTGCGGCTGAGCCGCTCAGCCGGCGGGCGGATCGGTCACCGCGGCCACCGCGCAGTCGACTTGACGGGCGCCCATTTGCTTCAGAATCCGCACGCAGGCGGTCAGGGTGGCGCCGGTGGTCTTGACGTCGTCCACCAGCAGCACGTCGTAGGGGGAGAGGTCCACGTCGTGTCCGGCAAAGGCGTCGCGCAGGTTCTTCGCCCGCGCGGTGGCGCTCAGCCGGGCTTGGCGCCGCGCGGCCCGGCGTCGCCGCAGCACGGGCGCTGCTTCGAGCCCGCGGGCGGCGGCGAGCGCGCGGGCCATGAGCTGCGCCTGGTTGTAGCCGCGTCGCCAGCGGCGCGACCAGTGCAGGGGCACCGGCACCACCAGCACCGGGCGCGGCGCGGGGCCTGCGGGCAGGGCGGTGGCGAGCAGGCGGCCCAGGTGCGGGGCGAGGCTCCAGGCGTTCGCAAACTTCAGGTCGCGCACCCAGCCGTCCAGCGGCGGGGCGTACGGGCCCAGCCGGGTCAGGCGGCGCCACGGCGTCGGCCGGTCGCGGCAGCGGGCGCAGCCCGCGCCCGGGTCGGCGGGGTCGACGGCCCCGGGGCCGGCGCTGACGCCGCAACGCGGGCAGGCGGCGTCGGCGGCTTCGTAGGTCCAGTCGGGGGACGCGCGGACCGCACGCTCGACGTCGGTGGGCGCGAACAGGCTCAGCAGACCAGCGCGGCGTTTTCGGGGCTCGGCGTCGGACGGAGGGGCGGCGATCACCCGCCCTATATACTCGCCCGCCCTTGGAAACGATCCCCACCGCGAACGATCCGGCCCCCGCCTCCCGCCTCGACCTCGTGCCCGGTCTGCGGCCGCTGGTGGTGTCGGCCCCGTTCGGCAACTACATCCAGCCCGAGGGCTGCACGGCCACGCTGGGCACCTTCACCGCGGCCGCCCGGCCCGGCCGGCTCTGGCGGATCTTGAAAACGGTCCGCTACTACCCACGTCTCCGCGCCTGGGTGAACAAGATCGGCCTGCGCAACCCCGGGATCGGCTGGGTCGAGCAGAAGGCCGCGGCCGGGACCATCGACCTGTCCGACAAGCTGGTCTCGGTGCACGGCTTCGAGCCCGACGACTGGTGGCGGCTGCTCGACGCCATCGCGGCGCTGAAGCCCATGGGGGTCGAGCTGAACATGAGCTGCCCCAACGTGGGACACATTGCCTGGCCCGAAGCCTTGTTTGAGCGCGCGGTGGCGACGGGCGTCCCGGTCGTCGCCAAGCTGCCGCCGGTGAACTACCACCTGATGGGCGAGCAGGCTCGCGGAGCGGGCGTGCGGGCCTTCCACGCGTGCAACACCCTGCCGGTGACGGCGGGCGGCATGAGCGGCGAGCCGCTGAAGCCCGTGGCGCTCACGGCGATCCGCGACCTGCGGACCCGCGCGTGGGGCCGCGACGCGCTGGTGATCGGCGGCGGGGGGATCCGCCGGGCGGGCGACGTGGACGACTACGCCGCGGCGGGGGCGGACGCGTTTGCGGTCGGGACGATCACGATGAACCCGTGGCTGCTGGTGAGCCACGCGCGGGTGCGGCCCTTGCTTGCGGCGGCGGCCGCTGCGCAAAAAGTGAAAAATCAAAAGTGAAAATCCGGACGCAAGCGTTCGGCTGATCGCCGCGGGCGAAGACGTGCCGCGTGTGATTGAACGGATGTTTGAAGACTACCAGGCCGAGTTGAATACGGTGGCGCCGGGTCGGTTTTTGGCGGGAGAGGGCGTCAAGGCTTCTGCGTGGTTGCCACGGGTGTCTTATTCTGAGGAGCATCGCGGTACCGCCAGATGGGACGACAACGTGATGACGTTTCGGACTGCCTGAAGCCGGCCCCCGCTTGCGTCAGAGTGTTCACTTTTCTCATGCGGCCAAAGGCCGCACTAAAAACAAGAACGCTTTTCACTCTTCGGCCGACCCGGCCGTCAGATACTCGCCGACCCAGCCGATCCACCGGTGCAGGCCCGCGGCCTCGTCGTTCTCGGCGGCCCGCAGGGCCAGGTCAAACGAGTGCAGGGGCTCTTCGGCGGGGTTGTACTTCTCGTCGCACCAGCGCTCGAAGGCGTGCAGGTCGAAGCCGCCCAGCAGCACGTCGCGCGGCACGTCGTAGACGATCTCGGCCAGGCCGAAGCCCATGAGCACGTCGCGCAGGGTGGACACCGACTCGCGGCCCAGCAGGGTGGCGGGGTTCTCACGGATGGCGAGCAGGAAGGTCGGCCAGTCTTCGACGTTTTCGAGCGGGTCGTGGTGGTGCTGCTGGTGGCCGGGGCGTTCGTGCGGGCGGCGGTGACGCTTGTGGGGGCGGGTCATGGCGTTTGCTCCGGGAAGATGGCGAACGGCCCCATGATATCCAAGGCAGGTATCGCGAAGAGCGCGAAGGTCGCGAAGCAAGGCAGTGCAGGCGGTGTGTTTGCTCATCGCCCGGTTAGAGGGTTCATGTCGTTTTCAAATCCTGCGTATTCTGTTATTGACCGACGCGGCGTGGTTTCTCTACGTGATTGCTGGTCCGCAAAACTTCAGTATTGCCTGGTGTCGAAACCAAAGTGTTTTGTGTCGCACCGGTCGCCAGCCATGCGAAAAACGGCTGACGAAAAACCGTCAGCCGTTCTCGCGATCTGTCTTGCTTTGCGTTCTTCGCGCTCTTTGCGGCCTTCGCGACACCGGCCTTGAATGCCGCGGACCTGCCTCACGCAAGCTTGCTGCGCTTGTCGGTCAGGGTCGCGATGAGCTTTTTGTGCGGGTCGGCGAACTTGGCGGTGCCCTCGCTCATGAGGGTGTCTTCGAGCTTCTGCATGTCGACCTTGTCTTTCATCTCGTCGACGACGCGCTGGGGCGGCAGTTCCCGGCTGGTGGATTCGTACTGACGGCCGATCTCGTCCAGCGCGGCGTTGGTCTCGGGCGGGTTGGTCTGGATGTCGCTGCCCGCGAGCGCGTCGACGTAGTAGTCCTTGGGCTGCTCGGGCTTTTTGGTGCCGGTGCTGGCAAAGATCATCTCTTGGTCGAGCTTCAGGCCCTTGTCGGCCCAGAACGCGGCGTTGTCGATGCCGATGAGCTTGGCGTTGAGGATGCCGACTTGGCCCTGCAGCTCGTCGCTGAGGTCGGGCAGGGTTTTCTCGGTGTAGACATCGACGCGGCTGACGAAGATGGAATAGACGCTTTTGAAGGTGTCGAGCTGACCATACTTCTGGCGGCCGCGCCAGACGGCGTCGCGGGCGGCTTCGTACTGCCGCTGCGTGAAAATCAGCGTCACGTTGAGGGTGATGCCCGCGGCGGCGAGTTCTTCGAGCGCGGCGAGGCCGGCCTCGGTGGCGGGCACCTTGATCATCCGGTTGTCGTGGCCGGCGGCCCACTTCTTGCCCAGGGCGACGTAGGTGGCGGCGCGGTCGGCGACGCTGGCCTTGTTTTCGAGGTCTTCCAGCAGCGGGTCGAGCTCGAAGCTGACCCAGCCGTCGTTGCCTTCGCTTTTCTTCCAGACATCATGAAACTGCTTCTGCGCATCGCCCACGAGCTTGTCGGTGATGGCCCAGGTCAGGGCCTCGTCGTCGAGCTTGTTGTCGCTCTGGCCAGACTCGACCAGCGCCTGGATGTCGGCGTCGAAGTCGCCGGAGTTGACGAGCCCCGCGATGATGGCGGGGTTGCTGGTGGCGCCGGTGACGCCCTGGGCTTTGTTGGCGGCGACGGCTTGGGGGTCGACCGAGTCGAGCCAGACGCGGGTGCCGGATCGGATGAGTGAGGTGAGGCCGGTGCTGGACATGGGGGGGTTCCGTGGGTTGCGGGGAGCGAGGAGGTCGGAGGGGCCGCGTGAAGCGCTGATCGGTGAGGCGGGGGACGGGCTAGGGGGCCGGGTGGTCGGGGTGACGGTCCGGCCAAGGGTTTGGCCAACGTTTCAAGAAGGCGGTGAAGCGGTCGGCATCGACGCCGCCGACGAGCCGGCCGGCCTCGGCTCCGCCGGGGTCCAGGACCACAAAGCTGGGTATCGACGAGATGCCGTGCCGATCCGCAAGGGATTGTTCATCGGGCCCGGGATCGGTCAGGTCGACCGACACGGCGTGGAACCGCGTGCCGAGCGTGTCGGCGATGCGCGGGAGGCTGAAGACGTCGCGGTCCATGGCGCGGCAGGGCGGGCACCAGTCGGCGGTGAAACGCAGGAGGGTGGGGCGGTCGGACGCCGGGGCGAGCGTGGCGGGGGCGTGCCAGACCGCGATCGGCGCGGCGGATCGCTGCCGCAGGAGGTCGATCACGAGCCCGACCGTGAGCGCGGCGACGACGGCGGCCAGCAGGAGGACGAACTGGCGCCGGCGGCGGACGGGGACGGCGGGCGGCGGAACGGGGTGCGGGACGTGGTGCGGCGGGGCGGTCACGGGGTGTTGTAGGCGTGTCCGCGGCGGGCACGGCGTGAACGCCGTGGCACCCGGGCCCTCAGGTGCGCGGGAATCCGGCTTGGCGGGGCGGCGGGACCTTTTCGGCCTGCGGCCGAATCACGGACGGGATGTCCGTGCCACTGGGGTCACTGGGGACACCGGAGCCGTGCCGTGGGGCGGGAGGAGGTGTGGAGCGCGGGCTCGGGCTTGGAGCACCGGGTGATGTCAGGTCGCCGCCGCGGCGACGCGGCCGACGGGTGAGGTGGGGTTTTGCGAACCCCGCACGGAGGTCGCTCCGGCGTCAGCCGAGTTGGCCCCAGGCCACCAGCAGGGCGATGGCCATCATGCCCGCGGCGATCCATCCGGTCACGGCCATCCAGAAGGCGGGCTGATCGGACAGGGTTTCTTGCGGCAGGCTCGACACCTGGTGGTCGTGGGCCTCGCCCGTGCCCAGTCCTGCGAGCGCGCCGACGTCGAAGGCTTTGCGGGCCTGCATGGGCGACTCGCCACGCTGGATGGCTTCGAGGTCTTCGACCAGGTCGGCCGCGCTGGAATAGCGCTGGTTGCGGTCTTTGGCCAGGCAGACCTCGATGACCTCGGAGATGCCGTGGGACAGGCCCTTGTTGATGTGGTCCGGCGGGATCAGGTCGTTCTTGAGGTGCTTGTGCATCACCGCCGACGGGTTCTGGCCGTCGAAGGGGACCTGACCGGTGACCATGTGGTAGAGCGTTGCGCCAAGGCTGTAGATGTCGGCGCGGGCGTCGACGTCGCGCTCGCCGCGGATCTGCTCGGGGCTGATGTAGTACGGGGTGCCGTAGGCTTTGCCGGCCTCGGCTTCGGCGGCCTCGCGGTCGCTCACCGCGCGGGCCAGGCCCATGTCCGCCAGCTTGGTCCGGTTGGACTCGTCGGCGATCATGATGTTCTTGGGCTTCACGTCGCGGTGGATGAACCCCTGCTTGTGCGAGTGGTCGAGCGCGCGGGCGGTCTCGATGCCGATGCGCACGGCGTCGTCTTCGCCGTACGGCCCGCTGTTGACGATGTCGTCATAGACGGTGCGGCCGTCGACAAACTCCATCACGAAATAGTGATACTCGCCGCTGCGGTTGACGTCGATCGCCTGGACGATGTTGGGGTGGTTGAGCTTGGCGGCGGCCTTGCCCTCGGCGTAGAAGCGACGTACGAAGTCTTCGTTGCTGGTGAACTTCTGCGGCAGGATCTTGATCGCGACCATGCGGTCGAGACTGATTTGCTTGGCGAGGTAGACCGTGGCCATGGCCCCGGCACCCAGCTTGCGGATGATCTGGTAGCCGGGGATCTGCTGGCCGGCCCGCTGCTCTTCCAGCTCGGGCCGCAGGCGTTCGAGCTGGTTGACGGTGACCAGGCCCTCGGCCACAAGCAGGGTGGACAGGCTGCGGTGGCTGGGGTCGCTGCCGCCGGCGCTGGATTTGAGCTTGGCGTTGAGGCGGTCGAGGTCGGCCGGGGTGGCCAGCCCGCGTTCGACGACCAGTCGGCCGAGCGTGGAGTCGAGGTTCGGCGAGCGTGGTTCCACGTCGGGTCCGGTGGGGTGCGGGACAAGCGGGCGAGACGAACGGCGGCCCGGGAGAAGGGTTCTTTTCGGTCAGCCGTGGCCCGGGCCTGTCGAAACCATGGGTTCGGCGGGGATTCGCGCGGCGGGGGCCTGCCTCACCGGTCCATGTTAACGGACCCGGACACTCCCCGGGCCCGGGTGGAGGCTTGCGGAAGCGGAAACAGCGTGGTGCACCCGGTGTCCAACGCTGCCGCGGCGGCGGGGGCGCCGTAGCATGAGGCGTTCCCCGCGATCCGATCCGGGGCGGGTTGCTCGGGACATGCCGACCGACCCGGCCGACCCGCTCTGGACTCGCTCTGGCCCCGCTCTGGCCCCGACCGTCCCGCCGGCGGACCCCAACCACTCCTCCCGGACCCCGCATGCTGTTGCAGGCCAGAGAACACGAGGCGATCAACCGCTCCCTGGCCGCGCGGCTGTCGGAGGTCGAGGCCCGCTTCAAGGCGGAGCTTTTAAGCGACCTGCCGCCGGTGAACACGCTGGCCCGCCACGTCGAGCGGTACCGCGGCAAACTGCTGCGGCCGACGCTGGTGCTGGCGGCTTCGGCGGCGGCCTACGGCGACCGCGCGGGCGACGCGGTGTTTCAGGACGCGGTGGTGACGGTGGCGACGGTGGCCGAAATGGTGCACATGGCCACGCTGGTGCACGACGACATCCTGGACGAGGCGGAGATGCGGCGGCGTGGGGCGACCATCAACCACCTGCGCGGCAATGAGGCGGCGGTGATGCTGGGTGACTACCTGATCAGCCACGCCTATCACCTGTGTTCCAGCCTGCCGTCGGCCTCGGCCTCGCGGGCGATCGCGGCGGCGACCAACACGGTGTGCGAGGGCGAGTTGCTGCAGCTGCACCACCGCGGGGACGCGGCGCTGACCGAGCGGACGTACTTCGAGATCATCCGCCGCAAGACCGCGAGCCTGTGCGGCGTGTGCTGCCGCATGCCCGCGGTGCTGGCGGCCGACCGCCCCGACGGCGGCGCCGGCGCAGTGGCGGCGGCACTGTTTGCCTACGGCGAGAAGCTGGGGATCGCTTTCCAGATTGTGGACGACGTGCTGGACCTGACCGGCGACACCGACGAGGTGGGCAAGACGCTGGGTCGCGACCTGGCCAAGGGCAAGCTCACCCTGCCGCTGATCCGGCACCTGGCGGTGTCGGGGACCGAGCTGCGGCTGTCCGGGGCCGACGCAGCGGGTCTGGATGCCGACGCCGCCCGTGCCCTCTGCGACGCGGTGGTGGCCGGCGACGGCCTGGACTACGCCCGCGAGCGGGCGGCGGCGCTGGTGGCCGACGCAAAACAGGCCCTGGGCGACGCCCTGCCCGACGGCCCTGCCCGGCGGCTGATGATGGACCTGGCGGACGCGGTGGTGGATCGACGGGCCTGAGCCGGGGCGTTGCCGGCTGGCGTCCCCGCCCGCGGGGGGCCGATGGGGCGGGACACGCCGGGCACCGCCACGTCCGCCGGACGCCGGAGGTTCGCCGGCCTAAGATTTCTCTTCCCCGCGATGGCCGTTGCGCGTTGCGGCCGCGGGGGACACCCCGGAACACCCCCGCGGGAGCCACGCCGATGCCCGAGTCTGACCCCTCCGAGACCGCCTCCGCCTCGCCCTCGCCCCGGCCGACCCAGCGGGTGCTGCTGTGCGGCGAGGGGCTGAGCGCCGGCCACCCGCTGGTCGGATCGCTTTCGGAGAGTGCCGAGGTGGTGCGGGTCGACGACGCCGCGGCGGCCGCCGAGGTGCTGTCCCGCGAGGAGTTCGATGCCGTGGTGACGGACCGAGCAACCTTCCTGGCCGACGGCCGGGCCCTGGCCGGTGACGAGGCGGATCTCGTGCTCAATACCATCGGTGAGGGCGTGTGCGTGGTGGGTGTTGACGGGCGGATGACCTGGAGCAACCGCCGGATGCGCGGCTTCTCCCCCGAGATCACCGAGCACACCAAGCGGGTGTGCCGGCAGGGACTGCAGATCTTCCGCACCCAGGCCAGCGTTCCCGACGCCGACCCCGACGGCGCCGGGCGGCGCAGCAAAAAGTTCACCTTTCAGGAACGCGAGTCGTACTTCGAGGTGATCTGCTCGCCAGTGCTGGGCGAGAGCGGGACCGTGGACCAGGTGGTGGCGGTGGTGTGGGACGCGACCAGCGGCAAGCGGCTGCAGAGCAAGATCGACGCGATCGACGCGTCGGGCCGCGAGCTGGCCCGCATCCAGAACGACGCGGTGGCGACCAAGACGCCCGCCGAGCGGCTGAAGCTGCTGCAAGAGAAGATCATCCGGTACTCCAAAGACCTGATGCACTTCGACCACTTCAGCATCCGCCTGCTGGACAAGCGGGTGAACAAGCTGGAGGTGGTGATCGCCGAGGGCCTGCCGCCCGAGGCGCTGGAGATCGACCTGTACGCCCAGCCCGAGGGCAACGGGATCTCGGGCTATGTGGCGGCGACGGGGCGTTCGTACATCTGCCACGACACCGAGAAGGACCCGCGGTACGTGCTGGGGCTGACCCACAGCAAGAGCTCGATGACCGTGCCGCTGATGCTTTTTGACGAGGTGGTGGGCGTCTACAACGTCGAGAGCGACATGGTGGGCGCTTTCAACGAGGACGACCGTCAGTTCGCCGAGATCTTCGGTCGCTACGTGGCGCTGGCGCTCAACATCCTGGACCTGCTGCTGGTCGAGCGTTTTACCACCAGCACCTCGATCACCGACAACGTGGTGCACGAGATCGACGCGCCGCTGAGTTCGATCGTGTCCGAGACCCAGACGCTGGTGGAGGAATACATCGGCGACGACGCGATGCGCGAGCGGCTGAACAAGATCCTGGCGGGCGTGACCGAGATCCGCGGGGCGATCGCCAACGTGAAGGCGGGCCCCGCCGCGGTCATCGGCTGCGAGCAGATCGAGGAGCGGCAGAACGACCCGCTGCTGGAGGGCAAGCGCGTGCTGATCGCCGACGACGAGCCGAACATCCGCAAGAACATCCGCGACGTGCTGGGGCGATTCGGGTGCGTGTGCACCACCGCGACCAACGGTTATGAGGCGTGCAGCCTGCTGGACCAGGACCCCTTTGACCTGGTGGTGTCGGACATCAAGATGCCGTACCGCAACGGGTACGAGATTTTTGCGGCGGCTCAGCGGGCCCGCGAGGGGATGCCGGTGGTGCTGATGACCGGTTTCGGTTACGACCCGCAGCACTCCATCGTGCGGGCCAGCCAGGAGGGGCTCTCGACGGTGCTGTTCAAGCCGTTCAAAGTCGAGCAGTTCCTGGAAGAGGTGCGGCGGGCGCTGAAGGTCGCCGTGGCGTCGGCGGACGCCGGCTCGTCCGATTAGGCGGGGCCCCGTGGCTCGGGCGTTGCCCCGGCGGGCGGACGATTCAAACGCGTGGAGGTCGACGTCCGTTGACTTCTCGGGGGCCGGGGGTGGGCTGACCGATACCCGTGGGGTGCCGACTGACTTCAAAACGATTCTCAAGCTGACGGTGCCCATGTCCGTGCAGCTGGGCCACCGAAAGATGCCTCTGAACGAGGTTCTTGCGTTGGCCCCCGGGGCCCTGGTGGAACTCCCTCAGCGGGCCGACGATGCGCTGGTGCTTCACGCCGCCAACCGGCCCATCGGGACCGGGTCGGCGGTGAAGGTCGGCGAGCGGTTCGGGCTGCGGGTGGCGAAGATCTCGCCGCCCCGGGTTCGGGCGCAAGCGCTGTTTGAGTAGCGGACGGTGAGGCCCGACAAACCTGAAATCGGATTCACGCGGACCGCATCGCGGTCCGCGGCGCCCGCACCCGGCGGTTGACGGCGGGGTCCTGACCCACGCGTCGCATCTCCCGCGTCAGCGGACGGCCCGGGCCGGCATGCCCGTGTAGGTGAAGCCGGCCTCCGCGTCGCGGGTGAGCACCGCTCCGGCCCCGATCACGGCGCCCGCGCCGACGCGCAGGCCCGGCAGCACCCGCGCCCCGAGCCCGACCAGTGCCGCTTCCCCCACGTGCACGCCACCCCCCAGCACGGCTCCCGGCGCGACGTGCGCCCCCGCGTCGGCCCGCCCGTCGTGTTCGACGACCGCGCCGGTGTTGACCAGCGCCGCGGTGTCCACCGCGGTGCCCGGCCCGACGACGGCCCGCGCCCCGACGTAGACGCCGCCGCCAAGCCACGCGCTCGGGCTCACCGTGGCGTCGGGGTGAACCACCGGGTGCAGCGTGCGCCCTTCGCCGGCCAGCCGGCGGGCGATCCGCAGCCGGGTGGCGTTGTCGCCGATGGCCACGACGAACACCGCAGCCTTGAGGCGGGGATCGGCCGCCTCCAGAAGGGGGGCGTCGGGCACCATCCCGCCGGGCCCCGCCGCGGCGGGGCCGGCGTCGTCGAGAAAGCCGAGCAGCTCCAGGCCCGCGGCCCGGGCGGCGTCGGCGACCACGCGGCCGTGGCCGCCGGCTCCGAAGATCACCAGGGGCGGGTTGGAGTGTGCGGGACGAATCAATGTCCTGCCTCGCGGGTCGCGGGCGGCGCGGCGCCGGGGGCCGCCGCCCGCGCCGGGTCCCAGGGCCCCAACCCACGGGGCACCGGCGTCTGGCGGAAGTGCGCGTCGCAGCGGTAGCACACGATCATGCGTGGCGCGAAGCGCCAGATGAGCAGGTCGGCGATCAACAGCAGGGCGAGGGCGACCACGACCGGAGTCGATAGCTCGTCGCCGTAGGTGACCAGCAACGCGGCCAGGCCGAGGGCCACCACCGCGGCGAACCAGGTGATCTGCGGGATCGCACGCCGCACGTACAGCCTTTCGTGGCCGCACACCGGGCAGCGACGCAGCAGGCCGCGGTCGTCGGTCGCCCGGTCCCAGTCCAGCGCGATGGCCGTGGAGCCGGGCTCGGGCGTCCGCACCACGCTCGGTGGGTTTGCCGGGTCAACAAGGATCCGGATGCGGGGTCTGCCCCGCCGGTCGTGGACATCGATCCGCATACCGTGAAGTGTCGCCCGCCGGAGGTGTGGCGGCAAGCCCCGCATGGGTTGTGGGGGGGGTCGGTGCCCCTCCCGGGGGTTCCCCGGTCCGGCCGTGCGGGGCTTGACGGAGGGCGCCGGTCCTGCGAACATGGGCGGCTCGGCCCAGTTTCGTACCCAGCGGCCCATACGGGTTTCGCGTTTGATTCGGTTCGGCGGGGTTGGTCCCGCGGCCCCCCGACGCCCCGTTCTCTCCAGCACCCCAACCCGACCCCCAGCCATGAGCGACATCGCCCCCGGAACCCGCGTCACCCTCAAGGTGGTCAAGCAGCCCACCAACGCGGCCGCAACCAAGACCATCGTCCGCCTGCTGAGCAAGGACGCGGACGTGAAGTCGCACAACGCGCGTCACCGCGGCATCCGCAAGCGGGCTCAGACCATGTCGCCCCGCGGCGGGCGTTGGCGGGTCTGGGAGTCGCGTCTGGCCAAGCAGCACCCGGTCAACGGCGATATCGGCGATCAGGGCACTTTCGTGGCCAGCGTCGACGTGCTGCGTGACCTCAAAAGTGTTGAACGGTTCGTGGATGTCAACGCCGCCTGATTCAGGCTCGGCGCAAGTCCGGCGCTCGGCCGGAACCCCACCACCCCCGCACCGGCAAGGCTCGGACGCTCGGAGGAGTGTGTCCGGGCCTTGTCGACGGATGCGGGTGTCGGGCCTGCCGCGTGCTGCGGGGCCTGCTGCGCCGCCCTCTGCCCGCACGGGTCTCGCCGAGGATGGAGGGGGGGGAGGGTGATGGCGGGGCCGGACTCGGCCCCGGGCTGCGCCGACGACCGAACCGGGGGCACGGCGTGGCGAGAGCATGAAAGATCCGGGCTAGGATGCTGCTGTGAAGATATCCCTCTCCAGCATGGTGCTCGACAACGCCGCCGCCGGCGACGCGGGGATCGCGTTCGCCCGGCCCAGGAAGCCCGACTGGCTGCGGGCGCCCATGCCCGGGGGGCCGGGCTACCAAGGCACCCGGTCGCTGGTCGACAAGTACGCCTTGCACACCGTGTGCGAGTCGGCCAAGTGCCCGAACCTGGGCGAGTGCTGGGCCCGCGGCACGGCGACGATGATGATCTTGGGCGACGTGTGCACGCGGGCGTGCGGGTTCTGCAACATCAAGACCGGCCGGCCCCCCGAGTACGATCTGGACGAACCCCGCCGCGTGGGCGAGGCCGCGGCGCTCATGCGGCTCAAGCACATCGTGATCACCAGCGTGAACCGCGACGAGCTGCCCGACGGCGGGGCCGAGATCTGGGCCGAAACCATCCGTGAGATCCGCCGCCACAGCCCCGGCACCAGCGTGGAAGTGCTGATCCCCGACTTCTGCGGAGACTGGGACGCGCTGCAGCTGGTGCTGGACGAGCGGCCCGAGATCCTCAACCACAACCTGGAGTCGGTGAAGCGGCTCTACAAGCACGTGCGGCCGCAGGCGATTTACGAACGGTCCATCGAGCTGCTGCGACGTGGCAAAGCCCAGGGGCTGACGGTGAAGACCGGCATCATGGTCGGCATCGGCGAACGCGAAGAAGAAGTCGAAGAGCTGATCCGCGACGTGACCGAGGGCACCCGCGTGGCGGGCGTGTCGGCCCACGAGCCGGGCACGAATCGTGACCGGTTTGCCGTGCCCGCCCCCGACCGCCACCTGCCCGCGGGCGTCACGCTCAACCGTACCGTCACCGGCGTGGCCAAGCCGCAGCTCGGCGAGAAGCTGCGGCGCGGCGGCGTGCTGGTCGAGCAGTCCACCAACCCCCACTGGGGCCACGTCGCGCCGGCGAAGGCCCCCGACGCCGCGCCCCGCGTCGCCACCGAGGCCTACCCCGCCGCCACCTGGCCCGGCGTGCACGAGACCTGCGACATCCTCACCGTCGGCCAGTACCTGCAGCCCACGAAAAACCACCTGCCCATCAGCCACTGGGTCACGCCCGCGCAGTTCGTGGAGTACAAGCGGCTGGCCGAGGCCACCGGATTCCGCCACTGCGAATCGGGCCCGCTGGTCCGCTCCAGCTACCACGCCGACGAGCAGGTGGCGTCGGCGGGGGCGGCCGCCACGACGGCAGCAGGCGGGTGAATGAGACGGCTGTCGCGTCGTGTGAACGCCGCCGGGTTCGCGGGGCGGCTTTGCATCCGTGATCCGTGGTGCGTGATCCGTGATCCGATCCTGACGGGTGGCACGCCGATTCCCGGTAGGGCGAGCCTCCGGCGAGCCGCGGATCCCATTTAACGCGGCGGCTCGCCGCTGGTTCGAGTTCGGCCGTGAGGCCGAATGCCTCGCCCTGCCGATCAGAAATATAAGCCCACAGCCCACGGCCCACGGCCCACGGACCACGGCCCACGGACCACGGACCACGGATCACGGATCACGGATCACGGACCACGGATCACGGACCACGGATCACACCCCACGCCCCCGATCTCAAAATCCGTACGCTCCCCGCCCGGCAACCTTTTGCGGCCGCGAGCCCCGCCGGGTATCATCCGCGATCCGCCCGAACCCGCTGTGGTGTCCGGACGAAACCCGAATAACCCCGGAAGCGGGCCCCGTCTGAGGGCCCGTATCCCCCAACCGGAGTCCCAACCCCATGGCCGATTCGACCCCCAAGCTGTACGAAGGCATGTTCCTCATGACCCAGGCGTCGGTGACCGCCGGCATCGAGTCGGCGATGGACATCGTCCGCGGCATGCTGGAACGCGCCGACGCCGAGATCATCCACCTGTACCGCTGGGAAGAGCGCAAGCTCGCCTACCCCATCGCCGGCCAGAAGCGCGGCACCTTCCTGTTGACGCACTTCAACGCGCCCCCACAGGCCATCGTCGCCGTGGAGCGTGAGTGCAACCTGTCTGAAGACGTGCTGCGGGTGATGATGACCCGTGCCGACTACATGGGCGACGTCGAAATGGAGCAGGCCAAGAAGGCTTCCGAAGGCCTTCCCGTGGACGAAACCCCCGAGGGCGGCGACGCCCCGGCCGCCGAAGCGACGCCGGCCACCGCCGACGCCTGATCCGCTTGTGCGGCCAAAAGCCCGCACGCTCCGCACCGCTTACCTGAATGCTCCGGCCGCCGGTCCCGTGTGGGACCCCGCGACCGGGGCCACACCTCGCACCACGTCGTGCAACCCGGAGACACTTTTATGGCCAGCTTCAACCGCGTCATCCTGATGGGCAACCTCACCCGAGACCCGGAGGTCCGCTTTTTGCCCAGCGGCATGCCCGTCGCCGACGTGGCGATCGCCGTCAACGACCGCTACCAGGACAAGCAGACCCAGGAGTGGGTCGACCGCCCGAACTTCATCGACTGCACCGCCTTTGGTAAGAGTGCCGAGAGCATCGGCAAGTTCTTCACCAAGGGCCGGCCCATCCACATCGAGGGCAAGCTGCGGTTCGAGCAGTGGGACGACAAGACCAGCGGCCAGAAGCGCAGCAAGCTGAAGGTGGTCATCGACCAGTGGACGTTCTGCGACTCGCGCAGCGGCGGAGACGGCGGCGGTGGTGGTGGCGGCGGCGGCGGTGGAGCCGCCCGCGGCGGCTCGCAGGGCGGCGGCCGCGACGACTATCAGTCCGCGTCGTCCGGCGGCGGCGGCGGCGGCGGCGGTGGCCACCAGGCCATCAATGAGGAAGACATCCCGTTCTGAGGCGGGAGTGGCCGAAGGGCCGAATGAAGACGATGCCGACCACCCCGCGGCGTCGGCTCCGGGGTCCGATTCCCTTTTCCGCCATTGGAAAAGGGAGTCGGACCCGTCTGGCGCGTGCCAGCAAACTCACCGCCGGTCTCTTCTGCCGAAGCGACCTGCGATTTCGGTCCGCGTCGTGGACCCCAACGCTGGCGATCGACCCCGGTCGACGCCTAACTTTTTCCCGGCGTCTGCCGGAAAGGACAGCTGACTTATGAAGACCATCGAACTGCTGCTGCTGGACACCGTTGACAACCTCGGGATCGTCGGCGACGTCGTCAAGGTGAAGCCCGGCTTCGCCCGCAACTACCTGCTTCCCTTCGGGATCGCCGAAGCCCCGACCGAAGAAAAGGTCAAGGCCCTGGCTTCGCGTCGCGAGGAAGTCGCCGCCGAACTTAAAAAGATCGCCGGCGAGCAGGCCACGATGATCGAGAAGCTCTCCACCCACGAGATCACCCTGGAGCGCTCGGCGAACGACGCGGGCATCCTCTTCGGCGGCGTCAGCCAGCACGAGATCGCCGAGTCGCTGCGGGCGTCGGGCTTCGCCGTCGAAGACCGCTACGTGCGGCTGGGCGAGAACATCAAGCGGCTGGACAGCTACGACATCCCCATCGTCATCAACCGCGACCTCAAGACCGAGGTCAAACTCTGGGTCGTCAGCGACCAGCCCGAGGAAGAGGTCGTCGAGCCCGCGGAAGGCGAGGGCGAGCCCAAGGAGTTCGTGCCCCGCTTCAACGTGCCGAAAGAAGCCAACATCGACTTCTGATCCGGCGGGCGCGGGCCGGCGGCCGCCGCCGGACCACTTCCTCCCGGCGGGCGTTGCCCGCCACGCGTCGTCAGCGACTTGAACCCCGTCCGGGTGGGCGGGGTTTTTTGGTGCGCATGGTGCGGGCCGCGTGAGCTTTGCGGGCGTGAACGTGCCGCCCGGCGTCGTCGGGCAGGCCGCGTAACCCGCAAGGATTGACACGGCCCAGAGCGTGGGCGGCGGGTTCGCATGCCCCGGCCGTGTGGGATCGTTTCCTGAGAGGGAGCCTGCACCAACCGAGTCGATCCATGAGCCGACGCAACCACAAGAAAACCATCCGCCGCGGGATCGCGGCCCGCCTGTGGGGTATCGACGCGATCGCGTTGTGTTTCGCAGTGGTCGCCGCGCTGCTGGTGCGGGCCACGCTCGGCGAATCGGGGTCGGATCATTCCGGCGTGGTCCGGGCCTGGGCCGTGTTCGTCGCGGCCAGCGCCGCGGCGCTCGGCCTGGGGTTGGTGCTGCGCTACGCCCCGGCCCGCCAGGTCGCGGTCCTCATGTTCGCCATGGCTCTGGTGATCGAAGCGATCGTCTTCTGCGGCTCCGGCCAGATCGCCGTCGCGCTGGCCGACGCCGGGTCGCGGCCCGCGGCCCTCACCTCCGCACCCCCGGCCGCAGCGATCGCCCGCCTGGGCGTGGCGGCGCTGTTGCTGGGCTACCTCGCCCGGCCGCGGGTGGCGCGGGCGTTTCGGGGGTGAGAACGCAGCGGGGCCGGGCCTGGCGGCTCTCTCTGCGATCCCCGGGCGGGACAACGCAGCCGAGGCGGGTTTTGAACGCTCATCGGTTTTGAATATTCGCTCATCCGACGCAAGCGGCGGGGCGGGCCGCGGATTGGCTTGCCGAAGAAACGGCGTCCCCATTTTGGGGCGGCTTAAGAACCCCAAGACATCGCGTTGCGAATCACGGAGTTCACGGAGTTGAGTCGGCTTCGCGCGCTGCGTATCTCACCGTTCGGACGTCTGCTCGTCGCCGCGTGCCATGCACCGAGGGCACGGAGGAAGGCCCGCAAGCGATCGGGAGAGAGCAAACCGGTTCAAACTCAGAAGCGTTCCTGTCGTTTCGGCCCTCCTGACCGCTTGCGTCTCCGGTCTTCCTCCGTGCCCTCCGCGCCTCGGCTCGGGACGCGTCGTCAACGCCGGCAAAAGACCGCGGCGGGCATCGCGGTCCCCGTTCAACTCCGTGAACTCCGTGATCCGCGTGAGCGGTGCCTTGGCGAAGCGGGATGGCGCCGCCCGATGCCCCGGTCAACCCGCCAGGGCATCGCTGCGCGAACCCCTCAACACGACAACGCGGGTTGCGGGTGGCGCAAGTCGGGCAAGCGGTTTGATCGCCTGAGGTTCGGCGGCTTTCACGAGCCGCGACCGTGAGGGAGCGGACCCTTGGCGCGTGCCACGCCAAAGAGGGGCGTGCGGCCGCGGGTCCGCTTCCTTACGGGCGCGGCTCGTTCAAACCAAGGAGCCAACCCGCGTTGTCGTGTTAAGGGGCCGTCGCGAAACAATCTCCCGGTTCTCGTGTCCAGGCCGCCAGTCCCGCAGAGATGGCGGCGTTGACGAACGACGGCCCACGATCGATGCCCCTGCTTCCAACGAACGTGGCGAGGAGGTGCCGGAGATCCCCGGAGGGGAGGCCACAAAAATCACAAAAAGAGAAAAAAAAAGAGTGGGCACGGTCCCGCCGTGTCGAGCGCTACGAAGGTGAAGAGCGTTCTGTTGCGGCCAATCCCCCGTCGAGGGCTGGCGCACCGCCCAAGGCCCCGCCTCTCCATTTCTTTTTTTGTCCTTTTTGTGATTTTTGTGGCTAAGAAACGGTCACGAATCTACCTCCCGATTTCTGGCTTGGGTGGGGCGGGCTTTCAGCCTGCCATCGACGCGAAGCGGCGAAACGGGTTGTTTTCGGGCTGCGCCCGAACGGCAGGCTGGAAGCCCGCCCCACCCAAGCCGGGAACTTAACTCGTGACGGTCCCTTAGCCGGGGGCAGACCCCTGCGATCCCCCTGCGATCCCCCGGCCCGTCAGGTCGCGATGCTGATGTTTGGCATGGCCTTGGTGGTCGAAGCGATCGTCTTCTGCGGCTCGGGCCAGGTCGCCGTCGCCCTGGCCGACGCCGGCTCGCGCCCCATGGCCCTCACCTCCGCGCCCCCGGCCGCGGCGCTCGTCCGCCTGGGCGTGGCGGCGCTGCTGCTGCTGGGCTACCTCGCCCGGCCGCGGGTGGCGCGGGCGTTTCGGGGGTGAATGATGCGTGGCTTGCGCTTGCGGGCACCCTGCCGTGAGCGGTCGAGACTGAGGGCGCGGTCGACTACGATGGGCTCATGGCAGATCTGCAAGAAGTGCTTCAAAATGTGATTGAGGCGGTCGAGACGGGTGAGGTGGCGGCCGTTTCCAAGATGATCGCCGACTATCCCGATCTGATTTGTGAACCCACCGCCGACGGTGATCAAATATTGCACTTCGCTTGTTGGCAAAAGCATTCGGCGATCGTTGACCTGCTTATCGAGGCAGGGGCAGATGTGAACGCTCGTGGAGATTTCGGAAAGACGCCGCTGCACTACGCGATTTATGAAGGCGACGAATCATCGACCATGCTTGTCAAGCAATTGTTGGCGGCCGGTGCCTCGCCTCATGCCAAGGACGAAACTTGCGAACAGAATCCACTTGGCTGGGCCGTTCGTGAGCAGATAGATGGGATCGGACCTTCGATCGCCTTGATTGAAGCGGCGGGGGCGGAACCTGATCTCGAGGTTGTTGTTAACCGGAATGACATCGTGGGTGTGCGGAGCCTGCTGGCTAGCGCAACAGCGATGAGCCGGGAGCGTATCGAAGGGATCTGCGATATCGCGATCGACCTTCACGAGTCTGCGGTTTCGGCCAAGCGCAATGCCGGCTTTGGACTTCCATCTTTATCAGATTCCGAGATCGAAAGCCGCGGCCAGATTCTGCGAGCAATAAGTGAATGGCTACGCGGTAGTTGATTCAGGTCCAACCGCAGCGTCTGGGTTCCCGCCTGCGCGGGAATGACGGGGGCAGCTGGGGGGTACGCCTTTTCGGCCTGCGTCCGAACCACGGACGGGACGTCCGTGCCACTGGATCACTGTGCTATTGGGGGTGCGGGGTGTTGGCGAGATCTGGGGTATGGCTGGGTGACGAAGGCGCTCGCTTCTCACCTGCTTGAGATGCGTGGCGGTCGTGCTGTGACGCGTCCTTTCGGGCGGGGCGGCGGGGTGCGTGCCCGGACGCACCCCGCCGCCCCGCCCGAAAGGATCCGTTTCCGCCGACAACACGCCTACGCCATGCCGAGGGTCTCGTCGTCGTGCGGCGTCAGGTCGTGCCCGGCCTCGCTCACCACCTGGTTGAGCACCGCGCGGAACTCGGCGGGGGTGGCGGCCTGCAGGCAGCGCTGGCGGGTGTTGGAGCTCTCGAAGGTCTTGGCGATCAGCGCGAGCATCTCGATCTGGGTGTCGGGCTGATCGGTGGGGGTCAGAATCAGGAAGACCAGCCGCGACAGCTGGCCGTCGGCGGCGTCGAAATCCACACCCTCGCGGCAGCGGGCGACGAGCACCTGGGGCTTGGCCAGGCCTTCAAGGCGGGCGTGCGGGACGGCGAGGCCGTGGGGCAACGCGGTGTGCATGGCCTGCTCGCGCGCCCACACGGCGCGAAACAGGTCGGTGGCGTCGCGGTCGGGCAGCACGTCCGACGCGCGGCGGCACAGCACGCTGAGCACCTCGCGGATGGTGCCCGAGCCGGGGTCGAGTACGACGTGCTTGTCGCTGAGCATGGTGTGCAGCTGCCGCTGGGTTTTGAGTTTGAGCACGATCTGCATGGCCGGGCCGGCGAGCAGGCTGGTGGCCAGGGCCATGATGACGATGGCGACCAGCAGCTCGTCGGTGATCAGGCCGGCCTGGTAGGCCAGCTGCCCGAGGATGATGCCCACGGCGCCCTGCGCGGCCATGCCAAAGCCCACGCCCAGCGACTCGCGTCGGCTGAGCCCGGCGAGCGTGGCCCCCAGCCAGCAGCCGCTGACCTTGCCGATGAGCGCGACGGCCAGCACCACGCCCACGGCGGTGCCGTTGAAGCTGGCAACGAAGTCGATCCGCAAGCCGATGGACGCGAAGAAGACCGGAGCAAACACGTTGGTGACGAACTGGTGGATGGTGTCGCGGGTGCGCTCGCGCAGGTGATGGCTGTCGCCGATGGCCACGCCGGCGATGAAGGCGCCGAAGATGCTGTGAATGCCCAGGTACTCGGTGAAGGCGGCGCACAGCAGCGCGATGACGAAGACCACGCCCAGCACGCCGCCGGGGTAGCTCCAGCGGCTCTGCACGTAGGGCATCGACTTGTGCGCCACCCAGCGGCCCACCGTCATCATCAGACCCAGAAACAGCAGGGTGAGCCCGATGGTGATCGCCACCCCGGCACCGCCGCTCGTGGCCGCGCCTACCGCGGCCGCGTGGTCGCCGTGACCGCCCACGGGCATGAGCGCCAGCACCACGGCGAAGCCGATCCAGCCCACCAGGTCGTTCAGCATGGCCGAGCTGATGACCAGCATGCCCATGTCTGACCGGGCGAGGTTCAGGTCCATCAGGATCTTCGCGATCACCGGCAGGGCAGTGATGCTCAGCGCGATGCCCACGAAGATGGCCAGCGGAAGCCGCAGGTTGTCCGGCAGTTCGGGGTCGGCCCCCAGCAGCGTGGGCGCGAACCAGCCCAGCGAGCAGCCGATGGCCATGGGGATGACGATGCCGAAGGCCGAGACGCTGAGCATGGCCTTGCCCTGGCGCCAGACCGTCGACAGGTCGACCTCGAGCCCGACCACCAGCAGCAGCAGGGTGGCCGACATGAGGATGAAGCCCTCTTCGGCGATGGCGATCGGGCTGCCGGGCTCGATGGGGAAGAGCCAGACGTAGGCCCCGGGGGCGAACGCCCCCAGCACGGTCTTGCCCAGCAGGATGCCCGCGAGGATCTCGCCCAGCACCGCGGGCTGGCCCAGCTGCCGGGCCCACTCGCCCATCAGGCGGGCCAGACCCAGCAGCACCGCCATGGCCAGCAGCAGCCGCGTGACCTGGGCGGGTTCGAGCGAGGCGGCGGCGAGCAGGTGGGACATGCGGGCGGGGTTGCAGGAGAAAGGCCGCCGGGCGGGCGATCCGCGACGGGCGGGGCCCCGGCGGACGTCGACGGCAAGCCCGCAGTTTAGACGGGCACGGCCCCCGACGCGGAGACCGCCGTGCGGCCCGCTGGGCCGGGCGTGGGGCAGTGGTTTGTGACCGGTCCAACCGCGGGATATCGTGCGGGTGTTGCCGCGGGTGGTCTGCGGTTCGAAGCCGGCTCAGCTCACCCGGATCCCTCCATGGACACCCCGCTTTTTTACAAGCCTTCGGGCCGTTTCAGCCCCGCGTCGCCGCTGCTGATGCTGACGGCCGGCATCCCGGCCGGGCTGCTGATGGGGGCGGTCTACGGGGCGCTCGACTTCTACAGCCCGATCATCTACCTCAACGCGCTGGCGCTCGCGGCGATCGGCTGGGTGCTGGGCGTGATGGTGTTGAAGATTGCGCGGGCCGTCCACCTGCGTAACGCGACGCTGGCGGGGGTCTGCGGGGCGCTGGCGGGTCTTGCGGCGCTCTACGCGGCGTGGGTGGCCTGGATCTACCTTCTCTTTGGTCGTGCCCCGGACATGCTCTTGTTCTCGCCGCAAAAGCTGTGGCTCACTTCGCGGGTCGTCGCCGAGCAGGGCGCCTGGACACTGGGCAGCGGGGGGCCGGTCAAGGGCGTGATGCTGAACGGGGTCTGGGCGGTGGAGGCCTTGATCCTGGTGGGCTTTGCGACGGTGTGGCCCGCGCTGCAGCTCTCGCGGATGCCCTACAGCGAGAAGACTCACCAGTGGGCGGACCAGACCGAGGAGCTACCCCCGCTGGCCGCGATCGCCGCGGAGGACCGCAAGGCGTTCAAGGCGTCGCTGCGCGGTGGTGAGTTTGAGGCGCTCGGCCGGCTGAAGCCGGCCCGGGAAGGCGGCGACGCGTTCACCGTCTGCACCGGGCGCACGACCGATCCGCCGGGCGACGAGGTGTTTCTCACGCTCGAAGCGGTCGACATCAGCGTGAACAAAAAGGGCGAGTCGCAGGTGAGCAAGACCTGTCTGGCCCGCAACATGATCGTAGACCCGGCGGCCTGGGGCGTGATCCGCGGCATCGCCGAGTCGGACGCCGCGGGGACCGGCCCGCGCGGCGGCGGTAGAGCTGGGAGCGTGGACGGGGACGACGAGCCGGTGCGGCCGTTTCCGGGGCTGGGACCCGCGGCGGAGACGGGCGGACCGGTGGGCGGCGGTGGCGTGAAGCCGTCGGACGACAACGCGGCGAGCCCCAGCGGGCTTCCGGGCATGCCGCCACCGGGGTAGCGGGGGCGCTTGCTGGACGCGGCTGCACACCGCGGTCTGACCGGTTGACCCGCCGATGGCGGAGCGCAGCTGACTCGCACCGGTCAGGCGCCGAGACGCGGACCGCGGCGGTGTCCGGAGCGTCAGTGCCCGTCGCCCCGGGCCGAAGTCACCAGGGCAGCTCGCAGCTCGGTGTAGTTGGCGGCGTTCAGGCACATGCGCCGGGTGTCGTCGCTGGCGAAGGCCTCGGCGGTGGCGGCCAGCATTTCCAGGTGCGCGTCGGGGTCGTCGGCGGGGCTCAGCAGCAGGCAGATGATCTCGGCGTCGAGTCCGTCGGGCGCGTCGAAGTCGATCCCGGCGTTGGACTGGCCAATGACCACCTTGGGCTTCTCGAGCCCCTCCATCCGGGCGTGGGGCAGCGCCAGGGCCTGGCCGACCCCCGTGGGCACCACCAGCTCACGGGCCCAGGCGTTCTGGGCGATGCTCTGGGCGTCGATGCCGGTCACCTTGGCGGCGATGGCGGAGAGCTCGCGGATCGCGCCGTAGGCGTCGGTGGACTTCAGCTGGCCGGCAAAGCCCTTGTCGCTGATCAGGTCGGTCAGCGTGCGCTTCTGCTTCTGCTTCAGGGCCAGCTGCATCAGCGGTCCGGCAAGCAGGCTGGTGGCGATGGCCATGACGACGATGGCGACAAAAAGCTTTTCGGTGATCAGGCCGTGCTGCATGGCCAGCTGGGCCAGGATGATCTCCATGGCCCCGCGGGCGGTCATGCCGGCACCCACGGCGGCGGACTGCCGCTTGGGCAGGCCGGCCCACTTCGCGCCGAAGTAGCAGCCGATCAGCTTGCCGGCCATGGCGACGACAAAGACCAGCCCGACGGCGGTGATGTCGAATCCCTCAATGAAGTTCACCCGCAGGCCGATGCCCGCGAAGAACAGCGGCGCGAAGATGTTGCTGATGAACTGCTCGATGACCTCGCGGGTTTTCTTGCGCAGGTGGCGGCTGTCGCCGATGGCGACGCCGGCGATGAAGGCGCCGAAGATGCTGTGGATGCCGATGTGTTCGGTGAAGGCGGCGCACACCAGGGCCACGACCATGACGAAGGCCAACACGCCGCCGGGCCACGAGGTGTGGGCCTGCACGAAGGGCAGCACGCGGTTGGCCGCCCACCGCCCGACGGTGAGCATGCCGCCCACGAACACCAGCGTCAGCGTGACGGTCAGGCCCAGTGACGGGCCGGCCGCCGCGGCGTCCACGCCGGCCGGTGGGGCGGCGACCAGGGCCAGCACCATCGCGAAACCGATCCACCCCAGCAGGTCGTTGATCATTGCCGAAGACATGATGAGCATGCCCAAGTCGGTGCGGAAGAGGTTGAGGTCCAGCAGGATCTTGGCGATGACCGGCAGGGCGGTGATCGACATCGCGATGCCCAGGAACAGCGCGAAGGGGACGAGCTTGTCGGATTCGTAGTCGTAGCCGATCTGCGCCGGCAGCCAGTAGGCCAGGGCGAAGCCCATCGCGAAGGGCACGGCCATGCCCAGCAGGCTGACCCAGGCCGCGGCCTTGCCCTGCTTCCAGACCACGCTCAGGTCCACTTCCAGCCCGGCGACCAGCAGCAGCAGCACCGCGCTGAGGCTCAGGAACATGGACATGGCGAGGTAACCGCCGTCGTAGGCCTTGGCGGCGTACGCGTTGTCGGCTTGATCGTCGGAGTTTTCGTTCGCCGGCGGGCCACGCTCGGAGTCGGCGGAGGCCGCGGCTTCGATCCCCACGTCCGCCGGCAGCGGGTTGCTGTCGCCGGCCGTGTCGGGATCGACCACGGTCAGGGGGGCGTCGGTGCCGGTCGCGTCCCCCGCGCCGGACACCTCGACCGGATCGCCCTGAGCGTCGGTCTGCACCTTGGCGATCTTCACCGGGTCCAGGTCCGCGTCCAGCACGTACGTGGGAAACAGCCAGTCGTACAGACGCACGTTCGCGCCCTCGTCGCCGCCCATGAGCGCGGGGTTGCCCAGCACCGTGGCGCCCAGCACCACCCCGGCAAGGATCTCACCCAGCACGGTGGGCTGACCGAAGCGCCGCGCGATCTCGCCGAACAGGCGGGCGGTGCCCAGAAGCACCCCGAAGGCGAGCAGGAAGACGGTGATCTGGCCGGGGGTCAGCGGCCCGGCGGCAAAAAGAGGTGGGAACAAAGGGAGGCTCCGGGAGGGCTGGGCAGTTTAGGTGCTGCGCACGACTGAAGCCGGGTCGAGACGGCGCATTCTGTGTTGGTTTCGCGCATCGTCGAACGCGGCGCCGCGGTAGCGGCACGCGGTGACTCGAAGACGCCGGGAGCGCGAACGTTCAGGCGCCGTGCTCGAGCCGAACCTTGACGATCAGCTTGACCACCGCCTGGGTCGGGCCGCTGAGCGGGGGCTGGCTGGGGGCGTGGACGTCGTCGGGGCGATAGACGGTGAGGTGGCCGGCGGGCACGTCGAACCAGGCGGGCCGCTGTCCGGGGCCCGGGGCCTCGTAGAACTGGCAGTCCTTGACGTCGTCGTAAACGCCGCGCACCGCCGGGGCGTGGGCGACGTCGAGCCAGCCGTGCGCTTCGACGCCGCGGGCCACGTACTGGATGTCGGCGTAGCGCCGGTGGGTCTCCCAGATCAGGTCGGCGTTCTGCACCGTGTCGGCGGTCTTGTCTTCGACGATGGCGAAGAGGCGGTCGCCGTCGATGTCGTGCCGGCCCGCGGCCAGGCCTGCGCCGTTGGCGTGGTCCCGCAGCCAGTCGAGCGCGGCGGGGAAGTGGCCATCGGTCAGGAGCGGGGCGGCGTGGTCGAGGGTGGTGAGGAGCATTGGAAGTGTGAAGTGTGAAGTGTGAAGTACGAAGTGCGAAGTTCCGGAATGAGGAATGACTGAGGTGCGGGTGTGACTGGGGGAAGCGTTTTTTCTTACTTCACACTTCCAACTTCACACTTCACACTTCCCCTACTCCACCCGCACGCCGTTGACCTCGATCCAGCCGCCCTCGCGCCACTTCTTCGGGTCGTGGTGGGTCCAGTGCACAGCGCCGCCGAGTTCGTTGTATTCGTACTCGCCCTTGAAGGTGATGCGGTCGCCCTCGCGGCACTCCACGCGGGGGGCGAGGTCGATGTTGTGGGCCACCTTGACGGTGATGTCGGTGCGATCGACCTCGACCAGCAGGCGCTGGTGGCGGCTGCCCTCGTTGTCATCGGGCAGGCACTTCACAATGATGCCGGTGTCGGTGATGATCTGATCGCTCTGGCGTTGCGCGTGCAGACGCCCGACGGGCGAGGCGGATTCTTGCTCAGCGGGGGCCGAAGCGCCCGCCGAGCCGCCGCGCTCCGATGACGTGGGGCCTCCGACTCGCTTGCGGGCTTTGGGCGGGGCGACCCGCGGCGATTCGGGCTCGGAGGCAGCCCCCTTCTTCCCGCGGAAGAACTTGAGGATGAGCGGCAGCAGCAGCGTGACGACGCGCATCAGGGTGCGTTGGGTCGAGCGGTTCATGGCGGAGCCTCCGGCGCGGGGAGTGGCCGAGTGATCAAGTGATCAAGTGATCAAGTGGTCGAGTGATGGAAGCAGAAGTCTACGCGCTTGACCAAGCAAAACCGCCGCCCGGGACGCAGGGTCCCTCGCGGCGGCGGATAGCGGAACACCTGGTCGCCTGGCTGCTTCCGGAGGGCCGACGGCCCGCTCAGTGCGTCACCTTCGGATCGAGCGTTTTTGCGTGGTCAATCCAGCCCTGCACGGTCTTCTCGGCGGGCAGCGAGCGGACCAGTTTTTTGGCGTCGTTGACCTCGGTCATCTTGGTGGTCAGGTTGTCGGCCCGGCGGGTGCGAAGCTCTTTCACGGTGTCGACGCCGGCGGCTTCCAGCAGTTCGCTGTACTCCTCGCCCACGCCCTTGATCCGCATGAGGTCGGCCATGTTGGCGAACTTCAGGAGATCGGACGCCTTGATGCCGGTCAGCGAAGCGATCGAATCACGGCCCTTCTTGTCGCCGCAGCGTTCCAGCAGGTCGTCGGTGGTGGCGATGCCGCCCTTCGCGAGCTGCTCCTTCTTTGCGGGACCGATGCCTTCGATTTCGTCGATCTTGTAAGCCATGGGGTGAGCCTTTCGCAGCGTTTGCGGTGGGGGACCGGGGTCGCCAACGCCGGCGCCTCCGTGAAACAGGTCTGAAGTCTAATGCGGCCGTGCCATCGACGCCGGGGGGCGTCGGGATCGGTTGGGTGCACGCCGTTCAGGTCTCAGGAGAGCTTGAACCACAGCCAGAGCAGCACCAGTAACGCGATGAAAACACCCACCACGATCAGGATGAGCTTCTGCTTGCGGGCGTCGGCCTCGGCCTGCTCCATCGCGGCCCGCTTGCGCTGGTCTTCGCGGGCCAGGCGGGCCTTGGCCGGGCTGACGGAGAGCGGCTCGTTGGCGGAGTCGGCGGCAGAGGCATCGGCCGCGGCCGGATCGATCTTCGGGCGTTTCTCCTTCGCGGCGGACCGCTCGGGGGCGGGCTCGTCCAGCTCGATGGGGCGCGGCTCCCCGGCGTCGGGTTTGGCGGCCGCCGGAGGAGGAGGCGGCGGCGTGGGCTCGTCGTCGGGCTCGGCCAGTTCGTAGAGGTCGTCTTCGCTCATTGCGGGGCGGTCCAGGGCGGTCCGGTTCAAAACGGGGAGGGCAGTTTATCAGGGCCCGCCCGGGCTATGCTGGCCGCCGTGACACCCGACGCCCTCATCCTGCCTGCGCCCGCCGCGGCCTTCGACCTGCTGACGCGCGGCGGCGTGGTGATGTGGCCGCTGCTGGGTTTGAGTGTGCTGGGCCTGACGCTGGTGCTGGAGCGGGCGTGGTTCTTCGGTCGCACCGGTGGCGCTGGCGGGACGCAGCGCTACGCCCTGCTCAGCGCGGCGTTGCGGTCGGGCCAGGTTGACGACGCCGGGAAGCTGGCCGACGCCGACCGCACCGTCTACGGTGCCGCCGCCCGGCACCTGCTGCGCGAAGGGCCGGCGGCCGCGGCCGAGGCGATCGAGCTGCAGCGACCGCGGGTCGAGCGTTTCCTGCCGACATTGTCGACGATCATCACCGCGGCCCCGATGCTGGGCATCCTGGGCACCGTGCTGGGCATCATCGCCAGCTTCGCCGTGCTGGGCGACGGGTCGAGCCCCCCCGACCCCGCCGCGGTGGGGGCGGGCATCGGGGAGGCGCTGCTGACCACTGCCGCGGGGCTGGTGGTCGCGCTGCTGGTGCTGCTTCCTTACAACCTGTTTCGCGTGCAGGCGGACCGGACGCTGGGGCGGCTGGAGCTGCTGGCCGAGGCGGCGGGGGGGTGATTCGGCGGAAACGCCTGGCCGGCCCGCGGCCGGGCTGCGCCGAGCCTCCGCCCGACCGCGGGCCGGCCAGGCGTCACAGCGGCGAATCCCCGCCGTGTGACGCCGCGGTGCGGGAAATGCACAGCGTGCCCGAGAACTCCACTCGTGTCGGCGAAGCCGACGCGGCCGACGATGGGGGTGAGGCTTGGCGAACCTCAGGAGGAGGCCGCCCGCCGGCGGCGACGCTACGCGTCGTCGCGGGCAACAACCCGGTAGTCCTCGCGCTCCCCGCGCCCGCGGACGGGGTAGTCCTTCCGCAGCGGGTGGGCGGGGTAGCTGTCCCAGGTCAGGATGCGCCGCAGGTCGGGGTGGCCGTCGAAGCGGATGCCCATCATGTCGAAGACCTCGCGTTCCAGCCACTCGGCGCCGGCCCACAGGTCGGTGGCGGTGGGCAGGTGCAGGGCGGGGTCGTCGTCGATGCCGTGGGTGTCCAGCGTCGGGTCCAGCAGCACCTTGACCAGCAGCCGGGTGTTGTGGGTCGTCGATTCGAGGTTGTAGACCACGCCGAATCGCCCGGTCGGCCCGCCGCCGCGGGGCTTGGGGTAGTTCAGGTAGTCGATGCCGACCAGGTCCGACAGAAAGTCGTAGCCGCAGCGCGGGTCGTTCTTCAGGAAGCGCAGCAGCGCGTGCAGGTCGCCGGCATCGACGACCACCGTCGTTCGCCCGCGGAACGCGGTGGCCTGCAGGGGCGTGGCGGCGTTGAAGTCGGCCTTAAGCACCGCCAGGGCGGGGTGGTCGAGGGAATCGCCGGCGCTGGGGGCTTCGTCTTCGCTGGGGGTGGCGGGGTCGGTCATGGTGCTGAGGAGGTGTTAGGTGTCAGGTCCCAGGAGTTAGCTTTCGCAGTGTACGCCGCGGGTGGGTACCGTTTATTGGTGCGCCCGGTTGTCGAAAGGGCCTACTTAGACGAAGCGGCTTGGTGTCCCAGAGCTAACACCTAGGACCTAACACCTAAAACCTCGCCAGGTCCGCTCTACGGCGTGAGAGTCTCTCGCGGCCAGGAGCGCTCTAACCTTCGATCGTTTCGATCAGCGTGTCGATCAGCTCGAACCACTGGTCGGTCAGCTCGGGCCACTCGTAAGCCAGGCTGTCGGCCAGGCCCACGGGGTCCTGGGCCTGCAGGTGTTCCTTGACGGTCTCCAGCTGCTCCAGCGAGCGCTGGGTGACCGCGTGCGCCGGCTGACCGCCCACCTTCAACTCGTCCAGGTTGATGCCCAGAAGCATCGCGGTGTGCAGCACGGCCTGCTGCACCTGCAGCCAGCCCGCGACCGAGCCGCCGACCAGCTCGTAGCCCGCCTGGGCCTGGTCCTGCTGCAGCAGGGTCGCCGCCTGCTTCTGCGCGGTGGCGGCGTCGGCCAGCCGGCCGCGCACCTGTTCGAGCGTATCGACCGCCAGCCGGGCCGGGTCGGCGGTGTTCAGCCGGATCTCCCGCCCGCTCATGTCCTCGCCCCCGCGGGCGGCGAGGGTGTCGGGGTCCAGCTTCTCGCCGTCGAGCAGGATCTCGACGACCACCCGGCCGGGGCCGGTATGCGTCGCCCCTTGGTCGTTTGCGAGGCGGGCGCGGGCCGCGTCCAGAAGCTCTTTGAGGCTGGGGCCGGTCAGGGTCACGGGCTGGTCGTCAATGTAGATGCTCACCGCGTGAGCATAGTGGCCCAGGGGTCAGGTGGCTAAGTGACCGAGAACTCCCCGCGGAGCTGGATTCAGGGTCCGATTCGCTTTTCTGATTCGGGGAAAGGGAGTTGGACCCTTCCGGAAGCGCCGCGGTACAAACTATCGCCATGGTCCCTCCTTCTGACGCCGACACTCGGCCAATACTCGCCGGCTTCCGCCGCCTGCTGATCTTCGGCGGCAGCTTCGACCCGCCGCACCAGGCCCACGTCGAGCTGCCCGAGGCGGTGCGCATCGCCCTGGGTGCGGATGTCATCGTATATATGCCGGCCGGCCGGGCGCCCCACAAGCTGAACCAGCAGCAGACGGCCGGCACGCACCGGCTGGCCATGCTGCGGCTGGCGCTGGCCGAGCCGATCGCCGCGGGCACCGCCGTCGTGCTGGACGACGAGATCCGGCGGGTCGAAGAAGACGGTCGGCCGAGCTACACGGTGGACACGCTGGAAGATCTGAGATTACGGATCCACCCCGACGCCGAGATGCGGCTGCTGATCGGCACCGACCAGGTGCGGATCTTCGGGAGCTGGAAGGACTGGGAGCGGGTGGTGGAACTGGCCGAGCCGGTGGTGATGGTGCGCCCGCCCGAGACGATCGACGACCTGCCCGCGGCGTGGCGCGGCCGGGTGGTGAAGGTGCCGGCGATCGACCTCAGCAGCACCGAGGTGCGGGGGCGTGTCGAGGCTGGCGAACCGCTGGGGGGGGAGGTGGGGGAGGCTGTGTCGCGGTATATCGCCGAGCACCGGTTGTACGCGGCAACGCGGGGTTCGGGTGCGTCGAGCGGTGCGACCGAGGCGAACCCGAAATAACACGCAGGCAGTCCAGCGTGAGGTTCCACTGGCGGCTTGTCCGCCAGTGCTGCCGCGGGGCTTGGGCACTGGCGGGTAAGCCGCCAGTGGCACGCCATTGAATCGACCTGAGAACGAACCGGCAATGGGATGACACCACAACCCCAAACGGCGGAACGCCCACGCCCCGTCACCCCTTCACCGCCCCGGCCATCATGCCCCCACGCAGCGCCTTCTTGGCCACCAAGTAGAACAGCACCAGCGGTCGAAATCGACAACTCGTCGGCAAGAAAAAACCACGACGGGGTACATCTCGTTCGAAATAAGGTTTCGGGTTATCCGATCGATGCAAGGTTCGAGAGCGCGGTCGATCGGCGACCCGAGTACTTCGTACGAACACTTGTTCGTCGCCGCATCAAAAAGGTCTTGTGTGTCAATGATCGAGGCGTGCCCGTCAAGAAACACAAAGCTGGCCTTGCCGTGATTCGCCTGCTCCAGCAGAAGCCGGCCTGGATGACGACCACCCCAGACGGTGGGCGGGTGTCAGACCAGAACCCGTTGGTGTGGATGAACCCGCTGCGGCCCGCGTGCCGCGACTTCCTGATGGGGATTGTGCTGGACGCGGTCGATCGCTGCGAACTGGACGGCGCGCGGCTGGACGACCGCATCGCCTGGCCGGTGACGATGGGCTGCCCGGCATCGACCCCGGCCACCCCCGCGCCCCGCTCCTGTCGATGACGGGTGAGCGGGGTCGGCGCCGGGCTCCGGTCCAGGCGGAAAGTCGTGCCGCGCGTTAAGGTTGTCTCTTATCCCCACGGGTGAAGCCGGTGGCATAGGTCTGGGTGTCAGCGTGACACCGAACTGCCACGCGGATGAGCGCCGTTCGAAAGGTCTGATGAGATGAGTGAAACCGAAGCCACCGGCGGCAAGCCGGACGTCGTGATGTGTGTGCTGAGCTACCTCGGCATCCTGAGCCTGATCCCGCTGTTCCTGAAAAAGGACGACGCGTTCATCCAGTGGCACGCCAAGCAGGGCCTGGTGATGGCCATCGCGTTTATCGTGCTGACGGTGGTGCTCAGCGTGGTGGCGGGCATCACTGGACTCAGCATCCTGGCCATGATCAGCGGGCTGGTCGGCCTGGCCTACCTGATCCTGATGATCATCTGCATCCTCAAGGCCGTCGGCGGCGGCAAGTTCGAGGTCCCCGTGATCTCGGGTCTGATCGGCAAAGTGCCCAACGTGTAAGACGCCGGAGCAACCGACCGAATCGCAAGCGGCCGCCCGGAAGGGTGGCCGCTTTTTTCGCGCGGGATGCGGGGGGGATAAGCAGGTCAGGCACACCTGCCTGACACGGGCCCGCCGGGCCGGCTTTGGGGTTGAAAGGCAAGCGGGTCCGGCCTGCGGCCGGACGTCAGGCAGGTATGCCTGACCTACCCAGAGCAGGGCGTGGGTCGCGGACGTGAGGTGAGGGATGAGGGGTCGGCGTACCCGCCGCCGCGGCCCGTTCCGGCCGCCGGTACGTTCGCGAGCGAGGTCGTCGCTTAACCGGCCGGCTTTGCGGCCGCCCACGCGACGGGCGAGCGAGCGAAAGCGGGTGAACGGGTTCGAACCGTCAACATTCAGCTTGGAAGGCTGATGCTCTGCCAATTGAGCTACACCCGCGGGGTGTGGGCGGACAGTGTATCGATCGGGCCGGGGGCCACGCAAGCGTTGAGTCCGCGCGGGCAAAGAGCAGTGAAATCGATGGCGGTCGTGCTGTGGCGGGTGGCGGGGGCCGGGGACGCGGCGGTGCTCGGACCGCCGCGTCCCCGGCCCCCGCCACCCGCTTCCGCCGACCGTTATCCTGACGGGATGCAGCGACTGATCGTTACGCTCGACGGGCCCGCGGGCTCGGGCAAGTCCACGGTGGCGCGGCGGCTGGCGTCGCGGCTGGGGCTGGACTTCCTGGACACCGGGGCGATGTACCGGGGCCTGACCGCGCAGGCCCTGGCCCGGGGCATCGACGTGGATCACGAGGGGCCGCTGCTGGTCGAACTGGTCCGCCACGTGGACGTGCGCTTCGACTGGGCGACCGACCCGCCGCGGCTGCTGGTGGACGGCAAGGACCTGACCGACCGGCTGCGCGACCGCGACGTGACCGACGCGGTGTCGGCGGTGTCGGCCGAACCGGCGGTCCGCGACGTGCTGGTGGAGAGCCAGCGGCGGATCGGTCGCGAGCACCCGGGGCTGGTGACCGAGGGACGGGATCAGGGCAGCGTGGTCTTCCCCGACGCGGAACTGAAGTTCTATCTCGACGCGTCGTCGAAGGTTCGCGCCCAGCGGCGGGCCGGGCAGCTGCGCGACTTGGGCAAGCCGTTTGATCTGGAGTCGATCCGCCAGTCGATCGTGGCCCGCGACCACGCCGACAGCACGCGGAAGTTCGGCCCGCTGATCTGCCCGGAGGACGCGGACAAGATCGACACCAGCCCGATGACGCTGGACGAAGTGGTGGACTACATCGAGGCGAAGGTGCGTCCGCGGCTGGATGCGTCGAACGCGCCTGACGCGGCGGGGACCGAAGGTTGAGTCTCGTCGCGGCCCTGCGAAACCGGCAGCCGGGCGCGCCGTTCTGGCGTGGCGTGGCGTGGCAGACGCTGCAGGTGCTGGCCTGGTACGTGCTGTGGGGCGTGTTCCGTGGGCGGGCCTGGGGGCAGAACCGCATCCCCGACACCGGGCCGGTGCTCATGCTGGCGAACCACCAGTCGTTTCTGGACCCGATCCTGATGGGCTACGGCTGCGGCAAGCGGCACTTCTATTCACTGGGCCGATCGACGCTGTACGACAAGAGGTGGTCGGCCTTCATGGGCCGCATGACCAACTCGATCCCCGTCGAGCAGGGCGCCGGCGACGTGGCGGCGATGAAGAAGTGCATCGACGTGCTGAAGGACGGCCAGGCGTTGGCCATGTTCCCCGAGGGCTCGCGCACGCCTGACCACCGGGTGCAGCCTTTCCAGACCGGCGCGATGCTGGTGATCAAGCGGGCCAGGCCGCAGGTGGTGCCGGTGGCGGTGGAGGGACCGTTCCAGGCCTGGCCGCGGAGCCGGAAGTTTCCGAAGCTGTGGGGCCAGCGGGTGGGCATCATGTACGGCGAGCCGATCGCGGCGGAGGTGCTGACGTCGATGAAGCCCGCTGAGGCGATGGAGATGCTGCGGCAGCGTGTGGACGCGATGCGGCGGGATCTGGCGGACAAGCTGGGGCTGGACCCCGACGCCTACGACGCCGAAGCGGCGGAGCGCGTGCGGGCGAAGGACGCGGCGTGGGAGGCCCAGCAGAAGGCGAAGCGGGCGGGGGTTGGGTCGCCTGCTTCTTAGAACGAAAATCAGGACTCGCGAAGAACGCGAAGAGCGCGAAGGCCGCGAAGAAGAATCGAACCGTCTGAATGCTTTTCCTTTGCGAACTTCGCGTTCTTCGCGCTCTTCGCGATACCTGTCTTGTCGGCGAAAGATAAACCGCCCATGCCCACCCTCCTCATCGCCCTCGCCGCCGGACTGGGCTTCATCGTGGCGTACCACACCTACGGGCGGTGGCTGGCGCGTCGGGTGTTCGGCATCGACCCGGCGCGGGTGACGCCGGCGCACACCCACAGCGATGGCAGCGACTACGTGCCGACCAAGCGGGCGGTGGTGTTCGGGCACCACTTCACGTCCATCGCGGGCACGGGACCCATCGTGGGGCCGGCGATCGCGGTGATGTGGGGCTGGCTGCCGGCGCTCCTGTGGGTCGTCTTCGGCAGCATCTTCATCGGCGCGGTGCACGACTTCGGGGCGCTGGTGGTCAGCCTGCGTAACGACGGCAAGACGGTGGGCGAGATCGCGGGGCGGGTCATTCACAAACGTGCGCGGCTGCTGTTTCTGCTGGTGCTGTTCATGGCGCTCACCATCGTGCTGGCCATCTTCGGCCTGGTGATCGCGGCGGTGTTCCGCCAGTACCCCGCGGCGATCACGCCGTGCGTGATCCAGATTCCGATCGCGCTGTCTATTGGGGTGTGGCTGCACCGGCGGGGGCGCGGGCTGCTGCTGCCGTCGCTTTTGGCCCTGGGGGTGATGTACGCGTCGGTGGTGTGGGGCGACGCGGGCGCCCTGCACGCGGTGAATGAGACGCTGGCGGCGATGCCGGTGATCGCCTGGGTGGGCGTGCTGCTGCTCTACAGCTACGTCGCAAGCGTGCTGCCGGTGTGGAGCCTGCTGCAGCCGCGGGACTTCATCAACAGCCTGCAGCTGCTGAGCGCGCTGGGCCTGATCGTGGCGGGGCTGGTGGTGGCAGCGTTCTGGGGTGGCGCGCCGCCGGTCGCCGGGGCGGCCCGGCCCGCGCTCGAGGTCGCGGCGCCGATGCTGGACCTGCACCCGCCGGGGGCGCCGCCCGCCTACCCGTTCTTGTTCATCACCATCGCGTGCGGGGCGATCAGCGGGTTTCACTGCCTGGTGAGCAGCGGCACCAGCAGCAAGCAGCTGGAGAACGAGCGCGACGCGCAGTTTGTGGGCTACGGCAGCATGCTGACCGAGGGGTTCCTGGCGACGCTGGTGATCCTGGCGTGCGTGGCGGGGTTGGGGTTGGGGGTGACGGGCGTCGGCGGCGACGTGCTGACCGGCGGAGAGGCGTACGCATCGCGCTACGCCGACTGGGGGGCGGCGAGCGGTCTGGGCGCGAAAGTGGGGGCGTTCGTGGACGGCGCGGCGAATCTGCTGCGGGCGCTGGGCCTGAGCGCGGGGATCGCGACGGCGTTGATGGCGGTTCTGGTGGCGAGCTTTGCCGGCACGACGCTGGACACGGCGTGCCGGCTGCAGCGGTATGTGGTTCAGGAGCTGGCGGGGACGGTGGTGGTCACGGGAGGGTTGCCCGGGGGGAACCGGGCGGGACGCCCGTTCTGCGGGTGGAGCCGCGGTGTGCGGGCGGTGTTGCAAAACAGGCACGGGGCGACGCTGTGCGCCATCGCGGTCGCGGCCTTGATGGCGTGGGCCCCGCTGCCCGGGCAGGACTGGTCGGTGGCCAACGCGGGCAAGGGCGGGCTGATCCTGTGGCCGATGTTCGGCGCGACCAACCAGCTGCTGGGCGGGCTGGCGTTTTTGGTGATTTTGTTCTGGCTGAAGCGAAGCGGCAAGCCGACGTGGTTTCTGATGCCGCCGCTGGTGTTCATGCTGGTGATGCCGGCCTGGGCGATGGCGCATCAGCTGCCGGGGTGGTGGGCGGCGGACACGAGGAACGGGATGCTGATCGGGATCGCGGTGGCGACGCTGGCGTTGGAGGCGTGGATGGTGGGGGAGGGGCTCGCTTTGCTCGCAAAGCGAAAAGTGAAAAGTGAAAAGTGAAAATTCGGACGCAAGCGACGGGTCATGGCCGTCACATAGCGCTAGCCGCTTTGCGCTACCCACGGTGCCCCGTGCGGGCCTCTGATTTTCACTTTTCACTTTTCGCTTTTCACTTTCGGCGGCCCGGCGCCGCCCCCTCCGATCCCCCCTAAACTCCGCCCATGCCCAGATCGTTCGTATTTCTCTTGGTCGCCGCCGCCGCCGGCTGCGCCCCCACGCTGCCGCCGGCGGTGAGCGTGACCGGCACGCGGGTGCTGGATGCGACCGACACGGGGGTTCGTTTGGCGGTGGACCTGGTGCTGAAGAACCCCAACGACTTCCCGCTGCCGCTGGAGCGGGTGGCGTATCGCGTGGCGGTGCCCGATTCGGCGTTGGCGGCCTACGCCGCGGACGGCGTGCCGGTGCGGACGCTGCCCGCCTTGGGAGTGCAGACCCTGACGCTGACCGCGGGGCTGGCGGGAGAGCCCGGCCGGTGGCGGGCGGGCGGGGCCGCGGGGCAAGCCTGGCGGGTGCGCGGAGACGTGACCTACGCGGCCGACCGCGGGCTGCGGTCGTTCTTGACCGAGACCGGCGTGCCGCTGCCCACCGCCGGCTTTCGCGGCGAGGGCCGATTTGCGGACCAGCCACAGCCCTGAGGCTTCGGCCTCGTGAATCACTCTCGCGGCGTCCACTTCGAACTTCCTACTTCGTACTTCGAACATCACCCGATGAATCCAGTCTTTTCGGACCGCCGCTACCTCATCCCCTTCCGCGCGAAGCTGCTGCCGCAGATCTTCACCGACGTGCTGGTGATCGGCGGCGGGGTTGCGGGGCTGCGGGCGGCACTTGCCGCCCACGGCGGCGCGGAGAACCAGCACGCGGCCGGCGACGGGGTTGACGCCGATGAACCCGCGGACGTGATTGTTCTGGCCAAAGGAGAGCTGAAAGAGTCGAACACGTTCTGGGCGCAGGGTGGCATCGCGGTGGTGATGGACGAGCAAGACGACGTGACGTACCACGTGCAAGACACGATGGTGGCCGGTGCGGACCTGTGCGACGCGCCGGCGGTACGCACGGTGATCGGCGAGGGGCCAGCCCGGGTGGCCGAGCTGCTGGCGTGGGGAATGCCCTTTGATCGCGCGGCATCGGACGACGAGGCGTTGGGCCTGAATGCCGAGCCGGCCTTGGGCCGCGAGGGCGGCCACAGCCACCACCGTATTCTGCACACCGACGGCGACGCCACGGGACGGGCTCTGGGGCAGACGCTGGGTCAGCGGGTGCGTGACACGCCGGGCATCCGCTTCTTCGAGCAGTGCTTTGTGCTGGACCTGATCACCGAAGACGGGCCGGACGGAGAACCGCTGGCCTGCGTCGGCGCGATCACGCACCACCACAAGCACGGGCTGCAGGTGATCTGGGCCCACAGCACGGTGTTGGCCAGCGGCGGGGCGGGCGAGGTGTACCGCGAATCGACCAACCCGCACGTGGCGACCGGCGACGGCCTGGCCATGGCCTACCGCGCGGGGGCGGAGATCCAGGACCTGGCCTTCTTCCAGTTTCACCCCACCACGCTGTACATCGCGGGCGCGTCGCGCAGCCTGATCACCGAGGCGGTGCGGGGCGAGGGTGCGTACCTGATCGACCGCGCCGACCACCGCTTCATGCCCGACTACGACGAGCGGGCCGAGCTGGCGCCGCGCGACATCGTGTCGCGTTCGATCCTGGCGCAGATGGCCAAGACCGGGCACACGCACGTGTACCTGGACGTGCGGCACCTCGAAGCGGAGGACCCCGGCTGCTTCGCGCGGCGCTTCCCGGGCATCGACGCGATGCTCAAGAAGTTCGACATCGACCCGACCCGGGAGCCGATCCCGGTGCACCCCTCGGCGCACTACTACCTGGGCGGGCTGCGGACCGACGGCGACGGACGCAGCTCGATCCCGGGGCTGTACGGCGCGGGCGAGGTGACCGCGTCGGGGTTGCACGGGGCCAACCGGCTGGCGAGCAATTCGCTGCTCGAGGGGCTGGTGTTCGGCCAGCGGGCGGGCGCGGCGGCCCGCGAGCGGCTGGACGGGGCGACGGTGCGGCCGCGGCGGGTGGTGTCGGACATCCGCCCCAGCGAGCGCAGCGAGCTGGACCTGGCGGACGTGCGCAGCAGCCTGCGCAGCGTGATGTGGCGCCACGTGGGCATCGAGCGCGAGGGGTCGCACTTGGACGAGGTGGCGGAAATGTTCCGCTTCTGGGGGCGGTACACGATGGACAAGATCTTCGACGACCGGGCCGGCTGGGAGGTGCAGAACCTCTTGACCGTGGGGGCACTCATCACCCGCGCGGCCCGCTGGCGTGAAGAGACCCGCGGCACCCACGCGCGGCTGGACTTTCCCGAGCCGCGGGACGCGTTCCGGCTGCACGACGTGTGGATCCGCGGGCAGAGTAATCCGCGGCCCGTGCCGGTGATGGACGCATGAGCCGGAAGGCGGATTCGGGCGGGAGTGAAGTTTCATTTGCCCCGGGCGGCTTTGTGGGGTCTGGTTGGCGTCCCGGGGTCCCCACCTCTCTCCGGGGCCCAAGGCATGCCGTCCGATTCACACCCCACCCCGCCAAGCCGCCTGAGCGCTCGGGACCCTCTCGATCCGGGCCCCGATGACCGGCCACCCACGCCCGCCCACGGTGGCAGCGGCGGCACGCTCCCGCTGTTCCCGGGCCTGGACCTCTGGGCGGGGGTAGACGAGCGGCGCCCCGAGCCGCCGCATCCCGACCCGCCCCGGACCCGGCCCTCACCGCTGGGTCTGCTGTCGCTGCGCGATCTGGCGCTCTGGGGGGATCGCCGTTTGCTGGCCCGCGAAGTGGAAGCGTCGCGGCCACGGCGGCGGTGGGTGTCGGCGGTTCAGCCGAAAGAGCGGGATCCGTCTGTTCAGCCCCCGGAGGCACCGGGGCCGGTCGCGACGTCCGCGGTGGTTTCGCACGCTACGCCGGCAGCGCGGTCCGGGTCGGTGCATCGGGTTCCGGCGCGGGCGATATCGCCCGCGGCCGATCCGGTGGCCGATCCGGTGGCCAATCCGATGCCGGTCCAAGCCCCGATCACGGCACCGCCGCCGGCCTCAACGCCCGCCCCCGCCGACGGGTCGGGCTCGCGTCGGCCCCGGGCGGTGGTGCGAGCTCGGGCCAGGGCGATCGCGCAGGCGGGGCGGCGGGCCCGGGCGAGGTCGGCCGCGGCGGCGGCGCAGGCGGCGGAGGCCCAGGACCGGCGGTGGCGTGAGAAACTGAAGTCTCAGAAGACCGCGTGGCGGGCGGCCCGGGCCGCCGAGCGGCAAGCCGCGGCGGACCAGCGCGCCGCCGTGGCGGCCGCCGCGCCACCGGCTCTGCGGCTTACGCCACCGCGGCCGGCGGGCCCGATCGCCCGTGGGGACCCGCCACAAGACATCCGGTCGTCCGCGGAGGCGGACGGTTCAGCGCGGGTGACCGCGGAGCTTGCGCCCGACCCCGGGGGTGGGCTCGCGGAGTTCGAACCCGATCGCCCTTCGGCGGATGGAGTGCCGGCGGCCCCGGCGCCGCCGGTACCGATCGCCGTGCCGAAAGCAGCACCGCAAGCAGCACCGCAGCCAGAACCAAAACCGAAGCCGAAGCCGAAACCCAAGTCGAAGCCGAATTCGGAGTCGGAGTCAAGATCAAAAAACGTACAGGCCGCAGCGTCGCCCCCGCCCCCGCCCCCGCCCCCGACCCCGACCCCGACCCCGACCGAGAACTCAACCCAACCCCCCCCCACACACCCGGCCCAGACCCCGGGGTCGCTCCCGTGGCAGCCGAAGATCGACGTGGCCCCGATGAACCGCCCGTTGTCGGTGCCGCCGGCGATAGCGGCTTTCCGCCGATTGAGGCGGCGGCTGCGGCGAGAAGCACCGGAGCCGGCGAGTCACGACGACCACCGCGTGGGAAATCGCCAAGAGCCCCCGTGGCGCGGCCCCAGACCCAAGCCCTGACGATCCGGCGGCCGACACCGGAAGTTTTTCTCGCTTTCCGCTCGCCCCCCACCGGTTTGTCCGCTTAGCTTGCGGCAAGGAAGATCCATGGAATCAGACACCGACACGCCCGACGACCGCCCGCAGGCCGCGGCCCCCTGCTACCTGTCCTACCACGAGGTTGACGAAGGAAACCCCTCGCGCACAGGACGCGAGCCGTTGGACACCGTGTTCGTGCTGGGCGAGAGCCTGCCCGCGTTGAGCACCGTGGTGCCGCCTCCGCCGCCGACCCTGCTGGGGCTGATGTCGCTCGCCGATCTGACGGCGTGGGGCGATCCGCAGCTCTTGAATCAGGAAGTCCGAGACCGAGGCCGGCGACGCTGACACCCCGCTTGCTCTGACCTCGCGTCAGACCCGGCCGCCCGCACATCCCGGCAACGCCCCGATCCTCAACGGGTCGGGGCGTTTGGTGTGCGGTCTTCCGGGGCGCGGTGGGGGCCGGCGTCTTGCGGTCTCAGCCGACCCGGCCGGCGGAGCGCCGCATCGCGAGGGCCGTCGCTCCGATGCACAGCAGTGCCAGCGCGGCGGGCTCGGGCACGGTCGTGCCGAGGGCCCGCTCGGCGAAGAGCGAGGCGAAGTGCAGCCGCTGCACCGGGCCCATCCCGTCGGGCGACAGCAGGGTGTAGACCGTCTCGCTCGTGCGGACCCCGGGGTGGGTGGTGCTTAGCACCGACTCGATGACGTACAGCGTGTCGGCCGGGGCCGACGGACCGGAGTAGAAGTAGGTGAGGTCCAGGTCGTAGCCGTTGGATCCTTCGGCGGGGCGTTGGGCGAGCCCGTCGTCGTCCAGCGCGACCCGCCCGTCGAAGCCGTCGATCAGGGTCAGCGACAGGCCCGCGCCCGCCACGCCCAGGTCGGCGGTGTCCACGCTCTGGCCCGACACGCCGCCGAAGTTCAGCTCGATCGATTCGCCGGCGTCGAGCGGGCTAAAGTCGGTGGTCGTGCCGGGGCGAACCTGCGCTCCGTCCAGGTTGGCGCCCACGCCGGACCACTTGCGGGCGCCCGTCAGGGTCAGCGTCAGGTCGTGCCCGGCGAGCACGTCGGCCCCCGACCCCGCGTCGTAGCCCGGCAGGGTGCTGAAGATCGCGGCGGTGGCGTTGGTCCAGTGGCCGTGAACCGCCTGGGTGTAGGGCCGCAGACCCTTGGGGTCGATGACGGTCGTGCCGTCGGGGCCGGTGCTGTCGATGGTGTTGACGCCGCGGGCCGAGAGCTGGCCGTCATTCACCTCGACCTGGAAGCGGCGGCCGTCGTGGGCTTGCGCCGACAGGGCGGTCGAAACGAGGCAGGCGAGGGTAAGCAGGCGGGAGGGGATCGTTTTCATGATGATTTTCTTGGGCTTGTTGAGCCGGTGGGTGATCGGGGAAAGCAAGCGGTGGCCGGCCCTCAGCGGGCGACGGCCGGGTCGAACCGGTTCTGGAGGGGGTCGAGGTACACGTCGACGAACGCAGAGGACGCGACGTGACCGTCCAGGTAGGCGTAGGGGGCGACCGCGTCGTCGCGGTTCTGCTCGCCGCCGTGGGCGCTGATCTGCAGGTCTTGCGACGCGAAGGTCGCCCCGAGGCCCGGCGGGAAGCTCCACAGGTCCGGGTGGGCGTGGTCGTCAACCGGTGACGTGTGGTTGGGATCGGTCGGGTGCCGGAACAAGTTGACGGCGAAGTGCACCGTCGCACTGGTCCGCGGCACCCGGCTCAGCCGGCCGGTGCCGCCGGCAAAGCCCGGCGACACGTAGCGGTTGATCGCGTAGCTCGTCTGCCGGAAGCGGCCGCCGATGGGCGTGCCGCCCGCGAAGTGCGGGCTGGTGTCCAGCGGGGAGCGCAGCAGCAGGTTGTCGTCGTAGCGCCGCAGCGCGTCGAACCACGAGGTCGAGTGCGAGGTCGCGATCATCCAGCCGCCGTGCTCGGCCACGTACACCTGGTGCGCCTGTTCGAGGCTGCGCAGGTTGGCCAGGCACGCGGCCGCCTTCGCGGTCCGGCGTGCAGCGCCCAAGACGGGCAGCAGCAGACCGATGAGCAGCGCGATGATTGCGATGACGACCAGCAGCTCGATGAGCGTGAATGCTCGGCACGCCGCTGGGGGCGCGTACGGGGGGCGGTGCATCACGCACCTCCGTCGGGGGATGGGAGTGGGGTTTGAGCGACGCGGCGGGTCGGTCAGGCCGCCGGCGGCCCGCGGCCGCGCAGCCGGGCGGGCGCGGCCAGCGTCACCCGAGCCCGGACGGCCGGGGCGGGAAGCAGGAACTCCAGTTCGGCCACCAGCGCCGGCGGCGGCGTCCAGGCGGGCGGCAGCTCCAGGTTCGACGTGAGGTGGCAGATTGCGCAGCCGACCGGTGCGTCGGCCGGCGGGGGCGTGCCGCCGTCGGCGTCCCAGAGCGAGCAGAGCGGGCAGTAGGGCGCGGTGCTGCCGTCGGCCGCAACCGCCATTGTCCCGGGCAGCGCCACCAGTCCGCGGTGGTGCAGCGGCACGACCAGGGTGAAGAACAGCCCGACCCAGAGGAGCAGAGCGGTACGCAGCAGCGGGTGGGCGAGAAGCCGGCTCACGGCGGGGAGGGTACGGCGCGGGGCGGGGTGAGGCAAGGGAGATGGGGGCCTTTGGCAGGCCAGGTCGAAGGCCTGACCTGCCCGATGCCCGGCGGCGTTAGCATCCGCCGATGAGCTTTCGCACGATCGAGACGACCCGCGGCTCCGCTTACCTCGCCGACACCGCCCGGGTGACCGGCACGGTGCGGCTGGGGGCCGGGGCCAGCATCTGGTATGGCGCCGCGGTACGCGGCGACGTGGCAGACATCGCGATCGGTCCCGGCACCAACGTGCAGGACAACGCGACGGTGCACTGCGACTCGGGCAAGCCCAACGGGATCGGCGCCGGCGTGTCGATCGGCCACAACGCCGTGGTGCACGGCCGGAGCGTGGGCGACGGCACACTGATCGGCATGGGCGCGATCGTGATGGGCGAGACGGTGATCGGCGCCGGCTGCCTGATCGCCGCCGGTGCGCTGGTGCCGCCGGGGCTGGAGGTGCCCGACGGCCACGTGGTGATGGGCGTGCCGGGGCGGGTGGTGCGGCCGGTGAGCGACGACGAGCGCTCGTATCTCGCCTGGCTTGGGCCCCACTACGTCGAGCTGGCGAAGCGTTATGCGCTGGGCGAGATCGGCGCAACGTGATCCGTAAGTCCGTGATCCGTGATCCGACAGAATCTCCGCTGCCTTTCGGACCACGGATCACCGACCACGGATCACCGACCACGGATCACAGGCGCTTACCGAAACGGTCGGACCCGCAGCCCACTAAACTCCCCCCATGCACTTACTACCCGCCATCGACCTGCGCGGCGGCCGCGTGGTCCGCCTCATGCAGGGCGACTACAACCGGCAGACGACCTACGGCGACGACCCGGTGGCCCAGGCCGGGGCCTTTGCCGAGGCCGGCTCGGCGTGGCTGCACGTCGTGGACCTGGACGGCGCACGCAGCGGCGAGGCGACGAACCGGCATCACATCGCCGCGATCTGCGCGGCGACGGGCCTGAAGGTCGAGGTCGGCGGCGGCGTCCGCGACGAGGCGTCGATCGACGCGCTGCTGGCCGCCGGCGTGACCCGCGTGGTGCTGGGCAGCGCGGCGATCAAGCGGTGGGACTGGTTCAAGGCGACGGCGCATGACGCCCGCTACCGCGACAAGCTGGTTTTGGGGCTGGACGCGAAGGCGGGGATGGCCGCGACCGACGGGTGGGAGCAGACCACCGGTGACTCGGCCGCGGACGTGGCGGCGAAGACACGTGGCTGGCCGCTGGCGGCGATTGTCTACACCGACATCGCGACCGACGGCACGCTGAAGGGGCCCAACGTGACGGCGACCGCCGAGATCTGCGCCGCGACCGACGTGCCGGTGGTGGCCTCGGGCGGCGTGGGCACGCTGGAACACCTCGCGGCCCTCCGCGAGCTTCCGGTGCAGGGGGCCATCGTCGGGCGGGCTTTGTACGAGAACACTTTGACGATCGAGGACGCGCTGCGCGTTTTTGAGAAAGGCGCGGACCCCGTTGGCTGAGCATTCCGAGCAACAGGACGCCCTGCAGGCGTACTTCGACTGGCAAGTCAACACGATCATGCTGGCCTACGACCTGCACGACCCGGTGGACGGGTCGGTGCAGGGCGCCGGCGAGAAACGCCGCGCGGAAGTTGAAGACGAGGTCCGCGTGTTTACGCTGAGCGTGGTGCCGGACGTCTACAAGAACGATCCATCATTGGATTGGGGCCCGGACCTGATGCGGACCATCACGCACGCGACGATCAAGCGGGCGGCCGAGATCGCCGGCTGACCGTGGGGCGGCTCGGCGCCGGATACAAAACCGGCGGCCGGTTTCGCACCCGCCTTCTCGACCGCCCGCGGCCGACGGCCGCTCTCTGTGAACCCTTGGTGGCGGCGATTTCCGTGGCCCCCGAAAAACCGACGACGCCAACGAAAGCCGACATGATCATCGACGCGCATCAGCACTTCTGGGACCACGACGTCAACCCGCAGGACTGGATCGACGGGTCGATGGCGCCGCTGGACAAGGACCGCATGCCGGCGGACCTGAAGCCCGACCTGGACGACGCCGGGATCGACGCGACGGTGCTGGTGCAGGCGTCGCACTCGCGGGCGGAGACCGACCAGTACCTGGCGATCGCCGACGAACACCCCTGGGTGGCGGGGGTGGTGGGGTGGACCGACCTGACCGCGGACAACCTCGGCGATCACCTTGACCGGCTCAAGATGCACCCGAAGTTCGTGGGGCTGCGGCACGTGGTGCAGGGGGAGCCGGACGAGAACTGGATCGTGCGTGACGACGTGCTCCGCGGCCTGGACGCGCTGGAGGATCGCGGGCTGACCTACGACCTGCTGTTCTTCCCCAAGCACCTGCGCCACACGCCGACGCTCGCCGGGCGTTTCCCCGGGCTGAAGCTGGTGATCGACCACTTGGCCAAGCCGCCGATCAAGGCGTCCGCGGCGGGCAATCCCACGGGTGTGGCCGCGTGGCGGGACGACCTGAAGGCGGCCGCGGAGCATGCCAACGTGTACTGCAAGCTGTCGGGTCTGGTGACCGAGGCCGACCATGAGCACTGGAAGCCCGCGGACCTGCGCCTGTTTGTGGCCCACGCGGTGGAGTGCTTCGGCCCCGAGCGGCTGATGTACGGCAGCGACTGGCCGGTGTGCCAGCTGGCGGGCGGGTACACGCGGCAGCTGGACGCGCTACGCGAGGTGCTGCCCGCCGGGCTGAGCCCGGCCGACGAGGCGTCGATTTTCGGCGGCACGGCGGCGCGGTTTTACGGGCTGGCCGACCCTCGGGAATAGCGTGGGTCTTCAGGCCGCCAGTGGCATCCTGTAGTGGGCGCGAGAACCCGACGGGGTCCGCAGGGTGCATTGCGGTTTCCAGTTCGTCGCGTCTTGCGGCGGACGGCACACGGAGTGTGCCTGGTACTTTCGCAGCCGGGGCGTGCGGCGCGTCTGGCCGAATGCGCCCCCGGAGTGGAGTGCTGTTCTTTCCCCGCGTGCCCGGGATGCGGCGGCGGCCGCCGCATCCCGGACACGCGGGGAAACATCCGCGGGACTACTCCAGCGTCAGCTCGCCGAGCTGGATCGACTCGCCCTGCGGGTTCAGGAACCACTCGCTTTTAAGCCACGGCATGTCGTCGCGCAGGTCGCGCACCGCGGGGCTGATGCCCAGCCGCAGCCCCGGCTCGGGCGTGAGGCCCAGCATCGCCCACGGGAGGGACGCAGACACGGTGTAGCCGTCGTCGGTCACGCGGATGCTGTGGGGCACGACGCGGTGACCATTGCCGAACCACTCGTACGACTTGCCCTTGGGGTTGCCGCCCGGGTCGGGGGCAAACCCGAACTGCAGGTCCGCGTCCTGCCCCCAGCGCAGGCCGTCGTCCTGAGGGTCGATGAAGAGCTCGATGCAGTCTCCCTTGTAGAGCAGCTCGGCGGGCTGGCTGTTGCGTAGCTCGGTGTCGTGCACCCGCGCATCGAAATACAGGTTGCGCTCGTCCCAGGTGAAGCCGAACGTCAGCTTGGTGTCCGGACGCTCGACGGGGTGGCCATCGGGGCCCACCGCCGTCTCGGCCATCGGCACAATCGGCAGGGTCTGGCTTTTCGGGTCGGCTTTCCCGCGGCGGACCGCCACGACGGTGCGGCGGTCCAGGCGTCGGAGGTCTGGCGGGCGCTGGTCGAGGGTGTTCAGCGACAGACCGACGTGCGTGCCCGCGCGGTCGGTCGCGTTGGGCCGAAACCCGGCGATCTTGAAAGCACGCTGGGCCGCGGGGTCGGCCATGAACGTCTTCCAGAAGAAGCCGGTGCGGTGATTCTCAATCGCCATGACGGTGATGCCTGCGTCGATGCCGATGATGTCGGTGCTGACCCAGTCCTGGGCGGGGCTGAACGCGTCGACGAAGCCGTAGCGGCTCCAGGTTTCGGGGTGGTTCTCCTTCAGATTCCGCAGCACGCGGATCGTTTCCTGCGGGGCAAAGGGCACCGAGCCGCCGGGCGCACACGGCACCACGATGCCTTCGAGCGGCGGCTTGATCGGCGAGGGCGGCCCGCCCCAGGCCTCGTACGTCGTCGGCCCATCGCTGGCGGTCAGGCCCCAGAGGTCTTCGCTGTAATAGGGGAAGTCTTCGGCGAAGTCGACCACCATCTGACGCTGGGCCAGCGTGGCCAGCCGCGAGTTGTGGTGGTAGTCCAGGTAGTCGTCGTGTTTGTTTCGAAAGTCAAACCAGGCCTGGCTGTACTGGTGAGTGAACAGAGGCGCGCACGCGAGGAAGGTCCGCCCGCCGTAGGTGATGACCGGCACGCGTTTCCAGGCGTGCCAGCTCTCGGGCGGCAGCGCGTGAGAGGGTGTGGGCGAGGCCAGCGCCAGCAGCTGCATGACCATCAACTCGCTGTAGGTGTCCCAGCGTTCGGGAAGGAAGCCGTGCTCGGGGGTCCAGCCCAGCGTCAGGGTGGGCCCGCCGTGGGTCATGAAAGGCCAGTTGACGTCGGCGTACAGCGCGGTCGCCAGGTCGCGGATCGCTCGTTCATCGGGGGTGTCGCCGTCGAAATAGCTGCGGCAGGTCAGCGCGCCCGCCAGAAAGAGGGCGGTGTCGATGCTGGACAGCTCGCTCTGGTTCGCGCGTCGGCCGGTTTCCCAGTCGACAAAGTGGTAGAAAAAGCCTTCTTTTTGCTGAACGCGGTCACGCATGAACCTCAGAGACGTGAGCACGCGTTCGCGGGCGACGTCGACCGGCAGCCAGCCCCGCTCGGCGGCCAGACACCAGACCGAAAGGGCGAAGCCCTGCCCCGCGACGCTGGCCACATCGCCCGGGCCGGTGCCGTCGGCAAGGCTGCGGTCGGACACCAAGGCCGTCTTGGGGTGAGCGCTCTCGACGAAGAAGAGGGCGGTGGCCCTCTGCACGTGGTCCAGCAGGGCGTCGTCGCTGGCGCCGGCGGCGTAGCGGGTCGGCGCGATGGCGGGGGCGGGGAGCCCGTGGGTGGCGCTGCGCGGGGCGTTGGCCTGGCAGGCGGTGAGCAGAAGGGCGAGAGCGAGGGGGAGAACCCGTGATCTGTGATCCGTGATCCGTGATGCGACGAGCTGGATGTGTTTGATGGGGCCGGGTGCGGGCATGGGGTTCGGGTCCGTGATCGGGGGGACGGGAGGCGGCGAGTCTACCGGGGTGGGGTGGAGAGGATGTCTATGAACGCGAAGGATCCGCCTCCGGCGCTGGTTTTGATAACGGGCGGGGACGCCGTTCCACGATCATCCCGCTGCCGACACCGACGTGGGGCAGGTCCGCTCTCTCCTGACGCATCACGCATCACGGACCACGCGTCACTTCAGATCAACCGACACCGGCGCGTGGTCCGAGCACGCCAGCCCCGCGTCGCGGTGGGTTGTGGCCGAGTCAAAACGTTTTCCCGCCGCGGCGTTGCCCAGCAGGTAGTCGATCCGCCAGCCGCGGTCTTTCGCGCGGGCCTGGCCGCGGTTGCTCCACCAGCTGTAGGGGCCGTCGGTGTCTCCCGCGTGCTCGCGGACAAAGTCGCGCCAGCCGGTGCCGAGCAGGTCGCCCAACCAGGCACGCTCGTGCGGCAGGAACCCCGACTGCTTCTGGTTGCTCTTGGCGTAGAAGAGATCGCGCTCGGTGTGGGCGATGTTCAGATCACCGCCGATCAGAGTGGGCGTGTGGGCCCGCCGCAGCGATTCGGCGAGCAGGGCGAAGCGGGCCATCCACGCCTCCTTCGAGCGTTGCCTCGCCTCCGAGGACGACCCGGACGGCAGGTAGACGCTGGCCACGCGGACAGGCTTGCCGGTGGGGTCGTCGGTCTGGACGCGGAGCACCCGCCCTTCGTCGTCGGCGGTGCCGTCCCGGAGGCCCTTCGCCAGAACCCTGTGCGGGCGGCGGGTCCAGACGGCGGTGCCCGAGTAGCCGGGCTTGACCGCGGGGTGCCAGCTGACGTGCCAGCCCTCGGGCGCGGCCCACCCGTCGGGCAGCTGCTCGGGGCGGGCGCGGACCTCCTGCAGCAGCAGCACGTCCGGGGCAATCCTGGACAGGTACTCGGAAAATCCTTTGCGCAGGGCGGCCCGCAGCCCATTGACGTTCCAGGTGGTAATTCGCATGTGCAGAGGCAGTATCCCCGGAACCTGTGTGAAGATGGGCAGGCTGACAGAAAAGGACGGGTTTTCCCTAAAACGGTGCTGGACATGGCCGTGATCTCTGATACGCTATTGGACGTAAGGGTTGAACCTTACGGGTTTGATCTGCGAATCCACGCGGCAACGCGGTGTTCGCTCGCCCCTCACGGTGGGTGTGTTGTGTGAAGCACGCCGCATAAACAGTGAGAGGGTGAGGCGGGGCATCGGGTTAAGTGGTGAGTCCCTGACGGCAGGCGGCTTGCGGGTCTAAGGAGGGGTCTGCTGTGCGGCGGGCTTCTGAATTTTGTGGATTGGTGCGGCCCTCCGAGTGGCGGGTTTGCTTTTTTCGAGCATTGTTTGAGTACGCGATAGAACCCCACCCCGCATGGCCTCTGATTCGGTGGATCCCCTCCCTTTTTCCCGCCGATACGCCCTGCATAACTTTTTGAGCGAGGACGATAGAGACATGATGCATCCAGTGAACAAGAAGACTTTTTCTGGCACCGCCGTGGCGGTTGCCGCAGCCGCCATGGCGGCCACCCCGGCCAGCGCCACGGTGTTTTCATACGCGGCGACCAGTGCCTCACTGGGCCCGCTGGGCCAGTCGATTCCGGGTACCGACGGCTCCACGGTGGCTTCGGTCGCGACGACCTACGACGACGTGACCGAGGTGTTTACCTGGGAGGCGACTTTTAACCCCGGCAACGATGCGGCCAGCCCGCACGCCAACGGCTTCACGCTTGTGGTCAACGACGGGCCGATGCCCAAGGGCCACACCGGCGAGCTGGCGGCGATCTACTTCGATGCGACCACGCCCGGCGTGACCCCGACCGTGACGGCTTACGCCTACAACGGCGCCGACTCGGCCACCTCGTTCCGCTACTCCAACGCGGTCGACGACGCCGCGAATGGCAACGGCACCCCCGACCAGATCGTGACTTCGATAAACGATCCGTTCGTCATCGCCGCGAGCTCGGTGGACAATGCCGACGGCACCCGCACGATGCGGATGGAGCTGGACGCGACGTCGATCAACGCCCACACCCCCCAGCAGCCCTCGGTCGACACGATGAACGGCAATGCGCCGCTGAACTGGGAAGGATTGCGGTTTGCCAATGACATCGGAATCTGGTTCCACTCCTTCGATCTGACCCGTGGCGTGCAGTACGACGCGGACGGCTACATCGAATTGGGTGACGGCAGCCTCTCCAGCACGGGTTGGTGGGTGGCCTCGAACTACTCGGCCGTGGACGCGACGAGCCTGACGGCGACCGTGGTGCCCGAGCCAGCCAGCCTGGCCCTCGCCGCGGGCGGCCTGCTGATGATCGTCGGCCGCCGTCGCCGCCGGGCCTGAGCCGAGGTGCGGCACAGGCCGCCGTCTCGACCGACAATCTGAAGCTGCCTTGCGAGCGGTCCACCTCCGGGTGGACCGCTTTTTTTTGTGGAGCGGACGGTGCGGGGGGGCTCGGCCGTGCGGGTGATCGCGGGTAAACTTGGTGATCCGATGTCGTCCCGGCTCTCGAAAGGCCCCACATGCCCCGTTTTTGCATTCTCCTGAACGCCTTGCACCGCGGCGTGTGGCGATTCGGCCTCGCGGTCTGTATCGCGGTCAGCGTGACCACCACCACCGCGGCCGCGGGGCCGCCGAACATCCTTTTCGTCATGTCTGACGACCACACAACCCAGGCGGTGGGGGCCTACGGCGGTCGGCTGGCCGGGCTGAACCCCACGCCCACGATCGACGCGATCGCCGCGGAGGGCATACGTTTTGAGAACGCGCTGTGCACCAACAGCATCTGCACGCCCAGCCGGGCCAGCATCATGACCGGGCAGTACGCCCACGTGAACGGGGTGCTGACGCTGAGCGAGGCTTTGCCTCCCGCCCGGCAGCACCTTGCACGCGAGATGTCGGCGGCGGGATACGAGACCGCGGTCATCGGCAAATGGCACCTGAAGGACCGGCCCGAGGCGTTTGATCACTACGAGGTGATGGAGTCGCAGGGGCTGTACTTCAACCCCACGTTCTGGGTGCGCGATTCGGACGAGATGGTGCCGAGCACCGGCCACAGCACCGACGTGGTGACCGACAAGGCGCTGGCCTGGCTGGCGGGGCGTGACGAACGGGGAGAAGACCGGCCCTTCTTCCTGAAGCTGCACTACAAGGCGCCACACGACTTCTTTGAGTCGGCCCCGCGCTACGCGACGTACCTGGCGGACACGTTCATCCCCGAGCCACCGAGCATGTACGGCGATCCGGACCACGGCTCGGTCGCGACGCGCGGCTGCGGAGACGAGCTGCGGGCCCTGATCGGCACCTCGGTCTCGCGGCGCCACCACCGGCGCAGCTACGCCGGGGCGTTCGTCGCCCCGCCGTTTGTCGAGGGCTACGGGGCGGTGGGCCCGGACGAGCGCGAGGCCGCCAGCGCGGCCTATCAGACGTACCTCAAGCGCTACCTGCGGTGCGTCAAGGGCGTGGACGACAACCTGGCCCGGGTCGTGGCCTTCCTGAAGGAGAACGGGCTGTACGACAACACCGTCGTGGTCTACACCGGCGACCAGGGCATGTGGCTGGGCGAGCACGACTACCAGGACAAGCGTTGGGCGTACGAGGCGTCGCTCAAGATGCCGCTGGTGGTCCGGGGGCCGGGCGTGGCCCGGGGCGTCGTGTCGGACGCGTTGGTGGAGAACGTGGATTTCGCGCCGACGCTGCTGGACTTCGCTTACGGGGAGGCGGGCGTGGACACCCCGGGTTACATGCAGGGCAAGAGCTTCCGCGCGATCGCGGCGAGCGGCGCGACCCCCGACGGCTGGCGCGACGCGGCGTTCTATCAGTACTGGATGCACTTTGCCCACCACGACGTGCCCGGGCATCTGGCGATGCGAACCAACCGCTTCAAGCTGATCTTTTTCCACGGCCGTCCGCTGGTCAACCCGCGGGGCTGGGGCGGCGCGTTCGCCCAGCGTTCACCCCCGGGTTGGGAACTTTACGACCTGGATGCCGACCCGGGCGAGCACCGCAACGTGATCGACGACCCGGCCTACGCGCAAGACCTCAAGCGGTTGAAGGCGCGCTTCGCCCGCCTGCGGACCGAGGTGGGGGCGGACGACCCGGAACGGGCCCCAGACGCCGTGACGCGGGCCGACATGGTGGCGCTTGAGCCGTGGCTGCAGCGGTACTGGGACGACACCGCCGAAAACCGGGCCGAGGCCAAGGCGATCTCGGCCGAGGCCCGGGCGGCGGTACTCGACGACCCGGCGGCGCGGGAGTGAGTCTGCGCCGGTGCCCTGCCTTCAGCCGTCCGCCCGTCCGAACACCCGCCGCGCCGTGTCGAGCTGGTCCGCGAAGCCCGGCCCGCCGGGCACCCCGTCGCGCAGGCGGGCGGTGACCGTGCGATACGCGTCGTCGGGCTGCGCGTCGAGCACATCGACGAGCGCGGCGTAGCCCTCGTGCAGCAGCCGCTCGGACGCGTGCGACGGGTCGGTCAGCCGGCGCACCGCGCGGTCAAAGGCCGTCCGGGCCCGCGCGGTCTCGCGTGCGGCAAGGTGGTGGGCCCCGGTCACCCAGTGGGCGCGGGCCAGGGTGCGGTCGTCGCGGGCGAGTTCGCGGGCCAGGCTCAGGTTCAGCCTGGCCGCGTGCCGGCCGGCGTGCAGGTCGGTGGGGCCCGGCGGCATCGCGGCCTCGCCCCAGCCGGGCCAGGTGAAGCTCGCCAGGTCGTAGCTGAGCCCACGCACGGCGTTGCGCAGGTCGTCTGCGGCGTCGGGGTCGTCCACCCGCTCCGCAGTCGCCAGCCCGTGCTGCACCCCCGCGCAGCCGAAGAAAACCACGTCGGGCAGCCGCTGCACGTCCCAGTACAGGTGCTTCATGAGGCCGTGCAGCCCGGCGATCGCGTCCGCGGCGTCGGGCAGGTCGGTGAAGACCCGGACGGCCGCGAACCCGCCCTCGTCGTCGAGTCGCTGCAGGCAGGTGGCTTGGTGGGACATCGCGGGGCGGGCCTGCGGGCGGGGCCGTCAGTCGTCGTCGTCGTCGCCGCCGAGCACCAGGCCCCGGCTGTGCATCTGCTGCAGGATCAGCCCGATCATGGCGGGCACGAAGACCAGCATCGGGATGATGAGATCGCTGGACCGCAGGCTCGACGAGACCGTCGCCCGCCACGGTTCGAAGCTGAGCAGCAGGGCCAGCACGCCCATGACGGCGATGGTGCTTCCGCTGACCGACGTGAACCACACCACCGACAGCTTGAACAGGATAAACGCGAGCATGCCGAAGACCAGCAGGCCCAGAAACGCGCCCAGCCAGTAGGCGCCCGTGGGCATGAGGTAGCGCGGCGCGCCGCCGTCCGACGCGATGGTGTTGACCGCGTCCGCGAGGCCGGACCAGAGGTTGGCGCCGGCGAACGCGCCGGTGAGCCCGCCCATGACGGCGACGGCGTACTTCATCAGCGGAAAGGCGAGGGTGGCCATCAGCGTGCCGGCGCAGGCCGCCACCACGTAGGGGGCACCGATCTTGGCGCCGAACCAGTAACCCGCGAACATGCCCATGAGCAACGCGACGCCGATGGTGGCCACGCGGTAGAAGCGGAAGCCATTGACCATGCAGGCGACGCCGACGATCACGAAGATCACGGCCCAGACCGCACCGAGCGCCGAGAGGTGGTGGATGACGTGGTCGGGCTGCGCGAGGGCGTCGCCTTTGGAGAAGATGCCAGCGACCACGTCGAAGAAGTTTTTGATCGCCTCGGCCATGCTCGCGGGGGCGGGCTGGACCGACGGGCCGGCCACCACGGACGCGGCGGTGGCCACGGGGGTGGGGTCGAACTGGGCTGCCAGGGGGGCGGGGATCAGCGGGGCGGGGTTCGTGGCGGGATTCATGGGGCGGCTCCGGCGGGGGAAACGGCCCGGCGCCACACTCCCCCCCCCGGGGGGGAGCCCGCGCGTCAGGCTTTCCCGGGCACATCGGCCTCGCGTCGCCGCAACGCCCACTGGATGAGCAGCCCCAGCAGCGTTATCAGACCGATGGACAGCAGCACCCCGCGCCACTCGGCAGGCAGCACGCCCGCCATGCCAGGCGCAAAGCTGAGGATCAGCCCGCGGGCGGCGGTGAACACCAGCACGGCACCGATCAACGCCGACTGGATGGCCGCCGCCACCAGCGGTGCGGCAAGGCCAAGCACCACCCCGCAGCACGCCCCGATCGCCGCGCCCAGTTGAAGCACCCGCCGCGATGCCGTCGGCAGCTCGCTCCACCACAGGCGGACTTCGTCGGCCTGCTGGGTGTATACCCCGCGGACGTCGTCGAGCAGACGGGCGCGGTCGAGCAGCGGCCGGGGGGCGCCGCCGTTCCCGCCGCCGGGTGCCGCATCGGGCGCGCGGTCGGCGGATGCGGTCGACGCGGCCGGCGTCGCCTCAGCGGCGCGGCCCGGGGCCGGAGGGCCGATCAGGTCGTGGTCGACCGCCGGCGTGGGCGTGACCTGTGCTTCGACCGCGGCCAGCGCGGCCTGGGCCGCGCGGCGGGCCGGATCCAGCGACGAGAGCTCCGGGCCGTTGCCCTCCCAGATCATCGCCGACAGCGGCACGATCGCCGCGAGCACCAGCGCTGCACTCGTGGCCATCCAGAAGCGGAACAGCAGCCACGCGACCAGCACCCCGGCCAGTGCGCCGCCGATGCCGAAGGCCAGCAGCCAGGTGCCCGGTGTCGCGGCCTCCCCCGCGGCCGCGCCGCTGACCTGCGTGGCAGCGGCCACGGCGCCCAGCCCGCCGACCACCAGGCCGCAGAGCATCACGCCCAGCTTCGCCAGGCGGTTGCCCAGGATCAGCAGCACCAGACCCAGGACCAGGCCCGCGGCGAGCGCCCCGGTCCAGCCCAGCGGCAGCCCCTCGACCAGGTCGGCAAAGGTCCGCGCGGCGGGCGCGGCCGGGGCGCTGGAGCGGTCGGGCAGGGTCTGGGCGAGGAGAAGAAGGCGTGTCACGACGGCCGAGTTTATCAGGCGTCTGGGGCGGGTCGGTGGGTGACCCCGGGCCCGGGGGGCGTCCGGCCGGCCGCTCCGACACCAGTGCCCGGGGGGGCGGCGTTAACCCCCGGTACAATCGCCGCCCGTGCCAGTGTCCGACCCGCCCCCGATCCCCACCCCGCCCCCGGAGCCCGATCCCGCCGCCCGCGACGCGGCCGAGGCCCGGCTGGCCCCGCTGCGCGAGCAGATCGACGGGCTGGACCGCGAGCTGGTCGCCCTGCTGAACCGTCGCGCGGGCGTGGTCATGCGGGTGGGCGAGATCAAGCGCGCCGCCGGCGAGGCGGTGCCGATCTACGCCCCGGACCGCGAGCAGGCCGTCATGGCCCGGGTGCGGAAGGCCAATGAAGGCCCGCTGCCCGACGCCTGCGTCGAGGCGATCTGGCGCGAGCTCATGTCCGGCAGCTTCGCGCTCGAGCGCCCGCTGCGGATCGGATACCTGGGCCCCGCGGGCAGCTTCAGCCACCTGGCCGCCCGCAAGAAGTTCGGCGCCAGCGTCGAGTACGTCGAGTTCACCGACTTCCCCGCGATCTTCGACGCCGTCGCCCGTGGCCACGCCGATTACGGCCTGATCCCGGTGGAGAACAGCACCCACGGCGGGGTTACCGCCAGCCTCGACTGTTTCCTGGACACCCCGCTGAAGATCGCCGCCGAGGTGCTGGTGGCCATCCACCACAACCTGCTGTCGCGCACCCCGCTGGACCAGGTCAAAAAGGTCTATTCGCACCAGCAGGCCCTGGGCCAGTGCCGCCGCTGGCTGCAGGCGCAGCTGCCGCACGCCGACGCCATCGCCACGCTCTCGACGTCAGAGGCCGCGCGGATCGCCGCCGGCGAAGAGGGCAGCGCCGCGATCGGCAGCACCCTGGCCGCGCGGCTTCACAACCTGCCGATCCTGTTTGAGAACATCGAGGACAACCCCAACAACACCACCCGCTTCAGCATCATCGCGCGGCAGAACGCGCGGCCCTCGGGTGACGACAAGACCTCGATCCTGTTCACCACCGAGCACAAGGCGGGCGCGCTCACCGAGGTACTCAACGTCTTCCGCGACCACGGCCTGAACCTGACGCGCCTGGCCGAGCGGCCCAGCCAGCGGATGAACTGGGAGTACTACTTCTTCATCGACATCGAGGGTCACGCCGACGATCCGAAGGTGGCGGCAGCCCTGGCCGAGGCGCGGACCCACTGCCTGCAGCTGACGGTGTTGGGCTCATTCCCGCAGGCCCGCGAGCTCATGTAGCGGACGGCGGCGGTCGGCGGCTCGGTGCCGGGGTCGGGTTCCGCAAAGCCGGAACGCGACCCCGCCTTCTCGTCCGCCGCGGGCGGGGGCCGCCCGGGTCGTTCTGGGGTCGGCCTCCACCCTGTCCCCGCCAACCGCAGGTTGGCGAGAGCCGAAAAGCGAGACCGCACCCGCGGCCCCGCCCACCGGGGTTCACCTCCCGGGGCCCGGGGGCGGAGCCCCCGTGGCGGACGTATCGGCCCGTGGGAATACCCCGCGTAAGCCGAGGGCGAGCGAAAACGATTGCTCGCGAGGCGACGAACCGAGCCCCAGCCGTAGCTGCGGGGAGGTGAGGCAACGAAGCGAGCGATCGTTTTCGCCGTCCGCAGGCACGCGAGGTGTTCTCACGGGCCGATTGGGTCCGCTTGCGTGCCCGCCTTGGGGCACGCGAGCGGGGCGCCCCGGACGCCACGCGTTAGGATGACCGCCGGTACCGCTCGCTTCTCCGCGTCCCAGCCACCCGCACCCAATGATTGTTGATCTTCACACCCGCGTCTGGAGCTCCATCGAGGAGCTGGGCCCGTCGGTGGCCGAGACCGCCCGCCGCCGCAGCGCGGGGCCCTGGACCCGCCAGGCCGCCACCTCCGACGTGCACGCCGAGGCCATGGAGCCGGTGGCCTGCGCGGCGATCCTGGGCTTCGAGAGCGGGCTGCTGAACGCGGCGATCGGTCCGGACAATGTGGCGGCGGCGGTCGCCGCCAACCCCGAAAAGAACGTCGGCTTCGTGGGCATCGATCCGATGCTCGGCGGGGCGGTGGACAAGCTCGATGCCGCGCTCGAACTCGGGCTGGTGGGCGTGACCCTCAGCCCGGCCGCCGCCGGCTTCCACCCCGCGGACACCCGCGCGATGGCGCTGTACGAGTCTTGCGTGGCCAAGGGCGTGCCGGTGCTGGTCGAGTCGGCCGCGGCCCTGTGCCGCGAGGCGCGGATGGAGTTTGCCCGGCCTTATCTGTTCGATGAGGTGGCCCGCGCGTTCCCGGAGCTCAAGCTGGTGCTCAGTGGCTTCGGACACCCGTGGATCGAGCAGGGCGTGTCGATGATGTCCAAGCACGCGGGGGTCTACGCCGACGTGTCGGGGCTGGTGCAGAGTTCGTGGCAGCTCTACAACGCGCTGGTTCACGCGTATCAGGCCGGCGTCATGAACCAGGTGCTTTTCGGCAGCGGCTTCCCCTTCTGCACGCCCGAAGAAGCCATCAAAACCTTTTACTCGGTCAACACCACCAGCCAGGGCACGCCGTTGCCCGGCGTGCCGCGCGATCAGCTGCGGATTGTGGTGGAGCGCGACACCCTGGCAGAGCTGGGCATCCGGCGCCCGGAGGCCGGGGCCAGACCGGCCGGAGACGCAGCCGCGTCTGCCGCGGCCCCCGCGTTCGAGCGGGTCGACGTAGCGGACGACGACCAGCCCGCGACGTCGGGCGGCAGCGGGGCGCCGCTCTCATCGGGCGGCAGCGGGACCCCCATCGCATCCGGCGGCGGGGGCGAGCCGTCGTGATTCTCTGGCGCTCGTCGAACGCGGGGAGATCCGGTGCGGCAGCGGTGGCGCTGGCCGGTGCGCTGATGGCCGTCGCCGGGCTCGCAGGCTGCGTGTCCGACCGCTACCCCGCGGGCGTTCCGCTGGGCACGCCCGCCGGCATTGCCGCGCTGGGCGAGCAGATCGATCTGGGCGATGCCCCGGACGCGTACTACCGGTGGGACGGTCCCGAGTCGATCACCGCCGTGCTGGTGCCGCGTGGGGCGTCGGCCGATGACGCGACCTACGCTTCGCTGACCGTGGTGCGGGTGATGTGGCGCCCCCGGGCCGCCGCCACGCCGCTGGCTCGCACCGCCACCAACGCCGCGGTCCGGCACCTCGTGTTCGCCGGGCCCGGCGATGGCGGCGACGCGGCCGCCGGCCGCGGCGCAAGACCGTCCCCAGAGCCGCCCGGCGAGACTCTGGGCCTCTTCACCGGCGCGGGGTTTGCGGGGCTGGGCGGAAGCCCTGCCGGCGGCGTGCTCGACCTGAACCTGCGCGAAGCCGACCTGCGGCTGACCGACTGCTCGGCGGGTTACACGCACCCGCTGCGTCGCGCCGCATTGACCGCGCGGGTGCGGGCCCAGCGCGACGACGCGGCCGTGTCACGCTGGCTGAAGGCGGCGGGCGTGCGGGCGTCCGAAGCGCTGGGCTACCCCGCGTGGGTGCGGGCGTCGCCCCGCGAACCGTCGATGACGCTCGGCGGCGGCCTCATCACCTCTTCTGAGTCCGAATCCGAATCCGGAGCCGAACGATGCTTGCTGCCCCTCTCCATCCCGCCGTTCGGCGCCTGACCCGGTCCCTCTGGCTTGCGGCGTGGTTGCTGGCCCTGGCCCTGGTCCCGGCCGTGGCGAACGCCCAGGCGGTCGGCCCGTCCGCGGCGGCCGACCCGAACGACCCCACCGGCGAGTACCCCGCTCAGGCCGTCGCGGTCGGCCCCGCGACGCTGGACCCGGACCGGCCGCTGAGCGAGCGACTGGAAGCGGGGCTCAACGCCGTCAACGGCGCGGTGTTCGCCACGCTGTTCTTCGACGTCACCGGCGGGGTGTTCACCGATCCGGTGCTGGATGCCGACGGCGAGCCGACGTACGAGGCCGATCCGGTGTTTCTGAAGGTGGAGGGCGCCCGGTCGATGGGGGCGCAGCGCGTGGACGCGGCGGGCGTGGCGGTATCGCCTCCCGTTTTTCTGACGATCCCACCCGGCCACCGGTACCAGCCGGTCGATGCCGACGGCATCCCGCAGACCACCCGCGGCAAGGCCGTGGTCACCGGCCCCACCATGCCGTTCCTTGTCGTCTGGCTGGCGGTCGGGGCGATCTTCTTCACCGTCTACCACGGCTTCATCAACCTCCGCGGCATGAAGCACGCGATCGACGTGGTGCGCGGCAAGTACGCCGAGCCCGCGGGCGAGGGCGACATCTCGCCGTTCAAGGCGCTGACCTCGGCGCTGTCGGCCACGGTGGGGCTGGGCAACATCGCCGGGGTGGCCGTGGCCATGACCACCGGCGGACCGGGCGCCCTCTTCTGGATGATGTTCCTGGGCCTGTTTGGCATGACGGCCAAGTTCAACGAGACCACGCTGGCCCAGATCTACCGCAAGAAGAACCCCGACGGCTCGGTGTCGGGCGGGCCGATGTACTTCCTGGACCGCGGGCTGGCCGAGATCTCGCCCAAGCTCGCCCCACTGGGCAAGCTGCTGGCGGTGGTCTTCGCCGTGTTTCTGATGGGCGCGGCCCTGGGCGGGGGCAACATGTTCCAGTCCAACCAGAGCTTCGAGGCCTTCTTCAGCCAGTTCATCGCGCCCTACGTGGCGGCGGGCGAGATCGAGAACGTCCGGGCCAGCGCCAGCTGGGGCTTCGGCATCACCATGGCTGTCATCGTGGGCCTGGTGGTGCTGGGCGGCATCAGCCGCATCGGCGCGGCCACCTCGGTCATCGTGCCGCTGATGGCGGTGATCTACGTCGCGGCCTGTCTGGTCATCATCGCCTTCCGCATCGACCAGCTGCCGGCCATGGTGGGGTTGATCTTCCGCGACGCCTTCGGGGCCGACGCGGCCTTCGGCGGGCTGATCGGCGCGATGATGGTGGGCTTCCAGCGGGCCGCGTTCTCCAGCGAGTCGGGCATCGGCTCGTCGGCGGTCGCGCACGCCGCGGCCAAGACCAGCGAGCCCGTCCGCGAGGGGCTGGTCGCGTCGCTGGAGCCGTTCATCGACACCATCGTCATCTGCTTTATGACGGGCATGGTGGTGCTGATGACCGGGGCCTACCAGGCTGAAGGTCTCACCGGCGGCGGCACCGCGGTCACGCTGTACGCCTTCGAGCAGAGCGACCGGTTGTCGCTGATCGGCTTCCCTTACATCCTGACCATCAGCATCGTGCTCTTCGCGTTTTCGACGATGATCGCCTGGTGCTACTACGGCGAGCGGGCCTGGGGCTACCTCTTCGGCATCGAGTCGGTGATTATCTTTCGGCTGATCTTCGTGGTCTTCGTGGTCCTGGGCGCGGTGTTCTCTCTGAGTGCAGTCATCGACTCGGCCGACGCCATGCTGCTGAGCTGCGCTCTGCCCAACATCCTGGGCGGCGTGCTTCTGGCCCCGCTGGTCAAGCGACGGCTGAAGGATTACTGGGCGCGGCACAAGGCCGGAGAACTGGACCGGCCGGCGTCGTCGGCGTCGGACGTATCGCACGGGGACGGCATCTGAGCGGCGGGCCCGCCGGGGTCCGGCCACAGCCCACGCGTCTGTCTGGCCGATAGCCCGCCCATGAACGAGCCCGCGTCTGCGTCCGAAAACCCGTCCAACCCCGCGACCCCGCTGCCGCAGCTCGCGGTCCGCAGCGCCGTGGGCGGGTCGCTTATGGGCCTGGCCAACCTGGTGCCCGGCATCAGTGGCGGCACCATGCTGCTGGCCGCCGGGGTCTACCCCCGCTTCATCGCGGCCATCGGCGAGGTCAGCCGCTTCAAGCTCCGCCGGCCGTCGCTCGTGGTGCTGGGCGTGGTGGTGGCCGCCGCGCTGGCGTCCATCGTGCTGCTGGCCGGACCGGTGAAAGAGCTGGTGGTAAATCACCGCTGGGTCATGTACAGCCTGTTCATCGGGCTGACGCTGGGCGGCGTGCCGGTGGTGTGGCGGCTCATCCGTGCCCGCGACGTGGACAGCGACGGCGTGGCCGACGCGCCGGATGCCGCGGGCGACCGCACGCCCGCGTCGGTGTGGATCGGCGCCGCCGCGGGCTTCGTGGGCATGGCCGCGTTGGCGCTCTGGCAGACGTCCGGCGGCGGGGGCGACGTGCAGCGTGACGGATTCCTGATGCTCTTTCTCGCCGGCGTGGCCGGCGCGTCGGCCATGATTCTCCCGGGGGTCAGCGGCGGCTACCTGCTGCTGGTCTTGGGGGTCTACGTCCCCATCCTGTCGGGCATCAGTGTCTTCAAGGAGGCGATCAAGGCCAAGGACGTCGCGGCCATCACCGACGTGGGCCTGCACGTCATCCTGCCCGTGGGGCTGGGCGTGGTCATCGGCGTGGTGGTGGTCAGCAACGTGCTGGCGTGGCTGCTGAATCGCTACCGCCGCGCGACCCTCGGGGTGCTGCTGGGGCTGCTGGTGGGCGCGGTGGTGGGGCTCTGGCCCTTCCAGGCGCCGGTCGATGCCGAGGCGGGCATGAGCCTCAAGGGGCAGACGCTGGTCGAAGGCACGGACGAAGACACCGGCGAACCCGCGCTGGTCTACGACGCCACCGGCAAGACGCTGGAGGCCGAGGACCTGCCCACCGCCTTCTTCCGCCCGGCCGGCTTCCAGATCGGCGGGGCGGTGATGCTGCTGGGCGTCGGGCTGGGCGTCACGCTGCTGATCGACCGCCTGGGGCGGGAGCGGGCGTAGCCCGCAAAGCGCAAAGTGAAAAGCGGGCTTGTTCGAGTGCGGCCGTTGGCCGCATGGGCAAATCGGAGGCCCGCGGCCGTTGAGGTGAGGGGCGGTGACCCAAATGCGCGTCTCCGGTCTCGTGGTACCCGCTTGCGTCTGATTTTCACTTTTCACTTTGCGCGTTGCGCTTTCGCCGCCCATCGCGGCGTTATGCTGCCATCCCCTGGATCACACCCCCGGAACCCGAACCATGAACATCCTCGTCACCGGCGGCGCCGGCTACATCGGATCCCACGCCGTTCAGCGGCTGCTCGTCGACGGCCACACCGTCGTCGTGCTCGACAACCTCTGCCGCGGCCACCGTGAAGCCGTGCCCGACGGCGTGCCGCTGGTCGAGGCCGGCCTGCTCGACGGCGAAGTGATCGAGCAGACCCTGCGTGACCACGCCATCGACGCGGTGATGAACTTCGCCGCGCTCACCTACGTGGGCGAGTCGGTGGAGCAGCCGCTGAGCTACTACGAAAACAACGTCGCCGGCGTGCTGAGCCTGCTGCAGGCCATGGAGCGGGCCGGCGTCAAGACCATCGTGCACTCGTCCACCGCCGCGACCTACGGCGAACCGACCACCATGCCGATCGTCGAGGACACGCCCCAGGCGCCCATCAACCCCTACGGCCAGAGCAAGCTCATGGTCGAGCACATGCTGCGCGACTACGCCGCGGCCCACGACGACTTCGCCTTCGCGATCCTGCGCTACTTCAACGTCGCGGGCAGCGACCCCGAAACGCGCATCGGCGAGGACCATGACCCCGAAACGCACATCATTCCCGTGCTGCTGCAGGCCGCTCAAGGCAAGCGCGAGAAGGCGTACATCTTCGGCGACGACTACGACACCCCCGACGGCACGTGCATCCGCGACTACGTGCACGTGGTCGATCTGGTCGATGCCCACGCCGTGGTGCTGGCCGCGCTGAAGCCCGGCGACCAGCGCGTCTACTGCCTGGGCATCGGCAACGGCATGAGCGTGAAGGAGATTGTCGACGCCGTGAAGAAGGTGACCGGCGTGAACTTCACCGTCGAGATCGCCGACCGCCGCCCCGGCGACCCGCCCAGCCTGTACGCCGACCCGGCGAAGATCAAGCAGGAACTGGGCTGGAGCGCAAAGTTCACCGACACCGAGACGATGGTGGCCGACGCCTGGCGGTGGTTCCAGCGCCATCCGGACGGTTACGCCGGGCGGGGTGCAGGCTGAGCCTGAAGGCGACAAGCAACCGCCTCCGGCGGGACTTCGAACACGGACGGGACGTCCGTGCCACCGGGTCATCCCACGGCGTCGCGCCGCGGTGAGATCAGAAAGCCTTCACCCCGGCCCACGGGCCGCTTGGCTTCCCCTCCGTTTGACACCCCACCCCCGCGCGGTACCTTTTCCGCCCGACGCTCTTTGAGCGTGCTGCCGGCCAGGTAGCTCAGTTGGTAGAGCACGGCATTGAAGATGCCGGTGTCCCCGGTTCAAGTCCGGGTCTGGCCATTTATGGCGTCTCGCGGACGCCTTTCCACGCAACGAGCCCCGGTGCGACCCCCGAGCGGGTCGCACCGGGGCTCGTTGCGTGAAGGGGAGCCCACTCAACAGCCGGCCGGCCGCGGTGGGCTGCCGCATCGCCGAGCGCTTCGGGTCGTGGTCCTCGACCCCGGCCCGGCCCCCCAAAGCACGCGAATGTCGCCGCAAGGCGACGTGGCTGACGGGCCGCCGCAGGTCGCGCGGAGGCCACTTGCCCGCAGGGCGGGGATCGTTACACTGTGCGGCTCGCCGCTCCGCGGCCACCCCGGTTGGGCCACCGCGCTTCACCGGCCGACAACCCCCTTCGAGCACGTCCAGAGCCCGACCATGGCCAAGAAAGAAATCACCTCGGTTTTCAAGATCCAGGCCCCCGGCGGATCGGCCACCCCGGCCCCGCCCATCGGCCCCGCGCTGGGTCAGCACGGCGTGAACCCCGGCCAGTTCATCCAGCAGTTCAACGCCGCGACGGCCGCGCTCCGCGGCAAGGTCGTGGGCTGCGTCATCACGGTCTACAAGGACCGCACCTTCGAGTTCGAGGTCAAGGCGCCCCCCGTGGCCGTCATGATTAAAGACGCCGCGGGCGTGGAAAAGGGCTCGGGCGTGCCACACAAGGAGAAGGTTGGCTCGCTGACCCTCGACCAGGTCAAGGCGATCGTGGTCGAAAAGGGTGCGGAGCTCTCGGGACACACCGAAGAAGCCAACTGCCGCATCGTGGCGGGCACCGCCCGCTCGATGGGCATCACCGTCGAGGGCATGTAAGCCTCTTCTTCGCGGTGGCCGCCGGCCGCCGCCTCTCATGGGCCAACCACGGGCCCGTAACCGTGGTAGACGCGCTGGCGGCGGCGGGACCTCCCCCCCCCGAGCGGTGTGTCGAAAGGACCGAACGATGGCAAGCAACAAGCCGGGCAAGCGCTACACCGCCGACGCGCGGGTGGCCAACGATGACAAGCTCCCCCTCGCCCAGGCCGTCGAGCGGCTCAAGGGCTTCCGCGAAACCAAGTTCGACCAGACGGTCGATCTGGTGATGCACCTGGGCATCGACCCCAAACAGGCCGACCAGATGCTCCGCGGCTCGATCAGCCTGCCCCACGGCATCGGCGGCGAGCAGAAGAAGGTCATCGCATTCTGTGCTCCCGAGAAGGTCGATGACGCCAAGGCCGCCGGCGCCATCGAGGCCGGCGGCGAAGAACTGGTCAAGAAGATCGAAGACGGCTGGATGGACTTCGACGTCGCCATCGCCGAGCCGGCGATGATGCGGGTCGTCTCGAAGCTGGGCAAGGCGTTGGGCCCCAAGGGCCTGATGCCCAGTCCCAAGAGCGGCACCGTGGATCCCAAGGTTGCCGAGGCCGTCAAGGCCTTCGCCGCGGGCAAGGTCGAGTACCGCAACGACGCGGGCGGCAACATTCACTGCCCCGTCGGTAAGCACAGCTTCAGCGCCGAGCAGCTGGTCGAAAACGCCCAGGCGATGATCGACCACGTCGTGAAGAGCAAGCCCGCCTCGTCCAAGGGGCAGTATGTGAAGGGCGCGGCCATCAGCGCCACCATGACCCCCAGCGTGCTGCTGGAAGTCTGAGTCGGATTGCTCACAAACGCCTCTATCCGCCCAAACCCGACCCCACCGACCCGTGGCTCGATCACGGGTCCCCTGACCTAAAAGAAGCCTCATCATGAGCAAGACCGTCAAGAACCTGATCGCCAAGGCCTACGAAGACGAGTTCGAAGGCGTCAACGGCGCCATCGTCATCGACGTCCGCGGCGTGGACAGCACCGGCACCAACGCGATCCGCAGCGCCTTCGCCCAGAAGTCGGTGAAGGTCCGGGTGATCAAGAACAGCCTGGCCCACAAGGTCTTCGCCGGCGGCGACCTCGAAGCCCTGAATGAATACATCGATGGTCCCGCGGCCATGGTGTACCCCACCACCGAAGAGACTTCGGTGGTCGGCGTGGCCCGCGACCTGATCGACTGGGTCAAGAAGATCAAGGCGCTTGAAGTGAAGGGCGCCGTCATGGACGGCATGGCCTTCGGCCCCGACGAGATCAAGAAGCTCTCCGAGTTCCCGACCAAGGAAGAGGCGCAGGCCAAGCTTGTGCAGATCGTGCTGACCCCGGCTCAGAACCTGGTGGGCGCGGTGGTCTCGCCGGGCCGCAACCTGGCCGGCATCGTGAAGACGATCCAGGAGAAGCTGGAAGCCGGCGAGGCGATCGCGAAGGCGTGACCGGCCCCCCGCGGCGGGGCGACCCGCCGCAACCCAATGACTTGTTTTTAAAGACGTTTCTGACTGGCCCCCCGGGGTTAAATCGCCGGCGTTCGGCGACCTATCGGAGACTCAACTGTTTGGAGCATCGATATGGCAGAAGCAGCGATTTCGGAACTGGGCGACAAGCTCGTCGGGCTCACCCTGAAGGAAGCGGTTGACCTGGCCGACTATCTGAAGGAAACCTACAACATCGAGCCCGCCGCCGGCGGCGCGGTGATGATGGCCGGCCCCGCCGGCGGCGGCGAAGAAGCCGAAGAGAAGACCGAGTTCGACGTGGTCCTCAAGGCCGCCGGCGACAAGAAGATTCAGGTCATCAAGGCCGTGCGCGAAGCCACCGGCCTGGGCCTGAAGGAAGCCAAGGACATCGTCGACGGCGCCCCCAAGAACATCAAGGAAGGCATCGCAAAGGACGAGGCCGATGCCCTGGCCGAGAAGCTCAAGGAAGCCGGCGCCGAGGTCGAGGTCAAGTAAGGCTGCTACGGAGGTCGGAGGGCGGGCGGGCCGAGGGGCCTGCTACGCCTTCCGCTCGCCGCGTCGCTCGCCTGCGGGGGCCCCGCTCTTCGTAAGTTGGGCGGCCGACCTTCGGCTCGCTCCTTGCGAGCGAAAGGCTCGCGACGGCCCCTCGACCCGCCCGCCCTCCGACCTCCTTCGCGGGGTGCACTCCTTTTGGGGGTGGCTTGGGTGGCCGACAGAAATGGAACCGCATCGGCTTGGGCCGGTGCGGTTTTTTTTGTTTTATATGGCGGTTGCCGTTCGGCAATCCTGGCGGGCTGCCGGGGGCGTTGGGTTAGAATGGTGCCATGAACTCCTTGGCCGGAAAAGTTCTGTACGCGTCGCCGTCGTTGAGCGACCCGAACTTTGCGCGGTCGGTGGTGCTGCTGGTGCAGCACACCCGCATGAGCGACGGGGACGCGGCGGAGGCGGAGCTGTGGACGCCCGGGGGCGGGGCGGACGGGGTGCCGGGGGCGCTGGGGCTGATCCTGAACCGGGGCAGCGGGGCGCGGGTGGCGGACGTGCTGGCCTCGGCCGAGGACCTGAACCCCAAGTCGGTGGCGTGTGGGGTGGACGCGGAGCTGTTCCATGGGGGGCCGTGCGAGGGGCCGCTGATGGTGCTGCACGGCGGGGTGCCGGACCCGGACCGGGACGAGATGTCGGTTCTGGAGGGGGTGACGTTTTCGAGCGACCGTGACGCGATCCGGCCGGTGCTGGCGGGCGCGGTGCGGCCGGCCCGCTTTTTCGCGGGCTATGCGGGCTGGGGGCCGGGGCAGCTGGAGGCCGAGCTGGAGGCCGGGGCGTGGGTGGTGGGCACGCTGGACGCCGAGGTGCTCTTCGACCCGGCGGTCGACCCGTGGGCGCGGCTGCTGGGCGGCTCGTCCGGCGGGGGGGGCGGCTCGGTGCTGGACGGGGTACACCCGGACATCCTGCCCGAAGACCCGTCGCAGAACTGACCACGCGGCTGCGGGCCGCCACGAGCGACCACGGGCGACCGCGGGCGACCACGGGCGGCCACGGCTGGAGCGCCATCCGCTAACCTCGCCGGCGTGAATCCGCCGCCCCCATCGAAACCCGATCCCCTTCCAATGACCGCCGACGCGGTGAACCGTGGCATCGCGGCCGGTCTGCACCGCGGGGCCCAGGTCAGCGTGTGGAGTGAGCCCGCGGGGCCGCTCGACGTCGCGTACGGAGCGGCGCGGGAGGGCGTGCCCATGACGCCGGACACGTCGGTCCTGTGGCTCAGTTCGGGCAAGCCGCTGCTGGCGGTGGCCGTGGCGCAGCAGGTCGCGGCGGGGCGGCTGGCCTTCGACGACGCGGTGTCGGACTTCGTGCCGGAGTTTGCCGCGAACGGCAAGGAAGAAGTCACCGTGGAGCAGGTGCTGACCCACACCGGCGGATTCCGCTCGGTGGCGTTCGACTACCCGGCGATGGGATGGGACGACGCGGTGGCGGCGGTTTGCCGGGCGCGGCTGGAAACCGGCTGGGTGCCCGGGGAAACCGCGGGCTATCACCCCCACAGCGGGTGGAACATCCTGGGCCGGGTGGTCGAGGTCTGCACCGGCGAGCCGCTGGGGGCGACGCTGCGGGAGGCCGTCGCGCAGCCGCTGGGTATGACCGACACCTGGGTCGGACTGCCCTCCGCGGAACACGCACGGCTCCTGGCCGGCGGGCGGCTGGCGGCCGTCGAGAACACCGCGGGATCGACGCCACGGCCCACCGGGATGGACGAGGCGGCGTGGGCCACGGGCGTGCGACCCGGTGGCAACACCTGGGGGCCGGCCCGCGACCTGGCCCGCTTCTACCGGGCGGTGCTGGGCGGCGGCGCGATCAACGAAGCCCGCGTCGTGCCGGCGCCGATTGTCGCGCAGTTGACCGAACGCGTTCGCCGCGACACGACCGACCGCACCTTCCGCGCGGCCATGGACTGGGGCCGCGGGTTCATGGTGAACAACCGCCGGCACGACGCGGCGAACGCGGCGACCCACGGCGACGCGGGCACGCCGTACAACTTCGGTCCGCACGCGGGTGACGACGCGATCGGGCACGGCGGCAACCAGTCCAGCGTGGGCTTTGCGGACCCGACGCACGGTCTGGCAGTCGCGGTGGTCTTCAACGGGATGTGCGGCGAGCCGAAGCACCAGCAGCGGATGGCCGGGGTACTCGACGCGCTGTACCGGGACCTGGGCTTCGCGGCGGCGGGCTGACCACGCAAGACGCCGGTGGCGCGGGACCTTGGGGCCGCCCCGGTCCCTCAGATCACCGCAGACCGCGGGAGGTCCACCCGTGTCCGGCGTTGCCTATTTTGACACGTCAAGCCGCGCTGTGCTTGCTGAGGGCCGGTCCACGATCGCAGGACGGCGGGTCGATCAGGTCGATCCCGAGGGCGTTCTTCGGAAATCGCTGAACGGGGTTTACTCAAAGTTCTGGGTCCGCTAACCTCTCGACCCCTGACTGCGATGGCTATTCCCCGGCCGGTATCGCTGCCCAGCACTCATCACCGAGCGGCTTAGCCGGGCCGAGCTGACGCTCGCCTCGCAAGCCCACCCCATCGCCTTGGAGAAAGCCTCGATGCGTCAACGCCGACCCGCCGCCGTCACTGCCGGTCCCCACATGGAAGCGCTCGAGAAGCGTGAGCTCTTCTCGGGCACGTCGCTCTCGATCCTGGCGCTGGGCGACTCGATCACCTACGGCGTGGGCAACGAGAACCAGAACTACCGCAAGCACCTGGCCGACCGGTTGAACGCCTCGGGCGTCGGGCACGACTTCGTGGGCACCCGCAACTCGGGCCCGGGCGACAACCAGCACTTCGGCGTGCCCGGGGCGCGGGCGGCGGTGGACTATACCGGCAGCCGCGGCGACTTCCGGCCGTCGCTGGCCAGCAGCCTGCGGCAGGGCCAGGTGCTGCGGGGCGGCGAGCGCCCAGACGTGGTGCTGCTGCACATCGGCACCAACACGATCTCGGATTCCGTGGGCAGCGCGAACACGGCGGTGTCGGAACTCCGGACCCTGCTCAACGAGCTGGCCAGCCAGTACCGCCGCGGCGCGCTGGACGCGGACGTGCGGGTCATCGTGTCGAAGATCATCCCCGGCGGGCGGGGTGCCAACGGCAGCGTGAGTGCGGCGCAGGTCCGCAACACGGACCTCTACAACCGGCAGATCCCCGGCGTGGTGAGCAGCCTGAGCGACCGCGGCTTTGCCGGCCGCGTCACGGTCGTCGACGCCTTCGCCGCGCGGGCCGACCGCGTGGGGCTGTCGTCGGCCGAGCGGGAACGGGCCGACACCGACGGCGACCCCTATGTCGACTGGTTCACCGGGATCAACGAGTCAGGACCCGGCAACGTGTCGGGTGGCAACGCGGCGCTGATGCGTGCCGGAGACTGGCTGCACCCCACCGGGCTGGGCTACGAGGTGCTGGGGGGCGTGTTTTTCGCCGGGCTGCAGCAGAGCGGTGCCCTGAGTGATACCCGCCCGACCCCGACCCCGACCCCGACCCCGACCCCGACCCCGTCGCCCACCCCCTCGCCGACACCTTCCCCCACGCCAGCGCCCGCGGCGGGCGCCACGCTGACCACCGGCGACTTCGATGGCGACGGTGATCAGGACCGACTGGTGCGGGACGGCGGCGGCAACACCCGGATCGAGCTGGTTCAGAACGGACGCGTCAGCCGCAGCGGCGCGGGTTGGCGGGTGGCCTCGGACTGGACCGCCGACGGATCGCGTGACCTCAATGGCGACGGGCGCTCGGACATTCGCTGGGTGGATGGTCAGGGCAAGTCGGGCGTGTGGACGATGAACGGCACCGCCTTCGTGTCGGGGCCGGCGGTGAGCGGGTCGCCGGTTTCCACGCCCACGAACGCGGCCGGCCCGGTACCCGCGGGGTACAGGCTGCTGGCGTCGGCCGACTTCGACGGCGACGGCGACCGCGACCGCGTGCTCCTCGCCGAGAACGGCAGCCACCGCACCCTGGTGCAGGTGCTCAGCGGCAGCGGCGCGGTGCAGAGTTCACGCGACGGGTGGCAGATGGCCTCGTCGTGGAGGGTCGACGCCTCCCGCGACCTCAACGGCGACCGACGCTTCGACCTGGTCTGGCGCAATTCCGACGGTCGGGCGTTTACGTGGTTCATGAACGGCACGGGCTTCACGAGCGTCCGCGGCACGGCGGGCACGGCCACGCCGTCTCCGGCCTCCGCCCCGGCCACGCCCGCGGGGCTGCGGGTCGTGGGCACGGGTGACTTCGACGGCGACGGCGACACGGACCGGCTCCTCCGCGGGTCGGGGGCCGATACCCGCACCCGCATCGAGTTGCTGCAGAACGGCCGGGTGGTGCAGGGCGTCAGTGGCTGGAACATGTCCCGCGAGTGGACCGTTGACACGTCGCGTGACCTGAACGGCGACCGCCGAACCGACGTGCAGTGGCGAACCCCCGGTGGTCGCACGCTGATTTGGTTCATGAACGGCTCGTCGTTCGTGCGGTAAGGCGGGCGAGACGGCCTGGCGTCACCCGCGGTTGCCACAGAGCCGGAACCTGCCTGAACCCGCCGGTGCCTGCTCGACTGTTGCGGGTGTTGCCCCCGGCGGCCTCCGTGGGCCCCGCGGCAGCCCGCAGGCGTCCCGTCGGCCGCGTCCAGCAGACGCGGGACCCGGAACTTCGACTCGAAACCGATGCGCGCAGGTGCTTGGAAGGGCTCGCTTGCGGCGCGGCGGGTCCGCCGAGCCTCGACACACCCTGCGCAGAACACGTCGATCGCGGTGCTTCTTGCAGGGTGAGACGGGGGCGGTCGGCCCCGCCGTGCCGCGGGGCTGCCCCGGTCAGGTCGCAGGGTGCGTGAGCGACGCGTGCGGGTCCCCGTTGCCGCCGCTCGCCGCGCGGCGGTGTGGCCGGCGGCCCGCGTGGTAGCCCTCGCGGCCCGGCCCGTAGAAGATCGCGCCGATCAGGCACGCCAGGCCGATGGCCAGCACCGCGGGGCGCCCCGGCCCGGTGGCCACGCGGATCAGCCGGTTGTCAGGTGGGGCGTAGGCCGGCAGGTCGCGGCCGATCACCGGCTGCGGCACGGCCAGCCAGGCGCCGACATCCGCCGTGCCCGCCGACGCGGGCTCGCTCAGCCGCACGGCGTGCTTGCCGGCCAGTCCCAGATTCAGGTGGGTGAGCGCCAGACGTTCCAGCAGCACCGGATCGTCGGCCCGCAGGGCGGCGGCGAAGGTCTCGTAGTTGGACCGCTGGCGGGCCAGGGCGTCGGCTTGAGCGCGCATCACACCCAGACGCCACGTGGCCTCGTGCTGGTCCAGCCACGCCGGGGTCAGCACCACCACCGCCAGCAAGGCCGTCCCGGCGACGGTGAACAGCCAGCCGGGGAGGGCGTCGATGGACTTTGCGGCGGTGCGCGGCATGGTGATGTCATCGGTTGTCGGCGGTTCATGGGGTCAAAAGCGGCGTTCGTGATGCGTGATGCGTGATCCGTGAGGCGATCAGAAGCTCGGATCGCTTTTTGCATCACGCACCACGGATCACGATTAAGATCCCCGACCCATGGACGCCGCCACCGCCCCCAAGCTTGATCCCCCCCGAGAACCGGACGGCGGGGGGCCAAGCGTCTACCTGGAAACCTTCGGCTGCCAGATGAACGTGCTGGACAGCCAGCTGGTGGTGGGCCAATTGCGGGGCCTGGGCTACCGCTTCACCGACGACTGGAAGTCGGCGGACGTGGTGCTCTATAACACCTGCAGCGTGCGCGAGGTGGCCGAGAACAAGGTCTGGTCGCGCATCGGCAAGGTGGGCAAGCACAAGGCCGACGTGGCACCGGGCATGGTGCTGGGCGTGATCGGCTGCATGGCCGAACGCGACGGCGAAGACCTGATGCGCCGCCACCCGCAGGTGGACCTGATGTGCGGACCCGGCGAGCTGGACAAGCTGCCGATGCTGATCGACAACCAGGTCAAGACCGCGCTGTCGCAAGCCGAGTCCAGCGGCGGCGGCGCAGCCCGGCCGCTGAGCGAGCGGGCCGCGCTACAGGGCGGCAGCAGCCGGCGCAGCACCACCTTGGCGGCGGCGGAAGACCGGCTCGAACTGGTCGATCTCTCGCGCGCCTTCAGTGCTGACGACACGGGCGCCGGCGGCCGCTCGGCCTACGTCCGCATCACCCGCGGGTGCAACAAGCGGTGCACCTACTGCGTGGTGCCGCACACCCGCGGGGCCGAGGTGCACCGTCCGCCCGACCACATTGTCGAAGAATGCCGCAAGCTGGTCGCCGCCGGCGTGATCGAGATCACGCTCCTGGGCCAGACGGTCAACCACTACCACTACGACGCGGCGGCCGCGGTCGAGGTGGCGGGCGTCACCCAGCCGCAGGTGGGCACGGTCATCCACCCCAACGCCGGCACCGGCGGGCCGAGTCCGGTGTTCAACGACACCACGGTCAGCTTCGCGGACCTGCTGCGTCGCATCCACGACGAGCTGCCCGGGTTGAAACGCCTGCGGTTCATCACCAGCTTCCCCCGCGACTTCGGCGACGACATTCTGGAGACCATCCGCGACTGCGCGCGGATCTGCCGCTACCTGCACCTGCCCGTGCAGAGCGGCAGCGACCGGGTGCTGGCCAGGATGAACCGCGGCTACCGCGTGGCCGAGTACCGCGACCTGATCGAGCGTGTGCGGCGCATCCTGCCCGACGCGACGATCGCCACCGACATCATCTGCGGCTTCCCGGGCGAAACCGAAGACGACCACCGCAAGACCGCCGGGCTGCTGGAATGGGGCAGGTTCAAGAACAGCTTTATCTTCAAGTACTCGCCGCGGCCCGGAACGATCGCGTTTGACCGGCTGACCGACGATATCCCCAACGAAACGAAGAAGCGGCGCAACAACGAGCTGATCGGCATCCAGAACCGCATCTCGGCCGAGGTGCACGCCGCCTGCGTCGGGCAGACCTTCGAGGTTTTTGTCGAGGGCGTGTCGCGCCGCACGGCGAAGACGGCCGAAGGTGCCGCGCCGGGTTCGGCGTCGGTTTCGCTGGGCTGGGAACAGGATCGCGAGGTCACCCAGCTGTCGGGCCGCACCGGCGGCGACCTGATCGCGGTCTTCGACGGCGCCCCGGCGCTGATCGGCACGCTGGCGACGGTGCGGGTCACCGCGGCCGGCGGGCTGGTGCTGCAGGCCGAGCGGGTCTGAAACAAGCCCCCGGCGTCGTGGGCATCCGGCGACCTCTCACCGGGCGTGGGCTACACGTCGGTGGGGGTGCTCGTTAGGTCCTCAGCGCAAAGTATGGGCGCGATCGCGTCCGCGAGCTGGGCGTCGGTGAGGCGGTCGTAGTCTCCCCGGGCAATCTTCTCCCGGACGTCGCACACGCGGTCCCACCGGACCGGGGCGGTCTGCGGCGGGGCATCGGTCTGCAGGGGCTGATAGGTCATCCGGAGTCCTTTCCGAAAAGGGTCGGCCGGTTCGGCCGATGACCCATTCTCGCCGGACGAGCCCAGATCCCCAATAAGTGGACTCCCGAGGTTTACTCGGGTTTTTCCCGAGAGGCCGTCGCCGCATGGACGCGTCGCGCCTCCATTCCCCGGGGGTTGAGGCCGGTCGGACGCTCGACACGCGTTAGCCGTCTGGAGATCCGGGGTCCGGCAGTTCGGTCGCGGCGGGTACCGCGTCCGGCGAATCCGCCGGCGATACCGCGGGCCCGGGCGTTGGCGCGGGCACCGGACCGGACCCGCGGTTGCGCTTCTTGCGTTTCGCCAGCCACTCGGCGTACAGCTCGCTCTCGGGCGGCATCACACGGCCCGACATCCACAGGCCGCCGTATTCGTAGTGCGGGTTGTCGATGCAGCGGTCGGCCCAGCAGATGTCGCAGATGAAATTCCACTGCTTGCGGTAGGTGATCTTCACCCGGTGGATGGTGACGTGCGGGGTGTAGCAGGCCACGCACTCCTTCGTGCGGACCTTGCGTTTCTTCTTCTTTTTCCGCTGCGGCGTGGCGCTGGCCGGAGCCGCTGACGGGGCCCCGGACTTCGCGGGCGGTCCTTTTCGCGCCTGATCGTTCGAACCGCCGGGCTTCCGCGGCGTGCGGTCGTCGCGTGGCCGGGTCGGGCCGGCGTCATTCGGGGCCGGCGCCGCGCCCCGCGGGTCGGTCAGACGCCCCGGCCGGTGCCCGCGGGCCGGGCGAACCGCGGCGCTGTCGCCCGCCGACCCGGCGTTGACCGGCGGCGGCTTGGGCCGGTTGCGGCGGACCGGCGGGCGCTTCTTCGGTACGGGGATGCCACCGCCGGTTCCACCGCCCGACCCACCGCCCGACCCACCGCCTGACCCCGCGGGCGCTTCCGACGGACGCGGCGCCGGCGCCGAACCTGCGGCGGAAGGGCCGCTCTGAGCTTCCTGGCCGCCGGACGCGTTCTGCGGGTTCTTCTTACGCCGCCGCCGGCGACGTTTGGGCTTGCTGTCGCGGCCCCCGCCGGCGTCGCCGGAGCTTCCCTGGGGTGCGGGCGGGGGGTCGGGTTGGCCGGATTGCGGTTCGCTCACGCCGAGATTTTACGCGGATTGCCGGGGGCCCGTGGGAACGCGTACGCACGCCGCCAACGCGTACCCTTTACCCACCATGCACCTCGACGGACACCTCGACATCGCCATGAACGCGCTGGGCTGCGAGCGTGACCCGTCGCTCGCCGTCGACGCGATCCGCGCCCGCGAGGCCGATCCCCGGCCCGCCGACGGCCGCAACACCTGCACCACCAGCCTGCCCGAGATGCGGGCGGCGGGCTTTGGCGCCTGCGTCACCACGCTGCTCGCCCGGGCCAAGCCGTGGGTAAAGCCCGGCCGCGTCACCCGCCGCGCCGTGGGCGACTGGCCCACGCAGGACATGGCCCACGCCCAGGCCGCGGGTCAGCTGGCTTACTACCGCCGGCTCGAGGCGCGGGGGCAGGTCCGGGTGATCGAGACGGCCGCCGCGTTGCAGGAGCACGCCGCCGCCTGGGACGCCGATTCCAACGGCACCCCGGTCGGGCTGATCCTGACCTTCGAGTGCGCTGACCCGGTGACCGAGCCCGCCGAGCTGGCGTGGTGGCACGCCCGCGGCGTGCGCACGCTGATGCTCACGCACTTCGGTCAGGGCCACTACGCCGCGGGCAATCCTTCCGACGACGAGGCCAACGACCACGACGTCGACGGCCCCGTCACCCCCCGCGGCCGCGAACTGCTGCGCGAGATGGAACGCCTCGGCATGCCGCTCGACCTCACCCACCTCAGCGACACCAGCCTGCGCGACGCGCTCGATCACTTCGGCGGCCGCGTCTACTCCAGCCACAGCAACTGCCGCGCGCTCGCTCCGCGCCAGCGCCAGCTCACCGACGGCGTGATCCGCACGATCGCCGAGCGCGACGGCGTGATCGGCGTGGTCACCTACTTCGGCTTCATCCAGCGTGAGGACTACGCCGGCTGCTACCCGTCGCCGAGCGACGGCGTGCCCACGCACCACGTCACCCTCGACCACCTGGTCGACCACATCGACCACGTCTGCCAGCTGACCGGCGACCGCCGCCACGTCGCGCTGGGGTCCGACCTGGACGGCGGCTACGGCGCCGAGGAGTGCCCCCACGGCCTGGACCGCCACTGCGACGTGCTGAAGCTCGGCGAGATCCTGAACCGGCGCGGGTTCAGCGATGACGATGTCGAAGCGTTTTTCGGCGGGAACTGGCTGAGGTTTTTTGGCGAGGTATTGCCCTGAGAGATTGGGTTGGGTCGTGGTTTTCGCGTTCAAGTCGGTTGTCGCGAAGGGCACGAAGAGCGCGAAGAACGCAAAGGAAAACCAGAAGGCATTCGATCCGGGTTGTTTGCCTTGCTTCGCGTGCTTCGCGCTCTTTGCGTGCTTCGCGAAACCTGCCTTGACGCGAAAGAATACTCGCGCCGCGTCCGCTACGCCAACCTTTCGGTCTCCGCGGCCGGGAAACTCACGTCGATCCACTCCGCGTTTTCGGTCACGCGAAAGCGGGCGTCGAGGTTCGGCGGCAGCAGCACGGTGTCGCCGGCCGAACACGTCACGTCCTCGTCTCCGGCGCAGACCGCGACCGATCCGGCGGTGACCATCCACACCGTGGGCTGGTCGGCTCCGGCGGCGCCGGAGAATCCGGCATCGGCGGTCGTCCGGTCCAGTCGGAAGTGCTCGCAGGACACCAGCCGAGTGAGGTGGTCGTTGACGCGCAGGTTCAACTCGAACGCCGACACGTTCGGCGGACCGAAGTCGATGCAGGCCAGCGCCGGCTCGATGTGCAGCTCTCGCTCGGTCCGGCCCCAGTCGTACACGCGGTAGGTGGTGTCGCTGGGGGTCTGCACCTCGGCGACGAGGATGCCGCCGCCGAGCGCGTGGCAGGTACCCGAGGGCAGGTAGTGGCAGTCGCCGGGCGCTACCGGGACCTCGATCATGAGCGGGACGACCGCGTCGTCGGTATGGGTATCGAGTGCGGCGCGGAGCTGGTCGGGGGTGACGCCCTCGCGGATACCTTTGTAGATGGCGGCGCCGGGCTGGCAGTCGACGATGTACCAGGCCTCGCTTTTGAGGAAGGCGTCGGGGTGAGCAGCGGCGTAGGCACAGCTGGGATGCACCTGCACCGAGAGGCTGGCCGAGGCGTCGAGGTACTTGAGCAGGATGGGGAAGCCGCCGGTGCCGGTCAGTGGCAGGTCGCCGCGGAGTTTCGGGCCGTAGGCGTCGAGCAGCTGTGCGAGCGTCTGGCCGGCGAGGGGGCCGTTGGCCACGGCGGAGCGCTCGGCCCCGCCGCCACCGCCGCTGGCCGAGGTGGTGGCGAGGTCGACCAGCTCCCATGACTCGCCGATGGGGGTTTCGGCGTCGCCGGGGAGGTCGCGTCCGAGGGTTTCGAGGGCGCGACCTCCCCAGACTTTTTCTTTGTAGACAGGGGCGAACTTGAGGGGGTAGAGCGGCGTGGCGGTGTGCTTCATGGCCGCGTCAGCATACCGGCCCCGTCTGCCCCGGCAGTCGGCCCGGGCGCCCTCTAAACTGCCCGCATGATCCATCGCCGCTCCACCCGCCAGGTCGCCCTGGGCGACAACCGCACCGGCATCGTCCGCATCGGCGGCGACGCGCCGGTGTCGGTTCAGACGATGACGTCGGGTTACACCTACGACGTGGACGCGTGTGTGGCCGAGATCAACCGCATGGCGGCGGCGGGGGCGGACATCGTGCGGGTGGCGGTGCCCAACAAAAAGGACACCGCGGCACTCAAGGACATCCTGCCGCAGGTGCGGGTGCCCATCGTGGCAGACGTGCACTTCCACTTCGGCCGGGCCCTCGAATCGGTCGAGGCGGGGGTGCACAAGATCCGCCTGAACCCCGGAAACATCAGCGACCGCAAGCAGGTCGAAGACGTGATCGCGGCGTGCAAGGAGAAGTCGTTGCCCATCCGCATCGGGGTAAACGAGGGCTCGATCATCGAGCGGAAGGACAAGCAGAAGCGGCTGAAAGAGCTTGGCGGCGTCTTCGGCGACGACACCCACGGGCACTTTTTGGCGATCATGATCGCCAAGCTGGAAGAGTACCTGGACATTTTCTATGAGAACGACTTCTACGACCTGACCATCAGCGCCAAGAGCCCGGACCCGCAGCTGGTGATCCGGGCGTACACCGAGATCAGCAAACGCTTCGACCACCCGCTGCACCTGGGCGTGACGCACGCGGGCCCGAAAGAGACCGGCACCATCCGCAGCGTGGTGCCGCTGGGGCACCTCTTAGCTAACGGGATCGGCGATACGGTACGCATCAGCTACGCGAACGACCCGGTGTATGAGGTGGAGGACGCGCTGGAGATGCTGTACTGCCTGGGCCTGCGCGAACGCAAGGGCGTGGACCTGATCGCGTGCCCGACGTGCGGGCGGATCGAGGTGGACCTGTTCACCCTGGTGCAGGACGTGCGCAAGACCCTTGCCGACAAGATCGCGTTGCCGATCAAGGTGGCGGTGATGGGCTGCATCGTGAACGGTCCGGGCGAGGCCGAGGGGGCGGACGTGGCGGTGTTCGCGGGCAAGCAGCGCGGGATCATCTACGTGCAGGGCGAGAAGGTGGCAACCGTGCCCGAGGCGGAGATCCTGAACGCGCTGCTGAAGCACTGCCAGGATTTTGAAGCACGGGTGATTGCGGGCGAGGCGAAGCTGGGCGAGAAGGTGGTGGACATCGTGCCGCCCGACCCGATCGGCGAGCTGGGCAGCGGACTCGGCAAGATCGCGGCGGGCGACGTCACCCAGGTGACGGTGGGTGGCCGCGGGGGCTGAGGGCCGCGTCCGGGGGTGCGTGAGGTTCCGGTGAGGGGCCGGTCGGGCGGGGTCCGAACGCGTAGCATCGGGACATGCCTGCTCCCCTGACCCGCCGTCGCTTTCTCCGTTCCGCCGCCGCGGCCTCTGCGGCTTTCACAGGCCTCGCGCGGCTGTCCACGGCCTCGGCCGCGGCGGATCCTGCGCCCTGGTCGCGCTACGGGGCACTGGTGCCCGATCCAAACGGCGTGATGGCACTGCCTGAAGGCTTTGTCTACCGCGTGATCGCCACCCGCGGCATGCGTCTGGATGACGGGTTGCGGCTGCCGGGCCTGGCCGACGGCGCGGCGTGCTTCGCGGTGCCCGGTGACCGCGAGCGGGTGGTGCTGGTGGTCAATCACGAGGTCGGGCCCGATCTCGGCGACGCGGGGCCGTTCGGCGGTGACCTGGCGGGCCTGGCCCGCGTGCCCCACGACCGGGTCTACGACCCGGGCCGCGGGTTGCGGCCGTCGGGCGGGGGCTGCAGCAGCATCGTCTACCGCCCGGCGACGGGCGAGGTCGAGAAACGGTTCATGTCGCTGCTGGGCACCGAGCGAAACTGTGCCGGCGGGCCCACGCCCTGGGGCAGCTGGCTGAGCTGCGAGGAAACCGTCGCCCGGGCGGACGACGTGCGTGAACGCGACCACGGTTACGTCTTTGAGGTGCCGGCCACGCCGGACATCGGCGCGGCCGACCCGGTGCCGCTGGTGGGCCTGGGCCGCATGAATCACGAGGCCTGCGCCGTGGACCCGCGCACGGGCATCGTTTACCTGACCGAGGACCGGCAGGACGGCGCGCTGTACCGCTTTATCCCCGACGCGCCCGGCCGGCTGGCCCGCGGCGGGCGGCTGCAGGCCCTGGTGGTCCGCGACCGGCTGGCCCACGACACGCGCAACTGGCTGGTGCCGGTGACCGGCGAAGAGGCGACGGCCAGCCAGGGCACCGCCGTACACACCGCCATCGACGCGGGCGACCGCAGCCCGCACCCCACGCCGAAGAACACGCCGCTCGCGGTGGCGTGGGTGGACATGGAGAATGTCTCGTCGCCGGCGGACGACCTGCGCCACCAGGCGTGGGCCAAGGGTGCCGCCCGTTTCGCCCGCGGCGAGGGCATGTGGTGGAGCAGAGACGGCTGCTACTTTGCCGCGACGACCGGCGGGCTGAACCGCAAGGGGCAGCTTTGGCGCTACAAGCCGTCGGAGGCCGAAGGCACGGCCGACGAGGCCCGTCACCCCGGTCACCTGGAGCTTTTCCTGGAGCCCAACGACCACGAGCTTGTCGAGAACGCCGACAACCTGACGGTGGCGCCGTGGGGCGACCTGGTGGTGAGCGAGGACGCGGGCCGACGCAATGAGCTGGTCGGTGTCACACCCGAGGGACGCGTCTACCGGCTGGCGGAAAACACCGGCAGCAGGAGCGAGTTTGCGGGCAGCTGCTTCAGCCCGGACGGCTCGACGCTGTTTACGAATATCCAGGGCGACGGCCTGACGCTGGCCATCACCGGGCCGTGGTGATCGGCGGAAACGGGCCCGGCGACGACCCGGGACGGCGGTGAGACCGGAGCTGGGGCCGCGTCTTGTGAGACGGCGGGGACGCGGGCGGGGAGGTCAGCGGCTTGGGCCGTCTCGGGCCGCCGCCGGGCCCGTCACAGCGCGATCGCCAGCGCGGGGGCGCGATCTGCCCTCGGTCGCGCCGTCTCGTTCGTCTTTTCCGCGCCGGCGGGAATCCATTGCGTGCCCGGGGGCTCGACGGTCGCGTTGCATGCGGGGTCGCTCGTGTACGGATTCCTGCCGGCGCGGGAATGACGGGGGTGGATCGGTTCACCCGCCGCTTACACGTTGGCGGCGTTCGGCCCGCCGGGTTAACGTCTGACGCATGACCGCGCTGCCGCCCGTGATCGAGAACAACCGCGTGGTCACGGCGAAGCCGCGGATGCGAGCGGGTCGGCGGCGATCGCTGTGGCGCTACGGCCTGTTCTCGGTCATCCTGATCGTGCTGCTGCTGTTCCTGATCTGGCCGATCGCGCTGACAGTCGGCGGCGGCTTCGTGGACGAGGCGACCGGCGCGTTCACCACCAAGTACTTCGTGGCCGAGGGGTTCGGCGTGCTGCGCGACCCGCTTTATCAGCAGGGCCTGATCAACGCGCTGCTGATCGCCACCTGCACCACGGTCATCTGCCTGGTGGTGACGATGCCGATGGCGCTCATCGCGGCACGCTACGACTTTTTCGGCAAGACGGCGATCACCTCGCTGGTGCTGGTGCCGCTGATTCTGCCGCCGTTCGTCGGGGCGATCGGGGTGCAGGCGATCCTGGGGCGATTCGGCATGCTCAACAGCCTGCTGGGCAAGATGGGGATCATCGACCCGGCCGGCCCGGGCATCGATTTTTTTGGCGGAGCCCTGGGCGGACGCTTCGTGCCCGTGGTCATCATGGAGGCGCTGCACCTCTACCCCATTCTCTACCTCAACACGGTCGCGGCGCTCTCCAACCTCGACCCGTCGCTGGACGAGGCCGCACGGAACCTGGGCGCGGGCCGGTGGAAGCGCTTCTGGCGCTGCACGCTGCCGCTGATTGTGCCGGGCATCTTTGCGGGCGCGACCATTGTCTTCATCTGGAGTTTTACCGAGCTGGGCACGCCGCTCATGTTCGAGTTCAAGACCGTCACCCCGGTGCAGGTCTTTTACGGGCTGACGGACATCGAGAGCAATCCGCGGCCCTTTGCGCTGGTGGTGGTCATGCTCGCCGTGGCCGTGGGCTGCTACGTGCTGGGCAAGTGGGCCTTCGGCGGGCGGGCGTACGCCATGCAGAACAAGGCCACTGCGGCCACCCACACCCCGAAGCTGCGGGGCTGGCGGGGGCTGGCGGCGTTCGCCTTCTTCGCGACGGTGATTTTCCTGGCGGTGCTGCCGCACCTGGGCGTGGTGCTGTCGTCGGTCGCGGTCGATGGCACGTGGTACCGGTCGGTGCTGCCCGGCCAGTTCACCGGCGATCACTATCTGAATGCGCTGACCCACGACCTTGCCCTGCCCAGCATCCTCAACAGCCTGATTTATGCCGGGCTGGCGGTGGTCTTCTGCGTGGCGATCGGCCTGGCGATCAGCTACCTGAACGTGCGGGCAAAGATCCGCGGCGGCGCGTTGCTGGACACGCTGGCCATGCTGCCGCTGGCGGTGCCGGGGCTGGTCATGGCATTCGGCTACGTGGCCCTCAGCCTGTGGATCCAGCGGCACGCGGCGGGCACATGGTTCGAGTCGGCGGCCGAGTTCGTCGCGGTCCGCGGGCAGAACCCGAACCCGCTGGTGTTTCTGGTGATCGCGTACACGATCCGCCGGCTGCCCTACATCGTGCGGGCGGCCAGCGCAGGGCTGGAGCAGACCAGCGGCGACCTGGAAGAAGCCGCCCTGAACCTGGGGGCGTCGCCCGCGACCGCGATCCGGCGGGTGGTGGTGCCGTTGATCCTGGCGAACCTGATCGCGGGGGCGATCCTGGTTTTCAGCTTCGCGATGCTGGAGGTGAGCGACTCGCTCATCCTGGCCAGCAAGCAGGAGCACTACCCGATCACCAAGGCGATCTGGGAGCTGTTCAACCGCCTGGGTGACGGGCCGGCGATCGCCAGCGCCATGGGCGTATGGGCGATGGTGCTGCTGACGGTGACGCTGGTGGGGGCGAGCGTGATGATGGGCAAAAAGATGGGCTCCATCTTCCGGGTGTGACGCTCTGGGTGTGAAATGGCGCGGAAACGCCCGGCGGGCGGGGGCGAACCGCACGCGCATGGGGCTCGCGACCACTCGGAACAAAAGGCCTCTTTTCGAACGCGAATACGCCGGTGTCCCATCTCTTGTGCGATTCGCCGCTGTGACGTCGCTCGGGGCGGGGTGTGCGCAGGCTCGGCGCAGCACGCCCCGCCCCGAGCGACGTTCCCGCCGAATCGTCACTTCCCCGGGACGAAGTCGCGGTCGGTGGTCAGCAGAAACGCGTCGAACTCGAAGCCGTCTTCGCGCATGCTGAAGTGAACGGTGTGGTCGCCTACGGTGTCGACGTCGAGGTAGATTGCGTGCGGGATGCCGCAGTGGTTTTCGGGCACCCGCTGCTTGCTCTCCCACCGCCAGGTGTTCTTGCCGTCGCACCACTGCATGCGTTGACCGCTGTCGGGCCAATTGCCGTTCAGCCCCACGTGCAGGCCGTTGTCTTCGCTGCCGGTGCTGTACGCCCGGACCCACACGTAGTAGCGACCGGGCGCAGCGAAGTGCACGGGGTACGTGAGCACGCACAGTCCCGGCTGATTGCTGAAGTTCTCGCCGGGTTTGAGGGGTTCGCTGTGGGTGTGGCGGGTGTCGGGCAGCAGTTCGAGGTAGGCGTCGCCGCTGGCCCCGTCGAGGTGCGGCGGGTCGGGGTCGGGCTTCATCTCGGGGGAGCTCTGCGCGTCAAAGCGGTACCACTGACGCGGGGCCGCGGGGCCGGGATCGGCCTGGGTGGCGAAGTTTTCGGCTTCAATGACGATGGGCGGGGCGGCTTCGGCCGGGGCTTGCGGTTCATTGGCCGCACCTGCTGCAAGGCCGGTGGCGGGAGCAACGGGTGTGGCGTCCTCCGCGACCACGAGCGGTGCCGCGACGGCGTCGGGTGCCGCATCGGCCGGTGTGGGCGCTACGGCGGGGGCCGGGCCCTTGGCCGGAGCGGCGGGTTCGGGGGTGGCATCGGCGGGGTCACGGCGTGTCAGCAGCACGGCCCAGTCCTGGTAGGGGTCGCCGGGCGGGTCGCCCAGGTAGACCTTCGCGCCGGCCTCGACGCGTGTGGTCATGTCGTTCTGCCTCAGATCGCCGCCGCGGACGGGGTCGTACCAGTACAGATCGAAGGTGCCCTCGGCGTCCGACAGGTCGACGGACGCCGAACCGCCGTAAGGCAGGTAGACGGCGTAGGCCACGCCTGATTGGGCCAGCACAAAGTCGCGCGGGTTGTCGGTCAGTCCGTTGGCGGGCTGCATCTCGGTGAATGGCAGGTACTTCTGAAAGAACTTCACCGCGTGATGGCTGGTGATCCAGGCGGCGTCGCGGCTGCGGAAGTCTTCGAGGTTCAGGTCGGCGTGTGGGTTCTGATAGCCGAAGTAGAAAGCGTTGCCGCTGCCGCCGGCCATGAGGTTGCCCCACACGCTGTGGTGGCGGATGGCCCGCTGGTTGTTGCGGGGGAAGGGGCCGTCGGCGTTCGGAATGGAGTTCGGGGCCAGGTCGGCGGTCGGGTCGGTCGCCGGGCTGCGGCTCATGCCGAAGGTGACATCGGGGTCCACCCCGCGGTCGGCCGGGCCGATCTCGTCGAGCGGGGCGGCCCAGGGGTGGCCGGCCTCGGCGGAACGCTCGATCCACTCGCGCGTGGCGGCGGGCACGCCCTCGGGGCGGCCGACCTGCAGCGAGGCGACGTCGAGGTTTTTGAAGCCCAGCAGCGGCGCGTAGCGCTGCTCGTGCTGGCCGGGGTAGGTGTGCAGCGCGATGGGGTGGCGGTAGGCGTCCAGCCGACGCAGCTCGTTGGCGAAGTCGCGGACCTGCTCGGGGGAGTTGGTGTTCTCTTCGCCCAGGTGCCAGATGAGGCCGGGGTGGTGACCGAAGCGGGCGACCAGTTCGCGGTAGTACAGCTTCCGCGTGTCGCCCAGGTCGCCGCCATCCAGGCCGTGGTCGTTCTCGGTTTCCTGAGTGAGCAGGTTCAGCACCATGCCCTTCGCCTGCTGATGCGCGAACACGCGGTCCCACTGGGCCAGCTTCGAGACGTCGAAGCGGTCGCGCACGTCCGGTGCGGTCCAGGGCCACACGTCTTTGCCGTCGCCGCCGTCAAGGGTGTAGGTGAGAAAATACGAGCTGTTCACGCCGCGCGAGGCGAGGTAATTGATCGCGCCCAGCAGGTTGGCGCCCCTGCCGTCCTGCCAGGTGGGGTCATCGGGCTGCGCGTCTCGGGCGTGAGGTTCGTAGGCGTGCAGGAAGCGGTCCGAGGGGTCGCTGCCGTGCCCGCCGGTGTCGAAGGTCTGGTCGAAATCGCCGTACGCCAGCAGGTTTTCGGGGCTGCCGTGCTCAACCTTCAGAAAGGCCCGGCCGCTGCCGGCGAACTTGAGGTAGCGGGTGCCGTCGTGGTGAAGCGTGCCGTGGGCCCGCAGGTCGGGGGCGGCGGCGGTGCTGCGGTCGACCTCGATTGCGCCGGTGGTGGCGCCGGGCGTGGCCGCGGGGTCGGACAGGTCGGGCCAGGCAGGCAGCAGCGCGACGTTCGGACCGCGGGTGAGCGCGGCGGCGTAGGTCCAGCGGCCCGGCCGGGTTGGGGTGAAGGTCACCCGCCACACGCCGCCCGAGACGGCCGAGGTTTCGGCCGCGTCGCCGTCGGCGGCGAAGAAGCCGGGGCGGGTGACCGTGTCGCCCGAATCGTGGTGGACGAAAACCGCGTCCAGCCGGTAGTGGGTGAAGGGGTTGGGGTCGTCCGACTCGGCGGCGGTGGGGCCGGTGAAGTCGAGGTTCAACGCGTGCCAGACCTGCGTGGTGCCGGTGACGCGGCCTTCGGGCAGTTGCACGAAATCCGGCGGTGGCGTTTTCGCCGCTGTGGACGGAGCTCGAGCCGCGGACGACCCATCGGCCCCGGCGGCGGCATCGACCGCCTTGGCCAAGCCGAGGGTGAGGCAGAGCAGGGCGGCCAGGCGGATCGGCGTGCGCTTGTTCATAAGGGGGGGCTCGGTGCGGGAGGGCAGACGGTCCCGCAGCATAAGTTCTTCCCACGGCGTCCCACGCCGATACGTCGGGCTCGTGCGCCGCGAGGCGATCGGGCGGGGGTTCGGAGCGTCGGCGATTGGCCACGGCGCCGCGTCGTCTCGCGGGCCGGCCGGGCCCCGATCCGTCGCAGCACGCCGTGCACGTGCGGCTGCACCCCGCGCAGCCTGCGGAACGTCCACGAAAAAAGGACCGTCCGCGGGAGGCGGGACGGTCCTTGGTTTCGGTTCGGAATCGGCGAAGTCCGACAATGCACTCGGCAGGGCTCGAACCTGCAACCTGCGGCTCCGTAAACCGCTGCTCTATCCAATTGAGCTACGAGTGCGGGGCCGCAGAGGATACCCCCGGCCCTCCGGGTCGGCAAGCGGATGGTCCGCGATCGCGGAGGGAGCAGAACCTACCCTTGGTGCGGGTGGCCCCCCGGGGCGTCCGCCGTGTCGCCGTTGCCCGCCGCTCAGTCACCGCCTGGCCTCCGCCCCATGACCGATCCCCCGCCCACCAGACCCGCCGGCGACCGGATCGACGCCCGGCTGGACCGGCTTCTGTCGGTCGTGGGTGCCTACGGCACCGTGATGACCGCGTTCAGCGGGGGGGTGGATTCGACCCTGGTGGCCGCGGCCGCGCGGCGTGCGTTGGGTCGGGCCGCCGCGCCCGCGGCATTGGGCGACTCGGCTTCGCTGCCACGCCGCGAGCTGGCGGCGGCGCGCGAACTGGCCGCCGCCCTGGACCTGGACCTGATCGAGGTCACGCCCGGCGAGCAGCACGACCCGGGCTACGTCGCGAACGCCGGCGACCGCTGCTACTTCTGCAAGAGCCACCTGTACGGCGTCATGCAGGACACGGCGCGGGTACGCGGCATCGCCACCATCGCCAACGGCACCAACCTTGATGATCTGGGCGACCACCGCCCCGGGCTGGCGGCCGCCGGCGAGGCCCGCGTGGTGTCGCCGCTGGTCGAGGCCGAGCTGACCAAGTCCGACGTGCGTGCCCTGGCCCGCCTGCTGGGCCTGCCCAACGCCGACAAGCCCGCCGCCGCGTGCCTCAGCAGCCGGCTGCCGTACGGCACCCCGGTCACGCGCGAGCGGCTGGAGCAGGTCGAGGCCGCCGAAGAAGCGCTGCAGGACCTGGGTCTGACCGGCTTCCGCGTGCGACACCACGAGACGGTCGCCCGGCTCGAAGTGCCCGACGACCAGTGGCCCGCGGTGCTGGACCCCGACCGCCGCGCCGCCCTGGTCGCCGCGGTCAAGGGTGCGGGATTCACGTACATCGCCCTCGATCTGGAGGGCTTCCGCAGCGGCAGCGGCAATGTTCTGCTGACGATGGATCCCGGTCTCACGAAACGTTGATACCCCGCCACAGCAGACCTACCATGGCACCTTGAGCCCCCGACCAACGGGGGCGCAGCCCCCTCGCCCCCCGAGTGGGGGACCGGCCGCCGGTCCTCCGCGAGCGGGGTGCCCCCGCGGAGCGGATATTTGGACCACAAGTGCGACGAGTGCGACCGGCCGGCCACCCACCGCGCGGTGGACGTGGTGGACGGCAAGAAGATCCCGATTCACCTGTGCGACCAGCACGCCGCCGAGCACGGGCTGATCGGCAAGTCCAGCCACCTGCCCATCGCCGACCTGCTCAACAGCTTCGTGCAGAAGCACTCGGGCATCGACACGCAGTCCCGCGCCGCAGAGAAGCTCACCTGCGAGTCTTGCGGCGCGACGTTCGCCGAGTTTCGAGAGCACTCTCTGCTGGGCTGCCCGGACTGCTACGGCGCGTTTGAGGGACCGCTGAGCCCGCTGATGGAGCGGGCCCACGAGGGCGGCACCCACCACGCGGGCAAGGTGCCGCGTCGCGCCGGCGTGGGCGAACACCGGCAGGTCGCCCTGCGGCTGCTGCGTCGCAAGCTCGACGACGCGGTACAGAGCGAAGACTACGAGGTCGCCGCGCAGCTCCGCGACGAGATCGACGGGCTGGGCTAAGGGCGACCCCGCGCGGCCCGGCGGCGGCCCGCCGGTCCACTTGGGAGTCGCCGCGGCTCCGCCGCCCCGCGTACCAAAGTGGGTTCGGACAGGTTCCGAAGCCAACAACCTTCTTGCTCCACACTTCCGACTTCATACTTCCTCCATGACCTTCCGCGGAAACACCGAAAACGCTGGCGAGTGGCTGCGGGGGTCGGGCCCCAACGCCGACGTGGTCATCAGCAGCCGGGTGCGGCTGGCCCGCAACCTGGCGGGGCTGCCGTTTGTGGCCAAGGCAAACCGCCGCCAACGCTACGAAGTGCTTGAGGCCTGCCGTTCACAGATTCTGGCCAGGCCGCTGTCGGCCAACACGCTGTTCGTGCACCTGAACGACTCCACGCCGCTGGACCGCCAGCTGCTGGTCGAGCGCCACCTCATCAGCCGTCAGCACGGCGCGGCCAAAAACGACGTGCCCCGCGCGGTGGCGGTCGGCAGCGAGGAAACCTTCGCGATCATGGTCAACGAAGAGGACCACCTCCGCATCCAGGTGCTTCGTTCAGGCATGCAGCTCTCCGACGCCTTCGAACAGATTAACGGCATCGACGACATGCTCGAAGAGAAGCTGGAGTACGCCTACTCGCGCCGCTTCGGCTATCTCACCGCCTGCCCGACCAACGTGGGCACCGGCATTCGGGTCAGCGTCATGCTCCACCTTCCGGCGCTGCAGCTCACCGGAGAGATCGACCGGGTCAAGCGGGCCGCCCGCGACATGCACCTGGCGGTGCGCGGCATGTTCGGCGAGGGCAGCGACGCGCAGGGCGACCTGTACCAGGTCAGCAACCAGACCACGCTGGGCAAGAACGAGCAGGAGATCCTGGCCGATTTCGAGCAGACCGTGGTGCCGCAGATCATCAACTACGAGCTGCAGGCCCGGCAGGCGCTGGTCCGCAATCGCGGGCCGCAGCTGGACGACAAGATCTGGCGGGCGTGGGGCACGCTCACCCACGCCCGGGTCATCGGCACCAAAGAGGTCCTGTCTCTTCTCAGCCACGTCCGGCTGGGGGTCAACCTCGGGCGGATCGAGGGCGTCGACACCCGGACGCTCAACGAGCTGTTCCTGCTCACCCAGCCCGCGCACCTGCAGCGACTGAGCGAGGAAGAGATGGACCCCGGTGCGCGGCGGATCGCGCGGGCGAAGCTGATCCGGCAGCGGCTGGGGCGCTAGCGATGCCTGGGTTTCAGCCGACCTGAGACCGCGGCCCGGTGCCCCATCACGCTGATTCGGCTAAGCGCGCGACGGCCTGCTGCTGGGGCTTCGCCAGCGGAAGTTCAGTAATCGCCCCAAGCGGCCGCCAAACGCCCATTTTCGGCTTCAGGCGCCCGCCGGTCACCCGCGCCCGACGGACTTCGAAGCGGACGGTCCGGTGGGTGGTGGGGTGCACGAACGTCGTCACCGGCTCCGGCTCGGCGGCCTCCAGCCCCCGCTCGGCGGCCAGGTCCCGCCCGCCGGTCTCATCGGTAGGCAGCTGCCACATGCGGCTCCAGAGCCCGTCGGCCGGCCGCCGTTCGAACAGGTACCGGTCGCCGCGGCGGGTCGAGCGGTAGAGCGCCAGCACCCGGTGCGTCACCGCGACGGGCTTCTTCTTCGGCGTCTTGATCGGCAGCCGGTCCACGTCGCCGGAAGCCAGCGCCGAGCAATTGTCCCGCAGCGGGCAGGTCAGGCAGCCGGGGCTCTTCGGCGTGCAGACCAGGGCGCCCAGTTCCATCACCGACTGGTTGAAGTCGCGCGGTGACGTTGTTGCGGCCACGTTGGCCTCGGCCAGTGACCAGAGCGTCTTGAGCGTGTCGGGCCGGTCAACCGCGTTGGTCAGCCCGTAGAAGCGGGCGTAGACCCGGGCGACGTTGCCGTCAACGATCGGCGCGGGCGTGTCGTAGGCGACCGACGCCACGGCGCCCGCGGTGTAGCGGCCCACGCCCGGCAGCGTGAGCAGCGTTGCGGCGTCGTCGGGCACGCGGGCGCCGTGGTCGGCGACGACCGTTTTCGCCGCCGCGTGCAGGTTACGCGCGCGGCGGTAGTAGCCCAGCCCCTGCCACAGGGTGAGCACTTTCTGCTCCTCGGCCGCGGCGAGGGCCTCGACGGTGGGGAACTCGGCGACGAAGCGCTCGAAGTAGGGGATGACCGTGGCGACCTGCGTCTGCTGCAGCATCGCCTCGCTGACCAGCACGTGGTACGGGTTGGCGGGGCGGTCGGCCGTCGGCCGCCAGGGCATCGCGCGGCGGTGGCGGCGGTACCAGCGCAGCAGCTTCGGAATCGGGAGTCTGGCGGGCACGCGGCGGAGTGTACGGGGGCGCGGGGCGCTGGTCGGTCGGGTCGCCGCCGCGACCGATCCCGCCGTGGGCGGCGGTCGCATGGTTTGCCCGGAATCAGCAGCCCGTCTTCTTTTGGCTGGACGGTTCCGTAGGGTGGGTCAAGGGCCGCCGGGCCCACCGCGCCGCGGCGCGTCGGTCCAATTGCGGGTTGTGCGACGCCGCGGCACGGTGGGTCCGCAAAGCCTTGACCCACCCTACGCAAACAGGATGCCGGTGAGCGGAGGCTGCGTAGGTCGGCGTAGCCGACGCGATCGACGGGCCGTCGCGGAACGCGAGCGACGGAAAGAACGCGGATCGATCCGCCGCGTTCATCCTTTCATGCGGGCCGCCGTCGGTCGCGCGGAGATCGCTCACGCGCAGCGTTCGGCGATGAGCTTGAGGTACTCCGCCTGGTCCATCGCCCAGTACTGCTCGCTGAACACCTCGACCTCGGCCGGGCCGGTGAAACCGGTCGCCCGCACCAGCTGCGTGATGCCGGCGATGTCGATGCAGCCGTCGCCCATGAGGCCGCGGTCGGTCAGCATGTGGCGGGTTTCCAGCCGCCAGTCGCAGACGTGGTAGCCAAACAGCGTGCCCTGCTCGCCGGCCAGGCGGACCTCGACCTCGAGGTCCGGGTCCCACCAGCAGTGATACACGTCGAGCGCGATGCCGAGCCACTTGCTCTGCAGGCGTTCGCAGACTTCGCGGGCTTCGGCCATGCGGTTGATGCATGACTTGTCGCCGGCGTACATGGGGTGCAGAGGTTCGATGCTCAGCTTCACGCCGACCCTTTCGGCGTGGGCCAGGCACGCGGCGATGCCGTCGCTCACCTGCTTGCGGGCCTCGTTGAGCGGCATGCCGGGCACGGCGCCGACCACCAGCACGACCTGATCCGCGCCCAGGGCCGCGGCTTCGTCGAGCAGTTTTTTGTTGTGGTCGATGGATTCCTGCCGCTTCGCGGCCTCGCCCGCGGGGAAGAAGCCGCCGCGGACGTAGGCCGGGACCGCAAGGCCCGATCCCTTGACGATCCTGACCGCCTCGTCGAGGCCCACGCCGCCCTCGTCTTCGGCCACGACGTTGCGCCAGATGGAGACGCCGCCGAAGCCGGCCTCCGCGTAGTGCTCGCAGCACTGCTGCAGGTTCCACGGCTTGTTGGTGAAGGTGTGGACGGCGTGATTTTTGAGGTTGGGCATGAGGAAGACCAAAGCGCAAAGTGAAAAGCGAAAATCAGACGCAAGCGGGGGGCGGGTCACCTGGTGAGTGATCCCGCCCCCCGGGGGCTGCCAAGCAAAGTCCGGCGGGTTGCCGCTGGCCAGCGCCGGCCGACAAGACATCACGCCAGCGGCGTGACGTCCTTCCACTCGCGGTCCTTCCACGACTGCATACCCAGCTCGGCCAGCTGCACGCCCTTGGCGCCTTCCATCAGCGAGTAGCGGAAAGGTTCGTCAAGGGCGACGTGTCGCAGGAACTCTTCCCACTGAATCTTGAAGGCGTTGTCGTATTCCAGGTTGTTGGGCACCTTCTCCCAGCCGCCCATGAAATCGATGGGTTGCTGGACGTCGGGGTTCCAGACGGGCTTGGGCGTGTTGGCGGACGACTGGGTGTAGACCTCACGCAGCCCGGCCACGGCCGAGCCCCGGGTGCCGTCGACCTGCACGGTAAGCAGGTCGTCACGCCGCACGCGGGTGCACCACGACGAGTTGAACTGGCACATGGTGCCGTCTTCGAGCACGAACATGGCGTAAGCGCTGTCGTCGGCAGTGGCCTTGAAAGGCGTGCCGTTTTCGCGGCGGCGCTCGGGGATATCGGTGCGGCCGTAGGCGACAAGGCTCTTGATCGGCCCGAAGAGGTTACGGATCACGTAGTCCCAGTGGCAGAACATGTCGATCATCATGCCGCCCCCGTCTTCCTCGCGGTAGTTCCAGCTGGGCCGCTGGGCGGGCTGGTCCAGGTCCATGCCCGTGAAGACCCAGTAGCCGAAATCACCCTTGACGCTGAGGATCTCGCCGAAGAAGCCCATTTCCTTGAGCATGGCAATCTTGCGGAAGCTCGACAGCCAGAGCTTGTCCTGCACCACGCCGTTCTTCTTGCCCGCGGCCTCGACCATCTTCGCGATGCGCACCGCTTCTTTCGCTTCGGTCGCGGTAGGCTTCTCGCAGTACACAGCCTTGATCATCTCGCTGTCGCAGGCCTGCTTCAGGAAGCCGGCCCGCTGCAGGGTGCCGCTCGCGTCGAAGAAGACCTCGTAGTCGCCGTGTTCGCCGTCGAAAGCGCCCTCGACGTCGGTGGTGAACTTGTAAGGCTTGCCGCCGTTGACCGCGGGGCCGTGGGCCCGGGCCAGCGCTTCGAGCTTGTTGGCGTTGCGGCCGGTCAGAATGGGATCGGGCATCAGGGTCAGGTCGGGGCTGACCTTCACGCCGCCCTGGGCGCGGATCGCGGTGATCGAGCGGATCAGGTGCTGGTTGGTGCCCATGCGGCCGGTGACGCCGTTCATGATGATGCCGATGCGACGGGTTTCCATGGGTCTTGCCTTGGGGTTGGGGGTTTGGGTTTCTGCGGATGTCGGGACAGATTCAATCTTAAGGCGCGGCGCACGGCGGGGCCGGGACGGATGGCGACAGAAAGTTGACGTTTGTGGACATACCGATCCGCGACCGTGAGGTGGCGTCCCGCGGCGTGGCGGCGTCGGTGGGGTGCAGTCATGCAGAAGCCGTGGACGCCTCTCGCTCGAAATACGGATCGGCTGGGCCTGACAACGAAGCACCGCTTCGCGGATCACGAAGGGCACGAAGGCACGAAGAGCACGAAGGAAAGGCAGTCGGAGTCTTTGCCCTGGCTTCTTCTTCTTCTTCTTCTTCTTCTTCTTCTTCGTGGCCTTCGTGCCTTCGTGTACTTCGTGATAAGCGCAGCGCTGTCTTGTTTCGGGGTCTAAAACACCCCCGGGTCCTTCTGAAACGCCCGCGGCGACCGGCCGGCCGCCCGCGAAAACCACCGCGAAAACGCGCTCGCCGATGTAAATCCCAGCTCTTCGGCGGCGTGGGCAATCGGCGTGTCCGGGCTCAGCAGCGACGCCCGGGCGGCGTCCAGACGGCGGGCCGTCACGTACTCGTGGGGCGTGCAGTTGAACTCGGCGGCGAAGCGGCGGGCGAAGTGCCGCGGCGAGACGCTGGCGGCCTTCGCCAGCTCGTCCAGGCTCGGCGGGTTGTCGTGCCGACGCGCGAGGCGGACGGCGGCGCGGCGGACGCGGTCGGACACGGCGTCGCCGGCGGCGGGGGCGTCACCGCGGGCGGCCTCGGCGATGCCCGCGCTCTCGTCGGCGGCGGGCCACAGGCACACCGCCTCGGCCACGCGGGCGGCGGCGGTGAGCGGGATGCCGCTGGGCGTCCAGTTGGCGGCGGCCTGGGCCAGCAGGCCGGCGAGGTGTTCCAGCGGGGGCAGGCCGGTCCGCAGCGGCGGCAGGGCCGAAACCGCCGCCCCGGTCCGCAGGCGCAGCAGGCACACGCGGGCCCGGCGGTGCTCGGGCCGCAGGGCGTAGCCGTGGGTCACGCCGGGGCGGGCCACGGTGACCGTCACGCCGGACACGGGGTGTCCAACGCCGTCCTGGGTCACCGTGCCCACGCAGCCGTCGAGCAGATCCAGCTGCAGCATGTCGCGGTGGGCGTGCGGCTCGACGGTCAGCGGCTGGTTCACGTCGTGGGCCAGAACCCGTTCGACACAGGCCGGTTCGGCGAAGACCGCGGCGCACAGCGCCCGCTTGGCCAGTTCGGCCGGGGCGACAACGGCGGGGCGGCGGCGGGCGGTTCGGGCCATGGGTCAACTTTACCTTTTCGGCCAGCAGGAGGTCCGGATGTGGTCCCCGGAAAACGGCGTCCGCTTGCTATGCTTCTGGCTTCCCGATCTCTCCCTGTCGAGCCCCCACCATGAAAACCGATCCCAAAGTCACCGCCAAGTCGCTGCTGCCTGACGTCGAACGCGTTTTCAAGCTCGCGGCCAAGAAGTGCAAGGCACTCGACAAGGCCTGGGATTCGTCCAAGGGCACCCCGGTCTTCACCGAGAACGGCACCTACACCACCCGCGGCTGGACCGAGTGGACGCAAGGTTTTGTGTACGGCAACGCGATCCTGTGCGGTGACGCGCTGGACGACGCCAAGCTGATCAAGCTGGGCAAGAAGCGGACCATGGACCACATGCTGCCGCACGTCACGCACATCGGCGTACACGACCACGGCTTCAACAACCTCAGTACCTACGGCAACCTGCTGCGGCTGATGAATGAGAAGAAGATCAAGGAAGACGCGTGGGAACGCAAGACCTACGAGAACGCCATCGCCGCCAGCGGCGCGGTGCAGGCGTCGCGCTGGATGGGCGCTCAGCCCGGCAAGCCGGGCCCCGACACGGCGAACGCCGAGGGCCTGGGCTACGTCTACAGCTTCAACGGCCCGCACAGCCTGTTCATCGACACCATGCGGACCGTCCGCATCCTGGGCGTCGCCTGGCAGCTGGGGCACGTGCTCATGCACGAGAACGACAAGGCCGCCAACCTGTTGAAGCGGTCGGTCCTGCACGGCCTGACCACCAACCGGCACATCGTCTTCCACGGAAAGTCGGGCCACACCTACGACGTCCGCGGCCGCACCGCCCACGAGGGCGTGTTCAACCGCAACGACGGCAACTTCCGCTGCCGCAGCACCCAGCAGGGCTACAGCCCGTTCAGCACCTGGACCCGCGGCCTGGCGTGGGCCATCTGCGGGTATGCCGAAGAGCTGGAGTTCTTCAAGACGATTCCCGCGGGGGAGTTCAAGAAGGCGACCGGCCTGAACAAGGCCGCGGTGGTCAAGGCCTACGAGCAGGCCGCCAAGGACACCGCCGACCACTTCATCAAGGAAGCCACCGCCAAGGACGGTGTGACCTACTGGGACGACGGTGCGCCCGGCCTGGCCCACATGCCCGACTGGCGGGACCACGACGCCGACCCGTATAACGATCACGAGCCGGTGGACTCGGGGGCCTCCGCCATCGCCGCGCAGGGGCTGATCCGTTTCGGACGCTATCTGGGTGGTTCGAAAGGCAAGCCCTACGTGCAGGCCGGTCTCACCACCGCGCGGACCCTCTTCGGCGACTTGTACCTCGCCACCCGGCCCAGCCACCAGGGCATCCTGCTGCACAACATCTACCACCAGCCCAACGGCTGGGACCACATCCCCAAGGGCCGCAAGGTGCCGTGCGACGAGTCGGCGATGTGGGGCGACTACCACCTGCTGGAGCTGGCGAACCTGGTCAAGCGTATCGGTGAGGGCGGGAAGTATCCAACGTTTTACCTGTAACGCCTCCGGAGCGAAGACCGTTCTCACGCAAAGGCGCAAAGGCGCAAAGCTGGGATCGGCAAGCATTACTGTGTCGGACCTTTTTGTCTTCCTTTGCGTCTTTGCGCCTTTGCGTGAGACATTTCTCAAAGTCTTTCTGCTATGCCTGAAACCAAAAACGCCATCGTCACCGGAGGCTCCCGCGGCATCGGCCGGGCCATCGCGACCGACCTGGGAGCCGCGGGCTTCAACGTCGTCATCAACTACAACTCCAACGCGGCCGCCGCCGACGAAGCCGCGAAGCTCGTCGAAGACGCCGGCGGCAAGGCCATCACCGTGCAGGCCAACGTCGGCAGCACCGACGACCACAAGAAGATGCTCGACGCCGCGACCAGCGCCTTCGGCCCGGTGACCTGCCTGGTCAACAACGCCGGTGTGGCCCCCAAGGTGCGGACCGACGTGCTGGACATGCCCGAGGATTCGTACGACTTCGTGATGGACACGAACCTCAAGGGCCCGTTCCTGCTCACGCAGCGTGTCGCCAAGCACATGATCGAGACCGCACCCGACGGCGCCGGCCCCGGCGCGTTCGGCGGGCAGAGCATCGTCAACATCAGCTCGATCTCGGCCTACACCGCCCACGTCAACCGCGGCGAGTACAGCCTGAGCAAGGCCGGCATGGCGATGATGACGCAGGTGTTCGCCGCCCGGCTGGCCGAACACGGCATCAACGTCTACGAGATCCGCCCCGGCGTGATCGCCACCGACATGACCGGCGGCGTCAAGGAGAAGTACGACAAGCTGATCCTGCACGACGAGCGCGGGATCTCGCCGATCCGTCGGTGGGGGGCGCCCGAGGACATCGCCAAGGCCGTGCGGGTGATTGCGGAGGGGGCGCTGCCGTTCAGTACGGGCGAGGTGATCAACGTGGATGGTGGGTTCCACATGCGCACGCTTTAGCGTGTCACTCGCCTTCGTGCGAGGCTCGCAAAGCCGAGCCCCACCCGGCGGCTCGGCGGCCGGGACGGCCGCAAACGCGGTGTGTGCTTGGTGCTCTGCGATGGTTTTCGTAGGGTGGGTCAAGGGCCGCCGGACCCACCGTGCCGCGGCTCGGTGATCGAATCGCGGGTAGCGCTGCGCCGCGGCGCGGTGGGTCCGCCGAGCCTTGACCCACCCTACGCAAGACGTTGTGATGGCTTGCGCTCCGAATCTCGCCATGATCTCGAAAAGCGAACGACTTTTCCTCCGTGGCATCCCGATGAACCGAACCCCGGCCCACGAACGCCCCGCCTTCGGCCGACCCCCGCTTGCGGTCGCGTTGCTTGCGCACGCTTCGGCCGCCTACCCGCTGGTGCTGCTGGGATCGCTTTACTGACAGTGGCTGCTGTCCTGGTGGATGCTCGGCCACTGCCCGGAGCCGTCACTCAACGATCCCAAGTTCATCGACGGGGCGAGCTGGATGCACCCCGTCACGGGCATCCTGCTGCTGGGGTTCCTGCCGGCGGGCTGCGTCGCTTTGGTTCTCAACGTGCACTACGCCGTGACCCACCGGGTGTCGGGCAAGCGCCTGCTCCTGGGGGCGACGGTCGTCGCGGCGCTGTGGGTCGGCACGGTCGGGCTGCTCCGTTGGGACCCGGGGTTGGTCGTCTATTGGTGGATCGACTGACGGGTGACGGCAGGATCCTCTGGATAGTATCCTGACACATCTTTCGACTCCACGACGGAGTGGCGATCGACCGATGAGACTGAACACGCAGTATGTTTATCGCGGAAATCCAATGAACATGATGCAATTTCCCTCCGAAGTGGTTCAGGCGTTGGGTTGCTACGTCTACGTCTATAGCGATCCTCGTGACGGAGCACCTTTTTACATCGGCAAGGGGATCGGGAACCGCGTTTTTAGTCACCTCACGGAAGAGCTTGAGTCGGACAAGGTCGCTAAAATTCGCGCGATTCGTGATGCGGGGCAGGAGCCGATGATTGAGATTCTTCGGCACGGATTGACCGACGATCAGGCGGCGCTGATCGAAGCATCCGCGATCGATCTGCTCGGATTGGAATCACTGACCAACAAGTGCCGCGGACTCCACGCCAGATCTTTGGGGCGGGTTTCCGTCCCGGATGTCACGCTCAGCTACTCGGCAGAGCCGACTGACTGCACCGACGCGATGATGCTGATCACGATCAACAAGCTCTACCGAAGCGGGATGCCGGCGCAGGAACTCTACGAAGCGACGAGAGGTGTCTGGAAGGTTGGGAAGCGGAGGGACCGAGCCCGGTATGCCGCGGCGGTCTTCCAAGGAATAATCCGCGAGGTATTCACGATCGATCGATGGCAACGGGCCGGGACGGATTCGTATCAGTTCCGGGACGATTCCCAGTTTGCTGCATCCAAGCGATGGGAGTTCTGCGGTGCAACGGCGCCACCGGATATTCAAGATCGTTACAACCGAAAGTCCGTCAAGCACCTGCTGGGCACCTCCGCCCAAAACCCGATCCGTTATGTAAATTGCTGATAAGTGGCCAGAAAGGCTCTTAGCGGACAGAAAGGTTCCTGGAACCTTTTTCGGGTCCGGCTTCAGCCGTTGGCGACGCCGCCGTGCTCGTGCGGGGGCAGGCCGGTGGTCATGCTGGCCTGTACGGTGCAGGTGACGGCGGGAAACTCGGGTTTGAGCGGGGTGACGTCGCCGTCGGCGAAGGCGGTCATGCGCGGGGCGTGACGCAGCAGGTCGGGGGTGAGGCCGACGACGTTGAGCAGGGCGAGGGGCATGGGTGCGGTAATGGGGTAACGGCGGGTCGTTCAACGAAGCGGCGCTGCGCTTATCACGAAGTTCACGAAGAACACGAAGGCACGAAGCAAGGCAGGCAATCCGGTCTGTTCATTCTTTGGTTTCCCTTCGTGACCTTCGTGCCTTCGTGTTCTTCGTGATAAGCGAAGCGCTTCCGGATAATCAGCTGATATTCAACTGCCCTTGATGAATCGCTGGCCAACCAGGGTCAACGCGGCACACCCAATGCAGCAGGTGGCCGCGGCGGGGTGGCCGGCGAGCAGACACGGCGGCAAATGGGGTCGGCGGCAAATGGGGTCAAATCTTGTATACGGTATAAGGTGGGCGGTTGTTTATAGGCGTCGTAGCCCGCCCTCGTCTGATGCACTCAACACCCGTAGAACCTCGTTTTTCACCGCGATCACGGAAATCGGTTCTTCTCCCGCCCCGGCGCCTATGAGCAGCGGCCCGTGCTCGGCTGGCAGATCGGCTCGGCCGTGCGTCCCGCGGACCCGATCGGTATCCAGCGGGATGACGTCCATGAGCTGGCGGAAGCCGAGCTTTTTCCTGGCGAGCTTGAACCCGAGGGCGGCTTTGCCCGCGTCGGCGAAGAGCTCTCTGGGGTCGTAGCCGGGTTTGCGGTGGATGTCGACGGTGCGGGCGTAGTCGGGGGCCTTTTGGTCGTCGAGCCAGAAGTCGTAGGTGAACCAGCGGCCGGGGTCGGCGACGAGGGTGAAGTCGCCGGCGCGGGCGTGGTCGATGCGAACGATGTCGTCAACGCCATCGAGGTGGCGGCAGGCGGTTTCGATCTCGGAGGCCTGGGCGTCAGACGTGCCCGGCACGAGGTACACGTGGGCGGCTTGGTGGTCGGCGACAGCGAAGACGGGGCTGGCGCCGGGGTCGAGGGTGTCGCGGCCGTCTTCTTCGCGGACGGCGAGGTGGCCGAGCTCGCGGAGGTGGCGGTTGATGGAGATGGCCGCGTTCGTTTCCTGCGTGGCATCGATGCCGTACTCGCTGACGAGCATGACCCGCGTGCCGGCGGCGGTGAGGTGATCGATCATCTCGCCAACGATGGCGTCGAGCTCGTGGACCTGGTGCGGGATGTCGGGGTGCTGCGGGCCGAGCCGCTGCAGGCCGTAGTCGAGGTGGGGCAGGTAGGCGAGGGTGAGGGTGGGCTGAAAGTGGTCGTGGGTGTGCAGGGTGGCGTTGGCGATCCAGCGCGTGGATTCGAGGCCGGCGAGGGGGCCCCAAAACTTGAACAGGGGGAAGGAGCCGAGTTCGTTTTGCAGGATGTCGCGCCAGCGCGGGGCGTTGCAGTAGATGTCGGGCAGCTTGCGGCCGTCGGCCTTGTAGATCGGCCGGACCTGGACCTCGACGTCGCAGGCGCTGTAGGCGTTGTGCCACCAGAAGAGGTTGGCGCAGGTGAAGCCGGGGTCGTGGCGTTTGGCGGCTTCCCAGATCTTCTCGCCGTGGACGAGGCGGTCGGAGCGCTGCCAGAAGCGGACCTCGGCTTCGTCGCGGTGATACCAGCCGTTGCCGACGACGCCGTGTGCGTGGGGCGGCTGACCGGTGAGCATGCTGGCCTGTACGGTGCAGGTGACGGCGGGAAACTCGGGTTTGAGCGGGGTGACGTCGCCGTCGGCGAAGGCAGTCATGTGCGGGGCGTGGCGCAGCAGGTCGGGGGTGAGGCCGACGACGTTGAGCAGGGCGAGGGGCATGGGTGCGGTAATGGGGTGAAGGCGGGTCGTTCAACGAAGCGGCGCTGCGCTTATCACGAAGTTCACGAAGAACACGAAGGCACGAAGAAAGGCAGGCAATCCGGTCCGTTCATTCTTTGGTTTCCCTTCGTGACCTTCGTGCCTTCGTGTTCTTCGTGATAAGCGAAGCGCTTCCGGATAATCAGCTGATATTCAACTGCCCTTGATGAATCGCTGGCCAACCAGGGTCAACGCGGCACACCCAACGCAGCAGGTGGCCGCGGCGGGGTGGCCGGCGAGCAGACACAGCCCGGCGCCGATAAGGGGCATGGCGACGATGAGCGCGATGACCAGGGGGATGCGGGCGAACTGGACCTCGCGGCGGGCGACCGCGGCGATAAGCAGGGTGTAGGCGAAGAGCACGGCGGGGGGGATCAGCCGCGGGCCGAGTTGGGTGGTTTCCGGCGTCCACACGGCCATGACGGCGGCGAAGACGAGCAGGGCGCGGCAGGCGGCCATGAGCAGCACGGCGCCGCGGAACCGGGTGTGCAGGGCGTTGTAGAGCACGACGCAGGTGACCAGCCCACCGATCAGCGGAAGCACCCAGGGGCTGGTGAAGACGGCGGCGGCGCCGAGGCCGGCGATGAGCATGACGACGGCGGCGGCGGTGGCGCGGTGGGGGCAGACGGCGCCGCGGGGGATGGGGCGGTGGGGGCGTTCGCGGGCGTCGATGAACTGGTCGAAAACGTCGTTGAGCAACATGCCGGCGGTGTAAATCAGCGTGCCGGCCAGCAGCAGCATGAAGCCCTGGTTGACCAGGTCGCCCAGCCCCGGCAGCGCGACGGCGGCGGGGTCGATGCCCAGTTCGGGGAGGTGGCGTGACGTGCCCCACGCCAGCCCCATCACCACGTTGGACCAGACGGTGGGCAGGTTGCTGACGCGGGCGAGTTCGAGCCAGGCTTTCAGTCGGGCGAGGAGCGTCACGCGTGCGCTCCGGTGCGGACCCAGTCGAGCTCGGCGGCGATGCCGGCGGCCAGCGCATCGTCGGCGTCGCCTGCGCCAGAGCCGTCGGGCAGCACGCCCCACGCGTAGGTTTCGACTTCGAAGTGACTCACCTCGTCTCCGGGGCGGAGCGCGGCCAGCAGGGCGGAGACGTCGGACCGGGTGGTGCCGAGGGCGCCGATCGTCTCGCGGTGCAGAGGCATGTGAAAGTGGACCCGCCATTCGCCTTCGTTGTCGGGACAGCCGGCGAGGGCGTCGGGCAGATCGGTGTATGGGGTGACGGTCCCGTCGGCCCGGCGGACGCGGGTCTGGTGCAGATAGCGCGGCTCGGCGAAGGCGGCAAGCTGGGTGCGGGCCGCGGCGGCATCGGCCGGCGCGAGGGCGCCGAAGTCCACGACGAGCGCGGACGAGAGTTGGACCTTGCCGATGCTCAACCCGGCGTCGCGGTAGGTGCGTACCGCCTCCTCTTGCTTCTCAAACATCACGGCGCTGTGGCACACGTCGTGGCACACGCGGAGGTAGGACCGCACGCTGAGGTCGTCGGCGGTGCCGAGCAGGTGTTGGTCGAAGAAGTCCACCACGTCGCGGCTGGTCTGCAGCAGGCAGCCGGGCTCGGGTTCGAGGTCGAGGTGGATGAGGTGGCCGGTGTCGAGCTCGGTGCGGGCGAGGTGGTGGACCAGCCCGGTGAGGTGTTTGGCGGCGGCGGGGGCGAAGTCGGGGTCGCGTTCGAGCGATCCGCCGACGTGCGCCGGCCAGCCCAGCGGCAGGGTGCTGATGGAGCCCTCGGCGCCGTCGGGCAGCAGCTGCGCGAGCAGCGTGATGAGGTCGCGGGTGTAGGCGTCGCGGCGTGGGTCGGCCCAGTGAGGTTGGTAGACGGCGTCTTTGACGACCGGACGGTGGAAGTCTCCGTGCGGGAAGCCGTTGAGGGTGTAGGGAAGCAGGCCGCGTTCCTGCAGCCAGTCTCTGAGCGCGGGCCCGGCGTCGGTCGTGATCGCTTCGCGGGCGGCGTCGGCGCTAAACCAGAGGCCGACGCCCATGGGGGCGTCCGGGCTGACGCGTTGTTTCACGGCGACGGCGTAGCGTTCCAGGTTGGCGCGGATCTCGTCGAGCGTGGTGCCGGCGTGCACGTTGGTGCAGTAGCCCAAGGTGGTGTCTGCGGCGATGACGTCCTGCATACCGACGAGTGTAGGTCGAGGCGGGTTCGTGTTCGCACCCGTCGATCACCGATCGAGTGCCAACTGCGGCTAGTCCGCCAGTGCCCGTGACCGGTGGAAGCACTGGCGGGCAAGCCGCCAGTGGCATACGGACACTCAATTTTCCACGCGGGGTGTCGTGGTTTCATCCGGCCGACGGTTGCCTTGGCCTACTTGCGGGCGACGATCGGCGACGCCGGATCGCCGTCCACGATCTCGACCCGCTGCTGCTCGGCGTGGCGGCCGTGGCGGACGATCGTCTCGTAGTCGGCGTCGAAGCGTTCGCCCGGGCCCAGCGTGCCGCCATACTGGACGGTGTGGTTGTCGTGACGCTCGGCGTCCAGGCGGCTGACGAAGCTGGCGTCGCCGCGGACCGGCTCGCGGACTTCAATTTGGATCGGCCGCGGGGTGTCGTTGCGGACGCGGCGGGTGTAGACGGTGTGCTCGTCCCAGCCGATGACGGTGCTGCGGGGGTGGAAGCGGATGCCGGGCGCGTCGGCGCGGTGCTCGGCGTTGACCCCGTGCAGCCGCAGCCACAGGTCGGTGCGGAACACACGGCGGGTGACGCGTTCGAAGCCGACGTCGGGGTCTTCGCCCAGGTTCAGCTCCAGGTCTTCGCCGATGGGGATGTAGGACACCGACTGGGCGGCGAGCCAGGAGAGCCCGCCACTGTTGTCGCGGCGAAAAATGCTGACCGCGCCGTCGGGCAGGGGCGACACACCCATGCCCGAGGGGGCGTCGTTCTTCATGAGCAGGAAGCGGGCCAGGTGGTCACCGTACTGGTGCGGGCGGTAGCGGTACTGGACGTTCAGCGGCGCGTCGTCGGCGCTGAAGCTGGGCAGGCGTTTCTGCGAGTTGTTGGGCAGGGTTTCCGTGCCTTCGATGGTGAAGATGAAGTACTCGCTGAGGCCCTGCTTGACGATCTGTTTGGGGGTCGAGGGGGCGACATCCATGGCGACACTCTCGGCGACCGCGACGGCACCGCGGGCGGCCTTCATCCGTAGTTCGTTGCGGCCGCGGGCGCCGTAGTCGTCCAGCCGGCGGCCGGCCTGGCGGGCGAGATCGGCGACGCGCTCGACCAGGTTGATGGTGCCGACGACCAGCCGCACCTGGGCGTCGGGGTAGGCCTCGCCGCTCTGGTTGGACACGGCGACGTGGCCCTCGACGCGGGCGGTCTGCTCGTCGGGGGCCACGAACACGTCGTAGGCGGCCTGCCAGCTGATGCCCGAGGTGAAGTAGCTGATCTCCAGCGTCGCCGCGCCGGCGTGCTCGCTGCCCACGTTCCAGGTCAGCTCTTGGGGCCGGTCGTGGGGGAAGGTGGTGTCGAGGACTTCCAGCTCGTCGGCATGGGTGAGGAAGCGCAGCCGCACCGAGGTGGGATCGATCAGCGTGTTGGCCCAGCTGAACTGCAGGGGGTTGCCGCCTTCTTTGAAGACCACGCGCCGCGTCTCGCGGACCAGGGTGAGGTCTTCGCTGTTGTAGATCGTGAGCTGCACGGTGTCGCGGGCGGGGACCGTGGAGAGGTCGATCTGGTTGGCGGCGGCGAGTGGCGCGAGCAGCAGGGCGAGGGTGACGATGAATTGGTTGATTCGGCTTGGCATGAGAGCGGTCCTGGCGAGGTGTTAGGTGTTAGGTCCTAGGTGTTAGCAAGGCAGGGGAACGGGAGTCTTGGGAAAAGCTGGCGTGGCCCAACTCCCGGGGTTCGGGGGCGGAGCCCCCGAGGCGACCGGAAGGCGCCGTCGCCGCCGCTCTGGGCGGCGATGGCGGCGCCCCGGGCGCCCATGGCTCTACCACTGATTTTCGAAGACGATTTCCAAGAAGAACGTCTGCGCCTCGGGCGTGTCGCCGGTCCGCGCGGGCAGCGGGGCTTCGAAGGTGACGCGGCCCGCGTCGGTCTCGTCGGGGACCGGCTCGCCGGGCAGGGTGGTGGCGTGGCCCAGCGACCACGACGCGGGCTGGCCGCTGTGTCGCCCCAGCTCGCGGCGCAGTTCGTCGACCTGCTCGGCCAGCCGCAGGGTCACGGGGGTGTCTTTAAAGTTCTCGACGACGTACTTGAGCACGACACGCCGTTCCAGCAGGTTGCCGGCGATGCGGCGGTCGTTCTGCTTCTCGACGGTGCGGCGGACCACGACGTCCTGGGCCACGCCCAGGAACAGATCGGCGTGTCGGCCCACGGGGGTGTGCGCGGCCACGTCTTCGCCCAGAAAAGCGGTGGTGGCGTCGGGGCCCGGGCCGTCCAACTGGAAGATGCGGACCTTGCCCCCGGGCAGGGCGGCGGTGCCCAGGCCGGCGTCGGCGGAGTTGTTCAGCCGGTAGTGCATGGAGACGCGCAGCTTCTTCTCGCCGGCGTCGAGGTAGCCGAAGCGGTGGAAGTCGGCGGTGTAGGTCTTGGTGACCGGCAGGTCGACGAAACGCTGCGTGCGGACCTGTTTGCTCTCGTGGATGCCCAGAGGCTTGGTCAGGCCGGCGCCGCCGGTGCCGATGGAGAGGTGCGTGTCGCCGTAGGCCTCACCGGCGAAGTTGCGGATGTGCACGTACTGGCTGAGGGTCAGCCGGGTCTCGTCGTGGCTGACGCGGGCGCGGTAGCTGAAGTCGCGCGTGAGCCCGCCCAGCAGGTAGCTGATGCGGACGCGGGCGGAGCTCGCTTCGGCCGACGACACCTGCCACACCAGCGCGTTCTCGCCCGGCGGGTAAGTGACCGACAACACCCGGACGGGCGCGTCATCGCCCGTCATTTCGTGCCCTTGGTCGTCGAGCACGCGGAACACGAGCGTGGCGGGGTTGATCTGGGTATTGGCCCAAGAGAAATCGACCTGGTTGGTGCCGGCGGTCAGCGGAACGGTCCGCTCTTCTTCCACGAGCGTGGCGTGGTCGTGGTCCAGCCGGATCTCGACGCGGTCGCGGACAGGCAGGGTGATGAGCTTGACCCGGGCGTCGGCGGGGCCGGGCGGGAGCAGCAGCAGGGCGGCCAGAAGGGCGGCGGTGGCGGGGCGGGGGAGCGTCATGGGGGGGCGGCCTTGGTCGAGGGGCGGGGGGAGAGGTGGTGAACGGGGTGGACGGCGTGCGGTCCTCAGCTTGGACGCACGCCACCGGCGGCGGTTCCGGGTCGGCGAGAAACGCCTTGTGACGTATTGACCGACGCCCGCGATGGGGTGGGTCGGCCCGCCCCGACCGCGACGGCAAGCGGTTGCGCCCTGTCGGCGTTGCGGGCTGGCGGCAATTGCGTGAGACTGGCGGCATGACGCAACCCATTCCGCCGGTCCCGCAGCTGGTTCTTGACGACGGGTATCTGAAACCCCACACCGACGCGATCCGCCGGCGGCTGGCGCAGATGGAGGTGCGGAACGAGCGGCTGCCGAAAGACGTGTCACGCGGTCACGACCACTTCGGGTTTACCCGCGGCGTCGGTCCGGACGGCGGCCCGGGCCTGTGGTACCGCGAGTGGGCGCCCAACGCCGAGCAGCTGGCGCTGGTGGGCGACTTCAACAGCTGGGACGGCGAGGCCGACCCGCTGACCCGCGGCGACTACGGGCAGTGGTCGGTGTTCATGTCCGACAAGACCCACGGCGAGCGGCTGGTGCACGGGAGTGCGGTGAAGGTGCGCGTGACCGGCGGCCGCGGCCTGGAGGACCGCATCCCGGCCTGGATCCGCTACGCGACGCAGGACCCGGGCAGTCACGACTTCACCGGCCGGCTGTGGATGCCCGAGACCCCGTACGCATGGAAGCACGCCGTGCCGGTGCTGCCGGAACGCGAGGGGCTGCGCATCTACGAGGCGCACGTGGGCATGGCGTCGGAGCGCGAGGCCGTGGCCGACTTCGCGGCCTTCCGCCGCGACGTGCTGCCGAAGATTTCAGGTAAGGGTTACAACGCTTTGCAGCTGATGGCCGTGCAGGAGCATCCCTACTACGGCAGCTTCGGCTACCACGTGAGCAACCTGTTTGCGGTGTCGTCGCGTTTCGGCACGCCCGACGACCTGAAGGCCCTGATCGACGAGGCCCACGGGCTGGGGCTGATCGTCATCATGGATATCGTGCACTCGCACATGGTCAAGAACACCGCCGAGGGGCTGAACGGCTTCGACGGCACCGACCACCAGTACTTCCACGCCCCGCCGCTGGGCGACCACCCGGCGTGGGACAGCAAGTGCTACGACTACAAGGTGCCCGAGACGCTGCGGCTGCTCTTGAGCAACACGCGGTTCTGGATCGAGGAGTACCGCTTCGATGGCATGCGTTACGACGGCGTGACGAGCATGCTGTACCGCGACCACGGCCTGGGCAAGGCATTCACCAACTATGGCGACTACTTCGGCGAGAACGTCGACGAGGACGCGGTGACCTACCTGATGCTGGCCAACGACGTGGCACACGACGCCAACCCGAACGCGGTCACGATCGCCGAGGACGTGTCGGGCATGCCCGGCATGGCGCGGCCCACGGCCGAGGGCGGGCTGGGCTTCGACTACCGGCTGGCGATGAGCATTCCCGACCAGTGGATCAAGCTGCTGAAAGAAGTCCCCGACGAGGGCTGGAACCTGTCGGGCATCATGCACGAGCTCACGAACCGCCGGCACCGCGAGAAGCACATCGGCTACGCCGAAAGCCACGACCAGGCCCTGGTCGGCGACAAGACGCTGGCGATGTGGCTGTTCGACGAGGCGATCTACACCGGCATGTCGGTGGACAGCAAAAACCACAAGGTTGACCGCGGCGTCGCCCTGCACAAGCTGATCCGGCTGCTGACCTTCAGCCTTTCCGGCGAGGGCTACCTGAACTTCATGGGCAACGAGTTCGGCCACCCCGAGTGGATCGACTTCCCGCGGGAGGGCAACAACTGGTCGTGCAAGTTTGCGCGGCGTCAGTGGAGCCTGGCCGAGCGGGAGGACCTGCGGTACAAGCATCTGGGCGATTTTGACGCCGCGCTGATGGGTCTGGACCCCGCGTACCACCTGCTGGAAGACCCGCTGATCCAGTCGCTGGCCGTGCACGAAGACAGCCGCCAGCTGGTCTACCGCCGCGGGCCGCTGGTCTTCGCGGTGAACCTGCACCCCACCGAGAGCTACGCCGACCTGCGCCTCCCCGTTCCCGACGCGAGCGACTACAAGCTGGTGCTGTGCACCGACGACGCGGCCTTCGGCGGCCACGACCGTGTGGCCGCGGGGCAGAGATTTGTGCACGAGCGGGTCGAGATGTACGGACGCGACCAGTCGGTGCGGGTGTATTTGCCCTCGCGGGTGGGGGTGGTGTTGGCGCCGGTTTCGTAGCGGCGGCGGACGGTCGACCTCCGTGCGAGGTTCGCAGATTCACCCCACCCGTCGGTCGCGTCCCGCGGACGCGGGACGGGAGGCCCGGCGGGCGCTGCGGAACGTCGTACGCAGGTGGTTTTCGCAGGGTGGGTCAAGGGCTTCCGGACCCACCGTTGTCCGACATTGCGGGGCCTTCGGCGTCGGGTTACGAGTCGCTTCGGGCCGCGGCACGGTGGGGCCGGCGGCCTTGACCCACCCGACGAGACCTGGCTTGGCCGCGGAGCGCCGGGCGGGCGCAGCCCGCGGCGGACGAGAAGGCGGGCACGCGTTGCGGCTTTGCGAAACGCGTGCCCGGCGCCGAGCCGCCCTGCGAAGCGTTAGCGCGGGATCTTTGATCCGTGCGGATCGGTCTCGGGCCGGCCGAGCATCTCGTCGAGCCGGTCGTTGAGGTCGTGGGCGTGTTCGAGGCGCTCGGCTTCTTCGTGCACCTGCTCGGGCGAGAGACCGGCGCGGTCGGCGAGGTAGGTTTCCCACAGGCGGTGAGCGCGGACCATCTCTTCGGCGTGGCGGGCGCCGGCGGCGGTGAGGGCGACCTGTGGCTCGCCGGCCGCGGTGACGAGTTCTTCGGAGCGCAGCCGTGCCAGGGTGCGGGTGATCTGGGCGGCATGCATCTTGAGGTGGTCCGCCAGCGCGGCCAGGTGACCCGCGGCGGGCTGCGGGCCCAGGCGGTAGAGCGCTTTGAGCACGTCCTCGTTGCGGACGTGGCGCGCCAGACGCCAGCGGCGCAGCCGGTCGAACACCACCCCGTGGCCGGGGCTGAAGAGCATGGCCAGCGCGAAGATCGCCGTGGCCACGACGACCATCGCGGGCCCGGTGCTGGCGTTGAAGATAAACGCGACGGACATGCCGGCGGCCGCGGACACGGCGCCGAACAGCGCCGAAAGCCAGAGCATGACGGCGAAGCGGTTGGTCAGCTGATAGGCCGCGCTGGCGGGGGTGATGACCATGGCGACCACGAGCACCACGCCGGTGGACTTGAGCCCGGCCACCACCGTGGCGGACAGCATGCCCATCAACAGATAGTGCAACACGCCCACCGACACGCCCATGGCGGCGGCGACCAGGGGGTCGAAGCTGACCAGCTTCAGCCGGTGGTACAGCAGCGTGACCAGTGTGAGCACGACGCCGCTGATGACGGCCATCATCGTCAGGTCGCCGGTGCCGACCTGCAGCGCGTCGCCGAACAGGAAGCATTTGAGGTCGAAATGGGTCCCCCGCGGCAGGGCGCCGGTGAGCAGGATGCCCGCGGCGAACATGGCGGTAAAAACGATGCCGATCGACGAGTCTTCCTTGGTGCGGCTGAACCGGCTGACGACGTTGATGAGCACGCTGGCCAGCAGGCCCGCGATCATCGCGCCCGCCAGCAGTGGCACGGGCTGGGTGTCGCCCGTGACCATGTAGGTGAGCACGACGCCGGGCAGGATGGCGTGGGAGAGCGCGTCGCCGATGAGGGCCATCTGCCGCAGCACCACGAAGCAGCCCAGCACGCCGCAGGTCACGGCGACGAGGATGCTGCAGGCGGTGCCCTGCCAGTAGAACTGGGTCCAGGGCAGACTCCAGGCGCCCCAATCAACGCTGAGCTGTGCGAGCAAGGTGGTCACGCTCGGTTTTCCTTTCGCGCAGCTTCTCGTCGGCTTCGTCGAGCAGGCTGAGCCGACCGCCGTAGGTCGCCCGCAGGTTGTCGTCAGTCACCACCTCGGCCGGCGGGCCGTAGGCGATCACCCGCTGGTTCAGCATCATGACGCGGTCAAACTTGTCGAGGATCTGCAGATCGTGGTTGACGATCAGCACGGTCTTGCCCTCGTCGGACATCTGGTCGATCAGCGCGAAGAGCGTGGCTTCGGTCTTCGCGTCGACCCCGGCGAAGGGCTCGTCGAGCATCAGCAGGTCGGCCCCTTGGCACAGGGCCCGGGCAAGGAAGACCCGCCGCTGCTGTCCGCCGGAAAGCTGCCGGATGTGCCGGTTGGCGAAGCGGGTCATGCCCACGCGGTCGAGCGCCACGGCGGCGCGGCGGCGGTCGTCGGCGCCGGGCCGCCGGAGCCAGCCGCGCAGGCCGCCTTGGCTGGTGATGCGGCCCATCAGCACCACCTCGGAGACCGTGATCGGAAAGTCCCAATCGACCGCCTCGGTCTGCGGCACGTAGGCGATGCGGTGACGCACGGCGTCGATGGGCTCGCCGAAGAAAGTCACCGAGCCGTAGTCGGGATCGATCAGGCCGAGCATGGCTTTGAGCAGGGTGCTCTTGCCCGCGCCGTTGGGGCCAACCACCGAGAGCATGTGGCCCCGCTCCAGGGTGAAGCTGGCGCTGCGCAGGACGGGGCGCGCGTCGTAAGCGACGGTGAGGTCGTGGGCCTGGATGGGGTGGGGGGCGGGCTGGGACACGTCAGTTTTTGGGTTGGCTTGGTTTGCGAGCGGGGCGGACAGGGGTATGGGGTATGGGGTTTGGGGTTTGGGTCTTAGTCAGACGCAAGCGGCGGTACGGACCGCGGCCAGATGCGCCGCTTGCGTCCGGCCAGGACCCATACCCCACACCCCATACCCTCGCCGGGAGCGCTCTGACGCGGCGCCTACTCCGCGGCGGTGGACGATCCGTCGCCCGACAACGCGGCCACAATGACCTCGGTGTTGTGCCGCAGCATGCCCAAATACGTATCGCCCGGCGTGCCGGGCGCGCCCAGCGAGTCGCTGTAAAGCGTGCCGCCGATGGCGATGCCCGCCTCGTCGGCGATCTTCTTGACGATGTTATTCAGCGTGGGGCTGGTGGAGGTCTCGATGAAGAGGGCCCGGACGCCGCGGTCGCGGACCAGCGCCCGCAACGCCTCGACCTGCTGGCCGGTGGGCTGGGCGTCGGTGCTGATGCCGATGACCCCGTGCACCTCGACACCGTAGGCCCGTGCGTAATAGTTAAACGCGTCGTGGCTGGTGATGATGACGCGGCGGTCCCGGGGGATCGCGGCGAAGGCGGCGGTGATCTCGTCGTGCAGCTGCGTGAGCTCGCCGGCGTAGGCGGTGGCCCGGGCGCGGTAGGCGTCGGCGTGGGGCGGATCGGCGGCGGCGAGGGCTTCGCCCATCTGTTGAACGACCCGGGAGAACAAGGTCGGGTCCATCCAGATGTGGGGGTCGGGTGCGCCGGCGTACACGTCGCTGCCGATGCGGTCTTCCCCGTCGATGCCGGCGGCCTCGGCGAGTTCGACGTGGGTGTCGGCGGCGACCTGGTCGATCACGCCGCCCAGGGTGGCTTCCAGGTGGAAGCCGTTGGCCAGCACCAGGCCGGCCCCCGACAGCATGACGGCGTCTTGCGGACGCACCTCGTACACGTGGGGGTCTTCGCCCACACGCATCACGCCGCGCACCTCGGCGTCGTCGCCGGCGAGCCGGCGGGCCACGTCTTCAAGGATCGTGGTCGTGGCGACCACGACGGTTTTCCCAGCGCCGGCCGCATCCGGCGCGACGGACGGGGCGGTGGGGTCCCCGCAGCCGATCAGCGCGGTGCAGGCGGCCACGACGGCGAGCAGGGCGGTGGCGTGTTTCGAACGTTTAGTTTGAATAGTCAAAGTCATGGGGTAGGATGGTAGCCCGTCGCCCGTCGCGCGTCAATCGTGAGATGCTGCGTGCTGCGTGCTGCGGGCGGGGCGGACGCTGGCCGCTGGCCGCTGGACCCGGGACGCGGCCTTCGCGGCGCCGGCCCGCGCGGCCCCGACCGTTCGCCGCCCGCCGTCCTTTCTTCGTAAGCGAAGCCCTTGCCCACTCCGACCGTCGAGAACTACCTCAAGCAGATCCGGCTTGACGCGACGCGCTCCAGCGCGGCCGCCGGGGCGTTGTGCCCCATGGGCCGGCTGGCCGCGGCGGTGGGGGTGACGCCGGGTACGGCGACCACCATGGCCAAGTCGATGGCGGCCGACGGGCTGATCGAGTACCGGCCGCGGGGCGGGGTGCGGCTGACACCGCGGGGCGGGAAAGTGGCCGACCGCATGCTGCGTCGCCACCGGCTGATCGAGCTCTTTCTGGTCGAGACGCTGGGGATGGACTGGGCGGACGTGCACGTTGAGGCCGAAGAGCTGGAGCACGCGGTGTCCGAAAAGGTGCTGGCGTTGATCGACGCGAAGCTGGGGCACCCCGCCGCCGACCCGCACGGCTCGCCGATCCCGCGCGCGGCGGGCGCGCGGGTCGGGGCGGCGGGGCCCGACCCGGCGTTCTCGGACCTCGCGTCGTGCCCCCGCGGGGTGCGGCTGGAGGTGGCACGCATCGTTGACCACGACGCGGCGTTTCTTCGCTACCTGCGGCGGCGGGGCCTGGTGCCCGGCGCGGCGGTGACCGTCTGCGGGGACCCGACCCGCGGCGCGGTCGAGGTGGCGGTGGGCGACGCGACCGTCCGACTGGGCCGGCCGTCGGCCCGCCGGGTACGCGTGCGGCGGGCCTCCGGTCAAGCCGATCCCGGGGAATCCCGATAAGCCGGGGCCGGGGCCGCTGAGCCCCAAGCGCGGTTGTGACGACCGCTTCCCGACGCCGGACCGGTGCCCCCCATGTCGTTGCGACAGAAAATCGCGTTGTTGACGGTCGTCCTCGTGGGGGCGCTGCTGGGTCTCGCCCTGGCGGTGGACGCGTGGCTGGTGACGCCCTGGATCGCGACGCTGGTGCCCGAGCCCGACGCGGCCCAACGCGACGTCTTGTTCCGCGGGGCGGCGGCCCGCCGCCTGGCCCTGGTCTGGCTCGCGGGCGTGGCGCTGGTGCTGGGCTTACGCCTGGCCGACCGGAACCTGGGGCGTCCGCTCATGCGGCTGGCAGCCGAGGTCTCACGCCGCCGGGTCAGCGGCCCCACGTGGGCGGAGGCGACACCGCTACGGATCGACGAGATCGGCGTGATCGCGCGGGAGTTCGGGCAGACCTACGACGAGCTCAAGTCCCTCCGCGGCTCGGCCGCGCGGGCCGACGCGTTGGAAGACCAGCTGCGGCGGGTGGGGGGCATCGACTTCGCGGCGCGGCGTCTGGCGGTGGCGGCGCGGCGTCTGGGGACGGCGGTCGAGGCCGGCGACGAACAACTTGAAGCGCGGCTGCGGGCGCTGAGCGACGAGGTCGCGGCGCTGCGGGCCATCACCCGCGAGGCCGAGGCCGGGACGGCGGAATCGCTCACCGCCGTCAGACCGGCGTCGGCACCCGCTCCAGAATCCCCCGCAGCACCCGCCGCGTAGCTTCCTGGTCGGCTTCCTGAAGCTGGGCCTTGCTGATACAGCGGTGGGCAAACACCGGCACCACGTGCGCGGTGATGTCGTCGGGCACCACGTAGTCGCGGCCGTGCAGCAGGGCGGCGGCCCGGGCCGCCCGCACCAACGCCAGACAACCCCGCGGGCTGACGCCCAGCTGCAGCTCGTCGCTGCGGCGGGTGGCGTTGGCGATCGCCACCACGTACGCGGTCAGCGCGGGGTCGAAACGCACCGAGTCGCAACGCGTCTGCAACGCACGCAGCTCGTCGGCGCTCATGACCGGTTCCAGGTCGGTCAACGCCTGGCGTCGGGGGTCCTGCGTCAGCACGCGGGCCTCGTCTTCGGGGCTGGGGTACCCCAGATTGATCCGCATCAGGAACCGGTCCAGCTGCGACTCGGGCAGGAAGTAGGTGCCCTCGAACTCGAAGGGGTTCTGCGTGGCGATGACCAGGAAAGGATCCGGCAGGGAACGGGTCTCGCCGTCCAGCGACACCTGGCCCTCGCTCATGGCCTCCAGCAGGGCGGACTGGGTGCGGGGGGTGGTGCGGTTGATCTCGTCGGCCAGCACCAGGTTCGCGAAGACCGGTCCGGGCCGGAAGACGAACTCTCCGCGGTTCGCCTCCCAGATCGTCACGCCCAGGATGTCGGCCGGGAGCAGGTCCGGGGTCATCTGGATCCGCGACAGCGTGACGTCCAGCGAGCGGGCCATGGCCAGCGCCAGGGTGGTCTTGCCCACGCCCGGCACGTCTTCGATCAGCACGTGGCCGCGGGCCAGCAGGCAGGTCGCCACGCGGTCGATCGCGGTCTGGTTCCCTAAAAAGCAGGACTGGATGTTGGCTCGCAGGCGGTCGAGCGGACGCATCGGCAAGGGGACGGACCTCGTCGCTGGGTAAGACAGGGAAAACAGAGCGGTCCGCCGGGCGGGCCGTCAGGAGTGTAACCCCGGAGCGTGCAGGCCCGTCCGCGTTGCGGCGGCGTGGCCGACCCTTCAGCCACGCACGGGCAGGTATTATCGGGGGGTGGAGAGTCACCGTCATCCGCCTGCGCGGGTTCAGCCGATATCCCCGAACGGGCCCACGGCGTCGCGCTGGCGCGACGGTCCCGCAGGTTGACTCCCCGATCCGGTTCCGTGTCGAGCCCGACTTAAGCCCACCTCGTCTGCCCTCCCCCCCCGCGTGCCCTCCTCCCTCCGACAACTCGCTCTGCGGATCCGCACCTACCTCGAGAACGAGTGGTGGACGGTGCTGTTCGAGCTGGCGGTCATCTGGGTCGTCGTCTACCTCATTCTGCGTTTCCTGCGTGGCACCCGCGGCGCACGCGTGATCAAGGGCGTGGCGATCATCCTGATTGTCGGCACGCTGGTGATCCAGATCTTCGGCGGCGCCGACCGTCTGGAGCGGCTCGACTACCTCTACGCCAACTTCCTGGCCTTCGTCGCGATCATGCTGGTGATCGTGTTCCAGCCCGAGCTGCGCCGTGCGCTGGTGCGGCTGGGCGAAGCGCGTTTTTTCCGGCAGACCGGCCTGCGCAAAGCCCGCGTCGTCGAAGAGATCCTCTCCTCGATGCAGTACCTGGCCCGCAACAAGGTCGGCGCGCTCATTGCCATCGAACGCGAAGTGGGGCTGGGCGGCATCGTCGAGGCCGGGGTGCGGCTGGACGCCGAGATCACCAAAGAGCTGCTGAACACGATCTTCTGGCCCGGCTCGGCCCTGCACGACATGGGCGTGGTGATCCGCGGCGACCGGCTGATGTCCGCGGGTGTGCAGTTCCCGCTGATCGACGCCGACGTGCTGCCGCAGGAACTCGGCTCACGTCACCGCGCCGCGGTGGGGCTGAGCAACGAGGCCGACGCGCTGATCCTGGTGGTCTCGGAAGAAACCGGGGCCATCAGTGTGGCTGAACGCGGCCGGCTGACCCGCAACCTGACCGCTGACGACCTGCGCACCCAGCTGAGCCGCGGCATGTCGCAGGTCACCCTGGACCCGGACGGGGACGAAGCCCCCGACGCCCCGAGCACCCCCGCTGCCGACTGACCGCCTTCCGCCCGTCTGAATCGCGTCTCCGCCCCCCGCCCCCCGCCCCGCCATGAACCAGCGCACCCTCTTTCAGAAGCTGGAGACCATCGTCGTCGTCACGGTGGTGGCGGTGCTGGTGTGGCTGTACGCCGAGGGGGCCAGCACCAAAGAACGCAACCGCGAACCCGTGTCGGTCCGCTTCGTCGCCCCCGACGGCCGCGAGCGTGACTTCGCCGTCAGCCCCGACCAGGCGGTCTCGGCCAGCGTCAGCTTCAAGGGGTCCAGCGGCCAGGTGCAGAGCTTCCTCGACCTGGTGCGCGACCCGATCGAGCTGACCGTCGAACCCCCCGACGCGGGGCAGAACGCCCGCACCCTGGTGCTGGCCGACGCGCTGGTCCGCAACGACGCCTTCGCCCGGCTGGGGCTGGGCAACATCGTGGTGGAGCCGGCCACGTGGGAGGTGGCCATGCGGCCGCTGGTCACCTTTACCCTGCCGGTGCGGGTCGAGATCGGCGACCTGCCGCTGGACCCGGCCACCACGCCGGTGGCCACCCCCGACGCGGTCGGGGTCACGGCACCCGCCGACGTGGTGGACGCGCTGGGCGACGCCGTCGCCGTCGCGCGGCTGGACCGTGCCGCGCTGGCCGACCGCAGCGAAGACCCCGCCACCGGCGGCCGCGAGAAGGTGGCCCGCAACATCGCCCTGGAGTTTCCCGCGGGCATCGACCGGCGCAGCCCCTGGACGAAGATCAGCAACCAGGTGGTGCGGGTCAACTACACGCTGGCCGACCCCGATGCGACGGTGACGGTGGATCGGATGCCGCTGTACGTCAACCTGCCCGTGGGCGCGCAGCAGGCCTACCGCGTGACGCCCAATGACGGACAGAAGTTTCTCTTCGATATCGAGCTGCGCGGGCCCAAGGGGCTGATCGACCGCATCGCCGCCGGCGACCCCGACCCCGCCTACGCGGTCAGGGCCGAGGTCCACATCAGCGACGTCTCGGGTATCGAGAGCATCACCAGCGCGCAGCCCGTCGTCGTGGCCCCGCAGGGCGTCACGGTCGTGGGGTCGCCACCGATGGTGGGGCTGCGGGTCGAGCGCCGCGTCACCGAGCCATAGCAGCCCGTTGCGATACATCGCGTGACTGCGGCCGGCGAGGATCCGCCCTCACTTCGTTGCCTCACCTCCCCGCAGCTACGGCTGGGGCTCGGTTCGTCGCCTCGCGAGGGCGGATCCTCGCTCGCCCTCGCCTGCGCGAGGTATCGCAACAGGCTGCCGAGGTCGGCGGAAACGCTCGGCGGGGTGGGGCTGCGTGGAGCGAAGCGCTCCTCGCAACCCCACCCCGCCGAGCGTCACAGCGGCGACTCGTCCTTATTTTGGAGGTTGGGCATGCGTGGGGAGCGGTGGGGCGTTTGGGATATCCTTTTGGCATGACCGCCGCCCAGACCACCACAGAACCCATGTCCGACGTGCCCGCCTACTGCCGGCGTCTGGGCGAGTCAGCGCGCCGCGCCGGACTTGCGATGGCCGCCGTGTCGGGCGCCCAGCGCAACACGGCGTTGCGGGCGGTGGCCGATGCGCTCGATGCGGCGACGGCCGACGTCGTGGCCGCGAACGCGAAGGACCTTGAAGCGGCCCCCGGATACGGCCTGAGCGAGGCCATGATCGACCGTCTGCGGATCGACGCCGCGGGCGTGGCGAACATGGCGAACGCCGTGCGGCAGATCGCGGCCCAGCCCGATCCGGTGGGCAAGATCATCGAGGGACGGGTGCTGCCCAACGGCATCCGCCTGCAGAAGGTCCGCGTGCCGCTGGGCACGGTGCTGATCATCTTCGAGTCGCGCCCCAACGTGACCTGCGACGCCGCAGCGCTCTGTCTCAAAAGCGGCAACGCCGTTGTGCTGCGCGGCGGCAAGGAGGCGCTGCACTCCAACGCCGCCATCGCCCGCTGCGTGGGGCGAGGCCTTGCGGCGGCAAAATTGGACCCCGCCGCCGTGCAGCTGGTCGACACCACCGACCGCGCCGCCGTGTCCGAGCTGCTGCAGCTCGACACGCTGCTGGACGTCTGCATCCCCCGCGGCGGCGAGTCGCTGATCCGCGCGGTGGTCGGGCAGTCGCGCATCCCCGTCATCAAGCACTACACCGGCAACTGCCACGTCTACGTCGACGCTGCCGCCGACGCAGATCTGGCGGTCGACGTCGTGCTGAACGCCAAGACGCACCGCACCGGCGTGTGCAACGCCGCCGAGACCGTGCTGCTGCATCAGGACACCATCGACAACGGCGTGGCCGAGCGCATCGGGCTCTCGCTGTCCAGCAAGTGCGTGCAGCTTCGGGCCGACACGCGCTCGATGTCCGTGATGCCCGGCGCCACGCCCGCCACCGACGAGGACTGGAAAGCCGAGTACCTCGATCTGATCTGCGCCGTGCGGGTGGTGGACACCCTTGACGACGCCGCGGCCCACATCAACCGTTACGGCAGCCGCCACACCGACGCCATCCTCACGCAGGACACCGCGGCGGCCGATCGCTTTGTGCAGCTGGTCGACACCGCCAACGTGATGGTCAACTGCAGCACCCGATTCAGCGACGGCCAGCAATACGGCTTGGGCGCCGAAATCGGCATCAGCACCGACAAGCTGCACGCGCGCGGTCCGATGGGGGCCGAGGACCTGACCACTTACAAGTGGGTGGCGTGGGGGAGCGGGCAGGTGAGGCATTGAATTCAGATTTCAGATTTCAGATTTCAGATTGGGAACCGGGGGCACGTTTCGCGAATGGCAAAGGTGCATTGGCTTGCTTAAATCTGAAATCTCTAATCTGAAATCTGAAATCGACTTGCTCGTCTTTGACCTGGGCCGCGTGCTCGTCCAGATCGCCGACGACCTGGACGACGCGGCGACCCGCGCCGGGCGCAGCGGACTGCCGGGTTTCACCGGCGACCTGTCCGCCCACACCCGGCGGGGCGGCAACGAAGAAGTGGCCCGGCTGCTCAGCGGCTACGAGCGGGGGAACGTCGCCACCGCCGACTACGCCGGCGGCATCGCCGCGCAGGTCGATGCCGACCCCGACGACGTCGCCGCGATACACGACGCCGTGCTGATCCGCGCCTTCGACGGGCTGTCGGCTTTCTACGACCGGCTCGGCGACGCGCCGGTGTTGACGGCCTGCTTCAGCAACACCAACGCGGTGCACTGGGCCCGCATCGCCGACCCCGACGACCCGGCCTTCCTCGACCCCGACCGGCTGGACTTCCGCTTCGCCAGCCACCAGATCCGCCGGGCCAAGCCCGACGCCGAGGCCTACGCCTACGTCGAAGCGGCCACGCGCGTGCGGCCCGACCGCATCCTGTTCTTCGACGACCTGGCCGAAAACGTGGCCGCCGCCACCGAGCGCGGCTGGCAGACCGAGCACGTCCCGCGGATGGACAACCCCCTGCCGTGGGTCGCCGAGCGTCTGGCGGCCTACGGTGTGTTTCCTTGAGCGAACCCGCCACCCCACCGACCGCGCCCGCCCGCCGCGAACGACCCGGCACCGCCGTGCGGGGCCCGTGGATGATTGCCGTCACCCTGGGGATCGCGCTGCTGGCCCCGCTGGTCACCGTGCTGATTTTCCGCGCGGTGGACGAGCCCACCGACGACCGCGCCGACGCGGCCCCGCTGGTTTGGGCCGAACGCGACACCTGGCCGAAGAACCAATACGTTGCCTACAAGAGCCTCGAGCGCGGCATGATGTCCGCCGCGCGGACCAACGAAAAGTACAAAGACCTGGGCTTTCACGTCGACCCCGCCGAGCAGGCCGTCCTGCTGGGCCTTGCGGGACTTGCGCGGCAAGACGAGCCCGACTTCGCGGCCCGGTCCACCCGGGCTGAACTCGACCGCGCGGTGAACGAGACCGGCGGCCACTTTTACGCCCACTTCCTGCGCGCCGCGTGGCACCGCTTGCACGGTCACCCCGCCGCCGCGGACCAGGACCTCGCCGCCGCCTTTGCCGCCGCGCCCGCGGTGCTGATCACCCGCCCCGCCCTGGACGGAAGTGACACGCTCGCGTTTGCCGCCGACCAGATCATCGCCGACCGCCTCGACCGCTCACTCGTGCTGGTCTACCCCTTCCTGCGGTCCGGCGGCGACGGCCTGATCCACCTGCCGGTCTACAAGACCATCCTTCGGCGGGCCGACCCCGCCGTGCCCGCCGGCGTGGCCGAGGTCGATGAGCACCCGCGCTGGTTCACCTGGTTCGGCCGGGTGGGTCGGCTGCCGGCTTTAGGCGAAGACGCCGATCCGACGGTGGTGGGGGCTTACCGGGACTAAGAAGCCCGCCTCACCCAAGCCGACGACCGGGTGTTTGAGTTTCGCCCGCCCCCACCGGATAAACTGTTGCGGTGACCGACACTCCGACACCCAGCCCGCCGATCGAGATCGCCCCGCTGAAAGGCCCCTTTGATCTCGCGATCGCCCCCCCGGGATCCAAGAGCCTGACCAACCGCGCCCTGCTGCTGGCCGCGCTCGCCGACGGCACTTCGACGCTGACCGGCGTGCTGCTGGCCGACGACACCCGGCGGATGCTGGAGGCTTTGGAAACGCTCGGTTTCGATCTGAAGCTCGACGAGCACGCCCTCACCGTCACCGTCGAGGGTGCGGCCGGCAAGATCCCTGCCGACACCGCAGGACTCATGCTCGGCAACGCCGGCACCGCGGTGCGCTTCCTCACCGCCGCGCTGTGCCTGGGCGAGGGCCCGTACACCGTCGACGGCGTCCCCCGCATGCGCGAGCGTCCCATCGGCCAGCTGGTCGAGCCGCTGCGCGAGCTGGGGGCCGAGATCGGGTACGTCGAGCACGCCGGCTTCCCCCCGCTCACGATCGAGGGCATCGAACCCGACCCGATGGCCGCGCTGTCGGGCGGTAACTCGGTCGCGCTCGAGCCCACGCTCAGCAGCCAGTTCATTTCCGCCCTCTTTCAGATCGGCCCCTGTCTGGTCGGCGGGCTGGAGCTGACCTTCGAGGGTCGCATCACCAGCCTGCCCTACGTGAAAATGACGCTGGACCTGATGGAGATATTCGGCGCCGAGACCGCCCGCGACAAAGGCTACCGCGCCGTCCGCGTCCGTGGACGCGGCTACAAAGCCGCCGACTACGCCGTCGAGCCCGACGCCAGCAACGCCACCTACTTTTTGGCCGCCGCCGCGGCCACGCCGGGCGGCCGGGTGCAGATCCCCGGCCTGGGCAGCGAGAGCCTGCAGGGTGACGCCGAGTTCTGCGACGTGCTGGGCCGCATGGGCTGCGACGTGACCCAGCGGCTGCACGACACCGTCGTGCTGGCGCCACCCGACGGGGTGCTGCGGGCGGTCGAGGTCGACCTCAACGACATGCCCGACACCGCCCAGACCCTCGCTGTGCTCGCGCTCTTCGCCGAGGGCACCACCATCATCCGCAACGTGGGCAACCTGCGCGTCAAAGAGACCGACCGCCTGGCCGCGCTCGACACCGAGCTCACCAAGCTCGGCGCCGTGGTCAACATCACCGGCAACGACATCGCCGTCACCCCGCCCCACGACGGCAAGCTGAAGTCGGCCGCGATCGACACCTACGACGACCACCGCATGGCGATGTCGTTTGCGGTGGCGGGGCTGCGTGCATCGGGGGTGAGAATCAACGACCCGGACTGTGTGAATAAGACGTACCCGGGGTTTTGGCGGGATCTCGAGAAGTTGCGCGGCTAATGCCCTGCTCCATGTCATCAACGCCCGGAAACACGAAGGCGCGAAGGCTCAAAGACACAAAGGAAGGCAGGTTCAAGTTCTAACTCTTTTTTGCGCCTTTGAGCCTTTGCGCCTTCGTGTTTCCTCGTTTTTCTGAAGACTTCAAAGCAAGACATGTTTCCGCAAGATACCCGCGTTCAACTCGACCTCCCGCACCGCGTTCGCTTCACCCGCGACGCGTTCGCGCCGGGCAACGCCACCCTCGCCAGCGTTTTCACGAACGCCGAACCCGGTCGCGCCCTGATCGTGGTCGATCGCGGCCTGCTGGACGCCCGGCCCAACCTGCAAGCCGAGATCGCGGCCTACGCCGCGGCGCACGCCACCCGCGTTCCAAAGATCGTCGCCTTCCGCACCCTGCCCGGCGGGGAAACGGTCAAGAACGACCTCTCATTGCTCGAAGAGCTGCTCGGCGTCTTCAATCACCACCGCCTCGACCGCCACGCCTACATCATCGCCATCGGCGGCGGCGCCCTGCTCGACACCGTCGGCTTCGCCGCCGCCGTCTGCCACCGCGGCCTGCGCCTGGTCCGCATGCCCACCACCACGCTGTCTCAGGCCGACTCGGGCATCGGCGTCAAAAACGGCGTGAACATGTTCGGCCAGAAGAACTTCATCGGCACCTTCGCCGTCCCCCACGCCGTGGTCAACGACCTGGCCCTGCTCGAAGCCCTGAGCGACCGCGACTGGCGCTGCGGGCTCAGCGAAGCCGTCAAGGTCGCGCTGCTGAAAGACGCCGCTTTTTTCGCTCAGATCGAACGCGACGCCGAACGTCTGGCGCGGCGCGACCCTGCCGCCGGCGACCCGGTGTGGCAACGCTCCTCCGCGCTGCACCTGGGCCACATCACCCGGCCCCCGGCCGAGGGCGGCGACCCCTTTGAGTTCACCACCAGCCGCCCGCTCGACGCCGGCCACTGGGCCGCGCACCAGCTGGAGCGGATGAGCGATTTCACGATCCGCCACGGCGAAGCCGTCGCCCTGGGTCTCGCCCTCGACGCCGACTACGCCCGCGCCACGGGCCTGCTACCCGCCGCCGACCACGCCCGCATCGTTGGCCTGCTGGAAAGACTCGGCTTCGACCTGCACCATCCCCTGCTCGCCGACCCGCGGCTGATCGAAGGCATCGAAGCCTTCCACGAGCACCTCGGCGGCCGGCTCACGCTCACGCTGTTCCGCGGGGTCGGCGAGCCGATCGAGGTCCACGCATTGGACACGGACCAGATGGAGCGGGCAGCCCGTTCGCGAGTCATGACGGCGGCAGCCTCCGGGTTCGCAACATCGCCAGTCGTTCACCGATTTCCCAAGAACTCAAAGTCTGCAAATGACAAATGAAGCTCTGACCCCACAACGCCCAAATGAAGCTCTGACCCCACAACGCCCACAACGCCCCCACAACGCCCTGACCCCACAACGCCCCCAATGAAGCTCTGACCCCACAACGCTCCCTGTTCGATTGGGGCTGGAATCAACCTTTCGAGGACGCGGGCGGCCGCGTAAAGCGGAGGAATAATGGACGCCTCCCCTTTTTCTTCCCCCCCCTTTTTCGCGGCATGGAGCACGGCAACAGCCGTCCCGGCAAGGAGGGCGAGCGGGCGGTGATCGACGCCTACCGGGCGTGCGATTCGTTTACGTAGGGCATGGCTTGCCATGCCGCGGCCGCAGGCCGATTTTGGTCGTCGTTGGATTTCGAATGGGGCGTTCTTGGCAGGCGTCGAACAACCCGGAGGCATGGCAAGCCATGCCCTACAATCGCCGCATGGACGCAGAGAATGCCCCCCCGCAGAACCTCGGCGCCACCGTCGAGCGCTACTTCGTTGAGCACCGCGCCAAACTACTCGACGTGGCGGCTTTTTTGGACCGCTGCGACCGCGCGGCCGGCGGGGGCGGGGGTGAGCCGGGCGCCGACGCGGACTTCCGGATCGAAGCCCTTCGTCGCGCGGTGGCGCTGCTGGACGACGGCAACCCGGAACGCACGCGGCGGATCCTGGAGCTGATGAGCGATATGAGCGAAGCGCCGCTCGACGCCGCGCCGCCCGGGGCCGCGTCCGGAGCGCCGCGGCCGGACGCGGAGGCCTGAGCCGTGGCGTACATCGACCCGCACATCCACATGGTCAGCCGGACCACCGACGACTACCGCGCCATGCAGCTGGCCGGGTGCGTGGCGGTGACCGAGCCCGCGTTCTGGGCGGGCTTCGACCGCTCGTCGCCGGAAGGTTTTCGCGACTACTTCGTGCAGCTGACCGAGGTGGAGCCCGCCCGCGCCGCGCGCTTCGGCATCGCGCACCACGCGTGGGTCTGCATCAACCCGAAAGAGGCTGAGGATCCGGGGTTTGCGCGGGCCGTGATGGCCCTGCTGCCCGAGTTTCTGGCGAAGCCCAACGTGCTGGGCGTCGGCGAGATCGGACTCAACCGCAACACGAAGAACGAGCTGCTGATCTTCGAGGAGCACCTGGCGCTCGCCGAGGCCCACGACGCGCTGGTGCTGATCCACACCCCGCACCTGGAAGACAAGCTCAAGGGCACGCGGCTGATCCTCGACGCGCTGCGTCGGCACCCGAAGCTGACGCCCGACCGTGTGCTGATCGACCACGTGGAGGAGCACACCGTGGGCGCCGTGCTGGACGCAGGCTACTGGGCGGGCATGACGCTTTACCCCGACAGCAAGCTGAACCCTCCGCGGGCGGTGGACATCGTGGAGTGCTACGGGAGCGAGCGGCTGTGGGTGAACTCGGCGGGCGACTGGGGGCACAGCGACCCGCTGAGCGTGCCCAAGTGCGCGGCCGAGATGCGGGCGCGGGGGCATTCGGGCGATGAGGTGACGAAGCTGCTGCTGACCAATCCGACGACGTTCTTGGAACAGTCCGGAAGGTTCGGGACGATGTGAGCAATCAGCAGACACGACCGGGGTGCGGTCCGTCCGACTTGACGGAGTCTTGATTCTTGGAGGTTGTACTCGTGAAGGCAGCGGCGGACGGCACGCGGAGCGTGCCTGCTACGCTTTTCAGCCCTCGGCTTCGAGATACTCTTCGAACTCCCCGCGCTCGCCCGCTTCCTTCACGTACTTCTCGAAGGCCGAGTGCTGGTAGGAAATGAAGACGAAGGCGTGGTGCAGCGTGAGCCACTCGATGTCCGTGGGGTCTTCGCCCAGGTCTTTACGCATGCGGTTGAGTTCGGCGAGCAGGGGTTCGGGTTTCATGGGTAGAAAGGCTCGCGGACTCAGGCGGCCGAGTCGATGGGTTTTTCGATGGTGCAGATGTTGTGGATGCGGGCGATGGTCAGCAACTCTTTGAGGGCGGGCTCGTCCGACGCCGGACGGAAAATGTAGAGGCTGTCGGTGATCATCAGCGCTACATTTTCAGGGTGCCGGACGTCGTAACTCTGCCCGTTGTTCATCGTGATCCTGAACGGCTCGAACGGGGTGACTTTCAAAAGGTCGAGCATTTCGCGTCGTGTCATGGTGATACTCCTTGCGTCGAGCATACCCTACCGCAACCCTTACGCCGCGATGGCATCGCAAATTTTCTTCGCCGCGTCGGTCAGGTCGCTGCCCACGATCATGGTGGGGATGTCGGCCTTGGCGGCCTCGATGATCTTGCGGGCGGGCTCGACGTTGGTGCCTTCCAGCCGCACGACCAGCGGCACGGTGAAGCCCACGGCCTTGGCGGCGGCGACGATGGCGTTGGCGATGGTGTCGCACTTGGCGATGCCGCCGAAGATGTTGACCAAGATGCCCTTCACCCCGGCATCGGCCAGGATGATGCGGAAAGCCTCGGTCACGGCTTCTTCGGTGGCGCTGCCGCCCACGTCCAGGAAGTTGGCGGGCTCGCCGCCGTGCATCTTGATGATGTCCATGGTGGCCATGGCCAGGCCGGCGCCGTTGACCAGGCAGCCGATGTTGCCGTCCAGGTTGATGTAGCTCAGGCCGTACTCGGCGGCCTTGGCTTCACTCGCATCGACCTCGTCGGGGTCTTCCAGCTTGCGCAGCTCTTTCTGGCGGAAGGCGGCGTTGTCGTCGAAGTCGATCTTCGCGTCGATGGCGAGCACCTCGCCGTCGGGGTGCGCATCCGACTTGGGGGTCACAATCAGCGGGTTGATCTCCACCAGGCTGGCGTCGGTGTCGAGGAACAGCTTGGCGAGATTCATCATCACTTTGACCGCTTGGCCGACCTGCTTGCCCTGCAGACCGATGGCGAAGGCGACCTTGCGGGCCTGGAAGCCCTGCAGGCCGGTGTCGGGGTCGATGGGTTCTTTGATGATCTTGTCGGGCGTCTTGGCGGCGACCTCTTCGATGTCCATGCCGCCCTCGCTGCTGGCCATGAGCACGGGGCAGCCCCGCAGGCGGTCCACCACGATGCCCAGGTAGTACTCCTTGGCGATGTCCACGCCGCTGGCGACGAGGAGCTTCTTGACGGGCACGCCCTCGGGGGGCGTCTGCGGGGTGATCAGGTTCTTGCTCAGGATCGCGGTCGCGGCCTCGGTCGCCTCGGCGGCGGTCTTGACCAGCTTCACGCCGCCGCCCTTGCCGCGGCCACCGGCGTGCACCTGGGCCTTGACCACCGCAAGGGTGGCGCCGTCGTCGGCCAGCTGCTTAAAGGCGCCTTCGGCCTCGGCGGCTGAATCGATCACCACGCCGCCGGGAACAGGAATGTTGAACGTTTGGAGCAGTTCGCGGGACTGGTATTCGTGGATCTTCATAGCGGGGAGGATAGCCGTTTAGCGGGTGGCGGGGGCGGTTTCCGGTGGGTTTCGCAACGGAACGGCCCCCCGCGCGGCATCGTGCCGACGGGGTATGACCCGGCGGGGTGCGCCAAGTGGCGTTTGACCCCAAGGGGTCAAAGGGACGATAATCATCTTTCGATGCAGGCCCCGTCCCGATCACGACCCATCACACGCTCGGCCGCGCTCTTCGCGCTGGCCGCGTTGGTCTCGCTGTCGGTGGCGGTGCCGGGCGGGGCCCAGGCCCAGATGCTGGGGGGCCAGTCGGCCGCGGCGTCGCAGTTCATCGCGCGGCTGAACGAGGCCGCGCGGACGCTGGCCGGGCCCCGCGACGATTCCGACGTCAAGCCGTGCCCGGTGACCCGGCCCGCGATGGCCGGGAACTGCCGGCCGCCGGCGCCCCGGCCCCACCCGCCGGTCGACCGCGGCAGCCTCGCGCTGGGTCACCGGATGGACCTCACGCGGTTGTACCTGCCGCCACCCACGGTTCATTGAATTGAGGGTGCCGCTGACGATCGCGGCACGCTGAGCTGCGCCGCTGCCGGTGTTTCTCTGCGCGGCGTCTCCGATTTCGGCCGCCGCGTCTCAACGTCGGTCCTCTTCATCTCTAAGCCGCTTGGCCACCGCGTGGTGCGTCGCGACGGACTTCGGCCCGCTCGCCGCGTCTGCGACTCCCGGCCCGAGCCCCGTAAGCCGCCGTCTCTTCGTTCAAGCGGGGACGGCGCAACTCCAGCCTTCCTCTTGATTTTCACCGAAAGCACACCCCATGGTTGTCCAATCCATCGGCCGCCAGTTCACCAAAGTCTTCGGCTCGCGCAACCAGCGGGTCATCCGCAGCTACAACAAGCGGGTCGAGCAGATCAACGCGCTCGAACCGCAGATGCGTGAGCTGACCGACGCGCAGCTGCGGGCCAAGACCGCCGAGTTCCGCGAACGCTCGCAGAGCGGCGAGCCGCTGTCGTCGCGGCTGCTCGAAATCATGGCCGTCGCCCGCGAGGCCATGGACCGTGCAGTGGGCATCCGCTGCGTGTTCGACCCGCAGTTCGGCTTCGACCCGTCGGTGCTGCCCGGCGACATGCAGCAGCGCTACGCCGAGCTGAAAGGCCAGGCCGACGCGCTGGAGCCCGCGTCCGTCGCCGGCGGCGAGCCTGCGCCCGGCTGGCTGCAGATCGACATTCCGCCGTCGTTCTACGAGGCGGTCCGCGCCGTGCACCCCGAAAGCAAGCCCCCGTTCCGCGCGCGTCCGTTCGACGTGCAGCTGATCGGCGGCATGGTGCTGGGCGAGGGGAAGATCGCCGAGATGCGGACCGGTGAGGGCAAGACCATCGTCGCCCCGCTGGCCTGCTACGTCGCCTGCTGCGACGGCCTGCAGTGCCACGTGGTGACCGTGAACGACTACCTGGTGCAGCGTGACCGCGACTGGGTGTTCCCGTTCTACTACTACCTGGGGCTGACGGTCGGCGCGATCCACCCCCAGCACATGCAGCCGCCGCATCTGAAGGCCGAGGCGTATCGCTGCGACGTGCTCTACGCGACCAACGCCGAGTTGGGCTTCGACTTCCTGCGTGACAACATGAAGATGTCCGTCGAGGAGCAGGTGCAGAAGCACCGCGACTTCTGCATCATCGACGAAGTCGACTCGATCCTGATCGACGAGGCCCGCACCCCGCTGATTATCAGCGGCCCGGCCCACACCGAGACCCCGCGGTACGACCTGGCCGACCAGATCGCCCGGCACCTGATGCAGCAGCAGACGGCGTGGAACGCGGCGGACAAGAAGGTCAAGGCCGCCGAGATGAAGATCAAGGGGCTGGAAGGCGACGCCCGCAACGCGCGCGACAAGAAGGTCGCCCAGCAGCACCGCGAGCAGATGAAGCAGCGCATCGCCGAGCTGCCCGCGCTCGAAGACGAGCGCGACCGCCACGTGCAGTACTACGAAGTCGAGATGGACAAGAAGGCCGCGCACCTGACGCACGACGGCACGGCGGAGGCCCAGAAGATGGCCGGCGTGGGCAGCTTCTACGTGGGCGACAACATGGACCTGCCGCACCTGATCGGCAACGCGGTGCGGGCGCACGCCGTCTATCAGCGCGACCAGCAGTACATGGTGCAGGGCGGCGAGGTCATCATCATCGACGAGAACACCGGCCGGCCGATGATCGGCCGCCAGTGGAGCGACGGCCTGCACCAGGCGGTGGAGGCCAAGGAGAAGGTTCAGATCAAGCAGGAGACCCAGACCCTCGCCACGGTCACCATCCAGAACTTCTTCAAGCTCTACAAACGCCTGGCGGGCATGACCGGCACCGCCATCACCGAGGCCACCGAGTTCAACGAGATCTATAAGCTGGACGTGGTCAGCGTGCCGACCAACAAGCCGATCCAGCGGATCGATCGCGACGACCTGATTTACTTGTCCACCAAAGACAAGTGGGACGCCATCGTCGACGAGATCAAGCGCGTGCACGACACCGGCCGCCCGACCCTGGTCGGCACCACCAGCGTGGACAAGAGCGAGATGCTCAGCGCCATGCTGAAAAAGAAGCACGGCATCAAGCACAGCGTGCTGAACGCCAAGGCCGAGAACGCGGAGAACGAGAGCGGCGTGGTCGAAGACGCCGGCGAGCTGGCCGCGGTCATGATCGCCACCAACATGGCCGGCCGCGGCACCGACATCAAGCTGCGCGCGGTGGAGCGCGCGGCGCTGATCGACCACTGGAAGACGCGGAACCTGCTGCCCCACCAGGCCGGGCCCGAGCTGGACGACGACGCGCTGCTGGCGTTGAGCTACCGCCACCAGGCGGTGCAGGTGCTGGGCATCCCGAAAAAAGAGGCCGAGAACGCGACCGACGCCGAGCTGAGGCTGCGCCTGTTCCGCTACTGGGCCGAACACGACGGCTGGGTGGACCCGAAGAAAGCCGCGAAGCTGACGCTCGAAGAATGCGTCGATGCGCTGGACGCGCTGCCCGACTACCCCAAGCACAAGCTGGCGGTGTGGCCCAACGTCGAGGCCATGGGCGGGCTGCACATCATCGGCACCGAGCGGCACGAGAGCCGCCGCATCGATAATCAGCTGCGCGGCCGCGCCGGCCGCCAGGGCGACCGCGGCAGCAGCCGCTTCTTCCTGAGCCTGGAAGACGACCTGATGCAGATGTTCGCTGGTGGCATCACCATGACCATGCTCAGCAAGCTGGGCATGAAAGAGGGCGACGCGATCGAGCACAGCATGGTGAGCAAGAGCGTGGGCCGGGCCCAGCGCAAGGTAGAAGAGCGAAACTACGAGATCCGCAAGAACCTGCTGGAATACGACGAGGTCATGGAGCACCAGCGCAGCGACTTCTACGGCCTACGGCAGGACGCGCTCGAAGGCAAAGACGTGCACGGCATGGTGCTGGACTACATCGACCAGGCCGTGGACGACGCGGCGGGCAAGTATCTCGCGCCCGATTACGTGAAGCAGCGGGCGGCCGAGTGGTGCCAGAGCGAACTGGGCATCAGCGTCGACCCCGCCCGGCTGCAGCTGGAAGACCTTGGCGAGCTGCAGGAATACGTCCGCAAGTCGGCCCGCACCGAGGTGGCGCAGGTGGTCGACGTGACCCTGGGCGAGTACATGGGCAACGACATGCTGCCCGAGGACTGGGACCTGACGGGCCTGAGCAACTGGGCCCGCACCGAGTTCGGCGTGAACCTGTCGGTGGTGGACCTGCAGCGCAGCAACCCTCACGACGTGCAGACATCGCTGACCACCGCGGCGCAGAAACAGGTCGACGGCAAGGACCTCGCCGGCCTGTCGCAGTTCCTGGAGGAGCACATTCCCCAGCGGGAGCTGAGCGAATGGGCCCAGAAGAAGTTTGGCCTGGACGTGACCGTGGAGGAGCTGGAGGGCAAGGGCATTGAGGGCGCCGCCAAGCTGGTGAACGACAAGGCCCACGCCGCCTACAACCTCCGCGCGTTGACCTACCCCGTCGAGTTCACGATGGAGGTGCTCAGCCAGGGGGCCCAGCAGGACCCGAACTGGACGATGCAGCAGCTGCTGGGGTTCGCGAAGCAGCGCTATGGCCAGGACTGGGATCCGGAAGAGGTCAGCCAGCTGAACGGTCAGGACATCTTTCAGAAGCTGCTGAACGAGCAGGCCGCGTGGATGAAACAGGGCGGCAAGCTGGAGGAGGAAGCCGCCGCCATCTACGAGGAGTTCGGCAGCGACCCCGCGAAGCTGGCCGCGAAGCTGCAGGAGCGTTACGGCAGCAAGGTCACCCCTGAGCAGATCGAGAAAGACGACGACGTCAAGCAGCTGATCGTGGACGAGGGCCTGACCCTGCTGCGCCGCGAGCTGGGCCAGCTGGAGCGCTACGTGCTGCTGCAGATCCTCGATGCGACGTGGAAGGACCACCTGTACGCGATGGACCAGCTCAAGGAGTCGGTCGGCCTGCGGGGCTACGCCGAGAAGGATCCGCGGATCGAGTACAAGCGCGAGGGCGCGAACCAGTACCGCAACATGCAGGGCGTGATCCAGGACCGCGTGACCGACCTGATCTTCCGCGCCCGGCTGACGCCCAACATCCGGCTGCAGAGCCCCGACCCGGCGCGGATGCAGGCCGCGCAGCCGGCGCCGCCGTCCGCGGCCGTGGCGCATCAGCCGGCGCCCGACCCCGCCGCCGTTGCCGCGGCACAGCAGGCCGCGGCGGGCGCGAAACCCGCGAAGCCCGAGGACACGGCGCCCGAGGCGCCGGTGCCGCGATCGCTGCGGCGCTCTGCCGGCGACGACGCGTCGACCGGAGGCGAAGACAAGCCGAAATACAAGTCGCGCAAAAAACGGAAGTAGACGCGGCGCCGCGGCGGGCCCGGTCGTGGTCACGCACGGAAAGCCGGCAGAAAACTTGTGGGAAAACCCTTGACCTGCCGCGGTTTTCGTGGACAATTGCCACTTCGACATCGCGCGGACGGTCACCGCGTTTCCACGCTCTCGGAGGAGCCGACATGTCGCGTGTCTTCGGTCAGGGTGATATTTCGCGAAAGGGTCCGCCCGTTTTCGCGCGGCGGCGTATCCGTTTTTTGGTGTTGGTCCGCGACGCCCTCCGCCGCATCTTCGCGGACCGCGCGTCGCTGCGCGCGCAGCGTCGCCGCCCGGTGGCGTCGTGTCCGTGTGTGCTGCTTCAGGTTCACGTGTCGCTCGAACGCATCCGCTGGCAGGCGGCCCGCGGGGTGTTGAGCGGCCCCGGCTTATGACATTCAGGACGAGACCGGCTGAGCGCGCGGGGTAGCGCCTGCGCCTCAGCCCTCTTGGGCGGACCGTTGTGTCCGCCGCCGTTCCACGCGTGACCGCGTGCGCGATCCCTCTGCGGGTCGAGTTCGCCGCCGCCGCGTTCAGACGCTGTCCTGCGCCCGTCCTCCGCTCCTCTTAAGTCTCTCCCGCCGCTTGCGAGAACAACCATGCCGAACCCCCACGCCCCCGATCATGATCTCCCCTCCGATCCCGACGCCTCGCTCTACCGCGCCTCGGAGTATCCGCCGCGGCCGGTGCGGTCGCCCGAGTCGTCGCCGCACATCCGCTTCGCGACCGCGGCTCACCTGGACGCGATGGCCGCCCGGGTGTCGGAGGGCGGTGAAGGCCCCGCCGTGCTGCTCCCCGGCACGCCGCTGGTGGAGGCCTCCGCCGACGGCGCCACCCTGCGGGCCCTGGACCACCGCGGCGTGCCGCTGACCGGGTTGGACCGCAACCGCCACGGCGTTGTCGTCGGAAGCTCCGGATCGGGAAAGACTTACGGCGTTGGTCTCGGCATGTTGGACGCGGTCGCCGGTCAGACAGGCGACAGCATGGTGTGGCTGAACGCCCGGGGCGCGGCGGGCACGCAGGAGGTCACCCGCCTGGTCCGCCGCCACCGCCGGGGCAAGATCCGCCGCGTGGTCCTCGCGCCGGGCCGACCCGACCGCTCGGTGGGCATGAACGTGCTGGCCTACGCCCGGCGGTGCGGGCGGCTGCTCACGCTGGTGCAGACGCTGGTCCGCGTCGAAGAGCGGGGTTCCGAGAGCGCCTTCTGGGACAACCAGGCGTCGGCCTACTTCTCGGCCCTGCTGTCCAGCCCCGACGTCGAGTCGCTGGCCCACGCGGTGGACCTGCTCAACAGCGAAAAGCGGCTGCGTACGTTTGCCGCGGCCCGCCGCTGCGACCAGCTGAACGCCTTCGTCTCGTTCCTGGACAGCGGCAATCAGAACGCGGTCACCGTCATCGCCGACATGCGGTGCCGGATCGCGCCCTTCGCGGCGGACCCCGAGGCCCGGGCGGTCATGAGCGGGGCCGACGAGTTCGACCCGGAGGTTCTGCTGCGGTCGGGTGAGCGCTTCCTGCTGGTGATCGAGGCCAACGAAAGCGAGTTCAAGGACCGCGGCCTGCTGATCAACCTGTTCCTCTCGCTGTTTTTTGACGCCGCCGCCCAGGTGGCCGAGGTCACCGCGGATCGGCGGCTGCCGCGGCCGGTGCACGTGACGCTGGACGAGGTGGGCAACGTCGGGGTGATCGACAAGCTGGAGTCTGCGCTGCACGGCATGCGCTCCCGGGGGCTGAGCATCTGGCTGCTGCTCCAGTCGCTCGAACAACTCGCGCGCTACGGCCGCGAGGCGGAGTCGGTGCGGGCGAGCCTGCAGACGCAGATCTTCCTGTTCTCGGGGCTGGCCGATGTCGACCGCGCGGCGGCGGTCTGCAAGAGCGAGACGATCCTGACCGAACGCTGGGACCAGGGGGAGGAGTGGGACGAGGTGCACAAGGCCTGGCGTTCGGCGTCAACCCGTCGCAAAGAGATCCGCGAACGCCCGCTGCTGAACCGAGGCGACCTGCGCACCCCCAAGCACCCCATTTTCGGCGGGCTGGCCCTGATGTACGCACCGGACGACCCGCCGGTACTCGTGCACTTCACGCGCGTGTGGGCGATGCCGGCGCTGAAGCGGTGCATCGAGCGCGGCGCCGCCGCGGCCGGGTACCGGACGCGTAAGACCCCGCTGCCCGTGCCGGCGGTGCTGCCGGCGGAGGCCGAGGCGGGCAAAGCGAGCGGTGCGGACAAGCCCGCCGATGGCGTCACCGACACCCGGCGGCTCCCGACCGAGGTGGTGCGCACGCAGACGGCGGCCGTGGCCCGGGCGTTCTACCGCGGCGCCGACAGCCGCGACGCCCGCCGCTGGCTGCGGAAGATCTTGAAAGAGAATCGGAAGAACGCGCGGCTGTCGCTGCGGATCCTCGAGGAGTACCGCGCCCGCGACGCCGGCCTGGACGACGCCTTCCGGGCGTTTAAACTGGCGGGGACCGAGAACGTTCAGGCCAACCTGAACTTCTACGACTACCTCAAGCTGAAAGAGCGCGGTGCGGCGCGGGCGGAGTCGAGTGGTTCGAACTCGCCCGCGTATGAGCGGTTCCGCCAGCGTGTGCGGGCCGTCGTCGCCCGCAACGCCCGGTCCGAGTCCACATCGGAGCTGATGGAAGCTCTGGCCGCGCGGAAGCGGGCCCGCCTGCGTGACGCGGTGAAGGCGGAGCCCGAGCTCGTCGTGATCGACCCCGGCCGGTCCGCGCGCGAACGCCCCGGCAAGGACAAGCGCGCTGAGCGCAAGGCCCGTAAACGCGCGGCGAAGGGAGAAGCCGCCCGTCGGGACCGCTGCGGCGGCAAGAAAGACCGCAAGAAGGACCGCAAGAAAGATGGCAAGCCCGGTCGGGGAAAGACCAAGCGCAAGGGTCGTTGAGCGGCACGGCGGGGCGCGTGAAACGCACGCGCCCCGCGCCCGTGGGTCAGCCGCGGCGCGTCCAGGTGGCTGGTGTGGTTGGCCACGACCACGAACGGCGGCGACGCGGGCAGGTGTTCCAGGCCGTCGAACACCGGCCGGTGGAACGCGGCCAGGTATCCGCGGGTGGCGAGCCGCGCGGCCCGGTGCCCCACGGCGGTCACCAGCCCCGCCTCGCGGCGCACGCTCCGATCGCGCCCGCCCGCGTCTTGCCCGGGCTGGTGCCGGGGCAGAGCTTGCGCCGCCCCAGCGCCTTGCCGCAGCAGAAGGCGAACTCGACGTAGGCGAAGCAGGCCAGCAGGCGCAGCCCCAGCATCCACCAGGCGGCGCCCAGCAGGGCCGCGCCGCCGATGAGCAGGCCCAGCACCACCCACGACCGCGTGCGCGTGCGGATCTCGGCGGCCAGCGCGCCGTCCATCAGCTTCGCGCGTTGCAGCAGCGGCGGCATTGCAAGCCCCACCGCGATCTCCGGCCCGGCGATCGGGGCGTCGACGTCCCGCCTTGTGGGACCTGCGCCACGGACCTAGAATCCCGGCCTCAGGGCCTGTAGCTCAGTTGGGAGAGCGCTGCCTTTGCAAGGCAGAAGTCGTCGGTTCGAACCCGTCCAGGTCCATTGTCATTCGGAAAAGCCACCGGGTCACTTCCCCAAAACTTCGCGAGCCTGCGAGCCTGCGGGCCGGCGGCGGCTGACGCGGGCCGCCGTAACGTTAGACCGTTCCACGCCGGGCCGGCCGGTCTGAGGTGACCGGTCGGTCGATTGCCGCCTCGGCGGATCCGCCCGTTGCATCGGCACACTGGCCCGTCGGAGATCCGGTCCCGGAGTTTCCGTCACGAGGCGGGGTGACGGAGCACCGGCATCACTTTCAGAACCCGTGCCGGCGCATCGGGGTTTTGCAGCCGCCAGATAAGGGTTTCGGCCGCGGCCCGGCCGAGATCCTCGGGCTGGGCGTCGATGTGAAGGGGGGGCGGCGACATGGTGTCGACCAGGTCGGGGTCGTAGTTGGCGGTGATGACGGTACTGGATGCGGGATCCATGCCACGTTGCGCGAGCATCTGGTGCAGGCGGGTGAATAAGGGGGTCGTGCCGGGGACGAAAAACGCCGCGGGTGCGCGGTCTGCGTCGAGCACGCGGTCGATCTCCACCGCAAGACGCGCTACCGACTTCCCGGTGGACTGGGCGGTGTCAATCCGCACACCGTGATCACGCAGGTGGAACTCGAGGGCGGCGACGCGGTCCAGGTACGTGAGGTGGTCGGCGTCTTCGTTCACCACCACGACCCGGCGGTGGCCTCGCTCCTTGACGACCTGGGCCGCGAGGCGGCCCACTTCGGCGTCATCCGTGTGGACGTGGTCACCCGCGGGGCCGGGTTTGCGGTGCTCCATCAGCCAAACGCGGGCCAGCCCCTGCAGGTTCTCGTGCGGCCAGTCATCGAACAGGCCCGAGCGGATGATCGCGCCGTCGAGGGTGGGGGTTTGAAACGGTGGCGGCAGATCGCGCTCCACCGTCAAGCGGGTGAAGAGAAGCTCAATTCCTCTGCGGGTGAGCACCTGCTCAATCCCGTGCAGCAGCTGGCCTGTGAGTGCGGTGCGGGCGGCGGCCGGGTCGTGGTCGGGGATCAGGAAGGCGACGCGGCGGTGCTCGAACATTGCGCCGGCGCGGCCGCGTTCGCCGCTCTTGCGCTGGTGAGCCGGAACGTATCCGAGGTGGAGGATTGACGCCTCGACTCGGCGTGCGGTGTCGGAAGCCACGTTGGTGTCGCCCTTGAGGACGCGGTAGAGCGTCATCCGGCTGACGCCGGCGTGTTGGGCAACTTGGCTGGCGGTTGTGGGGCGAGGCATAGGCGATGGAGTCCGGCGGCGAGGGGTGTCCCTAAGTTACATGAAACACGCGGGGGGGGGGGATCCACTATTTTCAGGGCCCAAAGGGTGGTGGCCCATTCAGGCGTCGGAAATCAAGGTGTCTAAAAATGACTTATTTACGGGTCGTTAACGCATGTTTACCAGAAAATCGATAAGTTTTTCTTACCACTGTTACATCTTGCGACACTTCCTTCGTTTACTATTTTTTCCGAAGGTTGGCCCATAAGGCTGCCCGAGGCAACCGCCACGTGGCGTGCATCGCCTCGATTTTTTTTCTTTCCTTTGGAGGATTCCCGTTATGAACAAGACACTCACCCCTGCTCTGGCTGCCCTGAGTGCCACGGCCCTGTTGTCGGCCGGTGCGATGGCCGCCCCGGTCGCGCTCGATCCGTTCTTCACCCTGGGACAGGGCGGCGCGAACCTGGCGACCCCAACCGGTAACAGCGGCGGCACGGTCGCGTACGCCGCCGACCCGCGGAACGACATCGGACTGGGGAGCGACTTCGCCGCCCCCGCCTTCGCCAACGTGGGCGACAAGCTGACCTACACCTACACGGTCCAAGACATCACCAGCAGCTTTGACCGCAACAATACGTTTCGCGCAGGCATCGGCTTCGGTTCGACGGCGAGCCTGAGTTTTAACTCGGGTATCGGCGTGTCGCGAGACGGCCGCTTCAACCTGACCGCGAACGGCAACGCGTTCTCCGGCGGAGCACAGCTGCCCGGGGCCAGCGGCACCTTTACCGCGACGGGCGGTGCGAATCAGATCGACACCGGCAACACCATCGACGTAACGCTTTGCCTCGAGCTGACGGCCACCAACGGCACGACCTTCGACTACGCGTACAGCGCGACCTTTGCCAGCGGCATGGAGGTCAGCACGCTCGGGGCCACCATCACGGGCCTGACGTCGGGGCAGGCCAACCGGGTCTATCACCTGACCAACGCCAGTGAAGTCAAGATCGATGGCGACGGTTGGACGATCAGCAACGCCGCGGTCGACTTCACCGCGGTTCCCGAACCCGCCTCCGTCGCCCTGCTGACCGCGGGCGGAGCCCTGCTGCTGGGCCGCCGCCGGCGTGCGTGATTCGAAGCACCGCAACCGCCCCCCACATGGGGGGCGGTTGCCGGCCTCGGCGTCCAACCCCCCGTCTGAATCAGTCGGGATCGGACGCGGCCGAGCGGGTCGCATCAACGGCGACCCAACCTCCTCCCGGTCTCGCGGCAATTGACGTTGCCGGCCGGGCTTGTCAGAGACTTAGATCCAAGAACTTATCGCTTTCTCTCGTAAAGGAACCGTCATGACCCTTCTCCGCCAACGTGCCGCAACCCTCTCTCCGACCGCGGTGCAGCCCGCCCGGTACCGGGGGGCCTTCACCCTGATCGAGCTGCTGGTGGTGATCAGCATCATCGCGCTGCTGATCGGGATCCTGCTGCCGGCGCTCGGGGCGGCCCGCGAAACGGCGCGGGCCGTGAGCTGCCTGAGCAAGATGCGGCAGATGGGCATCGCGGTGAACACGTACGCTGTCGACGAGAAGTTTGCGGTGGCGTATGGGTCGTATCGTGGGCCCGGTCTGCCGCCCGACGGCACTGGCGAGGCAACGAACTGGTATGTGTACGCGGAGTACATGGGGGCGCCGAGTCTGGCGGCGACCGACGCCGCGCGGTCCCCCGGCTACCAGAAAAACAATGTGGACCTGGCCGAATGGTCACAGAGCGGGATCTGGAGCTGCATCGCTGCGGAGAATGCGGTGGGGGGGGTCGGTACGGTGAGCTCCGGCGTTGGACCGGGCTACCGCGGCACGTTTGCCATCAACCGGCAGATCGGCCGGATGTTCCGTGGGGTCGACGGATTCAAGTTCCTGACCACCGTGGACGGACCCGAATCGCCATCCGAACTGATGCTGTTCGCCGATGCCGGGTGGTACCGCCCGTTTGGCGCCGGGAACTGGTGGCACCCCGAGGTCGACGGTCGCGGGAACGCGTCGGGAACGGGCATGACTCCCCCGATGCAACCGCATCCGCCCGCCAGCCCCGAGCGATTCGTGACGGCCACGGGCGGCGGATCCGATCGGTTCTACTTCGTGAACGGAACCAGCAACTATGTGTTCCTGGACGGGCACGCCGAGGGGATCGACCAGGAGGGCGTCACGCTGGGGGCGGCGAATCCCTTCAGCCTGCCGCCGTTTGGTAATCGTTCAGAATGGAACCGGTTCTGGAACGGCAACAGCCACCCCAACAACAACGGATTCACCACCATCCCCTGATGCCGGATCGTTGCTCTTCGCTCACCCGCACCCATGGACGCTTGCACTTGCTCGACCCACGTTTTTCCCTCGGGGTTGCCGGAATAACCTTTTTGCTCGCCTCGTACGCCGGCGCTCAGAGCGTTCGGGAGATCGACCTGGGTGAATGGACCCCCACCGGCCGCAGCGTCTGCTACGAAGTGGCCGCCGCCCCGGAGTCCGGGTTCGGCCTCGTCTTCCGCGGTCCGCCGCCGGGGCAAGCCCATCCGCGGCACGACGCGGGGGCCTTGGCCGAGTTTGGCAGTGACGTACGCCTTGAAGAAGGCGAGTCGCTCCGTTTCAGCGCGACCGTCGATGTCGCTGGTGCGCCGCTCGCCAACCAGGGGCTGCGTATCGGCTTCGAGCACGCGGGCGAACCCAATCAGACGGTGTTGTTTGCATTGGATACGGGCAAGCCCGGGGGCACCTCGCTGCAAGTGAACAGCACCGCCAGCCGTAACGAGTTCACCGGAGGCCACAAGGGAGGCGGCGAGCCGGACGACGGAGCGCTGGCCGCAACCGATCGGCTCGATGCGGGCAACTCGGTCCCTCTCGAGTTGACGCTGACCCGCGGAGCCGAAAAGTTCACCGCGGACTGGACCTGGGGAGGCTGGTCGTCGTCGCTGGAGTTTCGTCCGCAGACCGGCACGCCCGATGGCCGGTTCGACAAGGTGTTCGTGGTGACGAATGATGCGGCCTGGAACGACCCCGCTCATGCGCTGACGTTCCGGGATATCGAGATCACGCTGCTGGGTCCCGGAGTGCCCTCAGAAGCGGACGCGGACGCTGAACCGGACGCGGACGACGATTCGGGACCCGGCCTGATTGAGCCCGAGTGATGACCCGGGTGCCCCGATGCGGGTGCCAGCCTGAACCGGACATGCCCGCCTGTGATCACTGAAATCTTACCTCACGGCCGGCTGATGCTCAGCGGCTGGCGGCGGATCGCCGTGCTCCTCCACATGGTCCTCGGGGTCGTGCTGATGGGCTCGACCGACGCGTCGGCCGAACCGGCGTTGTTGGATCTGGGCACCGCGGTGCCGGCGGTGGAGGGCGACTGGGTGGTCGTCCTCGATGGCACCGTGGTGGTGGGCCGCGGCGACGGTGCGGCGGCGGGCGACGCAGTCGTGGAGGGGCTGGATCACCCCGCGCGGCTGACGGCGGCCGCGGCCCGGGGTTCCACGGCGGTCATCGCGGGGGGCCTGGACACCGACGGGAACCCCCACGCCCGGGTGCACCGGCTGGACCGGTCGGACTCCGGGGAGATCGCCGCGACCCGGCTGCCGGACCTGCCGGTCCCGCTGGCCGGGGCCGGCGTCGGGTTCCTGAACGACACGGCGTTCGTCGTGGGCGGCGGAACCGGTCGCAGACTGCAGCCATCGCCGCAGACCTACACCCTTGATCTCACAAATCCGTCCGCGGGCTGGGATGCTTCGCGGCCGCCACTGCCCGGCGGGGCCCTGCGGCCGGCGGTCCTGGGGCTGTACGACCAGATCAACGTGGTCGGGGGCTTCGACGGCACGCTGGGCGCCGACGGTGCGGCAGACGCCCTTGAACCTTCGCGCGACGTGTGGGCCTACCGCGACACCCCCGTCGCGGGAACGCAGGACCGCGGATGGCTGCCCCGGACCGCCTTGCCCGAAGCGCATGCGGGCGGGGCGCTGGTGGCGACCGGCAGCGCGCACGCGCTGCTGGTCGGCGGGTCGGCTTCGCCGTTCGCGGCCGGTTTGTCGGTGCGGGGCGTGGTCGCTGGCGATCCGGTCTCCGGAGATCCGGTGCCGGCGCGGCTGCTGCACCTGATCACCGACACCGCGCTGGCGGTGGGGCCTTCGCCAATGTCCGGGGCGGTGGCAGCGGATTTTGATCGCGACACGCAGACCCTGCGGGTCTGGGAGTTGAAACGGCAGGCGTCCTTGGACGACGCGGTGGACCCGACGCGGCCCTCGCGGCGGGCGGCCGCGGCCACGCTGACCTACTCCGGCCCCGCCCTGTCGGTGGTGGACTACGCGGTGGTCGTGCTCTACTTCATGGGGATGGCCGGGGTGGGGATGTACTTCGCCTGCCGCCAGAAAACCGGCGACGACTTTTCGCTGGGCGGGCGCACCACCCGGTGGTGGGCGGCGGGCATCAGCATGTTCGCCACCGGGGCCAGCAGCATCAGCTTCATGGCGATCCCGGCGGTGGTGTTTGGCAGCAGCCTGGTGTGGTTCGCTTACGTCGCGGTCTTTATGGTCCCGGCGTATTTTTTGCAGGCCCACTACATCTACCCGCTGCTGCGGCGGCTCAGGCTGACCTCCACGTTTGCATACCTTGAACAGCGGTTCGACAAGTCGCTGCGGATGATTGCGAGCGTGCAGGCAATCGCCTTCCAGCTGCTGGGCCGCATGGCGGTGGTCATGCTGCTGCCGGCGTTGGCCATCCAGGCCGTGACCGGGCTGGACATCTATCTGAGCGTGACGCTGATGGGGGTGCTGACGACCGCATACACGACGCTGGGGGGCTTCGCGGCGGTCATCTGGACCGACGTGATCCAGGGGCTGATGATGTTGGTGGGTTGCGTGTTGATGATCGTGCTGGCGGTGGTGTCGCTGCCCGGGGGATTTGGAGAGTTCGCCGCCACGTCGACCGATTACGGCAAGTTCGACTGGGCGCTGTGGGGCACCGACTTCACGACGCCGCTGTTCCTGGGGCTGGGTCTCGTGCTGCTGGTGCAGCAGCTCGGCTTCGCGGCCGATCAGCCGGTGGTCCAGCGGGTATACGCCACGCCACTGCGGGACGTGCGGAAGCTGGCGGCCACCAACGCGGTCTGCAGCGTGCTGATCGCCGGGCTGGTCTGCCTCACCGGGGTGGCGATGTTCGCGTACTTCCACGCCTTCCCGGGAGAACTTAACCCGACGATGGCGTTCGACCACATCGTGCCGCACTACGTGATGGTGCGTCTCCCGCCGGCGCTGGCGGGCCTGATTATTGCCGCTATTTTCGCGGCGTCGATGAGCACGCTGAGCAGCAGCATGAACAGCGTGGCCACGCTGGTTGGCGAAGACTTCTACCGGCGGTGGCGGCCCGACGCGAGCGACCGCTCCCGGCTGCGGGTCATGCAGGCTGCGTCGATCGCGGCCGGCGCCGTCGGCACGGGCACCGCGCTCTACATGGCGAGCCTCGACCTGACCAGCATGTTCAAGACCTGGAACGAGGTGATTGCGCTCCTGGGCGGCGGGATCCTGGGGGTCTACATCCTGGGCATGTTCACCACCCGGACCAACGCGGCGGGGGCCACGGTGGGGGCGGTGGGCAGCATCGTGGCCGGGTTCTGGCTTAAATCCGCGGCACCGATCCACTACATTTTCTACACCCCCGCCCTGGTCCTCCTCTGCGTGGTCCTGGGTTACCTCAGCAGCCTCTGCCTGCCCAGCCGCCCCCGTGACCTCGCGGGACTGACGGTTTTCACCCCGCTGGACGGCGAAGTGGAGCAGGCGGCATGAAACGTCTGGAGCGTCCCACCATGAGCTATTTAAATTCACGCCGCGTCGCCAGCGGACGCATCAACCCAGCGGCCGGAGGCCGGTGGACGCGCGCGGCCGTCATCGCGACCGTCGCGCTGGTCGGCCCGGCCCCGGCGCAGCCGCCGGCGGGGTTCACCGGTGAAGAGGTGCTTAACGGTGATCTGGGTTACCCCCCGTCGCCCCCGGTGGAGGTCGCGTACGACACTGCGGGTCTGGTGTTGGACCGCATGGGCCACGTGCCGGAGGTGGGCGTGCACCCGCGGGTGCTCTTCGGCCCCGACGACCTGCCGGACATCCGGCACCGGCTCGCGACCACCCGGGTGGGCGGTTTCCTGACCGGCCTGATGAACGAGCGTCTGGACAAGGGCTACCGCGACCCGGCGAGCTGGACCGCGCAGACGATCGACCGGCTGATTGCCGGAGACTTTGCCGCGGTGGACGCGGCCTTCGAAGATCCGAAGCCCGCCGGGCGGACCGGCTACTGCCGCATCCCGGTGCTGTACGACCTGCAGCTGGCGGCCTGGGATGCGCTGATCCGCGAAGACGCTGCGCAGGGCGAGCGCGTGGCCGTGGCTGTCGCGCAGTGGGCTCGGCGGCTGCGTCCGCAGGTGGACGGCTGGCGCAGCGGGCCCCAGGGCGACGACGCGAACCGCTTTGCCTACGGCCACAAGCTCGGCAGCTTTGGGGCCTTTGGCTGGCAGATGCTGGGCGACGCCTACGACCTGACGGCGATGCACATGACCCCGGACGACCGGGACGCCACCCGCGGCACCATCGCGGCGATCACGAACGGCGCCTTCACGTTCGGGATGCAGCTGCCGCCGCACCTGCGGGTCTGGAACTGGATGAACTGCGCGCAGTACTTCACGCTGCTGTCGTTGTCGATCGAGGGCGAAGAGGGCTACGACCCCAGGACCTACGACCGCATGGTCGAGCTGCAGCGCGACTACTTCGCGTACAACTACACCGAACGCGGCGTGAGTTCCGAGGCGGTGGGGTACACGGGCTTCGGTTACGTGTGGGGCCTGCCCGCCACGGCGGCGATGACCCGGCGGGGCGAGAACCTGCTGGCCATGGAGCGCTATCGCATTTCACCGGACTGGCAGATTCAGAGCCGCGTGGTGGAGGAGGGCCGTCCCGAGCGATTCAACAGCGACGGAGACGGGGGCGACGGCCCGCCCACCTTCCAGCAGATGCTGCTGCGCAAGTTCTACGACCCCAACGACCCGGCAACGGATTTTCTCTATGCCGGGGCGGTTGAACGACGCATCGGTTTTCGCGACCGCGGCCACTTCACCCTGACCAACCTGCTGCCCTTCGCGGTGGATCCCGACGGGCTGATCGATCATCCCCGCGAGCTGGACCTGCCCGAGACGTTCGTCGAGCCCGAACGCGGCCTGCTGATTGCCCGCACCGGGTGGGACGACGACGCGACGGTGCTGAACGTGACCTGCCGCAACGACGCGTTTTACGTCAGCCACGACCACGCCGACCGCGGCCATTTCGCCCTGATGGCGCTGGGCCGGGCGTGGACGCTGGACGGCTTCCGCTCGATCGAGAGCCGGCACCACAACGTCGTGCAGATCGACGGGCGCGGTCAGGGCTTTCCGCCGCCGCCGGGCGAGGTGCTGAAGACGGTCGTGACGGAAGACGCCGCGTTCACGGCCCTGGACACGTCTTACGCCTATGGGTACTTCTGGCCCAAGACGATCTACACCGAAGACCCCGACGGTCCCAAGTTCGAGATCGAACGTTTTAAGTCGTTCCGGGAGCGGGCGGCCTACACACGTGAGCGATGGGACCTGGAAGTCGAAGACCACCCCAACATCGCGGCGGCGTTCGACGGCTACGACCTGCGCGACAGCGGCATGTGGGACGAAGACCGCCGGACCATGCGGGTGGCCTGGAACCCGGTCGAGAAGGCCTTCCGCACCGCCGGCCTGGTGCGGGGCGAGCGGCCCTACGTGCTGGTGGTCGACGACATCTGCAAGGACGACGCCGTTCACCGCTACGACTGGACCATGATGCTGGAGCCGGACCTGGTGCCAATCTCCATCAAGACCCACGACAACGCGCGGGGCATCAATGAGTGGACCGCCGAAGCGACGCCGTTCGTCGTCACCGATATCGTGCTCGGCCGGGCGGGCATCCCCCAGCAGGAGCCGTCGCGGCACGGGCTGCGTTACCTGCCCGAGGACGGCGAGCCGCTGCTTCTGGTCCGCGTGCTGAGGTGTGCCACCCCGGACCTGCAGAACTTTGACCGGGTGCCGCGGCCTTACGTCGAAACCTTCGAGAAGAAAGACGCCGACGACGGCCCCGGCGGCCGGACCTTCGGCCTGGCCAAGCGGCTGATCGTGCCCAGCCGCTCGGTGGAACCCGGCTACCGCGTGCTGCTTTATCCCCACCGGCACGGCGATCCGCTGCCCGAGGCCACGTCGCCCGACGCGGACACGGTGGTGTTGTCGTGGCCCGACGGGGCGGACGACACGCTGCGCTTTGCCCCCCACGCCGACGGACGCACCCGGTTGTCGATCTCGCGCGGAGACGACGTGCTGCTGACTTTGGACTGAGCCGTGCTCCCTGCCCCCATCCGACCCGGACCATGCCAGAGATCCGGCCCCGACACCTGCCCCGAAAGACTTCCATGAAATACCTGCTCGGACTGCTGCTGATCGTCTCCCTCCCGGTGGTGGCATCGGCCCAGTACACACCGACGGCCGGACGCGACGCGCTGGAGCTGCCGCCGCTGAACGAATCGGCCCCGCTGTATGACAAGCTCTTCTCCGACGTGAAGGTGGGCGAGGCCAAGGTCGATAACCGCGGCTTCAACGAGGGCAACGAGATCATCAACGCGGTGTTCGCCTATCTGCACCCGCAGAGCGACCTCCGGCACGACCCCGCGGTGCTGGACCGCCTCAAGGCTCTGCTCAACCCGCGGTTCGCGTCCTACGCGGCCGAAGAGAAAAACAAGCGAAACGACATCGCGTCGGTCTTCCAGGCGCAGTATGCCTACGCGCTGCTGAAGCACCACCGCCCCGACGACGTGGCAGACGTCACCCAGGCGTGGGACGCCGGGGCCCGGGCGGTCATCGACTTCCTGCTCGAAGACCGAGAAGTCATCTTCACCCGCCACGAGGTGGCCGGGCTCTGGCTCAACGGCGACATCCGCCTGGCCCTCGCCGTCTACTTCGCCGGTCTGGCGACAGACGACGCGGCGGCCGCCGAGATGGCGGCGACCACCATCGACCAGGTGATGACGCGAGCGGTCATCGGCGATGGCGCGACGCACTACGTGGGCTTCCAGAACGAGTCGCCGACGTACCACAGCATGAGCATTCTTTACCTGTCGTGGTGGTGGACGCTGACCGGTTCGCCCGAGGTCAAAGCGGCGCTGGACCGGACCATCCCCTACACCCCGCTTTCGACCGAACCCGGCGAGGACGGCGGCAGCTGGCAGGAGCAATCGACCAATATCCCCTACAAGCACAGCTACAACGGCCTGCGGGGCCGCCAGGCGGCGCTGTTCAAGGCCTACCGCTACGGCGACGGCTACAACTACTTCCTCGGGCGCTTTTACGAGACCAAGTTCAACGCCGAGTGGGCGCTGATGTACGCGATCCACTACGTGCCGGGTCGCGAGGCGGTGACGCCGCCCAACGACTTCATCGTGTTTGACCGGGCGATCCAGGGGCCCCGCGGCCGTTTCGGCGACTGGGCCTTTGTGGCGACCGGACGCAACCCCCAGACCCCGGGCCCCGAACACGATTCGGGCCTTGCGGGGGCGATGTGCGGCAAGGTGACCTTCGTGGGGGCGCTCACGCTCGGGCCCGAGGTCCGCAACGGCGGCCTGAACGCGGCGCTCGACGCGGTCACGCCGCGGGTCAAGCACGCCGCGGGCGAAGACACCGACTGGAACCGCGGGAACGTCCACCGCTTTCTGACGCAGGACGAGCACTCGACCACCGTGGTGCGCGAGCGTTTCGCCACGCTGGCGACGCGGTACCGCCTGTCGGAGCGTCGCTCGGCGTCGGCCACCGAGGACTGGGGCCCGGGTGTGCCGTGGATCGGCAAGCAGGTGTGGCTGCTGACGCCCGAGCGGGTGGTGGGCCTGGTGCAGCTGACCGCCGACGCGAATCAGGAGGTCTTTGGCCTCGACACCCGCGTGGTGCTGACCAGCGGGCGCAACAAGGTCAGCGGCGAGCGCCGGGAGCTGGAGCGTCTGCCCGACGACACCTTCGCGTTCGGCGACCTGCGGGTGCGCTTCCACGGCCGCAGCTTCGGCGGGCCGATCACCGACGAGCGGTTCGCAATCATGGGCCCCAAAGCCGACGACGACTTCTCAGTGGCTTTAAAACTGCACGACGCCACCGATCCCGCGGCCGACACCGCCACCGGGTACGCCCCCGGGGCCACGCGGTGGGCGGTGATGGAGACGCTGCGGGACGGGGCCCCCTGGGCCCTGTCGGCAGAGAACGCCGCGGCCGACGACGACCGCTTCGCGGTGCTGAAGGTGGTGGAGGACCGACGGCGCTTCGCGCTGGTGCACAACCTGACCGACGCGGAGCAGGTGTACGAGCACCAGATCGGTCCCGTACTCGGAACGCTGAGCGTGCACACCGCTGAGGGCACCCGCGCGGCCGCGGACGGCCTGGTCCGGATCACGCTGCCCGCGGGCGGGCAGGCGGTGCTGGTGCAGAGCGAAGACCCCGCCGACCACGCGGCCACCACGCTTTTCTACGAGGACGTGTTTGTGGACACGGTGGCCCCCGGGGCGAAAGAGCCGCAGCCCTGACCTGACCGACCCCGTTTCGCCGGGCGGTCGCTCGGCCGCTCGACAGCAGCCGGTCGCGACGTGCCGGGCGGTCTGGCGTCCCCGGCGTCAACCGCTCGGATCAAAAAGAAAACGCCCCGTGGCTGAAACCACGGGGCGTTTTACGTGTCTCGGCGGCGCTGTCGCAGAAATCGGGTCCGACGTGTGGTCGTTTCTCGGTGGGGCGGGCGCCGCTTCGCTGGGGCACTACATCATCGCCGGGCTGGCGGACTTCGCACATCCGCCCTCGCCGCTCGATCGAACCATGGGCTTCGCGACGTCTTCGGTCCCCATCCATGCGTAGGGATCCTCTCCGGCAATCATCACGATGTCGCGGCTGTCGGCCTTGGCGACGCTGCGGGTCCCGTCGATGAAGGTGGGATGCGTCTGCAGGTTCTGCGTCCAGGGCAGCAGCGATGACGCGCTCATGTAGTGGTTCACAAGCACGCGGCGGAAGGTGCCGTCGGGCGCCCGGTTGGGCATCGAGCGGTGCAGCAGGTAGCCGTTGAAGAACACGATGCTGCCGGCCTTGACCTCCACGGGCACCGCGTCGGCCTCGGTGTAGGGGAAGCCGGTGCTTTCCTCGGCGCAGTCAAAACGAGCGTCGGATTGCTGGGCCTGCGGCCACAGCACTCCGGCCTTGTGCGAGCCGGGGATGATCCAGAGGCAGCCGTTGTTGACCGTCGCGTCGTCCAGGGCGATCCATCCGCCGCACAGCGAGCGGTCGCGGGTGGGGATGTAGTCCTCGTCCTGGTGCCAGGCCTGACCCGGCTTGCCGGAGGCCTTGATGAAGAGCATGGACTGCATGCTTTTCACGTTGGGTCCGATGATGCCCGTCAGCGTCTCCACCATCGCCCGGTGGGCGAGGTAGCGGTGCATCACCGGCGAAATCTTGTGGGGGAAGTGGATGCAGAGGTACTGCTTGAAGACCTCCAGATCGGTCTGCCCGTCGTGCGGGCCTTTCCACCCTTCATAAGTGCCCAGCTCGCCCCGGCAGATCTGGGAGGCGTCGTGGTTGATTTCGTCGACTTCGGCCGGTGAGAGGGCGTCTTTGACCACGAGGTAGCCGTTTTCGCGGAAGAACTCGGCGGCCTCGGCGTCCAGAAATCCCGGTTTCGAGCCGTCGAGGGTGCCGGGGAGCGGGGGGGCGGTCACGGACATGGTGTTGACTCCAAAGGTGGGGCGGGAAAAGCGTCGATTCGCTTTTAACCCGTAAATGATCGCATATATTGTGGGTATGACCATGCCTGCGATTCGCAATAGCCTATCTGTAATTGATATGTCGCCGCCTTCGGCGGTCGCTTTCGGCCGCGTGGACTACGAACCGGGTGGGGTGTTCGGGCCGCGGACCCAGCCGGATGTGCAGCTGGTGGTCATGGAGCGGGGGGCGTTGCGTGTGACGACCGACGGGCGGGAGCAGGCGGTGGAGGCCGGCCAGGTGGCCTGCCAGTGGCCGGGCGGTCTGGAACGCTACGCGTTCAGCCCCGACCGCGTCTCGACCCACCGCTGGGTGGCGCTGACGTTCGGTGACCGGCCGGCGACCCGACGGTGGTTGCGGAGCCAGCAGCGCAGCGCCCCGCCGGTGCGGGTGGAAACCGCCGTCATGCGGAAGCTCTTCGACACGGCGGCGGCGATGCAGGCGACCGACGAGCCCGCGGTGCGGGTGGCGCGAACCTATCTGGCCATGTCGTACCTGGCCGCGTACCTGCTGCCGGACCGCACGGCCCGTGGCCCCGCGGGCAGCCCACTGCCCGAGGCGTTGCGGGCGATGGAAGCGGCCATCGCGGACCGGTACGGCGAATCAATTACCCTCAGTGATCTGGCCAAGGACGCTTCGGTGTCGCCCCCGCACCTTGCGCGGCTCTGCCGCACGCACCTGGACACGACGCCAATGCGCCTGCTGTGGGACTTCCGGGTCGAACGCGGCGTGGAACTGCTGCGTGGCACCGGCCTGACCATCGGCGAGATCGCCTACCGCGTGGGCTTCGCCAACCCGTTCCATTTTTCCCGCCTGTGCAAAGCGAGGTGGGGTGTGTCGCCGAGCACGCTGCGGCGTCGGGCCTGGGGCAATGAGGCGGGGGGGGCGGGGTGATCTTTGCGGGCTCACCATCAGGTTGGGCGTGGCCCATGCCTGGGCCGGCGTCGTGGAGCGAGTCCCGGATTTAAAAAGCGGCGGCCGTCGGCGATGGGGGCGTGGGTGCCCCGCGGTAGGATGCCGCGGGTCTGCGGCCGGGCCCCGCTGGGGTGATGACGCAGCGGTTCCGGAGCTCGTCTCCTTGCCCGGCCCCTTCTGCGGAAGGCGGGTTCGTCGACAGTGGTTTGCCGAAAGTGTTCCTGACTTGAACGACGCCGCCGACACCCCCCTGCGCCTCGCCTCGCCGGTCGCGGACCTGCCGGGAGTGGGGCCCACGCGGGCGAAGACGCTCGCGCGGATGGGGGTCGTGTCGCTGACCGACCTGCTGCGGCACTACCCGCTGCGTTACGAGAAGGAGGCGGCGGAGGGGACGATCGACGAGCTGCCGACCGACGGCAAGACGGTGGGGGCGGCCCGGGGCGAGGTCGCGGCGTGCCGGTGGGTGGGCGACGCGTATGGGCGGAAGGGGCGCTTTGAGGCGACGCTGCGCGACGGGGCAAGCCGCGACACGCTGCGGCTGACCTGGTTCAACACGCCGTGGCTGAAGGACAAGCTGCACCCGGGGATGATGCTGCGGGTCAACGGGAAGGCGAAGGAGTTCAACGGCTATCCGCAGATGGTGAGCCCGAAGTTTGAGGTGATCGAGGTGGACGCGGACGGGGCGGAGCCGGACGCGTCGGCGGCGCGGCTGCGGCCGGTCTATCCGGGGTCAGAGAAGCTGAAGTCGGCGGCGATCGAGGGGATGCTGGACGTGGCGCTGCCGGCGCTGCTGCCGCGCGTGCAGGACCCCGTGCCCGAGGACCGGCGCAAGGCCCTGGAGCTGCCTCTGCTGGCCGATGCGCTGCGGATGATCCACCGGCCCGACGACGCGGACGAGCCGAAGGCGGCGCGGCGGCGGCTGGCCTTCAACGAGCTGCTGCTGCTGCAGCTGGCCATCACCAAGCGGCGGTCCGACGTGGAGCGGGGGTCGGTGGCGCGGGCGCTGACGCACCACGGGGAGATCGACGCGCGGATTCGTAAGCGTTTTCCCTTCGAACTGACCGAGGCCCAGCGGCTGGCGGTGGACGAAATCGCCGGGGACCTGGTTGAAGCCCGGCCGATGAACCGCCTGCTGCAGGGCGACGTGGGCGCGGGCAAGACGGTGGTGGCGCTGTACGCGCTGCTGACGGCGGTGGCCAACGGGGCGCAGGGCGTGCTGATGGCGCCCACCGAGCTGCTGGCCGAGCAGCACTTCCTGTCGATCGGACGGATGCTTGAGGGCACGGGCGTGCGCATGGTGCTGCGGACCGGGCGGGCGAAAAAGAAGAAGGAATCCGCGGCGATCGCGGCCGGCGAGGTGGACCTGGTGGTGGGCACGCACGCGGTGCTGTCTTTGGAGTTCGCCGACCTGGCGGTGGCGGTGATCGACGAGCAGCACCGCTTCGGGGTGATGCAGCGGGCGGCCCTTCGTGGGGCCGAGCCGGGGCCGGACGGCCGCGTGCCGACGCCGCACACGCTGGTGATGACGGCCACGCCGATCCCGCGGTCGCTGAGTCTGACGCTGCTGGGCGACCTGGACACCACGACGCTGACCGGTTTGCCGCCGGGCCGGCTGCCGATCGACAGCCGGGTGGTGATGCCGCTGCAGACCGACGAGGTGTACGGGTATCTGCGCAAGCGGCTGGAGCGCGGCGAGCAGTGCTACGTGGTGGTGCCGGCGATCGAGGACAAGCCGAGCGGGGCGCAGAATCAGCAGGAGGTCGGGCTGCCGAAGCTGAAGCTGAAGTCCGTGGAGGCCCACGCGGCGGATCTGGAGACCCGCTTCTTCAAGGGTTTGCGCGTGGGCCGCGTGCACGGGAAGCTGAAGGCGGCGGATCGTCAGGCGGTGATGGACGACTTCCGGGCCGGCAGGCTGGACGTGCTGGTGGCCACGACCGTCATCGAGGTCGGCGTGGACGTGCCCAACGCCACGCTCATGGTGATCGAGCACGCCGAGCGCTTCGGTCTGGCCCAGCTGCACCAGCTGCGCGGCCGGGTGGGCCGCGGCGACCACGGGCGCCGCAGCCTGTGCGTGTTCGTGGCCGACCCGACCACCGAAGACGCGGCGAAGCGTATGGACGCGATCGCCGGCACGCGGGACGGGTTCAAGATCGCCGAGCTGGATCTGCAGATCCGAGGCATGGGCAACATTCTCGGCACGCAGCAGAGCGGGCTGCCCCCGCTGCGGCTGGCGGCGATCCCCGACGACCTGGACCTGCTGAAGATGGCCAGGCGCGAAGCGGCACGGGTGATCAAGGCGGACCCGGAACTGGCCGCTCCCGAACACCAGCTGCTGCGCCAGGTGCTGTTTGCCCAGTATGGCGAAAGCCTGGGGCTGGTGGACGTGGGGTGAGACGCGGCCCGTTGCTCGCCGATCGTTGGGCGGTTGACGCGGCTATCTCGCGGCCGGCGCGAGCGCCGCGGCGGCCCGCGCAGTGTCGCGGGCCAGATCGTGCAGGCGGTCCCGCAGCGCGGGCGTCACCGCCCGGGGCCGCTCGGCGTCCGGGAAGTCGCCGTCGTCGGCGTACACAAAACGCGGCACCACCCAGCAGCGGAAGTCGAGCATCAGGCTGCCGGCCAGCCCCATCGCGCTCATGTAGCTGCCCCGGCCGCCGGCCGAGCAGGCCACGCCGACCACTTTGCCCGCCCAGCCGCGGCCGGTCAGCTCGACCAGGTTCTTGGCCGCGGCGTTGACCGCGAAGTTGTATATCGGCACGGCCAGCAGCAGCGCATCGGCGTCGGCCAGCCGTGCCGCCAGCGCGGACACGACCGGGTCCCCGTACGCAGCGCCGCCGTCGCAGAGCGGCAGGGGGTGATCGCGGAGATCGACCCAGTCGATCTCGGTGTCGGCCGCTGCCAGCGGGTCACGAAGCTGTTCGGCGAGCACGGCGGAGCGGCTGTCGGGGTTCAGCGAGCAGCAGACGATGGCGATCTTCATGGGGCGGATGCTAGCGGGCCGCCCGGCCCCGGATCAGACTGCGCATCCCGAGGGCTTCTGAGCCGCGGTGCGATATGGGGGGGGGCAGCGGCGGCGGGGCCGAGCTACACTGGTCGATTCGGCGTCCATTGGCCCCCGACCCGCCGTCCCCCCCGGGGGCGAGGGGATCGGGCGGCTCCGGCGTCGGCTTGTGCCGTCTGCACCGACCCCGGAGGACTCCGCCGTGACCCAGAACCCGCTTCACAAGGCCGCCGCCCTGGTCGAGGCCTACGGCTACATCCGCGCGTTCGCGGGGAAAACCATCGTGGTCAAGATCGGCGGCTCGATCATGGACGAGCCCGAGCAGCTGATGTCGCTGGTCGAGGACGTGTGTTTCATGGCGGCGGTGGGCATGCGGCCGGTGCTGGTGCACGGCGGGGGCAAGTCCATCAACGCCGCGGTGTCCGAGGCGGGCATGGAGTCGCATTTCGTGCAGGGCCGGCGCTACACCGACGAGCGCACGCTGGCCATCGCCGAGCACGTGCTGGTGAATCAGATCAACAAGTCGATCGTGGCCGACGCCCACGGCCTGGGGCAGGCGGCGATGGGGCTGCACTCGCTGGGCAGCTGCGCGGTCTTCGGCGAGCGGCTGCGGCTGGAGGGCGAGGGCGGGCGACAGATCGACATCGGCCTGGTCGGGAAGGTCACGTGGGTCAACGCCGAGCTGATCCACGCAGTAAGCGCCGGCGGCAGCGTGCCGGTGATCGCCCCGATCGTGCGTGACCCCGCGGGCGGCAAGCTGAATGTCAACGCCGACTCGGTCGCCGGCCGGGTGGCCGCTGAGCTGAAAGCCGACAAGCTGGTGGTGGTCAGCGACACCCACGGCATCCGCACACGCGAGGACGCCCAGGACACCGCCGACAGCCTGACGAAGGCGGAGATCGACGGGCTGATCGAGAGCGGCGTGATCGCCGGTGGCATGCTGCCCAAGGTCGAGGCGTGTCTGACCGCGGTGGGCGGGGGCGTGCCGAAGGCGCACGTGATCGACGGGCGGATTCCGCATGCGTTGCTTTTGGAGGTGTATACGGATCGGGGGATCGGGACGGAGATCGTTTCGGGAAGTTCGAAGTTCGAAGCTTGAAGTTCGAAGTAAGAACCGCACGGCGCGACCATCGCGAGATCAAGTACACCCGCTATGCCGCGGAGCCGGCGTACCCGAAAGTCCGAGCACCACGGCCTCAAAAACTTCGAACTTCGTACTTCGTACTTTCAAAATGAACCACTTCCTCAACATCTCCGACCACCCGCCCGAAGCGATCCGCCGCGTGCTGATCCGTGGTCTGGAATTGCGGGCCGAGCGGCGGCAGACCGGCCACAACGCGCCGGTCCTCAAGGGCCGTGCGCTGGCGATGCTCTTTGAGAAGCCCTCGCTGCGCACCCGCGTGAGTTTCGAGCAGGCGATGAACCACCTGGGAGGGCACGCGGTGGTGCTGGGCCGCGACGAGGTGGGGCTGGGCCGCCGCGAGTCGGTGGCCGACGTGGCCCGCGTGCTGGGCGGCATGGTCGAGGCGATAGCGGCCCGGGTGTTCTCGCACGCCCACCTCGACGAGCTGGCGGCCCACGCGGGCGTGCCCGTGGTCAACATGCTGTCGGACGTGTCGCACCCGGCCCAGGCCCTGGCCGACGCGCTGACGCTGGCCGACGTGGCGGCCGGCGGGCCCGAGGCCGCCGAGGCGGACCCGGAGGGGGCGCTCGCCGCGGTGGCGGGCCAGCGCGTGGTGTTCGTGGGCGACGGCAACAACGTGGCCCGCAGCCTGATGCGGGTGTGCGGTGCGCTGGGGGTGCGTTTCTCGCTGGCTTGCCCCGAGGGCTACGCGCTGGAGGATCTCGACCCGGGCGTGGTGATGAGCCACGACGCGGCGGCCGCGGTCGCCGACGCCGACGTGCTCTACGCCGACACGTTTGTGTCGATGGGCGAAGAGGATCAGAAGGACGCGAAGCTCGCGGCGTTCCACGCGTTTGTGATCGACGAGCGGTTGATGGGAGCGGCCCCCGATCACGCGGTGGTGCTGCATTGCCTGCCGGCCTACCGCGGTGTGGAAATCACCGACGCGGTCATGGACGGCCCGCAGAGCCGCGTCTTTCCACAGGCGCATAACCGTCTGCACGCGCAGAAGGGTTTGCTGGCCCAACTTCTGTCGCCGGCGTGAAGTCGTGCGTTGCGCGCGCCTTATGTACGTGCCGATAAAAACGCGCGTTGGCAGGGCCGGGGGTTGTTCGGTGGGCCGCTGTTTTTTCGGGTATCCGGGTGGCGCGGGCGCGCGCGCTGCGCTAAAATGGCGAGCATCATGGATGATCACCCCAATCGGGAACGGCAGGATGCCGACCACACCGAGGCGCCACTGGCCCAGGGCGCCGACGCGGCGGACGCGGCGTCGGCTCATCGCGCACACGAGATCGAGACGGCGGCCGCGCCGCACCGGCTGATGCTGGTGGTGGGCGCGAACCTGCGTGCCGAGTCGGCCGACCGGCCGCTGGCTTACCGGCTGGTTCGCGAGATCGAGGCCTGGATCGAGCGGCACCGCGATCTCTTGGGCGTGGAAATCCGGCCCGAGGTCTGCACCGACCTGTGGTACCTCCACCACGACGAGTTGCGGCGGCTGCCGACGGTGTGCCTGGGCGGGCCGCGGGTGAACCTGCTGTCGTCTTACCTGGCGCGACACCTGGTCGAGGCGGACCGCGACGCGGAGGTGCTGCTGCAGATCGATCCAGAGTTCACCGACCTGCAGGCGTGTGTGTGGGGAGCCGACTGCGAGCTGACCGCGCACGGCCTGAACCTGTTCGTCGAGCGGTACCTGGACGGGTACCTGCGGGCGGTGGCCACGCAGATCGAACCCTGACGGCTCGGTCCGCCGGGCGCTGGACCTGCGGCGGCCGCAGGCCCGCTTCCGGCGGGCCGGCTCTGCCGGCGGCAGAAGGGGGGGCGGAGGGACGGCGGGGCGTGGGCGGGGGGTTATGATGTGGGCCCCGGTCGCGTTCGGCTTTTCGCCGAGACGGGACCTTGTACGCTCCTGGGCCAGACCCTTCCTTTTTTGCGATCCCTGACTGCTTTGAACCTGCTGCTCGTCTGCACCGGTAACACCTGCCGCTCACCGATGGCCGAGGCCATCGCCCGGGACCTGCTGCGCGGCGACGACCGGGCCATCATCGGTTCCGCCGGCGTGACGGCCGGCGATGGGGCCGCGGCCACGCCCGAGGCGGTGGCCGCGGCCGGCGAGCTGGGCCTGGACCTGAGCGGGCACCGCTCGCGTCCGCTGACCCCCCGGCGCGTGGCCGAGGCGGACCGCATACTGACCATGACCGCGGCACACCGGGACCTCGTGCTGCGGGCCGTGCCCCAGGCCGCCGACCGCACGTCGGTGCTCGACCAAGACGGCGACATCGCCGACCCGTTCGGCGGCACGCTGGCGGACTACCGCGTGACCGCCGAGCAGATCAAGACCGCGCTCTTGAGGCGCCTCGGAGAGCGGGTGTCATGAAGATTATGCTGGCTGCTGACCACCGCGGGCGGGCGCTGCTGCTCGAGCTGACGGTGACGCTCGGGGTGGCGGGGCACGAGCTTGAGGCGGTCCCCTGCGCGGAGGGCGCGGTGGACTATCCCGACACGGCGTGGCCGGTGGCCCGTGCCGTGGCCGGGGGTGCCGCCGACCGCGGCATCCTGATCTGCGGGTCGGGCATCGGCTCGTGCATCGTGGCCAACAAGGTGCGCGGGGTGCGCGCGGCGCTGGCGCACGACGAGATCGGGGCCGAGATGGCTCGGCGTCACCACGACGCGAATGTGCTGTGCCTCGCCGCCGACCTGACCGGGGCCCGGATCATCGAACAGGTGGTGCAGACCTTCCTGAGTACCGACTTCGAAGGCGGTCGCCACGCCCGCCGCCTGGACAAGATCGCGGTGATTGAGTCCGACCAGACCCCGGACCAGTCCCCGGTCTGAGACGCCGCGCCGGGGCGTGCCCGCGCGGTGAATGTGGATCCGGCCGGCCCCAAAAAGAAGAAAAGACTCACATGCCCGATGCCGCCCACCGTGTGCGACTGGAAGGGATCGACTTCGACGTGGCCTTCCCGTCGCTGCGCCTGCTCAGCGCGTTCCGCATGGCGCTGCAGCCCGCGAAGATACTGATGGCGCTTGTGTTGCTGCTGCTGGTCTACTTCGGGGGGGCGGCGCTCGACCTGTTGTGGGGAGATCAGCCGACGGCGGCGGGGGTATCCGACACGCCATACCGCGTATTCGCAACGGTGCTGCACGGCGAGCTTTCGGCCTTCTCCGACCTGATCCGCGCCGCGGCGCGGCTGGACTTCGGTGTGGGCGCGGTGGCCGGCGGCGCGGTCGCCGGCGGGTCGGCGGGGGTGCTGGGGGCGCTGCACCGCATGGTGGTCGGTGTGCCCGGATGGGCGTGGACCCACCACCCAGGCTTCTTCGTGCTGCTGACCGGCTGGGGCCTGGGGCTGTCGATGGTCGTCGGCGGCGGCATCGCGCGGCTGGCCGCGGCCGAGGCGTGCCACCGCCACCCGCAGGGGCTGGCCGAGGCGACCCGCTTTGTGCGTCCCCGGGTGCTGTGGCTGCTCCTGGCCCCGGTGATTCCGCTGGCGGTGGTCGGCGTGGTGTGGCTGGCCCTGGCCGCGGCCGGGGCGGTGCTCTTCGGCGTGCCGGGGCTGAATCTGGTGGGCGGGATGCTGTACGGATTGATGCTCCTGGGCGGGCTGGTGGCGGCGGCGTTGCTGGTGTTCACCGGCCTGGGTGCGGGACTGCTGCCCGCGGCGGTCGCGGTCGAGGGCACCGACGCCTTCGACGCCGTGTCGCGCGTGTTCACGTTTTTAATCTGCCGCACGCTGCGTTTTTTCGGGCTGTCGGCGGTCATGCTGGTGTACGGCGCACTGACCACGGTGCTGGTGGGCGTGGTGGTCTTCGCGGCCATGTGGTTTACCCGCGCCGCCGCAGGGGCGTGGACCAGCGGCCTGGCCGACGCGGTGCCCGGCGGCGCGTTCGGGCGGCTGCCCGGGGCCGCGATCGACGCCGAGGCCGGCGGCACGGCGCAGGCCTCGGCGTGGATGGTGGGCGTGTGGGCGCGGCTGGCCTTCGGGGCTTGGGTGGCTTATGCGGTCAGCTACTTTTTCACGTCGCAGGTGTGGGTCTACCTGCTGCTGCGTCGCGAAGTGGATGGCACGGCGATCGAAGAGGCCTGGACCGAGGCGCCCGCGGCGGACGTGGTGGTGGAGAAGGTCGAGCCGGGCGCGGCCGGCGGGGCGGAGCCCGTGTCGGACACCGCGCCGGCGGTGGGGGCCGGCGATGACGTGGGGTGAGTTTTCGGTCCTGGGTTCGGGGCCGACGCGGGCGGTCCGTGCGTGGGCGGCGGCGCTGACGCTGGGGGCGCTGTGCGTGGGCCTGTTGTCGTTGCCGGGGAGGGAGACGCCGCCCCGGGACGTGGGCTCGCAACCGCGGCTGATCTCGCTTAGCCCGGCGGTGACGCAGTGGATCGCGGAACTCGGGCACGCCGATGCGCTGGTGGGCGTGGGCGACGGCGATGAAGTGGCGCCGCCGGACACGCCGAGCGTGGGGACGTTTTTTGACGTGGATCTGGAGCGGCTGGCCGGGCTGGCACCGACCGCGGTGCTGGCGGCGACCGCACCGGAGAAGCTGCCCGCCGCGCTGCGGGCCGCGGCGGACCGCGACGGGTTTGCGTTGGCGGCGTGGGACTACCCCGCGACGCTTGCCGACGCACTGGCCTTTGGCCGCGGCGTGGGGGCGGCGCTGGGTGATGCCGAAGGCGGCGAGGGTGCGGCGAGGACGCTGCGACGGCGGCTGGATGCGGTGGCGGGCGCCGTCACCGGTCGCCCGCCTGTGCGGGTGTTGCTGTTGTTCGCGGCCGAGCCGCCGCAGGCCTGTGGTGTCGGAACGGTACACGACGAGCTGCTGTCGCTCGTCGGCGGGGTGAACGTGCTTGGGTCCGACGCCGGCACCGCGCCGACCCTGGACCGCGAACTGTTGCGTGGCCTTGCCCCCGACGTGGTCTTTCTGATGCGGCCCGGGGCCGCGCCGCAGCAGGCCCGCGACGATCCCCGATTCGGGGCTCTGGTGGGATTGGGGCTGCCCGCGTTCGACAACGGGCGGGTGGTGTTGCTCAACGACCCCGCGGTTCTGCTGCCCGGCCCGACGATGTGCAGCACGGCGGTCTCGTTCGCGGTTGCGTTGCACCCCGAGCGGGTCATCGCGGTCGCGGAGGCCTACGCCGCGGCCAGCGGGCCGCCATGGACTCTGGTTCCGGTGGTGAAGCCGTGACGGCCCCAGCCTCATCGCAAACCGGTAGCCGCCCCTTGGCGTGGCCCACCGTCGCCGGTCTGTTGGTTCTGCTGCTGCTCGCCGCCGCCGCGCGGCTGTGCGTGGGCAGCTTCGCGCTGGGCCTGCCCGAAGACGCCGGGGGCGCTCGCGCCGTGCTGGGCCTGCGGGCCGAGCGGCTGCGGGTCGGCGCGGTCGTCGGCGCGGCGCTGGCCACCGCGGGGGTGGCGCTGCAGACGCTGCTGCGTAACCCGCTGGCCGAGCCCTTTCTGCTGGGCCTGTCCACCGCCGCGGCCCTGGGCATGGTGGTGCAGTGGTGGGTGGCCGACGCCTTGGGGCTGGCGACCGGCGCCGGTTACGCCGGCGCGCTGCTCGGCGCCATGGTCTGCACGGCGGTGGTCTTCGCCGCCGGCCGGCGCGGCGGCGTGCTCGACCCGCTGGCCCTGCTGCTGACCGGGGTGGTGATCGGCACGCTGAATGGCGCCGCGATCATGCTGCTGGTGAAGCTCAAGCCCGGCCTGCTGCGTGACGACCTGGCCAACTGGATGATGGGCTTCCTGCGGGTCGGCGGCGACCCGTGGCCGCTGCGGATCACCGCCGCGGTGCTCATCGCGGTGCTGACCGTGCTGGGCACGCGCACCCGGGCACTGGACATCCTGACCCTGCCGCCGGCGCAGGCCGCGGCGCTGGGCGTGGCGGTGGGCCGTCTGCGCACGCTGTTGTTTCTCGTGTCCGGGGTGCTGGCCGCGGGCGCGGTGGTGCTGGCCGGTCCGGTCGCCTTTGTGGGCCTGATCGCCCCGCACCTGGCGCGGGTGGGGTTCGGGCCCGCCCACGCCCGCCTGCTGCCGGCGTCGGTGGCGCTGGGCGCCGCGCTGGTGGTGCTGGCCGACACCGCCGGCGCCGCGGCGGCGCTGGCCTTCGGTGTGGGCGTCATCCCGCTGGGTGTGTTCACCGCCCTGATCGGCGGGGTGTCGTTCCTTTGGCTGCTGCGCGGGGTCGAGCGGGCGTGAACCCGGGCGTCTGCGTCGCCCGCGCGGCCGTACCATCCGGTCATGCCCCGTGTTCTGCTGCTCGCCAACCTCGCCGCCACGCTCTACCTCGTGGGCCTTATCTGGTTTGTGCAGCTGGTGCATTACCCGCTGTTCGACGGCGTGGGGCCGGACGGCTTCGCCGCCTACGAGGCACGCCACACCCGCTGGACCGGCGTGGTCGTTGCGCCGGCGATGCTGATCGAACTGGCCACCGCGGTGCTGCTGATGTGGCGGACGCCCGCGGGCGTGCCCGGGTGGGTGATGCCGGCGGGGTTGGCGGCGGTCGCGTTGCTGTGGGCCGTGACGTTTTTCGTGAGCGTGCCGCAGCACACCACGCTCGCCCGCGGGTTCGACGCCCGGGCCCACGCGGTGCTGGTCTCCACCAACTGGCTGCGGACCGGGCTGTGGAGCCTGCGGGGGCTGCTGATGCTGTGGGTCGTCGCGACGCTGCTGCGGCGCCCTACGATCTGAAATCACAGATCTGAAATCTGAAATCCTCATCCAACCCACCGACCGCGGTCTGTTCTGCGCTGCGGGAGACTTCTACATCGACCCGTGGCGGCCGGTTGATCGGGCGGTGGTCACCCACGCCCACAGCGACCACGCCACGCCGGGGTGCGGGCGTTACCTGTGTTCCGACATCGGGGTCGAGGTGTTGCGTCCCCGCGTCCACCCCGGGGCCCGGATCGAGGGGGCGGCCTACGGCAGGACCACGACGATCAACGGCGTCGCCGTCTCGCTGCACCCCGCCGGCCACCTGCTGGGCAGCGCCCAGGTGCGGGTCGAGCACGCGGGGCGTGTCGAAGTGGTCACCGGCGACTACAAAACCGTGGCCGACGCGACCTGCGCCGGCTTCGAGCCGGTCGCCTGCCACCGGCTGATCACCGAGAGCACGTTTGGCCTGCCGATCTACCGCTGGCGGCCCGAAGTCGAGCTGGCGACCGAGATCAACGACTGGTGGGCCGGCTGCATCGCCGCGGGCCGCACCGCCGTAGTGTTTGCCTACGCCCTGGGCAAGGCCCAGCGGGTGCTTTCACTGCTGGACCGCGCGCTGGGCCCGGTGGTCGTGCACGGCAGCGTGAAGAAGTTTGTGGAGGTTTACCGCGCCGCGGGCGTGGACCTGCCCGAGTGCGAGACGTCCACCGACGCCAGCCGCAAGGCGGTGAAGGGTCGGGGCATCGTGGTCACCCCGCCCAGCGTGCAGGGCACCGCGTGGTTGAAAAAATTCGCGCCGATGTCGCAGAGTTTCGCCAGCGGCTGGATGATGGTTCGCGGTAACCGCCGTCGCCGCGGGGTGGACCGCGGGTTCGTGGTCAGCGATCACTGCGACTGGCCGGGGTTGTTGTCCACGATCGATGCGACCGGCTGCGAGAGCGTGGGTGTGACCCACGGGTACTGCGAGCCGGTCGTGCGCTACCTGACCGAGCGGGGGATGCACGCCGATGTGGTGCCCACGCGGTACGTGGGGGAGGTGGACGGGAGCGACACCGCAGGCGAGCAAGACCGCGGGGGCGAGCCAATCCGCCGAGACGTCGATCCCCTGCCAGCTGCCGAGCCACGCGTCCGCTGCGACGCCGGCTCGGCCCAAGCCTCGCCCGCCCGGGAGACGACGCCGCACCCCGACCCGGACGGGGGTGGCTGATGCGTCGTTTTGTCCAGCTGTTCCAGGCCGTTGACCGAACCACCCGCACGTCGGAGAAGACCGCGGCGCTGCGGGCCTACTTCGACGCCGCCCCGCCCGAAGACGCGGTCTGGGCCCTGCGCGTGTTCACCGGGCAGAAGCTGGGCCGGGCCGTGCCCTACCCGCGGTTGAAGAAGTGGGCCGCCGACACCGCGGGCCTGGAACCCTGGCTGTTCACCACCTGCTACGACGCGGTGGGGGACCTGTCCGAGACCCTGGCTCTGGTGCTGCCGGACCCCGCCGACCCGCAGGACCTGCCGCTGCACGTGGTGGTGCGCGACCACATCCTGCCGCTGGCACAGATGACCGAAGCCGAGCAGCACGCCGCGATCCGCGACACGTGGGACCTGCTGGGCCGTGACGCCCGCTTCCTTTTTCACAAGCTCATCAGCGGAAACTTCCGCTTTGGGGCGGCGAAAAAGGTCGTCATCAACGCGCTCGCCGCGGCGGCCGACGTGGACCCGGCCGTGATGCAGCACCGCCTGGGCGGTCGCCCCATCGAGCCCACTTCCGAAGCCTTCGCTGCGCTGCTTCATGGTGGCGAGGGCGACACCGCGCGGCCCTACCCGTTTTACCTCGCCGCGCCACTGGAACAGGCACCGGCGCAACTCGGCGACGTGAACGACTGGGGCGTGGAGTGGAAGTGGGACGGCATCCGGGCCCAGGTCATCCGCCGCGGCGGCACCACGCTGGTGTGGTCGCGTGGTGACGAGCTCATCACCGACGCCTTCCCCGAGCTGCGGGCCATGGGCGACGGGCTGCCCGACGGCACCGTGCTCGACGGCGAGCTGCTGGCTTACGAGAGCGGCCGGCCGCTGCCGTTCAACGCGCTGCAGAAGCGGCTGAACCGCAAACGCATGGAGCCGATGCTGTTCGCGGACGTTCCGGTGGTGTTCATGGCGTACGACGTGCTGGAAGATCGTGGGGAGGACGTCCGGCGGGAAAGCACGGACGAGCGGCGGCGCCGATTGGAACATCTGCTTCCCGATGACCCCGCATTGGTGCTTTCTCCGCGGGTGGTGGCGGAATCGTGGGAAGCGTTCGCGGCGCTGCGTGCCGAGTCGCGGGAACGCGGGGTCGAGGGCCTGATGTTGAAACGCAAGGACGCCGAGTACAAGGCCGGACGCGTGCGCGGGGCGTGGTGGAAGTGGAAGGTCGATCCGTACACGATCGACGCCGTCATGGTCTACGCCCAACGCGGCAGCGGACGGCGCTCCACCCTGTTCACCGATTACACCTTCGCGGTGTGGAGCGGCGACGCGGCCGGCGAGGGCGAACTGGTGCCGGTGACCAAGGCGTACTCGGGTTTGACCGACGAGCAGTTCACCAAGGTCGATGCCTTCATCAAACGCAACACGCTCGGCAAGCAGGGCGGCTTCCGCGCGGTCAAGCCGGTGCAGGTCTTCGAGATCGCCTTCGAGGGGTTGCAGGAGAGCGACCGGCACAAGAGCGGCATCGCGTTGCGTTTTCCGCGGATGAGTCGGTGGCGGACGGACAAGAAGCCCGAGGACGCGGACACGCTGGGGGCGGTGCGGGGGCTGCTGGATGCGGCGCGTCGGCCCGGGCGGCGGCGGGCAGGGCCGGGGCGGTGAGTCCGACGATACCGGCTTGCAGGACGCGGCGGCGGGTGGCGTCAGACATGGCGAACCTTTCGGGGTGGGGCAGGCGGGGGAAACCGGCAGACGTGCGAGTAGAACGGCGCTAAAGTGTGGATCGCGTGCCGACTACACCCACCCCTGCCCCGAACAACCCGGTCGAGGACTGGTTCACCCGAACCATTGGTGAGCCGTTCGGCTTCCAACGAGAGGCGTGGGCCTCCCACGCGGCGGGCCGGTCGGGGTTGCTGCACGCGCCCACCGGCATGGGCAAGACCTACAGCGCGTGGCTGCCGAGCCTGATGCGGTACGCCGCGGCGCACCCCGATCCGGCGGCGTGGGCCGCGGCGAAGACCGAGCCGCTGCGGGTGCTGTGGATCACGCCGCTGCGTGCGCTGGCCAACGACACCGAGCAGACGCTGCGCAGACCGGTCGACGACCTGAAGCTGCCGTGGACGGTCGAACGCCGCACCGGCGACGTGAGTGCGGCGGTGAAGAAGCGGCAACGCAGCCGCCTGCCCAGTGCGCTGGTGACCACGCCCGAGAGCCTGAGCGTGCTGCTGAGCTACGCCGACGCGCCCGAGAAGTTCCGGGGTCTGCACACGGTGGTGGTGGACGAGTGGCACGAGCTGATGAGCACCAAGCGCGGCACGCAGACCGAGCTGGGCCTGGCCCGGCTGCGGGCGTGGAACCCGGACCTGCGGGTGTGGGGGCTGTCGGCCACGCTGGGCAACCTGGACGAGGCGGCCGACACGCTGATGGGGGCGCTGCCCGACGGCTCGGCCCGGCCCGCGGTGTTTATCAGCGGGCCGGACCACAAGCGGGTCGAGATTCAGACGCTGCGGCCCGACGACGCGACGCGGTTTCCGTGGTCGGGCCACCTGGGCCTGACGCTGCTGGAGCCGGTGCTCACGACCCTGGAGACCAGCCGCAGCACGCTGCTGTTCACCAACACGCGCTCGCAGTCGGAGATCTGGTTCAACAGCATCACCACGGCGCGGCCCGACTGGTTGGGCGAGGTCGCGTTGCACCACGGCAGCATCTCGCGGAAGAAGCGTGACGAGGTCGAGCAACGCCTTCGAGACGGCGACCTGCGCTGCTGCGTGTGCACCAGCAGCCTGGACCTGGGGGTGGACTTCTCGCCGGTCGAGAAGGTGATTCAGGTGGCCAGCCCCAAGGGCGTGGCCCGGCTGATGCAGCGGGCCGGACGCAGCGGGCACCAGCCGGGCAAGACCAGCCTGGTGATCGGCGTGCCCACCAACGCGCTGGAGCTTCTGGACTTCGCCGCCGCCCGCGACGCCGCGGAGGCGCGGGACATCGAGAGCCGCGTGCCGCTGGACCGCCCGCTGGACGTGCTGGTGCAGCACCTGGTGACCTGTGCGCTGGGCGGGGGCTTCGTGCCCGCCGCGATGCGGGACGAGGTCCGCAGCGCGTGGTCGTACCGCAACCTTTCGGACGACGACTGGGCCTGGGCGCTGGACTTCGTGCGGCGGGGCGGCGACACGCTGAAGGTCTACCCGCAGTACGCCCGCGTGGTGCCCGACGACGCGGGGGTGTACCGGGTGCCGGACGCAAAGATCGCGCGGAACCACCGCATGGCGATCGGCACGATCACCAGCGACAGCGCGATCGTGGTGCGCTTTGCCAACGGCAAGAAGCTGGGCACGGTGGAGGAGAGCTTCGTGGGCTTCCTGAAACCCGGCGACCGGTTCGTGTTTGCCGGTCACCTGCTGCAGCTGGTCCGCGTGCGGCAGATGGTGGCGACGGTGAAGCAGGCCCGCGGCAAGAAAGCGCAGGTGCCGCGCTGGCAAGGCGGCAAGAGCCCGCTGAGCACGCAGCTGGCCGCGGCGGTGCGGGACCGGCTGGACGCGTTTCGCCACCACGGATTGCGCGAGGACGACCCGCCGGAGATGGTGGCGCTGGCGCCGCTGCTGAACCTGCAGCGCGACTGGTCGGTGGTGCCGGCCCGCGGCGAGCTGCTGATCGAATCGATCGAGAGCCGCGACGGTCACCACCTGTTCTTGTTTCCCCTGCGCGGCCGGCTGGTACACGAGGGGCTGGGCACGCTGCTGGCCCAGCGGCTGACGGAGCTGGCGCCGCGCTCGGTCACGGTGACGGTGAACGACTACGGCATCGAGCTGCTGAGCCCCGAACCGCTAAACCTGAACCGGGGCGACTGGCGCGGGCTGCTGCACCCCGGTGACCTGCTGGACGACCTGCTGCGGGCGCTGGACAGCAGCCAGCTGGCCCGCCGCGCCTTCCGCGACATCGCGCGGGTGGCGGGGCTGATCACCGTGGGCTTCCCCGGGCAGCCGGTGGCCAACCGGCACCTGCAGGCCAGCAGCGAGCTGTTCTTCGACGTGTTCCGCGACTTTGACCCCCACAACCTGCTGCTGGACCAGGCCAACCGCGAGGTGCTGGAGCGGCAGCTGGAGGTGACGCGGCTGCGCGGGACGCTGGATGAACTGGGCGCCGCGACGCTGGTGCTGCGCGACACCGAGCGGCTGAGCCCTTTGGCCTTTCCCCTGTGGGCCGAGCGGCTGCGCGAGCAGCACCTGACCAGCCAGAGCTGGACGGATCGGGTTTCTAAAATGGCGCTCCGGCTGGAAGAGGCGGCGGGAGAGGGCGGGTGATGCCAGGCCGTGGCGGGGAGCACCCGCAGAGCGCAAAGCGCAAAGTGAAAAGCGCACATTGGCATCGCGGTACCCTGCCGCGGGGGGTGACCACCGCTTGCGTCTGATTTGCCCATTCGACCGGAGGTCGATCCAAGAGAAGTCCACTTTGCGTTTTGCGCTTTCGCCCCCTTACCTTTAACCTATCCCCCATGCCCGGTCCCCTCGACATCCAGCCCCCGCGCGCTGCCGCGCGGGCCCCGCGGCTGCCGCTGATGAACAACCGGGCGTTTCTTACGCTGACCCACGGCGTGTTCCGGCTGACGTCGCGCTGCACGTTTGCGGGGGCCGAGCACTTCCCGGCGTCGGGGCCGCCGTGCCTGCTGGCGGTGGCGCACGTGAGCCACTACGACCCGGTGGTGGTCAGCACGCTGAGCCGGCGGGTGATCGCCTGGTGGGCGCGGTCCGAGTTCTACCTCACGGCCGGGCCGCGCTGGTTTGTGAGCAACGCGGGCTCGATCGAGATCGACCGGCACGGGCCGGCGTTGCCGGGCGTGCGGAACGCGCTGGCGGCGCTGGCGGCGGGGCGTACGGTGGGGCTGTACCCCGAGGGGCAGCTTCGCGGGGCGGACAACTCGGTGCTGACCGGCGGACGGATGAACGCGGGCGTGGCGACGCTGGCGCGGCGTTCGGGCCGACCGGTGGTGCCCTGCGTGGCGCTGGGCGGGGCGCAGTTTCGGCGGCTGGCGCCGTGGCTGCCGCTGCGGTCGGGCCGGCTGGCGATCGCCTACGGCGCGCCGCTGACCGCGACCGATACGGAGCGGCGGCCGGGACGCGCCGGACGCGCCGCGTTCAGCGCCCGTGTGGGGGCGGCGATGCGGGCGTTGTACGAGGGGCTGGTCGGCGATGAGCCGGGGCTGAAGCTGGCCGCCGGCGTGGGCGAGGCGGCGCCCGGCGTCGCCGCCACGCCGACCCGCTCCGCGGAGCCGGTGGCGTGAGGGACTGGATGTACCGCCTGCTGCTGGCCACCTGCGTGCCGATCCACTGGGTGTCCACCCGGCCGGTTGTGCTGCACCACAACCGAATCCCACCCACCGGCGGCTTTTTGCTGGCCAGCAATCACACGAGCTTTTACGACGTGTCGTGCCTTATTTACGCGAGCACCCCCCGTTTCCTGGACTTCATCACCACCACCCAGGTGATGGCGCGGCCGATCCTCGGCTTCATCGGGCGGAACCTGAACACCATCCCGCTGGACCGCGGCCGCGTGAATGGCGACGCGGTGCGCAAGGTGGTGGCGCGGCTGAAAGAAGGCCGCCCGGTCTGCCTGTTCCCCGAGGCGCGGCTGGCGCCGGAGGAAGAGTCGGTCATTTACGGGGGCCCGCACCGCGCGGGCCTGGGGCGCATGGCCGCGCTGGCGAACGTGCCCGTGGTGCCCTGTGTGGTGCTGGACAGCGACCGCTGCGGACGCCCCACCGCCTGGCTTCCGATCCGCCGCACACGCTTCGCCGTGGCCTACGGCGAGCCGATCGTGCCGCCGCCTTCGGAAACGAAGCAAGAGCGGCAGGAGGCGCAGCGCTGGGTCGAGGAGCAATGGCGGAAGGCGGTGCAGGCCCTGGCGGTGGAGCTGGAGGCGGCGATGCCGTGGCGGCCGCAGCGCCCCGCGGAGCAGTCCTCGGTGTCGAACTCAGGACACAGGGCCTCCGAGTGAAAGTGGCCGGGTTGTCACGCGCCGGTGGGGCGGGCATATTGACCGGCATGGCTGACGATCACCATTCCCAATCCGCCGGCCGACCCGAACCCTCGGAGGACGATTCAACAGGGGTGGCCCCGGTCACCGAGGCAGAGCGGGTGGCCATCCGTCGGACGATTCTGGACGAGTTGGGCGGACGCGGCAATCAGTTCGGGATCACACCCCAGCGGATCGCGCAGTCGGTTCGGGGTGGCGGCAGCAGCGCCCTGCTCGACGCGGTCCGTGCCGAGGCGGTGGCCCTGGCGAACGCGGGCAGGATCGCCATTGTCCGAAAGGGGCGTATCGCGAACCCCAACAACTTCTCCGGGTCGTACACGATGCGGGCGCCGTGGGACGACCCCCACGCCCCCGCGGATGCATGGTCCTGATCATGGCCGCAAGCGGCAAGCGGTCATCCTCCGCCCGGCACCAGAAGCAGCTTGCCCCGGGTTTCTGCGCAGGCGTTGCGCCACGCCTGCGTGCGCAGGAACGTGGTGGGCTGCTGGTCGGGGCCGCCGACCAAGGGGCGAAGCAGCCAGCCCATCTGAATGCCGATCAAGGCGTGAAGCACGAGCCGCCCCCGGATCAGCAGGCGGTGCGCGGCGTTGCGGCGGAGCAGCAGGCGGTCGTGGCGGCGCAGCAGCAGCTGCGCGGAGAGGCTGGCGACGCCGAACACCAACCGCCAGAGGGTGAATGCCGAGCGGGCACGCCGCTCGCCGGGATGGCGGGCGCCCGACAGCGGCGAGACGATGGGCACGCGGGTCGGCGTGGGCGCCGGAGCGGGGGTCGCCGCCGACGGGGTGGCCTTGGCGGTCGATGGGTCGACCTTCTGATCGGGAGAAGGCGCCGCGGCCGGCGTGGGGCTTCTCGGTGCGGCCGGCGGCGGCACGGCCGGGTCGGCGGCGTCTTCGAGTTCCTGCACCAGCACGATGCGTTGCTTTACCGGCCGGCGACCGGATCGACCACCGCCCAGTGTCCGCGGGGGCACGACTCGCCGGCCAGCCCGGTCTTCGCGTGCAGGTTGCAGCGGCACACGCCGCAGGCGCTGGTCGCAGTCAGCACATTCAGGGGGTGGATGCCCAGGCGGCGGGTCCGGGTGGCGGCGGGGCAGGCGGCGCACGCACGGCGGCGGTCGCGCAAGGTGGCGTCGTCGACCGGCTCGCGGTGGAGCACGGCTTTCGACAGCCCCAAGAGGCCCCGGACGGCGGTGCGGACGGCGGTGGTCATGTCGGGTTTATCGGACGGCAATACGAGGGCACTTCAGTTCCGACGCGGGGTCGCGATGGGATCTCCTGGCTTGGTAAGGGCCCGGAAAACCGTCCCGTGTCCGTGACGAACGCGATGCGGATGAGGCACGCGGCATCCCCGAGCGGGCGGTGGAACTCTCCCATAGGAATATGTAGCGGGGGTGGGGCGGGCGTGCAGCCCGACGGCGACGGCCGCGGTGAAGCGCCGTGTGCCGAGCCCGAAAGGCAGGCCGTGAACGCGCCCCGTGTGGACCCGGCCTGGGCTTAACGCCGATTGAACAGGCTGCCCAGGCCCTCGTTGACCACCTCACTCAGCCCGCCGCCAAGGTCGTCACTCAGCCCGTCGGTGGCCTCTTTCAGGGCGTCCGCGGCGTGCTCGCGGGCGGCGGTGGCCAGCTCGCCGGCGCCCGCGGCCACCAGCGCGTCGGCCAGCCGGTCGCGGTCGAGGTGGAGCGCGGGGTGGCTGAGCGTGCCGGTCACGTGCATCGTCAGCGGCAGCCGTGAAAGCGTGCGCGGCGACGTGCCGGGCAGCGACACGGTTGTGTCGTGCAGGGTGAGGGCGAGCGGCAGATCGATCCGCCGCGCGGTGAACGAGCCGGCCGCGGACAGCTCGGCGGTACCGCCGCGGGCCAGTCCCGCCAGGTCGTTGTGCAACGCCGCGGACAGGGCGTCGACGTCGAGGCCACGGACGCTCAGGCTCAGCTCGCCCGGGTCCCTCGCCCCGCCCGCCCGGCCGGGAGCGACCACTTTCAGGACGGCCGTGCCGTCGGCGGCGCGGGCGGCGAGCCGCGGTGGCCCGCCGGCCACCCGAGCGGGGTGGGTGGAGAGGTTGTCCAGCCGGACCCGGTACGACGCCTCGGGTCGGCCAGTGACCGTCAGCCCGTCGATGACGATGCGCCGCACCAGCAGCGTCGGGGCGCCCTCGATCAGGTGGGCGGCCCGCACGCGGGCGAGGCCGACCGCGGCGACCCGGCCGCCGATCCAGGTGTCGTGGTCGGCGTCGGGATCGTCGGTGTGGCCGGTGTCGTGGGGGCCGGCCAGCCACTCGGCCCAGCCGCGCAGGCGGTCCAGGCGGGCCTTCCACGTCCGGGCCTGCGCCAGCAGCCCGTCGAGGTCGCGGGAGACGCCGGGGCCGGCGGCCGGATCGGGCCGCGGGCCGGATGCCGGCGCGCTGCGCGGTTCGCCGATCCGCCGCCCCGGCCGGTCGCGGGGCGATCCGGTCTCGGCGTGCGCCACCTCGATCAGGTCGACCGCGAAGCGGCGCCGCAGCAGGTCGCGGGCCGAGAGGTCGCCGGTCAGCGTGGCGGCGGCGAAGAGGTTCCGGTCCAGCGCTTCGGGGTCGGCCGCGGCCAGGCCCGTCAGGTGCAGGCGTCCGCCGCGCAGGTCGAGCTCGGCCCGCTGCAGATCGACCGTGGCGCCGTTGGCCCGCTCCAGCCCGGCGGTCACCAGGGCGGTGGTGAGCGCGTCCGAGGTCAGGAACACGATCACGGTGGTCAGCGCCGCGGCCAGCCCCACCGCGACCAGTCCCAGCGGCCGCACCGGGTTGCCCCACCGGGCGTGCCGCTGGGCCAGCTCGGCGTAGCTCTTCTTGCCGCGCTTGCCCAGCAGAGCCCAGCGGGTCAGGCGCACCCAGCGCTTCGCGGTCAGCGTGGCGTAGCGGTCCGATCCTTCTTCGAGCGACGCGAGGGCGGTGCGCAGCCGGCGGAGCCCGGTCAGCACCCCGACGCCCATCGCCAGTCCGGCCGCCACGCCCAGCACCAGGGCGCCGGGCACCACGTAGACGTCCAGGCCCAGCCACGCCAGCCCCGGCGCGTTGACCGCGAACCGGAACAGCGGCTGCAGCGGCCCGTCGATCAGCACCCGGCCGGTGGCGAAGCTGGCGGTCAGCAGCGGCAGCGACAGCAGCTTGCCCACGCCCGCGGCCAGGCCGGCCAGAAAGAGGTTGGTGTTGAGAATCAGCACCGCCGCGCCCAGCAGCACCAGCAGAGGGAGGCTGGTCGCGTCGGCGGGCACGAAACCGGCGGCGGCGCCCAGGGTGGTGGCGGCCAACACCGAGAAAGCAGAGGTCTTGCCGTGGACGAGTTTGCCGAGTTTGCGGGTGATGAGCACGGGGGCCTTTCCGACGTTCGGGTGGTATTGGTTGGGGCGTTCAGGCGTTTACATCGGGGCGCGGACCGGCGGCCCCGAACGGGCAGGCGTGGCCGCGCCGGCAGCGCATCGACCACGGCACCGCGCCGGTTGAGGCGCCGCGGGGGTTATCGCCGCCCGCCGCCCACGGGTGGGGATTCAGCCCGCGTCCGTCCCGGCCGATGAATCCGTAAAGGCTCACAGCTGACGCGGGCCGCCGACCCCTATCCAGAAACCCGCCATGACCCCACGCGAACCCGCCCTCGCTGACCCGATCTCAGCGCCCGCCCGTTCGACGCCATCGCCGGCCTCCCCGCGCCGTCGCCTGCGCCTCCCCTGCGGCTCGTGGATCGCGTTGGGGGCGGTGGCTCTGCTCTCCATCGGAGCGGTGGCGGCGTCGGTCGGGCTGCACCGCCACGCCACCGAGCGCCAAGCGATAACCGAATCGGTCGGACGGCTCGAGACGCGGGCCACCGGACAGGCCATGGTGGTGTGGCGGGGCATCACGCTTCAGATGGCCGGGGAGCGCCTGTCCTTTGTCAGGCTGCGGGGCGAGGAGCACCGCGGACGCAACGAGATCCTGCGTGAACTCGGGGCGCTGGCCGAGCGGCAGGGCCGGGGCGTGGAGGTCAACCGGTGGCTGGGCCTCGACGTCGACGAGCAGATCCTCAAGACGCTGCAGGATCGGACGTTGGCGTTCCTGGGCGAGGTGCGCGGCACCATGAGCCAGATGAGCATGGCGCCCGAGCGCGTGCGGCAGCGGCTGGGCCACTGGGACATGCGCTACGGCGCGCTGCTCGAAGCGCTCAACGCGGTCCGCGCCGGCGAGGAACAGATCGCCGAGGCATCGGCCGCGGCCGCCGCGCGGGTGACCGCGCTGGCGGTCGGCAGCACGCTGCTGGCGTCGGCGCTGTTTGTATTCAAGCTCGGCCGCCTCCGGGCACGGCGGGAGCGCGACCGGCAGGCCTTCGAAGCGCAGCTGAGCCACCAGGCGCTGCACGACCCGCTGACCGACCTGCCCAACCGCCGCCTTTATAAGCAGTGTTTCGACGGGCTGGCGAACGAAGTGCCGGCGGCCCGCGGCGGCGCAGGCGATGCGCCCTCGGTGCTGTTCGTCGACCTGGACGGATTCAAGCGCGTAAACGACACCTACGGCCATCAGACCGGCGACCAGCTGCTGGTGACCACGGCGGCCCGTATCGGTGCCTGCCTGAGCGACGGCGATCTGCTGGCCCGGCAGGGCGGTGACGAGTTCATCGTGCTTACGCAGCGCAGCGGCGCGTCGCTGGCGGCGGCCCTGCTCGCCATCCTCGCCCCGCCTTTCAGGCTCCAGGGGCAGGACGTTTACGTCTCGGCGAGCATCGGGGTGGTGGACGACGTCGCGGGCTTGACCGCCGAGCAGGCCGCCCAGCGGGCCGACATCGCCATGTACGCCGCCAAGCAGGCCGGCAAGGCCCGGGCGGTGACCTTCACCGAAGACATGCTCGACGGCGCACCCAAGCGGCTGGAGCTTGAGGCCGACTTCCGAAAAGCACTTGAGCGCGACGAGTTCTTCGTGGTCTACCAGCCGAAAGTCGGCCTCAAGAGCGGCACGACAGAGAGCCTGGAGGCGCTGGTGCGTTGGGAGCACCCTACCCGCGGGCTGGTCGGCCCCGATGAGTTCATCCCCTTCGCCGAAGAGACCGGCCTGATCGCCGACCTGGGCAAGATCGTGCTGGAAACCGCCTGCCGCGACGCGGTGCGGTGGCAGGACCGCAACGTGGTGGTGGCGGTCAACCTCTCGCCGGCTCAGTTCCACAACCCGAACCTGATCGAAGAGGTTCGTACCGCGCTTTTCAACAGCGGCCTGCACCCCCGGCACCTGGAGCTGGAGATCACCGAGTCGGCGGTGCTGGGAGACGTGCACCAGACCATCGCGGCAATCGACGGCCTCAAGGCCCTGGGCGTGCGGATGGCCATCGACGACTTCGGCACCGGCTACTCGAACCTGGCGCATCTCAAGCACTTCAACGTCGACGTGCTGAAGATCGACCAGGCCTTCGTGCGCGGCGGCAGCGGCCCGCAGAGCAGCCCCGACCACCTCTGCGATGGAGCGATCGTCGAGGCGGTGATCGGCATGGCGAGGGCATTCGATCTGGCTGTCGTGGCCGAGGGCGTCGAGACGGTCTGCCACGCCGACGAGCTGCGTGACCTGGGCGCCCACACGGGCCAGGGCTACTACTTCAGCAAGCCGGTCAACAGCGCCGGCATCGACGCGTTCCTGGCGGCCGAGGCCGGGGCCCGGTCGAACACCCACGCGGCGTGACGCCGGGGGCCGCTCGGCGCCGGATACACGTTCCGCCGAGCCGGAACGCGTACCCGCCTTCTCGTCGGCCGCGGGCTGCGCCCGGGGGCCGCTCGGCGCCGGATACACGTTCCGCCGAGCCGGAACGCGTACCCGCCTTCTCGTCGGCCGCGGGCTGCGCCCGGGGGCCGCTCGGCGCCGGATACGGTTTCGCCGAGCCGGAACGCGCACCCGCCTTCTCGTCGGCCGCGGGCTGCGCCCGGGGGCCGCTCGGCGCCGGATACCCGTTCCGCCGAGCCGGAACGCGCACCCGCCTTCTCGTCGGCCGCGGGCTGCGCCCGGGGGCCGCTCGGCGCCGGATACGGTTTCGCCGAGCCGGAACGCGTACCCGCCTTCTCGTCGGCCGCGGGCTGCGCCCGGGGGCCGCTCGGCGCCGGATACCCGTTCCGCAAAGCCGGAACGCGTACCCGCCTTCTCGACGGCCGCGGGCGGCGCCCGGGGGCCGCTCGGCGCCGGATACCCGTTCCGCAAAGCCGGAACGCGAACCCGCCTTCTCGACGGCCGCGGGCTGCGCCCGGGGGCCGCTCGGCGCCGGATACACGTTCCGCAAAGCCGGAACGCGTACCCGCCTTCTCGTCGGCCGCGGGCTGCGCCCGGGGGCCGCTCGGCGCCGGATACCTGTTCCGCAAAGCCGGAACGCGTACCCGCCTTCTCGTCGGCCGCGGGCTGCGCCCGCCGTGTGCCTTGGGCTGCTTCGAGTTGCTTTCGTAGGGTGGGTCAAGGGCCGCCGGACCCACCGTGCCGCGGCTCGCGGCTGTGTTGGACAACAGGCCGAAGGCCCCGCGGCGTCCGTCAACGGAGGGTCCGCCAAGCCTCGACCCACCTTACGAAAACCGCCCCGCCCCTCGGCGCGCCCCGTCAGTTTGAATCCGCGCTGACCACGTGCTCGGCCAGCCCCTCCGGAAACACGTCCCGCGGCACGTAGCCGATCAGTTCCCCGGCGGGCTTCAGGTCGAAGGCGGTCTGCTCGCCGTCGCCGCGGCTCACGGCGTAGACCACCGCGGCGCCCCCGGCCGGCGGTCCGGCGTCCGCGTCGGCGGCCAGCGCAAAGAAGCGGCCGGCATCGCCGTGGCTGAGATAGAGCTGGCGGCCGTGGTCGGTGGCACCGATGCGTTCGAGCGTGTACCGGTCCGGCGGGGTCCAGCCGATGCGGACGGCCAGAAACGCGATGCCGCGGCGGGCCGCGGTGAACCGCCCGAGCTCTTCGGCCCACAGCTTCATCAGGGCGTAGGCGTTAAGCGGCCCGCAGTCGCCGGCGGTCAGCGGACGGTGGTCGCAGTTCGCGACGGTCTGGGCGCTGGAGGCAAACACGACGCGCCCGACGCCCGCCTCGACCGCGGCGTCGAGCACGGTGTGGAAGCCGCGCAGGTTGGCGTCCAGCAGCTCGTCGAAGGGGCGGCCGGGATCGGGCTGGCCGGCGAGGTGCACCACCGCGCCACAGCCGGCCACGGCGTGGTTCACGGCGTCGCGGTCGTTCAGGTCGCCCACCCACTGCGGGTCGAGGTCCGGGTGGGGCACCCGATCCAGCCCGCGCACCGCGCGGCCGGCGGCCCGCAGCCCGGCCACCGCGGCGCGGCCCAGGTTGCCCGCGCAGCCGGTCACCAGCACGGGCGCGGGGTCGGCCTCTGGATCGGTCGCAGGGTGTGCGTCGGGTGAAGGTTGGTGGCGGCCCATCGCGCTCAGCGTACCGCTCTCGGGCGCGTCGCCGCGTCGGGTCATCGTCGACGGCGGCGCAGCAGGGCGGTCGCGACCGCCGCGGCCAGCAGGGCGGTGGAGGGCTCGGGAATCACGCGCCCGCTGACGACCGTGAAATTGTCCAGCCAAGTGTCGCCGGCGGTGAGCGAAAACCCGTTGCCGCGGGCGCCGAAGGAGACGATCAGGTCGTCGGCGCCCCACACGGCCTGCACGGTGTCGGCGAGCGTGAAGGCGTCGGCACCCACAGCCAGCGTCAGGTCATCCCCCGCGGCGTCGCAGGCGATCCGGAAGGTGGCCTCCGGCGTTTCCGACGGAGGAAGAGCCCCAAGCTTAACCCCGATGATTCGCGCCGCCGTCTAAATTGTCTACAATGGAATGTTCTGCTACTAAACTCTATTTTCTGTCCCAGCCGACGCCCGACGCCTCGGCATTCGTCCCGGGTGGCTCTGCCCTCCCACTCTCCACCCAGCAAGGAAACACCGTGCCCAAAGTCACCTACATCACGCCCCGCGGCGACGAAGTCGTGGTCGATAACGCCGAGGGCACGCTGATGCACGCCGCGGTCGAGAACCAGGTCGAGGGCATCGACGGCGACTGCGGTGGCGTCTGCTCGTGCGCCACCTGCCACGTGCACGTCGACCCGGCCTGGGCCGACAAGGTCGGCCCGGCGACCGAGGCCGAAGAAGGCATGCTCGAGCTCGAAGACGACGTAGCGCCGACCAGCCGGCTGGGCTGTCAGGTGAAGCTCACCCCCGAGCTCGACGGCGTGGTCGTTCGGGTGGTCGGGCGGTGAGCGACGCGCTCCCCCACTGCGTGGTGGTCGGCGCGGGGCACGCGGCGGCGCAGCTGTGCGCGTCTCTGGTTCAAGGCAAGTGGCCAGGCCGCATCACCGTGGTGGGCGACGAACCGCACGCGCCGTACCACCGCCCGCCGCTCTCCAAGACGCAGCTGACACCGGGGCAGGCGGGTGAAGCGTCGGGGCCGCAGATGATCCGCCCCGCCGCGTTTTACGACGACCACGGGGTGACGCTGCGCACCGGCGCCCGCGCGGCGGCGATCGACCGTGACGCCAAGCGGGTCGAACTCGACGGCGGCGAAGCGCTGGCATACGACACCCTGGTGCTCGCCACCGGCTCGACCCACCGCCGCCCGCCGGTGAAGGGGATCGACCTGCCGGGCGTGTACACCCTGCAGACCGCGGCCCACGCCGAGGCGGTGCGGGGCCGGCTCGCGGGCGCCAGGCAGGTGGTGGTTATTGGCGCCGGCTTCATCGGCCTGGAGGTCGCCGCTTCGCTGCGCAAGCTGGGCGTCGGCGTCACCGTGCTGGAGTTCGCCGACCGACCCCTGGCCCGGGTGACCTCGGCCCCGGTGTCCGCCTTCTTCGCCGCCCTGCACCGCGGCCACGGCGTGGACCTGCGGACGAACACCGCCGCGGCCCGCATCACGCCCGATGGCGACGGGCTCTCGGTTGAAACCAGCGCCGGCGACACCCTGCCGGCCGACTTTGTCGTCGTGGGCGCCGGAGCGGCCGCCAACGACCAGCTTGCCGGCGCCGCGGGGCTGGAGACCGGCAACGGCATCCACGTCGACGAGCACAACCGCACCACTGACCCGTCGATCTACGCCGTGGGCGACTGCTGCAACCAGTTCCACCCGCTCTACGAGACCCGCCTGCGGCTGGAGTCGGTGCAGAACGCCACCGACCAGGCCAAGACCGCCGCGGCCGCCATCGCCGGCAGCCCGCGGCCGCACGTCGCGCTGCCCTGGTTCTGGTCGGATCAGTACGACGTGAAGCTGCAGATCGCCGGGGTGTCCACCGGCTACGACGACTGCGTGATCCGCGGCACGCCCGAGCCGGGCCACGCCTTCTCGGCGTGGTACCTGAAAGACGGCCGCCTGCTCGCGGTCGACGCCGTCAACGACGCCCGCGCCTACGCGGTGGGCAGCAAGATCATCCCCACCGGCGGGTGCCCCGACGCGAAACTCATCGCCGATCCGGCGACCGCCCCCAAAGACCTGATCGCCTCGGCGCGTCAGGCGGCAGACTAAGAACCGCTACGACCGAGAGGCCCCGATGTCCGACACGCCCCCGCCTGCCCAGTGCCCCTTCTCGTCCGCCGACGGCGACCCGCGCGACCCCTTCCGCGCGGCGCGGGAAGACAGCGGCATTCTCCGCGTCCGCGCCGAGGGCGAAGACATGCCCATGGTCCTGCGCCTGCAGGACGTGCGCAAGACCGCCAAGGACTGGAAGACCTTCAGCAACGACGACCCGCTGATGATCGTGCTGCACAGCGAGGCCGACGTCCGCAGCGTGCGGCAGCTGCCCATCGAGACCGACCCGCCGCAGCACACCGCCTACCGCCAGCACGTCGAGCCACTTTTTCGCCGGCCCCAGCAGCCCGAATACCTGGAGAACATCCGCGCGATGGTGGCCGACACCGTGGTCGAGGCACTCGCCGCCGACGAGATCGAGGCCGTGCGCAGCTTCGCCCTGCCCCTGCAGTCGCGCGGGCTCACCCGCCTGCTGGGCATGCCCGACGCCGAGGCCGACATCTGGATCAACTGGGGCACGCACGTGTACCGCGACGGCGACGACCCCTCCGAGAAGGGCTCGGTCATCGACACCTATTTCCACAAGACCTTCGCCGCGGCGACCGACCCGGAGGCCACCGACTTCTTCAGCTTCCTCAACCACGTGGATTTCGAGGGCCGCCCGCTGACCGACGACGAGAAGCACGGCTACGCCCACATGACCTTCGCCGGCGGCCGCGACACCGTCATCAGCACGCTCAGCAGCATCGTGGCCCACGTCGCTGAGCACCCCGAGACGCTCGACTTCCTGCGTGAAGACGCGGACCGCATCACCACCGCCACCGAAGAGTTCGTCCGCTTCGTCAGCCCCGTGACCGCCCTGGCCCGCCGCTGCCCGCACGGCGGCACGATCCCCGGCGCGGACGTCGAGGTGCCTGCGGGCGGCCGGCTGGCCCTGTGCTGGCCCAGCGCCAACCGCGACGCCAAGCTGTTCAAAGACCCCGACGAGATCAAGCTCGACCGCGCCCCGAACCCGCACGTGGGCTTCGGCTTCGGCGCCCACAACTGCCTGGGCCAGCACCAGGCACGGGCGTTGATTCGCAGCCTGCTGCAAGAGCTGTGCGCCAAGGTGCAGCGCATCGAGCTGATCGAGGCCGTGCCCGAGATCGAGAAAGAATCGTCCTACGAGCGGCAGACCGGGTACGCCCGGCTGCGCGTACGCTTCCACGGCTGAGGCCGCGCGACGCCCACTTACCTGAATCCACCGCTTACCTGAGGAAAAACATGTCTTTTGCCTTGCTCCGAGCCCGCTCCGCCCCCGCGTTTCTCGGCGCGGCCGCCGTGCTTGCCGCCGCGTCGCCCGGCAACGCCGCCCCGGCAACCGCCGAGCTCACCCCGCCGCCCGTCGCCGCCCCGGAGGGACACCGCTGGGTGCTGCACGAGCAACTCAGCGACGAGTTCGACGGCGACGCGCTGGACAGCACCAAGTGGAACGACCAGTTCCCCGGCTGGAAGGGCCGCGTGCCCGGCCTGTTCGTGCCCGAAGCGGTCAGCGTCCAGGACGGCGAGCTGCAGATCCGCGTCGGCGTGCTCGACCCGCCGCGGGGCGACAAGAAGCAGTGGACCGTGCAGTGCGGCGCCGTGCAGTCCAAAGAACCCGTCGCGTCCTACGGCTACTACGAGGCCCGCATCAGGGCCTCGGACGTCCGCACCTCCACCACCTTCTGGATGAAGCACCGCGGCCACGGCAAGGGTGCCGATCGCAAGTCCACCGAGCTGGACATCCTGGAGTGCGTCGGCAACGCCGAGAAGTGGCCGGGCTTCGCCAAAAACATGATGTCCAACACGCACATCGAGTACGCCCCGGCCGCCGACGGCACGAAGCGCGAGGGCCTGAAGGTCGGCGGCCGCAGCCCCGTGGGCGGCCGCGTCGCCGACGACTTCCACGTCTACGGCTGCTGGTGGGTCAACCCCACGACGATGCGTTTCTTCCTGGACGGCAAGGAGGTCCATACCATCGAGCTGCCGACCGAAAACGATCCGGCGCCGATGAACCAGCCCATGTTCCTGAACATGGTCTGCGAGACCTACAACTGGGAGGTGCCGCCCGCCCAGGAGAACCTGCGCGACGACTCCCGCAATATGGCGCGCTACGACTACGTGCGGGTGTGGACGCTGGAAGAGGTGGAGTAGGGGACGGCGGCACGCAGGGGCGGTACACCCCCTGTCAGCGGTTTTTCCCAGTGATGATGATCCGGGCGGCTCGAGCACACGACCTTTCTGTTCAGCGCCGACCACGGCGAGATGCTCGGCGACCACGGGATTGATCAGAAGGGCCCCCTTCCCTACCGCCAGCACCTGGAGGTGCCGCTGCGGGTGGCCAACCACCCGGGCATCACGGCCGGCACGCGCAGCGACGCGCTGGCCGGAACGATCGACCTGCCCGGCACCGCGTTCAACGTCGCCGGCGACCCCGCGCCCCTGGGCCAGTCGCGCAGCCTGCTGGGGCCGGCGAGCAATGCCGACTCTCCGTGGCGCTCGGTGAACTTCAGTGAGTTGGGCGACGCGCTCAAGCTGGTGGAAGACGCCGATTTTCGCTTCTGCGGCTACCCCTTCACCGACGACCTGTTTCTGTACCGCCCGGCCGACGACCCGGAGATAACCCGTCGCTTCGCGAATCACGGAGTTCACGGAGTTGGGTCCATCACGCTTTGGTTCGGCGATCAAGGTTCGGGCGTCTCGTCGTCGCCGCGCGACATGCACGGAGGGCACGGAGGAAGACCCGCAAGCGGTCGGGAGGGAGTTATACGAGAACGTTTTGGTTTTGATGCGGGGCAGCCCCGGGGTTTCGTGGGTTCCCAAGCATTCAGGGAACCCATGCCGCGTCGATGAAGAACGAAGTGCGTATTGACCGGCCGCGCGATGGACTTCGCCCCGTCTGGGCCCTCCCGAACGCCTGCGTCTATCGCATTTCTCCGCGCCCTCCGTGACCCGCGCGAGCGGTCCCTTGGCGAGGCGGGATCGAACGGCCCACTACCGCTCACTTGCAAACGTCAGCACGCTTGTGGTCACAAATAGCACGCGTCGTTCGCCGGTGCGTACGCCGAGGCGGTGGGTGGGCTGTACGCGAACCCGGATGTTTCGGTGCTGATGCGGGAGGTTCTGGAGGGTCGCGAGTGAGGTGTGGAATCGCGGCGACGGTTCGCGCGTCGTCTGCGGTGGCAGGAGGCCAAGCCTCGCAAATCCCCAAGGCCGGTTGGGCCAAAGATTACACAGAATTAGAAGATCAGAGCCAAAGAAACCGGAGGAGGCCCCGTCTCCCAGAGGACGCATGCGGCCTGCCTTTAATCATCTTAATCTGTGAAATCTTGGCTAGAAAAAGCTTTATGCGCATCGGCGAAACCGGATGCTTCTTCCCGAGCGCACACCGGTGCACTTCCGGGGCCCTCGTATCTCGGGCAGGGCCTCGTAGCACCCGGGTATACTCATAGACGCCGGTTTTGGGTGAAACACCAGACCCGCCGGTCTGGTGAGCATGCCGAATGGGCGGAATACCAGAACTGGTCAATCAACTGTTAGGCGGCTTAGCCTTTAACGCTCTCCCTAACGATGCGACGCAAGGTCTTCGACGTATACGCCGTCCCCGCTGTTCTCGTCCTGATCGCCGCAGGAAGCGCTGCAGTCATCGCCGTTGAGATGTATCTCAATCTGAGGAACTCGGCACACGGCGTGCTAACGCGGATGGGAAGTGACGTCCACAAGTTTTGGGGCGAACCCGGCTTCACCGACTTTGACCTTTACCTTTCGGCAAAAATTACACCAGACGACTTTGACGACTTCGCCGCAAGGTTCAACCTACTCCCCGTGTCGCCGACGCATCCGATTTCAGGCACCGGTATTAGTTGGGGCGACTGCCCAGAGCCATGGTGGCCAGACAACCTTTCGCTCGTATCCGCTCGTTTTCACCACAACATCGACAAAGAAGAGTTCGCCGTGGCCACCTTTCATGATGGACGCGTCTACTACCGCTTGTTTGGGTGGTGACTGCCAATGCTCGCCCCAAGGTCGTAGGAATTGGGCAACCTCACACTGGCGAGCGGGTCGCCTAACCACCGGCTGCACTTGACCGGCACCCCTCGCGCGTAGACTATTTCTGCCAGAGCCGCGGCCCGTTGTGAGTCCGGCCGGCAACCGAACCGTGATACGTTAGCGCCTTCCCGTTGCCCACCCCGACCGGGCCAGGGATGTCTCCACTTCGGTCTCAACCGCCGCGGCCGCCCCCTCCACCACATCCGGCTCCACCCCCAGATACCGCAGGCTGCGTTCGAGGATGCGCTTGCTGGCCGGCCCGCTGACCGTGCCGCCGTAGTGGCCGATCTTTTTGTCCGGGTCGTGGACGAAGACGCCGACGACCAGACGCGGACGGTCCAGCGGGGCGCCGGCGACGAAGCTGCTGATGTAGCGGTCCTGGTGGTAGCCACCGTTTTTGAAGTCGGGCAGCTGGGCGGTGCCGGTCTTGCCGAACACCGTGTACAGCTCGCTGCGGGCCTTGCGGCCGGTGCCTTCGGTGACGGCGCGGCCGAGCACTTCGCGGGTCTGGCGGGCGACGGCGGGGCTTAAGACCCGCGCGGTGATGTTGGCGTGCACGTCGTTCGGGTCGTCGGGGCTGCGGGCCTCGATGGTGGGGTTGATGAGCACGCCGCCGTTGGCGAGCGCGGCGAAGGCGCGGGTGATCTGCAGGCCGGTGACGGCGACGCCCTGGCCCATGGGCACGCGGGTGACGTCGGCCCAGCTCCAGTCCTCGACCTCCCGCAGGCTGCCGGCGACCTCGCCGGGCAGGCCCGAGTGGGTGCTCCGAGCGAAGCCGTAGCTGGAGACGACGTCATGAACCAGCTGCTTGCCCATGCGCTCGGCGACGACGGCCATGCCGATGTTGGATGACACCTTGAGCACCTCGGCCCAGCTGATGACGCCGTGGCCGCGGGTGTCGCGGAGGCCCGGGCCGCGCTCGGGCTTCCAGTATCCCTGCTCGGTGGTGTCGATCAGCTCGTCGGGGTCGGCGTAGCCGGCTTCGACGGCGGCGGCCCAGACCAGGGGCTTGAAGATGCTGCCGGGCTCGAAGACGTCGGTGGCGATGCGGTTGCGCTGGGCGGCGGCGAGGTCTTTGTCGGTGCGGAGCTTCTTAAAATCGTCGGGGTCGAAGAAGGGGTAGTTGGCGAGCGCGAGGATTTCGCCGGAGTTCGGGTCCATGAGCACCGCCTGGCCGGACCGGGCTCCGAACTCCTCGACGGCGGCGGCGACCTCGTCTTCGGCGATGGCCTGGAGGTTGAGGTCGATACTGAGGCGGACCGGCGCGGCGTCGGCCTGGAGGCGGTAGTCCTTGTTGGCGAGCCACAGGCGGCGGCGGCCGCGGTCGTAGACAAAGGCGTGCCGGCCCGGGTCGGGGGTGAGGCGCTCGTCGAAGGCACGCTCGAGTCCGTCGAGGCCTTGGTTCTCGTGTCCGACGAAGCCGACGAGCTGGCCGGCGACGTGGCCTTGGGGGTAGTCGCGGACGAGCACGGGGTGGGTGGCGAGCCCGCGGACGGGCGGGAAGTCCTGGTATTTGGCCCAACGCTCTTCGCTCATCTGCTTGTCGATGACGACGTAGCGGCTGCCGCGGCGTTTGGCCATCGCCATTTCGATCTCGGCGGGCTCGTAGCCCAGGCCGTAGCCGATGCGTTCGCTGAAGGTGTTGGGGTCCTGGACGATGTCGGGGTCGAGAAACAAGAGGTGCGCGACACGGGTGGTGGCCAGCGCGCGGTGGCGGCGGTCGACGATGGCTCCGCGGCGGGCCTCCAGTTTTCGTGTGCCGATCTGGCCGTCGACCAGCGCGGCGACGGCGGCGGGTGGGGCGGCCTGAAGCTGGTAGACGCGGGCGAGCAGGGCGAGCAGCAGCAGGGTGACCCCGCCCAGGGCAAGGCGGCCGACCCGGAGCGCGCGGGCGTGGGCGGCCGCGGCGGGGTCGGGCGCGGGGGGCCGCGCGGGGGCGGGCGTGCGGGGATCGGGGGGCATCGGCGGGGTCACCGGGTGTCGTCCGGGGTGGCAGGGCCGGGGAGATCCCCGGAGCGTTCACCCGGGCCCAGCGTCAGGTTGACACGCGCGATGGCTTCGCGGAGCGCGGCGGGGTGGGTGCCCTCGGCGATGGCGGTCTGGGCGTCCCAGGTGAGCTTGCGGTCGGCGTCCATCTGCACGTGCAGCTCGCCCATGGCGTGCAGGGTCTGCAGACGCTGCTGGCGCAGGGCGAGCAACGCGGCGGCAACCACGGCGATGGCGGCGGTGGTGGCGAGCAGGCGGGGGAACATGGGCGGCTAAAGTGAAAAGCGCAAAGCGCAAAGTGAAAATCGGAAAGGGGGGCGCAGCGCACGCGAAAGCCCCGCGGGTGGAGGGTTGATCGGCGGTTATTGGGTTGTGGGGTGAGGATTCGGAGGGGGCTGAATCGGGGTCAGCCGCTCGGGCTCAGGGCAGCCGAAGCACCTGGCCGACGCGGATGGATTCGGGGGCGTCGAGGGCGTCGCGGTTGGCGGCGAAGATCTCGTCCCAGCGCTGGCCGTCGCCCAGGGTGCGGGCGGCGATGCGGGTGAGGTTGTCGCCGGCCTTGACGGTATAGGTGCGGGCGGCGGCGGCCGATGGGGCGGGTGGGGTGGGTGCCGACGCCGCCGGGCCGGCGGAGGCCGGCGACCCGGCGGGGAGGGCGAGCACCATGCCCTCGCGGACCTGGCCGGGGTTGTCGAGCTGGTCGCGGTTGGCGGCGAAGATCTCGTCCCAGCGTTGGCCGTCGCCCAGGGCTCGGGTGGCGATGCGGGTCAGGTTGTCGCCGGCCTTGACCGTATAGGTCGGGCCGGTCGGTGCAGAGGCGGTCGCCGGGACCGGGGCGGTGGAGGTTGCGCGCCCAGACGCCGCGGGCGTGACGACGCCCGGCAGGCGCAGCGTCATCCCCTCGCGCAGGGCTTCGGGACGCTCGAGCACGTCGGAATTGGCGGCAAGCAGGTCGTCCCAGCGCTGGCCGCTGCCCAGGTGGCGGGCGGCCAGAGCGCTGAGGGTGTCGCCGGCGGCGACGGTGACGGTGCCGGCAGGGCGGACGGAGGTCCGCCGGGGCGTGGCCTCGGGCAGCGGCTCGGGCGCGGCGGGCGGGGCCGACCGGAAGAAGGGGCTGTTGAGCGGCGGCAGCTCGATACGGTCGCCCGGTTGCAGCGTGCCGCCAAAGTCGACCAGACCCGGGTTGGCTCGGGCGATGCCGGTGGCAAAGGACGGGTCGCCGTAGTGTTTGCGGGCGACCGCGGCGAGCGAGTCGCGCGGGCCCACGACGTGGTAGCGGTCCGAACCGCGGTCGGCGGTGGCTTCCTGCCGCTGCGGTGGGGGGATGAAGAACGAGCCGTCTTCGGGGGTGGCGGAGACGGCGGGGTCGGCGGCGGGGGTGGGCGGGGAGGTGTTGCCCGGGGCAGCCACGGCGCGCGTCAACGCGGCGGGGCCGGGCACCGCGTCGTGATCGACGCGCCAGGCCTGGGGCAACTCGGCGACGCGCGGGCCGGTGGCCTCACGCGTGTCGGGCTCGGGCAGGTCGGGGCGACGGGCGGGGGGCGGGGCGAGCGCGCGGTCGGTGTCGCGGGCGGGGCCGGGGAAGATCAGCGGGGTCCCCGGCTCGGAGGGTGCGGCGACGCCGTCGCGGGGCGCGGGCCCCTGACCGAAGGCGGGCTGGGTGCGGAAGGCGTCGGGCACGGACGTTCTTTCAGTGCCGCGATCGACCACGGTCGGGCGCTCGAAAGAGCGGGGGTCACGTGCGGGGGCACCCGTCGCGGCGCGGTCGGCCGTCGCGGGCGCGGCGTAGATGTTGTGCTGCGCCTGGGGGCCGAAGCCGGCGGCCTGCTCCTGGACGGTGGCCACGGGCGGAGAGCCGCTGACCAGATCCGACAGGATGATCCCGACCAGGAGGATCAGCGCAAGGCCGATGAGCAGTCCGACTTTGGTTTCTTTGGCCATGGAACCGGTTCTCGTCCGTGAGCGGTTGGCGGGGGGGGGCGGGGGGGAGCCAGCGGGGCGGGGGACACGGTCGGGGCCGTGCCTGGAGTCCGATATCTTCGCCCGTATCCGCATGGTATCAGGCGGCGGCGGGGGGTTGGGCGTCGCCGGGGTGGCGTTGCAGGACGCGGAGTCTGGCGGACCGGCTGCGGGGATTTTCGGCCCGTTCGGCGGGGCCGGCGGTGACCGGTTTGCGGGTGAGCCGCCGGGCGGTGTCATCCTGCTGGCGGCGGAGAAAGCTCTGCTTCACCCGGCGGTCTTCGAGGGAGTGAAAGCTGATGATGCCCGCGCGGCCGCCGGGGAGGAGCAGGCCCGGCAGCGTTTCGAGCAGGGCGTCAAGGGCGTCAAGTTCGCCGTTCACCGCGATGCGGAGGGCCATGAAGGTCCGGGTGGCGGGGTCGATGCCGCGGGTGGCGCTACGCGAGCCCGGCCGCGAATTGCGGTCACGGGCGGGGCGCGCCCCGGGGCCGGATGCAGCGCGCACCGTACGCGCCAGCTCATCGGTGGTCAGGATCGGCGAAACGGACCGGCGTTCGACAATCTTCCGTGCGATCCGCCGGCTGGAACGGTCTTCGCCCAGGGTGTAGATCAGGTCGGCCAGGGCGGCCTCGGTCAGGGTGTTGACCCACTCGGAGGCGGGCCGACCACGCGTGGGGTCCAGCCGCATGTCCAGCGGCCCGTCGAAGCGGAAGGCCAGGCCGCGCTGCGGGTCGTCCATCTGGTTGCTGGCGAAGCCCAGGTCCGCCAGGAGCGCGTCCACCCCGGCCACCCCCAGTTTTTCAAGTTCGTAGCGGACACCGGCGAAGTTGGCGTGCACGACATCCAGCGCAACGCCGTGGGCGCGGGCGAGCGGAGCGAGTCGCCGGCGGGCGAAGCCCGCGTTGGCCGGGTCGGTGTCGAGGCCGATCAGACGGCCTCCGTGGATGAGCGGCAGCAGGGCGGCGGCGTGGCCGCCCCGCCCGAGGGTCACGTCGATCACGGTGGCGCCCGGAGTGGGCGCAAGAAGGTCCAGGGTTTCCTGCAGCAGCACCGGCGCGTGACCGACGGGCTCGGGGGTGGGGGTCGATTCGGGCTTGGGGGCGGGGTCGGGGTCGGGCACGGGACCTTTTATAGGAAAACGGCGAGACATCGGCGAGAGAACCTCGCGTGAGCGGCCTGACCACGGCGGCAGGCCGGCCTGAGATCGGCCGCCGACCGGCCGGCGGCGTGGGTTCGTACACTCGACCCCGCTCCCGCTCCCGCTCCCGCTCCCGACCCCGCCCCCTTCCGCGGGCCGGACTCCCCGGCCCCCGTCCCGCGTGCCTTTCTCACGGATGCCATGACCCGGCTCAAGCTCGCCACCACGATGACCAACCCGGGCGAACCGGCAGCGGCGTCACGCTACAGCGACCCGGCGGTGCTGCGGGCCCGCGGCTTCAGCGGGCTGGTGGTGTACGAGTCGGCTGCGCTGTCGGGCGGGCTGGGGTCCGCACGCCAGAGCAATCCGGACGTGGCCCGCTTCGTGCGCGAGACCGAAACCCGGGTTGACGAAGCGGTCGCGCGGGCGGGGGCACGCGACCCGTCCGATCCCCAGGCCCCGCCGCTGGACGTGTACCTGGCCTTCGACCTGCTGGTACTCGACGCGGACGCGGTGGCGGGGGACCCCGAGGCGGTCTGCTGCCGTCACCGGTCCGCCGACCTGTGCCCCGGACGCGACGCGGCCTGGGCTCATGCGTTGGCGAATCTGGACGCGGTGCTGGACCGCTGGCCGTCGGCCGCGGGGGTGGTGCTGCGTTTTGGCGACAACGACGCCGCGCGGCTGCCGCACCTGGTGGGCAACGACGTCTACCGGCCCCACTGCCCGCAGTGCGAGCGCCTGAGTCTGGCGGACCGGGTGCAGCGGGCGATTACCGGGGCGTGGGAGCGGGTGGTCGCGGCCCGCGGCAAACGGCTGATTGTCCGTGCGTGGAACCTGCGACCCGGCGGACTGCACGACGACGTGGGCCTCGCGGTCGAGGTCGGACGACACCTGCCCGGTGCGCCGGATGACGACCGGCTGGTGCTCTCGTTCAAGGTCGGGCCGTCGGATTTTTGGCGCTACCAGCCGTGGAACACGTCCAGCCTCGTCTTCGGTCGGCGGCCCGTGCTGTACGAGCTGCAGTGCCAGCGCGAGTTTGAGGGCAAGGGCGCGGTGCCGAACTTCCAGGCCGGCCTCTGGGGGGCGGGCATGCCCGAGACCGCGCGGCGTACGCTGGTCCCGCGGGGCGGTGGCCAGCCGGTGGCCGGGCTGGCCGAAGCCGCCACCCGCGTGAACTTCGCGGGCGTGATGGCCTGGGTCCGCGGCGGCGGCTGGGGAGGGCCCTTCGTGGGCGACGAGTCGTGGATCGACGCCAACGTGTACGCCGCGGGCCGGCTGGCCGACGATCCGGCGGCCGATCCCGCGGTCCTGGCCCGGGATTGGGTCAACGAGGTGCTGCCCGGCCTGTCCGAGCCCCGCGCCCAGGGCGTGGTGCAGGCGTTGCAGACCTCGGCCGAGATGGTCCGCAAGGCGTTTTACATCGAGGCGCGTGCCCGTCGGCGGGGCCCTTGGAACCCCGCCGCGGGCTGGATCTCGGACGACTTGCTTGACGCCGAGGCCGCGTGGCAGATCGTTCGCAACCTGCCCGAGGCCGACCTGGACGCGGTGGTGCACGAGAAGCAGGAAGCGGTCGACCGCGCGGTGGCCATGCACCACGCGCTGACAGGCGGGGTGGTGCGGTCGGGCTCTGCGGCCAGCGGCGCCGCAGCGGAGCCCCTGTCCGGGGCCACGGCCGACCGCTTGACGCGGCTGGCCAACACGGCGCTCTACGCCGCCTCGTTTTTCGAGACGCTGCGTGACCTGCTGGGGGGCATGGTCGCCGTACGCCGGCACCGGACGCTGCCCACGGCGGCCACGCGCGAGGCCGCGCGCAAGCGTCTGCGTGCGGCTCAGGCGCACTGGAACCACCACACCCAGCGGTCGGCCCGGCTGCCGGGAACCGCCAGCCCGTTCCGCGAGTCGCGTTTCTGGGAGCTGACCCAGGAAATGCTGGAAGAGGTCGAGAAGAATTAGTCCGATGGCGGGGGGCCGGTGGTCTCGCGGACGATCAGCTCGGGCTTATGCAGCACAGACTTGCGCGCGGCACGCTCGGACGACCCGTCGTGTTTCTCGTCGACGCGGTCCAGCAGCAGGTTGGTGGCGCTGCGCCCGATTTCAAAGGGGTTCTGGCGGACGGTGGTCAGCACCGGCCGGGCCCCGCGCCAGCTCACCGTGTCGCTGAACCCCACCAGCGAGAGGTCGTGGGGGATGGACAGTCCGCGGTCGGCCGCGACCTGGTTCACGGTGCCGGCCAGGTCGTCGCTGGTCGCGAAGACGGCGGTGGGGCGGGGGGTGAGCCCGAGCAGCGCCCGCGCCGCGTTGTCTTCGTACCGGTGGTCGTGCCAGCCGGCGGTCCGCACCTCGCAGGTGGTGTCTACCGCCGATCCCACGGCGTCGGCGAAGGCTTTGGCCCGCACGAACATCGGGTCGGGGAAGACGCCGCGGCTGGCCACCCCGAACCGGCGGTGGCCCAGGTCAAGCAGGTGCTGGGCCACCACCTCGGCGCCGTGGCGGTCGTCGGTGCCGACGAAGTCGATGTGCGGCACCTTGGCCTGGACCTCGGTGTCCAGCGAAACGATCGGCACGCCGCGTTGCTGGATCTCGCCCAGGTGGTCTTCCCAGACCGCGTCGGTGACCGGCCGGATCAGGACCCCGTCAACCCGTCGGTCCAGCAGCGAGTGGATCTGTTCCAGCTCGTTGCCCCGGTCGTTGCGGCACAGCACGATGGGTACGTGGTTGCGAGCGCTCAGGGCGTCGTGAATCCCCTCGAACAGGTGCGCCTCAAAGCCCGACGCAAAGTGCATCAGCAGGCCGATGGTCTGGGTGCGGCCGGTCTGGATGCCCTGCACCAGCAGGTTGGGCCGGTAGCCCAGGTCGCGGGCGATGCCAAGGATCCGCGCCCGGGTGACGTCGGAGATGCGGCCCGTGCTGCCCAGTGCGATCGACACGGCGGCCTGGCTGACCCCGGCCTGGGTGGCAATATCTTTCAGGGTGATGGCCATAAGCGTGACAACTCCGAAGCCGGCCGGTGGACCGGTTGCGCGGCTGAAAGGCTGCTAAAACTTTAAGCATAGCACAGCCTCGACGACGCGTGAAGCGTCTCCACACCGCGGGGCGGCCCGCCGGGCTTCCGGATTGTTTCCCCTCGCCGCGTCTTTGTTCCCGGCGGCTCTGCCCCCTACGCCTCGATCATCGCTTTGATCAGCCCCGGCTGCTTCGCCAGGCCGGCGAACTGGTCGGGCACCCCGGCCAGCGGCAGGCGGTGGGTGATCCACGGCGTGGTGTCAATCTGACCCGCCTCGATCATGGCGATGGTCTTCTCGAAGTTGCTCGGCTTGCTGTTGCGGCTGGCCAGCAGGGTGCACTCACGCTTGTGGAAGTTCGGATCGTTGAAGGTGACCTCGCCGGGGAAGAGCCCGATGAAAACGATGCGGCCGCCCGGGGCGATCAGGTCGAAGGTGCCCATCATGCTGCCGGGGTGGCCGGTGGCGTCGAAGATCGCCGTCGGCAGGTCGCCGGAGCCGCCGTTCGGGCCGGATGCCCCGTCTGACTTTAAGCCCCGCAGCTGCTCGGTCGCGTCGCCCTTGCCGGGGTTCACCAAATGCTTGACGCCCGCGGCGTCGCGGCAGAAGCCAAGCCGCTCGTCAGACAGATCCATGACCGCGACTTTGGCGCCCGCGGCCTGCAGGAACTGCACCGCGGTCAGGCCGATCGGTCCGGCGCCGATGACCAGGGCGAACTCGTCCTTCTCGATCTCGGCGCGGTCGACCGCGTGGCCGCCGATACAGAGCGTCTCGACCAGCGCCAGCTGGTCGTAGCTGAGTGTCTCGCTGGCGTAGAGGTTCGCGGCGGGCACCACGAAGCGCTCACGCATGCCCCCGTCGGTGTGCACGCCCAGCACGGCGATGTGTTCGCAGCAGTTGGTCTTGCCGCGGCGGCAGGCGACGCACAGCGGTTTGCCCGCGTGGGCGCAGGTCAACAACGGCGCGATGCAGCAGCGGTCGCCGACCGCGACGGCCCGCGGGTTGTTCGCCGCGTCGTCGTCGATCTCCAGCACCTCGACGCCCAGCTCATGACCGAGGATGCGCGGGTAGTCGAAGAAGGGCTGCTTGCCGGTGAAGGCATGAAGGTCGGTGCCGCAGACGCCCAGGCGGTGGAGGCGGACCAGGGCCTCTCCGGGTTTGCGCGTGGGTTCTTCGGTGGTCGCAGCGCTGAAGGTGCCGGGTTCGTCAAGGGTGATGGTGAGCATGGTTGGGCCTGTGATCGGTGGTCCGTGATCCGAGAAGAGATTGCGTGGCGGTTCCTCAGATCGGATCACGGATCACGATCTTACGGATCACCTTGCCTTAATTGTTCTCCGGCCGCCCGCTGGGCCAGGTGCGGTTGGTGGCGGGACCCATGATCTTCAGCACGTCGCGCAGCAGGTCTTCATCGATCGGCTCGTCGAGGTAGGCGATGTTCTGCGCGATGCGTTTGGGGTTGGCGCTGCTGACCAGGGTGCTCGCGATCCGCGGCTCGGCGACGGAGAACTGCACCGCGAGCTTGACGAGATCTTTCTCGTGCTTCTTGCAGAACTCGGCGGCTTCAAGCGCGGCCTTCTTGACCTCGGGCCCCGCGGGGTGCCAGTCGGGCGGGCCCTGCGGCGCCAGCAAGCCCATGCCCAGGGGGCTGGCGTTGATGACGCCCACGCCGGCGGCTTCCATCTGCGGCAGGATGCCGAGCAGGGCGGTGTCGTTCAGCTCGTAGCGGCAGTACGAAAGGATCGTGTCCAGCGTGCCGGCGGGCACCGCGGCAACGACTTCGGTGAAGAGGCGCAGCGGCAGGCAGGTGATGCCGATGAAGCGGGTCTTGCCCGCAGCCTTGAGCTTCTGCAGCGCGGGGATCGCTTCGTTGATGACCTGCCCCATGTCGCCAAACTCGATGTCGTGCAGCTGCAGGATGTCGAGGTGATCGACCCCCATACGCTGCAGACTCTCGTCGACGCTCTTCTCAATGCGTGCGGCGCTGAAATCGAAGTCGGCGAGCTCGGCGCCGTAGCGGCCGGCCTTGGTGGCCAGGACGTACCGGTCGCGGTCGATGCCCTTCAGGCAGTGGCCGAGCACGGTCTCGGCTTTCGTCAGGCCGTAAAATGGCGAACAATCGATCAGGTTCATGCCGCCGTCGAGCGCCGCGTGAACGGTGGCGACGCAGTCTTCCCGGGTGACAGGGCGAAACACGCCGCCCAGCGACGAGGCGCCGAAAGACAGGGGGGAGACGTCGAGGCCGGTGCGGCCGAGCGGGCGGAGCTGCATGGAAAGGGTTCTCGCAGAGGGGTGCGGCCCACCGGGGCCGTCGATAGTTTACTTTAGCTGCCACCACGGCGGTGCTCGCGCCCTCCCGGCGGGGGGCAGACCGTGATTCGGCGCCGACCCGCGACCCCGGCTTCATCTCTTCTTCCCGGAGTTCGTACACCATGAATCTTGACCCCATCGACTGGATCATCGTGGGCGCGTTCGGTCTGCTGCTGGTTGCCATCGTGGTGGTCACCAACCGCCTGACCAAGTCGGTCGCCGGCTTTTTGTCGTCCGAACGCTGCGCGGGGCGCTACCTGCTGACGGTCGCGTCGTCGATGGCCTTCTGCTCGGCGATCGGTGTGGTGGGCGGCTTCGAGGGCGGCTACCGCAACGGCATCAGCGGCATGTGGTGGGGCATGTTGATGATGCCCGTGGGGACGCTGCTGGCGCTGTCGGGCTGGGTGACCTACCGCTACCGGCAGACGCGGTCGCTGACCATGGCCCAGTTTCTGGAGAAGCGGTACAGCCGCAGGTTCCGCGTCTTTGCGGGCTTCGTCGCGTTCTTCGCGGGCATGCTGAACTGCGCGGTGTTTCCGCTGGTGACGGCGCACTTCCTGGTCTACTTCCTGGGCCTGCCCGAGCAGTTCGGGGTGGCGGGCATCGAGCTGTCGACGCACTTCTGGGTCATGGCGGTCATGGTATCGCTGGGGGTGACCCTGGCGCTGGCCGGCGGGCAGATCACGATCATGGTGACCGATTTTTTCCAGGGCACCATCGGCACGGTGGCGCTGATCGGCATGATGGGGCTGGTGCTGAGCACCGTCGGCTGGTCGGACCTGCTGCAGACGTTGAAGGTTTCTGAAGACGTCCGCGTGCTCAAGACCGAGGCGGGGGACCTGACCTACCCGCAGTGGTACCTGGCGAAGGTCGCTCCGGTACGCGAACACCACGCCGCACTCGAGTCTGCGCAGCCCGGGGTGTTCGGATTGATGCGGGCCCACCCTTCGGTCCTGGACGGGCTGGCAGGGGGCGTGGAGGCGGCCCGCAAGATCGCAGCCGAGTCCCGCGGCACCGGGCTGGAGCGGTTGGAACTGACGCCCGGCGACTACGCCGCCGACGCGGTGCTGTCCGCCGCGCTGACGACGGGTGTGGACGGCGCGGCGGTCGCGGCACGCTCGGCCGCCGACGCACTGCTGGCTGACGATCTCGAAGAAAACGACGCGGAGGCCGCGCAGCTGCGCCTGCTGGCCGAGAGCCCCACCACGCTGCGGGCCGCCGCGGAACGGTTCGGCGCCACGCGGCTGCTGGTCGAAGAGGACTACCCCGACATGGTCGAGGTGCTGGACCGCGCCCAGGGCGCCTCGATGATGAACCCCTCCAAACTCGGCAACGAGGGCGCCTTCAGCGTCCCCTTCTTCATCATGATGGGGCTGGTGCTCATCAGCCAGACGGGCGTGTGGCAGGGCGGGTCCGGCTATCTGACCGCGGCCCGCACGCCCCACGAAGGCAAGATGGGAGCGGTGCTGGGCAACTGGCGGTGGATGACCATCACCCTGGGCAGCACGGCCGCAGTGGTGCTGGTGTACTGCCTGGTGTGGAACGTGCGTTTCGCCAACGAGCAGGCCGCGATCATGGAAGCCGCCGCGGCGATCAAGGACCCGCTGCTGCAGAGCCAGCAGTTCGTGCCCGCTGCGCTGGGGCTGTCGCTGCCCGCGGGGCTCATGGGGCTCTTCGCGGTGTTCATGATCGGCGCGTCGATCAGCACCGACGACTCGGCCTACCACTCCTGGGGGTCGATCTTCCTGCAGGACGTGGTGATGCCGTTCCGCAAGACGCCCTTCACGACGAAGCAGCACCTGTTCTACCTGCGGCTGTCCATCGCGGGGGTGGGGCTGTTCGCGCTCTTGTTCAGCACGTTCTGGCGTCTGGGGGACTTCATCAACATGTGGTTCCAGATCACCGGGGCGATCTACACCGGCGGGGCGATGTGCGCGATCGTGGGCGGGCTGTACTGGAAGCGTGGCACGACGTGGGGCGCGTGGTGCGGATTGATCACCGGCAGCAGCCTCTCGCTGTACGCGATCTACTTTTTAAATACGCAAGACCCCGAGCTGCCCGCGCTGGTGCCGCGCTTCCTGCCCATGATTGGCGGCGAGCCGGTCAACGGGCTGCACCTTGCGGTGTTCAACATCCTCATCTCCATCGGGGTGTACGCGTTTGTTTCGGTGCTTACCTGCCGCGAGCCGTTTAATCTGGACAGGCTGCTGCACCGCGGGGAATACGTCATTGAAGACGATGTGGCCGTGGCCGCGCGGGAGGCGGCAAACGACGCGGAAAAGACCCCGAGCCTGCTGCGGTTTATCGGTATCACCGACGAGTTCTCGGGTTTTGACAAGTTCATCTACCTCGCTGCGATCGGATGGACCGTCTTGCTCTCGGGCACGTTCCTGATCGGTACCACCTGGTTCCTCTTCTTCCAGTCAGAAGCGCAACGCAACAACTCCGAGGGCTGGTACGTGCCGTGGACCTGGCTGCTGGGAATCCAGGGCGTGGTGTCGGTCGTCACCGGCGTGTGGTTCGCCTGCGGCGGCGCACGCGACATGATTCGGCTGCTCCGCGACGTGGCGGGCAAGTCGGGGGACGACGCCGACGACGGCTACGTCCGCTAGCGCGACAACGCGGGTTGTCGTGACACGGGGCTGATCAGGCATTTGCAGCGCAAGGTTCGGTGATTCGAACGAGCCGCGACCGTGAGGGAGCGGACCCTTAGCGCGAGCCACGCCAAAGAGGGGCGTACCGCCGCGGGTCCGCTTGCTTACGGGCGCGGCTCGTTCGAACCAAGGAGCCAACCCGCATTGTCTTGCCAGCGCGGAGGCGGCCTTCGTGCGACCTGCGGTGGCCCGCGGGCCACCCGGCCGCCGCGTGTCGCGAAACGGGCCCCGATCAGCAGCGCCGCGTCGTTTGACCGGCCGGGGTTGTTCCCGGCGCTGACACACGCTCGTTCCGGACGGTCCCGCGCCGGCGGATCGGCGACGCGGGTTCTTAAACCTTTCTGGGTGCCAAGCATGCGTCGACCCTGTGAACCGCCCGGCCCCAAGGTCGATTCAAGGCCCGCTTCACGGCACGCTCATCCCCGCCGCGTTAGGCTTTGCCCTTGCTGTCGTCGACGCGTGTCGGCGGCCCGATGCTTCGATGACTCAAAGAAGGACCCCATGATGATCCCAGCCCTCCGCACCCGCCTCGCTTCCGCCGCCGCTGCTCTGCTGCTCGGCGCCGCCCTGATTGCCGTGCCCGGCTGCAAGACCGACACCGACGGCGTGAAGAGCAACTACATGCAGCAGTACGGCGACGTGATCGGCTCCACCGAAGAGGTCGTGAACGCGGCCCAGGACGTGCTGGGCGAATACAACCTCAGCGACATCACCGGCAAGAGCGACAAGCTGACCGGCGAGGCCCGCGGCATCATGGCAGACGGCACCAAGGTGTGGGTCTCGGCCGCGCACAAGACCGACACCACCACCGAGGTGACGGTGCAGGTCGGCAAGATGGGCGACAACGAGCTGGGTCAGAAGATCCTGGCCGACATCACCGAGCAACTGGCCGAACAGAACCAGTAAGCAACGCGGCCCCGGCCGGGGGTCAGCGACACATCCGGGCGGGCCGGCGCGCTGCGCCGGCCCGCCTTTTTGCTGCCCGCGGCCCCCGCCGGCAGGCCTTTGCTAAGCTGCCGTGCCGGGTTCGCCCGCGGCACGCACCGCGCTTCCCGGCGTCCGATCACGCCCGCCCCGCCCCTGAGAAACGCCCGCCCATGAGCATCCTCGTCGACCGCCACACCAAACTGATCTGCCAGGGCATCACCGGCTCGGCCGGAGCCTTCCACACCAAGGGCTGCCTGGACTACGGCACGCAGGTGGTGGGCGGCGTGACGCCGGGCAAGGGCGGCCAGAAAGACGCCAACGGCCTGCCGATCTTCAACACCGTGGCCGAGGCCGTGGCCGCCACCGGCGCCGACGCCACGATGATCTTCGTGCCCCCGCCCTTCGCGGCCGACGCGATCCTGGAGGCCGCCGACGCGGGCATCAAGCTGATCGCCTGCATCACCGAGCACATCCCCGTGCTGGACATGATGCGGGTGAAGAAGACGCTGAGCCAGAGCAGGTACGGCGGCCAGCGGCTGCTGGGGCCCAACTGCCCGGGCATCATCACGCCCGGGAAGGACGGGGCCAAGCCGGGGTCGGCCGAGGCCGGCTGCAAGATCGGCATCATGCCCGGCTACATCCACCAGCCGGTGGGCAGCGGCAAGAGCGGCAAGAACGTGGGCATCATCTCGCGCTCGGGCACGCTGACCTACGAGGCCGTGTGGCAGACCGCCAACCAGGGGCTGGGCCAGACGACCTGTGTGGGCATCGGCGGCGACCCGGTCCGCGGGCTGAACTTCATCGACCTGCTGGAGCTGTTTGAGGCCGACCCCGAAACCGACGGCATCGTCATGATCGGAGAGATCGGCGGCAGCGACGAGGAAGCCGCCGCGGCGTACATCAAGGCGAACGTGAAGAAGCCGGTGACCGCGTTCATCGCCGGCCGCACCGCGCCTCCCGGACGACGGATGGGTCACGCGGGGGCGATCATCAGCGGCGGCGAGGGCGGCGCGGAAGACAAGCTCGACGCCCTGCGGGCGGCAGGCTGCCACATCGCCGAGTCGCCGGCGGACCTGGGCACGACGATGGCCAAGGCGCTGGGGATCTGAGGCGCGGGGCTTCGTTCAAGGCAGGAATCGCGAAGGCCGCGAAGAACGCGAAGGAGAAACTTCGAAGTCGGAGTGGTCGGTGACACCGCCCGTGACCGTGAAGGTTGGTGCTATTTCTCTGCCCTTCTTCGCGGTCTTTGCTCGCCCTGCCTTTTCGAATCGCTGAAAGGCCGGGTTCTGGTGCAAGCCACCCGGCTGCTACAATACGCCGGTGATTCAAGAGACCAACCACGCGCTGAAGCCCTCGCTAAGGCTGATCGTCGAGCACGACGGCGAGCAGTTCCTCGCGCGTTGTGTCGATTTCGATCTGGTCGGTCCGGGCGCCGACGTTGATGCCGCCATCGCGAGCCTGATCCGCATCTACATGAAGAATGTGCTGGTGGCGTGCGAGTTGGGGCTTGAGCCACTGGCTCAGCTTCCGGCGGCTCCGGCGGCGTACGCCGACATCTGGCGGCGCGCCGTGCTGCGGGCCGGGGGCGTGCGGCCGGTGCCGATCCCGGCGTTCTCGGTGATGCGCGACGGTCAGGAAGTGTCCGCCTCGTGTTTCGGCCGGGTCGAGGCGGCTCTGGCGTGTGACCACGCGGCTTGAGTGGTGCAGAGCCCGATGTTCTGCAGTGGGGCGAACTGATCGAGCGGCTGCGAGACGCGGGCGTTTTGCTGGAGACCACGCAGCTCGAATACCTGACGGAGACGGGTGAGCGGGCGACGGCGCAGTTTTTGGTTCGGTGGGTGGGCGGTCAGCCGCGTTATCACGTGGTGGAGATCGCATCGATGACCGACCCGGTTCCGAAGTTTGTGCCGCGGCGGATCGCCATCGCGCTGGACCTGCCGCCGGATCGCTTCATCTATCCGGATGCCGATCTTTGACCCGGCGTCAGTTCAGGGCATGGATCGCAAAGGGCGCGAAAAACGCGAAGATCGCAAAGGAAAATGTCGGAAGCCTCGCGTGAGGGGCGGCCGGGGGTTTCGTGCGTGGCCGCGTGGTTCTCTTGCCTTGCTTCGCGTTCTTCGCGTTCTATGCGCACTTCGCGACATCTGCCTTGAAAGCTTTGCCCAACGAGCGAATGAGTGTCTTCAGGCGTCTTCTCCGGCGGCGTCGAGCTGGCTTTGGCGCATCGCGAATCGGGCCCGCTGCTCGGGGGTGTGGCGGCCGTGGCAGCGGGGGCAGGCGACGCCGGCGACGTAGCTGGCGTGTGCGCGGTCGTCGGGCGTGGTGGGCCAGCCGCAGGCGAAGCAGAGTTCGTGATCGGTTTCGATCAGCTCGCCTTCAGCCGAGCGGGTGACGGCGACGCGGCGGTCGAAGACGAAGCAGGCGCCGCGCCAGCGGGACTCGGGGCCGGGGACTTCTTCGAGGTAGCGCAGCACGCCCCCGCGCAGGTGGTAGACCTCTGCGAATCCTCGGGCCTTGAGCAGGGCGGTGGACTTCTCGCAGCGGATGCCGCCGGTGCAGAACATCGCGACCTTTTTGTGCGTCGCGGGGTCGAGCTTGTCGGCGGCGAAGGCAGGGAAGCTGCGGAAGTCCGGCGTGTCGGGATTCACCGCGGGCCCGGTGGCGGTGTCGAAGGTGCCGATGGCGACCTCGTAGTCGTTGCGGGTGTCGATGACGGTGACGGCGGGGTCGTCCAGCAGGGCGTTCCAGTCGCGGGGTTCGACGTAGGTGCCGGTGGCGTCGGCGTCACGCGGGTCGAGGTCGGGTACGCCGAGGGTGACAATCTCCTTCTTGAGGCGCACGCGGGTCTTGCGGAACGGCGCGTCGGTGGCGGAGGACCACTTGACGTCGAGGTCCGCGAAGCGCGGGTCGCGTTGCAGATCGGCCACGAAGGAACGCAGTGTTTTGTTGGGGCCGGCGATCGTGCCGTTGATCCCTTCGGGGGCGACCAGCAGGGTGCCGGTGAGGCGGGCGCGGGTCATACGCTCATGCAGCGTGTCGCGCAGCGCCGGGGGCTCGTCGACGCGGACGAAGCGGTAGAGGGCGGCGACGGTGTAGGCAGGGGGGTGGGGCTCGGACAACGAAGAAGTTCTCACGCAGAGACGCAAAGACGCAAAGGTTGGACGCAAGCGGTCTCCGGCTTCACTTAGCGCCTTTGCGCCTTAGCGTGAGACACGGCTGTTTTCCGGAAGGATTCAGAATTTTACGTGCCCTTTGGGCGCTTGTTAAAGCGCTTGGGCTTCTGCCCGCCGGCGAAGGGCGAGGGGGCGGGGCTGAGGTTGTGGCCGCCGTCGCTCTTGCGTTTGACGCCGGCGCCCGGCTTGCCGATCTTGCCGGTGGTCTTCGCCCCCGGCTTGCCGGCGGGCTTGAACTTGGATTTAAAGGCCTTGGCACCGGGCTTCGCGGGCTCGCCGGCGGGGGCGGCGTTGCGGCCGCCGGCCTTGAACTTCGCCTTGGGCTTGAACTTGCTTTTGACCGTGACGCCGGGGCCGTCGGGCTTGCCGCCCGCGGGTTTGGCCGCCGGTTTGGGGCGGGGGGCCGGGGCGGCGCTGCCGGCGCCGGCGGGCGTATGCCGGGTCGCGGGCCGCGGCGGCTTGGGGGCGTGGTGGTGGGTGGGCGGGCGTTTGGCGGGCGGGCCGCTGCGCTGCGCGGGGCGCGAGCGGTCGGGGACAAAGCCGCCGCGCTCGTCGGCGGGCTTGAGGCGCAGCGGGCGGCCGAGCACGACGGTGCGGGCCAGAGTGTCGGCGACATCGCGCGGCATGCCGGCGGGCAGCTCGACGGTGGCGTATGACTCGTGGATTCGGATGGCGCCGATCGCGTTGCCGTCAAGTCCGGTCTCGTTGCAGATCGCCCCGACCAGGTGGCCGGCCCGAAGGCCGTCGCGCTCGCCGATGGCCACCCGGTAGTTGTCTTTGGGTCCGTCGGGATCCGAGGGCGGCCGGCGGTCGGGGCGCGGACCGCGGTCCGACCCGCGATCCGCTCCGCGGTCGGGGGCGTGGTGCGGGTTGGCGGGCGGCTGCGCGGCGGGGTTGGCGATGCCCACCCCGGCCATGGCGGGGCCGATGAGGAAGGCGGCGACGTCGAGCGGGTCGCGGCCGGTCTCTTCGCAGATCTGTTCGACGTAGCCGCGGAGGGCAGCGGGTTCGGCCCCTCCGGCCGCACGGCCGGACTCCGACTGGCGGGTCAGGCGTTCTTTCAGCCGCGTGCCGAAGCGGTCCAGCTGCAGCGCGTGCAGGTCTTCGGCGGTGGGCAGCTCCATCTTCTCGATGGTGGTGCCGCCCGTGGCCCGCTCGATGTTCTTCAGGAGGTGCCGCTCGCGGTTGTTCACGAACAGGATGGCGTTGCCTTCGCGGCCGGCCCGGCCGGTCCGCCCGATGCGGTGGATGTAGGCCTCGGTGTCGTGGGGGATGTCGTAGTTAAAGACGTGCGTAACGGTGTCGATGTCGATGCCGCGGGCGGCGACGTCGGTGGCGACGATCAGCTTCAAGCGTCCGCTGCGCAGCTCGTTGACGGTGCGTTCGCGCTGGGCCTGGGCGATGTCGCCGCTGAGCGCGGCGGCGGGGTAGCCGGCTTCCTGCAGGCCGCGGGCGACCTCGGCGGTGGCGGCCCGGGTGCGGACGAACACGATGGCGGCGTCGACGTCTTCGTAGGCCAGCAGGCGGCACAGCGCGTCCATCTTGTGGGTGCCCTGGACCCGCCAGTAGCGCTGGGTGACCGTGTCGGCGGTCTTGCTGCCGCCCATCGTTTTGATGCGTTCGGGATTGCTGAGCTGCTTCTCGGCGATCGACTGGATCTCGCGGGGCATGGTGGCGCTGAACAGCGCGACCTGGCGGCCCGGCGGGGTCTCGCCCAGCACCCACTCGACGTCGTCCACGAAGCCCATGCGGAGCATCTCATCGGCCTCGTCGAGCACCAGCGTCTCGAGCCGGCTGACATCCAGGCTGCCGCGGCGCATGTGATCCATGACGCGGCCGGGGGTGCCGACCACGACGTCGACGCCGCGGTGCAGCGCGACCTGCTGGCTGCGCATGTCGGCGCCGCCGTAGACCGCGAGCGTGCGCAGGCCGCCGAGGTTGCGGGCGTATTTGGCGAAGGCGTCGGAGACCTGGATGGCCAGTTCGCGGGTGGGGGCGAGCACGAGCACGCTGGGGCCGCCGGCGCGATGCGCCTCGCCTCCGGCTTCTCGGACGGCGAACAGCTTCGCCAGGATCGGCAGGGCGAAGGCGGCGGTCTTGCCGGTGCCGGTCTGGGCCTGACCAATCACGTCGCGGCCGTCGAGCAGGTGCGGGATGATCGCGGCCTGGATGGCCGACGGCGTGTCGTAGCCGTCGTCGGCGAGCGTCCGCAGCAGGGCGTCGGGCAGGCCCAACTCCGCGAAGCCGGGGCTTGCGTCGGCCGCCGGGTTGGCGGTGGGGGCGGCGGGGGCCGGGGAGATGGCGTCCGCCGCGTCCCCGGTGGGGACGGGCGTGGGGTGGGAATCGGGGGTCATGTCGGTCGCCGGGAACGGGGTGGAGAATCGCCCAGCATAGGCGAAATCCGCCGGGGCGCACGAAAACGGCCCCCACCGGGGTCGGTGGGGGCCGTGGGGTCGGCGTGAAGAACGGCGGCGGCTGCGGGCCGATCAATAGTAAGGGTCGAGACGGGCCCAGGTCTCGATCTGCGCCGCGGTCTTGTAGGTCAGCCCGTTGCCGTAAAGGTACTGGCTCCAGGTTGAGGTGGGGATCGGGGTCTTGGCGGCGGTGACGGCGACGTGGCCGTCGACGAACGCCAGGGCGGCGGCCTGAGCGCCGTTGATGGGCTCGTGCCACTGGTCCTGCTCGGCGGTTCCGCTGGTGAAGAACGAGAGGTCCGAGAGCACCATTTTTTTGCTGGGCTGCTGCACCTTGGTGAGCTTGTGCCCCTCGATCGACCAGATGTCGTAGCGGCCGTACGAGTAGCGGTAGCTCAGGCGGTCGGGGTAGGCGTAGGACGACCCGAAGTACTCGAAGTTGGTGGTGCCGATGCTGGGCGGCGCGGCCGAAGAACCTTTGTCAAGCGGGCACTCGGCCACCGACGTTTCTCCGTTGAGGTAGTCGAAGAGCGGGCGGTCTTCGGTGGGCACGGCGCCGGGGCCGCCGTACACGCCGCGCTTGCCGTAAAGGTTGATCATCCGCAGCTGGTTGTAGGGCGTGCCGTTGGACCCCAGACCGGGGAAGGTCTGGCGGTTGTCGCTGACGTAGGCCGCGGTGGCCTGCAGCGTGCCCCGCAGGTTGGACATGCACTTGGCTTCGGCGGCGCGGTTGCTGGCCTTGACGATGGCGGGCACGCCGATCGAGAAGAGGATCGCCATGATGGCGATGACGATCAGCAGTTCGATCACGGTGAAGGCGTGGCGGCGGTGGGGGGCCATGGGGGTCTCGTTGGGGGCGGAGTGGGAAAAGCGGCGTCCCGGGCGGACGCAGCGCCGGGGGTATCGCGGGTTTTCGGGGCGGGGTTGAGTCCCGCGTCGCCGATCGGGGGCGTGGGGTGTTGGATCGGCCGGTTGTGCGGGATGCGCGGCTTCGGCGGGCGGCTCCTACACTGCCCGCCCCCCGGACCGGCACGACCCGAGCGGGCCGGGGCGTCCGCCGCTCTGCGGGGGACCCTCCCACCCGCGTTGTTCCCCCTCCGCACCCCCTCCGTCCCCCCTCCGCACCCCCTCCGCCCCCCCTCCACTGAGCCTCCCATGACCTTCGACGAGCTGGATCTGCGCGACGAGCTGAAGCGCGCGATCGCGGAGCAGGGCTACACGGTGCCCACCCCGATCCAGGCCCAGGCGATCCCGCTGGTGCTGGCGGGCCGCGACGTGATGGGCTCGGCCCAGACGGGCACGGGCAAGACGGCGGCCTTCACCCTGCCGCTGCTGCACCGATTGATGGAGGGCGGCCGGCCCAAAGGCCCGTACCCCCGCGCCCTGGTGCTGACGCCGACCCGCGAGCTGGCGGCCCAGGTGGCCGAGAGCGTGGAGACCTACGGCACGCTGCTGCCGCTCAAGAGCGCGGTGGTGTTTGGCGGGGTGGGCATCCAGCCTCAGATCAGCAAGCTGCGGCGCGGCGTGGACGTGCTCATCGCCACGCCGGGCCGGCTGCTGGACCTGTGCCAGCAAGGCGAGGCCGACCTGGGCCACGTCGAGGTCCTGGTGCTGGACGAGGCGGACCGCATGCTGGACATGGGTTTTCTGCCCGATATCCGCCGGGTCTTGAAGCAGCTGCCGAGCAAGCGGCAGAACCTCTTGTTCAGCGCGACGTTTTCGCGCGAGATCCAGACGCTGGCCCAGAAGCTGCTGCACAACCCCGCAAAGGTCGAGGTCGCCGCCCGCAACACCGCGGCCGAGCGGGTCCAGCAGACCGTCTACCCCTGCGCCAAGACGCAGAAACGCGAGCTGCTGACGAAAATCATCGACGGCAACAACTGGTACCAGGCGCTGGTGTTCACCCGCACCAAACACGGCGCCGACCGGCTGGCCAAGCAGCTGAACCGCAGCGACATCGACGCGGCGGCGATCCACGGCGACAAGAGTCAGGGAGCGCGGACGCGGGCGTTGGCCAGGTTCAAGGATGGCGGCGTGCGGGTGCTGGTGGCCACCGACATCGCCGCCCGGGGGCTGGATATCGAGCGTCTGCCGCACGTGGTGAATTACGAGCTGCCCAACGTGCCTGAGGACTACGTGCACCGCATCGGCCGCACGGGCCGCGCCGGCGAGGCCGGCGAGGCGGTGAGCCTGGTGTGCGCCGACGAGCGGGAGCAGCTGCGGGCGATTGAGAAGCTGCTGGGGTCGTCGATTCCCGTGACACGGGTCGAGGGCTTCGAGCAGGAAAAGCACGCGTCGGCGCCGGCGGAGCGTGGCGGCGGCGGACGCGGCGGGCCGCGGCCCGGCAGCGGTCGTGGCGGCGGCGGGGGTCGAGGCGGTGGCGGCCGGAAGCCGCGCGGCGCAGGCGGCGGGCGGGGCCGCAAGGCCGGCGGCGGCGGCGGAAACCGACGCGGCGGCAAGCCCGGCGGCGGCGTGACGCCGAGGTAACGCCTCTCCCGGGGAGTGACCGCGGTGGGACGCGGCTCCAAAGCCCCACGACGCCGGGCCGCAATGCAGCGCAAACCCAAGCAGAGAAAAGTGTCGAAAGACCACCGCATCCCATCCCCCGCCCACCAGCAGACAAGAGCAGTCTTTCGACCGCTCCCCATCCCCAGAAACCGGGGTCATTCCCACGACCCGCTTCCGGCCGCGCGCGACGTTGGCCACGGCGTTGACGCAAACAACCAAACGACACGACCCCCGCCCACCAGCAAACAAGAGCGGTCATTCGACCGCTCCCCATCCCCAGCCACCGGGGTCATTCCCACGACCCGCTTCCGGCCGCGCGCGACGCCGGCCACGGCCGCGACGTCCAACCCCCCGCGCGGCACGGCCCCCGCCCACCAGCCCAAGGCCGGAAGCGGGGCCGGGTTTGACCCCTGGCCATGCCGGGGCGTTGCGGCGGGCGGATTAAGCCGGTGACGCGGCCGAGCATTCGAGGTGCGCCTTAATCGCGCCCGCCGGTGGGCAGGGGCCGAAGTCACCCGGCACGCGGGTGCAACGCGCGAGCCTCAAGTACCGAGCGAACGGCTGTGGGGGTTGTAAGTCGTCGGCGACGGGATTCTTCGTTGTGCGACCTCTTCGAGCCGGGAGATGCCTTCGTCGTAGGCAGCGCGCCAGACGAGTCGCGAACCTCTCTCAACGCTTACCTCTTTCGTGGTGCGACCTGCATCGCGGCCCCGCGTCACCCGGCTTCGTGGCCGCTGCCCACCGGGGCTTCGAATAAGGCGGACGTCTTCTGCTTGGGGCGTGTCGCTGGCTTATTCAAGCCCCGCAAGGCCCCTGCTTGGCTTGGGGTCAGGCCCGGACCCGATCCCGGCCTCAGGCTGTGGGGTGACGGCGGTGCTGCCTGAGGGTGGCGGGTGGCAGGGGACGCCGGCGCCGGGGGCGGCCGGGTTCGAGTCGTGGGTCTGACCCCGATGACTGGGGGTTGGGGGCGGTCGAATGACTTCTCTCGTCTTTGGGGGGCAGGCATTTTGTCGCCCGCTTCTCTCAACGCTTACCTCTTGCGTTGTTCGACCTGCATCGCGGCCCCAAGTCACCCGGCTTCGTGGCCCTTGCCCGCCGGTGCCGGGGGCGGCCGGGTTCGAGTCGTGGGTCTGACCCCGTCTGTTGGGTGTTGGGGTTGGGGGGGCGTCGGCGCTAGCCGCGGCGGGGGTTGCGGTGATTGCCCGGCCCACGGGGTCGACGCGTGGGCTCGGGATCCGGTTCCGCCTCGGCGGCGGGACCGGACGGCGCGGGAGAGGCGTCGGCGGGGGCGTGGGTCGGGGCGTCGACGTAGTTGGCGAAGATCATGCGCCCTGCCGAGGTCTGCAGTGTGCTGGTCACCGCGACCTCGGCCATCTGGTTGAGATGGTCGCGGCCGTTCTCGACGACCACCATGGTGCCGTCGTCGAGGTAGCCGACCCCCTGCTGGGCCGACTCGCCGGGTTTGACCAGCCGCACACGCAAAGTCTCGCCCGGCAACGCGACGGGCCGCAAGGCACGGGCCACGTCGTTGAGGTTGATGACCTCGACCCCACGGACCGCGGCGACCTTGTTGAGGTTGAAGTCGTTGGTCATCACGCGGGCTTTCAGCGGGCGGGCCAGTGAAAGAAGTTTCTCGTCGACCCCCGTGCCCTCCACGTCGCTCTCGTCGATGTGGATGTCCACCGCCTCGGCACCCTGCAGCTTCTGCAGGATGTCGAGTCCGCGCCGGCCGCGGGCCCGCTTGATCTTGTCGGATGCGTCGGCCAGCTGCTGGAGCTCGTCGAGCACGAACTTGGGCACCACCAGGGTGCCCTGCATCAAGCGGGTCTCGACGATGTCCACGATGCGCCCGTCGATAATCACCGAGGTGTCCAGCACGATGGGCCGGCCGCCGCGGATCTCCTTGGCGAACTCGACGTAAGGGATCACGAAGCGGAAGTCGTCCTTGGTCTGGATCACCAGCGAGATGGCGATATAGCAGGTGATCAACCCGATGATGACCTTGATGCCGCTGAGCAGGTTGAAGTAGGCGTCGCGCGCGGTCACGTCGCGGACGTGCTGCTCGGCCTGGTCTTTGACCTTGATCTGCAGGTCACCGCTGAGGCTGTGGAAGTCGGCCTGGGTGACGGTGGGCATAGGGGTGATGGTGGTCGGCGCGGTGTACACGCCCACCAGGTCGACCACGAAGGACAACGCGTAGGCCACGATCAGTCCCGCGAGCAGACCCAGGAAAACCCCGGAGATGGCGGAGAGCTTCTTCTCTCGCTGGCCGACGTCCACCGCGATGACGGTGGCGGCGAGGGCGAGGGTGATGCCGATGATGGCGGCGATCGGCCCGAACCCGAAGCCGGCCTGCTGCTGGAACTCTTCGCCCACGAAGAGCGAGATGACCGCCGTCACCAGGACCAGAAAAGCGCCGCGGAGAATGAACAGGACCATGCCCGCAAGGATACGCCGCGGGGGGGGCGGGAGGCGTTTGCCGGACTCCCCGGGGTCGGATACGCTGGCTTGTTCGGCGTCGTGACCTTTCCCGGTCTCGCCGCCGCCCCCCTCCGGTCAGGCGGCTTGGCCCGATGCACGGGTGCTCTCGCGAACCGGGTCAGGCCTTGACCGGAGCAGCCCTAAGCGTCGAACGCCCGGTGCCGTCGGTGTCCTGGCCGCCTGACCGGGGGGGGATGGGTGGCGTTGCCGCCTGAATTTCAGATTTTCGATTTCAGATTTCAGATTGGGGAAGGCGGCACGGCGGGGCGTTAAACTGGTTGGCCGTGCTCAGGCGCCCGTTGCTGACTTCAATCTGCAATCTCAAATCTGAAATCTGAAATGAGTTACACCGTCCTTGCCCGCCGCTACCGCTCGCAGTCGTTTGGCTCGGTGGTGGGGCAGGCGCCGATCGCGGCGACGCTGACCAACGCGATTTCGTCGGGGCGGGTGGCGCACGCGTACTTGTTCTGCGGCACACGCGGTGTGGGCAAGACGTCGATGGCGCGGATCTTCGCCCGGGCGCTCAACGCGCCCGACACGGTGGAGGACGCGCCCCGGGCCGAGGGGGTGGAGTACCCCGACGGCGACGTGCAGCAGCGCATGGCCGACGCGATCATGACCGGGCAGGACATGAACGTGATCGAGATCGACGGGGCCAGCCACGGCAAGGTCGAAGAAGCCCGGCAGCTGATCAGCGGCGCGGGGCTCTCGCCCACGGGCAACGCGCGGTTCAAGATCTACATCATTGACGAGGTTCACATGCTGTCGGCCGCGGCGTTCAACGCGCTGCTGAAGACCATGGAGGAGCCGCCGGCCCATGTGAAGTTCATCCTGGCGACGACCGAGCCGCACAAGGTGCCGCCGACGATCCAGAGCCGCTGCCAGCGCTTCGACTTCCGCAACATCCCCACGGCGCAGATCGCCGAGCACCTGAAGGACGTGCTGGGCCGCGAAGAGGTCGAGGCCCAGGGCGAGGTGCTGTTTCAGCTGGCCCGCCTGGGCAACGGGTCGATGCGCGACGCGCTGAGCCTGACCGATCGGCTGCTGGCGACCGGGGCGTCGCCGATCACCGCGAAGACGCTGCAGGAGATGCTGGGACTGCCCGACCACGAGCTGGTGGCCGCCTGGGTGGGGGCGATGGCCGACGGCGACGTGAAGGGCACGCTGGAAGGCGCTGCCGACCTTCTGGGTCGCGGCATCGGGCAGGACCAGCTGGTGGAGGTGCTGATCGAGCGGCTGCGTCAGCTGATGCTCATCGCCGCGTGCGGGGCCGACAGCGAGCTCGTCGAGCTGAGCGAGGACGCTCGGGCCGGCGCGGCCGAGCAGGCGCAGCGCTTCGACGCGCCGGGCCTGGTGCACATGATCGCGCTGTGCGAGAACCTGCTGCGGTACGGAAAAAACAGCAGCAACCCGCGGGCCCTGCTGGACGCCACGGTGGTGCGTCTGGCTTTGTCCGAGAAGATGGCCGACGTGACCGCGCTGCTGGCGGGCGGGGCGGGCGGGGGGAGCGCGACGCAAAAAAAAAAGCCTTAGCCCAGGGGCGTCCGGCTCGTGAGCTGCCCAAAGCGGCCGCCCCGTCGCCGGACGCCGCGGCTGCGCCGCGTCCGGAGGTGGCGCCGCGGGCCGGGGGCGGCGGGGAGGACGCGGGCGGCGCCGCGGCGGTTCGAGGCGGGGGGAGCTCGGGTGCATCGCCGGCGGGTGTCCGGCAAAACGAAGAGGGCGGGCGGGACGGGCCGCTGGTGAACCCCCGCGACGTGACGGCCGTGTGGGCGGCGACGAAGGAGGCGGCTGGGCGGGGGGCGCCGTCGGCTTGGCTGACGCACTTCTCGCTGGGGATGCTGGACGCCGCGGCGGGCACCGCGGAGCTGGTCCCGCGCCCGGGGCTGGGCGGGGGGGGGCGTTCGCTGGCCATCCCCGAGCGGCTGCAGAAACTGGGCGTGCTGATGTCGCAGGTGGTGGGGCGGCCGGTGCGGGTGGCTCTGGGCAGCGCGGCCGCGTCGGGCGCGGCGCCGGCGGGCGGCCCGGACGACGCGCCCGAGACCGATGGGGACGCGGCCGTCAACCGCCGCGAGGCCCTGGCGCTGCCCCTGGTGCGCGAGGCCCTGGATGTCTTTCCCGAGGCGACCTTCCTGTCCGCCCGGCGCCGGCCCGCGCCGGGCGCGGAGAATCTCTGAGGGAGCGGCACGCATCGAGCGTCCGAACGCCCGATCGGCCGTCGGTCGGCTCTCGGCGTCGATGAATTGAAGCCCTGAACATCGACGCCGCTTTTGGGGGACGCTTTGCCGCGGCCGACGGCACGCGGAGCGTGCCTGCTACGCTTCAACGCCGGCTCGACCGTGCTCGATTCGTGACGGTTCCGAAAGATCCGCGTTTCGGCGTCCCCCCCCGAGTCGACGTCGTGCCGTGCCGCTTTTCGGCTCGCGGGGTGGAGCGGCCGGGCCGCCGGCCGCTCCACCCCGCGAGCCGAAATCCGGTTCCGCCGAGTAGACTCCCGGCATGTTCGATCAACTGAAGCAGATGAAGCAGCTCGCCGGCATGCTGGGCAACCCGGCCGAGCTGAAGGCGAAGTTCGAGGCCATCCAGCAGGAGCTGGCTCAGACCGTCGTCGAGGGTGAGGCCGGCGGCGGCGCGGTGCGGGTGTCGGTGAGCGGTCACCTTGCGGTGACAGAGGTTCGTGTGGACCCCCACGTGGCCGCGGGGCTGGCGGCCGGCGGCGACTACGTCACGCAGATCGAGCGGCTGGTGATGGAGGCCACCAACGACGCGCTGGGTAAGGCACGGCTGCTGATCAAAGACCGGATGGGCGAGGCGACCGGGGGAATGAGCCTGCCCGGGCTTGAAGGGTTGTCGTGACCGCCGGGGGGTGCAGCGGGGTGTCAGGCCGACGCGGAGCGGCGCGGGACGGGGTCGGCCTCGGTCGGCCTCAGGGCGTCAAACCGGAGGTCCGAGCCTCCGCAGTTCATGACCGACTCTTTCACGACGGTGTAGACCCGGAATTGTCCGGGGAGGGGGGCCGCGTTCACCTTGAGGGTCCACTCGTCGCTTGCCGGCCCGGAGCGCACCATCGGCGTCCAGGTGGTCAGCCCGTCTTCTTCAACGTGGGCGTAGAACACCCGGTCGGCGTTGGCGTGGTGGGTGGTCAACAGCCAGCGGGCGGTCGACGGTCGGACGGAGGGGGTGGGCATCGTGGGAACTGCAGGAGAGGAGCGGCGAACTTTGCACCGATCGGCTGCGGCGGGCGGCGGGATAAGCCCGGACCGGCGGGGTTCCGCCGACACGTCGGGCTGCGACGGTTAGGCCGGTCAGCCGGGGGCGGGTCGTGAAGGCCGCCGCCGCGCGGCTGGACGCGGACCTTGCCGTCTGGGGCCCGCAGGCGGCGGCCTCACCCGCAACGGCGGCCGCCGCCCGGGACTGGGTGGTCGCCCTGACGCGGTCGCGGGCCGGCGGCGGCGGAGAAAACTTCCCGGTGCTCAGCCGGCTGCTGCCCGCCGACCTGCGGGACGACTTTGCGGCCGTGTACGCCTTCTGCCGGTGGGCCGACGACCTGGCCGATCACTCCGGCTCGCCGGCGCGGGCGCTCGGGCGTCTGGCGTGGTGGCGCGACGAGCTGCACCGCGGCTTCGCGGGCGACCCGCACCACCCGGTCTTCGTGGCGCTGGCCCCGGTGATCGCGCGCCGCGGGTTGGTGCGCGAACCGTTCGACCACCTCATCGACGCGTTCGAGCAGGACCAGCGGGTCACGCGGTACGCCGACCTGCCGGCGTTGGTTGACTACTGCCGGCGCAGCGCCGACCCGGTGGGCCGGATCGTGCTGCGGCTGTACGGCTTGGACGACGATGGACGCGCGGAGCTGTCGGACGCCACCTGCACCGCGTTGCAGCTGACCAACTTCTGGCAGGACGTGCGTCGCGACGTGCTGGAGCGCGGGCGGGTGTACCTGCCCGCCGACGTGGCCGCGCGGCACGGGCTGGATCTGGGGCTGATGGTGCGGCAGATGAAGCTGGAGGCGGCGGTGGCGTGCGGCCGGGGGGGGGGCAGCCGCTGCCCGCCACCGCGACTGGGCAAGGTCGCCGCGCCGGACTTCATGCCGGCTTACCGCGCGGCCGTGCGGGAGATGGTGGCGGAGGCGCGCGAGCGGTTCGTGGCCGGGCGAGGCCTGTGGCCGCGGGTCCCGCCGCGGCTGCGGGGCGGGCTGCGGGCCTTCACGCTCGGGGGCGAGGCGGTGCTGACGAAGATCGAGCGGCGGCGCTTCGACACCTACACCTCGCGTCCGCGGGTGGGGCGGGTCGGGAAGGCCTGGGTGCTGGTGCGGGCGCTGGTCGGGAGTCGGAAGTAGGAAGGAGCCGAACCGCAGGGGTGCTTTGTGGCAGATGATTCACGCGTTTTTCGCAGAATTGGGCCGAACCACGGATCGCTGCTTAAGATCTCACCGAAAGCAGGCGGGCCTGGTTTTGCCCGGCCCCGATGCTGCCCGGCCCTCAACTTCGCCCGGCCCCCGGCGGGGCTGTTCTTCTCGCGGTCGATTTCTTACTTCTGACTTCTGACTTCCTGCTTTTGTCTTTCCCCCTCTCCAACGCCTTCTGCCGGTCCCTGGCCCGCCGCGAAGCCAGAAGCTTCTACCGCGGCATGTCGCTGACACCCGAGCCCAAGCGGTCGGCGCTGTTTGCGGTGTACGCGTGGATGCGCGCAGCCGACGATGCGGCGGACGCGGCGGCGGAGACCGGCGGCGTGGCCCCGGCGGTGCGGCTGGCCGCCTTCCGAAAGGCGACGGACGCGGCGCTCGGCGGCGCGGTGCCGGCCGACGACGGGGCGTCTTTCTGGCCCGCCTTCACCGACGCGGTGCGGACCTGCGGCATCGAGCGGTCCTGGCTGGACGAGCAGCTTGCGGGGCAGGCGGGTGACACGGGGGCGGTTGATCTGGCGACCGCGGAGGAACTGGAGGTCTACTGCGACCGGGTGGCGGGGTCGGTGGGACGCTGCTGCGTGGCGGTGTGGGGGCACGACGGCGACGCGGCGGTCTCGGGGCTGGTGACCGACCGGGGCCGGGCGCTGCAGCTGACCAACATCCTGCGCGACGTGGCGGAGGACGCGGGGCGGGGCCGGGTCTACCTGCCGCGCGACGAGCGGGCCCGTTTTGGCTGCGCCGCACACGACTGGACCGCTTCGGCGGGATTTGCCGACCTGATGCGGCTGCAGATCGGGCGGGCGCGTTCGTTCTACGCGTCGTCGGCCGCGCTGGAGACCCACCTGCACCCCGACGGGCGCCGCGCGAGCTGGGCGTTGATGGAGACCTACCGGCGTCTGCTCGAACGGATCGCGCTCGACCCCGCGCGGGTGCGGCACGCGCGGGTGTCGCTGCCCTGGACCTCCAAGGCGGCGGTGGTGTTTCGGGCCTGCGCCACGCGGCCGGGCGTGGCCCGGGTGTCGGCGGGGTCTGCGTCGTGATTCGCCACGTCGCGGTGCTCGGCGGGGGCGTGGCGGGCATCGCCGCGTCGGTGGCCCTGGCCGACGCCGGCGTACGGGTGACGCTGCTGGAGATGACGCCGAGGCTGGGGGGTCGGGCCACCAGCCGGCCCGACCCGAAGTCGGGCGGCGCCGATCTGGACAACTGCCAGCACGTGGTGATGCGTTGCTGCACCGCCATCCTGGGGCTGTACGACACGCTGGGGGTGGGCGGGCAGATCGACTGGCACGACCGGTTTCACTTCGTGCACGCCGACGGCACGGGCGACACGCTGAAGCGCGGCTGGCTGCCGGCGCCGCTGCACCTGGCGGGCAGCTTTCTGCGGTGGCGCGGGTTGGGGTGGCGCGACAAGGTCTCGATTGCGCGGACGTTGGGGCGCATGCGCAGGCTTTCGGCGGTGGAGCGCGGACGGCTGAATGATCAGACGTTCGGCGCGTGGCTGTCGACTCTGGCCCGCGTGCCGTCGCCGGGGGCGCTGGAACGCTTCTGGGAGCCCACGGTGGTCAGCGCCTGCAACCTGGCGTGCGGCAGCGTGGCGGCGGGCTACGCCGTCCAGGTGTTCGTCGACGGGATGATGGCCGGCCGGCGTGGCTACGAGATGGGGCTGAGCCGGGTGCCGCTGGCGCGGCTGTACGACCCGGCGGTGGCACGGATCGAGCGGGCGGGCGGCGCGGTCCGCTTCGGGGCGCGGGTGAAGACGCTGGATCTGGAGGCGAAGACGATGCGCGTGCGGGCAGCCGTGCTGGCCGACGGCACGCGGGTGGCGGCGGACGCCTGCGTGTCGGCGCTGCCCGCCGACGCCTTGGCCCGCGTGCTGCCCGAGGCCGCGGCGTCTGACCCGCGACTGACGCGGCTGAACGAGCTGCAACCCAGCCCGATTGTGGGGCTGCACCTCTGGCTCGCCGATGGGGCGGGCCGCCCGCTCGCCATGCCGGTGCCGCACCTGGCCTTGACCGGGTCGCGTCTGCACTGGCTGTTCGACCGCGGGGTGGACGCCGAGCCCCTCGGCCGCCACCTGCACGCGGTGATCAGCGGGGCGGCGGCCGAGGCGGACCGTCCCGCGGCCGAACTGCTGGACCTGGCCTTGGCGGAGGTCCGCCGCGTGGTGCCGGGGGCCGGCGACGCGGTGCTTATCGACGGGCGGGTGGTGGTGGAGCGCCGGGCCACCTTTGCCGCACTGCCGGGGGTGGACGCACTGCGTCCCGCCGCGGCGTGCGGCCCGAACGGCGGGGTGGCCAACCTGCTGCTGGCGGGCGATTGGACCGACACGGGGTGGCCGGCCACCATGGAGGGCGCGGCCCGCAGCGGACGGGCGGCGGCCGAGGCGGCGTGGGCGCGGGGTGGCTTCACCTCCGGACCCGCGGGCTGAATGCACCCGCGGCCGCGTTGTCCGGTTCGGCGTCGTTCTCGTGCTCAGCGCAGCGGTTCTCGTTTTCGTTCCGTTTTCTGCGGTCCGCCGTGTGACGAACCCGGCGGAAACGAGAACGAGAACCGGCCTGCGGCCTGCGGTCTGCGGTCTGAGAACGAGAACGAGAACGAGAATGAAGAGGGTGGGCGGGTCGGCACGGGCCGCTGGTGGCGCTACGGCGCGGATGGGGTCACGGCCACCCCGCCGCCGCTCCACGCCGCCACCGCCGCGTCGATCGCCTCCGCGTCCGCGTCGGACAGGCGCACCGGGGCGCCGTCGGAGCGCCAACCCGTGTCGCCCGCCCGTTCCAGGGTCCAGTCGCGCGGCCCGGCTTCGATGCGCAGCGACCACGCGGCGGGGCCCGGTGCGTCGGGCCCCTCGCGGGGGGCGGCCAGCCAGCGCTCGGCCCGCAGGCCGGCGAGGCGGTCACGCAGGCCCGGCGGTTCCGCGTCGGGCGAAATGTCGCCGGACGGCCCCCGCAGACCGACCGACGTCAGCTCGTCGGCCCGGGCGTCGATCAGCACCCGCGGCCGGTACTCGGCGTCGAAGAGCTCCGCGACGTCGGAGGCGATGCGGAAGACCCCGGGCAGGTCGGTGCGCTGGGCCAGGTTCTGCCCCACGTTCACGCTGTAGGCCGGGTCGTCGGGGCCGGTCGACAGCCGGGCGACCGGCCCGCGGGGCAGCTCGGCCCGGGGGGTCCACTGCACCGCCCGGGGTGCACGCAGCCAGTCCCCCAGCCGCCGCGCCGCGGGGATGTCCCAGCGCTCGGCCGGCGTCAGTTCGGCGTCGCCGACACGCAGCCGGGGCGCGTCGCCGCCGATCCCGGAGAACCCGAAGACCACGCCGTCGTCGCGGGTCAGCCGCACGGTGTCGACGCCGCCGGGCGCGGGCAGCCGGGTGTCGCGCAGGGTGATGGCCGGGGCCAGCAGCGGGGCGAGGGTCTCGGCCGGCACCACCGCGGCGACCGGCTCGTCCTCGCGCACCGCCAGCATCACGTCGGTGCCGCCGTCGCGGTCGCGGTACAGGCGCACGCGTTCGACGCGGTCGGCGGCGAGCCGCAGCGTGGCGGTGGCCACGGGGCCCTGCGCTTCGGGCGGCGCCGAGGTGAAGCCCGCCGCCCGGGTCCGGTGCAGCAGCGTGAGCCAGTCGACGCCCCAGCGGTCGTCCGCGGCGGCGTCGGGGTCGGGTTCGACGAAGCGCACGGCCGCGGCCGACCCGCCGGCGTGCGCGAGCTCGACCGCGCCTACGCCGACGCGGTCGACGCGCAGCCCGCGGACGGACGCGGGATCGGCCACCACCAGCCGCGGGTCACGCAGCGTCGACGGGTCGGCCAGCATCGGGGCGGCCTCGGCCCCGGAGACGACGAAGACGACCGGGGAGGGATCGTCGGTAAACGAGGCGGTGGCGTAGCGGGCCGGCGGGTGCGCGGCGTCGGCCGGGCGGCCCAGGCGCAGCGTGCACCCGGGCGCCGGGGCGGGGTCGGGCGACACCGCTGCGGGGCGCAGGGTCAACGTGGCCGCGGGGTCGGCCAGCCCCAGCTCGGCCAGCCGGTCCGGGTCGTCGGTGACGTACGCCCGGATCGGCAGCCCGTCGGCGGCGGCCGCCAGCCGATTCGCGGCGTCGCGGTCGGCGCGGGCGGGGTCGTCGCCGATGCGGGCCGCGGCGCGGGCCGGTCCCCAGCTCCAGCCGGCCGGGCCGCGGTGCAGCACGGCGTTCTCGACGGCGGGGCGACCGCGCTGCTTCAAGGCCAGCCCGCCGACGGTGTCGGCGGCGGGACCGGGCAGCCGTGTGGGCCGCCAGGCGGCGGGATCGGCGGCCGCCGCCGCGTCGTGCAGCGTGGGATCAACCAGGAAGGCGGCGGTGTCCCCGTCGACCGCCAGCCACGCGGTGCCGGCCACCTCGCGGCGGCCCAGCACCAGGTTAGAAACGGTCTCGCCGCTGACAATCACCACGCGGTCGGCCCCGGGGCCCAGCCCCAGGTCGGCGCGGGTGGGCACGCCCTCGAGGTCTGAGTTGGCATCGCCGGGCCTGCGCGGGGTCAGCTGCTGGCGGGGGGCGAGCGCCAGCGCGGCGTTGATCACCGACTCGGGCCCCGCCGCGTCCACCGGGAAACGCACGGGCTGCACCTGCCACCACACGCCGTCCTCGAGCTGGTACGCCTCGCGGGCGCCGCCGTCGCCGTGCTCGATGACCAGCCGGCGGAAGGTGGTCCCGATGACCAGCGGCCGGCCGATCGCCGAGCTGCTCGCCCCGGGGTCGGCCGCCGGTCCCGAGCCGCCGCGTGTCCCCAGGTAGAGCCCCGCGGAACCCAGCAGAAGCATCAGCAGCAGTGCGGTGGTCTTGAAGTTCACGGTGCGGGTCGCGGCGGGCCCCGCGGCCGCGGCGGCGGGGTGGGGGTGTGGCGTGGCGGCGGTGGCGGGCTGGGGAGGGGGTGAAGCGCGGCGGAGGACCTTTCATGGTACCGCGACCCCGTGCCACGCGGCTAGCCCGCCCAGCGGCCCGCGCCCGCCAGCGCGGCGGTCAGCCGCCGCTCGTAGTCGGCCCGCGGGATCTCGACCACCCCGAACTGCGTCAGGTGCTCGTTGACGAACTGCACGTCCAGCAGGGTGTAGCCACCCCGGCGGAGACGCTCGACCAGGTGCACCAGGCAGACCTGCGAGGCGAAGGGCACACGCGAGAACATCGACTCGCCGCAGAAGGCGCGGCCGACTGACACGCCGTAGAGCCCGCCCGCCAGGGTGTCGCCGACCCAGGCCTCGACGCTGTGGGCGTGCCCGCGTGCGGCCAGCTCGACGTAGGCGCGCAGCAGCGGCTCGCTGATCCAGGTGCCGTCGCCGCCCTCGCACGCCCCGGGCCGGGGTTCGGCGCACGCGCGGATGACGGCCTCAAAGGCGGTGTCGGTGCGGACCTCAAACGACGCGTGGCGCACCGCCCGACGCAGCGAACGCCGCACCCGGAACCCGCCGGGTTCCAGCGGGATCACCGCGCGGGGGTCCGGGGCGTACCAGTCCACGCCGGGGTCGTCGGCGCCGCGGGCCATCGGGAACGCGCCCAGGCGGTAGGCGTGCTCGAGCAGGTCGGCGTCCAGCGGCGGGTCGGTTTCGCTCACGGGCGCGGCGCTCCGTAGCGGACGGGGACCGCGACGACTTCTTCAAGGCCCGCGCCGAACGCCCGGCGGAAGGCGTCGGCGAGGGCATGCGCGTGGTCGCGGCCGTCGGCGTGCACAAAACACACGGCCCCCGAACCGGTGACGTGGACGGGGAGATTCAACGCCCGCCCGGCTTGTTCAAGCAGGCGGCCCAGCCTCGGCTGGACCGCTTGGGCCGGGCCGGCGAGGTCATTGAAGAGCGCCGCGGGGTCGCACGGGACCCGCCCCGCCAGCGCGTGGAGACCGGCGGCGTCGGCGTTGCCGACGGGACGCAGGCCCGTCGCGGCGGTGTCGAAGGCGCCGTAGACCGCGGCGGTGTGGCAGCCAAACGGCGGGACAAGCAGCAGCAGGTGACCGCCGGGGTGCGGGGCCGCTTCGATCCGTTCGCCGGTGCCGGCGACCACGGCGCTGGGGGTGCCGGTGAGGGCAGCCAGCGCGAAGGGCACGTCGCTGCCCAGCCGGTGGGCGATCGTGTGCAGGTCCGGCGGCGCGATCGGGAAGCCGAAGAGACGCCCGAGCGCGACGAGCACACCGGCCGCGTTGGAAGAGCCGCCGCCCAGGCCGCCGCCGGTGGGGATGCGCTTGGTGAGTTCCAAGGTGACCGGGAGGGCGCGCCCCAGGTGTGCTTCGCACGCCCGGTGGGCCTGCACCGCGAGGTCGCGGTCAAGCGGCCAGTCCACCGCTTCACGCCGCGGCGCGTCGTCGGCGAAGCGGACGTCCGCGGTGCTCGTGGATCCGTCGGGCATCCGGTGGACCACCAGGTCGTCGCAGAGGTCCACCGCGACCATCCAGCTGGCGATCGGGTGCCGGCCGGTGGAGGCATCGAGCGGTTCGACGGCCAGGGCGAGGTTGACCTTGGCGGGGCAGAACACGGTGACGACGTGACACGGATCGGGCATGCGGGGCATCGTAGCTCGGCCCGGGGCTGACTCCATCCGATCAGGGTGCCACGGCCTTCGGGCCGTGTGGTGTCGAGCGCATCGTCTGCTGCGCGCACGGCCTGAAGGCCGTGGCACCCGAGCCGGACGCGCGCACTGCGTTCAGGCCGGTTGACGCGCGGGGTCCGCCGACGCGTATCGGAAACGGCGTGTGAACCCGGGAAAAAAAGCACGCCCCGCGGACGGGGCGTGCTTCGGAAGGTATGGATTCGCGGGGGGCCGGGCGTCAGCCCTTCGCCGTTGGCACCGGCACGTCGTCGACGCGGCGACCGAGCATGATGGCGCCGTGCAGCTGTGACCAGTAGCTCTCGGCCACACGGGCATCGCCGATCTGCTGGGTCCAGCCGTCGATGATGCCGCGGATGGCCGGGGGCACCGTGTTGGCCTGCTGGTCTTTGCCCACGCTGGCCAGCCAGAACATCAGGCGGTACAGCTCGGACTGCTCGCCGGCGATCAGGGCGTAGAAGTCGGCGACCGAGTCGATCGGAGCGCCCTGCTCGATGCGCTCGATGACCGGCTCGAAGCGGCGCTGCACGACGGCGGCGAGCAGGGCCCGCTTGTCGTCGAAGTAACGGTAAATCGAGCCCACCGCGCAGTTCAGACGCTTGGCGATGCGGCGGATGGTGGTGCCGTCGTAGCCCAGCTCGGCCAGGCAGGCCGCGGTGGCGTCGAGTATCTGCTCGCGGCTGAGGTGCGTCGGCGCACGACCGGTGACACCCGAGGCGGGTTTGGAGACGGCGACTTCCGAGGGGCCGGCGACTCCGGAGGGACCGGCCGCTCCGGAGGGACCAGCCACTCCGGAGGGACCGATGGTGCCGGCGATGTCGTGGCTGCGGCGGACGGCAGAAGCGGGGCCCGCTTCCGTGCGGTCGCCGCTGGGGTGGGGTGGCATTGCGTCCACGCGTTTCACCTGGGGGTTGAGGTTGCTGGCGTGATCCGCCGTCCGGTCCGTCATGGGCTCGCGGTTGTTGGCCGCAAAGTCGTCCTGCTGACTCATGGTTCACCTCCCTGTGAACAGTGGTTGAAGAATTGTCGAAACGTTATCGGGACAGTGTGATCGCTTTGATCGTCAGCGTCAAGCAGGGCGGTTTGCGGGGTCGGGGCTGCGTTTTCCTCACGCACCCACCGGCGGCGAGTGCGAGCTCCGCGGGCGCTGTGAGTCGGGCGAAGCGTCGACGCCACGCGCTCCGCGCGACCGGGACGCGGCGGCGCTGGCGATCGGACTAAACTCCGCGGGTGGCGGGCGCGGGTCCGTCCGCGACCCGACGCAGGATTTTCGACGTGGATTACACCACCGCGCGTGAGCGCATGATCGGCCACCAGCTGCGCCCCCGCGGCATCGACGATCTGCGCGTGCTCGACGCGTTTGCCGTCGTGGCGCGGCACCGTTTCGCGCCCGCCGGGCTGGCGCCGGCCGAGGTATACGCCGACGCAAAACTGCGGCTGGGGCCGGCCGCCGGTCAGTGGCTCGAAGAGCCGGTCGTGGCGGCCCGGGTGCTCGAACTGCTTCAGGCAGGCGACGGCACGCGCGTGCTGGAGGTGGGTACGGGCAGTGGCTACACCGCCGCGCTGCTGGCCGAGTTGGGTGCCGAGGTGGTCACCGTGGAGCGCGATGCCGGCCTGGCCCACGCCGCCGAGGTGCGGCTGCGGGACTTGGCCGCGCGTCGGTCGGGTACGCCCATTGGCGGCGACGCGGTGCGGCGGGCCCACCGCTGCGGGCGGCAGGGTTGGCCCGGGCCCGCGCCCTACGACCGCGTCTGGCTCAGCGGCGGGGTGGTCGAGCTGCCTGCGACGCTGGCTGACCAGATCGCGCCGGGGGGGTTTGTGATCGCGCCCCTGGGCCGCCCGCACCGGCAGGAGCTGGTCCGTGCCACCCCGCGTGCGCGTGGTGAAGGCTGGGATGTCGAGCCGCTGTCGGCCTGTCGATTCGAGATGCTGGGGTGAAGTGCGAAGTGCGAAGTGCGAAGTTTGAAGTACGAAGTTTCGGACGCAAGCGGAAACCCGGGTCTTCGAACAGCCGGGTTGGCTCGCTTCTTTGTTTCCCACTTCGCACTTCCAGCTTCGAACTTCGAACTTCC